>Ga0208564_1000067_pt1 | contig 92343 bp, 96 predicted proteins | sample AD_UKC073_MetaG_FD_184439 | JGI IMG/M metagenome (GOLD analysis project Ga0208564, IMG submission 184439) | Active sludge microbial communities of municipal wastewater-treating anaerobic digesters from USA - AD_UKC073_MetaG (SPAdes) (version 2) | ecosystem: Engineered > Bioreactor > Anaerobic >... | reverse complement strand
CAATTCGGCGCTGTAGTGCCTGCGCCTTCTGACTATCTGCGTTGCCATCGTGTCCAGCTTCTCCTTACTGGACAGGATCGTTACAGCCTACTGCAGCAGATTCAAGATGGGTTCGCCGCGCGCATACCGATGGGGCACGCGGGCAGCAGCCCAAAGGTGTGACGCGCGAGGCTCGGCCCGGCATGCGCGCGCCAACGCAAAGCCGTGCCTTCATAGACGCCGTTGGCGTCGCCCGCGGCGCGGGACATCACTTGCTCGGGGATGGTGGGCCGCCAGTCGACCCGCCGTTGCGCTGCTGGGCCGACGTTGCGCTCAGCCCATGGCCCCCATCAGGCGCTCAGCTGACGCAACTTGATGAACGCCATGGCCGCCATCACGGCGTCGTTCAGCGCATCGTGCGCATCGCGCATCGGCAGGGCCAGGTCGGCCATGAGGGTGGCAAAGCGCAGGTCGATTTCGACGTTGCCCTGCTGGTGCGAGGGCGGCAGCTGCTTGAATTTGTGGTCGTAATACAGCGCCGACACCTCGATCTTGGGCTGCGGCAGGCCGATGCCGATCAGCGGCTTGATGGCGCGGTTGAGCATCGCCACGTCAAATTCAAGGTAGTAGCCCACCAGCGGCCGCGCGCCGATGAAGTGCAGCAGCTGGCGCATGGCGTCAGCGGCCGGCAAGCCGGCCTGCACGTCCTGCGCGCGCAGGCGGTGCACGCGGATGCTCTCGGCGGAAACGCCTTTTTCGGGCCGGATCAGCAACTCCAGTCGCTCGCTGCTCAAGATGCGCTGACCACGAATCTTGACCGCGCCGACCGAAATGATCTCGTCGGTGCGGGTGTTCAACCCCGTCGTCTCGCAGTCCAGCGACACCCATTCGTCCTTGGGTGGCGGCTCGAACAGAAACGCCCATTCGGTGCCCTTCAACTGGCGCTGCTGCCAGCCCGAGCGCAGTGTGTCGATCAGGCCCATGGCGACCCCACGTGACGGTGTTTCTCCTTGCCCCGGTGGGGTAAGGCGGGGATGGGGGCCAACGGCGGTTGCGCTAACAGCGGCGCGGCGACCCCCCCGCCGTCCCCCAGCGGGGGAGGAAAAGAAAACCCAAGCACCGCGCCGCTCATAGGTTGTTCAGCTTGAAGCGATGCCGCAGCTGCCCCTTGAAGCGCTTGACCACGCCCAGCGCGTCCTTCAGCAAGTCGCGGTCCAGTGTGGACAGGCCCGGCACGTCGACCGCGCCCGACACCGGCAGCCCCTTGTCCATTTCGGCCAAACCGGCCTTGAGCTTGAGGCCCATGAAAAAGTGCAGCGCGTCGGTCAGCTCCTGGCCCATTTCGGCGCTCAACGCCCGCGCGCCCACCAGCGCGGCGATGCGCTCGGCCGTGCCGGTGTTCGGTAGGCGGTGCGCCAGCGCCAGGCTGCGCACACCATGCACCAAGGGGAAGATGCCCTCTTTCTTGAGGTTCATGCGGTTGTCGGCATCGCCCAGCAGGCGGTTCCACCAGCCGGTGGTGTTGCCGAAGGCGTCGATGGCGGCGGCAAAGCGCGCCAGCATGGCGTCGTTGTCGGTGGCCAGCTCCATCAGGCTGGCGCGCACGGCGTCCAGCAGGCGCGCGTCGCCGCTGACGGCGTGCGCGTCCATGAAAATAGCCAGGTTCATCAGGCTGTCGCCGTCGGGCTGCAGCAGCCACTGGCGCACCGTCTGGCTGAATTCGGTCACCGTTTTGCACCACGCCGGGTTGTTGAGCATGATGCGGCCCGGGCACTCCGGGTAGCCAAAGCGCATCAGCGCGTCGGAAAACCGCTGGCAAACGGCCGCCAGATCGGCCGGCGGGGCATAGCCGTCGCGCACGATCAGTCCGTTGTCCTGGTCGGTTTTCAGCAGCTGTTCGCCGCGCCCTTCGCTGCCCATGACAAACAGGCAGCTGTTGGCGACCAGCTCCGCCGGCGCGATCAGTTGCCAGGCGCGCTCGAACAGCCGGGCGTTCAAATCGCGCACCAGTTGCGCGATCAGCGGCACGCGCGTGCCCGACCGGTACTGCCGCGCGATCATGCCGGTGATCTGGCCAGCGGCCTTTTCCAGCTCGTCCAGGCTGCCCGCGTTGTCGATCTGCATGGTGATCAGATGCGAGTGGTTGGACAGGAAGCTGAACACGTCCAGCGATTCCAGCACGCCGGCGATGCGCTCGCCGTCCATCACCACCACGCGGTGAATGTTGTTGCGCAACATCAGCGCCAGCGCGTCGCCCACCTGGTCCGACGCCGCCACGCTGATCAGCTTGTAGTTGGCCAGCAAACCCACCGGCAGCTCGTGCAGCGGCGTGCCGCGCAGCACCGCTTTTTGCAGCGCGGTGGCGGTAAACATGCCGATGCGCGGCGGGTCGGTGGAAGTGTCGCGCACCAGCACGTTGGTGCTCTTCTGCTCCTGGAAGATATGCACCACCGAAACGATGTCGGTCGCGGCATCGACCACGATGGCCGGTCGCAAAAAGGCCTCGTCCACGCGCGACAAATTCAGCGACTGCAATTCGCTGCCGGTCTGCCGGTCGCTCATGGCGCTCAGCTTGGCGCCCAAGTCTGAAAACAGCAGCGCGCCGAAGGTGGCGTTGGCGGCGATCAAATCCTTCACGGTCTGGCGCGCCAATCCGTAAGTGACCACTTCCTCGGTGGCGACAAAGCGGCTGCTGGTCTTGCCGGCCACCAGGCCGCGGCCGTCGAAGCAGTCATCGGGGCCGTAGGTGGCCACCACTTCGTCGCCGTCCAGCTGCGTGACCAGCCCCTTGATCAGCACGAAAAGATCAGCCGGCGCGTCCCCCACGTTCAGGATGACCGCGTCGCGCGGGAAATAGGCCACATCCACGCTGTCGCGCACCAGGCGCTGTTGCTCCTGCGTCAGGCAGTCGAAGGGCGAGGCGGAAAAATTGAAGGCGTTGGGCATGGCGGTGGCCGGTCGGTCAACCCTTTATTCAGCGCCGCACGCCTTGCGCCACGCTTGCAGGGGCCGCCCAGGCGCTGTCGAGCGCGGCGCTGCCCTCCAGGTGCGCGCGCAACATGGGCAGCGCGTCAAAGCCCCACAGCAGGCGATCGTCGACCACGAAGCTGGGTACGCCGAACACGCCGGCGGCGATGGCGGCGTCGGTGGCGACCTTCAACTCATGCTTGACGGCATCGCTGGCCGCATCGCGCGCGGGCGCCAGCTGCCGGGTGAGCGCGGCCAGCCGCTGCGCATCGTCGGCGGGCGCGCCGCCGACCCACACATGCCGAAAAATCGCCTCGCACACGCAGCGATTCGGCGCCCCCTGGCGCGCGCCCGCCCAAGCCAGGCGCAGCAGGCCCAGCGGGTTGAAGGGGTGCGCGGCGGGCAGCTCCAGCGGCACGCCGTGTTGCGCCGCCAGCCAGGCCACCTGGCGATAGGTCCAGTCGCGCTTGGGACCGATCTCCGCCGGCCCAAGCTGGCCATGGTGCTTCAGCAAGCCGGCAAACAGGATCGGGCGGTACGCCACTTCGTAGCTCAAGCCCTGCAGCGCCTGCGGCAGGCGCTCGAAGGCCAGATAGGCGTAGGGCGAAATGAAGTCCAGGTAAAAGGTGATGCGCTTCATGATTGCCCCTGCGCGCGCCGGCGCTCGATGCGTTGCCACACGTCCCACCGGGCCGCTTCGTCCATGTGCAGCCAGTTGCCGATTTCTTCCAGCCGCCTGAAACACCCTTCGCACCAGCCGGTGCGCGCGTCGATGCGGCAGACCTGGACGCAGGGCGAAGGCAGTTTTTGGCCGTCAGCCCTTGCCTGGAAAGCGCGGGCAGCTATGATTTCGAGAGTATCCGGCGTTGCCATGGCACCAGCTTAGTCGATTGCCGCCAGCGCGCGCTGCAGCGCCCGCGCGTCGGGCAAGGCGTGCCCCGCGGCGGTGTTGTCGAAGATGCACCACACGTCGGCCTGATCGCGCGCCTGGGCGATGCGCGCGGCCAGCACCTGCAGCCAGTCGGCCGCATAGCCGCTGTAATACACGCGCGGCGAGCCGTGCAGCCGCAGGTAAATCCTGCGCGCGCTGCCGCCGGGTGCTGCGCCGCCCGGGTGCAGCACCGGATCGGCCAGCACGCGCGCCACCCCATGCGCGGCCAGCAGCGCGTCGGCCGCGGGCGCAAACCAGCTGGCGTGGCGCGGCTCCAGCGCCACCGCGCCCCCGTGGCGCGCCCGCAGCGCCAGCAGAAAGGCGCCGACCACCGCTTCGTCGAAAGCCAGGCTGGGCGGCAGTTGCACCAGCAGGCAACCCAGCCGGTCACCCAGCCCGCCGACCTGCTGCAGAAATGCGTCCAGCGCCGGCGCTGCGCCGCGCAGTCTGGCGACGTGCGTGATGGCCTTGGGCAGCTTCACCGCGAAGCGAAAGCCGGGCGGCGTCTGCGCGGCCCATTTTTCATACGTGGCGCGGGCGTGCGGGCGGTAGAACGAGGTATTGATCTCACACGCCGTCATGTGCGCGGCGTAGCGCGCCAGATGCGTGCCGGCGCCCGCGAATTCGTCCGCCAGCGCACGTGGCACTTGCCAGCCGGCGGTGCCGACGCGCAGATCAAAAGCGCGCACCGGCATGGGTGTCTGTGCGCCGGTCAACCGTCAACCAGCGGTTCGGCGCCGACCACATGGGCGACGATAGCTACCATTTTTGCAGCAACAGGGTCAGGGCTCGACCACCACATCCGCCACGGCGGCGCCCGTCAGGTGTTCCAGGTCGGCCGGCGTCAGCTTGAACACGCCGTGCGGGTGGCCGGCGGCCGCCCAAATGTCGGCAAAGCGGAACAGCTCGCGATCGATCAAGGTCACGGGTGGCTCGGCGTGCGCGACGGGCGACACGCCACCAATCGAGAAGCCGGTCTTGGCCTTCACGAATTCGGCGTCGGCGCGGCCCAGCTTGCCGCCGCTCGCGGCGCACACCAGCGCCTCGACCTTTTTTTCGTCCACCCGCCGGTCGCCGCTGGTGATGACCAGCACCGCCGCGTCGTCGGCCTTGCGGCGGAAGATGATGCTCTTGGCGATCTGGCCCACGTCAATGCCCAGCGCGTCGGCGGCCTGCTGTGCGGTGCGCGCGGCGTCGTCCAGCATGACCGGCATGTGGGCGTGGCCGGCCTGGCGCAGCGCCTGGGCCACGCGCTGCACGCCGTCGGGAAGCGATTTTTCCGTGTTCATCGTCGTCATGTCACATCAGCTGGTGTGCGCCGCGCGCCCCACCATCAGCAGGCTGGCGCCCATGCCCATCAGCACGCCGCCAAACACGCGGTTCTGCGCCCGCCGCGCGCTGGCCGAGCGCAGGGCCGCCCGCAGGCGCGCAGCGATGAAGGCGTACCCGTGCATCACCACCGTGTCCACGGCCAGCGTGGTGACCAGCAGAATGGCCAGTTGCAGTGCCAGCGGGCGCTTGGGGTCGATGAACTGCGGCAGCACCGCCACCATGAAGACGATGCCCTTGGGGTTGGTGGCATTGGTCAGCGCGCCGGTTGCCACGCGCTGGCGCAGGCTCAGGGTCGGCGCCGCGGCTGGCATGCCGTCCAGCGCCTGGCCGCCATGCACGGGCGCGCGCCATTGCCTGACGCCCAGCCACACCAGATAGGCCGCGCCCAGCACCTTGACCACGGTGAACGCGGTGGCCGAAGCCACCAGCAACGCGCCCACGCCGACGCCCGCCACCAGCAGGATGAACGCCAGCCCGATCTGCAGCCCGGCGATGGTGGCGCTGGTCTGGCGCACGCCGTATTGCAGCCCGTGGCTCATCGACAGCACCGCGCCCGAGCCTGGCGACAGCGCGATCAGCCACGACGCCACGAAATATGCCAGCCAGACACGAGCATCCATTTCAAAAAACCTTCAGCGTCCCCGACGACAGCCCCACGCCATCAAGACAGGCGGTCGCGCCGCAGGCCATGGCTCACCCCGCGCGCTTGTTCAGCACCGCCGTGGCCACGCGCGAATTCGATTTGCGGCCCAGGAAGTCGCTGATGTACTGCCCGGCGTCGATCAGCTGGTCGAGGTCGATGCCGGTGTCGATGCCCATGCCGTGCAGCATGTACACCACGTCTTCGGTTGCTACGTTTCCGGTAGCGCCCTTGGCATACGGGCAGCCGCCCAGGCCGGCCACCGAGGTGTCGTACTGCCACACGCCCAGCTCCAGCGCGGCCAGCGTGTTGGCCAGCGCCTGGCCGTAGGTGTCGTGGAAGTGGCCCGAAACGTCGTCGACGGCGTAGTGCCGCAGGGTCGCCTCGATGGCCGCCTGCACCTTGAGCGGCGTGCCGACGCCGATGGTGTCGGCCACGCCCACGTGCTGCACGCCGATGCCCTTCATCAGCCCCGCCAGGTAACCGACGCGCTCGGGCGAAATGTCGCCTTCGTACGGGCAACCCACGGTGCAGCTCATGGCGCCGCGCACGTAAATGCCCTGGTCGCGCGCGGCCTGCGCCACGGGGGCGAAGCGCTCGATGCTTTCGGCGATGCTGCAGTTGATGTTCTTCTGGCTGAAGGCCTCGCTGGCGGCGCCGAACACCACGATCTCGTCGGGCCAGGTGGCGCGCGGGCCGGCAATGGCCGCCTCGAAGCCCTTCAGGTTGGGCGTCAGCACGCTGTAGCGCACGCCGGGCTGGCGGCGGATGCCGGCCATGACCTCGGCGTTGTCGCCCATCTGCGGCACCCACTTGGGTGACACATAGCTGGTGACCTCGATTTCCTTCAGGCCCGCATCCTGCAGGCGATGGACCAGCTCGATCTTGACGGCGGCGGGCACCGCCTGTTTTTCATTCTGCAGCCCGTCGCGCGGGCCGACGTCGACGATCTTGACACGGGAGGGCAAAGGCATGGCGGTTCTCGCGGTGGGCGACTGAAAAGTGGGGCAATGCGCGCTCGTCGCAGTGTAGCGGCAGGCGCCGCGCCGCGTGCGGGCGGAATGCGGGTGAAGGGACGCATCCGAGGCAGGCACCGAGTGGCATCTGCGCGCCGGCCGGACGACTTCGATTCAAAGAAAAAATGCTTGCAGCGCTTACCCATAAAGCGCAAGGCGCTGCGTAATTAATAGCAAGCAGGGCGGGCACTCGTGCCCAAGAGCAGCGCGCGCCACATCCACGCGGGCACAAGTGCCCGCCCGACAGCTCAGGCCGACGTCCCCAAGCGCAGCAGTTCCGCGCCGTCCATCACCTGGTCGCCCGGCGCGTACAGCAGCTCCTGCACCACGCCGTCCAGCGGTGCGGCAATGGTGTGTTCCATCTTCATGGCTTCCATCACCGCCAGCGGCTGGCCCTTGGTGACCTTGTCGCCGGGCTTCACCGCGAAGCTGACGACCTTGCCGGGCATCGGCGCCGTCAGGCGGCCGCCCTCGCCCGCGCCTTCGAGCGCGTGCGACAGCACGTCCAGCTCGGTGATCTGCGCCGCGCCGCGCGTGCCGAACACGTGCATGGCCTCGCCCAGCGGGTACACGCGCACCACCTGCCGGTCGGTGCCGGCGCGTACGTCGATGCGGCCGTCGGGCTGGGCAGTGAAGCCGATGGAAACTGGCTCGGCCTCGCCCACCTTCAGCTGAAGCCCGTCGTGCAGGTAGCGCAGCTTGGCAATGACCGGCTCGCCCGCGTACTGGAAGTCGATGCGGCGCGACGCGATGCCGTGCGAGCGGAAGCCGTCCGTGCGGCTGAACGGGTCGGCGCCCTCGCCGCCGCGCTCGGCCAGCACGGTCTGCGCCACGGCAGCGGCGACGACCATGTCGATGCCCAGTTTGTCCTGCTTGAACAGGCGGTCGGCCTCGCGCTGGATCAGCGCGGTGTCGAGCCTGGCCTGCGCGAACGACGGCGTGGCCAGCACGTGCCGCAGAAACTGCACGTTGGTCTGCAAGCCGGCGATGTGGGTGGCGGCCAGCGCCGCGTCCAGCTTGGCCAGCGCTTCTTCGCGCGTTTCGCCCCACACGATGAGCTTGGCGATCATCGAGTCGTAGAACGGGCTGATGGCGTCGCCCTCGCGCACGCCGTCGTCCACCCGCACCTCGTCCACCTCGAAGGCGCTGTGCGGCGGCTTGCGGTACACGTGCAGCGTGCCGGTGGCGGGCAGGAAGTTGTTGTCGGGGTTTTCGGCGCAGATGCGCGCTTCGATGGCGTGGCCCTGGATGTCCAGGTCTTCCTGCGCCAGCGGCAACGGCTCGCCGCTGGCCACGCGCAGTTGCCACTCGACCAGGTCAAGGCCGGTGATCGCCTCGGTCACCGGGTGCTCGACCTGCAGGCGCGTGTTCATCTCCATGAAGTAGAACTTCATCTGCTCGGGCGCGTCGTAGCCGCCCGGCTGCTCGACGATGAATTCCACGGTGCCGGCGCCCACGTAGTTGACGGCGCGCGCGGCGTTGATGGCGGCCTGGCCCATGGCGTCGCGAATGCTTTCGGGCATGCCGGGTGCGGGCGCTTCTTCCAGCACCTTCTGATGGCGGCGCTGCACCGAACAGTCGCGCTCGAACAGGTAGACGTAGTTGCCGTGGCTGTCGCCAAACACCTGGATCTCGATGTGGCGCGGACGCTGCACGTATTTTTCGACCAGCACGGCGTCGCTGCCAAAGCTGTTGATGGCCTCGCGCTTGCACGAATCGAGCATGGCGGCAAAGTCTTCGGTCTTTTCGACGATGCGCATGCCCTTGCCGCCGCCGCCCGCGCTGGCCTTGATCAGCACCGGGTAGCCAATGCGATCGGCCTCGCGTTGCAGCAGCGCCGGGTCTTGATCCGCGCCGTGATAGCCCGGCACCAGCGGCACGTTGGCCGCTTCCATCAGGCGCTTGGATTCGGCCTTCAGCCCCATCGCGTTGATGGCACTGGCGGGCGGGCCGATGAAGACCAGGCCGGCCTCTAGACAGGCCTGGGCGAAGTCCTCGTTCTCGCTCAAAAAGCCGTAGCCGGGGTGGATGGCCTGCGCGCCCGTGGCCTTGGCGGCGTCGATGATGCGCTGCCACTGCAGGTAGCTTTCCTTCGGCGCGCTGCCGCCCACGTGCACCGCCTCGTCGCACGCCATGACGTGCTTGGCATGCGCGTCGGCGTCGGAATACACGGCCACGGTCTGCACGCCCATGCGGCGCGCGGTGGCCGCCACGCGGCAGGCGATTTCGCCACGGTTGGCGATCAAAATCTTCTTGAACAAGCGAGTCTCCTCAACAAATTGGGACGGGGCGCGGCTACGCGCCGCTGGGCGCCGGCGCACCGCCGGCGAAGAACGCCTTCAGCTTCCGGATCACGATCTTCAAAAACTTCAACAGCACGACCAGCAGCAGCACCGACACCACCAGCATCACGGCCAGCGCCACGCCAAAGGCCAGCGGGTGCTGCGTCGCCAGCCACATCACGCCCACCGCCAGGCCGTCCTCGAAGAACGAGGCCAGCCAGTTCGAAAACGGCTCGGGGCTGGTGTTGATGGCCGCGCGCGTGGTGGCCTTGGTGGCAAACGAAGTGGCCGCCAGCGAACCGCCCAGCAGGCCGGCCACCAGGCCCATGGTGCCGCTGTCGGCGCCGAACACGCTGGCCGCCAGCAGCGCGCCGCCGGGGATGCGGATGACGCTGTTGATCGAGTCCCACACGCTGTCGAGCCAGGGAATCTTGTCGGCAAAGAATTCGACCAGCAGCATGAAGCCGCTGGCGCCCAGCACGGCCGGGTGCATCAGCAGCTTCAGCCCCTCGGGCAGCGGAATCCACCCCGCGTAGCCCATGGCGCCGGTCAGAAACACCACCGCGTACAACCGGAAGCCGCTGGCCCAGCCGAGCGCCGCCGCCAGCGCCATGAGCGAGGGCATGTCCATCTTGGCCACGGCGGGCGCGATGGCGCCGCCCACGGCCACGCCCGCCTGTCCCACGGCATTGCCCACCGCGGCGGCGGTTTCGCCATTGGGGTGGATGCCCATGCCGTGCAACCACTGGACGACGGATTGAATGAGTTCCTGCATGTGCGCGACCTCGCCTGTTGTCAGCGGCAGGCGCCCCGCGCCCGCCCGCGCACGCACAACGCGCGCGCCAGGGGCAAGGCTGACGCGTTGGCCGGCCGGTGGGCGTAGGACGCGGCCGCCATCCGGGCACTGAAAGCTACATTATTCATAGCTAGCTGCGCTTGTCTGGTGTGCGCCAAAGGCCAAAAACACATCAAAACCACCTCATCCCGCCAGCCATGCGGGCTTGCGCTTGTGCAGGAAGGACTGCACGCCTTCCTTGCCTTCGTCCGACGCGCGGATGTCGGCAATGCCTTCCACGGTGCGCTCGATCAGCAAGCGCGTGATGTCGCGTTCGGCCACGTCCTGCACCAGCTTCTTGCATTCGCGCACGGCGTTGGGGCTGGCGCTGGTGAGGGCGCTGACCAGCTCGCCCACCTTGGCGTCCAGCGCGTCGGCCGCCACCACCTCGTGCACAAAGCCGATGCGATGCGCCTCCTGCGCGCTGAAGCGCTCGGCCGTCAGAAAGTAGCGGTGCGCCGCGCGCGGGCCCATGGCGCGGATCACGTAGGGGCTGATGGTGGCGGGGATCAGGCCGAGCTTGACTTCGCTCAGGCAGTAATTCGCCGTGTCCACGCTCACCGCCATGTCGCACGCCGCCACCAGGCCCATGCCGCCGGCGTAGACATCACCCTGCACGCGCGCGATGGTCGGCTTGGGGCACTCGTAGATGGCGCGCAGCATGAAGGCCAGCTTGCCGGCGTCCTCCAGGTTCTGATCGCGCGTGTAGTCGGCCATGCGGCGCATCCAGTTCAGGTCGGCGCCGGCGCAGAAGGCGGGGCCTTCGGCCATCAGCACGACGGCGCGCACGTCGGGGGCGTCGCCCAGTTGCACGAAGGCCTGCGACAGCTCGGCAATCACCTCGTCGTTGAAGGCGTTGCGCACTTCGGGGCGGCTCAGCACCACGGTGGCGACGTGGCCCTGGGTGGCGATGCGGATGGCTTGGGTCATGGCTTGGCTTGTTCCTGTTGCAGCATGTAGACCAGATCGAGTTCGGGGCAAGGCTGGCCCAGCGCCGTCAGCGCGGCGGTGATCTGCCCGCGGTGATGCGTGCTGTGGTTGAAGACGTGCGTCAGCGTGGCGGCAAAAGGCAGCGTGGCGGGCTGGCCGCGCATGGTGGTGTAGCTGAGCACGCCGTCAAAACGCTCGGCCGGCCAGCTTTCAACGAGCGGCTGCCAGCGCGCGGCGCCTTGCAGCAAGCGATCGGCGAGGCGCGCGCGATCGGGCTCGGCCTCGTCGTCCAGCGCCAGCCGGGGCGACACGCCTTCGGCGAAGCGGCGGAACCAAAGCAGCTGTTCGCCCACCAGCAGGTGGTTGAGCGTGCCGTGGATGCTTTTGAAAAACAGGCCGATGTCGCGCCGGTAGTCGTCCTCGTCCACCGCCGCCACCGCATCCAGAAGGCGTGCGGTGGCCCAGGCGTTGTAGCGGGCCAGGGTGACGAAATGGCGTGTCGGGTTCATGGCGTCAATGGCCTTCGGCGCCCAGCACCCGGGCCAGAAATCGATCCAGTTCCGCCAGCGCCTGCGCACGCGCCGCGGGGTCGCCGCCCTGGTGCACGCCGGCACGGTGGACGCCGTTGGGCACGTCGGCCCGAAAACGCACGGGCGCCGTGCCGTCGAAGCCGTGGTAGGCGCCTTCGTAGGCGCGCAGCGTCACATCGGCGTGGCCCCTGGCCTGCTGCGCGGCGACGAAGCGCTGGCACGGCTCGGGCGGCGTCCAGTCGTCGGCGGCGCCCAGTTGCACGAGCAGCGGCACCTGGGGCGCCAGCACCGCGTTGCGCTTCACGAACGCGCCGCAGCCGGGGTAGAACACCGCCGCGCCGGCCAGCGCGGGCACGTCGCCCTGCGCGGGGTCGAGCACGGTGAGTGCTGTGGTGGCGCCGTTCGACCAGCCCAGCAGCGCCACGCGCGAAACATCCACCTGCTGCGCCTTCAGCCACGCCAGCGCGGCCAGCACATCCTGGCGGCGCGTGGACACGCCGATCTGCCGGTCGCCATAACGCGTGCCGCACTGGCTGCCCAAGCCGCGTGAGCCAAAGCTGTCGGGCATCAGCACCTGGTAGCCGCGCTGGCCGAGCCACCGCACGTACTCGCGGTCGCGTGCCGACAGCTGCCCCTGCCGGTTGTGCAGGCCGCCGCAACCGTGCAACGCCAGCACCACAGGCTGCGCAGCGCCGGATGCATTCGTGGCCGGGAACCAGTGCGCCCGGAGCGCCACGCCATCCGGCCCCGGCAGCACGACGTCGGCCGCGTGCGCGGCCAGCGCGCCGGCGGCCAGCAGCGCGGCCGCGCCCCCGCGCAACACGCGGGCGCACGCCAGGCGCAGTTGGGCCAGCACCGCTGTCACCTTACATCCGGAACACGCCGAACTTCACGTCCGGCACCGGCGCGTTCTGCGCCGCCGACAGGCCCAGCGCCAGCACGCGGCGCGTGTCGGCGGGGTCGATCACGCCGTCGTCCCACAGGCGGGCGGTGGCGTAGTAGGGGTGGCCCTGCACTTCGTACTGCTGGCGGATGGGTGCCTTGAAGGCTTCTTCCTCTTCGGCAGACCACTGTCCACCCTTGGACTCGATGCCGTCGCGCCGCACCGTGGCCAGCACGCTGGCCGCCTGCTCGCCACCCATCACGCTGATGCGCGCGTTGGGCCACATCCACAAAAAGCGCGGCGAATACGCGCGGCCGCACATGCCGTAGTTGCCGGCGCCGAAGCTGCCGCCAATGATGATGGTGAACTTGGGCACGTTGGCGGTGGCCACGGCCGTCACCATCTTGGCGCCGTCGCGGGCGATGCCTTCGTTCTCGTACTTGCGGCCGACCATGAAGCCGGTGATGTTCTGCAGGAACACCAGCGGAATCTTGCGCTGGCAGCACAGTTCGATGAAGTGCGCGCCCTTGCGCGCCGACTCGGCAAACAGGATGCCGTTGTTGGCGATGATGCCGACCGGCATGCCCTCGATGTGCGCGAAGCCGCATACCAGCGTGGTGCCGTAGCGCGACTTGAATTCGTGCATCTCGGAGTTGTCGACGACGCGGGCGATGATCTCGCGCACGTCGAAAGGCTTGCGCGTGTCGGTGGGGATCACGCCGTACAGCTCGTCTGCTGCATATTTAGGAGCCACCGGCGCTTGCAGGGCGCCGGCGTAGGCCTTTTTGGCATTGAGCCGCGCGACGGCTTCACGCGCCAGCGCCAGCGCGTGCATGTCGTTCTGCGCCAGGTGGTCGGCCACGCCCGACAGGCGCGTGTGCACGTCGCCGCCGCCCAGGTCTTCGGCGCTGACGACCTCGCCCGTGGCGGCCTTCACCAGCGGCGGGCCGCCCAGGAAGATGGTGCCCTGGTTCTTGACGATGATGGTTTCGTCGCTCATGGCCGGCACGTAGGCGCCGCCGGCCGTGCAGCTGCCCATGACCACCGCGATCTGCGCGATGCCCTTGGCGCTCATGTTGGCCTGGTTGAAGAAGATGCGGCCGAAGTGGTCGCGGTCGGGGAACACGTCGTCCTGGTTGGGCAGGTTGGCGCCGCCCGAATCGACCAGGTAGATGCAGGGCAGGCGGTTGGCTTCAGCGATTTCCTGCGCGCGCAGGTGCTTCTTGACGGTGAGCGGGTAGTAGGTGCCGCCCTTCACCGTGGCGTCGTTGCACACGATCATGCAGTCGACGCCCGACACGCGGCCGATGCCGGTGATGACGCCGGCGGCGGGCGCGGCGTCGTTGCCGTCTTTCTCTTTGTACATGCCCAATGCGGCGAGCGGCGCCACTTCGAGAAAGGGCGTGCCGGGATCGAGCAGCATCTGCACGCGCACGCGCGGCAGCAGCTTGCCGCGGTCCATGTGCTTCTTGCGCGCGGCTTCGCCGCCGCCCAGGCCGACCTTGTCGACCTGGGCCTTCAGGTCATCGACCAGCGCGCGCATGGCGGCAGCGTTGGCCTGAAAGTCCGCCGAGCGGGCGTTGAGTTTGGTTTCGATGATGGGCATGGGGTGGTCTCGAAAATTTCAAATACAGGACGCGAAGGACGCAAAGGTTTCGCGAAGGGCGCGAAGGAAAACCTTTAAAAATCTGCTGGTTGTTTTTTTGCGTCCTTGGCGTTCTTTCGCGTTCTTCGCGTCCAGTCAAGTTCGGATGTTCAGGCGGTCTTGACTTCCTGCAGCCCCAACTCCTGCTGCATCTGCTCGCGGATCTTGAACTTCTGGATCTTGCCGGTCACCGTCATGGGGAACTCGGTGACGAAGCGCAGGTACTTGGGCACCTTGTAGTGCGCGATCTTGCCCTTGCAGAAGTCGCGCACCTCGTCTTCGTTGAGCGTCTGGCCGGGCTTGACGACGATCCAGGCGCACAGTTCTTCGCCGAAGCGCTGGTCGGGCACGCCGACCACCTGCACGTCCTGGATCTTGGGGTGGCGGTACAAAAATTCCTCGATCTCGCGGGGGTACACGTTCTCGCCGCCGCGGATCACCATGTCCTTGCTGCGGCCAACGATGTTGACGTAGCCCTCTTCGTCCATGGTGGCCAGGTCGCCCGTGTGCATGAAGCCTTCGGCGTCGATGGCTTCGCGCGTGCGTGCATCGTCGCCCCAGTAGCCCTGCATCACCGAATAGCCCTTGGTGCACAGCTCGCCGGTGGCGCCGCGCGGCACGGTTTCGCCGGTTTCGGGGTCGATGATCTTCACCTCCAGGTGCGGCTGCACCAGGCCGACGGTGGACACGCGCTTGTCCAGCGGCGTGTCGGTACTGCTCTGGCAGCTGACGGGCGAGGTCTCGGTCATGCCGTAGGCAATCGTCACCTCGCCCATGTTCATGTCGCGCTGCACGCGCTTCATCACCTCGATGGGGCACGGGCTGCCGGCCATGATGCCGGTGCGCAGGGTGCTCAGGTCGTACTTGGCGAAATCCGGGTGGTCCAGCTCGGCGATGAACATGGTGGGCACGCCGTGCAGGCCGGTGCATTTTTCCTTCTGCACCGTTTCCAGCACGGTGAGCGGGTCGAACGCATCGTTGGGGTAGACGATGCAGCCGCCGTGCGTCAGCACCGCCAGGTTGCCCAGCACCATGCCGAAGCAGTGGTACAGCGGCACGGGGATGCACAGGCGATCCGCTTCGGTCAGCTTCATCGCCTCGCCGATGAAAAAGCCGTTGTTGAGGATGTTGCGGTGCGTCAGCGTGGCGCCCTTGGGGAAACCCGTGGTGCCGCTGGTGAACTGGATGTTGATCGGGTCGGTGTTGTGCAGCAGCCGCGCCACCTGGGCCAGGCGCGCATCCTGCGGGTCGCCGGTCTTCATCAGGTCGGAAAAGCGCGTGAAGCCCGGTTCGTCGGCGCCCTCACCTGCCACGTCGATCCAGATCGCGTGCTGCAGGTGCGGCAGCGTCTGCGATTCGAGCGGCTGGCCCGGCCTGGCGTGCGCCCACTCGGGCGCCAGCTCGCGCAGCATGCCCAGGTAGTCGCTGGTCTTGAAGCGCGGCATGACGACCAGCGCCTTGCAGTCGACCTTGTTCAGCGCGTATTCGACCTCGGCCGTGCGGTAGGCCGGGTTGATGTTAACCAGCACCAGCCCGGTCATCGCCGTGGCCAGCTGCATCAGCACCCATTCGGCGTTGTTGTGCGACCAGATGCCGATGCGGTCGCCGGGCTTGAGCCCCAGTCCCAGCAGCGCGCTGGCCAGACGGCGGCTTTCCGTCTGCAACTGGCGGTAGGTGTAGCGGCGCTGCTGGTGCGCCACCACCAGCGCCTCGCGCTCGGGCACTTGCTCGACCATGGCGTCGAAAAAGGCGCCCAGCGTCTGTTCGATCAGCGGCGGCGTGGTGGCGCCACGGGCGTGGCTGGCGGCGAGTACGGTGCTCATCGCGCTTGTCTCCTGGGTCTGTGCTTGGGTTGCGGGGCGCGGGCTGGCATCGTACCGCGCGCATGGGGGCGAGCATAGGTGCAAGCCGCGCGCATGGGGCGACAGGCGGGTTGCAAATTGCGCCACGTTGGCCTAGGCTTAGGCCCATGCCCGCCGACCGCCCCACCGCCGCGCCTGACTCCGGCCCGGCGCACACCCCGGCCGCCTTCGTGCAGGCGGTCATGCGGGCCTACGCGCTGCGTGGCATGAAGCCCGACGGCGCGTTGCTCAAGGCACAAATCAAGCCATCCGATGCGGCTGACCCCGCCCACCGCGTCACCGCCCAGCAGTTCGAGCGCCTGTGCGCCGCAGCCATGCAGGAGCTGGACGACGAAGCGCCCGGCTGGTTCAGCCGCCGCCTGCCCTGGGGCAGCTACGGCATGCTGGCGCGCGCGTCCACCGGCGCGCCCACGCTGGGTGTGGCACTGCGCCGCTGGTGCCGCCACCACGGCCTGCTGACCGACGACGTGACGCTGAGCCTGCGCGTGGCCGGCGCCCAGGCGCGCATCGAGATCGCCGCGCACCGCACGGTGCCCGAACTGCGCGAATTTGCCCTGCTGTCGCTGCTGCGCAACCTGCACGGCCTGGCCTGCTGGTGGATAGACGCTCCCATCGCCCTGCGCGGCGTGCAGTTTCCGTTCGACGCGCCGCCGCACGCCGACGTCCACGCGCGGCTGTTTGCCAGCCCGGTGCGCTTTGGCGCGCCGCAGGCGGCGCTGCACTTCGACGCCAGCGTGCTGAACCTGCCGCTGCGCCGCGACGCCGCCGCACTCGACCAGATGCTGCGCCGCGCGCTGCCCATCATGGTCTGGCCCTATCGGCGCGACCCGGGGCTGTCACGCCGCGTGCGCCAGTTGCTGCAACGCCCGCAGGCCGCGCACACCGCCGAGTCGCTGGCCGCGCAGCTGGCGCTGTCGCCCCGCACGCTGCACCGCCAGCTGCGCAGCGAAGGCACGACCTTGCAGGCGCTGAAGGACGAGGTGCGGCGCGCCCATGCCGCCGACCTGCTGCTGCGCACGCGCCAGCCGCTGGCGCGCGTGGCACGGGCGGTGGGCTTTCACAACGACAAGAGCTTCATTCGCGCCTTCCGCCACTGGACGGGGCGCACGCCCGAGCAGTACCGTCAGGCGCGCGGCGGCGACCCCGCGCCCTGACGCCAGCGCCGCCGCGCCTTGCTACAGTGCACCGCATGAAGCCCGCCCCCCGCCCCCTTTTCAGCCCCGAACACGACGCCTTCCGCGAACAGGTGCGGCGCTTCTGCGAACGCGAAATCGCCCCGCACCACGCCGCCTGGGAAGACGCCCACGGCGTGCCGCGCGCGGTGTGGCGGCAAGCGGGCGCGGGCGGGCTGCTGTGCTGCTGGCTGCCCGAACACCTGGGCGGGCCGGGCGCCGACCTGCTGTTCGACTTCATCGTGGCCGAGGAGCTGGGCCGCATCGGCGCCACCGGGCCAGGCTTTGCGCTGCACTCCGTCATCGTCGCGCCGTATCTGGTGGCGCACGGCACGCCTGCGCTGCAGCAGGCGCTGCTGCCCGCCATGGTGCGCGGCGAGAAGATCGCCGCCATCGCCATGACCGAGCCCGGCACCGGCAGCGACGTGGCCGCCATCCGCACGCAGGCGCGGCGCGACGGTGAACACTACGTGCTGAACGGCCAGAAGACCTTCGTCACCAACGGCCACAACGCCGACGTCGTGGTGGTGGCCTGCAAGACCGAGCCCGACAAGGGCGCGCACGGCGTGTCGCTGCTGGTGGTCGAAGAGGGCATGCCCGGCTTCACCCGCGGGCGCAACCTGCGCAAGATCGGCCAGCACGCGCAGGACACGGCCGAGCTGTTCTTCGACAACGTGCGCGTACCCGCCACGCACCTGCTGGGCAGCGAAGCGCAGGGCTTCAAGTACCTGATGCAGAAGCTGGCGCAAGAGCGCCTGCTGGTCAGCGTAGGCTGCCAGGCGCGCGCCGAAGCCGCCCTGCAGTGGACGGTGGACTACGTGCAGCAACGCCAGGCCTTCCGCCAGCGCGTGGCCGACTTTCAGAACACCCGCTTCAAGCTGGCCGCCCTGGCCACCGACATCGCCGCCGGCCGCGCCTACTGCGACCAGCTGATCGAGCGGCACCTGGTGGGCGAACTGGACGCCGTGGGCGCCGCCGCCGGCAAGCTGTGGCACAGCGAACTGCTGGGCCGCGTGACCGACGAGTGCCTGCAACTGTTCGGCGGCTACGGCTACATGGCCGAATACCCCATTGCCCGCGCCTGGACCGACGCGCGCATCGAACGCATCTATGCCGGCACGTCCGAGATCATGAAAGAAATTGTCGCCCGCGATCTGCTCGACGCTCCCAAATCATGAGCACGCCGCGCTTTACCAACCCCGACCAGGCGCTGATTCACCGCTTCATCGATGGCGGCGCGCGGCCGATCCCGTTCGACGCCAACCCGATGGCGCGCGCGCTGGGTGCCGAGCTGCGCGCGGCCGACCTGCAGGCCGGCCGGGTGGAACTGGCCTTCGCGCCCGACCCGCTGTTCATCCAGGGCACCGGCGTGCTGCAGGGCGGGGCGGTGACGGCGATGCTGGACTTCGCCATGGCCTTCGCCACGCTGGCGCACCTGCCGGTGGGCGCCTCGTGCGCCACCGTGAACCTGAACACCGCCTTCCTGCGCCCCGCGCCGCAGGGCCACTACCTGGCCACCGGCGAAGTGGAGCGGCGCGGCAGGCAACTGGCCTTCACCCACGCGCGCCTGATGCGCCTGGAAGACCGCATCGTCGTCGCCACCGCCACGTCGACCTTGGCCGTGATGCTGCCCGAACCGAAGTAAAAATCGCCCCCAGCGCTTGCTGGACAAGCGCAAGTAGCTCACATTTACATAGCATTGAGTGAGAGGGCGGCCACCACCCTCACCCCAGCCCTCTCCCGCCAGCGGGAGAGGGCGCAAAGCCCAGGGCTGCGCAGCAAGCCCAAAACAGGCCGCGGAGCAGGCCAAGCGCGAACGCCGCGGAGCGGGCTTGGCCCGGCCGCCAGCGTTGTCCCCCTTTGGGGGAAGGCGCGTCAGCGCCACAGGGGAAGGGTCACCCCGGGGAAGGCGCGTCAGCGCCACAGGGGGAACCTATAACGGATGCGTCACCAACCGGAAGTCCGGATCGTCCGGATACGCCTTGACCTCGAAACCCAGGCTGCGCATCAGCTTGAGCATGCCGTTGTTCTGCGTCAGCACCAGGCCGATGATCTCCTGCAGGCCTTTTTCGCGCGCCACGTCCATGATGCTGAGCATCAGCCGCGTGCCCAGGCCCTGGCCGCCGTAGGCGTCGTCCACCACCAGCGAGAACTCGCAGCTGTTCTGGTCGGGGTTGGTGATGTAGCGCGACACGCCGATGATCTTTTCCTTGGTCTGCTTTTCGCCGGTCTCGCTCACGCTTTCTTCCTGCACCACGGCGCACAGCGCCATTTCGCGGTCATAGTCGATCAGCGTGAAGCGCGACAGCATGCCCGGCGGCAGTTCGGCCATGTTGGAGACGAAGCGGAAGTAGCGGCTTTCGGGCGACAGGCGCTTCATCAGGTCCTGCAGCATCTGCGCGTCGTCGGGGTGGATCGGGCGCACGGTGTATTCACCGCCGCCGCGCAGCGGCCACAGCTGCTCGTAGCGCTGCGGGTACGGCAGGATCGACAGGTGGCCGTACTTGCCGGCGCGGCCGGGCGAGGTCTGCGCCGCCGGGCCGATGACGATGCGCGCGTCCACGGCCAGCGCGCCGCGCTCGTCCACGATGATGGGGTTGATGTCCATCTCGCGCAGCTGCGGCAGCTCGCACACCATCTCGGACACGCGCAGCAGCACCTGCTCCAGCGCCGCCATGTCGACCGGCGGCGCGCCGCGCCAGGCGCCCAGCGTCTCGGCCACGCGCGAACGCTCGATCAGGCGGCGCGCCAGAAACTGGTTGAGCGGCGGCAGTTCCATGGCGTGGTCGTTCATCAGCTCGATCATGGTGCCGCCGGCGCCAAAGGCGATGACGGGGCCGAACGGGTCGTCGGTGACCACGCCGATGTACAGCTCGCGTCCCTGCGCCTTGCGCGCCATGGCTTGCACGGTGACGCCGTTGATCTGCGCGTCGGGCTGCTTGGCGCGCACGGCTTCCATCATGTCCTGCCAGATGTCGCGCACGGCGGTGGCGTTCATCACGTTCAGCGCCACGCCGCCGACGTCGCTCTTGTGGCTGATGTCGGGCGAATCGATCTTCAGCGCCACCGGAAAGCCGATTTGCGCCGCGATCATCATGGCCTCGTTGGCGCTGCGCGCCAGCAGCGTCTGCGTCACCGGGATGTGGAAGGCCGACAGCAGCGCCTTCGATTCCATCTCGGTCAGCACCTTGCGGCGCTCGGTCAGCACGCTTTCGATCAGCAGGCGCGCGCCTTCCACGTCGGGCGGCGCGCCGGGCGACAGCGGCGGCGGCGTCTGCTGCAGCAGTTGCTGGTTCTGATAGAAGCTGGCGATGTTGCCAAAGGCGCCCACGGCCGCCTCGGGCGTGCGAAAGCTCGGAATGGTCGCGTCGGCCAGCGCGTGGCGCGCCGTACCCACCGACGAATCGCCCATCCAGCAGGCCACCAGCGGCTTGCTCATGTGGGGGCGCACCTGCACCAGCTCGTGCGCCACGGCGTCGGCGTCGCCGTCGAATTTGGGCGAATAGATGACCAGCACGCCGTCCACCTGGCGGTCCTTGGCGGCCACTTCGAGCGCGGCGCGGTAGTGTTCGGCGGTGGCGTCCTCGCTCAGGTCTATCAGGTCGGCCAGCGCCGCGGTCTTGGCCACGCGGGGCGCCAGCGCGCGCTGGCTGTCTTCGCCCAACACGCCCAGTTGCAGGCCCAGCTCGTTCACGTAGTCGGCCGCCAGCACGCCGGGGCCGCCGCCGTTGGTGATGATGCCCAGCCGCTTGCCCACCGGCCGGTAGCGCGAGGCCAGGCACTTGGCGGCCGAAAACAGCTCGACGAACGAGCGCACGCGCACCGCGCCGGCGCGGCGCAGCACGGCGTCGAACACTTCGTCGCTGCCGACGATGGCGCCCGAATGCGTCTGCGCCGCCGTGTTGCCGTCTTGTCGGCGGCCGGCCTTGAGCACCACCACCGGCTTGCTGTTGGCCGCCGCGCGCAGCGCGCTGGTAAAGCGCCGCGCGTTGGCAATGCCTTCCATGTAGACCACGATGCCTTGCGTGTGACGGTCGTTGGCCAGGTAGTCCAGCACGCCGGCCAGCCCTACCTGCGTGTGCGCGCCCAGCGCGATGACGTTGGAAAAGCCCACGCGGTTCTGGCGCGCCCAGTCGAGGATCGACGCCGTCAGAGCGCCCGACTGCGACACCAGCGCCAGTTGTCCGGGCGCGGCCAACTCGCCGGCCGAACTGGCGTTGAGCTGCAGCATCGGCCGCTGAAAGCCCTGGCTGTTGGGCCCCAGCAGCCACATGCCGTGGCGCTTGGCCACGCGGTGCATTTCTTGCGCGCGGGCCTGGCTGACGCCGCTGGACAGCACCACCGCCGCCCGCACCTTGATGCGGCCGGCCAATTCCAGCGCGGGCAAAATTTCGTCCTCGGCCAGCGCGATGATGGCCAGGTCGGCGCGCGCCTGCGCCAAGTCGCCCAGGGTGCCGGTGGTGTGGATGTCGAGCGGCAGCACCTGCCCCTTGAAGGGCTGCGCCGCCATGTGCGCCAGCAGCGCGCGCGCCTGTGGCGTCTGCTGTTCGGGCGCGCCCTGCGGGCCGGTGAACAGGACAACGGACTTGGGCTCGAACAGGGGAGTCAGGTAGTGCTGGTCCATGGGGTGGTGGGCGCCGCAGCGCCACAAAATTGAGGGTTAACCCGTATTTTGAACGCGATTTCCCCACAATCTATCCGGTCTTGATGACGAACCGCCGCCAAGCGTGCAATTGCACCGCTGCCGAGCCTGCAGCGATGCGCCGTGACAACACCGCGCTGCCATGATAGCTATTGAATCGATAGCTACAATCGCTGTTCTGTCAAGCGCTGGCGCCGCATACCATGCCTGCGTGTCGACGCATCGACAATCCACGTTCGCGCGCCCCATGAAAACCACGTTCCTTCACCCCATCCAAGGACAAGCCTTGGTCAGCACGCTGCCCGCGCTCGTCGTTCGCGCCGCCGCTGCGGCGTTGCTGCTGGCGCTGATCGCCGGGCCTGCCCACGCGCGCCGCAACGGGCCGCCGCGCGCGCAACCGGTGGACATGGTGGTCATCCACTCCACCGGCGGCCCGACCTGCGACGCGCATGGCCGCCCCATCTGGGTGCCGGGCGGTGAGCTGCAAGACAACTTGCGCACCATCGAGGCGCACCCGCGGCTGGGCATTCACTGGATGATCGACCGCGATGGCGGCGTGCACGCCAGCGTGCCCGAGCAACAGGTGGCGCACCACGTGCTGACGCACAGCCGCCGCTCCATCGCCATTGAGCTGATCAACGACGGCGACGGGCGCGACGCGTTCGCGCCGGCGCAAATCGACGCGCTGGTGGCGCTGCTACAAGCCATTGCCCACCGCCACCCGGCATTGACGCTTGCCGGCATCCAGCGCCATTCGGACCTGGACCGCGGCCGCCTGCCCTGCGCGCCCGAACGGCGGCGCAAGGTGGACCCGGGGCCGGCGTATCCGCACGATGCGGTGATAGAGCGCGTATTCGGTCCGCGTTGAGACCGTTGCCCGCATGCCACGGCGGGCACCAGCCTGTCGTCCGCCCGCGCGTGCGGCGCGTTAGGTAGGGCACTCATTCACCCGATGCACCGCCGAGGACTGACCCCATGCCCCGCCCTGCCCCCGCATTGATGGCCACGCTGGCCCTGGCCGCCGGCTTGACCAGCCTGCCCGCCCACGCCGACCCCGGCGATGTGCTGGACCGCATGTTGGACGGCGGCGTGGTCGAATCACTGGTGGCGCGCGCCTTGTCGGGCATGGATTTCGACGCCCTGCTGGGCGGTTTTGAGCAGTCGGCCCGCGCCGCCGCCGAGGGCCGCGCGGTAGACCCGTCGGTGCTGGCGCAGTCACAGGCGCGCGTCGACCAGCGCATGGCCCAGGTCGGCCCGGCACTGGGGCGCGACGCAGCCGCCGTGTTGGCGCCCCTGCTGCGTGAGCTGCGGTTTGAACTGACGCGCGAACTGACGGCGCCTGGCCGCGAATGACGACGCGTTGAATCTAAGTAAGGGACTGCCAAGCTGACGTCGCGGCGGCGACGAATTGATGTCGCGGCGGCGACGAGTCGCGCCTGAGCACCCCAACGCCACCCAACGCTCGCTGTCGCGGACGTTGTTGTTGAGAGTCGCCGGGACGCAGCTCGGTCGATTAACCAACGACGCCGCTCATCGCTTTCGCATGGCGCCGCCAATCAGCGAGGCGACCGCCAGCACCAGGAAGACGACGAACAGGATTTTGGCAATGCCCGCCGCGCCAGCGGCAATACCACCGAAGCCCAGCACGGCGGCGATCAGGGCGATGACGAAAAAGACGACGGCGTAGTGCAGCATGGTGTTTCTCCGTTGTGCGTGCGTTGGAAGATCGCCGCCCGCCCACCGGCATGCGGCGCCGCGCGAACCGATTGGCATGACCGATGCAACCATGGCGTCCGGTGCGCGCGTCATCGCTTCGCCGATGTGTTCAATGTGCCGCGCGGGCCAGCGCCAGGGCATCGGCGCGCGACGCCGGCGTGTGTCAGCCGCGCCACGCGGCACGCTGTAGGACGTGCGCCAGCGCACCGCCGGGCCTGAGACAATGCAGGCCATGAGCTTCGCCCCCCTGCAAAACGATTCCTTCCTGCGCGCCTGCCTGGGCCAGGCCACCGAACACACGCCCGTGTGGCTGATGCGCCAGGCCGGCCGCTATCTGCCCGAATACTGCGCCACGCGCGCGCGCGCGGGCAGCTTCATGGGCCTGGCGACCCACGTCGACTACGCCACCGAAGTCACGCTGCAGCCGCTGGCGCGCTATCCGCTGGACGCGGCCATCCTGTTTTCGGACATCCTCACCGTGCCCGACGCGATGGGCCTGGGCCTGTCGTTCCAGCAGGGCGAAGGCCCCAAGTTCGAAAGAGTGGTGCGCGACGAAGCGGCGGTGGCGCAACTCGCCGTGCCCGACATGGCCAAGCTGCGCTACGTGTTCGACGCCGTCGCGTCGATCCGCCGCGCCCTGAACGGCCGCGTGCCGCTGATCGGCTTTTCGGGCAGCCCATGGACGCTGGCTTGCTACATGGTTGAAGGCGGCGGCAGTTCGGACTACCGCCACGTCAAGACGCTGATGTACGCGCGGCCCGACTTGATGCACCGCGTGCTGGCGGTCAACGCCGACGCCGTGGCGCAATACCTGAACGCGCAAATCGACGCCGGCGCGCAGGCGGTAATGATTTTCGACAGCTGGGGCGGCGTGCTGGCCGACGGCGCTTTCCAACCCTTCAGCCTGGCGTACACCGCGAGGGTGTTGGCGCAGCTCAAGCGCACCGGGGCCGACGGCGCGGTGGTGCCGCGCATCGTGTTCACCAAGGGCGGCGGCCTGTGGCTGCCCGAAATGACCGCGCTCGACTGCGACGTGCTGGGCCTGGACTGGACCATGAACCTGGGCGCGGCGCGGCGCATCGTGATCGACGCCGCACAGCAGAATACTCCTGAATTCATAGCTGGACGCGCAATACAGTCAAGCGCTGACGGGCAAAATAGCTTGAAATCGCTGGCCCCCAAGGCGCTGCAAGGCAACATCGACCCCAACGTGCTGTTCGCCCCGCCCGAGGCGGTGCGCGCCGAGGTGCGCCGCGTGCTCGACAGCTTTGGTCGCCCGCACACGTACGCCGCCGCGCCGGGCAGCACGCACATCTTCAACCTGGGCCACGGCATCAGCCAGTTCACCCCGCCCGAGCACGTGGCGCACCTGGTGGACGAAGTGCACCAGTATTCGCGGCGCCTGCGCCGCGCCTGACACCGCGCGCAGGACGGCCCTTACGCCGCGCGCGGCAGCTCGTCAAGGGCTGGCGCCACATTTATTTGGCCTGAGCAGGCATTCCGGGGCTTGACTTATGCACAAAACGAGAAGCGATCCGACGCGGCGGCGCACACCACCACCAGCCCCGCTACAAAACGCGAAGCGCTTGCAAGTGCTTGATTTCATTGGCCTTCAACTTCTGCTCTTTTCGTGGGCACTGCAACAAAAGCCTTGATTTTCAAGGGCTGCGACCGTTCATCCGTGAATTGTCAACAAAGTTATCCACAAAAATTGGGTATGACTCGGGTTGCGCTTGCAAAACAACGACTTAAGGATGAAAGTGCAAGTGGTTTGAGTGCTTTTGGCCGCGTGGGCTGGGGCGCATGACGCATTGGCTCGCCGTCGCCGTGCCCACGCCCGCGCACAGCGGCGTGGGCGAGCCGCTCACCTACCGCGCCGACGCGGCGGTGCCCGCCGGCAGCATCGTGCGCGTGCCGCTGGGCCGGCGCGAAGTGCTGGGCGTGGTGTGGGGCGATGCGCCCGCGCCGTCGCCCGCCCTGGAGCCGCAGGTGCGCGCCCTGGCGGGCCGCTTTGACGGGCTGCCCCCGCTGTCGGCCGACTGGCGGGCGCTGGTGGCTTTTACCGCGCGCTATTACCAGCGCGCCTTGGGCGAGGTGGCGCTGGCTGCGCTGCCACCGCAACTGCGCACCTTGAGCGGCATGCAACTGGCGCGGCGCCTGAAGCGGTTGCCCGGCCCTTCGGCCAGCGACGGCGCAGCGGCTGCGGCGCCGGCGCCGAACCTGACGCCGGAACAGGCCACGGCGCTGGCGCGCATCGAAGCCGGGGGCGGGCCGTTCTTGCTGTTTGGCGCCACCGGCAGCGGAAAGACCGAGGTTTACCTGCGCGCCACGGCGGGCGCGCTGGCGCAGGGCGCGGCGGCTCAAGTGCTGGTGCTGGTGCCCGAAATCAATCTGACACCGCAGCTGCTGGCGCGCTTTGCCGACCGCTTCGGCGCCAGTGCGGTGGTGGCCATGCACAGTGGCCTGACGCCAGCGCAGCGCCTGGCCGCCTGGCTGGCCGCGCACCTGGGGCAGGCGCGCATCGTGCTGGGAACGCGCGTGGCGGTGCTGGCGTCGCTGCCGGGCCTGAAGCTGATCGTGGTGGACGAAGAGCATGACCCCAGCTACAAGCAACAGGAAGGCGCGCGCTATTCGGCGCGCGATCTGGCGGTGTACCGCGGCAAGCTGACCGGGGCGACGGTGGTGCTGGGATCGGCCACGCCGTCGCTGGAGAGTTGGCACGCCAGCACGCCCGCGCCCGACGGGCCCGGGCGCTATCAGCGCCTGGCGATGCCGCGCCGCGTGGGGCTGGGCCCGAACGACCGCCCCACCGACGGGTTGCCCCGGGTGCGCCGCGTCGACATGGGCCGCCAGCCACGCGGCACGCTGATCGCCCCGCCGCTGATGGCGGCCATCGGCGAACGCGCGGCGCGCGGCGAACAGTCGCTGTTGCTGCTCAATCGCCGCGGCTGGGCGCCGGTGCTGCACTGCGCCGACTGCGGCTGGAAGAGCGAGTGCCCACACTGCAGCGCCTACCGCGTGTTCCACAAGATCGACCGCACCCTGCGCTGCCACCATTGCGGGTTGACCGAGCGCGTGCCCCGCGCCTGCCCGGCGTGCGGCAACCTGGACATTGGCACGCTGGGCCGGGGCACCGAGCAGCTGGAAGAGCGCCTGATCGAATGTCTGGCCAACACCGCGCGGCCCGATGGCACGCCCGTGCGCGTGGCCCGCATCGACGCCGATTCGACGCGCGGCCAGGGCCAGCTCGAAGCCAGCCTGGCCCGGGTGCACGCGGGCGAGGTGGACGTACTGGTCGGCACGCAAATGATCGCCAAGGGGCACGACTTTCGGCGCGTCACGCTGGTAGCGGCGGTCAACCCCGACGCGGCGCTGTTTTCCAGCGACTTTCGCGCGCCAGAGCGGCTGTTCGCCCTGCTGATGCAGGCGGCGGGGCGCGCCGGGCGCGACACCACGGGCGGCGGCGGCGCCGAAATGTGGGTGCAAACGCACCACGCGCAACACCCGCTGTTCGAAGCGCTGAAGGCGCACGACTACCCCGGCTTCGCGGCGCGCGAATTGGCGGAACGCGCGCAGGCGGGCCTGCCACCCCATGCCCATTTGGCGCTGTTGCGCGCCGAAGCCCGCACGCAGGACGCGGCGCAGGGCTTTCTTGCCGCCGTGGCCCACGCAGCGCAGGGCGCGCTGGCCGCCGACCCGGCGTTGGCGCAGGTGCGGTGGTACCCCGCGGTGCCGTTGTCGGTGCAACGCGTGGCCGGCATCGAGCGCGCCCAGATGCTGCTGGAAAGCCCCGCGCGCGGCGCCCTGCAGCGCGTGCTGGCCAGCTGCCAGCCGCTGCTGCACCAGCTGCGCGCACGGCCCGCCCACCGGGCCGTGGTGCGCTGGGCCATCGACGTCGACCCGTTGGCGGTCTGAAAGCGCGTGCGCCAAATGGCCGCCCTGGTTTGCGGTCTTGTCCGACGCGCCGCGCGGGGCGCGGTGGATAAAGTGCAGTCGTTGTTCGCTCCCGTCCGGCCCGCGCAGCGTGCAGTGGCCGGCCATGACACCGTCGGCGGCCCTGCAGTCGCCGCAGCCAGATCAGAAAGGATTTGACGATGAAAAAGCTGTTTGCCCTGTTGGCGCTGTCCGGCGCCGTGGCCCTGCCCGCCGTGGCGCAGATGAGCCCCACCCAAACCAACCTGGACCAGAGCGCGGCCCGCAAGGAAAGCCGCAACGCGCGCGGCAGCCAGCTGAGCGCCGTGTCGGCCGATCAGGCCCGGGCCAATGCCCTGGCGCGCTGCGCCGCCCTGCCAGCCTTTTACAAGAGCGACTGCGAAGCGCGCGTGAATGGCCAGGGCGAAGTATCCGGCAGCGTGATCGGTGGCGGTCTGGTGAAGGAAAGCGTGACCACGCTGCCCAAGGCCGACCTGGACGCCGCCATTCGCGCGCAGCAGCCGATGACGTTGCCGCCGCAGCGCTGATCGACCGCTTGCCGGCGTCGCGTCAGCGCAGCAGCGCCACCGCGGCCGAAAACGTCACGAAGGCCAGCGCCGTCGACCACAGAATGATGCGCGCCACGCGGCCGTTGTCGGCGCTATAGCGCTCGGCCAGCAGCGACACGTTGCTGGCCGATGGCAGCGCTGCCGTCAGAACCAGCGGCAACAGCGCCGCGCCCGGCAGCGCGCCGGCTTGCACCGCCAGGGTGCCCAGACCCCACACCACCAGTGGGTGCAGCGCCAGCTTGGCGCCCGTGATCCAGCCCACGTCGCTCTGGCCCGGCTGCGGGCGCGTGGCGGCGCCGGCTTGGATTTGCGAGCGCGCCAGCACCGCCCCGATGGTGAACAGCGCGACCGGTGAGGCTGCGTCAGCCAGCAGCTGCACGGCGCGGTTCAGCGGCGCCCACGGCACCCAACCCAGCGCGCCCACCAACGCCCCCAGCAGGATCGACCACGGCATGGGGTTGCGCAGCACCCCCTTGAGCGTGCGCACGACGGCTTGCGCCGGCCCCTGTGGTTGAACGGCGTCGCTGCCCAGGTGGGCCAGGCCGATGCACAGCGAGGTGGTTGCCACCAAATCCACCAGCAGGGTGGCCATCACCGGCCCGACGGCACCCGCGCCCAGCAGCGCCAAAATCAGCGGCACGCCCATGAAGCCCGAGTTGGGAAACGCGGCCACCAGCGCGCCCAGCGCCGCGTCGGCCCAGCCGGCGCCACGGCGGCGCGCCAGTGCGGCTGCGGCGGCCACGACGAGCGCGGCCGCCGCCAGCCACACAGCGGCGATCATCGGGTTGAACAGCTGCAGCAGGGGCGTGGTGCTGCCAAAGCGCCACAGCATGCACGGCAGGGCGAAATACAGCACGAACATGTTCAGCCCCGGTACCGCGTCGAGCGGCAACAGGCGCGAGCGCGCGGCCAGGTAGCCGCACAGCACCAGGGCAAAAAACGGAAACGTGACGGAAAAGATGTCGGCCAAGGCGAGCGGTCGGTCAGCGGCAAGCGCCGCCGTGCACGATACCAAACCGGCGCCCGCCTGCGGGGCGCGGAGTGCGTGGGTCGCGCGTCAACCTTGATGCAGCGCGTCGGCGGCCTTGCGCGGCGCGCCCAGCAGCGCGTCCTTCAGCCGGCTGTCCACCGGGTGGGGCCCCACCCAGATGCGCAGCATGGCCTCGATGAAGCCGGCGTCGGTCACCGCTTCGCCTTTCTGCACGTTGTCGACAAAGAACGTGGTGCCCTTGCCCGGCACGTAGTCGAAGCGGAAGGTTTGGCCTGCGGCCAGTTTCTTTTCGGTGCTGAAGATGCGCGAGAGCTTGTCCATGAACCCGGCGACGGCGGCCTGGCGGCTCGGGTCGGAGTTTTCGCGCATGCCGCGCACCATGGCAATGCCCAGCTGGTCGCTGGGAATGTCGCGCGACGCCACGAAGCTCACGCGCTTGGCACCGGGCTGCGCCAGCAATTGCTCGGCCGTGGTGGCCTTGACGGGGGTGTAGAAGGCAATTTCGTACAGCGCGATCACCGCGCGGTAGCGCACGCCTTGTCCGTTGAGCTGCAGCGTCTGCCCAGCGACCTGGGCAGTGGGCTCGAACCGCCCCTCGGCCGCGGCCAGCAGCGGCGTGGTAGCCAGCGCCGACGCCAGCAGCGCGCTTTTCATCCATCTCACGGTCAGCACGATGAGCTCCCTCTCTCCCTTAGAACCTGCGTTGTTGCGGCGCGCTTGCGCGGCAGCCGCGATTAAAACGCGTTTATGACGAATTTGTGAACCGACACGCCTGCCGACGGTGAAAAATCGCACACCGCCGTCAACTGATCGCACCACGGCCACGCAGGCGCCAGCGCGGCCAGACAGGTATCATTTCACGCCTTCCCTTCGCAGTATTGACGGCGCGACCCACGCGTGCGCCCGTGTCCTTCATGACCGCATCCCTGAACCTGGCCCAGCAAGATGCCGTCAACCACTTGCGAGGCCCTTGCCTGGTGCTGGCCGGCGCCGGGTCGGGCAAGACGCGTGTCATCACACACAAGATTGCGCGGCTGATCCAGACCGGGGTGGAAGGCCGGCGCATTGCCGCGATCACCTTCACCAACAAGGCCGCCACCGAGATGCGCGAGCGTGCGCGTCAGCTGGTCGGCAAACCGGCGGGCGAGGTGCTGATCTGCACCTTTCACGCCCTGGGCGTGCGCCTGCTGCGCGAGGACGGCGCTGCCCTGGGCCTGAAGCCGCAATTCAGCATCCTCGACAGCGACGACGTGCTCAGCCTGCTCAAGGACTGCGGCGCCACCACCGACGCCGCCACCGCGCGGCAATGGCAATGGACGATCAGCGGCTGGAAGAACGCCGGCCTGAACGCCGCCGCCGCGCTGGCGCAGGCCACCAGCGAGGGCGAGCGCCAGACCGCGCGGCTGATGGCGCGCTACGAAGAGCGCCTGGCCGCCTACCAGAGCGTTGACTTCGACGACCTGATTGGCCTGCCCCTGCGCTTGCTACAACAAAATGAGCAAACAATGCAGAAGTGGCAAGCGCGGCTGGCCCATGTGCTGGTCGATGAGTACCAGGACACCAACGCCACGCAATACGAGCTGATGAAGCTGCTGGTGGGTGCGCAGGGCAGCTTCACCGCCGTGGGCGACGACGACCAGAGCATCTACGGCTGGCGTGGCGCGACGCTGGACAACCTGCGGCGGCTGCCGCTGGACTTTCCGCGCCTGAAGGTCATCAAGCTGGAGCAGAACTACCGCTCCACCGGCGCCATCCTGCGCGCGGCCAACAACGTGATCGGGCCCAACCCGAAGCTGTTTCCCAAGCGGCTGTATTCCGAATTGGGCGAGGGCGAGCCGGTGCGCGTGGTCGATTGCGACCATGAGGCGCACGAGGCCGAGCGCGCGGTGGCGCGCATCCAGTCGCTGCGCCAGACTTCGCCGCACAAGGAGTGGCGTGATTTCGCCATCCTTTATCGCGCCAACCACCAGGCGCGCGTGTTCGAGCAGGCGCTGCGGCGCGCGCAAATTCCGTACAAGGTGTCGGGCGGGCAAAGTTTTTTTGACCGCGTCGAAATCAAGGACTTGTGCGCCTGGCTGCGGCTGTGGATCAACGAGGACGACGACCCAGCCTTTCTGCGCGCCGTCACCACGCCCAAGCGCGGCATCGGGCACCAGACCCTGGCCCAGCTGGGCGAATTCGCTGCCAAGGCACATCTGTCGCTGTTCGGCGCGCTGTACGCACATTCGCTGGGCGCGGCGCTGCCGGCGCGCGCCGTCGCCGGCCTGCACGAATTCGGGCGCGAGCTGAACGAGCTGCGCCATCGTGCCCGACACACCGTCGGCCGCGAGGCGGCGCGCGCCTTTCTGGACGAGTGGCTGCAGGCCATTCATTACGAAAAGCATCTGCACGACAGCAGCGACACGGCCCCTCAGGCCACGGCGCGCTGGGGCAACGTGCTGGAATTCTGCGACTGGATGGCCGACCGCTGTGGCGGACAGATCACCGACGCAGCGGGCGTCAGCCTGTCGCTGGAGCCTAAAACACTGCTGGACGTGGCGCAGACCATTTCGCTAATTTCGACGCTGAACGAGCGCGATCAGGACCCGAACGTGGTGACACTCTCCACCCTGCACGCCGCCAAGGGCCTGGAGTGGCCGCACGTGGTGCTGGCCGGCGTGATCGAGGGCCTGCTGCCGTTTCGCCCCGATGAAGACGCCGGCGCCGCCGCGCAGGCCGCGCGCATCGAGGAAGAGCGGCGCCTGATGTACGTCGGCATCACGCGCGCGCAACGCACCCTGGCCGTCAGCTGGACGCGCCGGCGCAAGAAGGGCCGCGAAATCGTGGCCGCGCGGCCCAGCCGCTTCATCGCCGAAATGGCGCTCGACCAGGCCACCGTGCGCGAAGATCCGCGCGAAAAACTCAAGGCACTGCGGGCCGAATTCGCCCAGCGCGCGTCAGCGCAAAGCGCCGCGCCCACCCACACCACCCCATGACCACGCACCACATCCTTCGCCTTGCCCTGTGCGCCGGCGCGTTCGCGCTGCTGGCGGCCTGCGCGGCCCCGCCGCCAGATCGGCACGCCAGCGCGACCAGCACGCCATCGACCGTTGACTGCCCCGACGTCACTCGGCTGCACGCCGCGCAGCTTTACGGCAGCTGGAACGTCGAACTGGTGCAAGCCGGTCTGCGCGGCCAGCTGACCCTGCGCGAACACCCCGAATACACTGCCAGCCTGCGCGGCGAATTCAGCTATGGCGGCCGACACTCCATCGCCTCAGGCGACGTCGAGGACGGAGAGTTCAATCTGGACGAATCGCGTGACGGCAAAGCCCTGCACGCCTTCTGGAGCGGCAAACTGGTGCCCGCCGCTTGCGGCGCCGAGATCCGCGGCACCTGGCAACCCCTTGCGCAGCCCGGGCAACCGCCGCTGCCCGAAAGCGATTTTGTCCTGCGGCGCGCCTCCACCCTCGTCAACTGGTAGCGCGGGCGTTTGTGCCCGCGTCTTGCACCGCGCCGCAGCATGAACCCCAGCTATCCACCATCGGGCTGGAGACAAAAAAAAGCCCGCTGAATCAGCGGGCTTTTTGGCTATTTGGTTGCGCGAGAAGGATTCTCCGATGCGGTCTAACGCGTTGAATTCGTTGGAAATTTTTCTGACGTGTCTCAAACATACCAACAAAAATACCAACAAATCGCAATCCGACCCCACAAAATGACCCACGGGTCATCAGGGCGATGGCAACATGCCGACCGCGCCGGTGAAGTGCCGGCGGGGAGCACAACATGGATTGGTTTCAGCGCCTGACCGGATTCCGGGAGGCGGGCCACGCGGACACCCAGCGGCAGTTGGTGGTCGAGGGTGATCGGCTACGGTCGCTGGTGAACGGAAAGACCTACGGCATCGGCCGGTTCGAGCAGCCGTCGCTCGGAGAACTTAGGGCGCGGGTCAAGCCGGCGCCCGGTCGCCTGAAAGTGTCCATCGTGACTGGCGACGTCCGCAAGCTGCACCAGCAGCCCGAATACGCTGGTGCGCTGTTTCAGGTGGCGAGCCAGTTCAACGTGCTGGAGATGCCTTCCCCGTCCGTCACGCCGGAGGCTGGCGTCACTGGCTACCAGCATGACCGCACGCAAGGCCCCGCGTGTGCGCTGGCCGCTGGCGCCGCCACGATCTACCGGAACTACTTCGTGCCCTGTCATGGCGGGGTCGGCCAGACCGGCGCGCGCCAATTGGACGGGCTGGCCGATTTGGGCGCCGCGTTGAGCGAGCTGACCGGGTTGCCGGCGCCCGACCTGTGGCGCATGCAGAACGGCTATGCGCTGGCGAGCAACGAAGGTCTGCAGGCCATCTCCGCCGTGCTGGGCACGATGGACGCTGATCGGCTGGATGGCCTGCGGGCGCGCCTGCGCATAGGCGTTCACGCAGGCGTCGAAGTCACCGACGTGGATGATCATCCCGGCCCTTTGGTGTCGCAGGCGTATTGCTCAGCGTTGCCGGTGGCCTACACGCGCGTCCCGCCGGCATTGTGGGCGCCATTCGCTTCGCTGGTGCTGGAGGGCGCCTACGAGGCAACACTGCTGGCCGCCGCAGAAAACGCGCAAGCCGGAGGCAGCAACGTCGTGCTGCTGACCCACTTGGGCGGCGGCGTGTTCGGCAATGACGACGGCTGGATTCACGGCGCCATGGACCGGGCGCTGGAGTTGGCGCGCGACTGGGCGCTGGACGTGCGGATCGTCTGCTACAGCTCGCCGTCGCGTGCGACGCGGGATTTGGCGGCTGCCTTCGGCTGACGGCGCAGGCCCGCGCTGTACGGCCCGCCCGGTTGCAGCTTGCCGAAGGCATGCCATGCACCCATGTAGGCGTCGTGCAGCTCGTCGTCCCGGGTCGAGCCCTTGAAGTTGCTGTAGTCGATGCCCATCAACCGCTGGGAGATAGCGGCAGCCACGTCGGCACGCTTCACCCGCGCCCGGCAGCGGTAGTCGTTCCCGAGCGTGACCTCGACCTTGGCGCCGGGAAACACGCGCTCGATGTCGCCATCACGCCGCGCGCGCACCAGCAACTCGTCGGGCTCGCAGTCCTTGTCGACGATGGACAAAAACGCGTCGTTCAGGCAAAGCCACATGTTCAGGCTCCCTTCTGGCCGATGTGCGCCAGCAGCGCTTTCACGATGGGTTGGTCGTTCTGGTGGTTGGTGGTCGATGCCAGCGTGTCGGCCGGCACCAGCATGACTGCTTGCGACTCCCAGCCCATGTCCGCAGGGTTGCCCCCGAGGCGCCGGGCCAAGTAGTAGCGCGTCACGCTGGTCGTGCGCACGCTGTCGCACAGGTAGCCTGTCAGCTCAACCTGCAGACCCGATTCCTCCCATGCCTCCTTGATGGCTGATGCGCGGGTGCTGACGCCGTCGAGCTTGCCTTTGGGATAGCTGCGCGTGTAGCCGCCATAGCCGTCGGTGGGCGCGACGACCCACACCCGCCCGTCCGGCTCGACCGTCACCACGCCGGCGGCGGGCTTCTTCCCGGGCGCGGTCGGCATCGGTGGTTCGTCGAAGGTGGCGCGTGCGCCAAGCGCTTCCCAGCCGGCGTCATCGGTGGGCGCGGCCGGCCATGGGGCGACCGGTACGCCGTTGACGTCGCTCGGCATTCGGCAGTCGGGTGTGGCGGTTGCAATGGCGCTGCTGTCGGCCCAAGCGTCGGTGGCGCTGGGCGTGCTGGGCTTCTTGATGGTGACGGGCTGGCCCTTGTCGTTCAGGCGCGGGTGCTGCATGTGATTCCTCCTGCTTTCTTCCTGATTTCGTCAGTATCGCGCCACCCCGATGGCTCGCCTCATCTTTCTTGAGGATCAAGCAGGCGCTGCGTCACGCGAGAGCGTGCCGCACCTTGAGCGGTGATTTTTTCACGGCCTGCCGGGCCTGCCACAGGTCATAGGCGCCCTGCATGGACAGCCACAAGCTGGCACGCCCGCCCCGCTCTGCACCAAGCCATGCCTCTATGCGCAGCGCCATTTCAGGTGACACGGCCGCGCGGCCGTTCAGCACGCGCGACAGCGCCACACGCGACACGCCCAACTGTTCGGCGGCATCCGTCACGGTCAGTCCCAACTCGGGTAGCACATCATCGCGCAGCGCCAGCCCGGGATGGGGCGGATTGAACATCTCTGCCATTGAAATCGCTCCTAGTGGTAGTCCTGATAGTTCACCAGCACGGCATCCTCGCCCTCAAACGCGAAGGTCAGGCGCCAATTCCCATTCACCCACACCGACCAATGCCCGGCCAGTTCGCGCGTCAGCGGGTGCAGGCGCCAACCCGGAAGGTTCATATCCTCGGGTGTGGTTGCCGCGTTCAACTGCGCCAGTTGCCTGCCCAGCTTGGCAGCGTGGCTTGGCTGGATGCCCGCCTTGTTGCCGCGCTCAAAGAACGCTTGCAGCCCCTTGTGCTGGAATGACTTAATCACGGCATAAGTGTATCGTGATGCGTTACGGAATGCAATGGGGCCGTGCCACTGCAGCGCCATCCGCTTGCTCGGCGTTGTCGACCCGCAGGCATCGCCGGCAAACGTGCTGGCGTAGAGATGCGGGGGCGGTATGCCCGGAGGTTTCCATGCAGGGCAAGTTTGGAAACCAAGTTTCCACAAAAAAGGAAACGGCCACATGCACGCTGGCGGCGAGGGAATCTGCGCAGGCTGATTCTGCGCACCGGCCATGAATTCTGCGCACTGCGCGGTTTGAGCGGCTGGGACGTAGTGTCCGCCGCTGTCCGCCGCTGAAAGCGGACGGTCGGTCGAACAAAGCGGACGCCTGAACGGCAAAAAAGCGGACGCGCCCAAGGCCCCTTCGGCGACGCGCCGCTGAACCCGTCGCTGACCGGCGTGTGGATGCAGCTCAAGCAAGCCGAGCAGCCGCAGGACTTCGGCCAGCCGCCCGGCGGCCCGGATGGTGGCGCGCCGGGCGATGAGCAGGGCGGCGATCAGGACGGTGAGCCGGATGATGGTGGCGGCGGCGACGAGTCGGACGACATGGCCGCCCAAAACCCGCCGCAGCAGGACGACGGCGGTCAGGCGCCGGCGGCCGGGCCGGAGCAGGGCGGCGGCGCGCCGGGGGGCGACGAGCAGCAGTTCGGGAAGGCCGAAGGCGGCGGCAACCCAAACCACGACCCAAAGAACGGGCGATTCACGTCAGGCGCCGGTGGCGGCGTCATTTTCAGCCCGCGCTACGGAGGTGTGACGCTCTACCACGGCACGACACCCGAGGCCAAGGCTGCCATCGACCAGCAGGGCGTCATGCGTGGCCCGGTGTTCTTTTCGCCGAGCAAGAGTGCCGCGACGGACTACGCGTCGGACGGCGAGAGCGTGGTTGAAGTGAATGTCCCCGCCGACGCGCTGTGCGTCGATTTCGACCTGCCGGGCGCGCGCCTGCTCACGGTCGATGATGCCAACGAGTACACCGGCAACGACTGGACGCTGGACGACTACATCGACGCCGGCTACAGCGTTGGCATCAACGAGTCGCTTGTGGTCGACAAGGCGGCGTATGAGGCTGCCGGTGGCGATGCCATGGCAAAAGCCTCTCACGGCGGCAACCCCAACCATGACCCCGAGACTGGCCGGTTCACTAGCCGAGCGCGCGCCATCCTACTTGGCGCTCCTGTTGCTGTGGTCGAAATGGGGACGATTCAGGCCCGCGAAGGCGAAAAGGCCAGCGATGCGGCGCTTCGTTGGTTGGCTGAGAACCCGCAGGACGACCTCTCGCGCGAAGGGATTGGCAAGGTGGTTTTCGACCGCAAGTCTGTTTTTGACACGCTCGGTCACGGCTTCAGCGGGCCGAAGTTGAATGCGCTGGCGGCCGTCCCGGACGTCGTTCGTCACGGCGTCGAACTGGATTCGGATATGGATTGGGACGAGCGTCCGCTCATGAACCGCATTCTCGCGGCGCCAATCGAGTTGAGCGGCAACCGTTACACCATGTTCGTGCGGCTCTTGCGCGATACGTCAAACCCGAAGTTGCCATCTCGTTTTTACGTTCACGAGGCCGTCATCGAGAAGGTCGTCACAAATGAAGAAGCCAGTCCCTTGCTCAAGTTTGGCTCCGATCCTGAAAGCTACAGGGGTAGGAAATCCGGCGGGACTGGCTTCTATGTAAGTCTCGCACGCCGCGCTCTCGGAGTCAATGATGGCAGCGAATCGGCCGGTGAAACCGAAATCACGAAGTCAGAGGCGGAGAGATTCGGCCCCATCATCAAAGCCATCGGCATGCCGCCGGTGATCCGCATCCAGCTCCCGGAGGTCGAATGAAGCCCGCCAGCAAGCACCCCGCCGTCACGGGCGGCAAGATCGGCGCCCGCATGGCGCGGCTGGGCGGTGAGCCCAACAAGCCCACCACGCCGGGCGGTCGGGGCGGCTACGACGTGGACGACGAGGTGTTCTTCACCCACGCCAGCGGCGGCCCCGGCTCCGGTCGCGTGGTCTGCCACGGCCAGCACGGCTGCACGGTGGATGACGCCGGCGGCGCGCGGCATCAGGTCACGTGGGATCGGGTGCTGGTCGGTTGGGCGGTGTGATCGGACGCGTCCGCTCACTATCGGACGCCTGTCGACCCAAAAAAGCCCGTCCTCTCATCGCCCGGCGCACACCGCGTGCGGAATGCCCAACTGCCCGCCGCAGTAGCTCTGTTTCGCGCCTGAAGTCGCTGGTTATTCGCTGCTGCCCGGTGGCATGCCGGCAAGCAAAAAGGGCGTGTGTTCTGCACGCCCCCACCAGAATTCGGAACAGCGTGCAGATTCAGCCGGCCAGCTTGGCGGTCTTGGCTTCCCCAGCAAAGTCGCCCAGCAGGCCGAGCACGGCGGCGAGCGCGACGGCATCGCCCGTCAGGGCCTGCTCGACGGCGCGCTGGATCAGCTCCGTGGCGTGCGGCGCCGCGTATGTGGCCACTGCCCGGCGCAACGCCGCCGCGTTGATCGTCGTGCGCCCACGCGGCCGGCCGCCGGGGTTGCCGCTGCGGCCTTTGGCGAACCGACTCACTGGCGCACCCCGAGCCCGGTGAACGAATTGAACCGCGCGAGATTCAACAGCGTCTGGTGCAAGGGAAACACTTCGCCGAACGTCCGCACGTGGCCTCGTTCCCGTACTGCCTCCCAGACCTGGCCCAGCGCCTGAACGTAGGCGGCTTCGACTTCGCGCGTGCGCTCGATGAGCGCGTCGAACTCGGCCTGCTGCTGGTGCTCCTGCAGAGCCGCTTCGGCGCGCGCCAAGGCATTGCGCTGCTCACCGGGGAACAACTGGTCGGCCTTCGCCTGCGCATCGGCCAGCAGTTCGCGGAGCACATCGAGGTCGCCGGCCAGCGCCACGAACTCAGTTGCCTCCGCCTCGCTGGATTCGCCAGCCAGACGGCGGTGCGTGATCTCGCTGCGGCGGCTTTCGCAGTCGGCAATCCGCTGCTGCAGGCGGCCAACCTCGCCGACGGCGGCGGTGTGGACCGCCTGCGCTTCCTCCAGCGCGAGGCGGGCGCGGGCGATGCTGCGGGCGTGGTGGTCAATGATGGCTGTGCTCATGCGTGCTCCTGCGGGGTGGCGGGGAAAGTGGCAGCCGCTGCGTCCACGGCTGCCTGAAACTGCTGGCGGATCGGTGCGGCGATCTGCTCGATGGCCTGCTCGCGCACGTCGGCGGCCAGCGACTCGATCTCGCTCATACGCTTGCCTGCCCCGGCCATGTCCGCCTGTAGGCGCGTCACATCCGCACGGGCCTGCGTCGGGTTGCGGCCGGCGCCGATGGCGGCACGGACGGCGTGTTCGGCATCGCCCAGCTCGCGCTGCAGTTGGCGATGCCGGGCCTGCTCGGCTTCGAGGGCTTCGCGCAGCAGCGCCAGCGTGGCGAGTGCTGGGCCGGTGCGGGTCTGGCCGTCCGGGCGGGTGAGCTTGAACATCGGCGTACTGCCGACGATGACGGATTCGACCTTCATGTCTCAACCTCCCGGAGCGCGCTGGAAACGATGCCGCTGGCGTACAGCGCGGCGGCTTGGTCGAACTGATTGGCTGTGCCACCGCCGGCGGCGCGGATCGCGCATGCCCGGGTCATCAGTTCACTCCATTTCCGGCGAGTGGCTTCGGCGAGGGCGCGACGGCGGATGCGGGCGATGAGGCCGTCAACCACCTGCGCCACCGGCGCGCGCGGCAGCGGGGCGCGCTTGACCGTCGTGGCGCCCAGAGGGCGAACGCCGGGCGTCACAGGAACTTCCCCGGATGGGCGAGGCGTTCCCGCAGTTCCGCGTCGAGCTGCGCGGCGCGGTCGAGTGCGCTGAAGCTCTTGAACATCAGCTCCGGCGCGGCATTCGTGATCGGCGCCGCCGGCGTCATGGCCTTCGCCATCGGCTGGGCGGCGTGGCGCGCCGGGGCGCTGACAGCGGGCCGTACGGCGCGTTTGGCGGCGAGTGGCGGGGTAGGTGCCACCTTGGCCCGTGCGAGGCGCGCTGCGGTCTTCTTTGCCGCCGCAGTGGGCTTGGCAGCGGGGACGCCTTCGCCGACGAACTGCAGCACGTGGCCGGCGACGACCGTGGCGAGCGACGACTGATTTTCGGCCTTGGTGATGGTGTTCGCCGCAGTGGCGATGGCGGCGCCCCAATCTCGGGGAAGAACAGCTTGCATTGATGCTCCTGATTTGGGCCGGTTTTCGGCCTGAATCAGTGTGCTGTCACGACACTTCGCAAGGGGTCGCGGCACGGCCATGTGCGGCACGCCGGCGGCAACGCCGGGGAGACGGCGGCCAGCCGTAGGCCACGGCCAGGTTCGGCCCGACCTCGATGTCGACGAGCCGCGTGCCCGGCTGTGCAGCGGCGAGCCAGCGCTCGACCTCCGCGCGGCCGGTGGCGACCGTCTGGATCAGCGCCCCGCCCGCCACGCGTCTGATCTCCGGTGCCAACACGGAAGACCCGACTTGCATGGTCACTTGGCCTTCAACCAGCGCCGTGACGCGGTGCAGCCCCGACGCGACCTCACAGGGCTTGGTGCCCTTGGCGTTCACGCCGCTCAGTGTCTCCCTCTGCCGGTTGAAGCAGCTCGCGCACAGGTGCGGCCCGATCAGTCGCCGTGCGGGCCTTTCGCACCGGACGCAGCGCAGCCGCAGCAGCGGTGCCGGGCTGGTGTCAGTGGATTCCCGGGCTACCCTGCGCGTCGGCTGCTGCAGCCCGAATGTCTTGGCGTGAGCGGCGCCAATGGGACATTCGACGCACGGGTCGTAGCGTGCTGCCGAGTGGAATTTGGCGCAGCTCTGGGGGGTGATGGCTGCCCGCAGCCGACTGCATTGGAAAACCGGCGGTGTGCCCGGCAGGATTTCGAACAGCGTGACGCCCATCCCGCCAGTGGGCAATCACGACTGGTGCTCTCGCAAAAAGAAGGCCCGCTCCAAAAGGGCGGGCCTCCACCGTCTTCGCCGATCTTCGAGGCTCCACTGAGCCGGGGTTCTCCCATCGGTGGCTACCACCCCAAAGGGGCCGGTAACGGCATGCACGCAATCAGTGTACCCCAGCCCGCGCGCCCTGATGGGCAGCTACCGACGCCCCGTCACGCCAGACCGTGCCGCTTGAGGATCGCGCCCAGCTTGCCGTCGGGGATGGTTCCGACGAACTCACCGGCTGCCGCCAGACGCTCTGCGTCGGTGCCTTTGAACAGGTGCGTTTCCCGCAAATCATTGCGCTCCAGTCCGGCGTCCCAAGCTGCCGCCAACAGCTCCGCCGTGAGCAGCATCGCTGCTTGCTGTCGGTCGCTCCAATCGGCCAGGGCATCTTTGGCTGCCGTGGCGAGGATTCCTGCAGGGTCGAAGTGGAACATCCGGTGATCATGCCAGCGGCGTGGGCGCGGCGATCAGCGAACAAGTCTGCAACGATCTGGGGGAGTGAACATGAGCAGCATCATCAACATCGCCGCCGCGCCGCTGACGATGACCAGCCGCGAGATTGCGGAGCTGACTGGCAAGCAGCATGCCCACGTCATGCGCGACATACGTGCCATGATGGAGGCGCTTGAGCAGAATCCAGATTTGGATTCGGTCTGTCGGACAACGACTTACGCCGGATCGAACGGGCAAGCCTACGATCAGTACGAACTGGACAAGGACACCTGCCTGACCCTGCTGCTTGGGTACGACGCGGTGGCACGCATGAAGGTGGTCAAGCGCTGGCAGGAGCTGGAAGCCAAGGCGGCTCGCCCAGCCATCCCGCCCACCTATGCGGAGGCGCTGCGTCTGGCGGCAGACTTGAAATGGGCCGTTCCGGGAATTCCCGGAACGAGGGAAATCGAGTTGGAGAAACTGCCCATCCGCGTCGTCGCCATCGACGGCGAGGTCTGGTTTGTGGGCAAGGATGTGGCCGAGGTGCTGGGTTACAAGGACGCCACCAATGCCATGAAGCAACATTGCCGTGGGGTGGCGAAACACCACCCCATCCTCGACAGCCTCGGCCGCACGCAGGAAGCCCGCATCCTCTCCGAGCCCGACGTGCTGCGCCTCATCGTCAGCAGCAAGCTCCCGGCCGCCGCGCGGTTCGAGAGCTGGGTGTTCGATGAAGTCCTGCCGACCCTCCTAGAATCGGCTGCGGAGAAGGAGACGACATGAAAAACAAAGCGCGATCCATCGCGATTTTCCTGCTTGACGGAGAGCCGGACGGCGTCCGCACCGCTGAGATTCCGATGTCCACCATCATTGCCTTGGCGTTCCGCAGCAATCAAATGGCGCGGGTGCGCAAGGAGTTCGAGGGCCTAATTGATAGAGCCGGGGTCTACGTGCGCGTCGGGTTCGACGATGACAACAGGCAGAGGGCCTACATCGGTGAATCAGAAAACGTCCTGAGACGGTTGCAGAGATGGGGCGTTGGCAAGGACGAAGAAACCGACGACAAGTTCTCCGAGGTGTTGGTGTTCGTCTCAAAAGACCAAGCCATGACTGGGTCGCATGCCCGGTATGCCGAAGCCGAACTCATCAAGGCCGCGAAGGACAACCCGCACTGGGTTGTGCCAAACAAACAGAACCCCGCCTCCACAGGCAAGCTGCCAAAGCCAGACGAGTTCTTCATGGACGAGTTTGTCGATCAGGCGAAAACTCTAGCCGGCGCACTGGGGTGCAACGTATTCAAAACGCTGCCACAAAAGCAAGCCACCACGGCAGCACCCTCATCCTCTGGCGCGGAGTCCGTATACAGCCCCACGTTTCAGATGGTCGGCTCCGAGTATTCAGCCACAGCCGCCGTTCTGCTGACCACCGGGGAGATCGTCGTTCGAGCTGGTTCGTTCATCAAACCGCAAGCTGCCCCCAGCACTCCCAAGGGCGCACAGAAGCTACGAGAGTCAATGCTCGCGGACGGTGTGTTGGTAAACCAGAATCAGCAAATCGTGTTCGCCATGGACTACCCGTTCCCGTCAGCCAGCGCGGCTGCGGCTGTCGTGGCAGGTAACAGCGTCGCAGGCACGTCGTCTTGGCGCCTCATGGACAACCCGGCCATCTCCTATGGCGACTGGAAGGAAGCCGAAGAGGCGAAGGCGGCTGCTCCTGCAGAGGATGGGGCCGACGTCGAAGCCGACCCCGACCCCACATAACCCCTGCCGACCGCCCTACGGCTTGCACAGCGGCCCTACGCTGGGCGTTCGGGGCAGGGCTGGTGGTAGGGGTGCTACCCGGCGCGCAAACCCCTCACAGCTCGAAACGCTCGACCTTCTTCTGCATCGGCCGCTCGGTGGTTTCCTCCCAACGCTGGAACGCACCTTCGAAGCGCAGGTGACACGGGCCTGTCACGCCGCCCCGCGCCTTCGCCACGTCCGCCAGAATCGCCATGGCGCCGTCGCTCAGTTCGCCCTCGCGGGAAAGCAGTACGACGCTGTCGGCGTCTTCCTCGATGCTGCCGGATTCTTTCAAGTCGGCCATGACCGGACGGCCGCCGGTGCGCTTCTCGACCTCGCGATTGAGCTGCGACAGCACGACGGTGGACACTCCCAGCTCCATGGCCAGCGCCTTCAGGCCCCGGCTCAGTTCTTCGAGCTGATGGTGTCGGTTGCTGTCGCGTTTGCCGGCACTCGCGGCACAGAGCTGCAAGTAGTCCAACACCACCACGCGGACGCCGTGGCGTCGCACCATGCGGCGCGCGATGGAGCGGATAGCTGCGAGGCTCAAGCCGCCTTCGCTGTGCAAATACAGCGGCAGGTCTTTCAGGCGCTGCGCGCCCTCCGTCACCCGTGCCCAGCCGTCCTGTGACAGTTGCCCCGTCGAGATGCCACCCATGTCGGCGCGGCCGAGATTCGCCACGATGCGATCCATCAACTCGGGCTGCTCCATCTCTTGGCTGACGAACAGCACCGGCTCGCCGCGCGCAGCCACGTTCAGCAGAACTTGCATTGCCAAGCTGCTCTTGCCCACTGAGGGGCGCGCGGCGATGACGATCTGGCGCCCCGGCTTCAGGCCACCCCCCAACCGGCGATCAATGGCTGGGAAACCCGTGCTGATGCCTGCTTGGATGCGTCCCTCTGCGAGGTCGTTTACCCGGTCGAGGAACGCCACCGCGAGGCTGTCCACGCGCTGCGGCTCGCGGTCGCCGTGACGCACTTCGATGCCGCTGAACAGGCCCAGAGCCTGCTCGATGGCGTGGGCGGGCGCCGTGTTCGACAGCGCCAACGCGCGCGCCTGCTCGGCCGCGCCAACGATCTGGCGCAGGATCGACTTCTCGCGCACGATCTCGGCATAGCGGCGGATGTTGTGGGTGCTGGGGAGGTACTGGGCCAGCGAGTTGAGGTAGACCAAGCCGCCGATCTCGTCACCCTTGCCTTGGCGCTGCAGTGCTTCGTGAACCGTGATCACGTCGGCCGGCTTTCCGGCGTGGATCAGCTTGGCGATTGCCGCGAAGACGAGGCGATGCTCGCGGCGATAGAAATCGCCTTCGGTCAGCAGGTCGTCGACGCGCTCGTATGCACGGTTGTCGAGCAGCAGGCCGCCGAGCAGGCTGGCTTCCGATTCGGCCGAGTGGGGCGGCACTTGGAGGTGCAGGGTGTCGGTCATGTCGCTCATGTCGGGGCGCCTGTTTTTTCGATCACCTGCGTCAGGCCTCGGTCGCTCAGCAGGTAGTCGAAGTCGGCGCGCCAGCTTTCGTGTCCGATACCCCTTGCGGTGCGCCCCATGATGAAGTCGTTTTCTTGGGCACGGCGGAAGAAATTTTTGAACCACTGGAGGCCTTCATCGGCCGTGGTCGCGCGGCGGGTACCGTCGTCGCGCTTGTCGGTCAGCACCCATTGCCAGCGGCGGCGGATCAGGCGCTCGCGCTTGCCGGTGGTCAACCTGACGCGCGGCAGTTCCGGCAATACATCGTTGTAGGTCTCAGCGATTTTCTGAACAGGGCACGGCGGCAGTCGGTCAGGCTTGGCCTGATCGACCTTGCTATCGCCTCCGCCTCCGCCTCCGCCTCCGTCTAAGTGAGCATTTGATTGCGCCTGCTCGGCAGATGCCGAGCTGCTGCCATGCACCTGCGTAGCAGGTGCTACGCATGCGCCAACGGGGTCCGGGTACTTGCAAACTTTTGCGCGCAACTGCTGCCGAAAGTCGAGCAGCTCCAAATACCGCTTGCCGTCGACCTCGTAGACGTGGATGAGCCCGGCCTGTTCGCAGGCGGACAGCCACGTCTGGATGTCTGCCTCGGTCACCCGATCCAGATGCAGCGGGTAGCAGGCCGAGCGCAACAGCGCGGGTCGGGCGTAGTAGCGGCCGTAGTCATCCACCACGGACATCACGCGCCGATAGAAAACCTCCTGCGCCCAATCCAAGCGCTCGATGCGCTCGCTGGTCAGGATGCCCTCGCGCAAAATTCTGTTAGGCATGGCTGCCTCCGTCTCTCGCGCGCTCAGAATTGCACCGATCCTCGCGCCAGCGCGCTGTTGCTTCTGCCAGCATCTCAGCGGCGTCGACCAGCAGGCCGGGCCACTTCATGTCTTCGGCCGTCTGCAGCATGAAGTCGAGCCGGTTTGCCAGCCGAGCCAACGCGAGCGGCTTGTGCTCATCCAGTTCGCAGCGGATGCGCAGTAGGGCGATGCGGTTAGTGAGCGCCGCGATGGTCATCGGCGGCGGGTCGTCGAACAACTGCGGCTGCAGGGCTGGGACGCTCGATGTGTTGGCGTGGTGGATGTTTGTGCTCATCGCGTCTTTCGGTGCGATGCGCGGCCCCAGCAGGCGCGGCGTGGGGCCGCGCGCTGGCGTTTTAGATGAACGGGGTCTCGTCGAGACCTTCGAAGATATTGCGCGCGTTGCCGAGGCGTCCGGCGTGGCCGGCGACGAGGGCGACCCTGACTTCGTCCGGGCAATCGATCAGCCACTGGATCGCGTCCGGGTCGGACATCATGTCAGCGACGGCCTGTGCTTCATGCACGTAGCTGATCGCGGCGAGGAGCGCATCGGTGGCGAGCTCATTGAAGCCCCCCTGCTCGACGGCGGCGTCGATTTGAGCAACGATGCTCTTCAGGTGATCAGCGTGATGCGCGAACAGCGCCACGCGCATGCAGTCGTCGAGTTGTTCCAGCGCCGTCATGCCGGCCGGGCTGGTCAGCAGTGCGGCGAGCGCCTGAGCGCGGAAAATCTCCGAGCTGACGGCTTGAATTGCCTTGCAATTTGTCTGACCTACAGGTAAAGTTTGGGTAATCATTGGGCTAGTCCTTATGTTGAGCCTGATGGGGGTCGGAGCGTTGGCGCGCTACCGACCCATTCTTTTGTCCGAATACAATGCGCTCGAACGTCGCGATCACCACGATTGCTCATTTTTTGAGAGCAGTCAAGCGAGTGTTTGACACCTTTGCGGGGGTTTAGGCGCTGTTTTGCGCGTGAACCTTGCCAGCGGCCGGCGCCGGCTCGGCGGTCTGGTCGTTGGCGGCGACGACCTTGCTGTCGCGCCATGCCAGCAACTCGCCGACGTCAAAGACCGTGCAGCGCGGCGACAGCTTTCGCGGCCGGGGAAAGGTGCTGTCGTTTTTGATCATTCGCCATACGGTGCTTTTGCTAGTGCCCAAGATGGCGGCAGCTTGGCCGATACGGACGGATGCGTGCACTTGGCGCACAAGTTCTTGATTTACCATTTTTCACTGAGGCTTCGCCCTTTAAACCACCTCAACCGACAGCGGAATCGTGGTTTGTGGGTGAATTAAATTTGATAGCAGCCCACAGTGTGTCAGCGCGGCCTAGAGCGTGTCAACGAACCTGCAAGCCTCGCTAGCCTTGATAATGACCTTGAGGTCATATTAATCAGCGGAAGCATTTGCTCAATATCGCTCAACTCCCCTTGGCGGGAGTGTACTTGCGGCGAGCTGAGATTACCTCGCGGCGATATTGCTGCCCATGCGCTTTTCGCTAAATAATATTTTTCTATTTCGAAGCCGGCCCGGCAGGTCGGTTGCGCATAAGGCAGGCAGGCGCTTGCTTTGCGCATGGCGGCTGCGCAAGTTGAGCCCGCTCGCATCAGAACGAGAGAGGGTCACGCAGGTGTCGCCCATCTGCGCGGGTGTCGCCCGTCTGGAGCGGGCATGCCATGAGCCTCGCCGCAGTGGGCGACAGGCAACCTGACGCCCGCCGTCAGGCAGCCTTGGTGAACGGAATGACCTCTGCGCCGGCGCGATAGGTGTCAAGCAGGTCGGCCCACGCCTGCGTCATGGCGAGCCGTTCCTCCAGAAACCGCGCGCGGTCGTATGCGCCGCCGTGCTTCACGTGGCCCTTGTGGGCAAGCTGGGTTTCCAGCACGTCGGGGTCGATCTTCAATCGCTCCCGGATAAGCGTCCTGCCCGTCGCGCGGAAACCGTGCCACGACTGGATGCCCTTGTAGCCGAGCGCTTGCAGCGCCGCAGTCACCGCCACCTCGCTCATCGGCCGTTTGCGATCCCGGAAGCCGGGAAACACCCACGGCGTATCGCCTGTGAGCGGCAGCATGGCCTTCAAAAGCGCAACGGCTTGGGTGGGAAGTGGCACCAAGTGCGGCTGCCCTGTCGCCTTCTGCTGGAGGGTGCCCTTGAGGTCTTCTGCGGGGATCGTCCACAGTGCGCCGGCGAGGTCGATATCGGCCCATCGCATGGTGCGCAGGTTCCCGGGCCGCTGGAACAGGATGGGTGCGAGCAGCATTGCTGTTCGGACGACCGGCCCGCCGGTGTAGTTGTCAATAGCCCGCAGAAGCTGGCCGAGCTGCGCCGGGTCGGTAATGGCAGGGTAGTTGGTCTTGATGCGCGGCGCCAAGCCCTTGCTCAGGCCGCTGGTGATGTCGTAAGGCGCCTTCCCATGCAGTACCGCGCGCAGCCAGACGCCACGCGCGGTGAAAATCATGCGCTGGGCCACGGACGCCGCCCCGCGCGCCTCGACCTTTTTGGTCACTGCCAGCAGCTCCATGGGCTGAATCGTGCCGATCACGCGCTTGCCGAGTGCGGGGATGAGGTCTTTTTCGACATTGCGCTCCTCCCGCTCGTAGTGGGTCGGACTCCAGCCGGGCTTCTTATGCGCGAGCCATTCCCGCGCCACGATCTCGAATGTGTTGCTGGCTGCAGTCGCAGCCTGCGCTTTCGCCGCCTTCTTGGCTTGGCTGGGGTCTTCACCGGCCGCCAGCAGCTCCTTGGCATGCTCACGGGCCTTGCGGGCTGCCGCCAGACTGGTCGCTGGGTAAGGGCCAATGGACAGCAGGCGCTGGACGCCATGCATGCGGTAGGCCATGCGCCACAGCTTGGAGCCGGACGGGGCGACGTGGAGGAAAAGGCCGCCCCCGTCAGAATATTTTGCAACGCGGTCGGTGGGCTTGACCGTCTTGCAGAAGGTGTCGGTTAACGGCACTGAGCCTCCCGTTGTTGGTATCGGAATCGCGGACGCTGGAAGATACCAACCGATCTACCAGCAATTTGATGCGACGCCATGCTACCAACGGGGACTCACACAGGCAACAAAAAGCCCGCAATGCTAGGAAGCATGCGGGCTTTGAGAGGGTTAGGGGAGCCTAAAAAACTACCTGACCCTATTAGATGGTTGCGCGAGAAGGATTTGAACCTCCGACCTTTGGGTTATGAGCCCAACGAGCTACCAGACTGCTCCATCGCGCGGTAAGCCTTGAATTATAGCCGATTATTCAGCGGCTTGCACGCCGTCAGCCGCCGCCGGGCGATCGACCAGTTCCACGAAGGCCATGGGGGCGTTGTCGCCCACGCGGAAGCCCATCTTGAGGATGCGGGTGTAGCCGCCCGGACGCGCGTTGTAGCGCGGGCCCAGGTCGGTGAACAGCTTGGTCACGCTGGCATCGTCGCGCAGCCGAGCGAAGGCCAAGCGGCGGTTGGCGACGCTGTCCTTCTTGGCCAGGGTGATCATGGGCTCGACGACGCGGCGCAGTTCCTTGGCCTTGGGGACGGTGGTTTTGATCGCTTCGTGTTCGATCAACGAGTTCATCATGTTGCGCAGCATCGCCTGGCGGTGCGCGCTGGTGCGGTTGAGTTTGCGAAGGCCGTTGCCGTGACGCATGGTGCTTTTCCTTTCAAAGGTTTCTTTATTAACAGAGCCGCCGGATCAGGTACGGCCCTTGCACGGGGTGCCCTGAATCAGGGCGGTTACTTCAAAAACAATAGCTAGAAGCGCTTATCTGGCAAGCGCCAAAACGCGATTTAGCTTGAAATCAACGTTTGTCCAGGCCAGAAGGCGGCCAGTTCTCCAGCTTCATGCCCAGGGTCAGGCCACGCGAGGCCAGCACTTCCTTGATCTCGTTGAGCGACTTGCGGCCCAGGTTGGGGGTCTTGAGCAGCTCGTTTTCGGTGCGCTGGATTAGGTCGCCGATGTAATAGATGTTCTCGGCCTTCAGGCAGTTGGCGGAACGCACCGTCAACTCCAGCTCGTCCACCGGACGCAGCAGGATCGGATCGAAGCTGGCGGCACCCCCGCGTTGGGCGGATTGCGCGCCGAACACTTCTTCGACGCTGCCCTCGAGCTGCGCAAAAACGGCCAGCTGCTCCACCAGGATTTTGGCGGAGGCGCGCACCGCGTCTTCGGCGTTGACCGCTCCGTTGGTCTCGATTTCCATGACCAGCTTGTCGAGGTCGGTGCGCTGCTCGACGCGCGCGTTCTCCACGGCGTAGCTGACGCGCTTGACGGGCGAGAAGGACGCGTCCAGCACGATGCGGCCGATGGACTTGGTCGGCTCGTCGGCATAGCGGCGCAGCGTGCCAGGCACGTAACCACGGCCTTTTTCAACCTTGATCTGCATGTCGAGCTTGCCGCCCTGCGACAGGTTGGCAATGACGTGTTCGGGGTTGATGATTTCAACGTCGTGCGGCGTTTGAATGTCGGCAGCGGTCACCACGCCTTCGCCGTCCTTGCGCAGGCTCAACGTGACTTCGTCGCGGTTGTGCAGCTTGAACACCACGCCCTTCAGGTTGAGCAGGATGTTGACCACGTCTTCCTGCACGCCGTCGATGGACGAGTATTCATGCAGCACGCCGGCGATCGTTACCTCGGTCGGCGCATAGCCGATCATGGACGACAGCAGCACGCGACGCAGCGCGTTGCCCAAGGTGTGGCCATAGCCACGCTCGAACGGCTCGAGCGTGACCTTCGCCTTGTTGTGGCCCAGGGGCTCGACGTTGATCGCTTTGGGTTTCAGCAGTTGGGTTTGCATATTTCCTAGACTTCCTCTCAATACCCCCGGCTCGTTACACCGGTAAGGCTGGTGAAGCGCCAAACCCGCCAAGGCGGCGGGTCGGATGAGACGGCGCGCTGAAATTCAAGGATCAGCGCGAATACAGTTCGACGATCAGCGATTCGTTGATATCGGCACCGAATTCATCGCGATCAGGCACTTTCTTGAACGTGCCTTCGGCCTTGTCGGCATTGACTTCGACCCATGCCGGGAAACCCACCTGGCCGGCCAGCTGCAGCGCTTCCTGCACGCGGGTCTGCTTTTTGGATTTTTCGCGCACGGCCACCACGTCTCCGGTCTTGACCAGGTACGACGGGATGTTGACCGGCTGGCCATTCACGGTGACGGCCTTGTGCGACACCAGCTGGCGCGCTTCGGCGCGCGTCGAGCCAAAACCCATGCGATACACGACGTTGTCCAAGCGCGATTCCAGCAGGAACAGCAGGTTGGCGCCGGTGTTGCCACGGCGGCGGTCGGCTTCGGCGAAGTAGCGGCGGAACTGCTTTTCGAGCACGCCGTACATGCGCTTGACCTTCTGCTTTTCGCGCAGTTGCAGACCGTAGTCGGAGGTGCGCTGGCCCGAAGTGCGGCCGTGCTGGCCGGGCTTGACGTCGAACTTGGCCTTGTCGCTGATCGAGCGGCGCGCGCTCTTCAGGAACAGGTCGGTGCCTTCACGGCGGGAGAGTTTGGCCTTGGGGCCGAGGTAACGTGCCACTTGGATTTTCCTTGGTTTGATCTGCCCCGGCCAGATTACCGGGGGAGCCAGCAATCGCGTGCGATGCCGGCGGTGGGCTTAACAAAAACGAGAAAACCGACAAAAGAACAAGGCGTGCCCAGCAACGCCTTGTTGGTCCGTCGTGATCAGATCCTGCGGCGCTTCTGCGGACGGCAGCCGTTGTGTGGCACCGGGGTCACGTCCGAAATCGACGTGATGCGAATGCCCAGCGCGGCCAGTGCACGCACCGACGACTCGCGACCGGGGCCGGGGCCCTTAATCTCGACGTCCAGGTTCTTGATACCCTGTTCCATGGCGGCACGGCCAGCCACTTCAGACGCCACCTGCGCCGCGAAAGGCGTGGACTTGCGCGAGCCCTTGAAGCCCTGGCCACCCGACGACGCCCACGACAGGGCGTTGCCCTGGCGGTCGCTGATGGTGATGATGGTGTTGTTGAACGACGCGTGCACGTGGGCAATGCCGTCCGAAATGTTCTTGCGGACTTTCTTGCGCACGCGCTGGGCGGCGTTGCTGGCGGGAGATTTGGCCATGTCTTTACCGTTCCTTGATTACTTCTTCAACGCCTGCGCGGCCTTGCGCGGGCCCTTGCGGGTGCGGGCGTTGGTGCGGGTGCGCTGACCGCGCATCGGCAGACCGCGGCGATGACGGAAACCGCGGTAGCAGCCGATGTCCATCAGGCGCTTGATGTTCATGGTGGTCTCGCGGCGCAGGTCACCCTCGATGATGAACTGTGCGATCGCATCGCGGATCTTTTCCTGATCGGCGTCCGTCAGGTCCTTGACCTTCTTGGAATACGGAATGCCGCAGGCTTCGCAGATCTTGCGTGCGCGCGTGCGGCCAATGCCGTAGATCGCCGTCAGGCCGATTTCGGCGTGCTTGTGCGGCGGAATGTTGATACCAGCAATACGTGCCATGGTCTTCTAGTCCTCTGAACTCTGTGGCCAGCGCTGGCGATCAGCCCTGGCGCTGCTTGTGGCGCGGGTCGGTGCAGATCACGCGCACCACGCCCTTGCGGCGAATGATCTTGCAGTTGCGGCAGATCTTCTTGACCGAAGCTGAAACTCTCATTTCACTCTCCTAAAACTCTCTCGTTGCGACCGTGGACCGGACCCCGCCCACCACGGCCGATGCGCATCACAGCGCAGTCTTGAAATTGGCCTTCTTGAGCAATGACTCGTACTGCTGGCTCATCAAGTAGTTCTGCACCTGTGCCATGAAGTCCATCGTCACCACCACCAGGATCAGCAGCGACGTGCCACCGAAGTAGAACGGCACGTTGTAGCGCAGGATCAGGAATTCCGGCAGCAGGCACACGGCCGTGATGTAGATCGCGCCCGCCAGCGTCAGCCGCATCAGGATCTTGTCGATGTAACGCGCCGTCTGATCGCCCGGACGAATGCCCGGAATGAACGCACCGCTCTTCTTCAGGTTGTCGGCCGTCTCACGGCTGTTGAACACCAGGCCCGTGTAGAAGAAGCAGAAGAAGATGATGGCCGCCGCATACAGCATGACGTAAATAGGTTGCCCCGGCGTCAGCGTCGATGCGATGTCCTTCAGCCAGCGCATCGAATCGCCCGCGCTGAACCAACCTACGATGGTAGCCGGCAGCAGGATGATCGACGACGCGAAGATCGGCGGAATCACGCCAGCCATGTTCAGCTTGAGCGGCAGGTGCGACGACTGACCGCCATACACCTTGTTACCCACCTGACGGCGTGCGTAGTTCACCAGGATCTTGCGCTGGCCGCGTTCGACGAACACGACGAAGTAGGTCACCAGGCACACCAGGGCCACGATGAACAGCGCCACGATAATGCTCATCGCGCCGGTGCGCACCAGCTCCAGCAGCCCGCCCACGGCATTCGGCAGACCGGCGGCAATGCCGGCGAAGATCAGGATCGAGATGCCGTTGCCCAGACCGCGCTCGGTGATCTGTTCGCCCAGCCACATCAGGAACATGGTGCCGGCCGTCAGGCTGACCACCGCGGTCAGGCGGAAACCCCAGCCCGGAGCGATGACCAGGCCTTGCGATGCTTCCAGCGCCACGGCGATGCCGAACGACTGGAACAGCGCCAGGGCCAGCGTGCCATAGCGGGTGTACTGGGTGATCCTGCGACGGCCCGCCTCGCCTTCCTTCTTCATCTGCTCGAAGGTCGGCACGACGTAGGTCATCAACTGCATGATGATCGACGCCGAGATGTACGGCATGATGCCCAGCGCGAACACCGTGAAGCGCGACAGCGCGCCACCCGAGAACATGTTGAACAGGTTCAGGATACCGCCCTGCTGGCCCTGGAACAGCTGACGCAGCTGATCCGGGTTGATGCCGGGCACGGGAATGTGCGCGCCGATGCGGTACACGACCAGCGCGAGCAGCAGAAACACCAGCCGGCGACGCAGGTCGCCGTACTTGCCGGTTTTCGCGATTTGCGGTCCGCTGGTGGCCACTACTCAATCACTTTCAAGAATCTGAACGCTTCAGGCCAGCGCACCGCCAGCGGCCTCGATGGCAGCCTTGGCACCCGCAGTCGCGCCGACGCCCGTCAGCTTGACGGCCTTGGTCAGTTCGCCCGACTTGATGACCTTCACCACCTTGACAATTTCACGCACGACGCCAGCCTTCTTGAGGGCGAGCAGATCCACCTCGGCAGCGCCCAGACGCTCCAGGTCGGACAGGGTTACTTCGGCGTTGTACTTGAGCGAGGCCGACTTGAAGCCACGCTTGGGCAGGCGACGCTGCAGCGGCATCTGGCCGCCTTCGAAGCCGACCTTGTGATAGCCACCGGCACGCGATTTCTGACCCTTGTGGCCGCGACCGGCCGTCTTGCCCAGGCCGGAGCCAATGCCGCGACCCACGCGGCGGCGCGCCTTCTTGGCGCCGTCGGCGGGCTTGATGCTGTTGAGTTCCATGATCCGGTTCCTCAGACGATCTTGACCAGATAGTCGATCTTGTTGATCATGCCGCGCACCGCAGGCGTGTCCTGCAGTTCGCGCACGCTGTTCAGTTTGCGCAGGCCCAGGCCGCGCACGGTGGCGCGGTGCGATTCCTTGCAGCCGATGGGGCTGCGAACCAGCTGAACCTTGACGGTTTTCTGCTCGGTTGCCATGTCTTGACTCCTGCTTTAGGCGGCGAAGATGTCTTCGACCGACTTGCCGCGCTTGGCCGCCACTTCGGCCGGCGTGGTGCTGTGGCGCAGCGCATCCAGCGTCGCGCGCACCATGTTGTAGGGGTTCGACGTGCCGTGGCTCTTGGCCACGATGTCGGTGATGCCCAGCACCTCGAACACGGCGCGCATCGGGCCGCCGGCGATGATGCCGGTACCGCGCGGGGCGGGCGCCATCATCACGACAGCGGCGCCGTGGTGGCCGGTCACGTTGTGGTGGATGGTGCCATCCTTGAGCGACACCTTCAGCATGTTGCGGCGGGCCTCTTCCATGGCCTTCTGCACGGCGGCGGGCACTTCCTTGGACTTGCCCTTGCCCATGCCGACGCGGCCGTCGCCGTCGCCCACCACGGTCAGCGCGGCGAAACCGAGGATACGGCCACCCTTGACCACCTTGGTCACGCGGTTGACCGCGATCATCTTCTCGCGCAGGCCGTCCTCCGGACCGTCACCTTGCGTTCTTGCCTGAAACTTTGCCATTTGTCTGTCCTGCCTTCTTAGAACTGCAGACCCGCTTCACGGGCGGCGTCGGCCAGAGCCTTGACGCGGCCGTGATACGCGAAACCTGCGCGATCGAAAGCCACTTTTTCGACACCGGCGGCCTTGGCACGCTCGGCGATGCGCTTGCCGATCTGCTGCGCGGCAGCGACGTTGCCGCCCTTGCCCGCCGCGCCCAGTTCCTTGCGCATGTCGGCTTCGGCGGTGGAGGCGCTGGCCAGCACGCGGCACCCGTCTTCGGACACCACGGTGGCGTAGATGTGCAGGTTGGTGCGGTTCACGCTCAGACGGGCAACGCCCTTGTCTGCGATGCGGATGCGCGTCTGACGTGCACGACGAAGACGCTGCTCTTTCTTGGTCATCATGATGCAGGTCCTTATTTCTTCTTGGTTTCCTTGATGACGACGCGTTCGTCGGCATACCGGATACCCTTGCCCTTGTAGGGCTCGGGCGGACGGGCGTCGCGGATGTTGGCGGCCAGCTGGCCCACCACCTGACGATCAGCGCCCTTGACGATGATTTCGGTCGGCGTCGGCGTGGCCACGGTAACGCCCGCCGGCATTTCGAAATTCACCGGGTGCGAATAACCGATGTTCAGGTTCAGCTTGTTGCCGCTGGCCTGAGCACGGAAACCCACGCCTACCAGGGTCAGCTTCTTCTCGAAGCCCTTGCTGACACCCACCACCATGTTGTTCACCAGCTGGCGCATGGTGCCGCTCATGGCATTGGCTTCGCGCGACTCATTGGCCGGCTCGAACGACAGCTTGCCGTCGTTGGCCACGACTTTCACCAGGTCGTTGACGGCGAGCTTGAGCTCACCACCGCTGCCCTTGACGGTGATCTGGTCTTCCTTGATCTGAACGTCGACGCCCTGAGGAACGGCGACGCCCATCTTTGCAATGCGGGACATGTTCGCTTCTCCTTACGCGACGTAGCAGAGCACTTCGCCGCCGACACCGGTGGCACGCGCCTTGCGATCGGTCATCACGCCCTTGGGCGTGGTCACGATGGCCACGCCCAGGCCGTTCATGACCTGGGGAATGGCGTCGCGGCCCTTGTACACGCGCAGGCCGGGGCGGCTGACGCGCTCGATGCGCTCGATGACCGGGCGACCGGCGTAGTACTTGAGGGCAATTTCCAGCTCGGACTTGCCGCCGTCGGACTTGACTTCGAAACCGTCGATGTAGCCCTCGTCCTTCAGGACCTGGGCAATGGCCACCTTGACCTTGGACGACGGCACCGACACGGTCTGCTTGGCCACCATCTGCGCGTTGCGGATGCGGGTCAACAGATCGGCGATGGGATCACTCATGCTCATGATTGTTCTCTCCTGCCTTCCGACTCGGTTTACCAGCTCGCCTTGGTGATGCCGGGAATCTGGCCTTCGAAGGCGAGTTCGCGGATCTTGGCGCGGCCGAGGCCGAACTGGCGGAACGTGCCGCGCGGGCGGCCGGTCATCTCGCAGCGGTTGCGCTGGCGAGTCGGGTTGGCGTTGCGCGGGAGCTTTTGCAGCGCCAGGCGGGCCTGCGCGCGCTCGTCGTCGCTGCGCTTGGCGTCGCCCGCGATGCTTTTCAACTCGGCGTGTTTCTTGGCGAATTTGGCAACGAGCTGCTCACGCTTGAGCTCGCGTTCGATCAAAGCTTTCTTGGCCACGTCGCTACCTCAGTTCTTGAACGGGAAACGGAAGGCCTGCAGAAGCGCCTTGGCTTCCTCGTCGTTCTTGGCCGTCGTCGTGATGCTGATGTTCAGGCCGCGCAGGGCGTCGACCTTGTCGTATTCGATCTCGGGGAAGATGATTTGTTCTTTGACGCCGACGTTGTAGTTGCCGCGACCGTCGAAAGAGCGACCCGAAATACCGCGGAAGTCACGCACGCGGGGCAGCGCGACGGTGACGAAGCGGTCCAGGAATTCGTACATGCGCACGCCACGCAGCGTGACCATGGTGCCGATGGGCTGCTGCTCGCGGATCTTGAAGCCGGCGATGGCTTTCTTGGCCTTGGTGACCACGGGCTTCTGGCCGGCGATCTTGGTCAGGTCGGCCACGGCGTTGTCCATGACCTTCTTGTCCGCCACGGCCTCGCTCACACCCATGTTGAGCGTGATCTTGGTGATGCGCGGCACCTCCATGGGCGACTTGTAGCCGAACTTCTTCATCAGCTCGGGCGCCACTTTTTCGCGGTAGTGTTGTTGCAGTCGTGCCATGATGATCCTCAGGCCTTGATCTCTTCGCCGCTGGACTTGAACACGCGCACGCGGCTGCCGTCCTGCAGGGTCTTGACGCCGACGCGGTCGGCCTTGCCGGTGGCCTTGTTGTAGATGGCCACGTTGGACTGGTGAATGGGCATGGCCCTCTCGATGATGCCACCCGTCACCCCCTTCATGGGGTTCGGCTTGGCATGCTTCTTGACCATGTTGATGCCGTCCACCACGATGCGCTCTTCGCACACACGCAGGCTGACGGTGCCACGCTTACCCTTGTCGCGGCCGGCGAGCACGATGACCTCGTCGCCCTTGCGAATCTTGTTCATGTCGCGCCTTCCTTCTTAAAGGACTTCAGGGGCCAGCGACACGATCTTCATGAAGCGCTCGGTGCGCAGCTCGCGCGTGACCGGGCCGAAGATGCGGGTGCCGATGGGCTCCAGCTTGTTGTTGAGCAGCACGGCGGCGTTGCCGTCGAACTTGACGAGCGAGCCGTCGCCACGGCGAATGCCCTTGGCGGTACGCACCACCACGGCGCTATAGACCTCGCCCTTCTTGACGCGGCCACGCGGCGCGGCTTCCTTGATGCTCACCTTGATGATGTCGCCGACGCTGGCGTAGCGACGCTTGGAGCCGCCCAGCACCTTGATGCAAAGGACGGACTTGGCGCCAGTGTTGTCGGCGACCTCGAGTCGAGATTCAGTCTGGATCATTTCAATGTTTCCCAACTTGCATCCCGCCAGCCTGGCCAGCGGGATCAGTCTTGGGCCCGCGCCCTGGATAAGCCTTAGGCCACCAGGACGGTTTTTGGGGCAGATTCCTCACCCAAAATGGGCGAAGCTCTCGATTTTGTCAGGCTGCGGAGAGCTTGTCAAGCGCTATGGCCGGCCTTCAGGGGACGCGTAGCTGCCCGCCAAAGCCTCGAAGGCGGCCAGACCCGGGACGGCGCCCGGTGATTCAGCCAGTTCGTCGGCCAGCACGCTGGCGACGGCGGGGGCAGCGCGCGCGGCTTCGCGGGCGTCCAGGAACAACAGGCGCGAGCGGCGCGCCAGCACGTCCTCGACGTTGCGGGCGTATTCGTGCCGCACGGCAAAGCGCACCATGGCTTCACTCAGTCCGGGCGCCAGCCAGCGGTCGGCGCCAGGTAGGCTGGCCACGATGTCGGCTTCGCTTCCGTACAGGTGCAGGCCCGGCGCCTGGCTCAGCGCCAACGGGGCGCCGCCCGGCGCGGGTGCGCCGACCATCCGCAGGCCCGCCGTGTGCGACGCCCCGCGCGGCAGCAGCACGCCGGCCTGCGTGCAGCGCGCTAGTACGTCTTCGGCCATGGCGCGGTAGGTGGTCCACTTGCCGCCCGTCACCGTGACCAGGCCGGAGCGCGCCACCAGCACCGTGTGCTCGCGGCTGATGGCCTTGGTGTCGTCGCCCTCGCCGCTGGACTTGACCAGCGGGCGCAGGCCGGCCCAGGTGCTGAGGATGTCGGCGCGCTCGGGCGCCCGCCGCAGGTATTGGCCCGCTTCGCGCAGGATGAAGGCGATCTCGTCGTCGGCCGGCCGCGGCTCCAGCGGCAGGTCGGGGCGGGGCGAGTCGGTGGTGCCCAGGATCAGCTTGCCCAGCCAGGGCACGGCAAACAGCACGCGCCCGTCGGCGGTGCTGGGCACCAGCAGCGCGTGTTCGCCGGGAAGAAACGACGGGTCGACCACCACATGCACGCCCTGGCTCGGCGCCACAATGGGGTTGATGCCCTGTCCGGCGGCGCGCGCGTCCAGCGTGCGCAGGCCGTCCACCCAGACGCCGGTGGCGTTGACGATGCAGCCGGTCTGGATGCGGAAGTCGCGCCCCGTTTCGGCGTCCCGCGCCACCAGACCGACGGCGCGGCCGCCGTCGTGCAGCACCGCCGTGGCCGCCACGTAGTTGATCAGCAGCGCCCCGTGCGCCGCCGCGGTGCGCGCGATGGCCAGCGCCAGCCGGGCGTCGTCGAACTGGCCGTCCCAGTACTTCACGCCGCCTTTCAGCCCGCGCGGCTGCGCGCCCGGCAGCATCTGCAGCGTTTCGCGCGCCGACAGCCATTCGGTGCGGCCCAGGCCGGCGCTGCCAGCCAGCAGGTCGTACATCTTGAGGCCCGTGCCGTAGAACGGCGTGTCCCACAGGCGGTACGAGGGCATGACGAAAGGCAGCGGCTGCGCCAGGTGCGGCGCGCTGTTCAGGATGTGCACGCGCTCGTGCAGCGCCTCTCGCACCAGGCCGATGTTGCCCTGCGCCAGGTAGCGCACGCCGCCGTGCACCAGCTTGGTGGCGCGCGACGACGTGCCCTTGGCGAAGTCGTGCGCCTCGATCAGCACCACGCTGTGGCCGCGCTGGGCCGCGTCCAGCGCCACGCCCAGGCCGGTGGCGCCGCCGCCGACGATGGCGATGTCGACTTTGCGCGGCTCGGCAAGGCGCGCCAGCAGCGCGGAGCGGTCGGTCGGCAGGGGCGTGGGGGTCATCGGGCGGTGGATTTATACAAAAACCATAGCAGCGTGCGCGCTTCTGGCGTGCGCCACGGGCTTATTTTGACCTGATTTCTGGGACACTGCTGCCCGCCTGCGCACGGCGCGCCTTACGCCACGTCGTCGCGCGCCCAGCCGCGTGCGCGGTCCACGGCTTCGCGCCAGCGGGCGATGCGCTGGCGGCGCGCCGGCTCGGGCAGGCGCGGCTCAAAGCGCCGGTCCATCGCCCATTGCTCGGCAATGTCGGCGCCGCCAGCCCACACGCCGGTCGCCAGGCCCGCCAGGTAGGCGGCGCCCAGCGCCGTGGTTTCGGTCACGCGCGGGCGCACCACCGGCACACCGGCCAGGTCGGCTTGCAGTTGCATCAGCAGGTCGTTGCGGCTGGCGCCGCCGTCGACGCGCAGCTCGGTCAGCGCGATGCCCGAATCGCGGCTCATGGCGCCAAACAGATCGGCCGATTGCAGCGCAATCGCCTCCAGCGCGGCGCGGGCGATGTGCGCGCGCGTGGTGCCGCGCGTCAGCCCCACCAGCGTGCCACGCGCGCGGCCGTCCCAGTCCGGCGCGCCCAGGCCGGCGAAGGCGGGCACAAGAAATACGTCACCACTGTTTTCGACGCTGGCCGCCAGCGCTTCGACTTCGGGCGCGCTCCGGATCATCTGCAGGCCGTCGCGCAGCCACTGCACGGTGGCGCCGGCCATGAATACCGAGCCTTCCAGGCAGTACGCCGTACGCGCCCCCCACTCGGCCGTCGGCCCCTGCCAACCCACGGTGGTAAGCAGGCGATTGCGGCTGGCCACCGGCACGCTGCCGGTGTTCATCAGCATGAAGCAGCCGGTGCCGTAGGTGTTCTTGGCCATGCCGGGGGCAAAGCAGGCCTGGCCGAAGGTGGCCGCCTGCTGGTCGCCCGCCACGCCGGCGATGGGAATCGGCGCCTCACCCAGCACGCCCGGCGCGGTTTCGCCCAGCACGCCGCTGGACGGCACGATGCGCGGCAGCACCGCACGCGGGATGTGGAACAGGCGCAGCAGCTCGTCGTCCCAGTCCAGCGTGTGCAGGTTCATCAGCAGCGTGCGCGACGCATTGCTGGGGTCGGTGGCGTGCACGCCGCCGCACGGGCCGCCGGTCAGGTTCCAGATCAGCCAGCTGTCGACGGTGCCGAAGGCCAGTTCGCCCGCCTCGGCGCGCGCGCGGGCGCCGGGCGTCTGGTCCAGCAGCCATTCGAGCTTGGTGGCGGAAAAGTAGGCGTCCAGCACCAGCCCCGTCTTGCGTTGAATCAGGCCCGCCTTGCCCTGGTGCCGCAGCGCTTCGCAGCGCGCGGTGGTACGGCGGTCCTGCCAGACGATGGCGCGCGCCACCGGCTCGCCCGTGGCGCGGTCCCACAGCACGGTGGTCTCGCGCTGGTTGGTGATGCCGATGGCTACAATTTCAATAGCTGACTGCGCTTGCCCTGCTTGCGCTGCAGCCAGTTTTTGCATGCATTCTCGCGCCACGGCCCATTGCGTCGCCCAGATCTCGGCCGCGTCGTGCTCGACCCAGCCGGGCTGCGGAAAGTGCTGCGTGAATTCGCGCTGCGCCACCGCCGCCACGCGCCCCCGCTCGTCAAACGCAATGGCGCGGCTGCTGGTGGTGCCTTGGTCGAGGGCGAGGAGGTAGCGCATGACAGCAAGCGTAGCCGATGGATCGACGCCTTTCCAGCACCGCGTGGGTCGCTCAGGACGGCTCGAATTCGCCCTGCATGTAGATGCGCGCCAGCCCGCGCGTGATGGCATCCACCACCTGCTCGCGCCGCAGCGCGATGTGCTCGCCCAGGCAATGCTGGGCGGCGGTGGCATCGCCGCGCGCCAGGGCGTCGAGCAGCGCCTGGTGCTCGCGCTGGGTCGAATCGCGCCCCACGGCCTCCATGTCAAGCCAGCGGACGAAGCGGATGCGCTCGTTCAGGTTGGCCAGCAGGCGGCGGAGTTCGGCGTTGCGCGCCATGTCGGCCATGCGCAGGTGAAAGCCCTCGTCCAGCGCCACCAGCTCCCGCACCGGCGTTTCTGGCGGCACCGATTTGCTGCCGGCGAGGAAGTCCTGCGCCTCGGCCAGCTGGTCGGGCGTGGCGCGTTCCAGCGCCAGGCGCAGGCATTCGCGCTCGACGGCCAGGCGCGCTTCGTACAGGTCCAGCGTCTCCTGCACGTCGAGCGGGCGACGCACGTAGCCACGGCTGGCGGGTTCGAGGAAACCGTCCGTCACCAGCCGCGCCAGCGCCTCGCGCACCGGCGTGCGGCTGACGCCCAGGCGCGCCGCCAGGTCGATCTCGGACAGGCGCTCGCCGGGCTTCAGTTCGTAGGCGATGGCCATGTCGCGCAGGCGCGCCAACACGTCGGAGCCGCGCGCGCGCCGCGTGGCGGAAATGTCGGGCTGCGCCGGCTTGGCCGCTGCGCCGGGCGGCGACGCGCGGCCGCCGGCAGGCCGCGCCGCGCCGTGCGCCCGCTGGCCCGTGGCGCCGGACGACGCGCCTGAAAGATCGCCGTGCTTGTCTTGTCGTGTCATCGAAGTTTCAGTATACTGAATTGCATGCTGAACGCGAATGGGCCGCGCCAGCGCTTGACCTGATCGCCCTCGCCCTTCCTGAAAGCGCCCCGCATGACGACCCCCTTCACCGGCGCCGACGCGCTGATCCGCATGTTGCAGCTGAACGGCGTGCAGCACATTTTCGGCTTGTGCGGCGACACCAGCCTGCCTTATTACGACGCGCTGGCGCGGCTGGACCACGGCATGACGCACATCCTGACGCGCGATGAACGCAGCGCCGCCTACATGGCCGACGGCTACGCGCGCGTCACCGGCCGCGTGGGCGTCTGCGAAGGGCCGAGCGGCGGCGGCGCCACCTACCTGCTGCCGGGACTGGTGGAAGCCAATGAATCGTCCGTCGCCGTGCTGGGCATCACGTCCGACGTGTCGGTGACGGCGCGCGGGCGCTTTCCGCTGACCGAGCTGGACCAGAAAGCGCTGTACGCGCCGCTGACCAAGTGGAACACCGTCATCAACCGCGTGGAGGAAATCCCCTCCGCCGTGCGCGCCGCCTTCCGCGCCATGACCACCGGCCGCCCCGGCGCCGCGCACATCGGCCTGCCCTACGACGTGCAGAAGCGCGCGATCGCCGAATCCGACGTGTGGGCGCAGCCCGGCCACCAGACCTTTCCGGCGCTGCGCAGCGCGCCCGGCGCGGCAGCGGTGCAGGACGCCGCCGAGCGCCTGCTGGCCGCCAGGTGCCCCGTGCTCATCGTCGGCGGCGGCGTGATCCAGGCCGGCGCCTGCGCCGAGCTGGCCGCGCTGGCCGAAGCCCTGGGCGCGCCGGTGTGCACCACCGTCAGCGGCCACGGCAGCCTGCCCGCCGCGCACCCGCTGCTGGTGGGCGTGGTCGGCACCAACGGCGGCGTGCCCGCCACGCGCGAAGTGCTGGTGCAGGCCGACCTGGTGCTGTTCATCGGCTGCCGCGCCGGCTCCACCACCACCGAGCACTGGAAGCTGCCCGGCCCCGGCGTCACCATCCTGCACCTGGACGTGGACGCCGCCACCATCGGCACCAACTACCGCACCGACGTGGCGCTGGTGGGCGACGCGCGGCTGGGCCTGCAGGCGCTGCTGAACGACATTAAAAACCATAGCAACAAAGCGTTGCGTGATCAGGGCTGGGGCCAAAAAATGGCCGCCCAGGCACGCGCCGACAAGCAGGCCTTCTTCGCCCCGCTGGCCGCTTCCACCCAGACCCCCATCCGGCCCGAGGTGGTGCTGGCCGCGCTCAACAAGCTGCTGCCGCCCAAGGCCATCGCCGTGGCCGACCCCGGCACGCCCTGCCCGTATTTCTCGGCCTATTTCCAGGCGCCCGAGGCCGGCCGCCACTTCATCACCAACCGCGCTCACGGCGCACTGGGCTATTCGATGGCCGCGGCCTTCGGCGCGCAGGTCGGCGCGCCCGATTCGGTGGTCGTCTCGGCCATGGGCGACGGCAGCTTCGGCTTTACCTGTGGCGAGCTGGAAACCATCGTGCGCTACGGCGTGCCGCTGAAGATGATCGTGTTCTCCAACAGCGTCTACGGCTGGATCAAGGCCAGCCAGAAGACCGGCTATGGCGAGCGCTACTTCTCGGTCGACTTCAACCGCACCGACCACGCCCGCGTGGCCGAAGCCTTCGGCGTCAAGGCCTTCCGCGTGCAGGACCCGCGCGACGTGGAGAGCACGCTGAAGGCCGCGCTGATGCATGATGGGCCGGCGCTGGTGGATGTGATCTCGCAGGAGTTGCAGGACACGGCGGTGCCGGTGAGCCAGTGGATGGGGTAGAACAAATATGCACCGCCCTGTGGCGCTGCGCGCCTTCCCCCGAAGGGGGACGCCGCCGGTGGCCGGGCCAAGCCCGCTCCACGGCGGCCGCTGGTGTGGCCTGCTCCGCGGCCGTTTGGGGTTGGACGGCCGTCAATCGTTTTTTTGAGTATTCATGATGTCAAGAGGACTCACGATGAACCAGCGCGCCAATCGCCGCCAGCTTCTGCAAACCACTTCAGCCACCGCCCTGCTCAGCCTGCTCGGCCTGCCCGCGCAGGCGCAGGAAGGGCCGCCGCTCAAGCTGGTGGTCACGTTTCCGCCCGGCGGCAGCACCGACATCACGGCGCGCATCATGCAGCCGCGCCTGTCAGAGCTGGCCAGGCGCCCGGTGATCGTCGACAACAAGCCCGGCGCGGCCAGCCAGATCGGCACCCACTACGTGGCCAAGGCCGCGCCCGACGGCAACACGGTGCTGGTGTGCTTCGACACGCACGCCATCAACCCCATCGCCAAGCCGCGGCTGCCCTATGACACCTTCAAGGACTTTGTCGGCGTCAGCCTGGCGGTGCGCTTTCCGCTCGTCATCGGCGCGTCGCCCAGCGTGCCGGGCGCCCACCTGCGCGAATTCCTGGACGCCGCGCGCAAGGCGCCGGGCAAGTTCAGCTATGCGTCGACCGGCGTCGGTTCGATGAACCATCTGGTGATGGAAGACATCAAGCGCAAGTCCAACACCTTCGTGCTGCACGTGCCGTATGGCGGTGGCGGGCCAGCCGTGGCCGCCGTGGTCAGCGACCAGGCCAGCCTGACGCTGCTGTCCTACGCCGCGCTCAAGGGCCAGATTGCCGCCGGCAAGGTCAAGCCGCTGGCCGTGACGGGCGCCAAGCGCCTGCCCGACCTGCCCAATGTGCCGACGGTGGCCGAGTCGGGCTTTCCCGGCTTCGAAGCCTATTCGTGGATCGGCATCTTTGCGCCCAGCGCCACGCCGCCGGCCATCGTCAAGCGGCTGACCGACGAGTTCCAGGCCACGCTGCACACGCCCGACGTGGCCAGCAAGCTCACGGCCGCCGGCTTCGAGGTGATGGCCACCGACGGCCCGTCGCTTGACCGTTACGCGCGCGAGCAGCACGACCGCTGGGACAAGTTCATCAAGCAGACCAGGCTGAAGCTGGACGAGTGAGATGGCGCCCCCACGCTCCGCCACTGCGTGTGCTGCGCTGCCCCCCGAGGGGGCCGCAACCACCTTGGGAGCGGCCCGGCGGCGGCTGACCATGCCCCCACGCTTCGCCACTGCGTGTGCTGCGCTGCCCCCCGAGGGGGCCGCAGCCGCCTTGGGAGCGGCCCGGTGGCGGCTGACCATGCCCCCACGCTTCGCCACTGCGTGTGCTGCGCTGCCCCCCGAGGGGGCCGCAGCCGCCTTGGGAGCGGCCCGGCGGCGGCTGATCCTCGCGTCAAATGAGCCATAGGCCCCAACTCGACCACGTCGTGCTGGCGGTGAACGACCTGGCCGCGGCTGCCGACGATTTCCGCGCGCTGGGCTTCACGGTCACGCCCGGCGGCGAACACAGGGGCCGTTCTTCGCACAACGCGCTGATCGTGTTCGACGACGGCGCCTACCTGGAACTCAAGGCCTGGCGCGCCCCGGCGCCCGACGAGGCCTGGTGGCGCACGCTCGACGCACATGGCGACGGGCTGGTCGACTGCGCGCTGTGGCCGGCCAGCGTGCCTGCCGCGCTGGCGGACGCGCACGCGCGCGGCCTGCACACCTTGCGCGGCCCCGTTCCCGGCCGTCGCGCGCGGCCCGACGGCGCCGACGTGCGCTGGGAAACCGCGCGCCACGACACGCCCGACGTGCCCTTTCTGTGCGCCGACCTGACCCCGCGCGCGCTGCGCGTGCCCGAGGGCGCGGCGCGGCAGCATGCCAATGCCGCTACGGGCGTTGCCTGCGTGCAGATGGCCACGCACGACCTGGCGCAGACCGCCCGCCGCCACCAGGCGCTGCTGGGCACGGGGCTGTCTTGGCAGTGGGCGGGGCGCGACGGCGACATGGCCGGCCTGCGCTACCGCCTGGGCGGCGCCGATTTCGAGCTTTTCGGGCCACTGGCGCTGGCGGATCAAGCGGATATAGCTATTCAATTAATAGCAATCGATGCGTCGCCCCACAGCGCTTTCGACGCCGCCCGCGCACGTTTGATCGGGCACGGCGAAGGCCCATTTGCCTGCCGCCTGCGCGCAGCCGAGGGTACGCCGGCCCGCGTGCTGGATCCCGCGCGAACGCACGGCGCGCGCCTGGTGCTGGGCCAAGCTAGGGCCTGTTCACGCTATTTTTAGCCTTGCGTTGCGAGTCAAAAAGGCCACGCGCCAAGGCGCCAGCCGCCGCCAAGGTAGGTACCTTGGCAAGGATGGCAACGCTGGCGATGGCCTTTTTGATCGCAACCCGGAGGGAACATGCTTGAAAAACCGCCACTCGTCGTTGCGCTCCTAGCGCAGACGCCCGGTCTGGGCGTCGTCGCGCGCCTGGATTGGCGCTTTTTCAAGCATGTTCGCATGGCTAAAAATAGCGTGAACAGGCCCTAGACGAGTGCGCTAGCATGCGCGCCGGCTTAGACTCCCGCGCCATGGCGCATCCCAACCCCACCGCTTTTCGTCTGCGTCGCCGCCAGTGGCTCGGCATGGCGCTGTCCGCCGCCGGCCTGCTGGCCGCCTCGGCCAGTGAAGCCCGCACTCCCGCGCCGCGCGCCGCCGCGCCCGCCCTGCGCCTGCTGGCGCATGGCAGCCTGCCCACGGGCACCGAGTTCAAGGGCACGCTGGTCGGCGGCCTGTCGGGCCTGGCGTACGACGCGCAGGACGACCTGTGGTACGCCCTGTCGGACGACCGCAGCCGCCACGCGCCGGCGCGCTGCTACGTGTTTCGCCTGCCGCCGCTCACCACGCAGCCGCTGCTGCCGCAGTGGGTCGACGTGATCACCCTGCTGGGCGCCGACGGCAAGCCGTTTGCCCGCCACGCGGTCGACCCCGAAGGCCTGGCGCTGCGGCGCGACCCGGCGACCGGCAGCGCCACGCTGCTGTGGACGAGCGAGGGCGACATCCGCGCGCAGATCGCGCCGGCGCTGTACGAATCGGCGCTGGACGGGCGGCTGCTGCGCACCTTCACCCTGCCCGATGCGCTGCGCGAGCTGGGACGCATCGGCCGCGGCCCGCGCCACAACGAAACGCTGGAAGGCCTGGCGCTGACGCCCAATGGCCAGCACGCCTGGACCGCGATGGAGGGCGCGCTGGCGCAGGACCGCAACGGCCTGACGCCCGGCGCACCGCCCGGCCCGTGCCGGCTGACGCGCTTCGACGTGGCCAGCGGGCGCGCCGACCGCCAGGTGGCCTACCTGCCCGAGGCGCGGCCTTTCGGGCCGCTGATGCCGATGGGCGGCGTGGGCGAAAGCGGCATTTCCGAGATCATCGTGCGCGACAACGACCACCTGTGGGTGCTGGAGCGCGCCTGGACGCCCGCCACCGGCGTGTCGGCGCGGCTGTACGAGGCCGACCTGCGCCACGCCAGCGACACCCTGGCCGTTGACGCGCTGACCGGCCGGCGCTACCGCCCCTGCGCCAAGCGCCTGCTGCTGGATTTGCGCCAGTGCGGCCTGCCGCACGTCGACAACTTCGAAGCCATGGCCTGGGGCCCGCGCCTGCCCAACGGCCACCGCACGCTGGTGATGTGCACCGACGACAACTTCAACCCGCTGCAGGTGACGCAATTTATCGCGCTGGAAGCGCTACCCCCCTGAGTCGCTGACGCGCCGTCACCCCCTCTGCTGCGCGAGGGGGGACAACGCCAGTGCTCGGTGCAGGTCCGGGCACGGCGTTCGTCGCATGGCCTGCTCCGCGGCCGCCGGCGTCACGAACCGGGAAGCCGTGACCGACCTACACTGCCACATCACTGACACGACTGCATCACCCGCCATGAATCAGCCCACATTGCCTTCCACCACCCGCATCGCCTTCATCGGCGGCGGCAACATGGCCAGCGCCATCATCGGCGGCTTGATCCGGCAGGGTGTACCTGCGGCGCAGATCGCGGTGGTGGAGCCGTTCGAGGCGACGCGCGAGGCACTGCGCGCGCAGCACGGCGTCGTCGCCCAGCCGGCCGCTGGTCCCGCGTTGGACGGCGCCGACTTGCTGGTGTGGGCGGTCAAGCCGCAGAGTTTTCGTGAAGCGGCTGCGCCCGTGGCCGCGCACATCGGCGGTGCGCTGCAGCTGTCGGTGATGGCCGGCATCCGCTGCGCCGACATCGCGTCGGCCACTGGCGGCGCGCGCATCGTGCGCTGCATGCCCAACACGCCGGCGCTGGTGGGGCGCGGCATGACGGGGCTGTTTGCCGCCCAAGGCAGCGACGCCGACCGCGCGCTGGCCGAGGCCGTGATCCGCACCACCAGCGACGTGCTGTGGGTGCAGCGCGAGGAGCAACTGGACGCGGTGACCGCGCTGTCCGGCTCGGGTCCCGCCTACGTGTTCTATTTTCTCGAAGCCATGCAGCAGGCGGGCACCGAGCTGGGCCTGTCGCCCGAACAGGCGCGCCAGCTGGCGGTGGGCACCTTCGCCGGCGGCAGCGCGCTGGCGGCGGCGTCCACCGAGCCGCTGTCGCTGCTGCGCGAGCGCGTCACCAGCAAGGGCGGCACCACCTACGCCGCGCTGACCGCGATGGAGCAGGCCGGCATCCAGCCCGCCTTCGTGCAGGCGATGCACGCGGCGTGCAGGCGCGCGCATGAGCTGGGCGACGAGTTCGGGCGCTGAGCCGGTTGCGTGCCGCCCGCGCGTGATGGGCCGGGGGGCACGGTGTAAGCGTTTCGTGGCCACACGCCGTCTAGACTGCGCGGCGGCCCGCGCTGTGCGAGGCCGCCAGAATCACACCGAAAGACATCGCACGATGCAACGCCGCCATTTCTCTGCCCTGGGTCTTGGACTGCTGCTGGCGCCCGCGTGGGCCCAGGTCAGCGACATCAACGACGCCATCAACAAGGCGGGGCGGCAACGCATGCTGTCGCAGCGCGTGGCCAAGGCGTATCTGGCGACGGTGCTGCGCGCCCAGGCCGGCCAGGCCGAGAAGATCCTCGACCAGTCGATGGCGCTGTTCGACCGGCAGCTGGTGGAGCTGAAGGCCTTTGCGCCGTCCAGCGCCATCCGCGACACCTATGTCCAGCTGGAAGTAGCCTGGGCCACCTACAAAGAGAATCTGGTGGGCAAGACGCCGTCCCTGGGCGGCGCGCCCGCCGTGATCGCGCAGTCCGAAGCGGTGCTGGCGCTGGCGCACAAGGGCACGGGCCAGCTGGAGCAGGAATCGGGCAAGTCGCTGGGCCGCCTGGTCAACGTGGCGGGCCGCCAGCGCATGCTGTCGCAGCGGCTGGCCAAGTATGCGTACGCCAGCGCCGCCGGCATCGACCGTGCCGTGGCGCAGGCCGAAATTGCCAAGGCGCGCACCGAATTCCTGGCCGGCATGAAGACGCTGACCGACGCGCCCGAAGCCACGCCGCGCATCCAGGAGCAGTTGCGCCTGGGCGAACAGCAGTGGGTGTTCTTCGACGCCGCCCTTCAGGCGTCGCAAAAAGGCACGGCCACGCCCGAGGCGCTGTCGCACGTGATGACGACCAGCGAGAACATCCTGGCCGTGCTGAACGAGGTGACCGGGTTGTACGCAAAACTCTGACGCCACCCCCTGTGGCGCCTGCGGCGCCTTCCCCCAAGGGTGACGCCGCTGGTCGCCGGGGAGACTCCGGCTCGGGCGGCCGCTGGGATGGCCTGCTCCGCGGCCGCTGGATGCATGGTACGAGGCGGCGCAGCACTCATCGAAGGCTTTACCCTTCTCTCGACGACCACACGAGCCATCGAGCATGAGACTCCCTCGCCCTGGTCAATAACCTGCCCCCGCGAACGGGGCTGGGTGAAGGCCCGCGACGGCTCGTCCGGCAGAAGCTCAATACCCCGCACGCCCCACCGCAAACGCCGCGGCAATGCCCGCAAACACCGCCGCGCCGATCCAGTGGCTTTGCTTGAAGGCGACAAAGCAGCCCTCGCGCGTGCGGGTGCGGATAAGCGTGTAGTGCCACGCCACCTGGGCCGCCGCCACCGCAAAGCCCAGCGCCAGCGGCCACAGCGCCGGCACGCGCGCGGCGCTCACGCTCCACCAGATGGCCAGGTAGAGCGCAAAGAAACCCATCACCGCCGCCACGTCGGCGCGCCCCAGCGTGATGGCCGAGGTCTTCATGCCGATCTTCAGGTCGTCGTCGCGGTCGACCATGGCGTATTCGGTGTCGTAGGCCAGCACCAGCGCGATCTTGCCGAGAAACAGCCACAGCGCCTCCAGCGGCACGCTGCCGCGCACCGCCGCGTAGGCCATCGGAATGCCGAAGCCAAAGGCAATGCCCAGCACCGCCTGCGGCATGGCGAAAAAGCGCTTGGTGAACGGGTAGACGATGGTGACCAGCAGCGCCGGCACCGACCAGGCGATGACGGCCCAATTGGTGGTGAGCGCCAGCGCAAATGCGATCAACGCTAGCACGGCACCGAGCGTCAGCGCTTCGCGCACGCTGACCAGGCCACTGGTAATCGGCCGCTGCGCGGTACGCTTGACGTAGCGGTCGAAGTTGCGGTCGGCCACGTCGTTGATGCAGCAGCCGGCCGACCGCATCAGCACCGTGCCCAACGTGAACACGATGAACAGATGCCAGCCTGGCCAGCCGCCCGCCGCCAGCCACAGCGCGCCCATCGTCGGCCAGTACAGCACCAGCCAGCCCGCGGGGCGGTCCCAGCGGATCAGGTCGAGATACAGCGAAAGCCGGCTGCGCGGCGGCGCGGAAGGAGGGGTGCTGACCATGGCCTATTTTGCGTTAGCGCGGTGTGTGCAGGAGGGCATGTGCGCAATCGCTTAGAGCTATCCATTTTATAGCTGTCAGCGCTTTATGCATCAGCGCTAGCGGCCCATTTCTCTCCGAATAAGCATTGCGACTTGCCACGGGGAATCCAACAGCCGGACGCAGAGGACGCAAAGATTCCGCAGAGGACGCAGAAAAAAACCAAAAAAATCTTTTGGCTGTTTCTTTTGCGTCCTCTGCGAATCCTTTGCGGCCTCTGCGTCCGGTATTCGGTATTCGGTGTTCGGTATTCAACTACGCCGCACGCCGCGCCCACTGCAGAATGCCCACCGTCACCGCCAGCACCATGCCCGCCCACAGCAGCCCGCCCAGCACGTCGCTCAGGTAATGCACGCCCAGCAGCACGCGGCTGGCGGCAATGGCGGCGATCAGCAGTGCGGCGGCCACGCCGATCAGCCAGCGCCCGCGGGGGCTGGCGCGCTGGCACAGCAGCCAGGCCAGCAGGCCGTAGACCATCAGCGCGCCCGCCGCGTGGCCGCTGGGAAAGCTGTAGCCCGAGGTGACCAACCCCGGCACCGGATCGGGCCGGGCGCGCTCGAACAGGTTCTTCAGCACCCGCACCGCCAGGCTGTTGGCGGTGATCGACAGCAGCCAGACCGTGGCCACCCCATGCCGCCGGCGCCACAGCAGCACGGCGGTGACGGTGAGCGTCAGCAACGTCAGCGCGACGATGTCGCCCATGTCGCTGAGGCGCACCGCCAGCGTGCGCAGCCACGGCGTGGCCACCGCCTGCGCCCCGTGCGCGGCCCACGCGTCCATGGCGCGCACAAACGGCAGCGGGCCGGCATGTACCGCCCAGGCCAGCGCAGCCCACACGACCGCCAACGTCGCCGCCACCCAGGCTGTGGCCACAAGGCGCGCGTCGTCGGACGCCGCGCCGCCGGCCGGCCGGTTGCGCTGCCGGTAGCGCGCCAGCGCCCACGCCCCGCACAGCAGCACGGCGGCTAAGGCCCAGGGCGCGAACGGGTCGAGCGCGGTTTGCGTGCGTGAAATGCTGGCCGTCACCTCGAGCGGGACCACCGGCACCGCCGGCGCCGCCGATTCCACGGCCGTCAGCGCGCTCACGACAGCCGCTGCACGCCCGGCAATTCACACGCGTAGATCGCGTTGCGCAGTGCGGCGATGGCTTCGTATCGGGTGAAGCTGCGGCGCCACGCCAGCACCACGCGGCGCAGGGGCGGCGCGCCGTCGTCGTCGCGCACGGGCAGGTAGCGCACGGCGCCGGGTTCGTGCGGGTCGCGCGCAGCGGCATGCTCATCCAGCGCCTGCGGCGGCACCGCCAGGCGCGGCACCAGCGTCACGCCCATGCCGGCGGCCACCATGTGCTTGATGGTCTCCAGCGACGAACCTTCAAAGCTTTTGCGAATGCCTTCGGTGTGGCTGGAAAAGCGCGCAAATTCGGGGCACACCTGCAGCACGTGGTCGCGAAAGCAGTGCCCCGTGCCCAGCAGCAACATGTGCTCGCGCTTGAGCTGTTCGCTGGTCACGCCGTCGCCCTGTGCCAGCGGGTGGCTGGCGGGCAGTGCCGCCATGAAGGGTTCGTCGTACAGCGGCGCCATCGCCAGCCCGGTGTCCGGGAAGGGCTCTGCCAGCACGGCGGCGTCGATCTCGCCGGTGCGCAGCATCTCCAGCAGGCGCACGGTAAAGTTTTCCTGCAGCATCAGCGGCATCTGCGGCGTCAGCCGGATGTTCTGCCGCACCAGGTCGGGCAGCAGGTAGGGGCCAATGGTGTAGATCACGCCCAACCGCAGCGGCCCGCCAAGCGGGTCCTTGCCGCGCTGGGCGATTTCCTTGATCTCGGCCGCCTGCTCCAGCACGCTCTGCGCCTGGCGAATGATTTCTTCGCCCAGCGGCGTCACCGTGACTTCGCCGCTGCTGCGCTCGAACAGCTTCAGCTCCAGCTCGTCTTCCAGCTTCTTCACCGCCACCGACAGCGTCGGCTGCGACACGAAGCAGGCCTCGGCGGCCTTGCCGAAGTGTTTTTCTCTTGCGACGGCGACGATGTATTTCAGCTCGGTCAGGGTCATGCTTGCGCTTCGCCTTCTTTCAATGCCCACGCCGTCGCAACGATCACGCTACAGGGTCGATCCCCGCTGCGCGGGGCCCCTCGCCCTATCCTCCGCATGATCACGGCGACGATGTATTTCAACTCGGTCAGGGTCATGCGCACATCATGCCTTCAGGAAGTCGGCTCGGCCACCCAGCCAGCGGTCCACGTGCTGCTGTGCCAGCGCGGGCTGCTCGTCCAGCAGGCGCGGCGCCGCGCGGCGCGCCCATTGCAGCAGCGCGCTGTCTTCGGCCAGGTCGGCAAAACGCAGCAGCGCCGCGCCGCTTTGGCGCGCGCCCAAAAATTCGCCAGGACCGCGAATGTCCAAGTCGCGGCGGGCGATTTCGAAACCATCGCTGGTTTCGGCCATGGCCTTCAGGCGCGCGCGCGCGGTTTCGCCCAGGCGGCCGCCTTCGGGCGCCTCGTACAGCAGCACGCAAGCCGACGCCGCCGCGCCGCGGCCGACGCGGCCGCGCAGTTGGTGCAATTGCGACAGCCCGAAGCGCTCGGCATGCTCGATCACCATCAGGCTGGCGTTGGGCACGTCGACGCCGACCTCGATCACTGTGGTGCTGACCAGCACCGGCATGGCGCCGCTGCAGAACAGCGCCATCACCGCCTTCTTTTCGGCCGGCGGCATGCGTGAATGCAGCAGCCCGATCATCGGGCCGGACGCGTTTCCGCCGTCCGGTCCCCGCAAGGCGGGAACCGCCCCCTCGGGGGGCAGCGGCTGCGCGTGGGCGCCCAAGGCGGCGCTGAGCTCCGCATGCGTCTCGGTGGCGTTGCGCAGGTCCAGCGCCTCACTTTCCTCGATGAGTGGGCAGACCCAGTACACCTGCCGTCCTTCGGCGATCTGCGCGCGGATGCGCTCGATGACCTCGGCGCGGCGGTGCGACGCCACCAGCTTGGTGACGACGGGCGTGCGGCCGGGCGGCAGCTCGTCGAGCGTGGACACGTCCAGGTCGGCGTAATAGCTCATGGCCAGCGTGCGCGGGATGGGCGTGGCGCTCATCATGAGCAGATGGGGTTCGTGACTTGCCCCTTCCCCCTCTGGGGGAAGGTGGGGATGGGGGCTTGCGGCGTTGGCTGCTTCGGCGGTTTGGCCCCCACCCCTGCCCTCTCCCAGCGGGAGAGGGAGTGAAGACGCCATCTTCTGGCGCAATGCCAGACGCTGCGCCACCCCAAACCGATGCTGCTCGTCGATGATCGCCAGCCCCAGCCGCGCAAAGCGCACCTGCTCCTGAATCACGGCGTGCGTGCCGATCACCAGCGCGGCCTGGCCGGATTCGATCAAGGCCAGCATCTCGGCGCGCGCCTTTTTCTTCTGGCTACCGGTCAGCCAGGCCACGCGCTGGCCGCGCGGCGCCAGCAAGGGCTCCAGCCATTCGACCAGCTTGGCAAAGTGCTGCTCCGCCAGGATCTCGGTCGGCGCCATCAGCGCGCATTGCCAGCCTGCGTCGATGGCGGTGCAGGCCGCCAGCGCCGCGACCACCGTCTTGCCGCTGCCCACGTCGCCCTGCAGCAACCGGTGCATCGGTTGCGTGGCGCCCAGGTCGCGCGCAATTTCTTCGCCCACGCGGCGCTGCGCGCCGGTCAACGCAAACGGCAGCGCGGCCAGCAGTTGGTCAACCAGGCCGCCGCGCACCGCCGCCAGCACCGGCGCGCGCAAATGCTCACGCGCGCGGCGCGCCTGCAGTTGCGACAGCTGCTGCGCCAGCAGCTCCTCGGCCTTCAGGCGCTGCCACGCCGGATGGGTGTGGTCTTGCAGCTGCGCCAGCGCCACGTCGGGCGCGGGTTGGTGCAAAAATGATAGCGATCGACGCAGATCCCACAAGCGCAGGGAGCCCATCTGATCCAGAAATGCGTCCGGCACCGTCTCGCTCAGATCGGCGCGCGCCAGCCCGGCCAGCACCGCCTTGCGCAGGTACGGCTGCGGCAGTTGCGCCACCGTGGGGTACACGGGCGTCAGCGCGGCGGGCAACGCGCCACCGGCCGCGCGCACGGTGGGGTGCATCATCGTCAGGCCGGCAAAACCCCCGCGCAGTTCGCCGCGCGCACGGATGCGCGTGCCCACCGCCATCTGCTTTTGCTGCGACGGATAGAAGTTGAAGAAGCGCAGCACGCAGGTGTCGCTGCCATCGTCCACGCCGACCAGCAGCTGCCGCCGCGGGCGATAGGCGATCTCCTGGTGCGTCACCGTGCCTTCGATCTGCACCGTGTCACCGTCGCGCGCGTCGCTCAAGCGCACGATGCGCGTCTCGTCCTCGTAGCGCAGCGGCAGGTGCAGCGCCAGGTCGATGTCGCGCGTGAGGCCGAGCTTGCGCAGCGCCTTCTGGGGCGCGGACAGCGGGGCGGCAGCGGCCGGGGCGGCGTCGGGCATGTGACAATTCTGCCCTGTCCCACTTCTTGGAACGGGTCCGTCCGGCCCTCAAGCATGTCCCCGCGCGCCTTCACCACGAGCGACTTCGATTTCGCGCTGCCCCCCGACCTGATTGCCCAGCATCCGGCCCCCGAGCGCACGGGCTCGCGCCTGCTCGACGGCAGTGGCGATGCGCCGCTCGATCGCCGCTTCACCGATTTGCCCGCGCTGCTGCGCGACGGCGACTTGCTCATCTTCAACGACACGCAGGTCGTCAAGGCGCGCCTGTTTGGAGAAAAGCCCAGCGGCGGCAAGCTGGAACTGCTGATCGAGCGCGTGCTGCCCGACGGCACCGTCGCCGCGCACATGAAGGTCAGCAAGAAGCCAGCACCCGGCACCGTGCTCCGCATGGCCGGCGGCTTCGAGGCCGAACTGCTCGGGCGCTGGCCCGACGCGCATGGCCCGCTGTTCCACCTGCGCCTGTCGGGCGACGCGTATGCGCTGATGGCTGCGCACGGCCACGTGCCGCTGCCGCCGTACATTGAGCGCCCTGCCGGTAGCGGCATCACCCACGCGGATCAGCCCGAGGACGAATCGCGCTACCAGACGGTCTTTGCCCGCCACCCCGGCGCCGTGGCCGCGCCCACGGCGGCGCTTCACTTTGACGAGCCGCTGCTGGCCGAGCTGGACGCACGCGGCGTGCGGCGCGCCTTCGTCACGCTGCACGTGGGCGCCGGCACCTTCCAGCCCGTCAAGACCGAAAGCCTGGCCGACCATGTGATGCACCGCGAGCGCTACCACGTGCCGCCCGACACGGCGCGGGCCATTGCCGACTGCCGCGCGCGCGGCGGCCGCGTGGTGGCCGTGGGCACCACCAGCGTGCGCACGCTGGAAAGTTGGGCCCACAGCGGCGAGGCCAGCGGCGACACCGGCATCTTCATCACACCGGGCTTCGACTTTCAGGTGGTCGATGCGCTGATCACCAACTTCCATCTACCCCGCAGCACGCTGATGATGCTGGTCAGCGCGCTGGCCGGCCACGACCGCGTGATGGCGCTGTACGCGCACGCCGTGGCGCAGCACTACCGCTTCTTCAGCTATGGCGATGCGATGTGGCTGGTACGCCGGGATTTCTGATCCTTATCGAGCTCTACCGCTTTTTCACACAGCGTTTTCAGCTACGCAAATCATAGCAGTCAGACGACCAATTTGAGCCACACCTTGCCGTCCTCGACCTTGGCCGGGTAGCTCCGGATCGCATCCACGCACGGCGCCAAGGTGGCCTCACCGCTGCGGATGTCGAAGCGGCCCTGGTGCAGTGGGCATTCGATCTCGTGCCCCTCCAGAAAGCCGTCGCACAGCCGTCCGTGGCCGTCGTGGGTGCAGAGGTTGTCGGTGGCGAAGACCTCGCCCGCCTCGGTCTTGTAGATGGCAATCTCGTCGTCGATCGGGCGCACGGCGATGCCCGCGCCTTCAAACAGGTCGGCCTCGGTGGCCACGGCGATCCATTGCGGCATGTCGGCCCTTTCAGATGGGATAAATGATGGAATTGGGGATCATCTCGCTGTCGTAGATGGCCAGTCGCTCGGCAAACTTCAGGCCGCCGGGCGTCTGCACCACGCGGTCCAGGTAGCGGCCGACGTTGAACACCGTCGACAGGCCATTCAGCTTGGTACGAAACACCGCATAGTGGCTCTCGCAGCGGATGCCGTCGTCGCCCACGCTGCGGATCACCGGCGCGCCGACGACGTGGCGCTGGTAGTACGGGTCGTGAAACAGCGTTTCGCGGATGCCGTAGACGCGGTCGCGCAGGCTGGCCTGGCTGTCGAACGACAGGGTGGCCAGCGGAAAGCCGCGCTCGTGGTTTTCGCGCGGCTGCAGCTTGTACACGCAGTCGTCGGTGAAGAAGGTGGGCCACAGATCCCAGTCGCCGCTGTCGACGGCGGCAGCGTAGTCGGCGTGCAGTTGCACCAAGGCCTGCCAGGTGGCGAAGTCGAGGGTGGGCGCGGTCATACGGCGGCTCCCGACGTGTCGCTTTCCATCACTTTGCGCCAGTAGCTGTACATGCCGCGAATCAGCGTTTCGGTCACCATGTGATCGGTTTCCTCCACGCCGCGCCCGCCCAGCTCGGCCAGCGCGCGGTGGCCGGGCTTTTGCGTGAAGCCGCATTGCGACAGCTCGATGGCCTCGCCGTCGTCGGCGCTCACAAAGCCCGCCGGGCCGAACAGGTTGGCCTGGCGCAAGCGGCGCGCCGTCATCTCGGGCGTGTCGTCGACAAAGCCGAAGTGCGTCCACACGAAGTCGAAGTAGCCGTGCCCGTCGGGCTGGATGTGGCGCGTGGACACGCTGTTGACCTGCTGCTGAAAAATGACGCTGGGGAAGATGGTGGTCATCACCGCCGTCGGCTCGCCCCACCAGTCCTCGTGCACGATGTCGAGAAAGCGCGGGTCTTCCAACTCCATGCTCGACTTGAAGCTGGACACCTGCGACACATCGGACTGCTTGCCCGCGTTGCCGCGGGTCGAGATCATGGCCGCGTGGCGATGGTGCGCATCCATCTTCAGCGCCGCCTTGTTGTCGGCGCGCCAGAGGCCAAAGGTGACGAACCAGGTGTGCAGCAGGCCGGGGTGGTACGGGTCCTTGATGTTCTCCTGCATCAGCTTCCAGTTGCCCGGGATGCGCTGGCGGTTGTAGCCCAGGAGGGTGAGCGTGCGGCCGTTGAACAGGCGGTCGAAGTACGCCAGGATGGTGGGGCCGAGGTAGTCCTCCAGCGGCTCCACGTCGTGATCGAACGATGCAAACACCACGCCGCCGCGCGTGGCGACCTTCAACCGGGTCAAGCCGTGGTCCTTCGTATTGAAGTCGGCCGGCATGCCGCCCTTGACCTGCCCGTCCTGCCGCACGCCGCGCCGCAGCGGCACGCCCTGCAAATCGCCACTGAGCGTGTAGCTCCACTGGTGGTACGGGCAGACGAATTCTTTCACGCCACTGCCGTGGCGCTTGCGGCAGAACTGCATGCCGCGGTGCGCGCACACGTTTTCAAAGCAATGCAGCGTGCCGTCGGCCGCGCGGCTAAGGATCACGCTGCGCTCGCCCACCACGGTGCGCTTGAAGTCGCCGGGGTTCGGCACCTCGGCCTCCAGCCCCACATAGCACCAGTGGCCACGGTAAAAGAAGCGCTCCAGCTCCTGGCGGTGCAGCGCGTCGTCGGTGTAGACGGCAAACGGGATGCGGCTGGTGTCGCCGGCCGGCCATCGGACGGTGGAAAGGGTAGTGGTCATGCAGCGGGCTTTCGCGGTTGATCGGGCAATGATGCCGCGCGGCCGCGCCTTCATCAATGCAGAATGGGTGATATTCATTATTTCCATTGAAAATACCTGGGCATGGATATCTCACGCATTGACTTGAACCTGTTGCGCGTGCTGCACCGGCTGCTGCAGGATCGGCATGTGTCGCAGGCGGCGCTGGCGCTGGGTTTGTCGCAGCCCGCGGTGAGCAACGCGCTGCGCCGGCTCAGGCAGCTGCTGGGTGACGAATTGCTGGTGCGCACGGGCGCCGGCATGCGGCCCACGCCATACGCCGAACGCCTGGCGCAACCGATCGCGCAGGCGCTCTCGTTGATCGACGGCGCGCTGCGCGCCGAGCCCGCATTCGACCCCGCCCTGAGCGAGCGGCGCTTCACCATCGCCATGTCGGATGTGGGCGAAATCTATTTCCTGCCCGTGCTCATGCGCGCGCTGGCGCAAGCGGCGCCGCGCGTCACGCTGCGCACGGTTTCCACCGCCGGCAGCGCGCTGGGCCAGGGCATGGCAACCGGCCAGATCGATCTGGCGCTGGGCTCGCTGCCCACGCTGCAAGCAGGGTTTTACCAACAGGGCCTGTTTCACCAGACCTATGTCTGCCTGATGCGCCGCGCACACCCCGCGACGCTGAATGCCTGGAGCCGCGCCGCCTTTCTCGCGCTGGATCACGTTCACGTCGAGGCGCCGGGCACCGGGCATGGCCAGTTGGACACCGAATTGGCGCGCAAGGGTCTGCAACGGCGCATTCGCCTGGCGGTGCCCAACTATGTCGCGCTGGGGCATGTGTTGTCCAGCACCGACCTGGTGGCCACCGTGCCCGAGCGCTTTGCCGAGCGCGTCGTGGCGCCGCTGGATTTGCTCGTTCGGCCGCTGCCCGTGCGCATCGCGCGCACCGGCATTCATCAGTTCTGGCACGCCAGCACGCACCGCGACCGGGCTCACCGTTGGCTGCGTGCGCTCATTGCCGCCACCTTCGGCGACAACGCCGCCACCGCGCCCGTTAACCCCGCCGCATGACCGATGCCGGATAATTGAATGTTTTATGCACATTGGTCACGCGTTCGGCCATTCGCCCTCGACGTGCCAACCGCCGTTTGCCATGAGCGACCACACCCCACCGAAAGACGCGTTCACCCTTGAGTTGCGGCGCATCGACAACCTGCTGACCGTCGGCCAGCTACCGCAAGCGGCGCAAGCCCTGAACCAGGCCCAGGCGCGGCACCCGGGCGACGCACGCATTTATCTGTTGGGCATGCGGTTGGCTGAAATGGCCGGCAACGGCCCCGGCGCGCTTGTGGCCGCCGAGCGTGCCGTGAATGCCGCGCCGCAATGGACCGCGGGCCTCATGGAGGCGGCACTGATGCTGATGCGCCAGGGCCGGCATGCCGACGCTCTGCCACTGGCACAGCGTGCCATGACCATCGCGCCGGACGACCTGAAAGTGGTGCGGCGGGCCGTGCTGGTGGCGCTGAAGGCCGGTCACGCGGAAGCGGCGACGGCTTGGTTGCGCAAGCTGGTGGTGCTGGCTCCCTACGAGCGGCAATTTCGTGACCTATTCGCCAAGCAGTTGCTGGCCAACCGCGATGCCGCCCAATCCAAGGCGGTGTATGACAAGCTGCTGGACGAGCAGCCCGCGGACGCCATGGCCCTGTCCGGTCGGATTCAGGCGGCGCTGGCGCTGGGCGACTTGCCGACCGCCGAGGCCGACGCCCGGGCACTGCTGGCGCAAGATCCCGCCAACCCGCAATACCAGTACTGGCTGGCATTGGCGCGCGGCGAAACCCCCGATTCACAACCGGACGCGCTGGTGCAATCGCTGTTCGACGGTTTCGCCGACCGTTTCGACGTCACGCTGTGGCGCCAGCTTGAATACCGCGTGCCGCAACTGGTGGCCGATTTCCTGCTCAAGACGCATCCCGACCGCCGATTCAATGTGCTCGACCTGGGTTGCGGCACGGGCTTGGTGGGGGTTTGCCTGGGCCCGCTGGACGGCTTCATCATCGGCGTCGACTTGTCAGAGGCCATGATTGAAAAGGCCGCGCAGCATGGCGTTTATGCGCGCTTTCATCGCGTCAGCGTGCTGGACGCCCTGCGCGAGACACCGGCTGACCACTACGAAGCCATCACTTGCTGCGACGTGCTGGTGTACGTGGGCGATTTGTCCGAGGTCATACCGAACGCGCTGCGCATCCTCAAGCCGGGCGGCCACTTCCTGTTTTCTTGCGAAACCGCGCAAGAAGACGAGCCCGACATGGTGCTGCGCGCCACTGGCCGCTACGCCCACAAGGCGTCCGCCGTGCAGCGCTGGTGCGAACAAGCGGGGTTTGAAAACACGCAGATCGACCACTTGCCCAAGCTGCGCATGGAAGCCGGCGCGCCGCTGCCCGGTTTTTTGGTGACGGCGCGCAAGGCGGGCGCGCCGGACTGATCGCGCCGCACGCATGCTGGCATTCGACGTCCTCGCCACCGACCCCGCCAGCCACGCCCGGCGCGGGCGGCTCACGCTCAACCACGGCGTGGTCGAAACGCCGATCTTCATGCCCGTGGGCACCTACGGCACCGTCAAGGGCGTGATGCCGCGCAGCCTGCACGAGATGGGCGCGCAGATCATCCTGGGCAACACCTTCCATCTGTGGATGCGGCCCGGGATGGACGTGGTGCAGCCCTTCGGCGGCCTGCACGCGTTTGAGCAGTGGCACAAGCCGATCCTGACCGACTCGGGCGGCTTCCAGGTCTGGTCGCTGGGCGAGATGCGCAAGATCAGCGAGGAAGGCGTGAAGTTCGCCAGCCCCGTCAACGGCGACAAGCTGTTTCTCACGCCCGAGATCAGCATGCAGATCCAGACCACGCTGAACAGCGACATCGTCATGCAGTTTGACGAATGCACGCCGTACGAAACCAAGGGCCACATCACGACCGAGCGCGAGGCGCGCGCGTCGATGGAACTGAGCCTGCGCTGGGCCAAACGCTGCCAGGCCGAGTTTGCGCGGCTGGGCAACCCCAACGCGCTGTTTGGCATCGTGCAGGGTGGCATGTTCGAGCACCTGCGCGATGAATCGCTGCAGCAGTTGGTCGAGATGGACTTTCCGGGCTACGCCGTGGGCGGCGTCAGCGTGGGCGAGCCCAAGGAAGACATGCTGCGCATCACCGCGCACACGCCGCACCGCCTGCCCGCCCACAAGCCGCGCTACCTGATGGGCGTGGGCACGCCCGAAGACCTGGTCTATGGCGTGCAACAGGGCGTGGACATGTTCGACTGCGTGATGCCCACGCGCAATGCGCGCAACGGCCACTACTTCACGCGCTTTGGCGACCTGAAGATCCGCAACGCACGCCACAAGACCGACCCGCGCCCCATCGACGAAACCTGCACCTGCTACGCCTGCGCCGGCAGCTCAGGCGTGTCGTATGCCGATGGCGGGCGCGACGGCTTCAGCCGCGCCTACCTGCACCACCTGGAGCGCTGCGGCGAAATGCTGGCGCCCATGCTGGCCACGGTACACAACCTGCATTACTACCTGCGGCTGATGCAGGAGGTGCGCGACGCGCTGGACGCTGGCCGGCTGGCCGACTTCGCCCAGCGCTTCGCCGCCGACCGCGCACGCGGCGTGTAGCGCGCCGGCCGGCGGCCTGTCTGCCCGCCCGGCGCCTGGCGCGTTGCATGGGTTGAAAGCAAAATACGCGCTCGGCGCTGGTCCTGAAAGCGCCACCAGCTATACATTCATGAGCATCCTGCCGTCCTTTCGCGCCGCGCTGGCCCTGTCGGCCGCGCTGGCGTTCGCCGCCGGGGCGCAGACGCCCGCGCCCGCCGCGGGCGAGCGTTCCATCGCGCCGCCCCCGGCCGCCACGGCCACGCCCGGGCCCGCCAACGCCCCCGCGCCAGCATCCGCCGCCGCACCCACGACCAGCTTGGCGCCGCCCGCCACCCCGCCGCGCCCCGACGCCACCGAAGTCTGGGCCGCGTTCCAGAAAGCCGGCGTCAAGGACGCCGAAGTCGCCCTGCTGGCGCAGCCGCTGGCGCCCGGCGCGCCGCTGCTGCTGTCGCACAACGAGAAGCTGGCCTTCACGCTGGCCTCCACCACCAAGGTCATCACCACCCTGGCCAGCCTGCAGACGCTGCCCACCAGCTTTCGCTGGCGCACGCGCGCGTGGCTGACCGGCGCGCCGGCCGACGGCAAGCTGGCGGGCGACCTGGTGCTGGTCGGCGGCGGTGACGCCACGCTGGACAGCCAGCGCCTCACCGAATGGTTCAAGCGCCTGCACAAGCAGGGGCTGACGCAGGTGCAGGGCCACATCGTGCTGGACCAGAGCCTGTTCCGACTGATCGAGAAAGACCACGCCAACACCCCCGTGCCCGAAGCCGGCAACCCGCACCACGCCTTGCCCGACGCCTTCGTGCTGGACGACAGCCGCTTTCGCGTGACGCTGCGCGCGGGCGACGGCGGCGCGCTGGCCGCTACGTTCGATCCGCCGCTGGGCCAGATTGAGGTGGTCAACCAGACCACCGGCGGCCGCGCGTGCACGGCGCAGGCGCGCTTCGAGCCGGTGGCGGCAGCCGATGCGGCCCGGCCGGCCACCAAGCCCGCGCCCCCCATCGTGCCGGTGTCCACGGCGGCGGAACCAGCGGCCGGCGCGTCGGCCCCCGACGGCGCGACACAGGCGCCAGCCGCCGCGCCCGCGCCCGCGCCCATCGCGCCCATCGCGCCGGTGGGGCGCGTCATCGTCAGCGGCGCCTGGTCGCCCCGCTGCACCGGCACGCTGACCATGGAAGCCGCGCCCGGCCGCGCCCTGACGGCCGCACTCGTGGCCGGCGCCTGGGCCGCCTCGGGCGGGCAGTTGACCGACCGCGTGCTGCACCGCGACGGCGCCACGCCCACCGTGCGCGGCGCCCGGCGCGCCCGCACGCCCGCCAGCCCCTACCCCGGCAAGCCCTGGGCCACGCTGGATTCGCCGCCGCTGCCCGAGCTGGTGCGCGCCATCAACAAGGACAGCAACAACCTGATGGCGCGCAACCTGCTGCTGTCGATGGCGCCCGGCTTTTCGCCCACCACGTCGACCCTGCAGCTGGCCAAGCAGCGCCTGGGCGCCTGGTTCAAGAAGCTGGGCCTGGCGCAGGACGCGCCCAATGTCGACAACGGCTCGGGCCTGGCGCACAGCGAGCGCGGCAGCGTGCTGAGCATGGTGCAGCTGCTGCAGGCGGCGTGGAACGACCCCAAGACGCAGAAGATCTTTGTGGCCTCGCTGCCGGTGGCCGGCGCCGACGGCACGCTGGCCGGTCGCTTCAAGGGCTCGCCCGCGCAGCGCAACGCCTTTCTCAAGACCGGCACGCTGACTGGCGTGCGCTCGCTGGCGGGCTACGTGCGCGCGCGCTCGGGCCGCATGGTGGCGGTGGCCGTGGTGGTCAACAGCGAACGCGCCACCGCCGGCGTGCCGGCGCTGGACGGCTTCATCGAGTGGGTCTGGAAGAACGGCTGAGCCCGCTCAGCCGTCGATGCGCCCCAAGCGCCGCCCCGGCTTGCGGCATGATCGCGCGATGCGATCGACCGCGCCCCGCTTTCTGATGTTCTTCGCCCCCCGCCACGCCCTGGCCGCACGGCTGTGGTTGGCCCTGCTGTTGGCCTGCGTCATGGGCGCGGCGCCCGCGCGGGCGCAAGACGGCGTGACCGAACTGCTGGCCACGCTGAAAGCCCGCGCCAGCGCGCCGGCCTCGGCCGCATCGGACGCCGGCACGCCGCCGGCCGACCCCCAGCTGGTGCAGCGCGCCACGCGCGAAACGCAGAAGGACGACGAGCGCATCCTGGCCGACATCACCGCGCGGCTGTCGCGCAACCCGGCCTTTGCGGGCGTGCGCGCCGCCGTGCAGGCCGGCGTGGCCGAACTCGATGGCCACGTGGCCGACAACGACGCGCGCCAGCTGGCCGCCAAGGTGGTCGGCGCCATCGACGGCGTGGTGGCGGTCGACAACCAGCTCGCGCTGAAGACCGACCTGCGCGCCCGCCTGGGCGAAACGGCCAACATCGCCAAGGAGCGCGCGCTGCGCACCGTGGCCCTGGTGCCGCTGCTGCTGATGGCGGCCGTGGTGGTGTGGCTGGCCAACCTGCTGGGGCGCTGGCTGGCCAACCACCTGCACATCGTGCGGCTGGACAGCCGCAACCCCTACCTGGGCACGCTGGTGCGCCGCGCCATCCGCACCGGCTTCGTGCTGGCTGGCCTGCTGGTGGCGCTGGATCTGCTGGAAGCCACCGCCCTGGTCACCGCCGTGCTCGGATCGGCCGGCGTGGTGGGCATCGTGCTGGGCTTTGCCTTTCGGGACATGGCCGAGAACTACCTCTCGGGCATCCTGCTCAGCCTGCGCCGGCCGTTCGAGCCGGGCGACCACGTGCGCGTGGACGCGCACGAGGGCAAGGTGGTGTCGCTGTCGACCCGCAACACGGTGTTGATGACGCTGGACGGCAACGAGCTGCGCCTGCCCAACGCCACCGTGTTCAAGGCGGTGCTGCTCAATTTCAGCCACAACCCGCGCCGGCGCTTCACCTTCAAGCTGGGCGTGGGCTACGGAGAGGACTTGCGCGCCGCGCAGGACCTGGGCGTATCGACCATGGCGGCCATGCAAGGCGTGCTGGCCGAACCGGGGCCAAGCGCGTCGATCGACATGGTGGGCGATTCGGCCGTCACCATCAACTACTACGCCTGGGTCGATCAGCGGCAGACCGATTTCTTCAAGGCGCGCAGCGAGGCCATTCGCTTGGTCAAGACGGCGCTGGAAGACGCCGGCATGGACTTGCCTGAACCCATTTACCGCGTGCAACTGGCGATGCCAGAAGGCGCGCCGCCCGCCGACGCGCCTGCGTTGCCCGCCGCACTGTCGCCCGTGGCGCCCCCGTCACCATCGCTACCCGAAGCACCCGCGCCCGTCGACCCGCAGGCGCTGGCCCGCACCCAGGCCGACGTGTCGCCCAACACCGAGCTGGACGCCCAGATCGCGCAAGAGCGCGCCCGCAACGCCGCGCGCGACATGCTGCAGTCACCGGGCAGCAAGCCGGACTGAGTTTGTGGCCGAATCGCGCGCCAGCGCTTTGCAGAATTGCGGTGTACGCTATCAATTTGAGAGTATGACAAGCCTGCGACCATGCGGTATTCGCCCCTTCCCCCACTGGGGGAAGGCAGGGATGGGGGCCGCCCCGTTTGCACCGGCAACGGTGTAGCCCCCACCCCTGCCCTCCCCCAGCGGGGGAGGGAGTCACAGCCACCCGAAGCCGCGCTCGCTACGCCCCTGACCCTGCCCCTGCCCCCGCCCCGCACGCATGGCAATAGCGCGCAAAGGCGTTCTTGCGCGTGCTGCAGTGCCCACAGCGGTCGAACAGGCCGATGCCGCAGTGCGGGCAGAAGTCGATCTCGGGGTTTTTCAGGTCCACGGTGCGCTCGCAACCCGGGCACACGCCCTTGGCCATGCGCGCCAGCGCGGTGTCGTAGCCCAGCTCGGCACGGCGCTGCACGTCGGGCTGCGCCTCGACGGCGCGCTGGCGTTCCAGGTAGTTCTGCAGCGCCACGATGGCCCAGCGCCCGACCAGCAGCGTCAGCACGATACCGACGATATAGCGCACGTAGCCGCCATAACTGGGCAGGTACGGCACCAATTCGACGAAGAAGGCGAACAGCGCGAAGAAGATGAAGCCCCACACGAACGGCCACCAGCGGCTTTGCCGGTGGCGCCTGAAGAGCCAGCCCGCCACGCCCAGCAGCGGCAGCGTTAGCGCCAGGCGGTAGCCGAACACGCGCAGTTCCTGCGCGCGCAGCGCCTGCGTGTAGGCGCCTTGCGCGGCCTGCTCCAGGTCGGCCAGCTGGCGGCGGGCGCGCTCGGCCGACTGCTGCGCGTCCAGCAGCGCCTGCTGCTGGCGCTCGACCTCGGCGCGGGCGTTGCGTTCGCGCGCCTGCACGTCGTCCAGCGCCTTGGTGCGGGCGATGACTTCCGGGTCCTGCTCGGCGCGCTCGGTCGCGCGGCGGGTGGCGATCCAGTTGGCAAAGCCCTGGCGCTGCGTGCTCACGTCGGACTGCGCCACCTGCAGCTTCAGGCGCGCCTGCTCCAGCGCGTCGCCCACCTCGCGCGCGCGGCGCTCGCCGGCGGTCACGGTGGCGCGTGCCGACTCGGCCGCGCCCGGCGGCATGAAGTCGTCCAGCGTGCGCACCGCCTCCACCTTGGGCAGGTCGCCCACGATGGTGCTGCCCAGGCCGATCAGAAAGCCCGCGAACACGATGGCGACCAGCCACAGGCCGCGCTGAAACCATTTCTCGGACCACCGAAGTGCCTTGCTCATGGCCTGCTCCTCATTTCGACAACTACCAATTTCATAGCTGATCGCGCTGGTAAATCAAGCGCTGCAACCCCATTTCATTATGAACCGCGTGCCAGACCCGAGGCGCCCGGCCTGGCCCTGGCGCCACGACGGGCGAAAGCACGGTACATGCGTGGCGAGTGTGGGCGCCCGCCGCCCGGCCACGACGTCAAATGGCGCGGGGTGCCATGGGGCGGGCCTTCAGGTATCGCCGGGCAATACCGACGCCGGCGCGCGGCGCCTCAGTCGCGGCACTGAATGCCGCTCAGGCCGCCGTGGTGCAGCAGCTCGCGCAGGATCACCAGGCGCGCCGCGCTGGGCGCGTCCACCGGCAGCGCGTCCTGCGCGGCGGGCCGGCCGGCGGCGCGGGCCGCCAGGCGGTTGAACAGCGCCTCGACGGCGTCAATGCCGAGCCAGCCGCCGGCATCGACACCGGCATGGCGCGCCAGCGCGTGCAGCGCTGCGTCGCGCGTGGCCAGGCGCGCGCCGGCGCCCAGGTGCGTGCGCGCACCCATCACCGCGTCTTCAACGCGCTCGATGGCGTGCTCGATCTGCAGCGGCGTCGGCGGCTCGCCCGCCAGCAGCGTGGCGTGGCCGAAAGGCAGCGCCAGCTCATGAACGTTCTGGGCCGACAGCGCAGGCTGGATCAGCGCAACACGCTCCTGAATCAGAAGCAGCCACGACGGCGCGGCGGCGCTCATGCCGCGCTGCGCGACCAGTTCCAGACGTAGGTTTCGCCGCGCGCCATGCGCTGCGCGTGCTCGGCCACGACCTGCTCGAAGCGCGCCATGTCGGCGTCTGGCGTGCCTTCCAGGCGCACGTCGAGGCGGCCATCGCCCGCTTTCAGCAGGCACTGACCCATCGGCAATTCGATGCGACCCTGCGCGTCGTCGTAGCTCACCGGAAACTTGTGGCCCCAATGCTTGCACAGCCGCAGGATGATGCGCGCGGGTTCGACCGTGGTGATGGTGGTGGTGGAAACCATGACTGGATTGCTCCTGAATCAATAGCCGCCCGCGCTTGATGGGCAAGCGCTGGCGGCCTAAAACATCAAAATCTCAATCGAAGCGGAAGGCCGAGATGTCGACCGCCATCACGCGGTCGGTGAACACCTTGGCGCCGCGGCTGTCGCCCGCCGCGCCGGCCACCACGTGCAGCGGCAGCAGGTGTTCTTCGGCGCGCGGCGGGTGCGACAGTCGGCCGGCCGGGCCGCTGGCGGTGGCCCAGTCGGCCAGGCGCGCGTTGCGTTCGGCGGCGGGCAGCGCCACGGTCTCGCCCAGCCAGCGGTCGAACTCGGCCGCCACCGGCGTCGAGCGTGGGTCGCCATAGCCGCGCATGTGGTGGTAGCTCATGCCGCTGCCGACGATCAGCACGCCTTCGCCCCGCAGCGGCGCCAGGGCTTGGCCGAGCCGGATGTGCTCGGCCGCGTCCAGGCTTTGCAGCAGCGACAGTTGCAGCACCGGGATGTCGGCGTCGGGGAAAGCGACCTTGAGCGGGATGAACGTGCCGTGGTCGTAGCCGCGCGCGCCATCTTGCTGCGGCGCAAAGCCAGCGCCCGCCAGCAGGCCGCTCACGCGATCGGCCAGCGCGGGTGCGCCGGGCGCGGGGTACGTCAGCTCGTAGGTGTGCGGCGGAAAGCCGTAATAGTCGAACAGCATGCCGGGCTGCGCGGCGCTGCTCATGCTGGGCTGCGGCGCCAACCAGTGCGCCGTCACCAGCAGGATGGCCTTGGGCTTGGCCGGCAGGCTGGCCGGAATGCCGCGCAGGTAGGCGGCGGTGTTGTCCCAGGCATCGGCGGGGTTCCAGTCCATGAAAAAGCAGGGGCCGGCGCCGTGCGGGATGAAGATCGTGGGTTGGCGGGGGGTGGAGGGGGTGGTCATGATGAAACGCAGTTTGCACCGTGCCCGCGCGTTATCAAGCGCGGCGGATTCACGACGTCATTCAAAAACGCTGAACCCCCGCCGCGCCTTGACCCTGTGCCGTGTGCTGGCGTTGCGCCCCTGGCTGGCAGGCCCGCCGCCGCGCGGGCACGATGCAAGGCACCGCACAGCCCCAGCTTGGCCGCCCTCATGACACCCGATGCCTCGCCTTCGCCCGCCAGCGCCGCGCCCTGGCGCCACATCCTGGCCGACACGCCAGACGCGCTCATCTTTGCCGACACGCAGGGCGTGATTCGCGCCTGGAACGCTGGCGCCGAGACGGTGTTTGGCTACGGCGCCGTCGAGGCGCTGGGCCAAAGCCTGGACCTGATCATCCCCGAGCGGCTGCGCGCCGCGCACTGGCTGGGCTTCAACCGCGCCATGGCGCGCGGCACCACCAGCCACGGCGCCGAAGTGCGCACCACGCGCGGCGCCCACAAGGACGGCCGCACGCTGTACGTGGACATGAGCTTTGGGGTGGTCAGGGACGACAGCGGCACCGTGCTGGGATCGGTCGCCATGGCGCGCGACGTGACCACGCGGCATTTGCTCGCCAAGGCGTCCACCGCCGCGCCGCCCGGTGGAGATCATCAAAAATCATAGCTGCTGGCGCTTGTCTGGCAAGCGCTGGCGCCGGATTCTTCACTGAAGCTCGTCAGCGTGCCAGCAGGGCCGCCACGCGCTCGTGCAGCGCCGCCGGCGTCACCTGCTCGGGCGCCACCGCCTCGCCCACGTTCAGGCCCACGCGGTTGAACAGGCCGCGCCGAAACGGCCGCACCATGGCGCCTTCTTTTTCGATGCGGCTGAAGTAAGAGCCCCACAGGTTGGTCAGCGCCATCGGCACCACGGGCACCTGCAGGCCGTCGGCTTGCGCGCATTCCAGGATCTTCATGATGCCGCCCTTGAACGGCTGCAGTTGGCCGTCGCGCGTGATGCCGCCTTCGGGGAAGATGCCGAGCAAGTCGCCCTCGCGCAGCACCTGGGCGGCCTGGTCGAAGGCGCGCTGATAGGCTTCGGGGTCTTCCTTTTGCGGCGCCACGGGGATCGCCTTGGCCAACTTGAACAGCCAGCCCAGCAGCGGCACCTTGAAGATGCGGTGGTCCATCAAGAAGCGGATCGGGCGCGGGCTGGCGGCCATCAGCAGCACGGCGTCGACGAAGCTGACGTGGTTGGCCACCAGCACGGCCGGGCCGTCGGTGGGAATGTGCGCCTCGCCCGTGACGCGGTAGCGGTACACCAGCCGCGACAGCACCCAGGCGACAAAGCGCAGCAGGTATTCCGGCACCAGCATGAAGATGTAGAACGCCACCACCGCGTTGGCCAGCCCGACGACGAGGAAGATCTGCGGGATGCTGAAGCCCGCGTGCAGCAGCGCGGCGGCCACGCCGGCGCTGGCGATCATGAACAGCGCGTTCAGGATGTTGTTGGCGGCGATGATGCGTGCGCGGTGCGTGGGCGCGCTGCGCAGCTGGATCAGCGCGTACATCGGCACGCTGTACAGGCCCGCGAACAGCGCCAGCAGCGCCAGGTCGGCCATCACGCGCCAGTGCCCCGGCTGCGCCAGAAAGCTGCCCAGCGTGTGCCCGGCGTGCGGCGGCAGCCCGCGCGAGGCGAAGTACAGATCGACCGCGAACACCGTCATGCCGATGGCGCCCACCGGCACCAGGCCGATCTCGACGTGGCGGTGCGACAGTTTTTCGCACAGCAGCGAACCGGTGCCGATGCCGACCGAGAACACCACCAGCAGCAGCGAGGCCACGTGCTCGTTGCCGTGCAGCACCTCCTTGGCGAAGGCCGGAAAGTTGGACAGGAACACGGCGCCAAAGAACCACATCCACGAGATGCCCAGCATGGAGCGGAACACCACCACGTTGCCGTGCGCCAGCTTGAGGTTGCGCCAGGTTTCGCTGATGGGGTTCCAGTTGATGTGCAGGCCGGGGTCGGTGGCCGGCGCGCGCGGGATGAACTGCGCCACCGCCCGGCCCGCCAGCGCCAGCACCATGCAGGCCACCGCCACCGTGGCGTGCCCCACGCCGGGAATCGCCACCAGCAGCCCGCCCACCACGTTGCCCAGCAGGATGGCGACAAACGTCCCCATCTCGACCATGCCGTTGCCGCCGGTCAGTTCGCGCTCGTTCAAAACCTGCGGCAGGTAGGCAAACTTCACCGGCCCGAACAGCGTGGAATGCAGCCCCATCAAGAACACGCAGCCCAGCAGCACCGGCACGCTGGCGGCCAGGAAGGCCCACGCGGCCAGCGCCATGATGGCGATCTCCAGGTTCTTGACGAAGCGGATCATGCGCGTCTTCTCGAACTTGTCGGTCAACTGGCCGCTGGTGGCCGAAAACAGCAGAAACGGCAGGATGAACAGCGCACCAATCACCAGCCCCGCCATGGCCGGCGGCAGCCAGCCAACGCTGAGCTGGTAGGTCACCATCACGGTGAAGGCGAACTTGAACAGGTTGTCGTTGGCCGCGCCGGCAAACTGCGTCCAGAAAAACGGTGCAAAGCGGCGCTGGCGCAGCAGCGCGAACTGATCGGGCACGGGGTGCGCGGGCGCGTCGGGCGCCATGGCGCCGGGGGGTTGGCTCATGTCGGAAAGCTCTGCAATGCCCGCGGCGGCGCGGCGGTGTGCCGATTGTGCGGCCAGCGCGGCCCGCGCGCGCGGGGCGGCGGCGCATTGCAGCGCCCGCACCACGGGCCAGGCGGCCAGCGCGGCCACCAGGTGCTTGGCGGTGTGGCCGCTGATGGCGTGCTGCGTCAGGGCAAAAACCGGCGCGTCGGCCAGCTCCAGCAGCTTGGCCAGGGCATAGAGCGCAATCACGCCGATGATGGAAAACCCCAGCGCGCGCGGCCGTGGCCGGCGCAGCGCCAGTGTCGCCAGCGCCAGCAGACCGCCGGCCTGCAGCACGACCCAGGGCGTCATGTTGCCGGCCCGCCAGTCGATCAGCGCCGCGCCAGGTGCGGCCACGGCCAGCGCCGCCGCCAGGGCCAGGCCGGCGCGCGCGCTCACGCGGTCGGCCGCGGCCAGCCCCAGCAAGCCGGCAAAGGCCAGGCCCATGCCAGCGCGGTCGAGGCACAGGCCGGCAGGCCCGGGCGCCAGGTGGTAGACGGCCGAACCGGCCGTGGTGGCCACCAGCCCGATGAAGAACAACGCCGCCAGCCGCCGCTGGGCCGCGCCAAGGCGCGCGGCCGGCACGCGGCCCAACCGCAGCCAGCCCCACGCGCCCATGACCGCGAAGGGCAGATTGCTCAACACGTCCAGCGCGTGCGGCAGGCCCGCCAATGCACGCTGGTCGGCAAAGTCGTGGTAACGGGCGGGCAGCCCGGTTGCGGGCAGCCACGCCGCCAGCAGCACCAGCAACGCGGTGGCCACCAGCAGCGCGCCCTCGGCGCGGTGTGGGGACAGTGCGGCGTCGACGCGCGGGTCGATCCAGCGGCAAGAAGTGGCAGTAAGGCGCATGGGCGTGCTGGCGGGGTGAAAGGACGATGGCCGCACTCTGGCGGGCGCGCGCCGCGGTCGCGGCCGGTTTGCGCGCGCGTGCCTTGCGCGTGCGCGCCCGGTACCGTCTGGCAATACCCGCCGCCGACCCATGGCGCTGGCCTGGCCCAACAAGCGCCGCCGCGCGCCCCACGCGCCCGGTTTAGAGTGGCGCCCCATGAGCACCACCGCCGACCTCGTCACCGCGCTGAAGAAAGAGCTGAAGGCCGCGCACATGACCTACGCCGACCTGGCGCGCGAACTGGGCATGGCTGAAAGCAGCGTCAAGCGCATGCTGGCGCGCGGCGACATGCCGCTGTCGCGCATCGACGCCATCTGCCGCGCGCTGAAGATCGACTTTGCCGAACTGGCGCAGCGCGTGGCCGACGCGCAACCGCTGTTGAAGGAACTGACGCTGGAGCAGGAACGCGCCGTCGTCGCCGACGAAAAGCTGCTGCTGGTGGCCACCAACGTGCTCAGCCAGTGGACGCTGGAGCAGATGACCGCCGCCTACCGGCTGACCGAGGCCGAGGTGGTGAAGTACCTGGCGCAGCTGGACCGCATTGGCGTGATCGAGCTGAAGCCACTCAACCGCTATCGGCTGAAGCTGGCCAAGACCTTCCGCTGGCGCCCGCACGGCCCGGTGATGCAGTACGTGCGCGAGCACGCGGTGCTGGACTATTTTTCAGGCGGCTTCGACGGCCCGGCCGAAGGCCTGCTGCTGGTGCACGGCAGCGTCAGCCGCGCGCTGGCGCCCGCGTTTCTGGAGCGGCTGCAGCGCGTGGCGCAGGATTTTGCGCAGCAGCACCAGATGGACCAGAAGTTGAAAGACGCCGACCGCGAGGGCTACACCCTGCTGCTGGGCATGCGCCGCTGGGAGTTCGCGGCTTTTGCGCGCATGCGGCGGTGAGCGGTGAGCGCTGGGCGCCGAGAAACCCCGCGCGGGCGCCAAGCCCCTCGTGGCTTGGCCTTTCAGACACTTCAAACCGTCATTCCCGCGAAGGCGCACTACTGTCCGGGGAATTTTTGCTGCCTGCAGCTAAGTTGTTGCGCTGCTTGGCGTAAGGGGCTATACCCCGAGCGCCAACTCAATTTCCGCCAAGAAAGCGCAACGTGTTCAGCATAAGCCG
>Ga0208564_1000058_pt1 | contig 97710 bp, 75 predicted proteins | sample AD_UKC073_MetaG_FD_184439 | JGI IMG/M metagenome (GOLD analysis project Ga0208564, IMG submission 184439) | Active sludge microbial communities of municipal wastewater-treating anaerobic digesters from USA - AD_UKC073_MetaG (SPAdes) (version 2) | ecosystem: Engineered > Bioreactor > Anaerobic >... | reverse complement strand
GCCGGCCCAAAGGTCCAATCGATATACTTTTTGACATCATAGTCTGTGCCCAGTTCAGCGTTGAGCCGGGCAGCGAGATATGCGCCGTAGGGAACGATCACTTCGTAAAGTGGATTGTATGGGGAATCCTCCACAAAGTCCATGCACCACTCCACTGTTTCCAAGAACTCCGGTTCACCCCACATCGTATACGCCATGTAATTCATCCAGGCGATACCCACCAAACCTTCGTGAAGTTGGTTGCCGTTGGCGAAACGGTATTTGTCGTTTTCATACCGGTAAACCGGCTGACCCGACAGCAAATCGTAGCGCAGCAGATTCAGCCGGTGAATATCCGGCCTGTTCCGGAGATCGGCAACCGCCTCAGCCCACCGCTGCGCATTGGCATACATGATATCCTGCATGCTCATGGTCTTGTTGGTGAAGCTTAATTCCGTCTGAATCTGTGCAGTTTCCGGATACTGGCTGGACAGCATGAAAAACAGCATGCCGGGCCATACATTGTACCAGAAACTGCCTCCGGTTGAATTCACATTGTTGTTGACAATACCCAGCCCATTTTTGGCATTGAAGTACTGCTTGGTCATCAAAACCCAGTTTTGCCCGTTCTGATTGCTCTTGTCGATGCCGACCAAGGTTGCGCCGAGGACGGCAGAGATCTGGGTCAGCGCTTCATTGCCCCCTGGCGATCCCACATATGAAGGAATCATGAAGCTTTGCAGCTTGAAGTTGACATTCCTGTTGTCCCATTTGATCAAAGGCAGATACTGCCCTGTTTGACTGAAGTCGAACACCAGGGCGTCGTATTTGCGGGCCACTTCTTTCCAGTCGCGCATCTCAAACGGTTGTGGAATATTGGGCATCATCTCGATTGCTTTGATGGCCCGCTGCCCAGGCTGAGCCAGCCCTGGCTGCGCAAGCCCCAGCAGAACAACCAGCGATATTAACAACACTCGAAGTCTCATGCAGCATCACCTCGTCAATTCTGGGACAAGCCCGGAAGCACATAGTCCGCCAAACAATCACCGATTACCTGAGCCCAAACCTGGTTTCCCAGCGCCGACAAATGGACACCGTCGCGGGTGAATTCCCGGGGATCGTACTGATCACACGCGGCCCGGACATCGGCAAGAGGCACGTCCAATTCACGAGCCACCTTCCGCATGGCGCCGATGTACTTGTCGAGCCTGGCCAGGGCACCGCCGTCTGCAGCGTAGTAGGCAGGGTCATGCCGGTTGTAGTAATAATTCTCGTCTGTATTGGCGGCATCGCCCTCATAGATATAGCTGACGGTGATCAGAACTGGCACGGAACCAGCTGTCCGTACCAGTTCGATCATCTTCCTCAAGTTCCGCTCATAGTCGGCAAGGGAAACGATTTCAACGTACTTACCGGCCTTGACGTGATCATTCATGCCGAAATTGATCAGCACAATGTCGGGATTATGCTCCAGTACATCCGATTGGATGCGCTTCAACCCCTTGGCTGTGGTGTCGCCGCCAACACCTGCATTGATAATTTCGAGGTTGAACCGTTCCATCAAAATCTCTGTCCAGTGCTTCCATTTCAAGCGGCCGTTGTTGAACGTGAGACTGTCGCCGAAGGCCGCCACCCTTATCTGTGCTTCTGCGTTTGCCACAGCGCTCTCACCTCCCTTGCGGCTCATTGCTGAAAATAATGGAGAGGGTTGCCGTGGCTGTCTAAGAATTCCAATTTGAAGGTGACTGATTCACCCAATGCCCATGTACCTCCCAACTCGATGGCCGGAATGGGCTGGCCTGACTGCACCAAAGACAAGAACGGTTCCGGCAGGTCGATGGTTTCAACCAATCCAGCGGCAGCGGCGCCGCCACCGCCCACATTGGTGACCTTCATTTCCGGGGTGGTCATGCGCAGCCTCCACAAATTGCGTTCCCCCGAACCCTGTTCCGGGCTGACGGCTAAAATCGTGACCCGGGCCTGAACCGCGTTCTGGGGAATGCCAACGTTCTGGATCATCGCATAGGCGTAATTGGTTTCCAGGGTGACTGTGACTGTATCGCCTTCCTGGACGATCCCAACGTTTCCCCCGGAGGCGACTTGCCCTGCGACCCATTCAACCTCCGGAACGATGGCGGAAGCAGCGCCCGAGCCTTCTCCCGCGCCGTTCGCCCGATCTGGATTGCAGCCCACAAGCAGCGCTCCAATCGCCACCAACATTATCAACCTTGCCAATGATGTTTTGCTGAACAGTTTCATAATAGTTCCTCCTTCACAGATGTTTGTCAAGTGAAACTAATCTCGCTCAACGCTACTCGCGCGGCGCCTATGACTGTGTCAGCAGCGCCGTAGTATACGTACAGATAGCCGTTGTGCACCACCTGGCCGCAGCTGAACACCACATTCGGCACGTTGCCTTCCCGCTCCCAGGGCAGCTCCGGTTCTAGAATCGGTTCTGGAAGCCGTTTAAGGACCTTCGTCGGATCACGGCGATCCAGAAGCGCAGCCCCCAAGCGGTACACATGCCGGTCGTCCACCGCATGATAGATCATCAGATACCCTTGTTCGATCAGAATCGGCTCGCCGGCGATGCCGATCTTTTTCGACTCCCAACCATTTGGCAGAGTTGTCATGACGATCTGATGGTCACACCAGGTCTTCAGATCGTCGGAGAAGGCAACCCAGATATGGGGTTCCCGCCGGTGAAACAGGACGTACTTCCCGTTGATCTTGTCAGCCAGGAGGCCTCCGTCCTTGTTCACCTCATCCAGCATCACGCCGTGGCGCTCCCAGTCCACAAGGTTCTTGGAACTGGCAAGGCTGATCCGGTGATCACTCCATCCCCTTCCTCCAAACCCCGTGTAAACCATGTAGTAGGTGTCGCCGATTTTCGTCACCCGCGGGTCTTCCACACCCCATGCCTCTTGAGGGCCCGAACCGGTAAACACCGGCTCCGGCTGCCGTTCAAAGCTGATCCCGTCCCGGCTTTTTGCCAAGCCGATCACGGAACAGAATCTCTTATCGCCTCTTGGTAATTCATCCCTTAACGCCGCGAAGTCGCGGTCACTCGCCCGGTACAGCAGATGGATGTATCCATCCTTATAGACAACGGCAGTGTTGAATACCGCCCCCCGTTCCCAGGGATTCTCCCGGCGCGGCTCCAGCACGGGTGAATTGGATATGCGCTCTAATTTAAACATGAACCACCCTCCCTCACACCTGTACTGATTGTGCTGCGTCCCAGCACGAAAGCAGCATGCCGGGCGAACAGACTGCGATAATCCCTGGAATACTGCTCTAGAATTGAAACTCCCAACCTGTCTTGGTCGCCCAACCGGTAAAGGGCTCCCGCAAGAATCACCTCGCGCAGCGAGCGCTCCCGCAGCGTGTTCGTGACATTACCGATGTAGTACAAGCGCTCGGCCTCCTCAATGGTCGTCACAGCGTAGCCCGTCATATCTGGCTTTGACAAAAGTTCCGCCAAGACAGCCGCCGCCCGCGGATCTCCCATGGCCTCCAGCGCCAGAGCGACAGCGCGGAAGTGGGAAAATGGGCTGTCGGAATTCAAAAGCTTGGCCTTTTCCATGACAGCGTGCAGAGCTTCATCGGTTCTTGCTTTTTTGGCCGCCCGCCCTATCGCCACCACCAAACTGTCCAGGTAGCTCCATGTCTCTCCGTAGACACCGTAGACTTTGAAGTGCCATCCCTCGTCCCAACCGCTAAAGTTTCGGACCTTTGCCACAAGAATGCGAAGCCCCATGGGTTCGCCCATGACCGCCATCACGTGCGCTGCCCGCAGCTTGCCCTGGTCTTCGTCATCAAGCTGAAGGTAGGCTTGTTTGAGCAGTTCAAGCGCCTGTCCTCTCTCAGCGGCAAGGATCACCCCCACTTGGCTGTAACCGCTGGAAACAAGGTCGTCAACGGCAGCTTTGACCATCTCGCCGTTGGGCGGGTATGAATCCTGCCCGCTCAACACATCTGCGGTGAGCGCCCCGACAGCAACCAGATGCCGCTGGAGCTCTTTCAGATCTACAGAACGCAGCGGGACGCCTTGTTTGGCCGCGGCGGCAGCCGCCAAGCCCGCAGCATAGCCTTGGTTTTGAACGTCAGACTGCATGCGGATCACCGGAATGGCGTCGCGATGGGCGCTGATGCCAAGGCCAACAACCAGTGTCCCTTCAATACCTTTTGGCAGCAGGCACCGGTAGGGGATATTGGCATGATAGTTCCCTCGCGGAGGCGTCAGAAGAAAAAAGTCGTGCACAAAGAACCCGTGAGAGTCAAAGCTGGAATACGCCTGGGCTATGGTGTCGGGAAAGGTTCTTCCATTCACGATGTCCAGCGGCGACAGGGCATACTCGCCGACAATCCGGCGTCTTTCCCTTGTCTGGAGCATGTGGACCAAGTCATACTTGTTGGCGAACCTGTGCTTGCCGATGACCTGTGCATGCCAGACATTGACCAGGTCCGATTCTTCTCCGTAAGTCCAATCCAGGTTGACAAATCCATACTTGCCAATCGGATGGATCTCACGGTAGGCGATGCCTGTGCCCTGCAAGGCCGCATGCTGTATATCGCCGAACTCATATTCCGCGCCTGCCGCAATTGCGATATCAGCGCTGCCGGTGGCATCTATCACCACTTTGGCAGTCACAGCGGCGCGGCCTTCACTGGTGGCCACAATCACTCCGCATACCCGGCCGCCCTCTACCAAAGCGCCGATTCCCGCTGCATGCAGCCAGATTTCTGCGCCGGCTTTACGCAGCTCTCGCCGGTACCATTCCATTTTCGCCTCAATGTTCCAGCACGTCTCTCTCCAGGGAGGCAGGCCGCCGAGGGCTGCGACGCCGGCATCTATTTCCCGGGTGAACCCGCCGCGGTAACCGGCGAAGTAGGTGCTGACATGGCCGACAGTACCCAGGCCGCCCAGCCCGTGACTTGACTCCAAAACCAGTGTCTTCGCCCCTTGCCGTGCCGCGCTGATAGCGGCTGCGGCTCCTGCCGTGCCTCCTCCCACCACCAATACGTCATACTCGCCGGCCACCGGGATTGGCTGCGGTTCCACATCGACAGCAGCAAGTACCTGATCAGTCGGCCTTAGGCCCTGCAGGATTTCCCTGGTGTCAATCCCTTCCATGCACTGATCAGAACACCGGGCCGTGTCCACGGCGGGTTTTACCTTGACAGGCCAGGGCTTTTCCAAGGCTTTCACTTCCGCGGCAGCGGCCTTACCGATCCGCCTTCCCACAGCCATATACTGCAAAGGCCGCAGAAAGTCTGCCGCCGCAGAGCGACTCATAGCGGCGCACCCACCGAGGACATACAGGCGCGGCAGATCCGCCGGGCGGAAAACGTTCAAATTGACCTGATCGGCTCCAGGCCACTCCCCTCCCAACAGTTCCCGTCCAGCCATCCAATCAGGCGGCACTTGATACAGCGCTTCTGCCGCGTCGGCCTGATTGGCGTCCCAAGTCAGGTCCCTGGCGATCTGTTCCGCCCGGGCAAATGACGAGAAAGAGCCATCTTCCATGTCAATGGCCAGCTCGTATTCATAAGCCTGATTACTGCCGCCTTTCTCGCTCAAGGTGGTTGGCATGGCGCGCACAGAGCGGATGCCGGGCCCCAGGTGAGGTTCGACTGCGTTTCCGACCACGATTCGGTGAAAGACATGCTGCCCCGATGGGTAGCTGGTGAACCGGACTCCGGCCATCCTTGCCGCCGCGGCCCGTGCTGTCGCGTCAATGATGCCTTTGGCTGTGATCGCCTGACGCCCGGCCCTGCCGGCAATGACGATCCCCGCCGGCCTTCCGTCGGCATCCACAAGTACGTTCGTTGGGTATGAGCAGTATAAAAACCGGACATTGGCCCGAAACAGCGCCTGTTCCAATCCCAGCTTCACCTGCATTGGCGTCGGTGCCGGCGATCCGAAAATGATCTGTTCCAATTCGCCTTCACAAGTTTCCTCCGGTTCGAGCCAGAGCCTGTAAGTGCCGCACACATCAAACCCAAGATAAGGGTGTTGTTCAACCAGCATCACTGTGCAGCCTGATTCCGCCGCTGCCACAGCTGCCGCGACACCGCCTGTCAGGCCGCCCACCACCACCAGATCCACTTCCGCGATGATGGGGATTGCCCGTCCGGATTCCTGAATATATTTACCAACTGCGACCATAGCCCCGCCCCCTACCGTACGAGCCGCTCGTACTCGATAAACGGATCAGGAATCACTGCCCGCCCGATCTGACAGTCGTTCAGGCCGGTGTAAATCTGGGCCATACCGCCGTCCTTGCGGATGATGCCCCCAGTGAAGGTTATGTCCTTCAGGTCCGGCCGTTTGGCTTCTCCAGGCGGGAAACAGTCGCGGGAACAGATCACTTTTGTCGCTGTCATCTCCCTGGTCGCTGGATCAAGGGCGAAGGAGGAGCTGTAATAATGCTTTTCATGCTCTCCGTTTTCCAAGTGCTCCATATAAGCGATGTGGCCGATCACTCCGATCAAGCCATTCTTCAGCCAATGCAGCTGATTGGCCCCGCCCCACTCCTGGGGCAGGAAATGCCCGTGCAGCACAGGCGCGTTGGCGATCGTTTCGGAGGTAATCTGATCGAGGCTGTCAACCACCGTGAACCCAATCTTGGCGATACAGCCGTAAGCCTTCAGCACCGCGTCACCCTGAGGGCGTGTGCAAACCGCGATCCTGCCGTCGGGCATTCCGAGGAGCCGAATGTCTTTCATATGATCAGGCCCTGATGTGAAGTACTTAAGATTGTAAATCGAGCTTCCCCTGTAGAAATCGGTCACCCAGCTCACGATCCGGCCGTTGTTCCAAATGACCCGCACACCACCGAACACGATCTCCCCGGCGATGATGGTTACAAACGGATCCTGAAGCTTTAGCCTGGGAGCGTCAGCGATTGGATACAGCACCCCGCCCTCTTCCCGGAAGAAGAAAACGGTGGAATCCTCCGAATCACGCTTCTCGACCCGCCCGGCAATCACCCATTCTCCGTCCGACAGGAACGGGACCGAAGGGTTGTAAACGTCAAACCCGGGCAAACCCTCGACGGGGAGAGTCTCGGCACATTCCACTTTCTGACTGAGCTTAAACTGATGATACAATTCTTTCGCACTAATTGGCTGGACATCTGCCTTTAACATTTGTTTCCTCCTGTTCAATCACTCGCAGTCACTCACCCCAGTGATAGTCGACCACAACGCCGCCGCACAACAGCTTTTGGCCACTCACAGCCTTCTCCGCTCCTGATGGTACCAAGACCAGCACCACAGCCTGATCAGGCGGAATCGACACAATTTCCCTACCCGACGCCTGCACGGCCAGGAACGAGTGAGTGACTGTATCGTACAAATCAACTGGATCCTCGCCAACGTTGATGGTGATCAGTCTAACCTCCGCATATGGGTTGTAGTACAGATAGGTCGGATAGGCCTCGCCTTTGAAGAAATCAGTGACACAAAGGTCAAGCTCGAGTATTCCTGGATCGTCGGTGAACCCGAGCGGCGCCGCCAAATACCCCACATGCGAGGAACCGTACAGGCAGTAATTTGTCGGTCCCCAACCACAGCGCACAGCGTCACCTGTGGCGTAAGGGCTTACCTGCTGTTCAACCGGAACGGTTATCGGGCCCTGCTTCCGCAGCCCTTCGTAGGCGATGCAGCTGTGGGGATCCAAATCCCAAGAGCTGTTCGACTGATGCTGCGGTGAATGGTAAATGCTGTAAAACAGCCGCGCATTGTTGGCCAGATTGAGAATCCATTTGCCGATCTGCGCCGCGTAGCGTTGGTCGTACCGGACCAGGGGCAGCAGAATCCCTGCCCATTGAAACGTGTTCATAGCAAACGCATAGCCACCGCTGTCGGTAACGCTTCCCTGCAGCCCATAAGCGTCAAGCCCGGCCCAGTTCTCCGCGATGATGCCCCAGCCGGGCCTCCCCCACCCGTCACGGGCGTCAGAAGGTTCGAAGCACCAGTTGATCAACTTGCTGAGGTCGTAGTCACGTCCCAACTCAGCATTGATCCGGGCTGCGAGATAAGCCCCGTAGATTAGGAGCAGTTCGTACAGGGGGTTGTAATCCATACTTACCAGCGACTGTAACGCCATTTCCGCGGCGTGCAGGAATTGACGGCTGCCAAATTTGACATATGCCATGTACTCCAGCCAAGCGATCCCCGCCGCTGCGTCCGGTTCTCTCCATCTGCCGTTGAAAACAGGTTTCATGTGGCTGAAGTCAAAGCCGGTCCACAAGTATCCCTCTGCCCCGTCCCCCAACACCTCCGCCGCCTGGCAGAAGCGTTCAGCATTGAGGTACATCATCTCTTCCATGCACAGGGAAGCGGAACCGTCGCTTGTCAGGATCTGTTTTTTGGACATTTGCGGATACAGGGAAACAAGCTGGTAAAACAGAATGCACGGGAGAATCTGGTACCAGAAAGAGCCTGCGCTTTTGCTCCCTCTGGCCATGTTGTTGTTGACCAGCCGGGTGTCAGGGTTGTAGTACTGGCTGCACATCAACACCCAGTTGCGGCCGTTCTGATCTGATTTGTCAATCCCCACAAGGGATCCACCGACTACCGCCGCAATCTGATTGATGGCTTCGCCCCTGGCATCCTGCCCGACATACGACGGCAGACGGAAAGCCTCAACCTGGAAGTGGGGCTGTTCCCGATCCCACGCCACAAGCGGCAGATACTGGCCGCGCAGTTCATCGTTGAACACAAACGCGTCGTACCTCTGGGCGACTGTTTTCCAGCTGCGCATGGCGAACGGTCGCGGGATTTGCGGTATGGCTTGCACTCTGCGAATCAAGTTTTCCATGGCTCCCTCTTCTTTGGGAAACCCCCTATCCCGACAGCGCGAGGTTCCCGAAATAGGGGGTTTCTGATTCTTAGTTGTAGATCTCGTCGATCAAACGCTGCATCGCCGGAGCGATGGCATCCATCGCCGCTTTGGGGCTCTGGCGGCCTTCGATGGCGCTGTTCAGCGCTTCTCCCCAGCCGATTTCCTCGGTCCCGGGCAGCACCATGGTCATCACACCGTTGTGGATCATGTCGGTCATCACTTCATATGACTCATAGTCATGGAAGTAAGGCAGGTAGCGTTCCAGAATCTCGTCTTCGTACGAGGACAGGTCACGATAGTCGCTGGTGACTTCAAACAGTGCGTTGACGATTGCGATCATCGCAGCTGGGTCCTCCACACCAGCCGGCAGAGCCGCCAAACGCGGGCCCCACAGCGGCAGTACATGGCTGTCTGCCTGCGGCCCCTTCGGCCAGTAAGCTACACCGCGTTCAAAAGGCACCTTGGCGTTCATGTTGGCGAAAGCGAACCGGCCCATGCCTGCCTGCCCTTTGCCAAAGGAGTTGGTCGGGCCTACTACTTTGTGGACATAAATCAGGTCATGCAGGAACTGAATCGCTTCCAGAACTTTGTCATCATTGCCGGTGAATGTCATGCGGCCGTCAACTTCCGTGATGTAGCTGCCCGAGTTGGTCAGCACCAGAATCTGGACGAAGTCAGCGGCGCCCCAGCGGATGTCCAGCCCCCATTGATCGATCTCGCCGTCGCCATCTGTGTCCTTGGTCAAAGCTTTGGCGATCTCCAGCATCTTGTCCCATGTCCACTCGCCTTTTTCCATCAGTTCATAGATGCTCGGCTGGCCTTCGGCGGCGAACATGTCTTTGTTCCAATACATCACGTGGCCGGAACGGACATCGTTGTCCCTTTCCAGCTCATCATTGGTGGAAAAGCCGTAAGCGCTCCCCTGGAAGGAGGAATAAAGTTCACGCATTCTGGAATGCATTCCAGGCAAGCTTGCGTAGTACTCGTCGTCCAAAATGTCGTCCAACGGCCGCAGTGCGCCTTGGGAAGCCAGTTCCACCATCCAATGGTTCGGGAAGGAATAGATGTCCCCAACCGGATCTCCCGCCATATGGCTGGCCATGATCGTATCGATGGCTCCTTCCCAGGTCAGTTCATAGAACTCGATGTCGCAGTTGAACATTTCCTCGACCAGTTCCAACCGTCCGCGGCCCAGGCCGTCCGTGAAGTACGTTTCAAGCACGTTCACGTTATAGGTGGCGATGGTCACAGTCCGGCCGCCGAGATCATAAACCTCGCGCCAGCTATTGCCGAATGCGTGAGCTGACAAAGCAGCCAGCAGCAAAACAGCAATAATCATAACAGCAAATCGTTTTTTCATGTTGTTGCCTCCTTTATCGTCTTGGCTTGAACTAAGGATCCAGACTTTCCGCTGACCAGTCACTTACCCGCTGTCACCCCCCTTCATGTCTGGCAGATCAGCCGACCAGTCCGGTTTTTTCAACACTTTCAATGAAGAATCTCTGCAAAAAAGCGTACACCAGCAGCATCGGCGCTATATACAGCAATGTTGCGGCGTTGTGGATAAGCGTGTTGCGCTCATGATCGCCGTACAAATACCTTGTCAGAATCGGCAGATCCGCGATGCCCAACGCCAGATTGGCGGTTCCTGTCAGAAACATCTGGGCGTAAAACATGTCATTCCAGATCCAGACAAAGGAAAACAGGAAGACGACAACCAGCACCGGCACCGCGTTCGGCACCATAACCTGGAAAAAGGTGCGGATCGAACCGGCCCCGTCTATGTAGGCGGCTTCCTCCAAGCTCTCTGACATTCCCGCGAAGTATTGGCGCGTGATATAGATAAACAGGGCGTTCTTCACTCCAGTCCCGGTGATCCCCATCATCAGGTACGGCCAAAAAGACCCCAATAGGTTGACCCCGTTTCCCAACAAACCCAGTGGGTTGAAGAACCGGAAATTCAAAAACAGCGGAACCATGATCATCTGCGGCGGCACAATCAGCGTCAGGATGACCAGACCCATCAGGAGCCGTTTCCCCGGAAAATGATACCTGGCGAACCCATACCCCACGAACGTGCAGGAAACCAACTGCACAACGCTTACTGTCAATGACAAAAGCAGCGTGTTCCTGAAGGCGCGCCCATACTTAAGGGCATCTACCGCCTTTTGGAAATTCTCAAGTGTTGTGTGCTTGGGAATCCAATGCACGGTGGGATCGTTCAAATCCGCCGGAGCCATGAACGCTGAAGAGATCTGCACCAACAGCGGATAGAGAATGACAAATCCAATGCCGACAATCATTACGGTCCGAAACAGGCTCCCGCTGCCGGCCAGTACCTTGGACAGGCGTAAATGTTTTCGCACTGTGTACCGCCTCCTCCTAAGACCGGCTGTGTGATGATTTGGCCATGACGCCCATTACAGCCGCCAGCACTATGGCGATGGTTATGAAGTAAAACCAGCTCATCGCCGCACTCACACCAAACCCCTGCCCCTGCCAAGCGGTGGACTTGATCAGGTTCACCAATTTGTTGTAGGGAGAAGTGAACGACTCCACGATGGTATAGACCACACTGGCCATGATCATCGGCAGGATCATGGGGAAGGTGATTTTCCAGAAACACTCCCACTTGGTGGCGCCCTCGATGCTCGCCGCCTCAAAGACCGAGCTGGGAATCGACTGCAGCGCCGCCAGCATGATCAGAATCGGTATGCCCGAGCTGTTGATAATCTGCGGCACGCTGTCGGCAGCGCCGAAGACATATGCGAGCAAACCATCCGGAAGCTGCAGCTGCATAAGGTAGTTCCTAAGCTCGCTGCCGGAAAACATGCCGAGCTCTGCGCCGATTTTGGAATAACTCATCGCCTTTTGCATGTAATCCTGGCTTTGAAGCGCCAATACCGCCTGTGCCCCCATGATTACCGGCAGGAAAAACACCACCCTGGCAATAGTGCGCCCCCTGAATCTCTGATTGAGCATGTTGGCTGCAAAGAAGCTGAAAATCAGGACAGCAGGCACCCTCGACAGCATCTGGACCAGGGTTTCGGTGAAGGCGATCCGGAAGCTCGGATGCACAAACAGCAGATTATGGTAGTTGTCCAAACCGACATAATGGAGGACATACCCGGTGGGTGTCAGCTCAAGCTGGTTGAAACTGAATATGATCGACTGAACGAACGGATACATGAAGAAACATATAAAACCCACCACAAAAGGCGACACAAACATAAACCCCGTCAGGTACTTGCGCCATTTCATTGTCAAGATACTTCGCCTGCGTTTCATTCGCCACTCCCCCACACCAACCGGAATCCCAATGCCTCAACCCGCACACCGTCGATTTCCACCGGTGCCCGGTTGTAATTGACCAGGATGGCGGCGCCGTTCTCGTAAACAGTCATGTAGACATTTTCCGCCACTTGGCGGTGATCAACAATCCGCTCTGCCCGCACCGGGCCAAGCACCGCGTCGGCGGCGGCGTAAAAGCTGCCGGCGTCGGCCAACCAGTCGCCGTAGTGCAGTGAATAGAGATGCTCATACTCAGTGCCTTTGACTGCTGTTGAATCGGCGAAAGACCATTGGTAATACGGCAAGGCTCCCGTCTCCACTAGTTTAAGCTTGTAAACCGGATCATCGCCTGCCAAGTTGATCGGCCTCCCGGTGTAATCCACGAACCCATGCAGGACGATCTGGTAGAATGGGACTGTCTCGTCCACAATATTGTAGTTTGTGCTGTCCATAGGCATCTGGACAACGGCATCGGCGTACGGCAGAGCGTAAGCATTGGCCCCTTCAACAATGAGGTTAGCCTCGTAGGTTTCCTTCATCTTGCGCAGCACATCCCCGACAATCCCGACAGCCTGCTGCCGGTCCACTGTCTGATCCGCCGCGCTCCGGAAGTCGGAATTCACCTGCAGGCCCATTTCCAGAGGCGCGACACCGCTGATCTTGTCCACCTTCAGGCTGGCAAAGAAGCTGTCTACCAGCGGCTCCAGCACCTTGGGAGACAGAATGAAGCGGTAATCGTCCGGGCGATACCTTCCGGTGGCCGCGTCATAGCTGTAATTTTTCGCCAGGAGCCCGTCCAAGAACCGAGCCCCGTCTTTCGTCGGGCGAAAACCGCGGTAGAAGGTCCTGGGGTACACATTGATAAAGTTGACACCCAAATACAGGCGCCCATTGGACGCGTTCAGCCTCTCGGCGAGAGATTCCAGCTCGGACAGTTTGCCCAGAACCTTTTCCAAACGGGCTTCTGCTGGGTACACATGCTTGATGCCGTCCTCCAGGCATCCCAGGTACCAGAGGGACACTGTCTTGATCCCAGAAGCCTCCAGAGCTGTCAGAATCTGGCCAGCCTGCTGATACGTGGTGACGGGCTCAGTCACTTCCCAAGCAATGCCCAGGATCGGCCTGTTCACATTGATCGCGCCAATCATATCCAAAAAAAACGGAATATGTTCATGCTTGGGAAGAGGCTGAAGGCCAAACTCCCGCCGCAGATAATCCTGATAAGCATGGGCCATTCCCACGTAATCAGCATCCTCTCCCTCCAGAAACACGTAGCGCACCCTGATATCTCCCTGGTACATCCTTGATTGGTAACGGCGGACAATCGACATCACCGAAGGCCGCAGAGTGAACTGAGGGTACACCACGTTGTATGAATGCAGCTTGCCGGCAATATCAGCCTGAATGCGGGCCAGCGCTTCTCCCTCTTCGATTACCGCCAGGAATGCCTGACTGCCCTGCTTCAACCCAAATACCGGCAGATGATTTTGGGTGCGGGCGATGGGCATCTCCCGCGGGCCCAAGGACAAATCGTCGCCGTACACTGGCTGACTGTAGATGGACGCTGTGGTTTTGCCGTTGTTGAGATGGATCAAAGCGCCGGATCCGTCGGGAACAAATATGTAACCTTCTTGATCCAGATATGCCGCGCCTAAATACGGCAGCAGCGTAAAGGTGAGCAGCGGCAGGTTGGGCCTCGCCTGCTGGTAGGCGTCCTCGAACTCGGCTATTTCCCGGGTCAATTCCTCGATTTGCGCCGCCAGCGCCTGATACCGGCGGTCGACTAACAACACCAGGCCGTCTTTGTTGTCCCGGATATGCCGGTTCAGCTGGTTGTTCAGTTCCAGCAGCTGATCCACCAATTTGGTTTTTTCCTCAATCAACTGCTGGCGTTCTTGAGCCGAAAGCGGCTGTGGGTAGATGATTTCACTCACCGGCACCCGAGCGATCAGATTTGCCCCATCCAGAAGGTACTCCAGGGGAACGGAAAATACATGGGTGTTGTATGCCGGCCGATCCAGATTGTTGGCCCAGCAGTCATCACGGACGTCCTCGAAGGTGTAATCCGAGGCCTCGATAATTCGCTGCAGTTCGCGCTGGAGAAAACCGGCAATCCGTCTCAAGACATAGGTGGGAGTCTCCACCAGCTGGCTCAAATCGGCGAAAGTCAAATCAGACACTTTCTCCACATCCGCCCGGCGATCGCGGATAAGTTCCAGCATATGGTTGGTTGTGGTCTGCGTATCCCGCGCCAGCCGGTTGTAAATATTGTCCCGCTGCCGGATTAAGCCGGCAAGTTCAGCCTGATCCTCCCCATTGGCCTCTTGCAGGTCAGCAATACGGGCATTGAGGTCAGCAAGCTCCGCTTCAAGGCTTTGAAAGGCGGGATCATGAAACACCAGGCGGTAGTCGCCAAACAGCCGATCCATGTCCAAACCGGCCAAAGGAATGCGTTCAGTGCCGTCCATCCTTTCCAGAGACACAAGGATGTACGCGTCCTCCACTCTTTGCCGGTCCTTGGGATCGGCGATGCTGTCCAGACCGTGTGTAAGGTGTCGGCTCAAAACGGGTGATGGAGTTGGTGCCCAGATCCAGCACCAGTATCTCATCGCCCACCACTTCCAAGGCGGCGGGCAGCTTGAAGGCGCCGAACGCTTCTCCCAAGGCCCCGAAAACATACAGCAAATAACCGTTGCTGTCGTAGGTGAACACCCGGCCGCGGGTACGGTCCAACACACTGTAGATCCCGTTCTCCCTGGCCTTGACATCCACAAATCGGGACGGCTCCCCAACCACGTCCCCCACCGGCGGCGCATAGCCGTTTCGGACCAGCACATCCCTGCCGCCGGGGACAAGTTTCTTGATGGACGTTTCATGAGCGTCGCCCGCTTCCACCGCAAACACGAAACCGTCAGGATCAGCGTCGATGTTCACATACTCCACCGGCAGGAACAGCGCCATAGCCTGTCTCTGCTCCTCAGTGGCGAACCTGCGCCAGAAAATCTCCGACAAAGTGGGCTTTACCCTCGGCGCTCCCACATACCCTCTGAACACGCCGTCTTTGTCAAACTCCATAATGCCGTCGTAGACACCATCGGCGATCACATAGATCCTGCCCAGTGGATCCACCGCCACTCTGGTGGGCTTGTACCGGAAACCGGCGTCAGCGGTTTCCGTTGTCAGGCTGGGAGCCCCGATCTCCCGCACGTAATGCCCCTCCGCGTCGAAATGGACAATCCGGCCGTTGTCCCGATCCGCGACGTACAGTTCGCCGGCGCTGGTCACAAACACACCTGTGGGAGCCCTCAGCCGATCATCCCTGCCGTTGGCCTGGAACTGATCGATGATCTTGACTGTGCCGCCGTCAAGGTCAAAACCAACAACACGATTGTTGCCAGTATCCGCCAGATAGACCATGCCGGCGCCGACGGCGAGATCCCGCGGCTCTTTGAACGGGCCTACCCCGAGCGCTTCGCCGTCTATCGCCGCTGCCGGAAGGTAAGCCTGCGGAGCGTGGATCGCTTCGTTTCTCGAGTTGTAAATATAGCCTTGGTAAGGAACTGCAGCCGCGCCGCCTGTCACCATCAGAAGCCCCAAGAGGATAACAACGGCTTTGGCAGCCTTGTTGATCGTTCTCACAGACGCTCGTCCTTCCTGATCAGCTGGAAAACAGCTTTGTTCAATAACTACTTCCCAGGCATTTGGGATTCATCGATGCGGAGGATGCTCTGGAGCTTGGTGACATTTACGTCCCGCAGCCCCAGGCCGGCTTTGGCCGCCAATGCGGCGGCGGCTCCAGCCGCTTCCCCGATTTGGGCGACAATTGGCTGAACCCGGTATGAGCTGCAGACAAACCGGCTCCCGCTGATGGATTTGCCGGCGATCAGCAAGCCTTCGGCGCCCTTGGGAATCAGTGCCCGGTAAGGTATGCCGTAGGGTTTGACCAGTTTGTTCAGTTCCTTGTCTCCGACCTTCGTCGAGCCCCATGTGTCCAAGCCGTAGGAGCTTATAGCCACTGTATCGTGGTGATAGGCTCCATCAAGCATATCGTAGATGGTCAGTACGTATTCGCCGATCACGCGGCGGCATTCCCGGACACCAATCTTAGGGGCGATATGTACTGTAAAACCGTGGTCATACCAAACACGGGCATTGTGCTTGATCGTTTCCAGAGCCTTAAGATAAGCTTTTCCCACCGCCATTGGATCCCGCGTATCCTCGCAGGCGACTGTCGCTCCCCAATGGAGATAAATGCCTTTGTCGTTCTGCAGTGCCTGGTCGTAAGCGGATGAAGCCCACTTGTTCAGTTTGTCTTCAACAAACCCGCCGCCTTTGAACTCGCCGAAGTCAGGCATGGGCCCAGGCTGCAGCCTTTGGGTTATGTACATCAGCGTGCACGGCATGACCACATTGTCCTTTTCAGACGGCGCCCATTCTTCGCCGAAGTCTGCCTTGGTGTCGGCTCCGTAGCGAACATCGCAGCCGGCCAGTTCCACAAGGATACCGGTCCCGGTTGCGTCGATCGTCACCTTGGCCCGTATTTCCAGCGGTGGAGCGCCAGGAACAGCCTCGACCAACACTCCAGCCACTCTGCTCCGGCCGCCGTCCTCACTGCCTTCAGAGCCGCCGCTTTCAGTGATCAAACCGGTGACCTTGGCGTTGGTCAACAAGGTAATATTGGGCTCTTTGTTGATAAAATGCATTGCCGCGTCGGCGTAAGCGTATGGAAGGTACCAGTGGTTGCAGCTGTCCTCGCCGTCATTGAACGGAATGATCGGCTGGCGGTCGAGTGTGTGATTTTCATTGAGATAGTTGATAATCTCACTGTAAATACCCCGCCGCGGGCCGCCGCAGATCATGCTTACATACATATCCACAGGGGCTCCTCCGGGTAGTGAATCCTCTTCCAATAGAATCACTCGCGCGCCGCAGCGGGCTGCTGCGATCGCCGCCGGGATCCCGGACGGACCTGCGCCCACCACAATGACATCCGCTTCCCTACTGCCGCTTGTAAATTGTGTCATGTCACCGCTCATTTTTCATCCTCCAATCCTTGGCCTGTTCAGGTATCCTGCCGATCATATTCGTTATATCAATGTAAATTCCTGCAAATACATGAAAATATTTTTGGTTGTTGCAGATATTTTCAGGGCATCTCTGAAGTTATTTCAGTAATATTGCATGGAATGTTCCACTGAACCCAAAAATAAAACCAAGTTTGACACAATGCGTGCAAACTTGGTCTGCAGGTTGCGCCGTGTTACACAGCTGTTTCTCTGGCGATCAGCTTAAATCTCGATAATCTGTCGAGAGACGAGGCCTCGAATTAATTCCAGTTTAGCTTTAGCCAGGCTCTCCTCTGGCTGCCTGATAGAGTAATAGACCTTGAGCTTCGGCTCAGTCCCCGACGGTCTGACAGCAATCCAGGAGCCGTCACGGAGAATGAACTTCAACACATCTGATTTGGGAAGATCCTGAATCCCCCGGCTGTAGTCGATCACTTCGGCAACATCAGGCAGAATGTCCTTGCCCTCTGTGCGCAGAAGTGCCATGATAGCGTCGATTTTGGCACTGCCGTTGATTCCTTCCAGCACAAACGAATCCAGGTGGTCCAAATAAAAGCCGTACTCCTGATACAGCTCATCAAGAGCGTCGGCCAATGTCTTTCCACGCTTCCGATGATAGGCCGCCATTTCACAGATCAGCATCGTCGCGACCACGGCGTCCTTGTCCCGCACATGGGTGCCCACCAGGTAACCATAGCTTTCCTCATACCCGGCCACAAACTCGTTGGTCCCGGACTGTTCGAACTCGGTCATTTTATCCCCGATGAATTTGAAACCGGTCAGGGTGTCTACCACATTGAGTCCATAGTCCAAGGCGATTTGAGCGCCGAGATCATTGGTGACAATCGTCTTAATCAGTGTGGACCTCGGCGAAAGATCCGCCTTTTTCTGCTCCAGGACAAACTTGACCAGAAGCGCCCCAATCTGATTTCCGGTTAGATGGACGTACTCCCGATTGTGTTTTACCGCCACACCAACTCGGTCACAGTCCGGATCAGTGCCGAGGACAATGTCGGCGCCAACAGCCTTGGCTTTGGCAATACCCAAAGCCAGCGCCTCCGTCTCCTCCGGATTGGGTGTGCGCACTGTGGAAAAACTCCCGTCGGGCTCCTGCTGTTCCTTCACGACAAATACACTGGTGAACCCGTCCCTGGCCAGAACAGAGGTCACAGGCTTCAAGCCGGTCCCATGGAGCGGTGTGTATACGATCTTGAGGCCCGCCTTTGCCTGCCCGTCCCCATACAGCGACTGGGCGTGGACGGCGTCCAGGTAAGCGTCGAGCACTTCTCTGCCCACACCATCCAATAAACCCCGCGCTCTAGCCCAATCTGCGTCGCTCACCGGAACAGCGGCGATGTCTTGAACTTGGTTCACGTACTCGATCACCTGGTCAGCCTCTCTGGGGACAAGCTGACAACCATGCTGGTTGTAGACTTTGTAACCGTTGTACTCCTTGGGATTGTGGCTGGCGGTGATCACCACTCCGGCAATGCACTTGAGATGGCGGACGGCGAAAGACAAAACCGGCGTAGGCTGAAGCTCGTCAAACAAAAATGTTTTGATCCCGCAGGCGCAAAACACCTTGGCTGCTTCTTCGGCGAACGTCTGCGAGTTGTGCCTTGAGTCGTAGGCGATGGCAATGCCTCTCGCTTTCCCTTCACCGCCGAAATTGTCCAGGATATAGTTGGCCAAACCAAAAGAGGCCTTGCGGATTGTGTAGATATTCACCCGGTTGGTCCCGGCCCCCATGATGCCCCTGAGCCCTCCGGTGCCGAATTCCAGATCCTTGTAGAACCGGTCTTCAATCTCGGCGGGCTCGCCGGCAGCGGCCAGTTCGGCCTTGGTTTGGCTGTCGATGAATGGCGCGTTCAACCATTGATTGTACTTTTGCAAATAGTCGTCCATATCCATCGCTCCGTCATGATTTGATGCCTTTACCATTGTAGTGCTCCGGGCTCTTTTTTGCAAGTGTTTTTGGCAGCGGTGCAGCAAACTGGATCGGTTGGTTGAAAGCTGGATGAATGATGGTGATCTGCCGGCAGTGCAGGGCCAGAGGCTGGTTTTCGCCATATCCGTAGAGGGGATCCCCCACCACCGGGTGCCCAATTTGGGACAGGTGGATTCTGATCTGGTGTGTCCTGCCTGTGTGCAGCCGCACTTGTAGAGTAGTGACATCTTCACCTGTCTCAAGTGGGGTGTATTCGGTCGCTGCCGGTTTGCCTTTGACTGGGGATGTAATCACTCCCCTGTCCGTGATTCTACCGTGGACCTGCACCCAGTAGATTTTTTCCGCTTCCGGCCAGGTTTTGGTCAGCTGATCCTGCACCTGTGCCGATTTAGCAAAGATCACCACCCCCGATGCGTCTTTGTCCAGGCGGTGGACCGGCCGAGGTGTGATTGTTCTCCCATGCTGTTGGAAATAATAGGCTGCTCCTTCCACCAAACTGACATACCCGCCGGGGCGCACGTTGTGCACGGCCACACCGGCGGGCTTGTTGACCACCAGAAGATATTCATCCTCGTAAATGACATCCAGACTCAGAGGCCTGGCCGGAACCTTCACCTGCTCCGCCTCGGGCAGCAGCACCTCCAAAACCTGTCCCACCTTAACCTTCACCAGAGAATGGACCGGTTTTCCATCCAGGCGAATCCCACGGGTGCGGACAACCTTCTGCCGCTGCCGGGCAGAAAGGCGCAGCTCATCTTTGAGAACAGCGGCAACCGTCCAGCCCGCCAGCTCCGGTGGAATTGTCACTTTAGCCAAGGTTTTTTTCTTCTCCACGGCAAATCCTCATCATCGCGGCCGCTCAGTGTGTTCGCCGATTATCGGCCTCAGCTTCCGCGCCAGCGCTTCGCCCATCATGATGTGGCCGGCGTCTGAAGGGTGAAGCAGGTCGACAGTCAACTCCAGGTTGTGATCGATCATATTTCTGCACCTCTATTCTTGGTCTTTCAAGGAAACCACCGGTATGGTGTAGAATTAGGAAAACAGCAGTCCATAGGAGGCTTCAAACATGCAGCGTAAAGTAATTCTCTTAAGCTTGGCCGTTATCCTTTGCCTGTCCGCCTCAGGAAACGCCAAAACCAATGTCGACATTGTCTGGGATATGCAAAACACCTTCAACGAACTCTTCGCCGAATTCAATGCTGAACTGAGCTCCAACTTCGCCCTGGAGCTGGGTGTGAGCACCGAAGGGCATATGGAAAGCGGCGCCGGCCAGACTTTTGCCGTCAGCAAGCTGGGCTTGAGCTACCAAAACAGCTGGCTGAAGGTTTTTGCCGGGGCACTGCCGCCGCAGTTCAACCGCGCCGCAGGCATCGAGGTTCATGAAGTCCTCCTGCCGGATTCGAGCCCATCCGTACCTATCCTCGGTTATACATTGGAATTTGGCCCGGTGACTTATACAAAACTACAGGGAGACATCAGCCGCAAAGTGGGGTTCAGGCGGCTGGGCGTCCACTACCTCCGCTGGGAGCCCCTTCCATACCTGGCCTTGGGCTTTGGCGAAGCGGTTGTCTTCTCCCAGCCCTTCCCCGGCGATATTTATTATTACACCGTGCCTATTCTCCCGTACTACCTGGCCAAATACTTGCCAGGTATCAACACCTCCATTGACAATACGATCTTTTACGGTGACGGCAGGCTTACCCTGCCCCGGCTGGCGCTCTACGGCGCTCTGCTGATCAACGAGTTCCCCATGGGCCCCACCGAAACCAATCCAAAGCTGTATGCCATCACCCTCGGGCTGACATCGGGGAAACTTATTGGCGGATGGGATTTGTCGCTGGAGTTCAGCCGCGTCTCTGATCAGGCGTATTCCAACGCAAGGCCGGAAAATCTTTTTACCTACGACGACGAGTCTCTAGGGCACCGTTTGGGGGACGATCTCACCGCCTGCGACATCTGGCTTTCCGGTTATCTACCAAAACTGGACGCTGAGGCGAAATTCGGAGTGTATTATCAAAAACTGGGCAACACAGATGTTGCCCCTTGGATCGGCGCGCAAGACCCAGTTCCACCTGAAAAAACCTACGGCATTAAGCTAGGCCTGGTCAAGCCGTTCGAAAAGCTTCAGCTATCCTTCGATCTTGAGCTCGGCTATCAGACCAACGAAGATCATGTCCTCGATCAAGCCGGATACCACAGCCGGGCGGTGATTAAAGGCTCCTGGCGGCTGCCGTGAGGGTCACAGCCTGACAGCATGAATATAGTCATCCATTGAATTTTTTCCGGCCAGTTCATCTTCCATGTTCAACACCAGCATGTTCCAGTTGATGAAGCCGCTGTTCATCACCGGGGCGCCGGTTTCGGGGATGTAGTATTCATGCAGGGTCCCGCTTTGCTCCAAATCGGATCCTAAAAGCATGACTGTCTTCTCATACAACAGGCGAGCGTCGTCGATGTACCCGTAATTCAACAGCCCGCGGAAAACCACGTAGTTGACGATTACCCAGATCGGCCCCAGCCAGTTGGATGGATTGATGGTGGCCGACACGTTGTACATCTTTTCATCCTTGGACAAAGAACGGATGCCGTAAGGGCTGTTGAAGGTCCCTTCATCCCGGATGTGGCCCACAATATGACGAGCCTGTTCCTCACTGGCAAAACCGGCCCACAGAGGGATAAACCCCGTCCATGCCCGGATTTTTATGGGAAGTGTTTTCCAAAACACACCCAACCCCTCATGGAACCAGTCATATCTTCTGGTCTTAACATCCACATCCACCGAGTAGAAAAACTTGTCCCGGGTGTCCCAGCATTCAGCCTGAATACTGCTGATCAGTTCATGGGCCTTGGCCAGATAATGCTCAGAGCGGGCGTCAAGCCCAATCCGGCGCAGCAGGTGTGCCATTGCCTGAAACTCACTCACCAGAAAGCTGTTTAAAAAGATATTTGCGGTGGAGAACCGCGGCCTGCCGAAGGTTGCCGGGTCGTTGTCCACGCCGATCATCACGTCGTCGGCCCACACGTACAGCCCACAGTTCCCGTTGAAGTAAAAGCGATCATAACAGGCGAAATAGCGCTCAAGGTTGTCCACATATGGGCGGTACCACTCATAATCATCGCAAAATCCGCTGATCAAGGCCATCTGGTGGCACAAAAAAGGCTTCATCATGTTGAGAACCGCGCCTTCCTTGTGCTTCATGACCAAATAGGGCTCGGACAGTTCCGATTCCTCGATCATCATGGGAATATACCCGTCTTCCAACTGGTGATCGAAGAAGTTGTGGATGTTGCCCTTGGCATGGGTGACCGCCAAATCTCTAAACTCCCGGTCGCCAGTGGAATTTGCCAGAGAGAACAAAGCATAGACAGCCCAGAATGAATCCCAATCCCACAGATTGCCGTCGTATACCGAGCCGGGATCGACAAAAGGGTATTTAAGGCAAGAATTCGGCTGTTTCAGCACCGTCCTTGCGTTGGCCTTAAAATACTCATGCAAAAGTCCACTGTATTTATCAAGCTTCACCGCTCTTCCCCCAGCTCAAGGCCTGCGCAGCACCAAGACCCAGTCGTTTTGCCCAATCGGCTTCACAGGAGGCTTGAATTCCCGAATTCCCCGGCACTGCACTTCGTTCAGATAGCTGTAAACCCCGCTTGCCGGATCGAACCAAAAAGCGCTGGCGGCGTCACCAAGGTTGTCCTTGAGCAGATCAAGCCTCAGCCGGAATGGTGCGCCCAGATAAGTGTAAAAGTAGGCGAAACCGTCACCGGCAAAGGCTGCGATCCGCTTGTACTGCGGCTGCTGCCCGTCGGCCAACAGGTCGTCGTTGGGTCTGCCGGTGGTAAAGTCCACCGCAGTCATCAGCCGGTACAGATGCCCCATCTGGCCGCTGCCTGGATCATGGATGGCCTGATGCCAGAATGATTTGACTCCATAACCTCCTCCCGAATCTCCTTCCCGGTACATCTGCATCACGGCGTTGTGGCCGTACGTGTGCCCGCAGGCTCCGGCAAAGACTGACCAATAGGCATAGCGGCGCACATCGTGATCCTGCCAATATGGTTGGGAAGGGTCGTGCAGCCCCTGCGGGATCTGCTCGTAGGATGGCTCCCCGTCCAATGTAGGCCTTAACGGGGGCGTGGCGTGGTCCCGCAGGACATAGCGCCAGCTGTCTTCGCCAAAAAAGCCTTCGGCTGCCTTGTTGTCGTCCCAGGCGCCGAGGACGCTCTGGTCATAACGGCGGTGCCCCGACTGGAACATGTGGAAATCAAGCCAGGGCGCTTGGCTAAACCACAGTGATGAAGACGTGCGGCCAAAAGGATGGAAACCCACCAGCTGATCCGGGCACTTTTCTTTCATCTGCCGGCCAAACTCCATGAAAAAGTCATAGGCTGCATCTCCGCGGACATCGCCGCCCAACAGCCAAATCACATTTTTGCGCTTGCCGTAGCGCTCGGCCAAAAAGGAACTGTAGGCATCCACATTCTCAAGGTTGAGCTCACCTTTTTTCGTCCAAGAACCCCATGAAGGCAAAAGAGCCATGTAGATCCCCAGCGCCTCGGCGGCAGCCACAGCCCAGTCAACCCGGGCCCAGTAGACACTGTCCTTGTTCGGCTTGGCAAAGTCATGATCGATAAACCGATCCAAACTCGGCGCCCTGGTGTGGACCAGGGTGGCCTGAATCACATTGAAGTGCTTGTGTCTGCGGTTTTGCAGGTAAACCTGGATTTCCGCCTCCGACAGCTTCTCAAACAACAGCCAGGCTGTGTCGCCCAGCCAAAAAAAAGGTTTGTCGCCGTGCGTCAGGTACCGCCGGTTGCCCGCAACCTGAAGCCTGCCATAGTCCCAAGGTTTCATCGTCCAATCCTCCATTTTAGTTCTGCATATTGAACTTATTTCTACACTTGTCCGGCATGACCTGCATCAGCAGGCCGCTCTTCCATTCCGGTCTCCGCCGCCTAACCTGAAACCGCCCCTGCCCTTTCTGGGTAGTTTTTCCCGCCGGCTTGGCCGTCAATGCGAAAAGCCAGCCGGGCTGCGGCCGGCTGGCTCATTGAAGCTCTGTCACATATATGCCACCACATGGAGGTTGAGCATGAACAACCCCAGCGAAGAGAAGGCGATCACAAGTGGGATGAGTATGGTGTCGAGGCCGTGGATCGCCATCGCTTCCAGAAACGAGCTTAATAGAGCAAGGAAAGCAGCGGTGGCCAATGTCAGGCCGATGGGGATCTCGGTAAACAGGACCAGCAGCGTGAAAATCCCAATAAAGGCGAACCCGGCCATGGCCAAGCTGCCCTCAATGGTCTTGCGGCGGTCAAAAAGTTTGAGCCTAAGCTTCGTCCTGCCGAAATACTTGCCGATTAGAGCCGCCGAGGCATCCCCAAGCCCAAGGGCGGTGACTCCCACTGCGATGTGGATCTTGTACTCCTCGCCCAACAGGCCCCAAATGAGGCTGATCAACACCACTAACCCCAAAGCGAACAGCCCAGCCTGGTAGAGTACCTCACCGATGGTCCCGCCTCGTTGAATCGAGATGCGGCGTATAGGCGGAGGCAGGCGCATAAATAAAGGGACCACGGTGAAAACCGTCAGGAAAAACAGGCCGACAGCCGCCAAAGCTCCGTACCAATGTTCAAAGTAGGCCAGCAAAATGAAAACCGAGCCGCAGGCCATCAGATGATAGGCTTTGCGGATCACCTCTTTCGGCACCTGAATCAACCAGCTGATCAACGCAAGGGAGCCGGCCCCGGTGACAAAATACACGAAAAACATAATCACACCTATCCAGTCAAGCCTGCTCATCCTGCCCCTCCTCAGCTTACTTTGCTCAAGCCCCAGAACGGGCCCGCGCATTAATATCATTTGACTCTTTTAGTCTTTTTCCTCTAATCCTCACTCGCGCCCTGTGAGATAACCACCCCATCTTGCAGATAAGCAAGAACATCATTCACCCAGTTACATATCTTGATATTGAAAACATAAGTGAGGAGGTGAGAATCTAATGCCATTCACATTCCAAGCCCTCAACGAAGACAACACTGTCGGTATCGCGCAAATCTCCATCACCATAGATCCGACTGCGGCAATCTTCACCGAGACTGGCTGGTCCGGCGGCGACTCAGCCACAGAAAGAATCAATATATCCAACGATGATCCTGATGTGGACGTCAACTACTTCGTCTCCGCCGACTGGTACGCCTCTTTGGGCGGAACCCCGCAGGATGCCCGCCTGTTGGCGGAAAGGCTGGAGATGGAAGTGACCGCGGATCCAGACGGTACACCGGAACAGCTCTACACCGGCGCTCTGGCTGGGCTGATCCAGCAGCCTCCAGCAGGCAGGCCCTTGGCGGCAGGAACCAACGAAGACGTGGAGTTCGTCCTCTCGCTGCCTGACGCCAACGCCACCGATCTGATCCAGGGCATGAGCATCGAATTTGACATTGTCTTTGTAGCGGTCGAAGCCTAGTGTTGACGATCGGCAGCTGCTCTGGCAGGCGGCTGCCGATTCATCCCATTAAACCATACCATCTCGAAGGGAGTTGATGCCAATGTTTACCGCCCTGCAGGCAAACCAGGGCAATTATGTGCAGATCGGCCAGATCACCCCGCCGTTTCCCTCGGCCTTAATGCTGTTTCTGCTTTTGTGGTTCTTTATCATCCTACTGCTGATATATGTGGTGAGACAATGCAGCTGACAAAAGGAGGAGAGCCAAATGGCAAGAATTCAATGCCCCACCTGCGGCCGCAGCGAAATCATTGATTTAAACGGACGCTATCTGGTGGAGTGCGATCAGTGCGGCACCGTTTTCTTTACGGCTATTGCCGGGAACAGGCCGGTCAAACAGGCTGCCGCAGTATGCCCCGAGTGCGGCAAAAGTGAATTGGTGTCCTTAAGCGGCAGTGTAAAGGTTAGAATCCAATGCGACCAATGCGGCCACCAATTCATTTTTGAAGGTGGTCACGATTCCTGACCACCTTCATGTTCCCAAGCCGTACAACTTGACAGGGCAATCGCCGCTGGTGTAAAATATAAGATGCTCAAGCCCCTGTAGTTCAGTGACAGAACAGTTGCCTCGTAAGCAACAAGCGTAGGTTTGATTCCTACCAGGGGCTCCATTTTTTTATCTGGACAAACTGGCATACACGCTTCCGGTATGCAGGTCAATCAGATCGACTTGATCAGCCGTAATCACCGCCACACCGGCGACAGGCCGATCCCCTTTCGGCAGAGAACAGCTGCCCGGGTTGAGGAAGATCAACCCATCCCGCTTTTCCAGCACGGGTATATGGGTATGCCCGCTGATCCAGATGTCGATCTGGAACCGCCGGCCGAGTTCGAGCGCTTGGTCAGGGCTGTAATGATGCCCATGGGTCGCCAGAATGCGCCCCACCGGTTGATCAGTGATCAGAAACGGCGCCTGTAAAGGTATGTTCAGCAGCATTTGATCCACTTCACTGTCACAGTTGCCTTTGACAATCAACACCGGAATCGGGCAGCTATTTATTTCACCCGCCAGATCCTCCGGCGCATACCCTTCCGGAAGCGGGTTGCGGGGCCCGTGATAAAGCACGTCACCCGTGTGGATCAGCAGATCGGCATCACGCAAAGGCCCCTGCAGGGCCTTTTTCCATATAGCCAGACTCCCGTGAGTGTCGCTGATTACCCCTACCTTCATGAGTGTTGACTCCTTTCCTGTGTGACAATCCTGTAAACCTGGCCCTTCGCCGTGGCAAAGGCGTAAACCTCTCCTTCCGCCCGCACCGGTACTTGGCTGCCGCTGCCGTCATAGACCTTGAGCGGAGCTTGAGAGCGGACACGGCACTCAGCACCGAGCCTTGAGAGAATTAGAGCCTCCACAAGCCTACCTTCAGCCCAAGCCACATCCACGGTGAACCCACCGGGAACACAGATCCCCTTGATGCGTCCTTGAGGCCACGCTTCAGGCAGCGCCGGCAAAAACTCGATCCAACCCAGGTGGCTTTGCACCAGCATTTCCATAATCCCCGAGATTGCCCCGAAATTGCCGTCGATCTGGAACGGCGGATGGGCGTCAAACATATTTGGATAGGTACCTTCCCGAATCAGAGTCGTCAGAAGCCTATAGGCGCGGCTGCCGTCTTTGAGGCGGGCCCATAGGTTGATTTTCCACGCCATGCTCCACCCGGTCCCCTTGTCACCCCGGAACTCCAGCGATTTTTTCGCCGCTTCACTAAAGCGCTGGTCAAGGTCGGGGCTGATTTCGTTCCCGGGATACAGGGCGTAAAGATGTGACACATGGCGGTGCTTATTGTTTGGGTCGTCTTTGTCTTCCAGCCATTCCTGCAGCTGGCCGTATTGGCCGATCTGATTGGGGGCCAGCTTCTCCACAATCTCCTGCCACCGGCTGCGGAGATCAGCGTCGCAGTCCAGGATCACACTTGCTTCAATGCAATTGCGCATCAGTTCCCTGATAATCTGGTGATCCATGGTTGGCCCGGCAACCAACCCGCCCTGTTCCGGCGAGTTGGAAGGCGTGCTGATCAGCCACCCTGTCTTTTCGTCTTCCACCAGGAAATCGACGAAAAACAGAGCCGCGTCCCTCATGATAGGATAGTATTCGGCTAGGAAAACCCGGTCCTGGTGGTAAAGGTAATGCTGCCAGATATGGCTGCAGAGCCAGGCTCCTCCCGTCGGCCAGATGCCGTGGTCGGAGTGGTTGATCGGCGCCGCCCCGCCCCAAATATCTGTGTTGTGGTGCAGCACCCAGCCGCGGCAGTTGTAATGCTCTTTGGCCACGGACGCGCCTGTCTGGTGCAGCACCTTTAAAAGGTCGAACAAGGGCTGGTGACAGGGAGCAAGATTCGCCGCTTCCGCCGGCCAGTAGTTCATCTCCAGATTGATGTTGCAGGTATATTTGCTGCCCCACGGGGGGTTTAGCTGATCATTCCAGATTCCCTGCAGATTCAGGGGCAGCCCTCCCGGGCGGGATCCGGAAATCATCAGATAGCGGCCGAACTGAAAGTACAGCGTGACAAGATGTGGATCCCTAACCGGGTCGAAATTGGCGATGCGTCGGTCGGTTGGCTGATCAAGGGATGTGGCGCCGAGTTCGAACGACACTTTCCTGAACAACTTCTGGTAATCTTCGATGTGCGCCGCTTTTATTTGGTTGTAATCAACACCATGCAGGCCTTCCAGATACGCTGCACAGCGGCCTGCCGGATCGGCGCTGATATCCCGGTAGCTGACAAAACTGCTGGCCCCGACCAACAGGACAGTGGCTGAATCGGCAGCTCTGACCTCAATCCGAGGCTGCCCGGAGTCAGATACAGCCGTCACTGTCCCGCCCACGGCCTTGACAACCACCTGAGCTTGAAAACGAATCCCGTCAGGCTGTACCCTTCCCTTCAGCACCAGCCCTTCCCCATCGGCGGTTGCTTCTACTTCTTCGTGGGCACTGCCCAAGGCCGCTGAAAAACTGATCATGCCCGGTTTGTCGGCGCTTAAATGCACAGCGATAGCCTGGTGGGGGTGGCTTGCCAGGTATTCCCGATGGTATTGGACACCTTGATAGGAGAAGTCGACTGTGGCCAGTGCTTGATCCAGGTCCAGGGCCCGGCGGTATGATTCGACTTCTGCCGGATCAACAGCCCCAAAGTCCAGATACAAGTCGCAAAACGGCTGATACTCCTTCTGGCGGAGAGGATCGCTCATGAACTTATCCATGGCCAGTTCCTCCGCTTCTTTCTGCCTGCCTTCCGCAATCAGTTTTCGTATAGTGTCCAGATACAAATAAGCCCCTTTGCGGGCATAATCGTGGGGCTTTCCAGTCCAGATGGTTTCTTCATTCACCTGCAGATGTTCCGTCTTAGGTTCGCCGAAAATCATGGCTCCCAGACGGCCGTTGCCGATGGGCAGCGCTTCCACCCACTTCTCCGCCGGCTTCTCATACCACAAGGTCAATGCGTGTTCCAACTTGATCCTCCTTTACTTCCTGGCGATTAATCTGCCAACCGCCTCTTTCCATCCACCAAGCATCCGGTCCCTCTCTTCCAGGGACATCCGGGGGTGGTAGATTCGGGGATCGGCCTGAAGGCTGCTTAACTCCGCAAGCGTCCAGACGCCGAGGCCCAAGCCGCCCATGTAACTTGCACCCAGCGCCGACAGCTCTCCATAAGGCAGTGTCGCCACCGGCAGCTGCAGAATATCCGCCTGGAACTGCATCAGAAAACTGTTCCGGCTGGCGCCGCCATCGGCCTTGACATACTGGAGAGAACTGTCCTGCTGCATGCAGGCCAGGACATCATAAATCTGGTAGGCGATGCTCTCCAGCCCGGCCCGAACAATGTGGGCTTTGGTAGTGTTGAAGGTTAGGCCGAAAACCGCTGCCTGGACGTCGCTGTTCCAATAAGGCGCCCCTAATCCGACAAAAGCCGGGACCAGGTAGACTCCGCCGTTGTCCTCCACCGAGCGGGCTAGAGTGTCAGAACTTTCGGCGTCGTCAATCAGCCCCAGCGTATTGACTATCCATTCGATCGTTTTTCCGGAACAGTGGACATTGCCCTCGAATATGTAGTCCACCACACCGTCGATTCCCCAGGCAAGCGATGTGACAATACCGTCCGGCGGCAGTTGGCACTGCTTCCCGATATTCAGGACAATCGACGAACCGGTGCCGTATGTGACTTTCGCCATACCGCTTTCAACGCACCCCTGCCCGAAAAGGGCAGCCTGCGAATCGCCTATTACCCCGCATATGGGAATCGGCCGCGGCAGAATTCCGGCGAGATCCGTGGACCCGAACTTGGCGTTGGAAGAACGGACTTCCGGCGCCAGGTTTACGGGGATCTTGAACAAGTCAAACAGATATGGATCCCATTTCAGTTCCCGGATATTGTACAGCATGGTGCGGGAGGCATTGGAATAATCCGTGGCATGCACTGCTCCATTGGTCAGTTTCCAGATCAGCCAGGAGTCGATGGTGCCGAACAGCAGCTGATCAAGCCTGTCAGCCGCACCTTCCGAGTGCTCCAGGATCCACTGGATCTTACTTGCGGAAAAATACGGGTCGATCACTAAACCGGTGCGCCGCCGCACTTCGCCTTCACAGCCTGAATCCTTGAGGGCTGCGCAGATCTGTCCGCCCCGCGTGCACTGCCAGACAACGGCGTTGTACACCGGTTTACCGGTGGATTTGTCCCATAGCACTACTGTCTCCCGCTGGTTGGTTATGCTCACGCCCAGGATGGAAGCGGGATCGACACAATTGTCGCGAATCAGCTGCTCCGCCACTGCCAGCACGCTGGCATATATCTCTTCCGGATCATGCTCCACCCACCCCGGCTGGGGGTAGATTTGGCGGTGGGGCTGCCAATGCTTGGCGGCGATTTGCCCCTGCCCGTTCACCAACAGGCCTTTTGTTCCGGATGTGCTCTGATCAATGGTAAGTATATACTGCTCCACCGGCACATCACTCCTGTCTTCTGCGTTAAAGCTTCATCACACTGTGCCGTTTCACCAAATCAACATTGACGGCTATCTTCTGAGTGGTCCTGCAGTTGTTGATCTTTTCCACCAGCCGCTTCACCGCGGCGGCACCCAACTGCTGCTTGTTGACGTGAATGGTCGTCAGCTTCGGATCCGAGATCTCACAATACGGCATGTCGTCGAAACCGACAATGGACACATCCTGAGGGATGCGGATGCCGAACTCCTTGAGGGCACTCATGGCCCCGAAAGCGATGATGTCATTGTCGGCGAAGAACGCTGTGGGCAGCTGGTAGCCGCCTTTGGCCAGTATCTCCTTCATATCCCGGTAAGAACCGTCCAGGGTAGGTTCCAGCTGGAACCACAGGTTCCGGTCCACTTCCAGGTTGTGGTTCCGCAGCGCCTGGGTAAAGCCCTGCTCCCGTTCGCCAAAATTGTTGATAAACACTGAACTCTGGAGATAACCGATTTTCTTGTGCCCTTCGTCGATCAAATGCTTTACAGCCACATATGCGCCTTGAATGTTGTTGATTAAAACAAAATCCTGATTTTCATACGGAAAACATGAATCCAGGAAAACCACCGGCTGTTTCAAATCAGTGAACAGGGCAAAATCTTCATCCAGCATTTCCGTGGCCAGAATCACGTAGCCCATAACCCCGTCCTGCTCGATTTCGGCGATCTGATTGAGATAGTCTCCCTCGTCTTTGGTGATGTGGGTCATCAGCATTTCCAGCTTTGCGGCCCGGCACTGCTGATGCAGCCCTTCGATCAAATAGGCGAAAAAAGGTGTATCGGCCACTACCAGCCCACTCCGCTTGTAGATGATGATCCGGATTGCCGAATGCTTGCTCCGCTCCCGGGTTTTCTTGTACCCCAGTTCTTGGGCGATGCTCTTGATCCGGTTCCTGGTGCTTTCGCTGACACCCGGTTTGTTGTTCAGGGCGTTGGAGACGGTGGCCGGCGATACATTGGCCAATTTTGCTATTTCTTGCACGCTCACTTTTCTCTTCATTAGATCAACCTCAGTTCAACCACTGGTTTTGTATATAGTTTACCAATTTACTAAAATTTCGTCAACGTGTTTAGTAAAATCCACGGCCCGAACAGGCCTGAAACAGCAGAGCTAAATCAATCAAGCTGATGTATCAAAGCCAACAGCAGCCGATCCAGCGGTGGATTGAACCCTAATCTGCCTGCAAGAGGCAGGCTGCATACGGTAAGCCTTCCGGCTCCCGTCCGCAGCGTCCCTACGATAGGCAGCCTGGGTTTGCCGCCCAAGCCAGGCTCCTGTTTCTTATGGTAAGTGAAGACCAACGGCGCCAGCCCTTCGCCGATGATGTGGCTGTCGGCGGTGAAGTCGATCATGTCCTTCTCGGCGCTGTACCAATAGGAAAAGTCATCGGCTGCGAACGGCCGCATCACTTCCGCCTCTGTGTCGGCGGCGGCAAAATACACCGGAGTCATCGCCTTTGATGTGAAAACCTGCCCCAAAAGCTCAAACTTCAGCGGCTGGTCGTTCTCCCGGACCACAAGCACATGGGCGCCGCGGCCGATCGCTTCGGACAGCCGCTCTTGATTCACCCCCAGTTCCTCGCCTGCAGACACTACGATCACATCGGCGTCGTCACCTTCACCAAAAAACGCCGCGTCCTGATTAAGGCTCAGGAGCAGCCGTCGGGCACCCTCCCCCAGATACGCGGTTTTCCTTCCACCGGTGCCTTTTCCATTGGCATGCCGGTTAAAAACCGTCAAGGTCATGCGCTCCTGGTTGATTATCTTGCCGGTGCCGTCAAAGAGGGCCGCGTCCAGGTAAAGGCAGCTCCGGTCAGGCAGATCAGGAACCTCGAACCGGACCGAGCCGCTGTAGGCCGCTGTCACAGGCGCAATATCACACTCTTGGGCAAACGACTGGTAATCAGTGCGGGTATCCCGCACAGTGACGGTTATCCTCCCGCGCCCCGCCTCCGGTGTGTCATTCAAGACCCATACTTCAGCCTCAATTGTCTCGCCGCTGTACACCCGCAGCCGATCGGTCCTGAGATTGACCCTTACCGGCGCCAGGCTTTCCCTGTAAGCGAAGTAGGCAGGCTTCGGCACCCGGTCCACTCCCACCAAAGCTTTCATCCAACCTGCCGGCCAAGCATCGATCAAAAGATGAATGGCGGTGGCAATCAGCAGATCGCTCCGTCTGCGGAAGGCGTCGGTCATTAGCTTGGCAGCCAAGGCTTGATGCTTTTGGCTCGCGGCAATCCAATCCTTGATGCGGTTCTGCTCCGGAAACCAGTCGCCGTGCATCAGGTATGTCTGGGCTTTGACGATCCGATCCGGGTGCCACGGATGATTCTCGCTTTCCGGCAGCCACTCCCGGGGATAGTGCTTGGCCATCACTTCATAGTTGTCCAGCCCTTCAGTCCCATATTCACCGCAGGTCACCTTCCAACCCCGTTTCACCGCCGGCAGGTACCCTTTGTGGAGCTTGCCCAAGGGTACGGCGTGGTTGGTGTACCACATGCAGTAGCAGTGGAAATCAGGCAGGCCTTCCAAGGTCGGTGGATCATAGTCCCCTTCCACGTTTTTCACAACCCTATCCGGGTTTTCCAAAGCAACCGCTTTGCGGGCGGCCTGGAAGAAGTATTCCAGCTCCTGCCGGAACAAGTGCCGGTGAGCCTTTTCCCGGTAGCGGCGGTTGTACTTGTGCTTGGGGTTGGGGTGCGTGCGGATGGCGACGGGTTCGTTGATAAAAGTGACCATGATCGATGAAGGGTGGCTGCGGATCAGCCGCTCCATTTCCCCAACCTGCCTGATGGCCTCGTAAAACTGACTGCGCCGGAGTGTGCCGAACAACGGCAGGTCACACTGGTGCATCATGCCCAGCATGTCGCAGTAATCGTAAATCTCTTCCTGAACCGGGCGCTGGGTGATGCGGAAATAGTTCAGATGCGCCAGTTTGGCGATGAGGATGTCATCGATCAGCTGATCGAAATCGCCGCGGATCACACACTGCTGCAGATGGCCCATTTCGTTGGCGCCTCTGAGGATAACCGGGCGGTTGTTCAAGTAAAGCGTCCCTTTTGGCGAACCGGTCTCATCCATGTGGAACTTGCGCATGCCGAAATTCCGGTCCCGCACATCCAAAAGCCGCCCGTCTTTGCTGACCTTGATTCGGGCAGTGTACAGCCATGGGCTCTCCGGTTCCCAAAGCCGGAAGTCATTGAAGGGAAAACGGTAGCGGTAATAGTTCACGCCCGGGCCGGCATACGGCACGGCGATAGTCTCGGCGAGTTTCACCGGCTCGGGGAAATTGCGGGGATATACTTCCAAATCAATGACGAAATCCTGCTCCAGCCGGCCGCTGCTGCTGAAAATATCGATCCAGGCCTCGATGGTGCCGCTGTCAATGTCGGGGCGGATGAAGACATCATGGACAAACAACCCTGAGCGCTCCTCCAGGTAAACCTGGTTGTAGATTCCCGCCCCCGGCGGGCAGTGGTGCCAGCCCACCTCAGGATCATCCCAGCCGGGGCCGGTGGCGGCATAGATTTTGTCTCCGTCCAGAATCGGCATCTCCTGGACACCCAACGTGGGATAATCGTTCTTGACTTCCACCACCAGCACATTGTGCTCCCGGATTGTATCGGTGACGTCAAATTCGAAGGGGGCGAAGAAACCCTCATGCGAACCGATCCATTTGTTGTTCAGGTAGACATTGGCGATATAGTCCACACCTTTAAAGACAATGTAAACCCTTCTGCCTTCTGTTCTAGTGAAAGTGAATTCGGTGCGGTAATAGCCGGTCCATCTCCCGTCCACCCCAGCCGGGCCGCGGTAATCGGGAATCACTACCTGTTCCCAACTGCCGCGCCCTTCCAGGACAAAGGCGAAGTTGGTGTCGTCTTCAGTATGATACCGGAACTGAAATCGCTCAAGGGGCAGCCTGTGCCTTTGCAAGGGGGGATCGGGCACATGATTCTGCAAAAACGGAGTGTATTTCGCTCTTAATGCCGCAAGCTCCGCCTTAAACAGCCGCAGCTTTTCTCCATAGGGCAGTTCTCGGACTGGATCGGCCTTCAGGGCTGCCGCCGGAAGATAATGCTTTTCAAGCGGTATGGGCGTAATTTCCACCAACTGCTCGTTTTGGGCCGGGTGCTCTGTCAGGCCGATTTCCGCAAACAAATCGCGACCGGTCACGCTAATTTCCCCTTCCATGGATCCTGACTCCATTCCTATAGACATTGTACCCTTCCTCAAGCTCCGCCGCCCTGGGGTCCAGGCAGCCCTGGGCCTTGAAGGTGATGCGGTAGGTGTCACTGCCGATTCGGACTCGATCCAGGATGAAATACTCCAGGCCCACATCGATCGGATCAAAACTGATGCCGTTTTCGGCAAAGGTGATCCCGGCGACATGCGACATGATCAAGTCGATATAAAATGAATGGTTGTAATCCGGCTCGTCGCTGATCGGTTCTCCCGTTTCACCGTGGTAATGCTCCACCAGGTAAGGTTTGGCCAGGTCCCGATCCCGGAAATGCTGCAGCGAATACTCCCGGAGGTAATAGGCAAATTCTTTGTCAAAGCAGTGGCCGTTGCGCTTGCTCTCTATGCCGATAGCGTCGATGGCCACTCCGGTTGTATACGGCCAGGACGGCCCGCACCAGACACAGCCGTTCCGGCCTTTGATCAACCGGCCCATCCAGCCCCCTTCCGGACGGTAAGCCCTGCAGTCCCGAGCCACCGACGGGAAGGGGCAGGCTGTATGGAAATAGGCTGGATCGAACAGCTTTCTCAAGCCGCCCAGGTGCTCTTTCCCAGTGATCGCCGCCCAGTGGGGGTAGACTCCGACAATATTCTTGACCATGGCTTTGGCGTCGGTCTCATGGTGGAGGTCATAGAAAAACTCGGTTTCCGGATCCCACATCTTGTTGAGTATATCCTGTTTGATCTCCTCCGCTTCCTGCTCATACATGGCATAGTCCGGATCCCCCACCGCCCGGCACAGCCGTGCCAGGCCCAAGACGTTCTTAAAGTGGTATACGGAGCGGTCGACTCTTTTCAGCGGCGTGTATCCGGCAGGATCCTTCGGGTTGTCGGGAAAGCCGTGGAAATACCAGTAGCTCGGCTGATACTCCTTGCCTGTCCGGTTGTGCTTCACCTCTATCTGGAGGTAATCATCCCGGGAATACACTCTGGTTTCGTTCGCCACCACATCCTTCAACCGGGGCAGCAGCTCTTTGACAAACTCCTTGCTGCCGTCAACCAGATAGAACTGATAGATCGCCCACACCCCGTAGTTGGCAAAGGAGTGGAGCCGCCTGTCCACATAGGCGCAGCAGAAGAGGCCGTTTTCCTCCACATTGCTGACCATGTTCCGGATCATGTCGTAAGCGATCTGCCGGCTGCCGTGCCAGCGCATATCCGTCAAGTGAAGGGGGGTGGACAGGTTGATCAGTTTGGCAAATCCCCAGCCGCTGCTGGATAAAGGCCGCTTCGATTTTTTATGGGAGCGCCCTTCGTACATCACCATCCCCTGCAGGAAACCATAGTCCGGCTGCGCCAGGTTGTGCCTGAGGACAAACCAGCGGTAGTGCCAGGTTTTGTTCAGCACCATATCATTGGACTCAAAGTAGGGAACATCCCGGAAGAAACTCTCGTATTCCTCATTGTGCCGGGCGATATAATCCACGCCGTCGGCGAAGAAATCCACCGCTCGCCGCGCGATGCTGCCCAGATCCTCGACCTCCAGGTTGCCGACGGCAGCGGCCACAACAAACTCTACGCTTTCACCGGGCTCAACACGGAGAGGCCCTTTTTCCAGGCCGATATCGCTCCTAATGGCGGCGCCGACTGCAAAACCGTGTTCTGTTTTAGGAGACACCAGAGTGAGGCAGCCAGTGCCTGCGTCCACTCCAGTTTCACACAGCGCCGCCTCCACCTCGAGCTTGAGTTCCATGGGTTGGCTGGTCTTGTTGACCCAGCGCTGGCAGGATACGGCACAGTCGTCCCAGGTGACGAACTTGGTCTCGGTCAGGGATACCTTCGGATTGTCCAGCTTCATCACAAGCATGCTCGGGTACCAGGTGGTTTCCGCTTCTTCGTAGCTGTTCACCGCGGTGCACCTGATCCGGAACAAGCCGGTGAGATTGATTGTGTGGATGAAATCAATGCGCCCGGAAAACCCCGGCTCTTTCTCCAGGTAATCCACGAACAGCCTTCTGCCCGTAGGGCCTAAAAGCAGCTTCCCGGGCAGTATGCGCAGGCTGCGCCCTTGATAAGACAGATGATCATTAATCATGACTGCTTGAAACCTCCCCCGCTTTTTCCTAGAGTCGGTGATCCGCGGTTTTGACCACCGCGATCGAGAATCTGGTCTCCTGCCGGCGTGTGCCGGCGCCGGGCAGATCCGGCATGGAACCGTCCTTGCCGTTCGCCTCTAGATCATAGTAGTTCACCCGCCGCTTGGTGTGGAACACCAGCCTTTCCAGCGCATGAACGGAAGCGTTGAACATGAACGCTTTATTCACAAGCATCTCTCCGCCGCATGCGGCGGCCACAGTGAACTGGTTGGCGGCGCAATCGGCCTTGATGGTCACATCATAGGCTTTACCCAGCTCAAACCTGCCCAGATCATGGTAGACACCGTTGCCTTTGACGTACAGGCGCTGATCGTGCTTGAACACCAACCTCACCGGGACTGAACCCCGGGCATCGGCGAGATCGACATACAGCCCGGCAAGGCCGACACTGTCGGGAATGATCCGCGCTGTCACCGTGACACCCGCCGATTTGACGAACACCCGCTCGGCAATGGCTTGATCATATGGATCACTGTCAGTGAGCACCAGCCGTTTTTCTGCAGGGCAGACATAGACCCGGCACCATTTGGGCGAGTAGATGTTCCATTTAATAAGCCTTGCATCGGTGAAATCCTCATCCACCGGCTCTATTTCCTCTCCAGTGATGGGCACAGGCACTTTGCACACCCAGATATCTTCTTTGTTCATGCTGTAGGTGAGCCACAAATGCCCGTCATCAGGTTTCGGGTAACCTTCACAGATACCCCGCACATACTGAGGCCCCAGATTTTTGGCCCATCCGGCATACCGTGTCGGCGGCACATGAAAGGTTAACGCCAAGAGGTTGTCGTAGTTGATGCCGTCGTCGCTGGCCGCCACTGCCAGGGGCCAGCGGTGCATGCTGTCGGTGGAAGGGTTGTAGACCAGAGCGTACCTGCCGTCGCTGGTTTTTTCTCCCCACATCTTGCCAGTGGAAGTCTCGATGGTGCGGCAGCGGACAAAATCGCTCCAGGTTTTTCCTCCATCGGAACTGAAGTTCACCAGGGCGTTTTTGTACAGCCCTGCCACCCTGCCGTCGGGCAGAGTGTAAAAGCAAAACGCCTGCCGGCTCGGCTGGGGGAAGAGTTCAGTGTCAAAGCGCTGCTCTTCCCACCATTGGCGCACGATCAATCTGTTGGCCAGCAGTTCGCCGCATGCCTTGACAAAGCCCGGATCGCTGCTTGCTGTGTAAAACGGAAACGGCACGTGCTCGGGCCTAAACCCACCGGATTCGTTGTAGCGGATCACATAAACCGGCGAGAAGGTGAAATCCCGGTACACCTCCCGCACCACCCGGGCGATGCCGTACCCGTTGTTGGGGCTGGTGTGAACATCAGGCGACACCCCGTAAAAACCCAACACCAACAGCCTGCCCTCTTGGGAAACGTAAAAACCCATGCGCTGATGCATGACAGCGGTGTCGCCGGGCTTGATCAGTTCTTTTTTGGGGCCGGTGTAGACCCCTTCCGGAAGCGCGTATTGGGGAAAGATCACAACTGGCTTGGACCAGGTCTCCCCATCCCGGGACCAGGTCAACAGGGTGTGGGAAGGCGGCAGGTGCTCGCTCACCGGATTGCTGAGGTATTCGATCCAGAAATGTTCATTCCAGTAACAAAGCATCGGAGCGTGGTTGTACGTCCAACCGTAATCTTCTTGTGACTCCGGGTGTTCCCGGTTCGCCCGCACCACCTGGTAGTGCTTGGCTCCCACCGCGTGCCGGAGCGCTCCGTCATAAAAGCGGATATCCGCCTTCTCCAAGCCGATGTAGCGGATTGGATCCTCCATGGCGACCCTCCTTTTCCATCCTGGTCAGATCAGATACCTGGCCAAAACATCATCCACTTTGACAACCTTGCCGGTCTTAATTGATTCATCAATCGCCTCCAGAACAGCGATGGTGCGGATGCCCTCCTCCAGATCCGGTTTGGGGGCTGTGCCCTGCGCCAGGCACCTGGCAAAATCTTCGATGTAGTTCTGGTATTCTCCCGCATGGTGTGTTTCCGCCTCAAAACGGAAGTAATACCTGTGCAGTTGATCATATGTGTGGAGGTCCGCCGTCTTCTTGACCGGCGCAAAATTCGTATAATACCTCAGTTTGGGGTATCCCGCCCGGCTGATCCCTTTGGTGCCCCTCAATGTGCAGCTGATCGACTGCTCCACCTCACTTCCCAGGGTGGGGGCGGCATAGATGCCGGAAACACCGGCGCAAATGCCCCGCCTGCTTTTGAGGACAGCCTTGATCGTGTCGGGAACAGTCAAGTTCCACTCTTTGCTGTTTTCACTGACAATCCCCGCGGCATACACTTCTTCGACATCCGGCAGGTACCACACTGCCAGATCCACAGCGTGGTTCATGAAATTGTACAGCCAGGAAAAGCCTGATGTCCGGCTCCAGCTTTTCTGCAGAAACCAGCGGGCATCGGTCACATAATGGGTTTCCAAAGTGAGAAGTTCGCCGTGGCGGCCAGCTTCGAAATCGCGGCGCTGCCTGATCATCGGCTCAAAATAGCGGGAACTCTGGCCGACAAACACCGCCTTCCCCGTACACCGCTGCACATCCAGGAGTTCTTTGGCTTCGCCCAGATCAACAAGGAGCGGTTTGGTGCAGATCACATGCTTGCCTGCTTCCAGCGCCATTCTGATATGCCGCCCATGCAGTTGGTCCGGTGTGTAGATGCCGATCACATCTATATCCGGGTCATCAAGCAGATCTTGGTATGAGGTAGTGTACTTGTCCAAGCCAAACTCAGCCGCCCTGGCGCGGCACACCTCTTCGTCGATGTCGCAGATGCTGCCCAACTCCCACAAGTCGCTTGCAAGGCAGGCGGAAATAATGCTCCTGCCTTCTCCCAAACCCAGGACACCCAGAGTCAACCTGTCTTTCATTGACGATTCCCCCTATTCGTCGGCATCAGCGGTATGCACCGTATTTCCGCACCACTTCCAGCGCTTTGAGGTAGTTGTCTGTCTTGGCTCCATACTGCACCGAGTTGGTGGAGCCGAAAATGAACCCGCCGCCGGGCATGAGGAACTCCAGGTTTTGGCGCACTTCCTCCTCGGCCTGTTCCATGGTGCCCTCAACCAGAGTCTCGCACTGGATTCCGGTCCAGAGGGTGAGGACATCGCCGTATTTCTCCTTCACCAGCCTGGTGTCCATACCGGCTGTCTCCTGGATTGACTGGTAACCTTTGTACCCTGCCGCCACAAAATCGTCGAGAATGGCCCAGATGTTGCCGCAGCAGTGGAAGAACGGAATCATGCCGTGGGCTTCGGTCAAGGCGTTTACCTGTTTGATCAGGGGCACGAAAATGTCGCGGATCACGGTAGGGGACATAATCGTGGCGTTGTTCATGCCGAAGTCTTTGCCCTGCATGCAGATGAGCACATTGTGCCTGGCGCAGTGTTCGATCAACTTTTTGTTGTAGGCGATGGCATAATCGTACATCTTTTTGATCTCATCGGGGGCAAGCAGCGGCAGGATCAGCTGATGCTCCTGGCTGCCGCCGAAGATTCCCATCAGAGTGTCGTAGATGTCGATGCCGCGGAACAAGACCGCCTTTTCCTTCCCATACTTGCCGCCAAAGTAGTCCACCAGCTCAAAGATGGAGTCGTCAAGCTGCTCCAGCCTCTCGAAGCGCCGCTTGATGTCTTCCTCGGTGATTGCCTCTTTCCCCTGGCTCCGGTTGTCGACACAGACAATCGAGTCGTTGCTGGCAGCATACTTGTAGATTCTGCCTCGGGAGTCTTCCCAAACTCCGTCGCCTACCTTTCGAGGCGGATCGGGATGGACATAACCCTTGGGAGGGACCAAGTCAACGGTGATGATATCGTACTCCAGCTTTTCCACCAGTTCTTCGTAGTCTTCCTTGTAGCTTTGAACAACTTCGTCCCGCCTCCCTTCCCACAGCGCGATGGTTTCATCTTTCCGGTTGCGGTAATAGGTGTGACGGCCGATAATCTTGCTCACATGGTCGTGATCGATGCCCCATTCCCCGACCGGGACACGATCCGGTTCCTGATGGGCGATGGTTTTCAACACTCTTTCTTTTGAAGTCATCCCATACTGCCTCCTATGGTTAGTCTAGACTGTAGTACAGCCAATCGAGGGTTTCCGGCCCGTCGTATTTGTGCTTTCCGGCATAAGCGTCGAGGTTCGCGGCTTTGGGGATCACTCCCACGACCAGATAGCTGCCTGTGCCGAAGTATAGTTCGTGGACTCCCTTTTCATACTGGAGAGCGTGAATGTCAATGGGTGGGCAGCTGCTGGCGTTGATTGCGTTCTTGAACCGTACTTTCACACCACCCCGGTCGTCGGCGTGGGCATTGGTCTCCAATTCAGGCGCCTGCAGCCACTTTGGATCTCTTTCTTTGATATACCCAATCAGAATCTGGCTGTCCTCAGGCAGTTCGATCTTGATGCTGCACCCTGCGCTCCGGGCATGGGCATGGGCCATGCGGATGCCTGTGAGGCCTTCCAAGGGCTTAATCACATCATAGATAATCTGATCCCCGTCTGTGAAGAGTTTCTCCCCTTTCACCACCTTGTACAGCTCGCAGTCGCTGCCCAACAGCTTGAACGGGGCTTCCGGTAGGGATGATTGGGCACCAGCCTCGAACTGGGGCAGATCGCCTGCTTTGAGCCTGGCGATATTGCGGCGGAAGTTCTCATACTCCCGTTCATATTCCGGCAGGCACTGGCGCCAATGGTCATACAACTCACCGTCGGGGAACGGAATTTTGCGGTGCCTGGTCTGGAGGCTGTTGGCATAAAGATAAGTCCGCTCGGTGATTGCCGTAAGCTTTTTGTAGGCCTCAAGGCTCTGGGCCAGCAGCCCTTCGGCTTTGTCCAGGAGGGAAAAATCGCCCCTAAACTGTTCATCCATTGTATACTTGTACTTCAAGACTTCCATACCTGCTTCCAGTTTGAAACAATAAAACCGGGTCAGATGGTACAGCGCCTCAATATCGCTCTTGATGCGGCGGAGCTCCAAGCAGGGTTCGTTAATAAGGCCAAAAGCCTGTTCGCACTTGCTTAAAGCCGCCTCGGCGTCGGCCTTCACTTCTTCTATCATATCATAAGGTGTCTCACCGACATGGGGCCGGCCTGCCAGTTCTTTCGTGATGTAGTCATCGGGCTGTTCTCCGGCTCTGGCCACCGAATGCCACAGCTCCCGGTTGGGGCCATAGCGGTTGACATTGGTGATCTGACTTAAGGTCATACCCAGGCTGAACGTCTGGCGGTTGCCTTCGGTGATGCCGATCCTGCCCAGGATCTTCGGGGCGATCTGCCCGGCGCTGTTCATCGCCTCCACCAGGAGTCCGGCGGCTTGGCTGTCGATCTGGTAATGCTCTCCCACTCGTTTCGTCCAATACAGGGACTCATCCTTTTCATCCCGTTCCGGGTTCCAGGCATAGCGGAACCAGGCTTCGTACCACATCCAGTCCCGGTCCAGCTGCAGCATTCTCGGTTCAGCCTTGTCCGGAGCGTAAGGCCAGTCCCAATAGAAGAGGGGGTACAAATGCAGTCCGTTGCCGCCCAGTCGGTACTTGGCGGCCTGCATGCTTTTTTGAATAAAATTCACGGCGTTGTAGCGGAAAGGCTCCAGATTGGCCAGAACATGCACATTGATGATGTGCGTCGACTTCATCCCGCTCAATGCTTTGTGCTGCCTCTGCCAGCTGCCTCTGGGGTAATAGGTGGTCAGGCTTTCGCCGTTGTACTTCCACATGGTGTACAGGTTGGAATAAAGCTCTTCGGCCCCTGCGATCGCAGCGAAAGGATCGCAGTCGTGAGCCCGGAGGATGATCGGCGGCTCTTCCCCAATCCCAGCTTGCCGCATGCCCTCCTTGACCGCCGGGATGATCGTCTTGACGAACCATTCGGTCTTGTTGTCGTAACCGCGGAGGGCTTCACCCAGGCAAACCATGAGTCCAATGTTGGGAAAAGATTTGATGAATTCAACAATCGATTTGGCGGTGTAATCGGCCACCAAAGGGTGAATCCTTGCCTGGCGCTGTTCCAGGCCGTGCTTTACGGCAAAGGGGTACGGAATGTGGATATTGTAGAATTTGAGCACAACCCAAATCCCCCGGCGGTCGCATTCCTCCGTCAGCCAGCGGAACATGGCGCGGTTGAGCTCGTACTCCTCTTCCGAGACTTCCAGCGCTTCGGGGTACTCTTCGAGCTTGACCAGTGAAGAAAAAGGATGGCCGCTCCACAAATAGAGCACGTTGCAGCGGTAATCCACCATACGGTCCAGGAACACACGCCACAGCTCTTTGTCGTAGAACCAGGGGAACCGATCCGGGGTGATCGGGTATTCATACGTCAGCCGCGGCGGCTCGATCTTAGTTTTCTGCAGCCCCAGGCAGGGTCCCCGCAGTTTGAACGCGGGCGCGTCATAGAAGGCCAGGTTCGTGGGGAGCGACCCTTCACGGGCGATGCGGCCTGCCAGTTCCCGGCAGCCGTAAACAGTGCCGGTATCATCTCCCCCAACCACCACGGTGAGCCGCCCTGGGCAGGATTCCAAGTAGAAGCCTTCCTTGCCCGGCTCCGGGCCGTGGTAAAGCAGCACTTCCTGTTCTTCGAGCCATGCGATGAACGGATCCCGGCCTCTGCAGCCAACGTAAATCTTGTCGCCGTCGAAACCGCGGTAGCTGTGGAACTGATCGATGAGAGTTTCCCGCCTCACATCATAACCCGCCTGTGCCAGTCCCTGCTCAAGCAGGCTGATGCCGAACTCAATCCTTCTGCCAACTTCCCCACCAGTCAGGATCAGTGCTTGCTTCATCAATCCCATCCCTCCTCCAATAAGAACAGATACCCTTTCGGCGGCAGTTCCGCCAGCCCATCGACAGCAGCGCCCCGCAGGACATCGTGGTAGGCTCGCTCAAGCTCCACTGCCGCTGGTTCTTTGCAGAAATTGAAGATGCAGTACAAATTTTGGTGGTTGTACTTCCGCACAAGCACTTCCACACCCTCTGGGACCGCGAACGGCAGCCCGGCAACCCCGCCTTCCTCCACAACCCTCTTCAAGAGGGTTTTCAGAAGATCCGGCTCCAGGCCTGTGCCCAGGTAATATGCTGTGCCCTTGCCGTAGCTGTTTTTGCTGATAACACCGATACCTTCCCGGAAGTTGCCGGTGTATGTGCCGATCAGCTCCGCCCCGTTTGGTTCGAGGGTTTCCGCCCAGTACCTGTTCATACCCCGGGCACAGCCGGTGCCGGTGTCCAGGGTGACAGCGGCGGCTGTGCTCTCCACCACCGGTTCCACTTCCCCGACTCTGATCCCGAACAGATCAGTAAGCCCACAAGGCAGGGACTCGGTGATCCCCAGATTGTCCAGGTTTTTCACCCCCGCAAGAAACGTGGATAATAAAACGCCTCCGTTGTAGACGTATTGTTTCAAACGCCGCTTGAACGCTTCGCTCATAATCATGGGGGCTGGGACGATCACAACCTTGTATTTGTCCAGATCGTGATCGAACGAGATCACATCGACTCCCACACCCAGCCTGGTCAGCTGGTGGTAGAACTCGCCGCAGAAATGCGCGTAGTCGAAATCCTTGGCGATGGGCTTGATCTTCAGCGCCCACAGTGAATCATAATCGAACAAGACGGCAACTTCGTTCTCAAAGTAGGAATTCTTCAGTGTCAAGCCAAGCTGCCTCAGATCCTTGGCGGCGGCCTGCATTTCGTAGAACCGGCGCCTGGGGATCCCGTCGATATCCACGATGGCATAGTTCAGCTGTTCCGCCCCAAACGGGAAGGTCCTAAACTGAAAATGCGCCACCAAATCCGCTCCGGCGGCGAAGGCATGGACGGCCGCCTGGCGCAGGGCGCCGGGGTACGGCTGCAGCCTGCCTGAACCCCAGAGTCCGTGGCCGCCGCCGGAAACGAACTCCAGCAGCCAGAAGTCCTTATTGCAAACCCCTCGCGCATGGGCATACGGGAAGGAACTGATCATGCCCTCTCGCAGGTTGGGGTAATAGTCGAAAGCGTACACATCCAGATTCTGAAAGGCTCTGTAATAATCGATGCTGTTGGTGGCCAAACCTGTGGCGTTGGTGGTTGTCGGCTTGTCGGTGTATGCTTTGATCGCATCTCTTTGGATGTTTTGATACTCAATAAGGGACTCGCTGCAGAAACGCTCGAAATCCAGGCGCAGCGACGGGTTCTCAAAGTAAGCGGGGATGGCCTGTGCGGTGTTAGGTTCAATAGTGTTCACCGGGGGATGGATCTGGCCGAAATGATCATAAACCTGGCCCCAGAAGATTGTGCCCATTCTCCTGTTTAGCTCGGTTATCGTCCCATACTTGGCCTCAAGCCATCTCTGGAATTTCTCCCGGCACACCGGGCAGCGGCACCGGCCTGTCCCCTCCTGAGCCAGTTCATTGTCAATCTGGAAGGCGTAAACGTAGGGGTTGTCCCCATAGTGGGCGGCCACCGCCTCGGCAATCCTGCGGGAGTACTCTCGATAGACCGGGTTGTTGTAACAATAATGCCGCCTGCCGCCAAAGGGCCTGGCCACTCCCCGGTTGTCCACATAAAGGATCTCCGGGTGCTTTTCCACAAGCCAAGCCGGAGGGCAGGCAGTCGGAGTGCAGACAATGGTCTGGATCCCGTTCTCCCCCAGCTGTTCGATCACTGGGTCAAGCCAGGCAAAGTCATACTCCCCTTCCCGGGGTTCAAACTTGCACCAGGCGAACTCGCCCATCCGCGCCAGATTGACGCCCAACTCTTTCATCAGGGCGATATCATGGCCGATTTCAGCCTGATCCTTGTGTTCCGGATAATACGAAACGCCGTACTTCATCTTCATCCCCTCTTCTTTGAGCATTAAAGTCCGCTCCTGCCGGAAGCGGACTTTAACACCGTGCTTCAGATTTCAGCAAACGCAGTTCTGCTGCTCAAACCGCAGGACTGCTACTGCTTGAGAATCTCATCCAGCTGCGCCTGCCATACCGGCTGCTCAGCGGCGAGGACGCTGGTCGCGCTTTCACCGTTGACAATGATTCTGACGAACGCCTGCGGATTGCTGCTCTCAAACAGAATTGAGCGTTCAAGCTGGGTAGGCAGGAACACGGGTGTCACCGGCGGATTACTGAGCAGCTCAAAGGACTCGTAGTCAAACAAGCCCGATGCGTACCGTTCCCAATAAGTCTGCTCCCAGGCTTCCATATCCTCGATATAAGGTTCCTTGATCTGCCACAGGGCACTGACCACTTCAATGATTGCGGCAGGATCTTCCACATAAATCGGAATAGCGCCTCTGGCATCGACAAACATGTTGAACTCGTTCTTGCCGTTCGGGCCCTGCGCCGGCAGCATCAGCCCCCACTCGTCGCCGATGGTCTGGAAGTGCTCTTGGTACGACCTGCCGGAGATTTCGGTGCCGATCTGGATCGTCATGGCCGCATCGCCAAGCTCGGCCTGGCCGCGCCGCGCCCAGACACCGTCGCTGTACAGGCGCTGCATGAATTCCACAGTTTCAATCACATGGGGGTTGAGCAGGTCAAAGACAATCTTCCCATCTTCGGTGGTCTTCGACACCCTTGCGCTGTTGGACACCAGCATGACGATGATCTCATCCCGGAGGTTGACACTTCTAATGCCCCACTGATCAGTGATACCGTCGCCGTCTTTATCCTTGGTCAGAGCATGGAGCACCTCTTCGAACTTGGCCCAGGTCCATTCGCCCCGCTCAAAGATGTCGTAGAGGCTTTCCACACCTTCCCTTTCAAACAGGCTCTTGTTCCACACCAAATACCTGGCTTCCGACGAGTGGTTGTTGTATTCAAAGGTGTAGATTGTATCGCCCACACTTGCGCCGATACGGGGATCCGGCCGCCTAAACAGCTTGGGATAAGCATCGTAGAAGTCCGGGCCTATGTAGTCGTTCAGCGGATGAATCAATCCGTCGGCAATCACGGCCGGGCTGATTTGAATGGCGAAGAAATCAAACGGCTGATCTCCGGCCAAAACAGCCAACCGCAGTGTTTCCAGGGCATCTGCGGCATTGCCTTGTTGGACAAACTCGATCTTGCAGTTGAACATCTTTTCTACCGACTCGATATGCGCTTTCAGCACTTCATCGGGTTCATACCAGTTGTAAGCGCCCCGCGGCCCTAAGGGTGTGATGTTGTACCATTGGCATTGAATGCGGATCGTCCGGCCGCCCAAATCAATCTTGGGTGTTTCGGCAGCCTTGGCGCTTGCAGCGAAAACGATCACTAGCAGCAGCAAAACCGGAATCAGTTTTTTCATAGATCAGTCACCTCTTTGTTAGTATTGATTATTGCACAGCAGTACTTTTCAAGCCCTTTAAAAGCTCACCCAATACTGCAGAAGTGGTGCTCGCCAATCACCTCCCCTGTCACAGCCTTCGGTCAGCCGACAATACCAGTCCGCTCGATACTTTCAATGAAGTATCTCTGCAGAAACCCATAAAGCAACAGCAGCGGTGTGATGAACATGATCATACCGGTATTGTTGAGAATCGAGATATACTCTTTGGAATACTGCTCCACATCAAAGGTCCGCGTCAACCGCTCCAGGGAAAACGGCAGCAGCGGCGCGGTGTTGGACAGGTACATGCGGGTAAACTGGTAGTCGTTGTACTGCCAAACGAAGGCAAACAAGAATACAACCAGCATGGCCGAAGCCGCCCCAGGCACCATTATAGTCAAAAAAGTCCTGAACTGCCCGGCTCCGTCCACCAAAGCCGCCTCTTCCAGGCTTTTCGGCAGGCCCCTGAACACCTGGCGCATGATGTAGATAAAGAACCCGTTGCGCAGTCCCATGCCGGTAATGGAAGTCAGGATGAAAGGCCAGTAAGTCCCCAACAAGTTCACGGATTTGGGCATGATCCCAAAGAAGTCGAAAAACCGGAAATTCAGAAACAAAGGCACCATGATCATCTGCGGCGGGATCAACAGGGTGAGGATCACCAGCGCAAAGAGCAGATTCTTGCCGAAAAAGTCAAACCGGGCAAGGCCGTAGCCGATCAAACTGCTGGAAACCACCTGCAGCAGGGCGACAGTTGTGGCCAAGACCAGCGAGTTGAACAAAGCCTTCGGATAGTCCATAAAACCGTACAGCAGCCTGTAGTTCTGGACAATGCTTTCATAGTTCAGTTTCCTGGGGATCCATTTCACCAGCATGTCGTACATGTCCTTTTCTGTCATCATTGACGATGACAGCTTTATCAGGAGCGGATAGACGATAATGTAACAGATTCCCAGGACCAATACAGCCCGAACGAAGGCCCACAGTGTTTCCGCCCAAAAGTGTGAAGTGAAAAACCTGCTCTTGCGGCGGACCTTAGGCATTGTTTCGAGATCGCGGCTCAGTTCAGCGGCCATGTTTAATCACTCCTCCATATAAACGACACGTCTGGCCAAGAGCAAGAACACCAGTACGAGGATGACAGCAATCACGCCAAAATACATCCAGGTCATCGCCACACTGACCCCGTAAATACCCCGGCCCCAGGCCGAATCGTTGATCAACTCCACCAACGTGTTGCCGGGGCGTGTGAATGAATCCACGATGATATAAATGATGTTGGTCAAAAACAGCGGCGACACCAGAGGAAATGTGATTTTCCAGAATGTCTCCCAGCCGGTCGCCCCCTCAATGGCGGCGCACTCGTAGAGCGACGAAGGGATTCCCTGCAGGGCGGACAAAAACACCACAATCGGTATGGCGGAAGCATTGATGATGTCCGGGACTCTTTCCACCGCCGTCAGAATGTACTGCACAAACCAAGCCGGCATCCTCAACACCGACAGCAATCCAATCATCGATCGGGAAACAGAGAATACTTCCGTCTCGTCCGGCACATAACCCAGGACATCGGTGAGAATGTCCCCCGATTCGAACCTGTAAACGATGCCCGCGGTCAAGATCACCGGCAGGAAGAAGACCACCCTTGCCATCCACCGGCCGCGGAATTTCTGGTTCAAAAGGTTTGCCGCGAAGAAGCTGAACAGGATGATGGCCGGCAGGTCCACCAGGATCTGGATCGTTGTCTCGGTGAACACCCGGACAAAATCCGGGTCAACCCGGAGCGCGTAGCGGAAGTTCTCCCAGCCCACATAGGTGAGCTCAAAACCTGCCGCCTTGATGGTAAGCTCGTTAAAGGCAAAAATGATCGATTGGACTATCGGCCCCAGGAAGAAGGCAATAAAACCAAGGATGAACGGGCTGACAAACAGGTACCCCCATACCGCCCGTTTCCGCCTCAGAGTAAAGCGCGGCCAAAACCTAATTCGCATCAGCAATGCCCTCCAGTACAACAAAGTCTTTGCCGCCGACCAGCCAATCTCCTACCATGACCGCATCGTCATTGTAATTGACGATGATCGTCCGGCCGTTTTCATACATAGTCTGGTATACATTGTCCGCAAGTTTGCGGTGATCAACGATCTTAAGGTTCTGGATGCCCTTCAGGGCGGCATTCGCCTTTTGGTACATCTCTGCGGCAAGCTCGAGCCAGTCGTTGTAATGCAGTGAATATAGATAGGCGAAATCAGTGTCCTTCACCATTGAAGACTCCTGATAACTGCCGATGAAATAAGGATACCCTCCTGTCTCGATCATTTTCAGGAACGAGTCTTGCCCATGGGCGGCCAGGTTGATCGGTTCTCCGGCATACGGCACCAGCCCGTGCAGCACAATTTGATAAAAGGGAATTTCTTCATCGACAATATAGTATGAGCTTCCATGCGTCGGCATGTTGACTATGGCGTCGGCATAGGGAACGGCGTAGCTGTTGCCGTAATCCACCATCAGCTTGTAACCAACGCTCTTCATCTTTTTCAGCTGTTCCGTGATAGTGTTCAAGGCCTGTTCCCGGTCAACCAGCTTTCTTACGTCGTTGTTGAAGTCGGAATTCAGCTCGTGGGCCAGATCCAACAAGGCCAGGCCAGGCACTCCATACTGACGGTAATTGGCCAGGAACTGATCCACCGTCTCCCCCAGAATCCTGGGGGAAAGCACCCAACTGACTGGATAGGCCCTGTCGAAAGTATCCAGCCAATACTCATAACGCCTCGCGGCAAGATTGTTAAGCCCGCGGGCCGCATCCTGTTTCGAATTGAACCCGTTCTGCTTGCTTCCCAGGTACACACTTTGAAAACCTACACTTGGATACAGTTCATGTCCATTGGCCTTGGCGAACTCCGCCAGCGCCTGGAAAGCCTTGGCTCCTCCCAAAGCTTTTTCAGCCTCGACGCTAACCGGGTAATCATGGCGGATGCCGCCGCTGAGCCAACCAAGATACTTTAGTTTAATATTGCTGATTCCCTGCTGCGACAAAGTCTGCAAAATCTCCTGCGCCTGGTTGAACGTGGTCAAGGGGCGGATCACCTTCCGGGCGATTCCCAAAATCGGTTCGATGGTGTCAATGCCTCCCACCAACTCCAGGAAGAACGGAACATCTTCTGCCGGTTCAAGCGGTTTCAGCTGGTATTTATCCATCAAGTAGCGGCGGTAGGAATCGGCCATGCCGATGTAGTCCGCGTCATCCCCGGTCAAGAAGAAATACCGGATCACGATATCCCCTTCATACATCCGCTGCTGATAGATAGCGGCCGATCCCGAGAAACTTATGTGGCTGGCCTTCTCACTCAAAGCGACTCTGCCGTTGGCCAGCAGCTGAAACTCGGCGAAAATCCGGTTATAGTCGTTGATCCTGCCGGCAATGTCCGCTCTGACGCGGGCAAAGGACGCACCTTCCTCGATCACGGCGAACAGCGCCTTGTCATTGTCCTTGATGCCGAATACCGGCATGACTGTCTGCTCCGGGTATCTCCGCTTCTCGGCGGGCTGGTCCTGGGCACCGTCGGGCCCATAGACCGGCTCGTTGAACGCCGCTCCCGCCAGGCGTCCGTTGTTGAGATTGATCAGGGCGCCGGAGCCGTCCGGTACCAGCATATATCCCTCACTGTCTTTTCCGGCGGCGCCAAAATACTCAAGCACTCTGATGGTCAGAAGCGGGAATGTATGTTTTTCCCCGACAACATCCTCCACATCCACCGGATACTTCACGTCTTTGACCGGAATCCGGACCAGAAGTTCCGGCCCGTCCAGGACGTATTCCAGAGGGATATGGAAAATCTGCAGGTTGGGCAGAAGTGGGTCGAGGTTGTTCATCACATGGTCTTCACCGCACTCGATCGGTGTATAGTCGGTCTCGGCCAAGACATTATAGATGGTGTTCAGAGTAAACTGCGGCACCTTCTGCAGAAGATAGGTCGGGTTGCCTACCAGCTGAGCCACATCCTGGAAGGTGACAAAATCGGATTTTTCGATATCCTGCCGGCTCTCGACCAGGTTTTCGACCAGGCGTTTGATGATGTCAGTTTTTTCTTTGTTCAGCTGGCTCTCAAGCTTGGTGATCTGGCTCTCCAAGTCAGCCCGTTCCGGCGCGTCTTCCGCCATCTGAGCCACCTGCGCCTTCATTGCCTCCAGTTGGCGCTCCCGTTCCTGATAATCCTTGTTAAGCACAACCAGATCGTACTCGCCGAACACCCGTTCATGGTTGAACCCGGCGATCTCCAACGGCTTCCGGTCACCCAGGGGAGCGAGCATGATCAAATGATAATAATTTAATAATACCGATTCCTGTTCGGCCCGGACCTCGGGATCCTCTGAAAAGATAAGGGCCTCCATCCGCTCCTGGCTGATCATCCGAGGGACGTAATGCCGGGGCTGCCACTGTTCCACCAAAGTATAGTCAATCCGGACACCGTTCTCAATCTCCTGGATATCATACTGCTCATAGACAGTGCTGAAGCGGTAATTCTCCTTCTCCGCCAGCTCAGGCGCGCCTGAACGGATAAAGTGATGTGTAATTGTGAACTGGCTGCTCAACCTCTCCAAGTTCAGCCCTCTCTGGCTGAAGCGATCCTGCGGGTTGCTGTACCAGAATGTGTGTGTGGCTTTGTCCTCGACAGCCACTTCTGTGGTGACCGGATCAATATACAGGTTAAGGTATTCATTGCTGGCCACAAGCTGGAAATCCACCTCTTGGGCACAGACAGAGAGACTGGCCGCAAGCAGCAGTATCGAGGTAAGACTCAGCAGTATCCTCCTATAGGTTGGTTGGCCTAACACGGTGATCGCTCCCTGCAATAGAATTTCTGAAACGCGGACGCTAAGTATCACAGCCGCAGCGTGATTTCGCGGTACACTTCCTGGACAAACCTAAGCATCCTGTCGAGCACATCGAAAAATAGGAGGCCGACAAAACAGGCGAAGCCGATTCCCACCACGGTTGCGGCGGTGGTGAACATGATTTTGCCGAAGCTGTAATCATGGGTCAGCCCGGTGCCCAAAAACAGCAGTGCAAAGGTCCAAATCACAGGGATGGAGTACGCCAGGTTGAACAATTTGCCCTCGTCAATGGTGATGTAGTTGCTGACAATCGTCAGAGGCACTGCCGCCAGCAGGAAGGGGGTAAGGCTGTAGGCCGCCGCGATATAAATGTCCTTCATTGTGCCCTTCCCGTCCATCAGCGTAGTCAGCGCCCAGTTCACCACGCACCACAGGAAAAAGGGAACGCCGATACTGATGGCTTCTACCATGATGTTGATGCTTTCAACCCTTCTGATATTGAAGAGAAACCCCGTGTACTGAGTCGTAAAGACATAAGACAACACAGTCAAAACCAGCAGGATGGTGGCGGCGGTGACAGTGCCCCTGTTTTCATGCTTCAAATCCCAGAACCCGTCAAAGGGGTGGAACATCACATGCCTGGCATAGCACAGAGCGTACCATGTCCGCTTCAGCCACGCATAGACGGGATTCTGCTGCACTTCGGGCCTGGCGAACCAGCGCGCCATTTTTGATTGAACGTACCTGCGCCTGAGCTTGGGGCCCCAGGACTGTGCTTTGGCGATGTAGATCAAGAATATGAGCGCCAAGAAAGTGGTCATCATGGTTCCGAAATTCTTGTTCACAAACTCAAACCTGAGAGCGGCATATGCTCGGGAATACCCAGGACGGTTGTTGCCGAGCCTGTAGTAATGCATCGCTTGTTTGTAGTTCTTCTGCTGCATGTAGGCTTCGGCCACACCAGAATAGGCCGGCTCGTAGTTTGGATTCATGGCTATAACCTGCCGCCAGTACTCTGTCGCCTCGGCAAACAGGCCGTCATATTGATAGCGCACTGCGTTGTGAATTGTGTGGGCATAGGCGGTCGGTTCAAACACAGTGATACAGTTGGCGCCTCGGCTGTCCAGGACCAACAGCCTGCCGTCAAGCTCCGCCAAAGAGCTGGGGCTGGTAAACAGCCCTATCCCGTTGCCGATACCGCCGAAGACATAAAGGAGGTTTCCGTTGTAGTCATAAGTGAACACTCTGCCCCTGAGCTGATCCAAGGCGCTGTACATGCCGTAGTCGCGGCCGATGATGTCAATCAGCTTCGAGTATCCGACAATACTACTATTAGTCCCTTCACTAAGATCGCCCATGGGCGGGAAAAAACCATTGCGCCTCAGCACATCGCTGCCGGCTGGGCTGAGTTTGCGGATAAAAAGATTGGTTTCCACTTCCGAAGAGGCGACGGTGGCATATATAAACCCCATGTCATCCAGGGCCATGGCACTGAATTCCGTGGGCAGCAGAAGCTGCATCCTGGCTCTTTGTTCCTCGGAGGCGATTTGGTACCAGAAGTATTCCCAAGGAGACCTTGTCACCCTTGGGGCTCCCATGAAACCCCGGAACTCCCCTTCAAGGGACATGTGCATGATCCCGTCGATAACCCCTTCCACAGTGACATAGAGGCGGTTCACCGGATCGATGGCGATCCGCTTGGGCCGGAACCGGAAGTGCTCAGACAGCATTTCGCGGATGTCGACCTGCGGCGCGTCGATCGTGTAGGCAAAGCTGCCGTCGGGGTTGAAGGCGACAATGCGCTCATTCTGCGTGTCCGCGACAAATAAACGCCCGTCGCTGGTCACAAAGACGCTCTGGGGATTGTTGAACTTCTCGATCTTGCCGTCCCGCTCAAATTGCTGGATGACTTCGATCAGAGTAAAATCACTGGTGGTTCTGATGATCCGGTGGTTTCCGGTATCGACAATATACAGAGTGTTGTCGGGTGCGGTAAAAATATACTGGGCGTTCCTGAACTCGCCAACCCCCAGATCCATGCCGCTGACCGTCCGGACGGGAACATAAGGATCTGGTATCGGTACCGCCATGCCCCAGTAGTTGTACACATAGCTTGGGTACAATGCCGCATTGGCACTGCTGGAACAAACAACGGCGCTCATGATGATCACGGCTGGCAGTACTATTGCAATTAGCCACCCTCTGCGCTGCATAAAGAGTCCTCCTCGGCGAAACCTGTCGACAGCCACTGACCAAACAGACAACTAAACAATTTACTTAACAGTTCGTTTGTTTCATTCTTAAATTGCTTACATTTTACTATATTATATATATAATGTCAAAAGGGAGTCCGCTTTTGGCAAAGCGGACTCTCCCGTCTAACTCGTCGGCGCCAGGCGCTACTGCTTCAGGATTTCATCAAGCTGGGCCTGGAATACCGGCTGTTCCGCAGCCAAAACGGAGGTTGCGCTTTCGCCGTTGACGATGATTCTGTTAAATACTGGCGGAGTGCTGCTGGGGAACAGGATTTCCCGCTCAATCGGCGACGGCAGGAACACCGGCACGACGTCGGGGTTTACAAGGAAATTGTAAGACTCTTCATCCTGCAGGCCCCAGATGTAGCGATCCCAGTATGCCTGTTCCCAGGCCGCCATGTCTTCGATGTAGGGTTCCTTGACCATCCACAGCGCGCTGACAACTTCGATGATCACTTCCGGATCTTCCACGTAGACCGGTATTGCGCCGGAAGCTGCCGCATACATATTGAACTCATTCTTGCCGTTTGGACCCTGCGGCGGAAGCATCAGGCCGAATTCATCGCCGATCAACGCCATGTGATCTTGATAGCCTTTGCTGGTGATATCGGTACCGGTGGCGATGGTCATCGCCGCGCCATCGAGCTCGGCCTGGCCGCGCCGGGCCCAAACGCCGTCTCGATACAGGCGCTGCATGAATTCGAGCGTATCGATGACATGGGGATTAAGCAGGTCAAAGACGATCTTGCCGTCCTCAGTGGTCTTTGTCACCCGGGCGCTGTTGGACACCAGCATGACTATGATCTCATCCTTGAGATTGATGCTGCGGATGCCCCACACATTGGTGATGCCGTCGCCGTCAGTGTCCCTGGTCAGCTTGTGGAGCACATCCTCAAAAGTTTCCCAGGTCCACTCGCCCCGTTCGTAAATATCGTAGAGGCTCTCAACGCCCGCCCTTTCCACCATGCTCTTGTTCCAAAGGATGTACTTGGTCCCCGGTGAAGTGTTGGACGACTCAAAGGTGTAGATGGTGTCACCTACCGCGGCCCCGATTCTCGGGTCAGGGCGGCGGAACAAGGAAGGATATGCATCGTAGAAATCGGGCCCGATGTAATCGTTAAGCGGTTGGATCAGCCCTTCCGCGATCAATGCGGGAGTAATCGGATGCTGGAAAAAGTCAAACGGCCTATCCCCGGCAAGAACGCTGAGGCGCAGTGTCTCAAGAGCGTCTGCCCGGTTGCCTTCGAGCACGAACTCGATCTTGCAGTTGAACATCTTCTCCACTTTCTCGATGTGGGCTTTCAGCATTTCGTCAGGGTTATACCAGTTGTAGGCCCCTCTCGGCCCGAGCGGAGTGTCTCCACCCCACTGTGTCTGAATGCGGATCACTCGGCCGCCCAAATCCATAACTTGTTTGACTTCCTCGGCGTGGGCTGCCGCGGCGAATATCAAAACAAACAACAGAATCGGTATCAGCCTTTTCATTGCTCGCTCACCTCTCCATGATTTTACTGACACGCGCCACCAAAACTACGTGCTGCTCGGGGTTTGGTCTATGCCGCCCTTCCACCCCCCTGCCTGGCAAAATATGTATCGTACTTAACGTTTACCTAATATTTTCTTATCAATTCTTGCGAGGTGTTTACATTTTACTCTATTTATCAACAGCTGTCAACCAAACACCGTGTCCTGCCGGGTGGGAGAATCTGTCATCCTGTGAATGAAATTCTGTCCTGAGGCAGCTTCGGTACTGGCCTGTCAAGTTCCAGGGCCACGATGGTATCTGGGGGCTCCGCCAAGGCTTCCGGGACAGAAACAGCGATGCCGCCGTCGTTTTGCTCAAACTCAAGCGCTTCACCGCCGATCGTCCGGCACCCCACCACCCTGCCCTCAAGCGGAGGCAGACGCAAACCGCTGAAACGTTCCCAATCGAGAATATGTATATAAATCGTGCTGTCTTTGTATGTACTGCCGTACACATCGTCCACAGGCTGGAACGGGCCGCCGCGGGTGCCGTAAATGCTTTCTCCGTTCGCCCGCATCCAAGCTCCGATCTCCTGGAGCCTGGCGACCGCTTCCTCAGGAATCACACCGTCTTTGTCAGGCCCAACATTCAGCAGGACATTGCCGTCCCGCGCCCACACATTGACAAACATGCGGATGGCGTCGTCGAATTCCATCACCGGATCCTCGGGGATCCAGCCCCAGGACCGACCGCTTCCGATGCAGAGGCATTTTTCCCAAGGTACGGGAATGATGCTGCCTTTTATGGGATGGGACCCTTCGTCGCAGTAAAAATCCCCTTCCCACCCGGAACGGGGGTTGATCAGCAGTTTCGGGTTGTATTCCCGCGCCATCTGATTCAGCTGCACCGGCTCCCACAGCCAGGCGGCGTCAGGATCGTGTCCCTGATGGGCAAGCCAAGCTCCGTCGTACCAAAGAATGTCGATCTTGCCGTACTGGCTCATCAGCTCCCGGACTTGGTCATAACACTGTTTTTTCATTAACAAGGCGCTGTCCAGAAGTTCCTTGGGCTTGAAGTATCCTGGGAAACGCCAGTCCATGAGGGAGTAGTACAAACCGACCCGCAGGCCTGCCCGGCGGCACGCCTCGACGTATTCCTTGACAAAGTCGCGTTTGGCGGCTGTCTTCACACTGGTAAACTCTTGATAGCTGCCGGGGCTGTCCCAAAGGGCGAAACCGTCGTGATGCCGGGCTACCATGACCATATAGCGCATGCCTGCGTCCTTGGCAATCTGAGCCCAGCGGTCGGCATCAAAGGCTTTGGGGTTGAACTCGTCCGCTAGTTTCCGGTATTCCTCGGCTGGGATTTTCTCATTGTGCATGACCCATTCTCCCCGGCCCAGGATTGAATAGAGCCCCCAATGAATGAACATCCCGAACTTGGCCGCCCGCCACCAGGCAAGGTCTTCCTCCTCCAGCCTCAAACCGGGATGTTTCACACCTCCCAGGCTCTTCAACTGGATGTTGCTCTTCAGCATCGACTTCAGCTCATCACCCGTCATTTCCCGGATTTTGCCTTCGCTCAATCTCCACCCTCCAGATCCCCTCACCTAAACTTGTTGAGATTTTAGTAAATTTTAACCTGGCGTTTTGCAAAACAAGCTTTGCTTCTAAAGTAAATTATATCGGCATGCCTAAAAAAGATCAAGCGTATTTTCCCATTTTGTTAATATCCTGACGCCGGATTTTACACTTCTAAAAGCCGAAGGCCAGAGCGCCGCCGTCCACCGCGAAGTCCTGGCCGGTAATGTACAGCGCGTCATCTGAAAGCAGAAAGCGGACCATGGCCCCCACAGCCTCGGGATCGCCAAAACGGCGGAGCGGTATTTTATTGATGATTTTTTCTTTCCGTTCCGGATCCATCACACCTTTGGTCAGCTCCGACGGAAACCAGCCCGGGGAAACAGAGTTGACCAATACGTTGTCGCCGCGCCACTCCACAGCCAGGCCTCTGGTGAGTCCGAGCACAGCGGCTTTGCTGGAACAGTAGGGGACGACCTCGCTAAATCCCTGGTGAGCGGCCATGGAGGCAATGTTGACAACTCTTCCCACGAACTTGGACGCCTTCAGATATGGATAGCACAGGCAGGAAAGCTTGAAAACGGCGTAGACATTCACTCGGTGGATGCGGTCGAAATCAGCGTCACTGAACAGCTCCGCTCTCTGCCGGACGGTGATGCCGGCGTTGTTCACCAGAAAATCAATGCCCCGACTTGCACCGATATCCCGCACGATCTCTGCCATGGCGGCATAGTCGGTGACATCACCCTGGACGCCGAACACCCGCCGATGATACACTCTGTCCCCTTTGGGCCTGCCGCTGCGGCTGACACCGTAGACCACAGCCCCTGCCTCCGCCAGCATATTGGCGATGGTAAAACCAATACCGCTCGATGCTCCGGTGACAATTCCTGTCCGCCCAGCCAATAACTCCACCATCATGCAGCCTCCTACTTCACTTCTCGCAAATACTGGGGCAGGAACTGGAAGCCCCACCCGGCGCCCTGGCGGGGATAGGCGAAGCCGTTCTCGATCACCATTTTGCTGTCGATCAAATCCTCAACCCAGGCGAAGTATTCAGCTCCGCGGCCGTTGGGGATGGTGCACAGCAAAGGCACATCATAATCGGTATAGTAATGGGGCAGTACCGGGATATTGTACGCCTGGGCCACCGCAGCCGAGCTGCGCCATTCCTCAACCCCGCCCAGCCGGATCAGATCCGGCTGCCACAAATCCAGCGCGTTGCGGCTGATTAAGTGTTTCAATGCCTCGGTGCTGTATTCCCGTTCGCCCATGGCCATGGCAATGCCGCATTTGTGCCGCAGCAGCTCATACCCGGCATAGTCGGTGTTGACAATCGGTTCCTCAAACCAGTGTATACCGATGGTTTTGGCCGCTTCCGCCAGTCTCAACGCGGTCGGCACATCAAGGCCTTGGTTGGCGTCGATCATGATTTTGACACTTTCTCCCAAGGCTTCCCGGCATTTTTTCAGCCGCTCGACGTCCCGTTCGATGTCTTTGGAACCAACTTTGATCTTGACGGCTGTAAACCCCCGCTTCTTATAGTCCTTCACTTCCGCCAGCAGCTCTTCGTCGCTGTACGACAGCCAGCCGCCGCTGCCGTAAACCGGCACTTTATCCGGGCCGGAGCCTAACAGCTTCCAGACTGGCTGGCCCAGTGTCTTGCCCCAAGCGTCCCACATGGCGACATTGAGCACCGCCGCTGCCCAGCGCTGCAGCCCGGAATTCCCAAAGTATTCCGCTTCCCGCTCATAATCCTGTTTGAGCCTTACTGTCTGGCTCACATCGTACCGGCCGCCTTCCGCGAATTCTTTGATATCCCGCAGGGCTCCTTCAATACCCCCAGGCGAGTAGTTGAAGGCCAGCAGGTATCCCTGCCCGACAACTCCGCGGTTGGTGATGACCTCCATAATATAGAACTTGATTTCGGAAATCTCATGGGTGGCGTCGGCGATCGGCCGTGAAAGCAGGGATGTGGCGGAATAGACGTTTACTTCGCGGATTGTGTTCATGGCCCGGCTCCTTTCCTCTACCGCTGTTTATTATAGATTGATAAACCTGCCCAAAACAGACGCTTTAAAACCTTTGTAGGATCGATCAAATTTAAGCTTCTCCACTTTGCCCAAGTCCATTTCTCCCGTATGCTGCACAAACTCCGGATAAACCGGAATCTCGGAGCCCGTCACCGCGTAGACTGGAATCCGCGCCAGTTCAGAACGGACTCCCTTGAGCAGTACCGGCCCTTCAATGGTATCGCCGGTCCAGAAATCGGTCCACTGCCCCTCGGGAAGATAGACATCCCGGATTCCCCCCTTGTCCAGCACTGGGGCAATCAACAGGCTCCTGCCGCAGTAGAACTGATCATCGATGTGCCAGCAGAACGGATCACGCTGATGGTGGAAAATCAGCGCCCGGAAAATGGGATAACCGCTTTCCACCGCTTCACAACCCTGTTCATACAAATATGGGATCAAGGCATAGCGCAGTTTAAGCCATTCCCGGACAATGCCCGCCACCATGGGATACTCGTACGGTTCCCGGGGTGAAGTGCCGTGGTAGCGCATATGGGAAGAAAACACGCCCACCTGCGTCCAGCGCACATAAAGCTCATCCTCGGGCCAGCTGTTCATAAAGTCCGGAAGCCCGTGAAAACCGCCCACATCATGGCTCCAGAAAGCAAACCCGGACAACCCGGCATGCAGGCCTGCCCTGACGGTCCCGGCCAATCCATCCCAGGTGGCGGCGCAGTCGCCGCTCCAGTGCACCGGGTACCGCTGGCACCCAGTCCATCCGGCCCGGGCCCAGATCACTGCCCGGCCTTTGCCTTTAACCTGTTCGGTAATCTCGAAAGCCGCTTTTTGGTACAAAAGGGCGTACAGGTTATGAAGCTGCCCATAACTCATGTTGTTGTAAAAGACGGCGTTGTCATCGATCTTCTCGCCAAAATCCGTTTTGATCACCTCGGCCCCGAGATCAAAGAGCCGCTTCAACAGCCCTTGGTACCAGCGCACCGCTTCAGGGTTGGTGTAGTCGATCCGGCCGCCGTACTCCACATCGCCAAAGCTGGACGCATCCCCCGAAGCCGCGCGCTTGCGGGGCAGATAGCCTTTTTCGCAGGCCTCGGCATAGAGATCTGTCTTTTTGGCCACATTTGGTGTTTGCCAAAGTGAGATCCTGATCCCGAGTCTCCGCATTTGATCCATGTAACCCTTGGGATCGGGAAATCTTTCCTCGTTGAACTGCCAGTCGCACTGCCAGTCTTTCCGGAACCAGCCTGTGTCCAGGTGGATCACATCACAAGGGAAGCGGCCCTCCCGCAGCCTTTGGACAACTTCCAAGGTCTCATCGGCGGAAAAATACGTCATCCGGCTCATCCACACCCCATAGGACCAAAGCGGCACTTGGCGGGGAAAACCGGTGATCCGCTGGTAATTGCGGACAATTTCCACAAGACAGCGGCCGCCGATGAAAAACAAGTCAAGACAATCTCCTTCCACCAACCCTTGGGCAGCCCTGGTGGAAATGTCCGCCAGCGACAGGCGCACATGGCTTGAAGTCATGATCAGCAGCCCGTAACCGCGGCTGGACACATAGAAAGGGATGTTTTTGTATGCTCTGGGGCTGTTGGCTCCGGCAGCGTCTTCGTTCTCCAGGTTCAAGGTGGTGCCCGCCAAGTTCATGCCCAAGAACCTTTCACCTGTGCCGGCGAATTTTTCGCCCGGTTTGGCATGAAGGGAAAACACACTCCGGTGCGCCTGCCCACCGCGCTCAACATACCCCAGGCAGGCAGAGTCGATATGGCCCGGAGAAAAGGTGTCATAGGCCATGAACGGTACTTCGGCAGCGCCGTCCGGTAAGACGCTGGCCTCAAAGAAATCCTGCGGCGGCGGCAGCAGCGAACTCCAGTGCTTGACAGGTTTGGGCGCGGTGATGATCCGCATCCGCACAATGCCGCCGCTGTCGGTTATATCCCAGCCTTCTGCTGTTTTTTGCGCCTTCAACGTGTTCTGGGCCAAGGTTGGATCCCATTCGATCATGGGATTCTCCTCATCACGGGGCAGTCTGCCGCCGAAAGCGATGGAGCAGCGCACGATTTGGCTGCCGTAAGCCCGCACCACCATCTGATAGTGCTTCTGCGCCACAGTCTTGTCAGCCATCAGTTTCGGCCGGGTTTGGGCCTGAAAGGGAATCTCGATGATCACCGCCCCATCCTGTTCCCAAACCCGCGAAGCCTTACCCGCCAGCCAAAAAACATCCTCCGCCGTCTCGGGCAGATCAAAATCGAGCAGATCATAGACGAATTTGTTGCTCAATCTCACGCTACCCCTCCTTCAGCTTGTCAGGCTAATCGCCCTGCTTGGCGGCGGGCTTGAATTCCAGGTAATCGATGCGGGTGAGCATCTTGGACTGGCTGTTCGCCTCAATCCGAACTTCATCGCCGGTGCGCAGGCGCACGCTGGGGATGGTCCGCACCATGATCCGATCGGTGTTTTGGTTGGCGAGAAACCGATCTATCAAGGTGTCATTGACGTACAAGGCAATCGTGCCCACACCGGTGCTTTGGTCCAGATAGGCGATGCTGATGTCGCAGACCGTGTCCGGATCACTCCAGACGGCACTGAGGCTGCCTGCGCCCGCTTCGATCTTCATCACCCATTGATTGGACACATCAAGGGCTCCGCCCCGGGAGTGGAATTCGCGGAAATAGCGCCCGCCCACCACCATGTCTTCCGCCTCAAGCCTGCCGGCCTTGGCATAAGCGATCGGCAGGGCAAAGCACCAAACCTCGCCTTCTACGATTGAACCGTCTGGCAGGACACTGTCCACACGCCAGAAATAAGTCGTCCCAAGCTGAAGGCGCCCAGGCGCATAGACATTCTTGACCGCCCGGCCCAGGTAATCCCCGGTTCCCAGCTGCTCCCCTGTGCCCAAATAAACATCGTGGGCCACAGCGTTCAACCCCGGTACCCAGCTCAATTCCACCGGCTTCACTGTCGTGGCGTTCAGCTGGTCGAAAGGCGCAGCAATACTGCCGTCCTGTGGCAGCGGCTTTGATGCCCGAGCCGGGACAGTCTTAAACCGCCATACCGATCCTGTAATCGTCCCTTGGGCAGTCACTGCGTCCACCCGCCAAAAGTAGACTGTATCAGGCTGAAGATTGCTGAGTTGGAAGCTCGGTTCGGTCACAGTGCCCAGATAATCCAAGCCCGCGTCTGTACCTAGATACACCTGCCAGGCCTCAACCTCCCTGGTGTCGAACCAGGCCAGCTCCAAGTCTCCTTCAGCGACATCCACAGCGCCGTTGCCCGGCACCGGAATAATCAGGTGGCCGTATTCCTCACCAGGGCCGGCTTTTTCCATAATTAGTCCCGGCACCGCCGCCGCCTCAGACAAGGCAAAAGCGTATTCGTAATAAAAGCCGGGATCAAAAGACCGGCCGGTTCCGGTTGTGTTCCCCCGCGATTTGTCGAAGATGTTGCCTCTGCTCTCGATATCGCCGTAGTTGGCATCCCAGTCATTTCCGCTGTACATCTGGCTGAAGGGGTTGTTCACATTGAGAAAATAGTTGTTCTCCGCCAAAACCCTGGCTCGGGTATGAGTGCCGATAGCATAACTTGTGATGTTGCTGTAGTAGTTGTTGAAAATATGTCCCAGGCCGTACCCGATTCTCGGGTTGCGCTGGACGGTGTTGTCGAACCAGTTGCCGTAGAATGTGCCCTTGTTCTTGCCGTAGTCCTCCGGGTGGTTTGTGCCAGAGTTCAAGAGCGAGACTTTGTCATGGTTGCGGAAGATTGTCCAGGAAACGGTCAGGTAGTCTGAACCAATGGTGAAATCCAGAAGCCCGTCGGAGGCGCCGGTCAGTTCACAGTGGTCGATCCAGACGTGGTGGCAGCCGCGGAGCGCAATAGCGTCGGAAGAACGGCTCACCTCTGTGATCGTCAAATTGCGGATAATGATATTGTAAGCGTTGTCCGCCTTGATACCCGCGCCCTTTATTGTGGCGTCCGCCCCCATCCCGATGAGTGTCTTGTTCGATGCGACCTGCAGATCACTCTGCCCGGAGATCGTTCCTTTGATGAAGATTGTCAGCGGCTCTGGGCTCGCGGCATACTTGCGAAGCTCAGCGAAATCCGTTACCACAACAGCTTTGCCGCGGCCGCCGCCTGTGACACCATTCTGGCCCAGGCTGTCGACTATGGCGAATCCCAGCGGACTGTCGGCCAAGTGCTCAAGCCCCGTTTGTTCCAGCGCGGCCGCGCAAAAACCCTGCGCCGCCAACAGCAGCATGCCCACAAGCACGGTCCAGCCCATTAATCTGAACTTCATTGTCGTTTCCACCCTTCCATCAGTCTGCCAATCCGTAATTCTGGCGCAAATTCTCTCCAATCAAGGCCACCACTTCCGGATCATCGTACAATATCGGCATCCGGCTGGGGCCTACGGGATATCCGCGCTGGTTCGCCTGGACTTTGATCACCCCTGGGGACGTTCCCAGGGCGAAGTCTTTCCTAAGCGGCGCCACCCTGTCCTGCCACATCCTGGCTTTGTCCAGATCCCCTTCCATAAAAGCCTGGTAAATGTTGACCAGGATTTCCGGAATCACATTGGCGGTGGCGGCGATCGCTCCCGTCCCGCCCAAAAGCAGTGTATCGAGGATCAAACCGTCGTTGCCTCCCATAACAGCGAAGCGTTCCGGTGTCTGCTCGATATACGCCTGGGTGAGCTTGAGATCGCCGCTCGAGTCCTTGATTCCGATAATGTTCTCAAACCCAGCGGCCAATCTGGCCACTGTTTCCGGCTCCAACTTGACATTGGTCCGCATGGGAATGTTATAGAGAATGATAGGGAACTCTGTTTCCACGGCGATTCTTCCGTAGTGATGGTACAGCTCGTGCTGGGTGGGGTGGATAAAATAGGGTGTTACAATGGAAACAGCGTCAGCACCCAGCTTTTTGAACCGCTTGGTCAACCTGATTACGGTCCGGGTGGCGATCTCCCCCGAGCCGGCATAGACCGGGACCTTTCCGCTAACTTCGTCCACCACTGTCTCCACCACGCGGTATTTCTCTCTTTCGCTTAAGGCGTAGAACTCGCCGTTCGTCCCCAGGCAGAAGATCCCGTGCACCCCTGCCTCAATAATCCTCTGTACATGCCTGCGAAGTTCCTTGTAGTTTACTGCTTCACTCTTGGTGAACGGAGTCACAACCGCCGCTGTGATACCCCGGCACAATTTCATGCCACCATCTCCCAACTTCATCGATTTAAGGCCAACTGAACAGCATAGGCAATGGCATTAACCATCGAACTGTCAGAAGCCACACCCTTGCCGGCGATGTCATAGGCTGTGCCGTGGTCGACCGAGACCCGGATGATCGGCAGGCCCATGGTGATGTTGACACCGCTCACCGAAAGCCACTTGCCTTGGGCAGGGTCCCAAGTGAAACCCAGCAGTTTGGTGGGAATATGCCCCTGGTCATGATACATGCAGACGCAGATGTCGTACAGTCTGCCGTTCAGCTTCGGGAAAACCGTGTCTGGAGGGATCGGCCCATCCACATCAATGCCCAGTTCCCTGGCTTCGGCAATCGCCGGCATGATCTCTGTGATCTCCTCAGTCCCGAACAGCCCATTTTCCCCTGCATGGGGATTCAGACCTGCAACCGCGATCCTGGGCTTGGCAATACCCAGCCGGCGGCAGGCCTGGTCTGCGATTTGAATCACCTTCAGCACCCGGCCTTTCTTCACCAAATCGCAGGCCCGGCGCAGCGACACATGGGTGGAAACATGGATCACCCGAAAATGCTCATGGGCCAAGACCATGGCATAGTCTTCGCTGTTGGTGTAATGGGCGTAGATCTCTGTATGCCCCGAGAAATGGTGCCCAGCCAAGTTGATCGCTTCTTTGCTGATCGGTCCAGTGACCGTGGCGTCCACCTCGTTGGCCATGGCCAGATCGATGGCTTTTTTCACATAGTGAAACGATGCATTGCCTGATTCCGCGTTGACCACACCCAACGGCGGCGCGCTTGGAAGCAGGTTCATATTTAAAAGATCGATAGTTCCAAAGCGGAACTGCATATCGCCGATCTGCTCGACCGGATTGAGCCTCCACCCCTTTAGATCCAAAGAGGAAAAAGCCGCTGAATCGCCGATAAGAAACGGGCGGCAGATTCGGTAAACCTCCTCATGCCGCAAGGCCGATACTGAGATCTCCGGCCCGATTCCGGAAGGATCCCCGGTGGAGATAGCTACAATCGGCCTGCCTTTGGCTGCTGCCTGCTCCATCAGTTTTGCCATCACGGATTGCTCGTTCATCGCGCTGTCATCCCCTCGTTTCCAGTATCCGAAGCAGAGAATCTTCACTGCCGAACCCGCCCGCTTTGGTCACAACCAGCAGCCCGGCATAAGCTCCCCCGATCAATCTGCCTAAGGGTATGTAGGGCTCCATTTCTTTGACGATGGCTATGCCCTGGCCCCCCAACTGCTTCAGCACCGCAACTGCTGTGTCTCCGCCGAAAAGGACCAAGGCAGCAAGAGGCACTTGGGCTGCTGCAGCGGCGGCTGCGTCCCGCAGCAGTGTCTGCACTGTCGAGCTAAAGCGGTCAAGCTGCTCCCGCATGCCCCGCGTCTGACTGAGAATCGCTTCCTTGCTTGTTCCGGCAGCGTCCAGGGCCACATTTTTACCCGCCCGCAGGTGGCCGATAACCGTACTGATCACCTCCATCGTTTTGGCGGCCGCTTCCCCTTCGGGCACGGCGGCGATGTCAGCAGCGACAACAACCGTATCCGGCCGCCTGTCCTCTAGATACTGGATCTGCCGCTTGGACATCTGGGCGGGGCTTCCCGACAGGACCAGCACGGGCGCGCCTTCCGGCGGGGCATAAGGCTCCCTGTCCACTTTAGGCTTTTCGCCCTCTCCTCTCGGATTTGCGAGGCTGTAAGCCTCATCAAGATACCTAAACAATCCCGCAGAACCGCACAACAGAACTCTGCACGGCAAAACACCGGCGGCGGAGGCGATCTGCCTGAGATCCCGCTCTGTTTCAGCGTCGGCGGTCAGCACTTTGATTCCGGCAGCAAGATACTCCTTCGCCTTCGCGGCAAGCGCCCCGCTCCCCCGGCGCACAGTGTCCAGGGGCAAATGCCCGACTTCCCCCTCAAACTGAGTCTTGATGATGCTCCCGATCTCCGAATAGGCAATGGGCGCGAAAGGATCCTTGGCCAGTTCGATCTCGGCAAGTTCCACTCCGTCCACATAGTGGATTCCATTGATGGTCGTCCTTTTATTGTAAGGCAGAGCCGGCGCCGTGATCACCAAATCGAAGACGCCGCTGTCCAAGACAGCCTTAAGCTCGGCACCAATATTCCCTCTCAAGGTCGAGTCGATCTTCTTGTACCAAGCCCGGCACCCGCCTGCTGCCAGTTTGTCCAGTGCCGTTCTAACCTGCCTGTATGCCGCGTGGGGATCGATGTTGCGGCTTTGAGTGTTGGCCACAACCACATCCGCCCCAGCCATCACAGCTTCCACATCATCCACCGTCAAGGCGGTGTGGATCGCCAGTCTCCTGGAGAGAAGCTGCATCCCCGCATCCATAGCACCGGTCAGGTCGTCAGCGATCAAACCGATCAGACTCAGGCTCATACCCTCTACCTCGCCCAATCCCGTTCTGCTTTCGCCATCAAGGCTTCCGCTTCTTTTTCCGACATCTCCGGAAAGATGAAGTATAGTTTCTCCGGGCCGTAGCGCTCCACTATCCGGTCCGCCGCCTCGGTCCAATCATCGAATTTGCCCTGCTTCCCGGAGAACATAATCCACAATGACTTGCCGGCGGCGATCACCTGGTCATAAATCGGGAACCATTGAGGGCTGCCTCCGTCAGGCTGCCCTGCCCCGGGTGTCCACTGCAGAGCGTTCAGTTCCTCGATTTCCATCAAAGCCGGCACGTGCTTGACTGCGTCGGGCCCGTCCAGGTGGTAAAGGGAGCAGTCAAGGCTGAGGCACTGTTTCCTGAGGGACGGCAGGACAAATTCCCGGAAATGGGCCGGGGAGATCATGGCGGAAAAATCACACTGAATCTTGGCCGTCCGTCCCGGGCCCCAAATACTGAAAGTCGTGTAGCTGCTGCCGCCGTCCTCAGTCTTGACCAAATCATAAAAGCGGTCATAGTACTGGAAATACAGAGCGTCAAGCTGCTCCAGCCGGGCCTTGATCACATCCGGCTGGTCGATCAAATCTAAGCAGAGGTTTTGAGCCCCCCGCATGGCGGCGAGAATATCCAGGTTTTCGATGATATCAGGGATGTTGACTAGAAAATCCCCTTGAGCGAGCTCCACCGCCTGCCGGATCGCCTGATAATGCCGCTGCCACCAGTGATTGTCCGGATCAAACCGGAATTCTCCCCAGCTGTCCCAGTCGTCGATGCATTCCGGGAACCAGACCGTGTTCTGATCAAAAATGGGTTCCAGCCCCAGATAAACGGCGAACGATCCGGCGCCTATATTCAAATCCAAGGAAGGGAACGCTTCGGCGAAAAACCGGCGGGTGCGGCAGTAGTTCCGCATGTTGACCACTTTCCGCTCCACTTCCAGATGTTTGTCCACAAATGTCTTCGCTTTCCAAGCGGGCTCCAGCTCTTCAAGGGGCTGTTCCCGCCTGGCGACAATTCTCATCAGCGGCCGGCCGGGATTCTTTCCCTGCCACCAGGCCGCAAAGCGGGCTTTGACAGCCTCCCAGTCCTCGACATACTTCATGGCATACTGCATCCAGCGTCCCTCCCCTAATCTGTCAGCTGCCGCCAGTCGGACAAGCGACGCAGCACCTGCAGCCGGAAGGCGGTTGGCCAGGCCACCAGCCAATAACTGACATTGCCCATAGGATCGCCCGTGTTTTGGTTGGGCGCTCCCCAATATGTGTGGAAAAAGCCTTCGTCCTGGCTGCCGGTTGGCCTTCGCACTCCGTTGACCACCAACGAGCCGTCGGACACGCCCATGGAGGCGTTGGCCCAAACGGCCTTTGCCCGCTGCCGCCAGATATCCCGGCTGGTGTATTCCGCAAGTTTGAACCAGTCTTCCACGAACACCAGGGCGAAGGGATCCAGGTGATGATGCTGCGCGGAGACAGATGTGCCGCCAAAGGTGTCGTAGCCCATTTCAAAAAGCGGTGTGCCTTCCGGGAACGGCGCGGTGTAATGCCACTGCCAGCTCGCCAGATAATATGAAGCCAGTTCAGCCATCTCAAGATACCTTTGTTCCCGGGTAAGTCCATAAAGCGCGATGCTGCTCTTTAACAGAGGAATCGCCGATTCCTTGTCGATACAGTATGTGTCAAGCGCCGCAGCCGAGGTGTAGCCGTCCTTTGAGAAGCTCTCGGCATAGTACTCCCAGCCGCGCACGGCGCCGTCCAAATACTTCCGCTCCCCAGTTACTTGGTACGCCTTCAACAAGGGCAGGACCAGGTAACAGCCAATGGTGCCGTTGGGATCGACACATTCGCCGGCATTGTTCCAAGACTTGCCGAACTTGCCGTCGGGAAACTGGTGTGACAGGGCAAAGCCGCAGATGCCCAAGGCTGTTTCTTTGCACAGTTCCCTCTCGTCTTCAAACCCGATCTTTCCTAAGAGTTCCCAGGCTTCGAAAAAGTTCACTGCCGCATCCGAAAGGTTGCAGGCATCCTGGACAGCATTCTCCGCGCCTCCGTCCAGGATCGGATCAAACAAGCAGTAAATCAGTCCATTGTCCAAGCGGGCATGGACAGCCCATGTCCGCAAAGTGTTGAGGCCGATCTGTAGGTCTTCCTCGCTGCCGCTCATGATATAGCTGTGGATCATGGAATTGGCCAACGATATGTTCTGCCCTGTCCAGCCGGCCAGGTACCTGGCGGTGGGCCTGAGGCGCCATTCTGCCCCGTTCCAGCGCAGCCCTTTGGAAAAACCGCGGTAAATCCCTTCTTCCACATACAGGCTGTGCTTGGCATAGTGCAGGCCTAAGCGCCACAGCTCTTCCGGGGAATACCAGGGCTTTTGGCGGTGATAGTTCACCTCCCAGGCGAAATCCAGCAGATGACCATAGGACAGCTTCGGTGTGCGCACCTCCGCCGCGACCAGATAGGCGCCAGCTTTGAATCTTGCACCCGCGTCCAGGCTGATCTGCCGCTGAAACCCTTCCTGGTACCGGTTCTTCATATAATAGGTGTCAGGGCTTTCTTCTTCCGGCCAGATCAGGCGGTGAACCACCTGTTCCTGCTCGGGAAGCAGTGAACAGGAAAACGGGGCGTCCGAAGCGCGCAAATCCCCGAACAGGCCCACAGCCCAGCGGGAACCTTCAGAGTAAGTGGCTCCCGGCACCGATGCCCGGCTGTAGGAAAAAGCCCAGGGGATACCGTCCTTCGTGAAACCTTTCGGTTCGTTCCCCCTGCCCCAATGATTCCCGTTGTAGCTGACTGCGGGAATCATAGCCCAATCGGCCTGGTAATGGGCTTTGAACTCCAAAACCAACCGGAACTGCTCCACCGGTTCCTTGACAAGAACCGACAGATCTATCCTGAACACACCAGGTTTGATCTGGTCCACGGCACTGTCTTCAATGACTGCCTTATCCGGAAGGTCAACGCACAGTTCCCCAATGAGCTCTTCACCGGCATAAAGCTGATTTTGCCCGCGGCGCCATTCAAAACTCATACTTCTGTCTCCTTTCACACATCCAGCATGGCCAAGGCCGCCTGGACGATCTCGTCGCCTGTCAGCTGATAATACTTGAACACCTGGGATGATTCTCCGGTGACGGCAGGCTCGTCCGGTATGCCCAGAATCCGCATCCGCACCGGATAATTCTGGGCCACCAACTCGGCCACGGCCGATCCAAGGCCGCCGTAAACGCTGTGCTCTTCAACAGTGATCAGGTTTCCAGTGTCACAGGCAGCCTGCAGCACTGTTTCCTGATCCAGCGGTTTGATCGTGTGCATGTCGATCACCCGGGCGCTTACACCCTGTTTTTTCAAGGCCAAGCCCGCATCCAGCGCGTGGCGCACCGTCTCGCCCGCGGCGATGATTGCCAGGTCCTTGCCGTCGAGAAGGACATTGGCCCGCCCGATTGCGAAAGGAACGTGAGCTTCCGAGTACACGTCGGCGACCGCTCCCCGGCCCATGCGCACATAAACCGGGCCTTTGTAATCAACCAGGGCTTCCGTGAGCTTCCTGGTCTGATGCACGTCGCACGGCAGCACGACAGTCAGGTTGGGAATCGCCCGCATCACCGCCAGGTCATGGACGGCGTGATGGGTCGAACCCAAAGCCCCGTAGCTGACACCACCGCTTACGGCAATTATCTTCACATTCAAATCACTGTAGGCCACATCCACCTTGACCTGCTCAAGGCTGCGGGCAGAAAGGAAACAGGCGGGGCCGCAGACAAACGGTTTCTTGCCGCAGGCGGCCAAACCAGCCCCAATTCCCACCAAGTTCTGCTCGGCAATGCCCACTTCCACAAACTGCTCCGGCAGTTCCTTGGCAAACTGCTCCAAAGTCACGGAACCCCTGGCATCGCTGGTCAGGGCGACAATGTCCCTGTCTTTTCGGGCCAGTTCCAAGAGAGTTTCTGTGAACGCTTTCCGGCATGGCATTTTATTGGTCTTCTTCATACTTAAACCGCTCCCATCATATGCTCCAGCTCCTGCAGCGCCTGGGCGTACTCCTCCTCATTGGGGACCCGGTGGTGCCATCCAGCCTGGTGCTCCATGAACGAGACGCCTTTGCCCTTGACGGTATTGGCGATAACCACATGCGGCTTTCCAGACACAGCCGGGATTTTGCCGAATGTCTCCACCAGGTTCTGGAAATCATGGCCGCCGCACTCCAGAACCTCCCAACCGAAGGCCTGCCACTTCGCTCTCAGGTCCTCAAGGGCCATCACATCCTCGGTGCTGCCGCCGATCTGCAGCCGGTTGCGGTCCACAATCCCGATCAAATTGTCCAGCTTGTAATGGCTGCCGGCCATGGCCGCTTCCCAAACCGAGCCTTCCGCCAGTTCCCCATCGCCCATCAGGACATAGACTTTGTAGTCTTTGCCGTCCATTTTTCCAGCCAGCGCCATGCCCACACCCACTGACAAACCGTGCCCGAGGGCGCCGGTGTTCACTTCGATCCCCGGTACTCTGTTTGTGGGATGGCCGATCAAGCGCGAATGAAAACCGCGGTAAGAGTCCAATTCCTCTTTGGGGAAAAACCCCAAATCAGCCAAAATCGCGTACAGTCCTTCCACACTGTGGCCTTTGCTCAAAACGAACCGATCCCGGCCTTCCCAGCGGGGGTTGTGGGGATCGATGCGCATCACGGCATAATAAAGTGTCACCAAAATATCAGTGCAGGAAAAGGCCCCTCCAATGTGGCCGCCTTTCGCCTGGTAAATCATCTTCAGAATGGCAATGCGGGTCTGCAGTGCTTTCTTGGTCAAAAGCCCCAGATCAGCCAAGGGTATCACTTCCTCCGTTCACAAACAAATATTAGGCGATGGGTCGAGACGAAGCGAAGGTGATGGTCCGGAATTCCTCCCAGAGACTTTTTACCGGATCGCCTTCTCTGTATTTGCGGCAGGCGCAGTAAAAATGGTACAGAACGCCGTCATGGCAAAGAACCGACGGCTTGTGGGCATAAGAATGGTCTATCTCCCCTTCTCGGCCGTTGGTCAAAATCGGCTCCGGGTGTTTGACCCAGCTGTAGAGATCGTCTGAGAAGGCGATCCCGTCCTGGGCATGCCGCCGGTTGAAGCCGTAGTAGAACATCAGCCAGCGATCTTCGTCCCTGGCTACATACGGGTCGGCGCAAAACTGGCTGTCCCACCTGCCTTCCGACACTTTAACGATGGGATTGCCCTCATAGCGCCGCCACTTGAGCAGATCACCGGACTCCGCCACTCCAATCTGTTCAATCCAGCCTTTCGGCTTGGCGTTTTTGGCGTTGTAAAACAAATAATAGCGGCCGTTCGCTTGAATCAGGCAGGCTTTGTACAGCCCGCCGCACTCCCAGTCCGCTCCATCCTTCCAGGAGAATACCGGCTCAGGCAGACGGTGCCACTCCATCAGTTCCGGATCCTCGCTCCAGGCAAGGCCGATCTGGGCTGGGCCAGCCTCATAGCCCTCTTCGGGATAGGAATGGTACACCATCCAGTATTTGCCATCCACTTTTTTAAGCGTGGGCAGATCCCATATGGAGTTGGTGCTCTTGAGAATCCAGGTCCCTGCGGCGCCGACCCGATCCCAGCCCACATGATCATCCCGCTTCAGGATCGGCCCTTTGCGCCGCCAGCTGATCAGATCATCGCTCACCGCCAGCCCCGTCTGATAGCCAGTCCCGTCGAACCCGACATACATCATGTGAAACCTACCGTTGTGGTAAAAGGTAAAAGGACAGTCCACAGCCAGAGCGTCGAAAGTTCCGGCTTGTCCCGATCCTGTCAACACCGGACGCCCGAGCTTGTACGGTGTGAGATACTTCTGTGCCGCATCAGTGACGCTGATCTCCATCAAACGCACCTCACACAATGTACTCAGGCCGCATCGGGGTGAAGCATTCGATCAGCTCTGTATCCTCCAGCACATCCGAGCCGTGCTCTTGGCGGGAATCAAAGACGTAGCTGGAACCGGGCTCGACAACGATATCCTGCCCATCCTTGGTGAAAAAGCGCACTTTCCCTTTGATCACATAGCCGATTTGAGCCGCTTCATGGCTGTGGAGAGGGATCTTGGCCCCCTTCTTCATGTGAAAGTGGCACAGCATCAGCGCCCCATTGTACGCCAAAGTGGTGCGGAAAACGCCCGGCAGCATCTCCACTGTCTTTTCTTCATGCAAACGCTTGTGAAACTCTTTCTCGGCCATCGCCATACCCACTCCTTCATGATCCTTCTTGTTCTTTTCGCCGTGCCGCAATCGCCTCCAAAAGAGCACTCCAACCAGCTTCGAAACTATCGCGGAAATAGCGCACAGGCCCGTAATCGGCAAACTCTTCCACCGCCAGCCCGCCTTCCTCAAAAGCCATCCTGAAGACGGGAATGCGCAGCAGTTCGTTGACTGCGTAGTCAGGGATTGGTGTGTCCATCCGGTAGACCACCGGCGGATCCCGGCGCACCAGTTCCTCCGCGGCTCCCCGCCAGTTGATGGTCACATGGATGTCGCCGCCGACCATTTCGGTGAAATGGTGCAAGCCTCGGGCTCCACCGCCGAGCATGGTCACTTGATATCCCCGTTCTTTCAGCAGTTTGTACTGTTTGCGGGCCACAATGGTTCCAGCCTGCCATAGAATATCCTTGGCAATGGGTATTTCTTCTTGACAAGCCAGATTGTGCAGGTATTCGTCAAAAATCCCGGTGATATGAGTGACAAAAAGCGGCGGCCTTCTGCCCGTCCTTGCACAGGTGCGCTCGTACAGTTCACACACAGCTGTGGCCTGGCTTATGGCCATCACCTCTGTGGCGATAATCGGCACATTTTCCCAAATCAAGTGTTCAATCGCCTTGAGCCCTGCCGCTGTCACCGGAATCTTGGCGATCACATTTTCGCCCAAGGCCCGGTCCGCCAAGGCTGCTTCGACGATGTTGGCATAGTCATCCTCGGCGTAAGGATCGCCTTGAATCGAGACAAAACCCTGATGCGGGTCTTTGGCGTAAAGGGGAGAGAAAATTTCCACCAAAGGCTTGATTACCTGCCGCTGGATCTCCGAAGCCGCCTTGGCATCGTCCCCGGCTGTGGATGTGACTTGATCAATAACGCCCATTACAGCGTCTTTTTCCGATTCTTCCTGGAGCATCTTGGCAGTGTATGTAGGATTGGTGGTGCAGCTGATGGCTCCTGCGGCGATCGCTTTGCGGGCCTCCTCCTGAGTGGGGTTGTTGATCCAAAGCCGGGTGGGGCTTTGCCGGGCCACCCTGTGGAAGTAGCCGTGACTCATGATGATCTCCTTTCTTTTCTGCCCACTGCGCGCCTGCACGCATCCATAATATCATCAACACTTAATCCGTACGCGTCCATGAGCTGTTCCGCATCACCGGACTCGGGGAACCGATCCTCTATCCCGATCCGGGACAAGGGAACCGGAGCGCGCTCGGCGATCACCTCTGCAACGGCGCTTCCCAGCCCGCCGATGATGTTGTGATCCTCGACTGTGACTGCCGCTCCCGTTAGCTTGAGCACATCGGCGATGGCTTCCGAATCCAAAGGCTTGAGGGTGTGGACTTCCACCACCATGGCCTTGATCCCAAGCGCCTTAAGGCCTTCTGCCGCCGCCAGGGCCCGGGGGATGGCGTGCCCGTTGACAAAAACGGCTACATCCTCGCCGTACGCCTTAAGAATACGGATTTTACCCAGTTCAAACGGGAGATCCTCGTCAAACACGACTGGATCGCGGCCGCTGCCGATTCGGATGTAGGCTGGGCCCGGGATATCGGCGATCACCTCCACCGCTTTTCCCACCTGGGAAGCATCGGCTGGAACAACGATGGTGACGCCGGGGATGGTCCGGAGAATCCCCAAGTCCTCGAAAAACTGGTGGGTGACACCTTCACGCTCTCCAGCGCCGATTCCGCCGTTTGCCCCCACCATCTTCACGTTGAGGTTGGGATATGCCGCAAAAGTCCGCACTTGTTCGCAGGCCCGCATCGTGATGAACCCGGCATATGTGGCGACAAAAGGAACAAGGCCGCAAGACGCCATTCCGGAGGCGCAGGCCACAGCATTCTGCTCTGCGATGCCTACATCGATGAACCGTTCGGGAAACCGGTCGGCAAAACCATCGGCCCGGATCACTTTCGCCGAATCGGCGCAGACCAGGACGATCTTCCGGTTCCGGCCTGCGAGCTCAGTCAGGCTGTTGATAAAAGCCTCTCTGGTGCTTGAGTACTGCATCAATCTTCAGCTCCCAACTCTTTCATGGCCTGCTCCCATTCCTCTCTGGTGGGCACTCGTTTGTGCCAGGCATTGTTGTTTTCAATAAATGAGACACCTTTGCCTTTGACGGTGCGGGCTGCAATCACCGACGGCCTGTCAGGCACTGCTTTGGCCTCTGCAATGGCAGTGAGGATCTCGGTGAAGTCATGGCCATCGATCTCCTGGCAGTGCCACCCGAACGCTTCCCATTTGGGGACAAGCGGCTCCAAACCGCTGATCTCTTCGATCCGGCCCCCGCTTTGGACACCGTTGTAGTCTACCAGAACGGTTAAATTACCAACCTGATAGCGTTTGGCAGCCATGGCCGCTTCCCAGACTATACCTTCCTGCAGCTCGCCGTCACCGCAAATAACATAAGTATGGTAATCGAGCCCGCTGATTCTGGCGGCCAAAGCCATACCCAGCCCGGCGCTGATCCCGTTGCCCAGCGAGCCGGAGCTAAAATCAATCCCGGGCGTCTTAAGCATATCAGGGTGTCCCTGGAGGATGCTGCCTAAACTGCGCAGCCTGGGCAGCTCGGCGGCATCGAAGTAGCCTTTTCTGGCCAAGGCGGCATAGACCGCGGGACATGCATGGCCTTTGGAGAGAATCAGGCGATCCCGCCGAGGCCAGTGCGGATCCGCCGGTTCGACATTCATGACAGCGAAGTAGAGCGCAGTGACCAGATCCGCGCACGACAAGCTCGGGCCGGGATGACCATCCCCCGCCTGGTAAATCATGGTGATAATGTCGCGCCGGATCTGCCGCGCGGTTTTCTCCAGTTCTTTCACAGTTTGGCTCAGCATCAACCGCCACGCTCCAGCAGCGATTTAAGATAGGCCGCACACAACGGCGGGCTTGACAGGACCGGAAGCTGTGCCGCTTCTACCAGGGTTTGCTGCATCCTCATCATCGAAGCCTGGGCCAGGACAATGCAATCCACTTTCTGGGCCAGGCTGCGCCCCACATCCATGATCCGCTTGTCATGCTCCTCTGCTCGGCCGCTGATCAAGGCCTGGTACGCCCCATCCGCAAGGCCGTCCACAATCGTGACTTCCCTGCCCATGGCGTGAGCCTGAGCTTGGACCAGCCTGGCTGTAGGCCTTAGTGTCGTCGGCAGAGTGGCGATGACTCCGATCCTTTGATAGTTGGCCGCCGCCTCTCTGGCCATAGGTTCATCAATTCTTACAATCGGGACATCCACAATTTGTCTGCCGAGTTCAACCACTTCGCCCACTGACGAACAAGTGTTTAAGATCAGATCGGCGCCGATCTCCGCCGCGATTTGATAGTACTTGACCAGCCGCCTGGCGATGGGCTTGGTCACACCACTGGCTTTGATCACATCATGAATCAGCCCGTCATCGATAATATTCACCAGTTGGACATTGGGCAGCTCAGCCTGGATCAACCGCGCCAAAGGCTCCGCCAGCCCCTGCCCTGTGTAAACCGCCACCAGTTTCTTCACACCAATCCCTCCGCCTAAGCGTGATGATAGACATCCCAGCCGAGGTACTTGCCCAATGCCTCCGCCAAGACATCGGCCACACTGGCCAAACTCATCGCCACATGGTGTTCAAACCCATTTTCACAGATATAGCGCATCAGTTTCTGCAGCCCCGGGACCTTGACCACGCCCCAAGAACCAAAAGTGGCCAGAGAATCATCGGTGACCTGCCCTTCTGCACAGTAGGCCCGGATCGTGCCAGTGAGATCATCGGTGGTGATCCTGGCGAAGGTTGCCTTGCCGGGCTTCATTCTGCCGTCGATGGCACCGTAGGTGTTTTCCTGCCCCAGGGTCGAGGCCAGAATCGGCGGGTAATCGATCACCGGCCGGCAGGAAGCGCAATCGTAGAACTCCTTGGCGAAGTTGCCGCAGTGGAACAGGACGAAACGGTCAGGATCATCGGCATAGTTGTTGTTCCAGTCGACAAGAGCGCTGGGCATACCGCTTGCCGCCTGCAGCGCCAGCATGCTGACGGCGCCGGCGACGTCGCTTTCGCAAGCGGCCGGAACACCGGCTTGGGAAAGCATGCTCATGACAGCGCAGGAGTTGATCCCCAGATAGCGCTGGAGCGAATCCCAGCACTGGATGGCCACTGCGTGCAGATCATTGCCCCTGACCCACTCCCGCAGCACAACCAAAAGCTTGGCCATCTTCGCCAGGGCATCCTCCGGCACACTGTCGGTGGACATGTAACCCTTGATTTCTTCCACAGCCGGTTGGGCTTCGGCGTCGCCAAGCTCATCGATCTTGCCGATCACATCAATCAGGCCGATTGGTTCCACAGAAATGCCGTGGTGTTCCAGGATCTTTTCGCTGAAGCGGACGGTGTTGAAATCCGCGGGCCTTACACCCACCAGCCCGATCCGAGCGCCCTTAAGCGTGCCCACAACACGGCAGACAGCTAGAAAACGCTGCAGGTCCTGCTTGAAAACAGGGCTTTCCGGATCTACTGTATGCAGGGTGGTCAGGGTAAACTTGAACCCATATTGGCGCAGATTGTTGCAGACAGAGATTTTGCCGCAGAAACTGTCGCGGCGGTTTTCATAGTTGAGTCTGTCGAGGTGGTCGTTGAAGGCATGGACCAAAATCGGCACATCGATTTTCGCTTCCCGAAGGACGGTGACGATGGATTTCTCATCGCCGAAGTTGGGCAGGGATATGATCACTCCCTTAAGATCATCGTGTTCCTTGAACAAAGCGGCGCACTTCAAGGCCTGTTCCCGGTTTTGCACACTCCCGTAGGCTCCCACGTCTTCCGGCAGGATTACAGGAGTGACACCCGCCTCTTGCAGCACTCCAAGCAGCCGCCTCCTCCCGTCCAGACACAGCTCATCCGCAAAGAAGCTTCTGTTGCCGAATATCACACCATTTTTCATGCTATTCCTCCAAACTAATCTATAATCTTGTATTTATAATCTTGTATTGATCAGGAGCGCCTCTATCTTTAGTTTACTGTTTAGCTAAATTTTCGTCAATATGTTAACTAAATTTTATAGGAAACCGACGGCCTCATCCTATTCAACCTTGACGATCTCCCCGTTTTCAAACAGAGCCCGGGCCGCCAGCTTCCCATCGGGCTCATATCGTTCCGCCCACCCTTCGGCGATTCGGTTTCGGTAACGCCCTACCGTCCTGAGCCCGCCATTTGTGTAGTAAGTTTTGTAGAGGGAAACATGATCATCCAGGTATTCCCACTCCCAAATCTTGCGGCCTTCCGGGCTGTAGTGGGTGTAAGCGCCTACGCGCCTGCCGAACTGGTACCGCGCCTCAGTCATCAATTCACCCGACGGATAATACCATTTTTCTTCTCCGTGGAGCAGGAAGCGCCCGTCGGGAGCAGTGCCGCCGGAATAGACACATTTGACGCCGCCGTCGGCGTAGCGCTCCTGATAAGTTGTGACATTGGAGATTTCCACCGTGTCCTCGCGCATCAGTTCCTCGTCACTCGGGCATATGCCGTCGGTGTCGGCCAGGAGCCACGCTTCGTTGAAGCAAAGATGCAGGCAGGGCCGGTTGTTGGAGGTGATGACATGGATCAGCCCGTCCGGCGACTGCCGGCATACGCTGTAGCCCAGCGTATGGGCTCCGCCCAATTGAGCCGGATCCTGTTTCTTGTGCTGAGTGCCCCACAGCTTTTTGATCTTCCAGGTCGCGCCTTCATCTTCCGAGTAGGCGACGAACGAACCCCATTGATCCTCGGCGGCGCCCGGCGGCCTGTTACCCTGCTTATTCTGAAAATCACCGCAGTAAAGTAGTCTTCCGCTCTGCAGCCGGATCACACAGGGGCGCTGGCCTGAGCTCATGGCCGGAAACGGCGTCTTGCTCACTGTCCAACTGTCGCCTTTATCGGTGGAGATGGCCTGCGGCATGTATCCGTAGATGCTGGTGTTTTTGCCGCCTATCGCCAGCAGCCGGCCGTCCTTGAGCTCCACCACAGCGCTGTGCCTTCCCGCAGTCTTGCCCCGCGGCACCTCCCAGTTGATCAAATCTATGGAGCGCCACAAAATCGAGGCAGACTCGCCCTGGACATCGCAGGGCACATAGTACCAGCCGTCTTCGGCATGGACCACCGTATTGATAGGCTGGCTGGCCACTTTCTCCGCCCGATCCGCGAACTTCGGGAACTGGACCGGGCTCCAGGTGGCACCGCTGTCTTTGGAGTAGACGAACTGAAACGGAAAGGCATTGTCTAATTGGGGCCATCCCCAGAAATGATAGATTGTGCCGTCGCGGTCGGTAAAAAGCAAAGGGGCGTGGTCGTTGACCCCCACAGCGTTCAGCCAGATATCCGGCATTTCCCACTCATCGGCGCCATATCGCAGCCTTGCGCCCATCAGCCCCACTTCCGGATCATACTCGTGGTAGGACGAATAGATTGAGACAATCAAATCGCCATTCGGCGCCACATCGAACCCAGGTGAATGGTTGTGGTGGCGCAGAAGCGGATTTAGCCCAAAAGCCCTGACAGCCTCGGGACTGGCCGTATCCGGCGGGATTGGAAACAAACGGCGCTTTCTAAAGTAGGGCTTTTCGGTAGTGATCTCAGTCCGGGGACGGTGCTGCCGGACATGGAGGGACAGGGGTATGACAACGTTTTTCCCGTTGGTCTGCACCGGCTCTGCCTGCACAACCCTAAAGCCCACATTGTGCCGGCCGAAATCGTTGGGGTCTCCCGGGAAATGCCGGTAATGCGGCGGCAGCGACCCCCTGGCCCAGACATCCAAATAGTAGGCGTTGAACTTGGCCGGGTTGTCCAGGAAGCCGCCCCGGACAACCTTGAACATGCCTGAATCAGGACCTGCCGGATCGGCCTGCTCTTCGGGACTATATGCGTCATACCAGTCAAAACACCATTCTCTGATATTCATGTCACACATCCGGTCAATCCCGAAGCGCCGGCTGTTTCTGGCGCAGTACTCCCATTCCGCCTCGGTAGGCAGGCGGTAAGGCAGTCCTGTCTTGGCGCTGAGCCAGGCGCAGAACCGGTCTGCGTCGTGCCAGCTGATCCCGACCACATATCCCAATAAGTTTTCGGCGTCGGGTTCAGTTCCCAGCTCTTCGCGGCAAAACCTGGCGAAGAGTTCGTATTTGATCGGTTCCCTGGCGATCCAGAAATCCCTGGTGATGGTGACCGTATGCACCGGGAGCGCGTCGGGCCTGTCTTTCAGATCGCCTCCGCCCATTTTAAAGGAACCAGCTTCCACTTTTACCATCTCGATCATCATTCATCCACCCGCTTTCCAGTGGTTTACTCAAAGCATAGCACGCCCACCGGAGGAGTTCAACCCGGCTGAAGGGGATCGATTAATTTTAGCGAATGATTATTAAAAAATGGTGAATCAATTCAGTGACCGGTATTTGCTGCGAGAAAGGAAGAATGCCATGGATCCTAAGGAACGTTTTTTCGCCACAGTGGAAAGAAGGCCGGTGGACAGGCCCGCGTCTTGGCTTGGCCTGCCTGTGCCGGAAGCCTGCGAACGGCTCTTTGCCTATTTCGACGTCGGCGATATCGACGAGCTGAAACTAAAGATCGGGGACGACATCTATCCGGTGGAGATCCCCTATGACGCCCCCGACAGCAAGGCGATTTACACCGCCCTTCAGTTTGCCAAAAAGGCTAACACACCCGATCAAAGGACTCTGACTGCGCCCGGCTTCTTTGAAGACTATTCCGATCCCAGCCGCGTTGATGACTTCGACTGGCCCGATCCGGCGAAACATATTGATCCGGACCGATGCCGCCGAGCGGTGGAGGCCGCGCCGCCAGGCCACCCAATCATGGGCGTTTTGTGGTCGGCGCACTTTCAAGACGCCTGTTCGGCCTTCGGCATGGAAACCGCTCTGGTGAAGATGCTGACCGAGCCGGAAATGTTCCGGGCTGTAATCGACCGCATCACCCAGTTCTACCTTGAAGCCAACGAGATCTTCTACAGCGCCACCAAAGGCAAGCTGGACGCCATTCTGATCGGCAATGACTTCGGCAGCCAGCGGGGATTGATGGTCTCTCCGGATGCGATACGGGAATTTGTCATGCCGGGTACCAGGAAATTCATTGAACAGGCCAAGAGTTACGGGTTGAAGGTTATTTATCATTCCTGTGGATCAATCTATCCCGTCATTCCCGATCTGATTGCCGCAGGCGTCGATGTCATCCATCCTATTCAGGCCTTGGCCAAAGACATGGAACCGGAGAGATTGAAGCGGGATTTCGGCGACAAAGTCTCTTTCTGCGGCGGTGTGGACGCCCAGTGGCTCTTGATCAACGGCACCCCTAAGCAGGTCAAAGACAAGGTGCAGGAGTTGAAACGCATCTTCCCCACTGGCCTGATTATCTCGCCGAGCCATGAAGCGATTCTTCCCGATGTGGATCCGGCGAATATCGAGGCGCTGTTTGAAGCCGTGAAAGAGCCGGTGTAAAAAGAAAGGCCAACTTGCAAGTCCACAGGGCTTGAAGTTGGCCTTGTTGTCTGGTTTTAATTTGCCACAATGAAATTGACGTAGTGGGACAGGGATGTCCCGAGTGTGGTCGTGGTCTCTACAGCGATGGTGCAAGTTCCATTGCGGAACGCGGTGGTGTCGACCGGCACCTGGATGTGGAGATCGCTGCCGCGGTAGATTTCTTGATTGTTGATCTTGATGGCCACTTCCCGCAGGTTTTCCGGATTGCGCATGGAGATCTCGACCTCGACGGCGAGAACGCCGCTTACAGTCTGAGTGGGCCAGATCTTGGGGCTTATGACCCTGGGAACGGCCGGATCAGCGAAGACATCGATGGTGAGGGGTTTGTAATCGGGCAGGCTTTGCCGCAGCGTGTCAATGTACCCATCACGCCGGGCCTTGGACAATAGATTGCCGCCGCTGCCGTTGAACCAGCTGTAACCCTGCTGCCGCTCCAGTTCGATGTCTTTCACGTCATAGCGGATAATCCCGTCCCGCCCCGAAAAGATCGGGACATTGGACTGAATATCGTAAAAGCGTGCCCACTGGCCGTTCGGCAGCTGGGAAATTTCAAACCACTCCACCGCGCCCACAATCGCCCGGCGCACTTCTTCCGACGGATCGGGCAGAGCCATCAAAAATTCCACAATCGGGACCGATTCCGCCGAGACGATGGACGGATGCTCATAGCTCCGCCCCATTTTCGGTTCGTACGTAACTGGATCATGCTGCTGGCACCAGGCTGTGAGGTAACCGTTGACTCGGATCTGGGATTTGAGAATATAGTCGATGCCTTTTTCCAAAGCGGCTTCCAGGCGGGCAAAGCGCTCTTCGCCCAAGAACTCGTACAGCCCGCGGTACCTCAGGATCTCCTGTATATAATTGAGCACATTCATCATGGCGCCGTCATTGAAGGTCACGTTGTCATGGTAACCGCCGATGAGCGGATAATACTGCGGCCAGCCACCGCTTGGGTACTGGGCGTCCAGCATCCAGTCGATGCCTTTGATGACGGCGTCCCGATACTTCTCGATTCCGTGCCGTGCGTACATCATGGCTAGAAACTTCATTTCGTTGATGCTGGCATTGTTGTCGAAGCACCCGGCTTCCTGGCCGTTTATGGCCCGCTCTCCTCTGGCCATGCCCGGCTGGTATATGACCTTTGAGAAGTCAGTATTCTTGGTCCACCCACCAGCCTCGGTCTGCCAGGCGATGATATTGTCCGCAACCTCGAATGCCCGCTGCGAAGTGAGAGGAATGCTGTACTGCGCACCTGCCAACTGCGAACATGTCAATATCAATAATACTGCCAGTAATCCAACTCGAAGCTTGAAACCCATAGCGTCTCCCCTCTCATGGTTTGTTCCTGTTTGTCTATTCTACTCGAAGGCGCCTTTCCCCTGCACTTTTTCCACGGCCGCATTGATCCCGGTTCCAGGATCGTTTAGAATATAACCGAAAGGTAAGGAAGGGCGGGCACATGATTCAAGAGATCAGGCAGTGGATCGATCATTACAGCAAGGCGACGGGAGTTTCCAGCTTCATTATCGACGGCGCCGGGTCCGTTGTCTACCATGCCCTCAAAAGCTGCAGCCCGTTCTGCGAAGCTGTCCAGGATAGTTTCGCCCACTTGTGCGATTGTGCGAACGTCCATTTGTACGGCAGTTATCAGGCGGAGCGGTTTGGGGGCAGGTACATCTACTTCTGCCCGATGGGGCTTACTCACTGGGTGGCGCCCATCAACCGCGGCGAGGAGTTCAAGGGCGCTTTTGTCGGCGGCCCGGTGATGATGATAGAACCGGAAGCCTTTCTGCTGGATGAAATCATCGAGCAGCAGATCCCGGATCAAAAAGCGCGGCGGCGGCTTAGAGCGCACATGGATCAGATACCGGTAATCAAGCCTGATGTGGTTACGAGCTTGTCTGAACTGTTGTACCTGCTCGCCGGATACGCAGCCGCAGATGACAAACGGCATTTGCCGGATCCTATGGACAGCCCCATACCCGCTTCCGATCCCCAAACCTACCTTGGTGGGGCGAGACACAAGAATTACCCAATCGACAAGGAAAATGAGCTGATCTCACATGTGGCCGTGGGCGACAAAGCCGGATCCCTGCGAGTGCTCAACGAGATCCTGGGCTACGTGTTTTTTACCGGCCAAAACGACTTCGAGGATATAAAATACCGGTCGTTGGAACTTGTGGTCCTTCTTTCCCGGGCGGCAATGGAAGGCGGGGCGGAACAGGAAGAGATCTTCGGTCTGAACAACCAATACCTCAACCAAGTGTCTCGCCTGCACAACATTGAGGAGCTGAGCGTCTGGCTCTCCAGAATCCTGACCCGCTTCACCGACTGTGTGTTTAACTTTAAGAATGTCAAAAACAAGGATATAATATATAAGGCGATTGAATTCACCAACAACAACTACATGGAAAGGCTAACCCTCGAGGATGCAGCCAGCTACGTCCATTTAAGCCCGGCTTATTTCAGCAGGCTGTTCAAGGAAGAAACAGGTTACAATTTCACCACATATCTCAACACTGTGCGGATCGAGAAGAGCAAAAACCTGCTGGTGAACGAAGCTATCCCTCTGTCGGACGTATCAAGCCTGGTAGGGTTTGAGGACCAAAGTTATTTCACACGGGTGTTCAAAAAAATGACCGGAACCACTCCAGGCAAGTTCAGGGAAACACGCGGTCAGATTAAATAAAACACTGGTATTGGAGGGTATACGATGAGCATCCTGAATGAGATTTCCCTAAAACTGCAGCAGGGAAACGCCAGCGCTGTCAAAGAACTGGTGCAGCAGGCAATCGACGAAGGGTTTTCAGCCCAGGAGATTCTGGAAAAAGGCCTGATGGCCGGCATGGACGTTGTCGGTGTCAAGTTTAAAAACAACGAGATTTTTGTCCCGGAAGTCCTGATTGCCGCTAGAGCCATGAACGCCGGGACCGCCCTTTTGAAGCCTCTGCTGGTCTCGGACGATGTCAAGGCAAAAGGCAAAGTGGTCTTGGGCACCGTGAAGGGCGATCTCCATGACATCGGCAAGAATCTGGTGCGGATGATGATGGAAGGCAAAGGCCTCGAAGTGATCGACCTCGGTATTGATGTGCCGGTTGAGAAGTTTATCGAGACAGCTGTTCAGGAGCAGGCGCAGATTATTGCCTGTTCGGCGCTGTTGACAACCACCATGAACGAAATGAAGCTGATCGTGGAGGCCGCCAAAACAGCGGGAATCAGAGACAAGGTCAAGATCATGATCGGCGGCGCGCCGGTCACCGACCAATTCCGCGCCAGCATCGGCGCTGACCTTTACGCGCCTGATGCCGCGTCCGCCGCGGAAGTGGCTGTTCAAGCCTGTGCCAGTATGGCGTGAAACAATTGATGAACCGCCCTCGACGCAAGGCCGCAGGGCGGTTTTATTTATGTCGGGCGTTGATTAGTGTCGTCCCCCATTTCCTTATCAACGGCAGGTATTGACTATTATATCATTGAATTGTATTTCAAGACTGGTGTCACCCCGGTATTAGTGAGGCATTGTTTATGACTGTGGAGGAAGGGGGGCGGTCAATGTGAACAAACCGGTGCAGGCAAAACCCTTTCTTAAGTGGGCAGGAGGTAAAACCCAACTGCTGCGTGAGTTGACTGCCCGTCTACCGCGTGAAATCAAAGAATCAGGCGTAATCAAAACCTATGTGGAGCCCTTTATCGGTGGTGGAGCTTTTTTCTTTCATTTGAAGAGCATGTTTGTCATTGAAAATGCCTGTTTGGTTGACATCAACAGAGAATTGATACTTGGTTATAAGGTTGTCCAGCAAGAACCGGATGCTTTGATTGCGTGTTTGAGCAAGCTTGAAAGAGACTATCTGGCATTGGGCTCCCAGGCGCGCCGAGTGTTTTATTATGGTATACGGGAACAATATAACCAGCAGATGAACCAATTTGACTATCAGTCTTTTAACGAAGACTGGATTGTGCGGGCCAGCTATATGATTTTCCTAAACAAGACTTGTTATAACGGCTTGTTTCGTCAAAATCACAAGGGTGAGTTCAACGTCCCCCACGGCAGGTATAAAAAGCCGAAAATCTGTGATGCCGACAACATAAGAGCAGTGAGCAGAGCATTGGCAGGCGTCAAGCTGGTCTGCGGCGATTTTACCTGTTCCAGGCCCTATATCGGCCCCGGAACTTTAGGGTATTTCGATCCGCCTTACCGTCCGCTGACAAAAACCGCCAGCTTCACTACCTACAATAAGGATGATTTCACAGACGATGATCAGATTCGCCTAGCCCACTATTTCCGAGAATTGGACGAGATAGGAGCGCTGCTTCTGCTCAGCAATTCTGATCCAAAGGCGGTAAACGCTGACGATAGTTTTCTTGACAGTCTTTATCAAGGTTTCACTATTGACCGTGTCCGCGCAAAGCGAAGCATAAACTGCAATGGACGTGGAAGAGGCTTGATTTCGGAACTTATTGTCAGAAATTACTAGCAGCACCCTTTCGTTATCTTGCCGCCACCAACTCAGCGCCGCCGATCAACCCATAGTCTTCAAACTGATAGTTTCCAACCCAGCTCGATTCATCCTCAAACTGCTTCGGCCCGCACCAAGCCGGCGACCGCAGGCGGTGATGAAGCGGCCCGAATGTGTTCCGCAGCGAGCCCACCACCTCAATTTGCAGCAAGTTCTTCCCTGGAACACAGTCACCGGTGATCTCCACTTCCCACGGCTGGGAGATGAGGCACTTCCATTCCCCATTGTTCACCTTCACCCTGAACAGTGTGCCCTTGGGCTGGTTGAGCCTGATCCAGACGCGGCTGCCGCCCGCTTCCCGCAGATCAAACTCTTGGGCGTAGACCATGTTTCCTGCATAGAACGGATATCCCTGGTAGACCCAGCTGCCGTCGGTAAGAAGCCGGGGCTCCTGCACCAATCGGTATTCCTGATAGCCGCACTGCCGGAGAGCAAAATCTCCCACAAGATAAATCTCTTCAATCTCGACGCCGTATGTGAAGCCGCCCGCAAGTTCAATCAGGTTCCTGCCCCGACGCGCAGCCTTGGCGATGTCCACCAACCCAAACTGCTTGTCCCAGTGGAACTTATCTGTTTGTGTGCTGATCTCAACACCGTTAACCTTGAGCTGCCAATGGCGGCTGTTTTCGATCACGACGCCCAGATCACCAGGGAGATAGTCCGCATAGAACTCAAACTGCAGACGTACCGGCAGTGTTTGAAATTGTTCTTTATGGGGCAGCACCGCCCAAGGCTGGATGCCTTGGCAGCAGTCGAGCCCCGCAGCGTGCCACAGCCGGCGCCGTGCCTGCCAGATTGGCATTCTGCCGCTCCAGCCAGCTTGGCCCGATTCACCGCAAGCGGAGGATTCGATCATATACCGGCAGTAATCCAGCGTTATTGAGTTTTTATGAACACGCTCAAACTGCCACTGGCTGCTCAAGGGTACCACTTCCACTCCTGCGGCAGGAATCCGCAGTTCAGCGGCGCTATGTTTCCAACCGCTGCAGCCCATCTCCAACTCTGCTTCGGCAACAATATACCCGTGGGCGCCGGCGGGGGCCAAAACCAGCTCCAACTCCAGGTGATCTCTTTTTTCCCGCGGCTGCACTTCGGCAATCTCTCCAGTTTCAAAACAGCACCGGTAGACACGGCCTTTGATCGGCACTGTCAACGTGAGGGTGTGAGCGGCCTCCCTGCTGGTATTGGTTATGAACAGATATAAGCAGCCCTCGCCTCGGCGGGCTTGAAACAAGATGTGGCCGTCCTCGCTTCCGCTGATCACGACAGGGCGCCGGCAGAACTGCTTAAGTACTGCGGTTGACTGAGGATCGTTTTCTGCAACCAGTGCCACACTTTGCTCCTGCCAGAGCTCTTCCCACTCGCCGGCTCCTGGTTCGCCATCGATCAAGCTCGGCCTTTCGCCGACGAAGAGCAGCCGCCCTCCCTTGCTGGCGAACGCTTTGAGCAGGCCGTACGTGCTGCGGCTCCAAGTCAAGGACGGGGGCACGATCACTGTGCTGTACTTGCCGTTTCCAACCTGCAGGAAGGTGTGCCCTTCCTCCTCGATCACTCGGGCACAGTCTTCCATGATCAGTTCATCGCCGTAATCAAAGGGAATGTGGCTTTTGAACAAACTATCCTGCAGCCTGAACAATCCGGCGTCGTACTTACTGGAAAGGGGCTTCCCCTTCTGCCTCGCGAACGTGGCCCAGACCGAGCCTATGGGATGCAGGACCAGAGTGTCGCAGATGTAATCGCCTTGCGAGCAGAAATAACCGGCCCTGGCCAGATAGTCATTGATTTTATGATAATAAGGCCAATAAGGCTGATGGTAGCTGAACGTGGGCGGATAATCCCTTTTCCGGTCGCCGGTCATGGAATAGAGCACCAAGTGCTGCGACAAGAAGGTGATTCCCAGGGCGAAATGGAAATTGGCGATCCATTTCTGATCCTCAAAGGTCATGGCATGCCCGCTCACGCCGAAAATTTCGCAGAGCAGGCGCTTGCGGCCGAATTGATTCCCGACGGACGCGCACTGCTTGAGCGTCAGGCTGTCGGCGATGTTGTTCCCCAAGTGATCGATCCCCGGTGCATGCATGTACCGATAATGAGGCATGGCGGCGCCGATGGCATTGGTCTGTTTGACCAGTGTGTCCTCGCTTAAGTAATGGCCGGTGAACTGCAAGCCTCGTCCTTCGCACCAATCGTAAATCTGCTTGGTAAAACAGGACACAAAGGCTTTGGTCAATGTGCGGTAGAAGCTGTAGCGGATTTTGGCGCTGCAGCCGCCTTCAAAGAACAGCAGCGGAAGATGATCGATGAGATCGCAGCCGTGTTCGCTGCGGAAATAACCAGGAAGCAGCGGCGACCAAGGGATCGAATCCTCTGCTTTGCTGCGGTAGGTGGGCTCATCGGCGAACACCCCGGGGATGGTTGAGCCAAAGTGCCCGCCTACATGCTGGTAATACTGTTCATGGGTAACCCGGATGAACTCCGCCACAGCCTCGGGGTTCAGGACATCGATATATCCATGGCCGTTGGAGTTGGTGGTGGGGTTTTGAAACTCCATCCGGAACTGCCAGTAAGATACCCGAGGATCAGCCGCGTATTGCCCATCCAGCTGGCTGGGGCTCTGAATCCGTTCGGTATCGATCAGGCGGCCCTCGTCATCCAAAACAAGGCGGAACAGGGCCACAACATCTGGATCCGAGAGCAGTGTCCCGATCTCCGCCAAAGCGGCCGGGCGCATAACCAGCCATCGTGCTTTGAACGTATCATTGGCGGCAGTGACGAGCCCTCCCGCGCAGCCGCTCGGCCAGCGGTCCTCATCATACAGCCAGGCTTCCATACCCTGCCTTTCAGCTTCCTCGACAACTGCAGCCACGCATGAGAACCACTCTTGTGACAGATACCCGGTCTTCAGGCCTTCCCGGGCATGCATGAAAAAGCCTCCGAAGCCCTGCTTTTTCATTTCCCTCACTTGCCGGCGCAGCTCGTCCGGGTCCAGTTGGTCATTCCAAGCCCAGAAAGGCGAAGCCCTGTATTCCTTTGGCGGAGATTTGAACTCTTTAAGGGTCACCGCCTCCACTCCTTTCTAATCAAAGAACACCGGCTGGCCGGTTTTTCCCGATTCGTAAACTGCCTCAAAAATTTCAGTCACCACCAGCGCTTCTTCAGGCTTGACCACCAAAGGCCTTCCTTTAAGGATCGCATCATAAAACGCCTGTACTTCAAGAACGCCGGGATTCGGGGATTCGCCACCCTGCTCCAGCGCCGGAGTCTCAATGAAGTGCCTGCCGTGTCTTTGGCCGTTGATCATCAAGCCGCTGCGCACGTCGGTGCCGCCCAAAGTGCCGCACAAGGTGGCCTGGGCTTCGCCAACTTCCAAAGCATTCAAAGCCCAGCTGGATTCCAGAAAGATGGTGGCACCGTTTTTCATGACAATAAATCCAAACGCCGCGTCTTCCACCGTGAAGAGCGCTGGATAGTGTGTTCTACCTTTCCAGGCCGGACTCCTGTCGCAAGTGCCCAAATAAAACGGGACAGTGATCGTCCACTGTCCCCGTCACTCGTGTTAAGCGGCTTTAGGCCTGAATCTAGCCTTTGCTCCTCATTTCTTGCCATGCCCTTTCCGTATGCAGGTAATGATCAAGATGCTGCAGTTTTGACGCAGCCGCACGATCCAGAATCACAGTCATGCTGCCCTTGAACAGATGCATGGCAGTGGCGGTGATTTGGGCGGTTATCGGCCCTTCGATGGCTTTGGCCACGATCTCGGCTTTGTGTGCGCCGTTGGCCAGCATGATGGCGCTGCGGGCTTCCAGGATTGTGCCGATGCCCATGGTGATGGCAAATTTCGGCATCTGATCCCGCGTGAATCCTGCTTTTTTATAAAATGACTCGTAATTGTCGTCGAGAGTCTTCTGCGTCAAAGCAACCACTCTAGTCCTGCTTGCCAATGACGACCCCGGCTCGTTGAACCCCCAATGCCCATCGCCGCCGATGCCCAGGACTTGAATGTCGATGCCGCCGGCAGCGGCGATCTGCTCCTCATACCACTTGCAGTAGGCTTCCGGGTCCTCGGTCAATCCGTCTGGCACCAGCCAGTTTTCTCTGGGGATGTTGATGTGTTTGAACAATTCCTCGTACATGAAGCGGGCATAGCTCTGATCAAGGTGGTAGGGTTTGCCGAGATCCATTCCCAAGCCGAGATACTCATCCAAGTTGAAGGTCCGCACTTGGGAAAAGTCCAATCCTTCTTCTTTGTGCATCCGGATCAGCTCTTTGTATGTCCCGATCGGTGTGCTTCCAGTAGCCAAACCGATTACGCAGTTTGGCTTGGCCTTCACAACCCCTGCGATAATCTCCGCTGCAGCTTTGCTCATTTCGTCATAGGTGTCTCGGACAATAACGTTCATTTAACGGCCTCCCTTTCGATTACAGGCATGGGATTACTACTCCCATATAGATATTTCCTGTTTCGCAGCCTGATTCCTTGCAATGTGAAAATTTTTACATTCCATGTTGTCCAGGGCCTATTTTTTCCGGATCCTTGCTAAAAACACCTTCGTAAACGAAGAAACAGCGATTATGCCAACAGCGATCGCACCGGCTTCAAGCAGTGTGGTAATTCCGTCGGCTGCTGCCGTTTGGTAATCTCCCTCCAGCAAGTGCAGTACGAAGTTGAACAGGCGCCCGCCTGGAACAATGGGAATCAAAGCGGCTGCCAGAAAAACAGTGGCCGGCGCTTTGCGGTACCGGGCCAGAATTTCGGCCAAGGCGGTCATCGCTATACTTGCCAGAAACATGCCGATGTACGTTTCAGCACCTCCGGCAGTGCTGACGCTGACGATCAGGTAGCCCAGCCCGCCGTTGATTCCTGCCAGTATCAGGTTCAATCCTCGGATGTTGAAGAGGATCCCGAACGAAGCTGTGGCAATCACGGCGAATATTGTCTTCGCAATCATAAACTCAGCCCCCCAGTCTCCCGAGCAGGATCAGGACCGCGCCGGCACCGCAGGCCAAGGCCGTGACAATGCTGAAAGCTTCCACACCGCGGCTGCTGCCCGAAACCAGATCTCCAGCCGCTGAATCTCGGATCGCATTGGTGAAAATCAGGCCTGGAACCATCTGCATAATCGCGGCGAAAGCAATGATCCACCAATTCACAAGGGTGCCTGCGAAGCTGAACAACCAGCCGCAAACAGCAGCTGCCGCGGCGCCAAGGAGATTGATGGTGAAATAGTCCAGGCGAATCTGGTTGAGGTGCCAAAGGAGCAGCCGCAGGATTCCCCCCACCACGATGCCTGACAAGAAGTGTGTGACGCAGCCGCCGAACAGCACCGTAAAAGCGGCTGTCCCACACGCCGCCGCCGCGACAGATACCGAAAGCCTGTATGGAGGGGCTCCATCGATTTCGGCCAGCACTGCCTCTGCCTCGGCCGCATCCATAGGCTGCCGGGCGATCGTCCTGGAAAACTGGTTCACCAACTCGACCTTGTGCAGGTCCACGCCTCTCTTCTTGATCCGCATCATCCGGGAAAGGGCTTCGCCGCCGTGATTCGTGGAGATGATAATTGTCGTTGGCGTGGCGTAGCAATCACACTCATCGACGCCAAAGGCGGCGCATACATAGCGCATAGTGTCTTCGGCCCGGTAGGTTTCGCCGCCGTTTTCCACAATGATTTTCCCGGCGCGGCATGCAAGTTCGATTATCTCTCCCATCTGCCGCCTGTCCACTGGCCCACCCCTTTCGGCTGTTGGATCCACAATCCATTATACAGTGATTATGCTCCTATTCATAGGGTTTCAAGCACGAACGAGATTTTTACGCTATGCCTGCATGCCGGCGACAGGATTTTCCGTCTGGGCTCAGAAAGTGAAGTCAGACGGATAAACATGAAAGGAAGGAAGCTATGAATCAAAGAGCAAGATTGATGACCATCTGTTTCATATGTGCTGTACTGGTATTGAGCGGGTGCAAGTTTGGCAAAGCCGATCATATCCCTGTTCCCATTGATGGGGCAAGCCTGGAAACAGTCGAACACGAGTTATTGGGCGAACATCTCCACAGCAACATGCGGGCTTTTGAAATAATCGACGGCAGTCTGCACATGCTCCTGACCACCGATGTGACTCCGGCGACCGGAACCGGCAGGGGGCTGCAGTATTGGACCAAGCCTCTGGACAGCCCTACTTGGGAAAAGCACGAATTCCTGCCGGATCGCATCATCGGAATGGCCAATATTGTCAGTGATCCTCTCTACACAGACGACCTGTTTTTCATATTCAACGACCGCACTTGGGAAGACTGGCGGTATGCTGTCATGGCGCGCTTTGACGGCAGCAGCCTTCACACAGTGTTTGAACTGGATCAATCGGAAGGACAGGTGCTCAACCCCCAAGCTATCAGCAGCCGGGACGGGTATATCCATATCTTTGTCCCTGACCGCACTTCTTCCGGCAAGGACGGCATCAAATGGTGGCGGATGAATATCGAGACCGAAGAATTGGAACGCCTGCCGAACATCAATCTGCCGACCAGTGGGGCCAGGCTGTACGACTTGCTGTATGATGAAGGCCGGATCATTGTGCCGATCGCCATCGCCCAGCAGCTTCATCTTGGCATTATCGACACGGAGAAGCTCACCATAGATATCAGGCTGTTGGACAGCTTCACCTCGCCGGACCGGATGCCGCCCCGCTCTATCAACATCTTCAAATACGAAAACCTGGGTGTGTATGTGATTGTCTATCTAAGGCCGGCCTCGTTTTCCAACCGACCCCGCACTGGGCTGCTTGGGGAGACAGTGGCCAAGGTCCTGGACGCGGAGAGTTTCAAAAGCTTGAGCACCACGGTGATCGCAGGCTTTAATGCCAAGGAAGCGGTCACGCACTACATGAAAAGCGAAAAGCTAAATGACCGGATGTTCGCTGTAGCCTATACCTATGTGGATGAAGTGCATCATTTTCATCTCACCGGGGTTCACGATCGCTATGTCTCCAGCCACTTGGCCGTCTGGGAAGTCGACGCGACGGGAAAAATAAGGCTGGTGGCCATAGAAAGCACCGATCAAACACGCTGGGATCAGGTGCTCGCCCGAATTGACGATGAGACTCTTTTGTTTACCTATAACAGCACAACTCCCACCAATGACAAATGGCTTGATGTGGTTAAACTGATGTTTGACCAGTGACGGCTGGAAAAAAGGAGTGCGGGCCGCCGCAAAGCAGCCTGCACTCCCCTTTTATGCCTTAAGGACAACACTAAAGGGCATTCGCCGCCATATACGCATCAACGTCTTCCCGTTTGAATTTCCATGCGTTGCCGATTTTCATCGCCGGCAGCTTATCCACATAAATCAAGCTGTAGACGCTTTGAGGGGCTATCTGCAGGATTTCCGCCACTTCTTTCACTCCGATCAAGTCAGAGCCGCCACTGTGATTATACGCTGTTTGTTCAGCAGCTTTGCTGTTCGCCGCGGCTTCCGATGGAGCGCCATCTTCCGGCTGGCCATTTGTCCGGTCAAGGAGATTGCGGACCGGTTCCCAGTCTGTTTTCGCGAACTCAGCAAACTGCTGTTCCAACTCGCGCAGTGCCAGAAGTTCCTCAGCATTGACTATTGTTTCACTGCATTTTCGACAGTGATGGGCGGCCATTCCCGTAACCATAACCGTGTATTTACCCCAATTGGCGTCAACAGCGATGTTTTTCGGCGTCATTTCATGCCCACATGCATGGCAAAACCGCTTTACCAAGCCGGCAATACTCCTTTCTCTGCGTTTTTTTTGGCAAGTCTCGCATCATCATTGGGCTTAAAAGGTAAACCGGCACTGTTTATGGCAGATGACCATAAACAGTTTACGTTTTTCATTCGTCATATCTTTATTTATTCCTCCTGTTTAATCATAAATTTTCATTTTTTCTCCACATATTTTGAATAATTTCTCCCTGCTGGCGCAGGCTGCCGGTTCTTTTTTCCATATTCACCGCTTAAGCAGGCCATTTGGAAGCCTGGTGGTGGCTCTCTTCACCATCCGCAGCTTGGACTGGATCTATATCTTTACCAATGCCAGCTACCAAGTAGCAAAATGCCCGGTGGACTATCTGCCCCGGGCACTGCGTCATATGTTCACCTTTTTCATGCCGATGCTTGTGATCAGTTATTACCCCGCCGCGGCGGTGTGCGAATGAGGCCGGCAGCTAAAGCAATGCTTCGACCCGCTCGTTTGCTTCTTTTAAGGTGATCATGATGTCAAACTCTCCAATCCTGGTCTGGAAAGGCACGATCAGTGCCTTGGGGGTGACCATGTCAAGGGCTGTGTCCCTGCCGAGCACAATCTGAGGTGGGAAGATATTGCACCGGTAGTTGGCCGAGTTCAAATAAGTCACGGCATTGCCGCTGATGATATTGGCGACCTCCCCAAGTGCGGAAACGACAAAACTGTCCATTTCTTCCACTGGCATTCCGGCCATGATCTCCACCATGTCCAAGGTCATCTGCTTGGGAAAACTATAGAGGATTGAGCCGAGCAGATCGCCGGTAACCGCAATGGCTACACTCGCGTCCTTGCTTGGAATAAGCTCCTCGCTGGCTCTTAGTCCGCCCCGGCGGACATCCAAATCCATCATCAGCTGAAACACGTCTCTGGCTGCCTTCACGAACGGTTCAACGAATTCGACTTTCATCAGACCCTGCCCCCTTGTTCCCGGACATAAGCCCCGATTCTTTGATCCATGTCTGCCACATGCACGATCAGCCACGTCATCAATTTTCCGCCGAATTCCTGCACGAGGTTTTGCGTGAACCCCTCATCTGCGAACCGGACAGCATATTGGTTGATCATCTCCCGGAACCGGGCGTGGACAGCCTTGTGCTCCTCGTATTCCGGAAAGCCGATCTGCAGCTGGTAATCCTCTTCATCCCGGAAGTGCACGATTACATACTCCTGCATGAAGGCCAGCGTTTCTTTTACCTTGGGAATCTTCTCGCTCCAATCACCCTTGCGCTGTACTGCGCGCAGGAAATCCGAGACTCTGTGAAACAATTCCTTGTGCTGATTGTCGACTGCCTCTACACCAATCCTGTATTTCTCCTTCCACATCATCTTCGGCATCCCACCTTTCCAAGTCATGAACCAACGATCTGGACCCAGACTTTTCTTTCCCTGGGCCCGTCAAACTCAGCCAGGTAAATGCCCTGCCATGTGCCGAGCTGCAGCGCGCCGTTCTCAATCAGCAAGTGTACGCTGGATCCTGTAAGCGACGCAAGAATATGGGCTGCAGAGTTTCCTTCCACATGCTTGTACTCCGGGTCGTCCGCCGGCACCAGTCTCTGCAGTTGGTAGACCATGTCCCGGGCAACATCCGGATCGGCGTTCTCGTTGATGGTCAAACCAGCTGTGGTATGGGGGCAAAACACCACACAGACCCCGCTCGTAATCCCTGAGTTGTGGACGATGATCCGAATCTGAGCCGTAATTGGAATCAGCTGACAGCGGCCGGTTGTCCTCACAGTGAACTGTTCCACCTTGATCCTCCTCGCATTTGACATCATGCGCCACGGGTTCTTTACCGTTTCGCTTATGAATTCGACACAGGCCGGTGGGGAATCCTGCTTTGCAGGCAGGATTTCGCACTAGCGGACAGTGCTGGTGTATTGGCGCTTGGTTATTAGATAAAACGCTGAGTATACCAGCGCATATATGCTGTACATCACTGCTGAAAACCTCATTACCACCATGAATGTGTTGTCCACATCAAGCATATGTCTAAACACCATGGTATCCGCGCTCTTCATAGCAAAGATGCCGTGAACGATACCTACCAGCAGCGGCGCGAAAAACACCGGCAACAAACGTTTAGCGATCACTCTGGATTCCGCTTTGGGATCGAGGCCGATTCTGCGCAGTATCTGGTACAGATGGCGCTCTTCCTCAGCGGCTGTGATCTGCTTGAAGTACAGTAGGCTTGCAGTCATCAATATGAACACGACACTCATGAAGGATCCTATGAAGCACACCAGTCCAAAAACCTCCATTGCTTCGACATAATAGTTGTATGCCATGACATAACCACTCGATCGGGCATCAAGAATTTGATTCAACTCGCTGTTGAGTTGATGCGCCCGCAAAGGATTCTCATACTTAATTACTGTCACTTCATCAAGCGGCTCGCCGAAAGCGTCCACAGATGCAAAAGTTCCTGTCTGCACCAGGTGGTCGAAATCCTCGTCACTGACAACAAGCATCTGATAAGCACCAAAGTGAACGTTCGCCATGTCTGCACGAGTGACAACCGCAAGCTCAAGGTCGGACAAAACGAGTTTTGACTGCCGGCCATCGTTATATGGTTCATCTATTTCCGCATAGGCTGCGATGCCCCGACCTGCCTGCAAAACCTGGCCTGGTTTGACCTCAATAGGCTGGTAGATTTTGCGGGAGACCTCGATCAAGCGGTTATAATCCGATTCTGAATAGATCCGGAACACTCGCTCCACCGTTTGCTGCGGATCGATTTGAACCGCTTTCACCTGATACCGGTTGACCGTATATTCTCCCAATATCCCGACACCATACTTGGTAAAAACGTCATGCACCTCATCCCGTACATCCCGGCCACCATAGAAAAACAAGTCATAGCTGAGCTGATCATATGTGCTGACCTCCATACTGCCGTAAAGAGTGTAACCGGTGGCAATCGCTGTCACTCCCACCGCCGACATGACGGCGATCGCTGCCATCACTGAACCAATCGAGCGTATCCGATGCGTAAAAATGGAAAGGGCGATCATATTTTCGCCGGAGAAATAGCGGTGCGGGTTTTTCCGAAGCCACCTGAAAACCTGGGGCAGGCCTCCCCAGAAAAGCAGGAACGTGCCTGCAATCACAACAAGCAGAATCGGTACTGCAAGCAAAAGCAGCTTCGCCGGCTCTTTGATGGCGGCCCAATAATACCCTGTGCCGATCAAGGCGAGAGATGCAATCAGGTAAAACATTGAACCCCGAATATTGGTTTCCGGCAGTTTGCTGCCTTTGAACAATTCCACTAACTCGACCCTTGCGATCACCCTTCTGCCTGCAGCTCCCATGAGCATAAAAACCAAGGCAAAGGGAACAGCGGTGAACCAGACAGCCTGTGGGGCAACGACAAAAGGAATGTCTCCCACAAAGTAGGCAAGGGTGAAATTGAGCAGAATCATTGCTGTCAATTTTGAACAAAAAACACCTGAACAAATGCCGGCCACCAGGGCGGCAGTGCCGATAATCAGCGTTTCGGTGAACAAAAGCCGGCCAATCTTGGCATTCGTCATGCCAAACAAGGAGTACATTGCGATTTCCTTTTTCCTGGCTTTAATGAAGTTAACATTGGAACTGATGAGAAAGAAAGAGACAAAGACAAAAATCACGATCCCAAAAGCGATCAGCAGCATCTGGTAGCTGCGGCTGTACGTGAGCTTGTCCATTACCCGCTCGTTG
>Ga0208564_1000054_pt1 | contig 102348 bp, 92 predicted proteins | sample AD_UKC073_MetaG_FD_184439 | JGI IMG/M metagenome (GOLD analysis project Ga0208564, IMG submission 184439) | Active sludge microbial communities of municipal wastewater-treating anaerobic digesters from USA - AD_UKC073_MetaG (SPAdes) (version 2) | ecosystem: Engineered > Bioreactor > Anaerobic >... | reverse complement strand
ACCAGCTGGTGGAATCGGGTGGAGAGTTTGCCAAGTTTGTTTTCGGGTTTAGGGGGTGAAAGCAGTGAAGCGAAAGAGAGCAAGCCAGAGGAGTTTTTTTCTTATTGAGTGTTTCAAGACACCGAGAGATGCTGCTACAACGCTGTTTGCAGCACTGTCCATCATCCTTTATGCCAGCTGTTTGGTACCCCTAGTGTTTCTTTCAGATCAGATAGTTGTAGCCTATACACGAGGCGAGCCTCTGGACCTGTTTTTCACCTATATACTAATTCTCCTTGCTTTTTCCCGGTTGATCAGTTTGTTTACGTCGGTTTTTCAGCAGACGCTTACAGGAAATGTGTTCTATCGCAAAATCAAGAATCTGCTGGAAAGTGTCTCGCCGAAGCTCCTCAGAGACAAGGACTTCTCCTTCAAGGAGATCTACCGTGGGCTGGAGATGCGCACAGAGCTTCGCAGCCGGTGTTTCTTCGAGTTTTTACAGGGACTGTTCGGAGCAGCGTTCCTAGGCCTTGCCATTTCGTACTTTGCTCCCTGGGCAGTGCTGGTTCTCATCGTAGGGTCGCTTCTTGCGTTTTACTTCACCGCACCGCTGGCTGTTGCACATGAATATCAAGGCCAGGGATCCACACTCCAGGTAAGTCCCGATTGGCTATTTGAAGCGGAGCACTACGGGGCCAAAGAGTTTTTCTTTGGGGAAATCAAAAAGCTATATGCAGAAGAAAATCAAAGGTCTGCCAAGTTCCAAATGGTGATTAACTTTCTTGCCTCATCGGGTAGAGTCATCGAAGCGGGCGCTTTTCTCCTGAGCCTAGGCATGTCAACTTACTACCTGGCTCAAGCTCAAGCAACTTCCGGAAGCGTCCTTATAGTGCTCATCTTTGGTAGGAGTCTGCAAAAACACCTCGGTCAGATTCTCACATCCATCAAACAGGTGTTGCGTAGAGACAACTTCGAGCAGAAAACCGTCGAAACCGTCCTGAAGTTCAAAGAGGAAGTGGACCTAGACTCCTTCCTAGAAAGTCAGATTAGGGACAAGTTCGAGCTTGAAGAGGACGTGAATCTCTGCTTGGACGTGGCGAAAGTGTCTTTTAGCGTTCCTGGAGGCGGGGAAGTACAGAACTTTTCCCTTTCGGTTCTTGCCGGTGAAAAGGTCCAGGTCGTCTCCTCAAGGGCGGAGCAGATGGCACTCCTGGAGATACTTTTGGGAATCAAGAGACCTGAGTCCGGCGGGGTTTCCTATGTTGATGTAGACCAGGGAACCATCTCCAGGCTGAGGGCTCTGAGGCAGATGGCGTACCTGTCAGTTCCCGAACTCCAAACAAAGTCATGGGGTCTCACCGTCCGAGAACAGGTAGGATTTGGCGACATCACAAAAGTCAACGATGACGGCAGGATCCTGGAACTCCTGATAAAAGCGGGAATCCTTGCCAGTTCTGAAAGATCTGAAAGGCTGCTGGACCGGCTAACTCCTCACGGAGGGGTTGAGGAAAAAAAGCTCCTTCATCTCAGAGCTCTATTTGGAGGGAGGAGGTTTTTCCTCGTTGACGGTTCAACCTTCGACTGGCAAGTCGATGCGTCCCTTTTGACAGAGATCGTGCAGGATCCCAGAAGTACGGTGCTCTTTTTCACCAGAGAACGACTTCCTCTGGAAGGTTTTACCAGAGTGGTGGATCTTGCTGATTATACAGTTTAAGAAAAAAACCCCTAAGTCCGATTTGAACTTAGGGGGTTTTTGCTACTTGAAGAAACCAGGATTATGAAAGATAATTTTGTTAGGTTACCTAACTAATATCTTAACAACCCAATGGTTTTGCGGTATTGTAAGAGAAGGAGCGATTGCCGGAAGGAGCTAGCATAGGATCTTTCAGGAGATTACTTATTTGTGATCTTGGCAAAGAGATTTGCAAAGAACAGCCTGATGGAGTCCCAAAGCACCTTGAAGAATCCGCCTTTCTCTACATCTTCGGCAACTGTTGCTTCTACAGATGCGATGAGTTCATCCTGCCAATAGAAACGGTACTCGCCAACAGGGTCGCCTTTTTTCACTGGCGCCACAAGGGCAGAGTCCAGATCACGGACTACTCGCACCCTATCAGCTGCGCCTTGAGGAATGACCATGGAAACATCTTTGGCAGGAACTACATTCACCTTGCCTACCTTGCCTTTGTAGACCGTAGTGTTTACCGGTTTAACAAGTTCGGAAGCCTTAACTGTTTCGAAGTTGCGGAAGCCGTAGTTTAAAAGCTTTCTTGCTTCTGCTTCGCGGACAGACTCAGAGTCTGCACCTAAAACAACAGCAATAAGGCGCATATCGTTTTCTTTCGCTGTTGCCACTAGGTTGTAGCCAACGGCATTTAGGTGACCGGTCTTCAGTCCATCTGCTCCCGGGTAGTTCCAAAGAAGTCCATTGCGGTTTCTTTGGGTGATCCCAGCGTAGGTAAACTCGCGAGTGGAATGATAGACTAGTGCTTCAGGGTGATCGTTGACGTATGCTCTTGAAAGCATCGCCACATCTCTTGCTGTAGTGAACTGCGCCCCGGTGTTGTCCAACCCGTGGACATCAGTGTAGTAAGTGTTTGTAAGACCAAGAGATTGGGCTTTTTGGTTCATGGAGCGAACAAAAACTTCGGTAACACCGGAGATACCCTCAGCAAGAGCGATACAGGCATCGTTCCCGGAAACAATGGCTACGCCTTTTATGAGATCTTCAACACTGACACGTTCGCCTTCGCGGATAAACATCTTGGAGCCTTCTGGTTGCCAAGCGTTGATGCTCACGCGGAAGCGGTCTTCAAGAGAAACGGTGCCCTTTTCTATAGCGTCAAAAGTAAGATACAAGGTCATGATTTTGACAAGGCTTGCAGGAAGCAGCTTCTCATCGGCGTTCTGTTCGAAAAGAACTTGTCCAGTTTCAGCGTCCATTAAAACCGCCGACTTAGCCTGTACCGTAAAAAGGGGTTCTGATTGGGCCAGTGCAGAAGTTAAGATTGCTAGAAGTAAAGAGCAGATTAATAGCAGTTTAGAAACACGTTTCATACCATCGGTGCATAAAGCACCTTCCCTCCTAACCTATATTGGAACTTGCATTTGTAGGCTGAAAAAGGTGTAAGCCTAATTAGAGTTTTTGTAAAAGAAGCTTTAGTGCGGGTTTCAGGCAGCTGGGAAAACTCAGCTTATACTTCATTCGACTAGAGAAACTGTCCACCCTGCAAGTTTTTACTGTTTTCAATAATAAATCCCAAGAGTCTAAGCCAAATTACAGAGGCAGGGGACAGATTATTTTGAGAGGAGTAGATGAGAATGAAAAAAAGCGCAAAGCGGAATATTATCAGCATCTTAGCCATTATTTTGTCCTTAAGTGTAGGGATTCTTGCATTAGAGGCTGTGGACGTTGTCAATGAAGCCCTCGCAAACATAAGCAAGTTTGAAACCGTTTCATTGGAGCTTAAAGTGGAAACCGGTCAGGGGTTAGGCGGCACCATGGTCATGTCTGTAAAGAGCCATCTCAAGGAAGAGGTCGGGCGCTTAGAGTTTACCTCACCTAAAGAACTTGCAGGGCAGATCATCATTGTAGATAAACCCAAAGACCAGTTCATCAACTACTACCCCACAGGTCAAGCGGTGAGGATGCCCCTTGCTAACGCCCAAGCAGCAGGGACTGGTTTTGATGTTTCCAGCCTTATGGAACTGAATGTAGCAAATCTTGACGAGCTGGATTTGGATCGCTTCGTTCTCGGTCTTGACGAAACCACTTTGGACGGAGTACCTGCATACGTCATCTCCGTGATGGACACTAAAAACGAAGTAGGTCTACAGAAGATCTGGCTGAGAAAAGCAGATAAGTTTCCAATCTACATGGAATCCTACGACCTCGGTGGAAATAGAATCATGACCATGACCTTGGATAAAGTCGAGATTAACAAAGGCCTGGATCTTGCGAGCCTAAGAGCGCTGCCCAAAACGGCGGTTATCTTCGATATGTAGCAAGAAAACCCCGCACGCCGGGGTTTACCATTAGACGAGGGAGGAACAAGATTTAAAAATGAAACTACCAGAATTTGGCGTTAAAAGACCAGTTACCATAACCATGATCGCACTGGGCTTGCTTCTTTTCGGCTTCATATCTCTTACTAAAATCGGTCTGGACTTTCTCCCCGAGATCGACATTCCCGTGACCGCAGTAGTAATTCCCTACCCAGGTGCAGATCCGGAAACAGTAGAAGAACAGATTACCAAAGTTGTAGAGCCTTCTTTAAGGACAGTAAGCGGAGTCAACACCATTATGGCAAACAGCCTTGAAAATATGGCTGTTATCGTCATGGAGTTTGAATGGGGAACTGATCTTAAAGATGCCTCTGAAGAAATTCGCAGCCTTTTTGATATGCTAAGCTATTCTCTGCCAACAGGTGCTAGCACTCCCATGATCTACAAGGTGGACATGAACCAGATACCGCTCATGGCGCTGACTGTTGCCGGTGGAGAAGCTATCGATACAAGTCAGTGGGTCGATGAAGTCCTGCGCCCGGCCCTTGAGAGCGTCAGCGAAGTTGGACGCATTGATGTCAACGGGCAGCCGGTGCATCAGATCGAAGTCGCCTACTACCCGGAAAAGCTTGCGGAATACAATATCTCCCCGTCTGTCATCGGCCAGATGCTTGCCTATCAGAACCTGATGATTCCTGCAGGGACCATTGAAGACGGCGGACTGAACTACAACCTCCGTGCAGGTTATGCTTTCACTTCCATCGAAGACATCGAGTCTCTCGTTGTGGGGCAGGCAAAGGGCGAAGTCAACCCGTTTTTAGGCATCGCCATTCCCAGGATGGTCAGGTTAGGCGATGTGGCAGAAGTTAGGGAGGTCTTCTCCAGAGAAGGCCAGATCAGTACGGTTAACGGCAAGCCTGCTATCGTTGTTATGGTCTATCAAGCCAGTGATGCTAATGCCGTAAACGCCTCAAGAGCGATTTTGAACAAACTCAGCACTCTAAACCAAGACGGCTATGAAGTCGAGGTGCTGTTCAATCAGAGCGATTTCATCGAGATGTCTCTGGAGTCCCTAGTGGATAACATGCTGGTCGGCGGAGTCCTGGCCATTATAGTTCTGCTCGTTTTCCTCAGGAACTGGCGTACGACCTTAATCAACGCTATCTCCATCCCGTTTTCTGTCATCGTCTCCTTTGCGCTGATGTACGCCTTTGGCATCGACTTCAACCTGATCAGTCTCGGTGGACTGGCGCTGGGAGTGGGGATGCTCGTCGACAACTCCATCGTGGTTCTCGAGAACATCTTCAGAAAGCAGCAGGAAGGTATGGAGCCAGATGAGGCTGCCATCACCGGCACCAAGGAAGTGGGGATGGCGATCTTCGCATCAACTCTCACAACCCTTGTGGTGTTCCTCCCTGTAGTGTTTCTCAGTTCACTTGCTGGGACCATCTTCAAGGAACTAGCCCTCACAGTTACGTTCTCGCTGACTAGCTCTCTGCTTGTGGCGCTGACACTAGTCCCCCTCCTTGCTTCGAAGTTCCTACGCTTGGACCAGGCAGGAAGAGAGAAATACGCCAAGAGTGCAGTTTCTAAAATCGAAAACTGGTACCGGGGTATGCTTGCAAAAGTCATCTCCGGACGGGGCAAGTATGCGTGGCTTCTAGGCACCGGCGTGTTTGTGATAGTTGCTGTAGTGATGCTGCAGTTTATGGATTTTGAGCTATTTTCTCAGGAGTACTCCAATGAAATCAGCGTGACATTGTCGCTTCCTGCAGGAACTCCTTTGTGGAAGACTGCAGAAGTGGTGGAGTACGTTGAACCGAAGATCGTTGAGCTCCCTGAAGTTGAAAACATCTACACCCTTGCTGGAACTTCTAGCGGCATGAACCTCATGACTCTGGGCAGTTCGAACAACACTGCAAACCTCACCGTGATGCTGGAGACAAAAGGAGGTTCGTTTATCTCAAAGAGCGATCCAGTAGCTGTGGCTGGTGAGATTCTCAAGATACTGGAAGATGCTAAAAAGGTCTATCCAGATTTAGAAGTAGATGTAACCGTAAGCGATCTTATGGCTCAAACAGGTTTGAGCGAAGGTAATGTGGTAAGGGTCATGGGCAAAGATGCAGGTCAGGTAGAAGAGGTTGCTTTGAAGATTACAGAAGAGCTCAAGTCCTGGCCGGAGGTCATCTCTGCAGGTTGGTCCTATGCAGAAGACCAGCCTCTCATGGAGCTTGCCATCGATCCGGCAAAGGTTCTCCTTGCAGGACAGGTCTCGGCCCAGGTTGCCCAATCGGTACGGCAGGCTATAGTTGGTGAGACTGTAGGCTATGCAGAGATCTCCGGCAGTAAGCTTCCGGTGGTGTTTAAAGCCCACAGCGACTCAGTCGGGACTCTGGAAGATCTGGAGAATCTGTATCTTCCTGCAGCATCTACCGGGCAGACCGCCACACCTATGGGCCTTAGGCTCGGAAACGTAGTTGAGGTAAACAGAACTAGGTCGCCATTCGTCCTCCAGAGAACCAACGGTCAAAGGGTTGTAGAGATTGCCCTGGAAGTTGCTCCAGATGCGATCTCAGAGGTGGATAAGAGGATCGCCGATTACCTCAGTACTCTAGAGATGCCAGCAGGCGTTTCTGTGGATCGGGGAATGATGGAGAAGTTTAAGCTGGAGGTCTATGACGATCTTATCCTCACCGCTGCCCTGGCCATCATCCTGATCTACATGGTCATGGCTTCGCAGTTTGAAGGATTCCTATCTCCACTTATCATCATGGTAACTCTACCTCTTGCCTTGATCGGCAGTGCCATCTTCCTGTTCGTTTACGATAGAACCCTAAATATCTCGGGTATCATCGGCATGATCATTCTCTCAGGTATTGTTGTTAACAACGGTATCGTCCTTGTAGACTACATCAATCAGCTGAGACGAAGAGGCATGGGTCTAGAAGAGGCCACGGTCAAGGGCGCCGGAGATAGACTGAGGGCCATTCTCATGACTGCCCTTACCACCATTTTAGGTCTTCTACCTCAAGCGCTGAGCCTTAACAGCTACACCAACATCCAGATTCCCATGGCCCTTGCGGTTATGGGAGGTCTCTTGACCTCTACACTGCTCACCCTTACTGTTGTGCCTTGCATTTACTATCTGTTAGAAAAAGCAAGAAAAAAAGTTAGAGAACGGGGCTGACTTTTATGAAAAAAAGGATATTCGCGCTTGCTATAGTGCTGGCACTTTGCGCAGGGGCGCTGGCAAGTGGACCTGCAGTTGAGACATTTGCAGCGGCACTAGCTGGTGCAGGGAAAGCCGATTTGGCCTTGGGGTTGGAGGTGGTCTTTGGCAGCGGGCAAAAGACCAATGCACTGAGGCTTACCGCCTTCGAGTCCTCGGCCACTAACGCTCTGCCTTATCCAGCAAAGTTCATTCTTTCCTATGAGAACAAAAACATGCTGTTTTATCCTGGGTTCGGCTTTATCCTTACCGATCTTGACGTTTTTCTCCAGAGAGACGCAGTGAAAGAGAACTTCGTCCTCGGCGGCACCATCGATGCTTTTGCTTCGCTCCTTACCACCTCAGTCCAGATGAGGCTGATGAGGTACCCAACGGACTACGTCTCAGAAGGCTTCTACAGTGCAAACACAGTGCATTCCAGGGTATCTCCTTTGGATGAGCCAATGTTGATTTTGGTGGATGCAACTGAGGGGTTCACCGCTTATTTGTCGGTTTTGTACAAGCAGTATCCTGACAGGGCTTTCAGAGTTACCTATCTGCGGAACTTCGCTACAAATGAGCTGAACAGCCTGTCGATAAACTGGCTGAAACCAGATGTAGGAGACGGTTCTCTGAGCGTCGGTCTAGGTATTGAAAACGGTACAAGAGGTTTTCTGCCTGAAGGTGCTTACCTTTTTACCGGCTATTCGGCTCCTATTGGGAGCAACTGGGCCTTTGAAGGCACTCTCAACTTCGGTTCGCTACAGTACGGTGACGTTTTCCGCGTAGATCCCAACCTTGCAGGCTACGTCAAGTTCATCTTCGACGATGGTGTGAGCGAACTTGTTGCTGCAGGAGGCCTTGAGACCCATCAGAAATACCCGCAGGATAAAGCACCTACCTTCAAGCTAAGGCTCCAGTACAAGAGCCATGGACGCTTCCCCATTGGCGTCTACTTGGTCAAAGCAGATGCTGACAACTACGGGGTAGGATTGAGCTACCAATTTTAACGCTAGATGCGAAGAGAGGTCGCAAAAAAATGCGCCTCTCTTTTTTTTGTCTCCCTCATTCATAACAGTTAAAGTGAAAGCTAAACAATATTAAACATGAGTTTTAATAAAATCAAGTTTACACTTGACAATAGTTAAACCTCCGAATAAAATGGTCTTAGGAAGAGGGTGAGTTGTATGCCTAGATCGTTTCACAAATGCCCTGCATGTAGCGGTGACCTGGTGGAGACATCGGTATACTGCCCGACATGCAGTCTGGAAATCAAAGGAGAGTTTACCCGCAGTAAGCTTGCGCTTCTCAGCGCAGAGCAGGAGGAGTTCGTGCTGAAGTTTCTCTCGGTCAGAGGCAGCCTCAAGGAGATGGAACGCATTCTCGGTGTGTCGTATCCTACCGTACGGGCAAGGCTTGACGAGATCTTGCGGAGCCTGGACATCATGCCCCTTACCTCTGAAGACGCCGAGCTCCTCGACCAGCGCAAGGCCATTTTGGATGACCTTGAGGCAGGGAGGATTTCCGCTCAAGAGGCAGCAGAGCTGCTGCGGGGGCTCAGGGTTGGTGATAGAGATGAATAGCGAAAAAAGCCGCATCCTGGATCTGCTCGAACAGGGCAGAATAACAGTTGATGAGGCGGTGATGCTTCTTGAAGCCCTTGGCGAGAAAAACGCTAAGGAAATGACCAAGAGGTACCGCCGCGGCGACAAGAAGAACGATTTCGATGAAAAAGCGTCTAAGATAGTGGACGAGATCGGGAAGAAGATCAACTACTTCATCGAGAACCTAGGACAGTATTTTTCCGAAGGAATCGAAAGGGCAGGAGACTTTTCAGGCTCTTTTGCAGGGAAGCGCAGGTTTGAACGGAACATCAGGGGCACTGTCAGAGATGGAGCAAAGGTGGAGATTAGAACCTACGGTTCGGTGGACATTAGAGGTATAGACAGTCCTGGCGGAGAGTTCAGACTGGAGCTCTTTATCAGAGCAGACGATGAAGACGAAGCAGATGCCCTGCTTAGAGATGCCTTCCAGATACGCACCAGTGAAGACGAGATCTTCTTAGACTTGAGAGAGAGAAGAGAGACTTGGGTTGATGCAGTTTTGTATCTTCCTCGCAACTTCAGATACGATTTGCAGATCCACTCGGTAAACGGCAGAATCTGTTTAAACGACTTGGATCTTGCCGCGGCCAATCTAGAAACCGTGAATGGAAGAGTGTTGGTTGAAAGGTGCAGCGGAGAGACCGTTAACGTGAAAACCTTAAACGGCAGTATCGATGCTATTGGCAGTTTCAAGGTTTTAGATGCAGCTACTCAGAATGGTTCCATCGAATACTCTTTATTGGGAGACAGCACCAGCGCTTCTTTGAACAGTACCAATGGACCGCTGAGGGTTAGGCTACCGGTCAGCGAGAGATTCGACTACAACATTGAAGCCCGGACCGTATGGGGCAGGATTTTCCTGGATCTTCCGGTGAGAAACCTGGAGGTAAACAGGGAGAGGGAGAACTACCTCCACGCAACTACGATGGCAGTTGCATCCTACCCTAAAGACCAGGTAGTTCGGCTTCAAGCCGGAACCAGCAATGGTTCCATAACCATTTTGCCACTGGAAAACCAGTAAGGAGTGTGACATCATGAAAAAACTATATCGTTCCCGCCAGAATCGCATTATAGCTGGCGTTTGCGGCGGTATCGCCGAGTATCTCGATGTCGACCCGACAGTTGTGCGCCTTATATATCTATTCCTCGGCCTTACATCGCTAGTTGTGGGAGCAGTGGTGTTCTACATCGTCGCCGCACTTATTATCCCCCAATAAGTCGGAGAATCGGCTATTTATACCCGCCTGAAAGAAGCAGTCAGGCGGGTCTTTTCTTATTGCTTCAGGATGAAGGGCTTCACAGTAGCTTAGAGAAATACTCCTCCTATCCCAAGCGAGGGCCTTCTCATCCTCATATGATGAAGCATGAGAAGAGGTGAGAGAAGTGTTTGATGAGAATCGAGGGTACCTGGAAACAGGAGAGTTACAGCTTCGCGACTACGGTCCCGAGCCATTTGTGATCAACATCCAAAAAGCTGCTGACAAAAACCGCTTTTTCCGCTTTGCCCTCTGGACTGGGGAGCATCTGCAGCTGACGCTGATGGAGATCGCAGTGCAGGATTCGATCGGTCTGGAGATGCATCCGAACTTGGATCAGTTTCTCTTTATCACTGAGGGTAGTGGCTTGGTGATGATGGGTGAGAGAGCTGACTACATGAACTTTCACCAGAGAGTCTGTCCGAATGACGCTGTCTTCGTTCCCGCCGGCACGTGGCACAACCTGGTAAATACGGGAGATGAACCCCTCAAGCTCTATTCGGTATATGGACCGCCGGCCCACAAGCACGGCACAATCCACCGCACTAAGGAAGAAGCAGAGGAGTATGCTCAGTAAACCTCCTCGGAGCTTTCTGCTTTGAACCAGTCTGGATTAATGGCTTGGCAGGACTCCCACGCTTTGCCCACAGAGGTGCATAGTTCCCTGCCCCTTTTTGTCAAAAAGAGGCAGGGATTTTTTCTGCCACAAGGAAAGTTATGGTATGCGAAAACATATGACTTGCAAGAAGTTCTGTTGGTCATTTCATCAAGATACAAGCTTCATTGCTGAGTAAACTAAGGTAAAGGGGTTGGTATCTGTGAGGAAGTGGTTGGGCATCGTCTTTTTGGTTGTTTTCGTATGCAGTACGGTGGGGTTTGCCGAAGCCTTTGTAGAGGCGAAGTTCACCGACAAACCGCCGAAGATCGATGGGGTTTTGGACGACGAGATTTGGGCGAAGATAGTGCCGAGATCAGACTTTTCCATCTCTACAGGGGGAACCCCTGACTTGAAGACGGAGTTTTGGGTGGCTTGGGACTGGGATCACCTGTACGTTGCCATCAAGAACTACGTAGATACGTCGAAGCTCGCCAAGAACATCACCGTCGACGGCGGAGCCACCTGGGAAGACGACGAGAACTCGGTCTTCCTGAATCCTGCGTTTCCTGAGCAGGTGAGCATGTTTCAGTTTTCTTTTAACAGTATCCCGGTGCGGACGGGTCTGGCTTACGGAGGCACTCCGAGACCAGAGTACGACTTTTGGGAAGTTGCCATCGTTGAAGCAGAAGACTACTATATCGCCGAGGTGAAGATCGCCTTTGACGCGGTTTGGGCTTGGCCTGAAGTAGGAGACCTCTGGGGCTTCAACATCGGACGCGGCTGCACTGTAACTGGAAAGGCGTACTCCTGGAGTCCTCTCAAGTCTGGCAACTTCATCGACGCCACTTCATTTGGGATACTGGAGTTTGTTAAATAGACGGTGAAAAGAGGTAATAAAGTATGAGTACTAGCTATCCCTTGATTCCGCGAATCATTGCCCACAGGGGCAATTCCTCAGAAGCCCCCGAAAACACTCTGGCTGCGGTAAAATCTGCATTGGAACTCAATGTCGATGCCATCGAGATCGACCTGCACCTATCCAAAGACAATCAGCTTATCGTCATGCATGATGATGCCGTCGACCGCACTACAAACGGTACAGGGAAAATCAGAGAGATGACTGTGGAAGAATTGAAAAAATTCGATGCAGGCAGCTGGAAGGGCGAAGCGTTCAAAGGAGAACCGATTCCCACCTTTAGAGAGGTTCTGGAGATTGTAAAAGGCAGAACCAGGTTGTTTGTGGAGATGAAGGTCCCCGGAGCTGAAGAGGTGCTCCTGCAGGATCTACGGGACTTCGACATGCTGGATGATGTGGTGATTATTTCCTTTTATCCCGAGGTGTGTGCCCGCCTAAGCGAGCTTGCTCCAGATCTCCCCTGCGCAGTGCTCACAGCTGTAAGCACGTTCGAAGAGTTCGTGGAAGTAGCAAAGAGAGCAAAGACCAAAGCATTGGACCTTTACCATGCGAGACTCGACCGCGATGCAGCTGAAAAGCTCCTCGACAGGGGCTACGTGCTGTGGGCTTGGACCATCGACGACGAAGAGAATATGAAAAGAGCAGTGGAGCTGGGAATCACGGGTATTACAACAAACAAACCTAAACTGGCAATCGAACTGTTCAGATAGAAAACAACCCGCCGTTTGGCGGGTTTGCTTTTAGCTAGAAAAGTCCGTAGTAATTGTCTGTAATGGCATCGATCAGTTTCAGAGCCTTGTCCTTGTTTTTGGAAGATCTGGTGATGGCAAATCCCATGGGGATGCCGGGGTTCGGTCTGATTACCCTGCTGCCTTCTATGGAATGGAAGTACGGCAGGAGTTTGGTCAGTCTTTCTCTGGAACCTGGAATCAGATCATCTGCGTCGTAGACCATTACCACATCAGGAGCACGTTCTGGATCTTTCACCAGCTCAAGGAGGAGATTGTGGTAGATCTCCGCTTCGGTGATCTGACTGTACTTGACCGTGATCTTTCCTAGATCCTTTCTGAGAGATGCGATAAGCTCATCAAACGCTTCTGTACTGAAGAAGTTGGGCAGGACGTAAACCTGCAGGCCTATCCTTTTGGGAAGGTACGGCGATACGAACACATACAAATTAACTAGGATTAGTCCCAAAAAGAGCACCACTACCAGGAGATTCTTAACCCTTTCGCTCAATGTACCACCTCCAAAGACTCCGTCTATCAAGAAGCTTCTGCCTCTACCGGCGAACTCCTTGTGCCGTTTGCTTAAGCTCTGAAGAGATGTTTAGATTCCTATTTGCGGCAGGAGATAGGAAAAGCATAGGTAAACTTTAAATCAGGGGATAGCGCAAAGGGAGTTGGAAACTATGCTGGAAGAAAAACAGGACGGCACACAAGTGCAGGTTAAAAGTATTGAGGTGTCTTCGATTGTGAGCGTCCTGGAATCTTTGAAAAAAAGCAGCGTTTGCGAGGTTGCCAAAGAGCTGCGAGTTCAGGTTCCGGGCTTTCGTCTGAACAAGGCACCGAAGAAGAGAATTATTGAGGGAATTGCACACCGGATGCAGTTTAGACCGATCCATGAGGTTTTGGACATAGTTTTCTGCCGCATCTTCACCGAGTATCCGGAGCTTTACGACGCTTTGAGCGACGAAGAAAAGGAATTCGATCTGGACTACTTCGTTGACCTCTGCGGTGCGGATATTGTGGGACTTTGCTTGGCTCTTTCAGATAATGCGAAACATAAGGAGCTGCTAGAGCTCCTAATCGAGAGGAAGAAAGAAGACGCGAAACGGACCGACACTTCTAAGAAAGCGGTGAAGAAGGAACCTGCATCAGATAAGCACAAGAAGGATGAGGTTTCAGCGACCCATGCTGAGTTAGAGAGGCTGAAAAAGGAAGTGAAGAGCCTCAAAAGTACCGTCGCTGAAAAAGACCGGCTGATCTCTGCCAAAAACAAAGAGATCAAAAAGCTCGAGAGGAAGCTGGACCAGGAAAGGTCGCAGGGAGGAAGAAGAGCTAATGAGCTGGGGAGCCTCAGGAAGGAAAACGCCTCTCTCCGCAGGCAACTTACCTTGTCAGATCAGGAGAAGGAGTCTTACTTAAACCGCATAGATGCGTTGAACGAGGAGATCAAAGCCCAGAGGAAAGACATAGAAAGCGTGAGCCGGACTGCAGCTCTGCGCGAAGAGCAAACTCTTTCCTACCAAGACCAGCTGGAAAAACTCTTCAGCGACAAGCGTAGGCTGTTTCTGGATGCCATTAAATGGCAGTCGAAGTGGCAGATCGAGAGCCTTCTGAGGACGAGAAGTTCTGAAAGCAGAGAAGTGGAGATGGAAGTGCTGATCGGTCCTAAAGACCTCCAAGAGGCCTACCTCGGAGCAGTGCGTCGCGCTGAGAACCGGTTGGTAGAAAGCTTTTTGACCCAGGGGCTAAGCAGTAGAAAGGAGCTGTTGGAGCAGATCAAGATGTTCATCAGCTTGGAGGATCTAGTGGAGAAGACGCCTCTGCACGATGAAGCCATGCTTCCTATCAACATCAAAATCGAACCCCAAAAGAGCATTGAGCATGTTGCCGTTGAGGGAATGTTCATCTATGAAGGTCCTCACGGCTACTTAAAAACCGATGAAGGTCTCCTACTGATTGCACCCTACGATATTGCGGTAAATAACCTGGTTACCGGAGACAGGATCAGATTGATCTTGGATCGGAGTTTTGCAGGAGATATGGATGTTGACGTCCGGATCGAGATTTTGGAAAAGGTTGAAAGTAAAGAAACCGTCTGTTCCCTGAAAAAGGAAGGCGACGAGATCGCAGTTCTCAACCCGTATCACTACGAGTTGGAGCTCAGCCAAAGCGAGATTGAATATGTAGGCTGCAGTCTTGATAATCCGGTAACAGTGGTCTATCCTGATGTTAAAATGGCAAGGATCCCCCAGAACCTTACGGTCTACGCCCGAATTCTCAGAGCTCACGATCACACCTGGCAGGAACCTCCGGCTAGGGAGAGAAAACGCAGTGAGAAGCGGAGAGCCACTGGTAAGGGTGAAGAGACAGGTGTCGAGCCGCTCTTTGCCGGCCGCACGGTTTTGGTAGTTGGGGGAGAAACCATGAAGGAACAGCTTAGGTCGATTGTGGAAAGTATGAAGGGCGAGTTTCTTTTTCAGCCCGGCTTTGACTGTAAGGGAACGGTGGAAGGCAATGTGAAAAAGGCTGATTTTGTGGTCTGCGTGACGCAGGACCTTTCCCACAGTGTGCAGAAACTGGTCCTCAAAGCCGCAGACAAGCACCAAGTTCCTTACTTTTACTACAACGACAGGGGAGCGGCGCGGTTTAAAGAGTTTCTTGGCGATCTGAATCTGCCAAACTAGAGGTGATAGTGTCATGAAGTACCGCATTGGTATAGATGGAGGCGGCACGAAAACGCTGGGTGTCTTAATCACTGAAAACGGAGACATTCTCGGCTACAAAGAAGCAGGCCCGAGCAACTTCTTGTCTGTAGGTTTGGACGAAACGGTGAAGAACCTGGAGACTGTAATCTACGGACTCTGCATGGACCAAGGTCTAAGTCTCAAAGACGTGAAGATCGGCATGGGGCTTGCGGGCGTAGGTAGAGAAAAGGATAAGGAGACGTTGAAAGAAGCTCTTCAAAGTCGGAACTTCGATTTTGTTGTAGACACCGACGTGGTTGCTGCGCTGATGGCTGCAACTGAAGGCGGAGACGGTGTCGTGGTTATCGGAGGAACTGGCTCCATTGCCTACGGCATTCGTGGTGGGAAGACCGTAAGAGTGGGAGGTTGGGGCTACCTTCTCGGCGATGAAGGTTCCGGTTACTACATCGGAAAAAGAGCGATGATTGAGGCCTGTAGAAGCTACGACGGCCGTTCCGAAAAGTCCCTGCTCCACGAAGCAGTCCTTGACTACTTCGCCTGCGAAAACCACGATGATTTCATTTCTTTTATCTACGAACTGCCGCCAATCAGGCATCAGGTAGCAGACCTCACCAGGAAGGTTGCAGATCTTGCCAACAGAAAGCAGGACCCGCTTGCTATAACCATCATGAAGGATGCGGCAAAGGAGCTTGCCCTCCTGGCAGTTACCGCTGCAAAGAGGCTTGAGTTCGGCGACGAAGAGTTCACCTTGGGGTACTTCGGCGGAGTGTTTAAGGCCGGAGACTATATTGTCAAAACCTTCAAGGATGAGGTAAAAACCGCTTTTACCAAAGCTCGGATCGAGCCCTGTTTGCACAACCCTGCAATCGGAGCTGCCCTGATGATCGGACCTCTAAGTGAAGAAGCTTTGCTCAACTTGCGAAAGAACCAAAAGGCTGGTGAAGAATCATGAAAGAAAACTTAGGTGCACTGGTTACCGAAACGCAAAACCCCAAAACCTTGCAACTAGATACGTTGAACTCATTGGAGATCGTTACTCTGATGAACGATGAAGACAAAAACGTGGCTTTGGCGGTCGAAAAGGAACTGCCAAATATTGCCAAAGCAGTGGATCTCATTGTGGCATCTTTCAAGAAGGGCGGACGCCTCTTCTACGTTGGAGCCGGAACCAGCGGCAGGCTGGGAGTGCTGGATGCCAGTGAGTGTCCACCCACTTTTGGCGTGCCTTATGAGATGGTAGTGCCTATTATGGCAGGGGGCGAGGGTGCGTTTATCAAGGCCTCTGAAGATGTAGAAGATAAACCCGAAGTCGGAAGACGCGATTTGCTTGCCCACGATGTTACCGATAAAGACACTGTAGTGGGCATTGCCGCTAGCGGCCGCACGCCCTATGTGATAGGCGCTCTGGAAGCTGCAAAAGAAAAAGGCGCAAGTACCGTTGCTGTGGTCTGCAATCCCAACTCGCCGATCGCCAATGCCGCCGATGTGAAGATTGCTCCGGTGGTCGGTCCGGAAGTTCTTACCGGCTCCACCAGGCTGAAGGCAGGCTCTGCTCAGAAGATGGTTCTGAACATGCTTTCAACTGCTTCAATGGTACAGATCGGCAAAGCTTACACCAACTTGATGGTGGATGTTCAGATGACCAACTCCAAGCTGGTAGACAGGGCCATCCGCATTGTGCAGATTGCAACCGGTGCGTCCACAGAAGAAGTGAAAAAGGCTCTTGACGAGTCCGGCTCCTGCAAAGTGGCCATTGTGATGCTGCTTGCTGGAGTAGATGTTGAAGAAGCCCAAAGGCGTTTGAAAGAGGCCGATGGTTTTGTGAGAAAGGCCATTGCAATGAAATAGATTTGACGAAAGCAGCAGCCCTCTGGCTGCTGCTTTCGCACTGTACTAATACAGATATGCAAAAACCACTACATATTGGCAATTCTTCTAGAGAACCCAATTTTATGTTAGAAAATGCATTGGTTTTCAATACTTAAAATACTGCAAAAATTACAGGGATCATCATCTGAATCGAGAATAATGACTTAAATAAAATAGGTGGTGTGCCCAGACACAGGAGAGGAGGGTTCATGTGCGTAAAGCATTGATTTTCCTATGCTTTGCTTTCGCTCTCGGCGCTAGCGTCACTGCAACTGGCACCAAAATAGAGATCTGGCTCCTCGGCTGGACAAACGAGATGGGGAGAATTGCTCAGGAACTTGTAGATGAGCGCTTCACCCCAGAGACCGGGATCATCGTCGACGTAAAGCCTTTGGCTTATGCTGATGCCGGTAACAAAGTTCTTCTTGCTCTTGCAAGCAGGGATACGCCAGATATCATTTCTTGCGGTACCGATGTAGCGGATCTAGCACTTAGAGGTGGTCTCATCGATCTTGCTGCGTTCAAACCCGACGAGTACGCCGAACTGGAACAGAAGCTGTTTTCGTCGGTAATGGGTCCGTTTACGTTCGAAGCACGCCGTTTTGCCCTGCCCAGCGATGTCTCCTGTCTAGTGGCAGCGTACCGCACAGACATTTTGGCAGATCTGGGTATGGAGATACCCCAAACATGGGAAGAAGTTACCTCTGCCCAACCCAAGGCTTTGGCAAGAGGTAAGACCTTTGCCTTCATGAGGTTCGACGAGATGTGGGCCTTCTACTGTATGATCACTCAGTACGGCGGTAACTTCTTCTCAAGCGATGGATTCTCCAGTGCATTAGATAGGCCCGAGTCGGTAGAAGCTTTTAAGGCTTACGTAGAGCTTTTCACTAAACACGGCTTTCCTAAAGAAGTGGTTGGAGTCACACCTTTCATCGAAGGTGAGCAGATTCTATACGTGGACGGTCTGTGGTTGTACCCGACTATAGAAACTGTTGCACCTCAGCTCAAAGGCAAATGGCAGGTTAGCCTTCTCCCTGGAGTGGAAAGAGGCGGCAAGCTGTACAACGGCTCGTCGCCGGGAAGCGTACTTCTCGGTATTTCCACCTACTCCAAACATAAAGAGGAAGCCTGGGAGTTCTTGAAATGGTTCCTTGGGACCGATGTCTTAACCGAGGTCGCCAATCAAGTACTGGCCAAAGGTTCCGGTTACATGTGGCTTCCGGCCAACAAGGTTGCTATGCAGAACGTTAACCTTCCCGAAGACGTCAAGAAGGTTTACTTCGATCAAATCGAAGCCTGCATACCAATCCCCTACGGGGTGAATGCCGGCGTTCAGTTCCGTTATGTTGTGTTTGCCATTCAAAATGCCGTCTTGCAGGGAGTAGATCCCGAAAAAGCCATATTAGATGCGGCAAAAGCCATGAACGACGATATGGCAAGGCGGAAAGTTGAGTACAAACGTTTCCTTGATGAATTTGATAGGCAAAATGCCAAACCCCTAAAACAATAACTTTGAAAAAGGAAGAACTATTACCACCCCTATTACACCCCTCTAGTTTTTCAATAGTTCTTCCTTTCCTCCATTTGATGTTTGGGGTATACAGGTTGACATAAATGTTCGGCATACAGTGTCGAGCGGAACAAGTATCTGCTGACCTTGACATCCTCCTGAAGCAGATCGCGTGAGGCGAGCCGATTTCTCGACGCCTCCAAAAGCAAAAGGAAGCAGCGATTATTCGTCGCTGCTTCCTTTCTGCATTCTTTTAAAGACACCGAAGAATGCCCTTACCACAATCACGATGATAGGTCCGAGAAATAGCCCCCAAACACCAAAGATCATCAACCCGGCGTAGATGCTGAAAAGCATGAGAAGCGGGTGAATGCCTGTGGAGTCGCCTAAGATGATGGGCTGGAGGGTTTGTCTTGTAACTAGAATGCCTACGTTCAAGATGGTGGTTATCCAGAAAACGGTGATGGAGCCGAAAAACAGCTCAACCAAAGACCAGGGGATGAGGATCAGACCTGGGCCGAGAACCGGGATTACATCAAGGATGGCCAGAACCACAGAGAGAATCATCCAGTAGGGGTTTCGAAGAATCAATCCTAGGAAGATGCTGCTGAGGAAAAACGTCAGCAAGCTGAGTAGGAGCTGTCCCTTCAAAAAGCCGATGATCTCCTTTATAGCTTTGGCTGCAGCAGAGTGGAAGTCTTTCCGCACGTTTTTTGGCAAGAGATTTACGATGGAACTTGTAAGCACGTGCCTGTCTTTAGCGATGAAAAACGATGATAATATGGTAATAATAATTATAATAAGGACGTTGGGAATGCTCACAGCCCAGCTGAGTATGGAGTTGAGAACTCTGGTGATTAAGGACTGCAAAGACGTGAAGATACCGCTTAAGGTTGTTTCTATGTAGAAGACCGACTCCGATGGCAGTGTGGGAAAAAGATCTCTCGCTTTTGCGATGAGATCGTTCATTTCGCTGAACAAGCGCTGCTGACCTCTGGGAATGCTTGATGCCAGCTTCCAGATCTGGTTGACGCCGAAAACCAGTATCAGCGTAAAGATAACGGTAGTGAACAAAAGCACGATGAACAGACTGATAATGGCACTGACCCCTCTAGAGAGGCGCAGCTTTTTCTGGAAAAAGCCGATCATAGGTTCGATAATCGATGCAACAAGAACGGCCAGAAAAAACGGTACTAGAGCGTGAGCCAGCTGCGAGCGGAAGTTGAACACAACCAGGAGCAAGAGGATCAAAGCGCCAATTCCGATGTACTGCTGCCACGACTTAACCTTCTTCATTCTCTCACCTCTTTTCTTATCATTGTAATTGACAAATCTGACAGTTTCTAGGATACTAAACAGAAAGATTTAGTCCCGAAAAGGTAGAGAAAATATAATGGATAAAAATGCCTTAAGGCGCAAAATTCTCCAGGACAAAAAGAACTTACCTCAAGGAATTATACGTCAGGCAAGTGATATTATTCAAAAGGCCTTGACATTCCTTCCGGAGTTTAGAGAAGCGAACAACATCCTTACCTACAGCTCGCTTCCCTGGGAGGTCGATACTGAGTTTGTCTGGGAATATAAGAATACCAAAAATTTGATTTTCCCAAAAGTAGATGTTGAGAAAAAAGTGCTCAGACTGTTTCAGGTTCACTCCAAAGAGGATTTGATGCCCGGAGTTAAAGGCATTCTGGAACCAGTAGGTGGGGTGGAGGTCGACCCGGAAGTCCCCGATTTCATTATCGTTCCCGGAGTGGCCTTCGACCGCAGGGGCAATCGCCTCGGTCACGGTGCCGGTTACTACGACAAACTCTTGAAACATTCGCTGGGACTTAAAGTCGGTGTAGTTTTAGAGAGGTACTGCTTTAACGAAAACATCATACCTGTAGAAGCGCACGACGTTCCGGTTGATGCGGTTATTACCGAAGCGGGAGTGTTTTGGAGGTAGTTAAGATGGAAAAAACGCTAGTTATCATCAAACCAGAAGGTGTAAAAAGGGGCCTTGTCGGCGAATGCATCAGCAGATTTGAGAAAAAAGGGCTTGCTATCAAACAGCTTGCTGTAAAGCAAATACCTGCAGAACTGGCTAAGATCCATTACGCTCATCTGGCTGATAAACCTTTTTTTCAGGGCATCATCGATGCTTTTACAGCATCTGAAGTGGTGCTGATGATCTTGGAAGGCGAATGTGCTGTGGCAGTTGTGCGGAAAATGATCGGTGCAACCAATCCCCTTGAAGCAGAACCTGGAACCATTAGAGGAGATTTCGGAGGAGCTCTTCCGTACAACATCATCCACGCGTCCGATTCGGTGGAGAGTGCAGAAATCGAGATCAAAAGGTTTTTCAGCGACAGCTGGCAGGATTAAGAGCTTGAGATAACGCGTGAAGAAGGTGTAATTGTGGGATATAGAGTTTTAGAGAAAAAGGACTTAGCACCGGGAATCTACAGCTTGAAAGTGGAAGCGCCTCTAATCGCTAAAAAAGCCCAACCGGGGAATTTCGTGATTTTAAGATACAAGTACACCGGGGAAAGACTCCCCTTTACCCTGGTCAGCTGGGATCCAGATGAGGGCTGGGTGCAGCTGATCATCCAGGAAGTGGGTAAGTCCACAAGGGAGATGGCACAGCTAACTGCAGGCGATGAGATCCTGGATCTCCTCGGTCCTCTGGGAAAACCCTATCCCATGCAGAAATACAGCAGACCGGTTGTAGGGGTTGCAGGAGGACTTGGAGCGGCTCCCCTTTACCCGATTTTAGTTGGTTTGCAGAAAATGGGGAATCAAATCATCACCATCACCGGTGCAAGGAACAAAGAACTGTTCATCCTCAGGGAGGAACTGCAGCAGATCTCCAGAGAAGTGCTTGTTGCCACCGATGACGGCAGCGAAGGCAGGAAGGGCTTTGTTACCGATGTGCTGAAGGACCTCCTGGACAAAGAGCAGGTAGGTCAGGTCATCGCTATCGGACCAGTACCGATGATGGCCGCTGTAAGCAGGGTCACTAAACAGTACAATACCCCGACTATGGTAAGTCTTAACGCCCTTATGGTTGACGGCACCGGTATGTGCGGAGGTTGCAGGGTGACTGTTGGAGGCAAGACCAAGTTCACCTGCGTCGACGGTCCGGATTTTGACGGCCATCAGGTGGACTTCGACGAGATCTTCAGGCGCCAGCGTTTCTACCGCAATCAAGAGGTAGAGTCTTTGGAGATATTTGAGCATGCCTGCAGACTGGACTCAGCCATCGCAAAGCTTGAAGACAAGTAAAAGAGCAGGTAGTGCAGAGCGAAGTACATTTGAAAAAGGACTGGCTTGGAGGCCAGTCCTTTCACATGTTTAGATCACTTTGCTTTTGGGCGGAAGGTTTCGCAGCAGGTTGCATCTGTGGTGTTTTTCTTTTCGATCATGCCAAACTCCACATCGCTTCTACCGGTGGTTTGGAAGTTGTAGTTAACGAGAATCTCTTCTGCGTTGCACTTGTTTCCCTGCGCCCAGTAGTGACAGGTATCGACTTCGCATTTTACATCTTTGGGCATGAAAAGTCACCTCGTCTTATAATCTGCCCCAAAGCACAAGATGTATGCTGACGGCACGTTTTTTTTGATGTATAATTGTCAAAGAGCAATCTACTGAGGTGACTCCCTGTGGTAGATTGCTTAGTTCTGTGGACAGAGCCTCTAGGCAGAGGCTTTGCAGCAAAAGCTTTCGAATGAGAGAGGTTCGCAGATCTCAGGTCCGATAGTCCAACGAAACCTCATTTGCAGTGTGAAACTTTCCAAAAGGTACCATGGTAGCTTAAAGGTTTGCCCGGTAAATGCTTGCACTTCAACTTGCAAGAAACGTCGAAGTGGCTGAAAAAGCGATCGCTGCAGGTCCTATGATGCAGGCTCGTGCAGGAGAAACTTTCTTTCCCAATGCAGGCGGTCTGTGCTAGAAGAACTACATGCATTAATTGACAGAGCTATAAATTCGTGAAGAGAACCTAATTGTGGAGGATATTCTCTCCAAGAGGCGAATCTATAGCTAGTAGTCCATATCGGTGGAGGTGTTATTTTTGGCTCGCGATTTAGATGCTAGTTTGTATGAAGACGAGAAAACGAAATTGGTGTTATCTACTTCAGAACCGTCCGAGATGATCAAGTATGGATTCTTGGCAGGTCTTATTTTATTGCCAATTATCCTGGTGGTCGTGGCAATTATATACGGTGGCTATATAGCAGTTGTTGTAAGTATTGCAAAAACCAACCCAGAACTCGCTGAAGCAACCGCTGCTACAGGTGAAACCGTTCAGATTAGTGTTGCCAACTATTTGAAACCGCTTCTCCAAAGCTGGAAGGCAGTTCTGATCGGTATTGTCCCTGGCATGCTTGCAACTGGAGTTTTGGGCTCGGCGTTCGCACATTTCTACGCCAAAGGTATCAAGAGGGATAAACCTTTCGCTCTGTTCTTTGCTTGGGGGTTGTTGTTTGCAATCTTCCTCATCTATGCGCTGTTTAAGATTCAACTTGCATGGTACTTCAATATCTTCCTTGCAGGATTCTTGGCAGGCGTAATCGGCTACACCCTTGTGGCGTTCTGGAGAGCGATGTACACTAGGTTCATGTTCCGCTACAGCCAAGGCGTTCTGATGAACATCTTCCTTGCTTTAGAAGAAGCCATGGATAGCGATCCCAACCTCAGAAGAGTTTACATCATCGACTGGGACCGCGAAGCTGGTAAAGTCACTGTTGGTGGGGCTGTAGATAACCTCAAGCGTAAAGAAAAAGTAGAAGAGATTATGAGAAGCGTGGAAGGTGTCAAGGACGTAGAGAATCGCTGCAGACACCGCTACGAATAATGGAAAGTGAAGATAGCTCCACTGGGGGCTATCTTTCTTTTTTCTGAAGAAGCCCTACATACAAGGTCTTCATCTTTTTCAGCTGATAATGCATGCAGCCCGACTCTAGATGTGGTAAACTAAGATTTAGTGATTCTACGAAGGAGTGGGACTAGTGGAAAGGAAAAAAGTTCTGATCACCAGACAGCTCCCAGGAGATGCAGTAGAAAAGCTGAAAGAAGAATGCGATTTATTGTGCGATCCACCTAGTGATCAAATGCCAAGAAACCAGCTATTGGAGCTGATTCCCGAAGCCGACGCCCTGATCTGTCTTCTAAGCGAAACCATCGACAGAGAAGTCATCTCTAGGGCTCCCAAGCTGAAGGTGATCAGCAACTACGCTGTAGGATATAACAACATCGATGTGGCATTTGCTACTGAAAGAAAGATTTACGTAACAAACACACCAGATGTGCTAACTGAAGCCACAGCAGACCTTGCTTGGGCACTGCTTTTGGCAGCGGCTAGAAGAGTGGTTGAAGGAGACGAAATGGTGAGGCAGAACCGGTTTACCGGCTGGGCTCCAGATCTCCTCCTTGGTTTGGATGTTGCTTACAAGACCCTAGGCGTTGTTGGCCTTGGCAGAATTGGACTTGCTGTGGCAAGGAGAGCTAAAGGTTTCGGTATGCGTGTCCTCTACTGGTCCAAGAACCGCAAAGAGCAGTGGGAAGAGCAGTTCGGTCTGGAGTATCAGCCTCTAGACACCCTCCTGCAGACTGCAGATTTTGTGTCCCTCAACGTCGCTCTTACTCCGGAGACTCACCATCTGATCGGAGAAAAAGAGTTTTCACTGATGAAAAATACTGCTATATTAGTAAATACGGCAAGAGGACCGGTGGTAGATGAAGCTGCTCTGGCAGCGGCCTTAAGAGAGAAAAAGATCTGGGCTGCCGGTTTGGACGTATACGAAAACGAACCAGAGGTACATCCCGACCTTTTGAAACTGGACAATGTGATACTGGCACCACACGTCGGAAGCGGCACCATAGATACTAGAGCAAAAATGGCAGAAATGGTTGTCTCCAACGTACTCATGGCCCTTAAAGGTCAAAGACCAACGAATGCAGTTAATTAAGTGGGAGAATGGTAGGTTGATTGCAAGATGAAAGTGGATGTTAAGCTTTCACCCTTAGCGGCGGAAGCAAGGACCCATCTAGATGCGACAGTGATTGTAGTAGATGTGCTTCGGGCTTCAACAACGATCATTACAGCACTGGCAAACGGCGCAAGAAACGTCGTTCCGGTCTTAACTCCCGATGAAGCGGCTACCTTGAAGCTGAGATACGACTCGGCCAACGTACTGCTTGGCGGAGAAAGAGGCGGAGTAAAGATCCAAGGTTTTGACCTGAGCAACTCGCCGCTGGAGTATACAGAGGAGACAGTTAGCGGCAAGACCATCGTCTTTACTTCGACGAACGGCACTGAAGCTATCAGAAAGACTACCAGCGCTCAAACGGTGCTAATCGGTGCTTACTTGAACTTGGAAGCAGTTGCAAGGTTCGCGGTCGAACTGGGGAAAGACGTGATCATTATGTGCGCAGGGAACCAAGGCAGCTTTGCTTTGGAAGATGCAGCTTGTGCCGGAGCTTTCTGCATGGCCATATCCAGGCTGACTTCGGTGGAAGAGTCGGATAGTGCCAGAGCTGCAAGGATGATAGCCTCCAGCTTTGACACGGTCATCGATACCTTCCACGCCAGTGCACACGGGCGGAACTTAGTGAACCTAGGCTTCAGTGAAGATCTGGAGTACTGTGCCAGGTTCAATACCACAGATGTGATACCGGAGTACTACAACGGACACTTAATCATCAGGCAGAAGAAGTCTCATTGAGGCTTCTTTTGTTTTATACTACAATGAAAACACAGGCCGTTTTCTCAGCTTACCTGAGCATTTTTGCCGAGGTAGGCTGGATTTTTCACATATGAGAAGGGACTGGGGAGGAGTCGAAAGTGGTTAGACGCAGTTTTATGGCACTGATTGCCGTGCTCGTTTTTGCAAACTTTGCGGCCTCACAAGAGATCGATCTTCTGGATTTTGCAGCTCCTCAGGTAGTTATTCAGGGTTTTTTGGATCCTGACACCAGCACCATCGCAGGAACTGAGAAGATCCAGTTGACTAACACTGGGGAATCCCCCCTCACAGAGATTGTGTTTTTGCTTCCGGCAAACCTCGGCTCTGAACCAAACCACTATCTCAGCGAGCTTTTTGGCTCTAAAGGGTACTACAAAAACTTCGACAGCAGCCATACTTACGTAAGCGGAGTCCGGGTCAATGGAAAGCCAGCAGAGTTCTCCTTAGAGGAGGGACCTTCTGTTTTGCAGACCTACTCCCTGGACTCGGTAAAGCTGATTGTTCAGCTCGGCGAGATCCTACCAGGGGAAGAAACCTCGGTGGAGATAGATTTCCTCACCAAAATCCCTTACAAACGGGGGGATTTTGGCCTCAGCGCAAATGGTATTTTCTATTTGAACGGGCGTTTCTATCCAGAACTTCTAAATCCATGGGATCCTTTAAAGAGAACGGTAAAACGGTATGAAGCTGATTTCCTCCTGCCGTCCACACTGGTGGTGGCAAGCAACGCGGACTATCAGTACGAGACCTCTTCAGGGGGCATCTACAAGAAAGTCAGCCTTAGATACGATTATCCCGTTTTTGACCTAGCTTTTGCTGCAGGTCCCGGGCTTTTTGTTAAGGAAACCACCGCCGGAGGGGTAGAGCTCTACACCTACTACCTTAAAGACCACGAAAAGCAGGCAGTCTTCTTTATGCAGACTGCAGCTGATGTTCTGCAGTACTACGGTGAAAACTTTGGCCCTTACCCCAAAAAGCGCCTGACCATCGTGGAGGGATCTGCTCTCGATGTGGGTGCAAAAGCGCAGGGAATGATCATTGTTCCGGAAAGCTATTACCGCTACTACAATGCAGGAAGCAGCAGTGCAGACGGCATCTTAAGTGCAAAAGTTGCAGCAGATTTGGCATACTCCTGGTTTGCCCATGTAAGTTCGACCTTAGATCTCTGGGAGGGTACCGAAAGTGCCTGGCTTAACGACGCGATTAGGAACTATGCCGCATCCGCTTACTTCGACAGTAGGGGTCTGGGAGAAGAAGTTACCTTTTGGGACCGTTTAGGTTTCAGTATGCTAAAGCCAGACTACTCTATGGATTTTGGCAAAAACCTTGAACTTGCGTACTTAGAAGCGGTGCGCTTCCAAGGCAGAGATGAACCTGTAACTAGGGAGTATGCTTCTTTAGAAAACCCGGAAGTCTGGGAAACCCAGATAGCAACTAAAGGTTATTTGTTGCTACGGACTTTGGAAAGCTTCGGAGGTAAGGAACGCATCTTTCAGCTCTTTAAGCGGACCTCTGAATTGGGAGGCGTGGGCTCCTTTGAAGTTGTAACAGGCGAGCGCTTCTATGCTCTTGCAGAAGAGGTCTTTAGCGATCAGGGTTTTCCGAGATTTTGGCAAGCTTTTGTACTTAGCGACGCCCAAGAAGACCTGGAGATACTCAGTGCCGAGCAGGTAGAGTCTAGCGGAGGATACCGTATCAATTTGGAGATCGGTTCAAATGGAGCGGTATTTTGGCCTGTGGAGGTGCTTCTTGAGTATAGGGATGGCTCTTCGGAAACGGTGTTGTTCGACCTTACTGAGAACACCCTCACTGTTTGGAGCAATTCTCCTCTGAAGAGAGCCACTGTCGATCCTAGGGGACTTGTCCTCGACGGGGAGCGGTTGAACAACAGCTACCCAAGAAAAGCCAACTTTGTTATAATGAGTGAGATCAGCCCTGACAGCACCACCTACAGCTTGGCTCCCGTGCTGGAGATCAGGCCTGAGGAAAACACGGTAAATGCAGGTTTTGCGCTCGGCTACTACAACCGCATTTACAACCAGCTGCAGTTTGGCTTCTACTACTCAACGGGACAAAACAGGTTCTTGTCGGAGATTGAATACCTGCGAAACCTGCCCAGCGGGCAGCTGTCTTTTGGGGCGCTTCTTTCAGACCAGAAGCCTGAAGAGGTGGGCTTGGGTTTTGAAATCAGGCAGAAGGTCAAGAAAAACACGGGATACGCAGCATATCATAATATAGACTGGTTCAAAGGGAGCTTCAGTCTGACTTACTACCCAGAGCTGAACGACTACAACCTGAGTCTCGTGGCAGCTTACGACTTTTCATTGCTTCAGGGGAGAAACGTGACCTCTACGTTCGACCTGTCTAAACGTGGAGGCAGGCTGTCCATCGAGGTAGAATCTATCAAGGCCGGACCTTTTGCAGGGTTTATCAGGACTAGGCTTAATGGGCAGACGTCTTTTCAGAGTCCTTTGAAAAGAGCGGTCACAACCATGCACGACGTACCCGAGAAAACAGGAGACCATGCATTAACTTTCAGCGCGTCGCTTTCCGTTCCGCTGATTTTAGATAAAGAGCTATTTGCCATCGGTCCATTGGTCTGGGAGGATGCTGAAGGTAGGCTTTCTGTTGTGGCGGGAAATGCCTGGCAAAAGGGAAGCTTTGCTTTGAAAGCGACCCAAGCCTATCTTAAGGGGGAACTCCTTCTCGGCTTTAACTTCCTGGCAAAACCCTTTGCGGTGAGGATAAGCATGGCAAGGGACCTGCTGGGACCAAACGTCTATAGCTATATCTCCCTGTCTTCTCGTTTCTACCGGGAAGTTTTGGGTAAGTGAGGCTTAAGTAGATATAGGAGGGCAGAATCTAAATGAATGAAGAAAAGGTTCTGTACAAAATAGCATCAGAACTTTCAACAACTTATATGCGCACTGCAGAGCCGAGAAAGCTTCTGCCAAATGGCGATGATGTCATCGCTGTCTTGACCGAGATACAATACCTTCTGTACCCTCAGTATTTTGCAGGCGTAAGCGGAGAGATGGACGATCAAGTCTGCTATCTGGAAAGACTAGGTGTCTTATACTGGAGGCTTACTAGGCTGATTCACAGCTCCATTGCAGAGCGGTGCAAGCCCGAGTGCAAAATCAGCATCGAGGGATGCGAGGAACTTGCTGAGTCAAGGGAGAAAGCCCTGGCGATCATCTGCCAGCTGCCTGAAATTAAAAGGCTCCTGGATTTGGATGCGGAAGCTGCCTACAAAGGTGATCCTGCAGCAAGAAACATCGATGAAGTCATTTTAGCCTATCCGGGCTTTTACGCCATCTTCGTCCATCGTGTAGCACACGAGTTCAGAAAGCTCGGGTTGGATCTCATGGCAAGGATTATGAGCGAGTACGCTCATTCCAAGACCGGTATTGATATTCATCCTGGAGCAACCATTGGCGAGAGCTTCTTTATCGACCACGGTACCGGAGTGGTTATCGGCGAGACCACAGAGATCGGCAAGAACGTAAAAATCTATCAGGGGGTAACCTTGGGGGCTTTAAGCTTTCCTAAAGATCATGACGGCAATATCATCAAAGGGCAAAAACGTCATCCCACTATCGAAGACAACGTGACGATCTATGCCGGCGCCACTATTCTCGGTGGTAATACTGTCATTGGTGAGGGAGCGGTGATCGGAGGAAATGTCTGGATTACAGAAAGCGTACCGCCTCACTATAAAGTTGTAAATCGGCCGATAATAGAAAAAAAGGTTTGAGGTTTTAGACCGGATAGATTAACTGGAGTTGTGGGGAAAGGTCTAAAAAGACCTTTCCTAAGTTTTGTCTGCAGCCCTCAGGCGGAGCCCTGCAGGCAAAACTGTTTTACATACTGCATGACGGGAATACACTACAAAGTACTTGGTAAGTTAGCATTATTTTACGGGCTACGAGGTGAAGTCAATGAGTTCTGTTAGGAATACGATAATGAAAGCCACGGGAATAATCGCAGTTGCTTCTATGCTCAGCAAGGTCCTGGGATTTGCCAGAGAGATGTCCATTGCCTACCAGTTCGGCTCCAACTGGCAGACAGATGCCTACAACATCGCCTATGCAATTCCAGGGCTCTTATTTGCAGCAGTATCCACTGCTATTCGGACCGTTTTCATTCCTGTGTTTACGGATATCTCCACACATAAGGGCAAAAACAAAGCTATGGATTTTGCCAACAACGTCATCAATGCTACACTGCTTGTCAGCTTGCTGCTGATTGTCTTCGGAGAGGTCTTTGCGGCGCAGCTGGTGAGGTTCTTTGCCAGAGGGTTTGAAGGCGAAACTTTTGCCCTGGCTGTGGATCTTACCAGGATTATGATTCCTGCGATCATCGCCTATGGTCTTACAGGTATTGTCTCCGGAATTTTGAACGCGCTGCAGAGATTCACCGCACCTGCTCTCGTAGGTGTCCCAATGAACATGCTAATTGTTGCAGGTGTATTCACCCTGGGAAGCTATTACGGTATCTACGGTCTTGCGGTAAGTGCCCTGATCGGTTTTACCTCTCAAGTGCTGATCATGCTGCCTGCGCTAGCTAAAACCGGCTACCGCTACAGGTTCTTCCTAGACTTCAAAGCACCTGAGCTGAAGCAGGTTTTGACGTTGATGGTGCCAACTCTGATCTCAACGGCGGTAAGCGAAATCAACATTATGATTAACCGAATGCTGGCATCAGGTCTTCCTGAAGGCTCGATCTCGGCTTTGAACTACGCGAGCCGCTTATACTCGCTGCCCACTGGCATTGTGGTTACTGCGGTGATCACAGCTATCTATCCTACTATGAGCCAAGCGTCAGCGACCAAAAACAAGCAGCAGTTTGTTTCGGCTCTCGATACAAGCCTGCGCACAGTGTCGTTTTTGGTGCTGCCCATGATGGTAGGTCTCTTGGTTCTGGCTACTCCCATCGTTCAGGTTGTATACCAACGTGGAGCTTTTGGCTACAGCGAAACCGTTGCTACAGCAACTGCTCTATTCTTCTATTCCTTGGGGCTCCTTTCTGTAGGCTGGAACCAAGCCATTAACCAAGGTTTTTACTCGATGAAGGACACCTTAACGCCACTTCTTGTATCGTTGGGGTCGGTGACGGCAAACATCGCCTTTAACCTTCTTCTGGTTAGACCTATGGGTCACGGCGGACTTGCCCTTGCTACATCTATAGCCAACACAGTTGCAGCAGTAATAGCCCTGTTCCTTTTGCGGAAAAAGTCCGGGCCGATAGGACTTCGCAGCGTAGCTAGCAGCCTTATCAAGTGCTTCATCGCCAGCGCAATCATGGGTGTTGCAGCCTACTTCGGCTGGCAGTTTGCAGCACCGGTGGCTACTGGCCAGCTCACGAGGACCATCGTGCTCTTTGCAGTGATCGGAGTTAGCGCAGCTGTGTATTTTGGCGCTTGCATCGTTTTACGGGTCGAAGAGATGGAGTTTGCGCGGAAGATGGTAGGACGAATAATTGGCAAGTTTGGCAAGAGATAGGGTTTATCACGGTAGTAATTTGGGAATAATACGCTAGGTGGCAGATATTGGTTAAAAATCGCCGTTTTTGGCGTTTGCTACAGTAGATCATTTCGCATAAACTTAGATTTGAAATGTTAGCACTCTAAAGGCGAGAGTGCTAACCAGAGAAAAGCTCCATATAAATCCAGCTAGGAGGGTTGAACTATGAATATAAAACCATTGGCAGACAGAATTGTTATCAAGCCAATCGAACAAGAAGAAGTAGTTGTGGGAGGCATCGTAATCCCCGACACAGCAAAAGAGAAACCCCAAACCGGCGAGGTTGTTGCAGTCGGTCCTGGACGTAAAACCGATGATGGAACTGTCATTCCTACTGAAGTTAAAGTAGGCGACAAAGTCCTCTATGCGAAGTACTCCGGTACTCAGTTCAAGTACGACAACGTCGAGTATCTCGTAGTGAAAGAATCCGAAATTCTAGCAATTCTTGATTAGTGATGTTTCAACAACAAAACAACTAGGAGGGGATCAATATGGCCAAACAACTGCTTTTCGGAGAAGAAGCAAGACGCAAGTTAGAAAAAGGTGTTAACACCTTGGCTGACGCTGTTAAAGTCACTCTCGGACCAAAAGGCCGCAATGTGGTTTTAGATAAAAAGTTCGGCTCGCCGACAATCACCAACGACGGCGTGACCATCGCCCGTGAAATCGAGCTGGAAGATCCATTTGAGAACATGGGTGCACAGCTGGTGAAAGAAGTTGCAACCAAAACCAACGACATCGCCGGTGACGGTACAACCACCGCTACCGTTATGGCTCAAGCCATGATTCGCGAAGGTCTGAAGAACGTTGCAGCTGGTGCCAACCCAATGATGATGAAAAAAGGTATCGAGAAGGCTGTTGCAGATGCAGTAGAGGCTATCAGAAGCATCGCTAAGCCTATCGAGGATAAAGAAAGCATCGCTCACGTAGCTGCAGTATCTGCAGGCGACGAAGAGATCGGCAGACTGATCGCCGAAGCCATGGACAAAGTTGGCAAAGAAGGCGTCATTACTGTAGAAGAGTCCCAGACCTTCGGTACGACCCTCGAGTCTGAAGAAGGTATGCAGTTCGACCGCGGTTACGTTTCGCCTTACATGGTAACCGATACCGAGCGCATGGAAGCTGTGCTCGAAGATCCATTTATTCTTATCACCGACAAGAAGATCAACGTTATCCAGGAGATCCTGCCAGTACTTGAAAAAGTACTCCAGACCGGCAAACCGCTCCTGATCATTGCTGAAGATATTGAGGGCGAAGCCCTTGCAACTCTTATCGTCAACAAACTGCGCGGCACCCTGAACGTTGTGGCAGTAAAAGCTCCTGGATTTGGCGATCGCAGAGAAGCAATGCTCGGCGACATCGCTGTTCTCACAGGCGGTCAGGTCATCTCTGAAAAGGCCGGCATGAAGCTGGAGAACGCCAACCTCAATATGCTCGGTCGCGCAGACAAGGTCCGCGTAACCAAAGAGAACACCACAATCGTTGGCGGTAAAGGTGCTCAGGAAGCGATCAAAGGCCGCATCACTCAGATTAAGGCTGAGATCGAAGAGTCCACTTCCGACTACGATAAAGAGAAGCTGCAGGAGCGCTTGGCAAAGCTTGCCGGTGGCGTTGCAGTTATCAGAGTCGGTGCAGCAACCGAAACCGAACTCAAAGAGAAGAAGCACCGCATTGAGGACGCACTGTCCGCTACCAGAGCTGCAGTTGAAGAAGGTATCGTTCCAGGCGGTGGAGTAACCTTGATCCACGCAGCTAAAGCTCTGGAGAAAACCGAGAACGAAGCTCCTACTGGCGACGTCAAGACTGGAGTATCCATCGTACGCAAAGCTTTGATTGAGCCTCTCAAGCAGATCGCAGCCAACGCCGGCGTTGAAGGCGCTGTGGTTGTAGAGCATGTTTCATCCCTTCCATTCGGTCAGGGCTACAATGCCGCAACCGGTGAGTATGTGGATATGATCAAAGCTGGTATCGTAGACCCAGCTAAGGTAACAAGAAGTGCTCTGCAGAACGCAGCTTCTATCGCAGGAATGCTGCTCACAACCGAGAGCCTCATTACCGATATTCCAGAGAAAGAACCAGAGCTTCCTCGCGGAGCCGATATGTACTAAGGAATAGATAAACCTGCAGTTCACTGAACTGCAGGTTTTTTTCATGCCCGAAACAGGAAAGGAGCGTCTCTTTGGCAGAGACTCGGTTTTCTTTAGGAACAAACAGGGTAAGAATAAGGAGGCTGCAAGCTCTCCTTACTTAGCCTCAATTATTTCATAGGATGTAGTGATGTTTGCCTTGAGCGAGTGGATGATGCTGCAGTATTTGGAGTAAGAGAGGTCAATGGCCCTTTTTACTCTGTCTTCGCTGAGGTTCTCGCCGGTGATCACGTACTTAATATGGATATCGGTGAAGTACTTAGGTTCGGTGGCGTTTCTTTCTCCGGTGATCTCCATGTGGTAGGCAGTAACCTTCTGCTGCATCTTTTCGAGAATCATAATCACATCAATGCCGGTACAGCCGCCAAGGGCTGTGAGAAGAGCCTCCGTCGGTCTTGGACCTGCGTTTTCACCGCCGACTTCAGGACTGCTATCTAACAATAACTCGTGGCCGCTGGGGCATTCACCAATAAATTGACGCTTGCCGTTCCATCTAACATTGATCTGCACTAACGTTCCCTCCTAGAGTTATTTTGCGCCTGTCCTACTCTGGTTTGTCGTTGACAGGCTTTTTCATGTCGCATAGAATGATGCTGAAGTACTCCAAAACACCACAATGGCAGCTGGTTTCATGGAGGAAAAAGCTGCTACGTTTAGAATACTTAAATTCGTTTTAAATAGCAAATGGACTCATTTTAGCAGCATTATAAAACTAAAAGACAGATGAAAGAGGTAATAGCTGTGAGCAATAATCGAACTCGCGATTTTACAACAGGCAGCATTTTAAAACACCTAGTGGCTTTTTCCTGGCCGATGTTTTTGGGTAACTTCTTACAGGCGCTGTACAATACAGTTGATACGTTTTGGGTTGGACGCTTTTTGGGCACAGAGGCTTTGGGAGCGGTTTCCGCATCGTTTCCCATCATCTTCTTTCTGGTAGCCCTTGCTATAGGCTTTACCATCTCCACAACGATTCTGGTGAGCCAGTACTACGGCGCGAAAGACCAGGAAGGCGTCAGTAGAGTCATCAACACGTCGATTTTTCTAATGGTGATCTCATCGATCATTGTTACTACGGTAGGGCTTCTGTTCTACAAGCAGATCTTCAGGTTGATCAGTCTCCCTGAGAGTTTAGTCAAACCTGCAGGGGAGTACCTGGTGATCATTTTGGGCGGTATCATTTTTGCGTTCTTCTACAACCTGCTTTCGGCGATCATGAGGGGCTTTGGCGACTCTCTAACACCTCTCTACTTCTTGGCTATCGCTGCAGTGATCAATATCATACTAGACCCGCTGTTCATTCTTGGCATTGGTCCCATTCCTGCAATGGGAATCGCCGGAGTGGCCTACGCGACAGTTATTGCCCAGGCGATCTCTGTGGTTTTTGGACTGATCTATCTATTTAAGAAGGCGAAAATCGCAACCTGGGACAGGTCGCTGATCAAGCCCGACGGCTTCATCCTTAAACAGCTGATTACCATCGGTACTCCCGCTGGCATACAGCAGGCGCTGGTTTCAATTGCCATGCTTTTCCTCTCTAGCTTGGTTAACCGTAACGGCGAGATTGTCGTTGCCGCTTACGGTCTTGGCGGCCGCATCGACCAGTTCGCTTTCATGCCCGCTCAAAGTGTGGCCCTTGCAGTATCGGCCCTTGTTGCTCAGAACTTAGGGGCAAACAAGCCCGAGAGAGTACGGGAGGTGTGGCGTTATTCCAACCTTCTAACTACTGCAATTGCCGCTAGCATCACCGTGGCTATTTGGTTCTTCCCTGATTTCTGGGCAAGAATCTTCACTACGGATCTTGCGGTGCGGGAGATGACCGTAACCTACCTCCGCATAGTTTCCTTGAGCTATGTGGTCTATTCTCTGATGTTTACCACCGGAGGTCTCTGTAGAGGCGCTGGCGATACCTTTATCGCCATGGGCGTCAGCCTTCTTTCCCTCTGGCTGATCAGGCTGCCACTAGCAACGTTTCTCTCAAACACCATGCAGATGGGACCTAGGGGCATCTTCCTGGGTATAGCCATATCTCCTGTGGTTGGTTTGGGATTGAACCATCTCTACTACCGTTCCGGCCGTTGGCAGAAGCGGAACCTAACCACTCAAAGAAGGTCATCGCTTCAGGGGGTAGAAGAGTAAGACAGGAAAGAGGTGCTTCTCATGACTGTGCTGGAAGTCAAAGACCTACAGGTAAGTTTGGACGGCAGAAAGATTATAGATGGCCTCAGCTTCTCGGTGCAGAGAGGCGAAACCCTGACCGTCTTAGGTCCAAACGGTGTGGGGAAAACTACCCTTGTGCGCGCCATTACCGGCCTGGTTCCCTACCAAGGCTCAGTCAAGTTTTTCGGAAAGGACCTCAAAGATTACACCCGCAAACAACTAGCGGCCAAAGTGGCGGTCATGAACCAGAGGCAGGAGATCATGCCTGGGTTCATGGTTAAAGATGCCGTCGCATTAGGAAGAATACCACACATCGGCCGCCGGGAAACTAAGAGGGACTTCGAAGCGGTCAAAGAGGCGCTGCGGCTGACAGAACTTGAAGAACTGCAGTACAGGACTTTGGAGGCCATCTCCGGCGGAGAACTTGCCAGGGTCGGCCTGGCAAGAGCCCTTGCCCAGGAGCCGGAGTTTCTCATCCTCGATGAACCTACTGCCCATCTCGACGTCGGCTACATTGCAGATCTCACAGACCTTCTCGCCAAGATCAAACGAGAAAAGCAGCTTTCGCTGCTTTTGGTTCTTCACGATATTTCCCTGGCGTCGGTTCTCAGCGATCGACTGCTGTTTTTCGGCCACGACAGGTACTACCTAGGTGCTGTGGACGACATTCTTACAGAAGACATCCTGCAGAGAGTCTACGGTGTGGAGAACATGGTGGGCATCAATCCACTGAACCAAAAAAAATCCGTGTGGTGGAATTTTAAGGGGTAGGCGTATGGAGGAAGGTTTAATTGAAGTATATACAGGCGATGGCAAAGGCAAGACTACTGCAGCTGTAGGCCTTCTCCTCAGAGCCCACGGAAGGGGGCTGAAGGGGGGGCTTGTGCAGTTTCTAAAGGGAGTAGAAAGCGGAGAGCTGGAGGTGCTGCGCACCCTTGGCATTCCCTGCTTTCAGTTTGGCACAGGCAGGTTCATCATGGGCGAACCTTCAGAGGAAGATATTAGGTTAGCCGAAGTAGGCCTACAGAAAGTAGAGGAGATCTGGGAGGATTTTGACGTTTTAGTCCTTGATGAAATCAGCTATCTCACAGTCTTCCACATTGTTCCAGAAGAGCGCATACTGCGACTGGTAAAAGCTAAACCTAAAAAGCTAGAGATGGTTCTTACAGGCAGAAATATGCCCCAGAGCATCAGGGATCTTGCAGCCCTTGTCACTGTAATGCAGAAAGAAAAGCATCCATTTGATTTGGGGATTCAGGCAAGAGAAGGCATAGAGTACTAATGCAATACACTTGTTAACCGGAGGGATGGAGATGGAGATCCGATTTGGCACAGACGGCTGGAGGGCGATCCTCTGCGAGGAGTTTACCCTCCCGAACGCAAGAAGGGTAGCAAAAGGCATTGCAAAATACCTGCTGAACAAGACTGAAAAACCTTTTGTCCTGGTAGCCTACGATGGGCGCTTTATGAATGAGCGTTTTGCAGAGCAGGCTGCACTGGTCCTCCAAAGCGAGGGCATAAGAGTACTTATGACAGAGAAAGACACGGCAACGCCGGTGATAGCTTACGCAGTTAAGGAACATAACGCAGACGGTGCTTTGATGTTCACCGCATCCCACAATCCGCCAGAGTACAATGGCATCAAGTTTATCCCCGAGTACGCCGGTCCCGCTTCCCTAGATATCACCACAGCCATCGAGAAAGAGATCGCCAAGATCGGCGAAGTTCCAGCGCTGAACGGTACCGTGGAGACCTTCAATCCCGACCGGGAGTACGAAGAGCACTTGAAGAGTTTGGTAAACTTCGAGACTATTCGCTCGCTGAAGATCGCCTACGACGGCATGCACGGTGCAGGCAGGACCTATGTAGGCCGCATTTTGAGGGAAAATGGTGTAGATGTGGTAGAGTATAACACCAATAGGGATCCCCTATTTGGCGGCAGGTCTCCAGAGCCCATCTCCGAGAACATGCACGAGCTGGTGGAGCTGGTGAAAAACGGCAACGTGGATCTGGGCCTTGCCACAGACGGCGATGCAGACCGCTTTGGCGTAATCGACACCGGCGGAAGATACATCACCGCAAACGAAGTGCTGGTTCTCATCTACCACTACCTGATCGAGACCAGAGGTCCCAAATCTGTGGTGCGCACTGTGGCCACAACCCACCTTCTCGATGCCATCGCCTCTGCGCACGGAGTTCAGTGCATCGAGACTCCTGTGGGCTTTAAGCACGTAGGCGAGGTGATGCGTACCAGTGATGTGATCCTCGGCGGAGAAGAGTCCGGAGGTCTCAGCATCAGCGGGCACATCCCCGAAAAAGACGGCATCCTCGCAGATCTGTTAATTGCAGAGCTCAGGGCCTACTACCAGAAGCCCCTTGTACAGGTACTCGAGGAGATCTTTGCAAGATACGGGAGATACGTCAACAAACGCATCGACCTCAGGCTCACAGACGAGAAAAAGGTAGCGGTGATGACCTGGCTGAAAGAGACAGAACACACAAACCTCGGACCGTGGAAGGTAGAAAAGGTCAACAAGAAAGATGGCGTAAAGATCATCCTCAGGCCGGATCTCTGGGTTCTGGCCAGAGCATCAGGCACAGAGCCGCTTGTCAGGGTCTACCTGGAAGCCCGTTCAGAGGAAGAGCTTCTCCAGCTGGAAAAGGAAGCAAAAGCTTATTTGGGATTGTAAAGAAAGGACCAGACCGAGCGTCTGGTCCTGTTTATCGCCTTTTTGGGGGAGGCAGTGTGGGAACTTCTCCTGAAACGAGAACACTGCCAAAGGAAAAGAGCTATCGGAATAGATCCAATAGCTCTGTTTCACAGGTGTTTGCAGGTTGGCGCTGCAACCTAGCTGACTTGTGATATGCTACTCCATTGAGATGCAGTTGGTTGGGCACTCTTCAACGCACATACCACAGTCGATGCAAATATCCGGATTTACATGAGCAACCTCATCTACTGTGATAGCCTCTACTGCGCAGACGTCAGCACAAGCACCACAGGCGATGCATTCTTCCTCATGGACAAATGCTGGCATTTAAAACACCTCCTGATAATAAGAACCTTATTATCATTCTCTAAGAGGTTTCGAAATCCTTTGTAATTGTGATAAAATCTACAGAGGAAATAAAAACGCAGCAAGAGGTGAAGCACGATCAAAATATGTATCTTAGCAAGCGGAAGCAGAGGCAACTCATTATATATAGAAACTAGCGGCAGACGCATTTTGATAGATGTAGGTATCTCCATGCGAGAACTGACAAGAAGAGCCCGGCAGGTTGAAATTGATATCTTGAGCGTCACCGACTGCTTCATTACTCACGAACATACAGATCACATCTGCGGTATAAAGACTTTTGCCAAAAACACCGCAAGCACTATCTGGACGTCGAAGAAGCTGAACTCGGGCTGCGGGATTGAGGAAACGGGGGATCTCACCCCGAACGAACCGGTGGTTTTAGGAGATGTTAAAGTCACTCCCATCGCTACGTTCCACGATGCGGTGGATCCTTTGGGATTTGTTATTGAAACCGAGTCAAAAAAAGCTTTAGTCCTTACCGATACGGGCAAGCGCCCTAAGGACTTAGAACGGTACATGGACAATCTGGATCTGGTGGTTCTTGAAGCAAATCACAACAAGAGGATGCTGGAGACAGGCCCCTACCCCTATCCCCTGAAGCGGAGAATCACCTCCAACTACGGGCATCTAAGTAACGAAGAGTCCGGCGAGATACTTGCCGATATTGTCAAAAGGGCAAAAAAAGTACCTACCTGTTTTTTGGCCCACTTAAGTGAAGAAAACAACAAGCCGCAGATTGCCCTGTTGGATGTGGCAAACACCTTGAAAGCCAACGAGGTTCTGCCGGGGAGAGACGTGCAGCTGGAAGTTGCCAGTCAATACGTGCCGTCGAAGGTTTTATCTATCTAGGAGTGGTCCCCATGGTTAAGATCAAAATCCTTGCCCTTGGCAAGATCAAAGAAAAGTACCTCAGGCAGGGAATCGATGAGTATCTGAAGCGGCTTCGGCCTTATGCTCAGGTGACCGTTGTGGAGGTAGAGGATCTGCCCATTCCCGAGAGGGAAGAAGACTGCAGAAGGATGCTGCAGGCCGAAGCGGAAAAACTCAGGCCCCATCTTACAGGCTACAAGATCCTTTTAGATATCGACGGCAGGGAGGTTTCCTCGACGGAGATGGCCAAAGAACTTCACGATCTGGTCGTCCGGGGAAACAGCCAGTTCACCTTCGTCATCGGCAGCTCGCTGGGGGTAGATGAGGACTTCAAGAAGGAGTTCGATTTTAGATGGTCCTTTGGACCTTTAACCTTCCCCCATCAGTTAATGCGGCTGATGCTTTTAGAGCAGCTCTACCGCACCTTCAGGATCTTAAGCGGAGAGCCCTACCATAAGTGAGGTCTTCGGCACTCTGCTACTTGCTTCGGTCTGCAGGGTTGCCATTTAATGGTATTTAAGAAAAGCATCGTGGAAACCAAGCGTCACGGAGCCCGATGGGAGAGGTCTGTGGGTTTTCAGTTGGGGCGAATGCGGAATATGTAACTTAGGATACGGAATCTGCATAGCAGCAGATTTACTTCATATAACAAAGGATGGCGCTGAGATGGTTTACAAGTACGAGCTGCATACTCACACCGCAGAAATCAGCAGGTGTTCGAGTATATCAGCAAAAGATCTTGTTCGTTTCTACAAAAGCAAAGGCTACACCGGTTTGTGCATAACCGACCATTTCTTTAACGGCAATACCTCGGTGCCGAGAGACCTGCCTTGGGAAGAGCGGGTTGAGCTCTTCTACTCAGGCTATGAGCTGGCCTATGAGGAAGGGAAAAAGCAGGGCTTCGACGTTTTCTTCGGCTGGGAGTGGACTTTCCGGGGCACTGATATTCTCACCTACGGACTCGGCAAAGAGTGGCTTCTTGCTCATCCCGAAGTTTGGGAGCTGAGCATCAACGACTACTGCGACTTGGCTAGGGAAAGTGGGGCATTTCTCGTTCACGCCCACCCCTTCAGAGAGGCTGCATACATTGATATGATCAGACTGTTTCCCAGAAAGGTCGATGGAGTTGAAGTTTTAAATGCGATGCGAAATGACTTCGAAAACGAACGGGCCAACGAGTACGCAGACAACTACGGCCTGTTGAAGGTAGCAGCATCGGACAATCACGTAGGCAGGATCAAACGGTACTGCGGCATCAAAACAGCAAAGCGGGTACGGGACATGCGGGAAATGGCCGAGCTGATCAGAAGAGGCGAGGTAGAACTCTTTACCGAGTACGAAGATGCTGAGTAACAAGAAGCAAAACCCTTGAACGTGCAAGATTAATCTCTGCGGCATGTGCCTGCAGGAATCTAGCGCGTACAAGGGGTTTCTTTTACAGAAAAAGCCTCTCTGCCGGGAAAAGTCCGGAGAGAGGCTGCGCTTTTTAGTTTGTCCGGACCTTACTTTCTATCTGCCCGGGAAGTGCTTGGGCTTGCGCCATGTTAAGGCGTCTGTAGAGACCTTCCTGAGCCATTAGCTCTTGGTGGGTGCCCCTTTGGACGATGGTGCCTTCTTCAAGGACCAAAATCATGTCGGCATTTTGGATGGTGGAAAGCCTGTGGGCGATGGCGATAATGGTTCTGGTACCTGCAAGGTCGCTGATGGCCTTTTGAATCTCTTTTTCTGTTTCCACGTCCACAGAAGCCGTGGCTTCATCGAGAATGATGATAGGAGACTTTCTCAGAATAGCCCTGGCGATGGCGATCCTCTGCTTCTGACCTCCGGAAAGACGGATACCTCGCTCGCCGACCCTGGTGTTGTACTTGTCGGGCATTTCCATAATGTCGTCGTGAATCCTTGCAGCTTTAGCCGCTTCCACAATCTCTTCGAACGTGGCCTTAGGGTTGGCGTAGCCGATGTTCTCGGCGATGGTGCCGTTAAAGAGGAACGTGTCCTGGAGCACCGGCGAGATATTAGCGCGGAGGCTTTCTAGAGTGACGTTTCTGACATCGATGCCATCTATCAACACCCTTCCTGATGTAGGATCGTAGAATCTGGGTATCAGCTGAGTGAGAGTGGTTTTGCCTACGCCTGTAGGGCCTACCAGGGCAATCATCTCTCCAGGTTTGCAGGAGAAGTTGATGTTCTTTAGAACCGGAACGCCTTTTTCGTACTCGAAGTAGACCGACTCGAAGGCAATTGATCCTTTGACCTCTTTCAGTTCTATCGCATCAGGTGCGTTTTGGATCTCGAAAGGCGTGTCCAGGATGGCCATGACCCTTTCAGCTCCTGCGTAGGCCTGCTGAGCTTCCTCTAGAAGCCTTGCAAGACCGGCGATAGGTGCATAAAAGAGCGAGAGGTAGAGGAGAAAGGCGACTATGTCGGAGACCGAAAGCTGTCCTCTCAGAGCAAAGACTCCTCCAACCCCTACGACGATTATGGTTCCTACCGAGGAGAGAAACTCTACAGTAGGGTGGAAGACCGCACTGAGCTTTAAGGCGTGGAGGATCGCTTTAGTGTATGAGCTGGCTTTGGACTCCACAGCGCTCTTTTCGTAGTTTTCCTGTCCGAAAGCCTGGATCTCCTGGATGCCCGAGAAGTTGTCCTGGAGTTTGGAGTTGAAGTCTGCCAGAGCTTTTTGGGACACCCTGAAGTTCGGCCGGATCTTGGTGGAGAAGATCCACCCCGAAAAGAGAATGAAGGGAATAGGAATACATGTTAAAAGTGCGAGTTTGACGTTTACCGTTAGCAGTACCACCATAACACCAACGACGGTAACTACGTTAGTGATCATCTCGGGGATAATGTGGGCATAAAGGAGCTCGAAGGTTGCGGTGTCGTTAACCACCCGGCTCATCAGGTCTCCGGTCTGCTTGTCGGCAAAAAAGCCCATTGAGAGGTTCTGAATGTGGTTGTAGACGCGGACCCTAACTTCCTGCACCAGCTCCCAAGCGGCTTTGTGGGATAGGTAGCTTGCCAGGAAGCGAAACAAAATCTTGGCAAGGTACAGCCCGATGAGAATCCCAGTGAGCACTGCGATCTCCCGTACGGGATTTTCTGACACCCGATGTTCTATAACGGCCGTCATATTAGAAAGCACCTTTGGTGCAACGAGGTTGATGAGCGTAAGGAGAAGCGTTGACAAGATGGCTAAGACGTACAGCCCCTTATACTTGCCTGCTTCCTTCCCGAGGCGCCACAAAAGGTTCATAAGCACATCCTCCATGTTTTGGTAGTTTTCCAGTTAGGTTCTGCTGCCATAGACTAACAAACAGTTCTATCAGTAATTCTCTATTCTGTGCACCACGGAGTGAATTCCTGCAAGGCTCTCGAAAACTCAAGTAATTGTGCTTCTCCGGAGCTTCTTGCGGGAACTTTGATTAGAAGTTTGGCAGTAAGCTAACTAGCCGCGTTAAAGGGAATTGGAAGCTAAGTAGAGAACACAGAGAAGAGGTTAAAACCTGAGATTTTGGGAGTGCAATGCTATGAAAACCCAGCGAGTTATTAAAAGAGATGCAACCTATCAGAAGTTTGAAGTTCTGAAAAGCAACAGAAATAAACGCCACCGTTACGGAGAGTTCTTCGTTGAAGGGGTTCGGAACATTAACCACCTTATCAGCGAAGGTTGGACGGTAAATTCCTTCCTCTACTCAGGTGAAGCGAAGCTTTCCGATTGGGCGAGGGACATCCTCAAAGCCGTGCCTACTAAAGTGAACTACGAGCTCACAGACGAACTGATGGCAGAGCTCAGCGGCAAGACCGATGCCTCAGAGCTAATGGCCATTGTGCAAATGAGGCCGAACGACCCGGCTCAGATTCGGCCCGGCAAAAATCCGCTCCTCGTCTTGTTTGACAGGCCGTCCAATCGGGGGAACCTGGGAACGATCATCCGCTCCATTGATGCTTTTGGTCTCGACGGTCTGGTAGTCACCGGTCACAGCGTGGACCTCTACGATCCCGAAACCATAGTAGCTTCCATGGGTTCGTTCTTCAAAGTTCCTTCGGTGCGCATAGAAGATAACCAGTCCATCAGAGAGTGGATTCAGGGTTTAAAGGCCAAGCATCCGGGGTTTCAGGTCGTGGGAACATCTGCTCATGCAGAGTGCTCGCTGTTTGATGCGGATCTCACCGCGCCGACTTTGCTCCTGATCGGAAATGAAACCGACGGACTCAGCAGGAAGCTGGCGGAAATCAGCGACCGAATGGTGAAAATTCCCATGTCTAGCTCCAGCTCGGCGTCGTCGTTAAATGTGGCCTGCGCTGCGTCGATTCTATTCTACGAAGCAATTAGGCAGAGAAAAGGAACCCTTTGAAGGGCGTGAAACTTTTCTGGAGAACTTGAGTATATAGAAGTAGAAAGCGCGGAAGCGAAGGAGGTTTTGCAGTGAGCAAAAAGCTGATTTGGATCTTGGTGTTACTTCTATCGATGGTAATTCTTTCCGGCTGCATTCCCGGAGACGGCAAGCACACAGAGGAGCGACCTGCAGGATTCTTTTGGGGGATCTGGCACGGTTGGATCGCACCCATATCTCTAATCGGCGGGTTGTTCAACAAGAACCTCAGAGTTTACGAAGTGTTCAACACCGGTTGGTGGTATGATTTCGGTTTCTATGTAGCCATCATCGCAGGATTCGGCGGGCTTTCCCTAACCAGGAAGAAATTACAGTAGAAATGGGGATAGGTCGTGTCTTTCCCAAAGAAAGATGCGGCTTTTTTCTTTAGATAAGATCTTTTCAGGCACTAGGGGGTAACCTCTTTGGAGGAGACACTGGTGAGGATCTAATTGCACTTGCCAGAATTGCACTGACAAGCAGGACAAAAGACCTATAGCGTAGCAGCTTGCTTTCTGATAATCTGTTTACGAAATGGGTGGTTTTGCTACAGAGGATGCCTAATCAAGGCGTGAACATTATAGACAAAGCACACGAAATTAGAATAGACTATCCAACGGTCTTTTTTGCCGCAGGCGCTCGGAGTTTTGACGTATCAGCCGGCAGGCATAAAAGACCTCTTTTAGGTCTAACCATATAGCTGCGAAGGAGCATTGGGTAAATGAGAGTTGAGGTACTAAGTGCAGAAAGGCTTCGTGAGTTCAAGAGCTTTTACCTCAGACACATGGGTGCCAAAATAAACGGCGCTTTTTCCCTTCAAGTCGATGTCAAAGATTTTTCGCCAGATCCAAACAATCCAACGTATGTTGTCATTGATGAAGACGATAGATTGGTAGCTGCAGCATCTCTGGCCATCAGGGATCACGGAACGGAAGGCACAACCACAAGCTTCCGCTTTTTCCACTCTGAGATCTGCGACCCCAAATGCTATGAACTCTTAATCAAGGCTATACTAAGTCCCGAGCTGACCGTTTAACCTGGAGAAACCGTAGGTGTCTTCGGGTTATTTTCTTTTCTGGGAAGGGTAAACTATATTCAATCCAGATCCGGAAAAAGAAGGAGACTACCTATGGAAACTAGATACGAACTTGCAACCTTTGCAGGAGGCTGCTTTTGGTGCATGGTTGAACCTTTCGACTCGCTTCCTGGCGTAAAGAAGGTTGTTTCGGGCTATACAGGGGGTAGCGTCCCCAATCCCACATACGAGCAGGTTGTAGAGGGAGGTACCGGGCACGTTGAAGCGGTGCAAATCACCTACGACCCCGAAGTTCTGTCATACGAGAAGCTGGTGGAGATGTTCTGGCGTCAGATCGATCCTACAGATCCCGGAGGGCAGTTTAACGACCGGGGACCGTCGTACAAAACTGCTGTATTCTACCACTCAGAGGCCCAAAGAATGATCGCCGAGGCTTCTAAAGCCCGCCTAGAAGCAAGTGGCAGGTTCGATAAGCCCATCGCAACGAAGATCCTACCTGCAGGACCGTTTTACGAAGCAGAGGAGGCGCACCAGGATTACTACAGAAAGAACCCCTTCCATTACCGCCTCTACAAGGAAGGTTCCGGAAGGGCTAAGTTTATCAGGGAAAACTGGAAGGTAAGGGAAAAAGATGAGGAGCTGAAGAAAAGGCTCACCAAGCTCCAATATGAAGTGACCAAGCTGAACAAGACGGAGCCGCCTTTTCAGAACGAGTACTGGAACAACACCAAAGAAGGCATCTATGTGGATGTGATCAGTGGCGAACCACTTTTCAGTTCTAAAGACCAGTATGATGCCGGATGCGGTTGGCCCAGCTTTACGAAACCCCTCCATCGTGCAGAGATAGAGGAGCGGATTGACAGCTCCCACGGTATGGTTCGTGTGGAGGTGCGGGCGAAGACCTCAGATGCCCATCTCGGGCATGTCTTCGACGACGGTCCGGATGAAAACGGCCTTAGGTACTGCATTAACTCTGCATCCCTGAGGTTTATTCCCAAAGAAAAGCTCGAAGAAGAAGGTTACGGCGAGTACTTGAGCCTGTTTGAGTAAAGAAGGAGACATCCACCTGCGGATGTCTCCTTCTTACATCTTGCTTTTTCAAAATCTGAAGAGGGGGAGTTTTATCTCTGCCCTAGAAGGGCGTTTTCTACCGCTTTGAGAAGGTTCTTACTGCTTGCGGTAGAACCTGCAACTGCATCTACCTGAAGGGACTGCTTCTCAACTACGGCATCAAGTACCGCTTCTGCAGGCTTTCCGGTACCATAAACGTGGTCAATGATCTCAATCTGCTCGATCCTGTGGTTTTTCACAACCACCCGAAGCTCTGCAGCGACGAGCCCGGCTCTGGAGTAGCCCTCGTAGACGCCGTCTTCAATGAGAGAAAGGTCGATCTTGGCAATCTCTCCTAGCTTTTCCAGTTCTCTTGACATGAACGTGTAAAGCAGAGCGTAAGCTCCTCCTAGAATGAGGATCAAGACCAAAACAGCGATTACAAGCTTTTTCACCATAGGCATTCCTCCTTTGTGTTTATCCGCTTTCACCTGATAGCTAGCGCACCGCTTCCTGCTTTAGCTTTTCAGCGAATGCTGCAATTTCTTCAGTAAGGAGCTTTTCGGTTCCTACATCAGCGCCGATCATGCGGCAGAGCAGTCGCTCAAAGAAGGGGAGATTGGTGTAGGAATAGCCGAAATAACCTTTGCAGGCAGCAATGCTAGTAAGCTCTTTGGGAAAGGTCTGTTCCATGATCTCCATGGCTCGTTCTTCAAAGCCGCAGAGCACAAACAGGCCCAGCTTCTTCTCTTGGAGGGCTGTGCGGTGCTCCTCGAGAAATCGCTTCATGGGCTTTAGGAGCTGCCCAACATAGACGGGACTTCCGAGCACCACCACGTCGTACTTATCGAGGGAAACCTCCAGGCCTTCTGCGGCGTTTAAGAGATCTGCCTGCAGCATCTCTGCAAGCATTTCTGCACACCTTTTGGTGGAACCGTGTTTGCTGGAATAGACAACTAGTTGCATAAAAGCACTCCTTTCGAGATCGATTGCACTAGGATTAAGTATGTAGGTACGAGACGTTCGGGACAGCAAGACTCCGTTTTGCAGCGGGAAAAAACCTGAGTAAACCGAACAAGAAACAATAAAAGCAGAGGAAAAGCCTGTCTTTCGGACGAAGCTAAGGGGTGTTGGAAAACGCGGTGATTTGGGGGGAGTTATGTGAGAGTTTTGGCGTTTATCCTTATCGCTTTTTTACTTGTTAGTCCTCTGCAGGCTTTGGCTGCAGGAGGAGAAGCTATAGCAGTTCTTGAGCAGAAAGTTCTTGATGCAAAAAGAGCACTGAAAGACCTGGACTACGAAACCATAGACCGTCTTCTGCAGGATCTGAAAGAGGGAAGAGGCACTGAAGAGACGACAGGCCTTATTGATGATCTTTTAATCGAGTCCCTGGCGGTGGAAACTCGGGCCATTTGGCTGGACAGCGTCCACCTGAACACCCTTACCTCTAGAGAAAAAATCGCTGAGGCCATGGATCTTCTTGCTAGCATCAATGTGAACGTCATTCTGGTAGACATCTTCGGCAACGGGCACAGCGTCTTTCCGAGCAAAGTGGCAGAGCAGAGAGACGCTTTTAGGTTCCTTGCAGAAGGAGACATTGTACCCATACTTATTGAAGAAGCTCACCTGCGGGGCATAGAGTTCCATGCTCTTGCCAGTCTTTTCGGTGTGGACAGCTACGGCATCGGTCCATTTATGGACGACCGGCTGCACTGGTTTGACCGCACGAAAGACGGAGGAATTCTCACCGGCATCGGCGACTTCGAGGCCTTTTTCTCGCCGGTTCTTCCTGAGGTCAGGGAGTTTTTCCTGGAAGTCATCAAGGAGATTTTGACCTACGACATCGACGGTTTGCACCTGGACTACATCCGCTTCGGCCGCAACGTAGGCTACCATCCGTACACTCTGCAACTCCACAAAGAGGCGGGAGGCGCTCCGGAAAACCTGGACGACCCCAAGGAGATGGAAAGGTTCACCGAGTTTCGGAGTTCGTTTATATCTTCGTTTGTGGACGAAGTACGGATACTGATGCAAGAGACCAAACCAGGTCTTCTCCTTTCGGCTGCTGTAGGGTCCAACTTGACCGACGCCCAGAGGGAGATCTGCCAGGACTGGCACGATTGGGCCGAAAGAAGGCTGCTGCACCTGATCTTCCACATGTGCTATGTGGAAACCAGCGCTCAGTACCAGGTTGTAATCGATAACGACCCAGGGGCAATCAAGGATCTTGCCATCAGCTTCCCGGGGATCGCTCTGTACGCCGTAGATGGAAAGGAACTCTTGCACCAGCTGGAGGTAGGGCAAACCAATCCGGTATCAGGTCAGGCCCTGTTTTCCACTGTTCATTTGAAACCGGAACTGGTGGAGGTTTTGGGCAAGGTTTGGCGTAGACCGGCCATGCCCACCTTCCGCGATCCGCTGCTTGCAGCAAAAAGCATCATCGAAAACCTTAGGGACAGATTCACGGGTTTAGGCTCCCAGATCGGCATCGACTCTGAGGTAAATCAGGAGATCGTGTTAGGCCTAGGTAGCGTTGCAGAAGCTATTGCCAGCTGCAACCTACGTCCGTGGGACAGTCGCGATCTCCAGGAAGGCTCGCTTGAAGAGTTGGAGCAGCTTGAACAGGTCCTATCTCTAATTAGGCCTTTGAAGAGGCTCTTAAGCAAGCTAGAACCTCCCACAAGAGAGCGGGCACTAAGCGATTTACAGAAAGCTGAGCGCCTAATCCAGGTGCTCCGCCACTACGCAATGCCCATTTGATTGAAATGCTTAGGTGGAAAGCTGCCACTTTCCACCTCTTATATACGCCAGTAAGCGCGGCAGGAGAAAAGGCTGCGGTTACAAAAACCGCTTAGAGGGTATATAGATCGTGAGCTTAAAGCCTTGCGGTTTCCGGTTCGGTCTAAAAGACTGCAGCACGACTTTAAGACGCAAGACGGTTTTAGACGATTTCGCAGGAAAGAAGGTGACTTTGATGGTAGACTGCCGTCACGAAAACTGCATAGACAACAGCTGCGTTGCCAAGGTGCCAATATTTGCCAAGCTCTCTCCTGAGGAGATGTTGGAAGTGGCTAAGGTAACGGTGAAGCGGGTTTTTGCCAAGGGCGAGTTCATCTTCTTCCAGGGCGATCTAATAGACAAGCTGTACGTTATCCACGAAGGTAGCGTCAAGGTATCGAGGATGTCTGAGGAAGGTAGGGAACAGGTAATCAGGATTCTAGGTCCCGGAGACTTCCTCGGAGAGCTGGTCCTCTTTGCACCTTCACCTGCAGGAAACAGTGCAGAGGCTTTGGAAAAGACTGTTGTGTGTGAGGTGGAGAGCTCAAAGATCAAGGAGCTGATGCTTTCATCCTCAAAAATTGCCGTAAAACTACTTGAAGAGATGAGCCGGAGGCTCGAAGAAGCCGAAAACCTCCTGGAAAGTATCAGCCTTCTCAGTGTTGACAAGCGGATTGTCAAATCACTGCTGGAGTTTGCCGGTGAGACCGATGAGGTTGTGCTCCCGATCAGCAAGAGGGACCTTGCGGCACAGCTCAGCATCACCCAGGAGACCTTGAGCAGGAAGTTTACAGCCCTTCAAGAGGAGGGCCTGGTAGCGCTAAGCGGGCAGAGGAAGATCCGGCTTCTTGACCGAGCGAAGCTGAAGGATATACTTGATGAATAAAGAATTTAGAAACTACTTCGATTAGTAGTTTCTTTTTCTTATAGGCATCTCCTTTGTTCGTTTAATAACAAATAGAGATAAGTAGAAGGAAGTAAGTACTTGTTCTTAGAACTTAAAGCTAGTACCAGGTGAAAGTTGCTTAAACTCGCAGAAAAAGAATATAATAGTCGTAAAGGTTACCAATAAGTAAAAAACGGGTAGGAGATTAGGGAAGAAGTTTTGTTTTTCGTAAACTGACAGCAATACACCTGGTACGGAAAGCATGGACATAAAACAGCGTTTTGGGAGGTTGTTCGCTTGTCAAAGAGAGTAAGGATCATTGCCGATACTGGTTCAGATCTTCCGCAGAGCTTGTGCAAACAGCGAGGCATCGAACTTGTTGGGATGGGTGTTGAAATCGACGGTGTAGCAAGAAACGGTTTGGAGGTTTCTGCAGCAGAGGTCTATCAGAAGATGAGAGAAGGCTCGGTTCCTCACACCAGCCAGGTTTCCTACACCGATCTTGAAGCTATAGTGAAAAAGACTATCGAACGGGGAGAGATAGCCTACTACGTCTGCTTTTCCAGCAGGTTGAGCGGTTCCTATCAAACCGGCCACATGCTGAAGCAGGAGCTGAACCACCCGGATTTCATCCTGTTCGACACGAAAGCTGCCAGCATAGGCTTGGGTATGATGGTGCTCGAGGCTGCAGAGATGGCAGAAAATGGTGAAAGCGCAGAGAAGATAACCGAGCGGCTGGAGTACCTATCAGGTCGCATGGAGCACATTTTTGCCGTAGATGACCTGGTTTACCTCAAGCGTGGCGGACGCATCAGTTCAATGAAGGCCATTATCGGCGGCATGCTGAAAATCAAGCCCATTCTCCACTTCATCGACGGAGCAATTCACCAATTTGACAAAGCCAGATCAACAAAACAGGTTATCGGGCGTATGGTGGATATTATGGCAGAACGCGCTGACGACATCGACTCGCAAAAGGTCATCGGCATCAGCCATGCAGACTGCCCGGATGTTGCCGAAGAACTGAAGAAGGCCATTGTCGATAGGTTTGGCCAGAAGGAGTTTATTGTACATGAAATCGGCCCGGTAATCGGTGCACATGCCGGCCCGGGGACCATTGCTTTGTTTTTCTTCTCCAAGAAGCAGGGTGGGGGTCTGGAGGCATAATTTCACGATAAAGGGTGTTGGTTATGAGTGCAAAGCTGGAAAAAAGAAGGATGGCCCTTTTAAAACGCGAAGAAGCCCTTAAGAAACTGGAAGAAGAGAACTACGTTTTAGAGCTGGAGATAGAGCAGCTGAAGCGGGAAATGAAGGTCTTAGAGATGCGGATTGAGTATCTATCAAGCAACGAGTAGGAGGAAGAAGTCATGGACTTTCTCGAGCAAAGAGGCCTGCCTTTGACAGAAGAAAATTTAGCGACTTGGCAGGAAGATCTCGAAGCGCGAGAACAAGCTGCCAAGCAGCGCAATCAGGAACTGAGAAATGCGCGAGCTGAAGTGGTGAGGGACTTCAACCAGCTGAAGAGCAAGGAAGCAGAGCTCTTTAGAGCAAGAGCTACAAAGAGCAGGAGAGTCTGGTCCAGATCAAGGTTTGATCTGTTCAAGCGTTTCGGCTACAACTTGTATGAGATCATCATTGCAGTCAACGTATTGATGTTCATACTAAGCCGCATAGTTCCAGGTCTTCTGTACTGGTTCGCTTTCAGCGGCATAAACGTCACGTATCTCAACGAGTACTACCGCTTCTTCACCACCATGTTCATGCACGGCAGCATCCTGCATATCTTCTTCAACATGTATGCTCTTTACTACCTCGGAGGTGAGCTGGAGGAGGTCTTAGGCAAGCTCAAGTTTGCCATACTCTACTTCGGCTCGGGGATTATCGGCGCAGTGGTCACCTACTACGTCAACCCTTTTATCATATCAGTAGGAGCATCAGGCGCGCTGTTCGGGCTCTTGGGCTTTGTCCTCTATGCGAGAGTTTTCCGCTACTCCCACGTCACTCCGGCCATCCAGTCTTCGCTTCTCACTGTTCTTGCCATAAACTTCCTGATCGCCCTCGTTCCCGGTTCCAACATCGATGTTTGGTCGCACGTCGGTGGTCTTTTAGGCGGTTTCCTTATCGGTATGATCATCGGGCCGTCTAGCAGGTATCTCCGTAGCGATAGCGAGAAAACGACTCAAATAACTCTTGGAGTCTTGGGCATAGTGGCGGTTTTGGCCGTGACTTTCCTCAACTTGAGGTTTTTCTAGCGTTCTTGATCAGTCTGGCGAACGTGAGGACCTCTGTCATCAGGCGTTCGGTGTCCGTCTCCCTGTTGAAAGACAGGCTGAGGAAGGGCCGGTCGTAGATTGCTGCAAGCTCGCTTATCGCCGGTTTGGCAACTACTTCCGGCATGCAGTTTAATGGATAGATCTGCACAATGCCGTCCTTGCCGGAGTGGAGAGCCCTCCGTGCTGAAGCGACGCTCAAAACACCGTCTCCACCGACTTCAAAGTTCATATAAGGAGCACTATCTTTGTCTCTTAGGCCTTGGGCAAAAAGCTTGAGGCCTTTTTTGTTTGCGTACTTAACCAGAGACAGGTTTTGCATGAGTCTTTTAGCTGCAGGACGCAGGGAACACTTCAAGTAGTGGGACACGGTAATCCCCTCGATGACCTGCAGGCCTGCATCGCCGAGGAGCCTATCGACAGCGTAGCGGTTGGCATAGGGGGTAATGGCAACGTAGATCTCGCCTACTATAACCACTTGAGGAGCGGTTCTGTCTTTGATAATCGCAGCAAAAATCTCTCGGGCATCCCTATAGCTTTTTTGCATGTCTCTGGTGTTTTTCGCCTCGTCCAGGCTGTTCAAAGAGGTGATGTAAGCAGCTTCTGCAGCTGGCCCACCAAACGGTCTTGCCATCAGGTAGAGCCCGCGCATCTTTTCAGTAAGGGTGAGTTTTGTTAGAGCATTGCGGACAACGGGGAGAACGTCTCCGAGGTTCTTTGGCTGTAAAAATGAGAGGGGGCTTTTAAAGCTAGAGAGGAGGCGTTCGAACTTCTCGTCGCAAAAGCTTGCAAGGCTTTGCCAAAAGCTGACAGACTGGTCGATGCCTGTGGTAAACCACTCGAGGGAGATCTCCGGCGACACTTGCTTGAGTCTTTTTGGGAGCTTTTCCTTCATGGCAATGCTGTACCAGCCGAAGGCACAGGGGCCTTCCCCATGGAGCATGAGGATTTTAGCGTCAATGGGGCGTCCTGCCTCTTCGTAAACGCCAAGAATAGTCTCCTCAAGGCTCCCCGAGATCAGAGCATAAGGACAGCAAGTCTCAGCGAGATCTTCGCTTCCCCGCTTCAGGGTTTCTTCGGAGACTGCTTTGGGAGGGACGGCAAACTCTCCAGCTCCCAAATCGAAGACCAGCTGCTTCAAAGCAAGGTTCAGAGGCTCGCCCATGTACGGCCAGGTGACGATGGTCTTGGGTTTCAGTTTGGGCTTTTGGACAATCTCTAGACGTGGCGACTGGCTCTTTGTTGGAAGAAGAGTCTCCCTGCTTTGCTGCCAGGGGGAAACATGGCTTTGAGATGGGACCGCAGCGCTGTAGGAAACCGGAGCCCCATGTCCCGTGTTTGCAACAGCCAGCTGACCTTTTCTGGCTGCAGTTTTCTGCATGTTCTGCTCGATCAAAACCGCTATGGTTTCGAATCTAGTTGTAAAACCCCCTAAGTCCACAGTGGCATCGCAGACAAAGCGCCAGGCAAGAAGTCCAAGTTCTGCGGCTTTCTGGGCGAAGTACTCCCCTTGGAAAGCGTCTGGGTGGCAGGCAAAGTTCGACAAAATGACTACACCGTGGAGCTTGTCCCTGCCCCAGTTGAGCAGAGCTTCACCTTGGATGTGGGTGTCGTAGTAGGAGCCAAAGGGCAGCCCTTCTTTAGTGAAATACCGATCCGGGAGATCGTAAGGAGTGACAACTTGGAAGCCCTTTTTCTTGAAGAACCTAATGATGTTCAAGGAAAGGAGCGGATCCTCGAGAATGTAGCGTCTGCCGATGATCCCAATCCTCGGTTTGTCCTCTAGTTCCACTTCGCACTCTTGGGCGAAGTCAGGTACTTTGGCAAAGGCTTTGTTTATCTGGTCTTTGGAGATTTTTGGAAAGGGCTCGCCTAAGCGAGCTGCTGCAGAACGTAGCTCGTTTATGACCTCGTAGACTACCGGTAGAAGATCCTCTTTCTTTGGCGAGAGGATATCCGGTTGGATGAGGTAGGGGAATTTGCCGAGAGCGTAGTCAGCAACTGACGATAGAGCCCTCAGCGCTATACCTCCTACGTCGCGGTATTTGGAGCAAGCAGCAGTGCCTTCCACCTCACGCCAGAGGTTGGGTGCGATCAGCACATCTACTTTAAGGTCTTCTACCAGCCTGTGGCAGTGGGCAATGTAGATCCTAACGGGAAGGCAGGTTTCGTTGCTTCCGAGAAAAAGAGCCTTTTCCCAGAGTTCGGGAGTTGTGGTTTTTGAAGTAAAGACGTGTAAACCGAGGTTTTTCAGGACTTCCGCCAGACATCTTACCTGTGGCGCAGTTCCCGAGAACACTAAGGGAATGCCGATTTTCATCTGTGTCCACCTGCCAAAGAGTATTGTTCGCTGGTCCTTGCAACTTCCAGTTTGCAGCTAGGTTTCGCCTCTAAAGCGTAGATTGCGGCGCCGATAGCACCTGCTCCCACCACAAAGCGCCTGTCTTCTGCAATGTGGTACTCGCCTTCCTTGAGATCCAGAAGGGTGGTGAAGGCTCGCAGCAGTGCCTGGTTGAGAAAAGCTCCGCCCTGGAAAACTACAGGGAGAGTCAGAGATTTGCCGTGCATGGTATCGGAGATGAAGGTCTTGGCAACGGAGAAGCAGGCTCCGAAGAGGAGGTCTTTTGTTTCCGCACCTGAGCGCATCTTGTGAACGATATCTGTTTCTGCAAGGACGGCGCAGCGGGAGCCAATGCGGGCGGGCTTTGCTGACGACATTGCAAGCTCTGCAGCCTCTTCAAGGGTTAGCCCGAAGCGCTTTGCCAGCTGCTCTAAAAAGGAACCGGTACCTGCTGCGCACCGGTCGTTCATGGCAAAATCCAGTCCACTCCCTGTGGCGATGATGATTTTGCTATCGTTTCCGCCGATGTCAATCACCGTGCCGACATCTGGGAACAGGGTGTTTGCAGCCCGAAAGTGGCAGAGGATCTCAGTCTCGTACATAAACTCATGTCTTGAAAGTTTTCTGCTCAAGAACCTGCCGCCGCTTCCTGTGGTTTTCAGGTAAACCTGTGCGTTGGGATCTGTGATCTTCGACTGCAAAACCTCCAAGATGGTCTTTGCCTGCTGGTACAGATCTGGAGCTGTTGTTTCGGTGTGCAGGTACACCACGTCTTTCCCGTGGAGAAGCGCTGCTTTGACCTGCCTGGAGCCTGCATCGATCCCGATACCCCAATGGTCCGTCTTTGGATAAGGGATCGGCCGCGTTTTGGGAAGATCCCTCTTGGAAACTGTGGGGATGGAGATGCTGGCTGAACTGGTGATGCCTGCTTTTCCGGCACCCTCACATCTTCCGCCAAGGTAAAAGGCACTACCCATTCTCTGCACCACGGTCAGTTCGCAGCTGTTGGTGCAGCCTGTACAGTACGCGCTCTCCACGCTGCATTCTCCGCTCCTGGAGGCATTTGTAGGTTCCGTATTGACATGCCCAGCGCTTTCTCTGGCGATGACGGCCATGCCGAGGGCACCGATACCCTGGAAGTGCGGCGGAACGATGACAGGCTGCCCTAGGAGCTCTGCAAGAGTCATTGCCAGAGCAAAGCTGTTTGCCAGGCCGCCCAGGAAGTATATGGGAGGTTCAAGGGTGGACTTGAAACTTGCACCGTAGTTTCTTGCAACGGTGCGGAGGTAGTTCCGCATGATGGCTTCAGCCAGTCCTTTTAGCCTTTGGTCCAGCGGAACCCCGTTTTGCCCCGCGTGCCTAAATGAACGCCTAGCAAATACCGTGCAGATATCTTCTAGATCTGCTGCCCCTGAGGCGTTCAGTACGTAGTTGTTGAAGGCTGCAAAATCCAAGGCGTTCTCTTCGATAGTGTGCCTGAGAAACTCACCAGTTCCTGCAGAGCAGACGCTGTTCATATTGAAAAAGGTAGGGATCCCATCCTGAAGCTTTATGAGCTTGCTATCCTGACCGCCGATTTCGATGATCGTTCTCGGAAGGGGCAGGTTTAGCTTTTTAGCAAGAAAAACGCAGCCTGTGGCGTGGGCAATGATCTCTGTAGCGGTGCAGTTTGTGCCTAAAACTAAGCTGCCGAGCTTCTGGCCCGATCCGGTGACGCCGAGATAAGTCGGTTCACCGTGTTTTTGTATGTATGCCTCATATGCTGAAAGAATGGACTCATGGAGCCTTTCGCTGGTTAAAAGGTACTTGATCTCAATGGGCATGAGGTTTCCACCAGAGTCTATTCCGGCGATTTTTAAGGTAGTTGAACCGATGTCGATACCGATGCTTAGGCTCAAGTCAATCTCCCCCCAAAATTCCTCTTTTTAGCATGCCTGAAATGGAAGAGGATATGCAGAGGAGATCCCTCCCCACAGGCTCCTAAAACTGGTGCAGTCAGAGGGATCATCGGGGCAAACTGAGCTTTGATTCACCGGGTTTTCATGGATTGAGTGTTCAGTTTTCTTTTTTGGCTCTGTTTTCAGCGCTATAGAAGAGCGAAACCACCGCCCTGCTATGACAACATGAAGCGGCACCAACCACTTTACGGTTGGTGCCGCTTTGCCTACGGCCGCGCAGAGTGCCGGGCCGATTGAAATGCTGGTTTTCGACTTTCCCGATCCAAATGAGCTAAGACACAACCTTACCTGGGTTCAAGATCAGATGGGGATCGAAAGCTTCTTTGATCCTCTGTTGGAGGTCAATAAGCGTATCTCCGAGACTTTCTTTGAGGTAGGGTTTCTTCAGATAGCCTATACCGTGCTCTCCCGACACCTGACCTTGCAGCTCTTCGCCCTTTTGGTACAGCTTCTGCATGACCTTTGGGAGTAAAGCCTGCCACTTTTCTTCTTCAAAATCGTCTTTCAAGATATAAATATGGACGTTTCCGTCTCCTGCGTGGCCGAAGCTGAGTATCCTCACTCCGTACTCTTGTTGAAGGTCTTTTGTGTAGGAAACAAGGCTTGCTATCTCCGTCTTTGGCACAACAATATCAACCTCGTCGAGTTCACTCATTGCTTTTAGTGCCTCAAGAAATGCACCTCTTGCATCCCAAAGGAGCTGTTGCTGCTCTTTATCGCTTGCAATGTAGGCGTCGATGGCTCCAGCTGCAAGGCATATATCCGCTACATGGTCGCAGTCCTGCTCTAACTCCTCTTTGGTGTTTCCGTCAAACCGCACCAGCAGGTAAGCAGGTGCGCTTTTATCGGGGAATGGTTTACCGAGGTAGGTTTCTGCAGCTTCGATGATCTCTCTTTCCATAAACTCCAGGGCATTTGGCAGCACCCGGCTTTTAAGAATCAGCGAAACGGTGGAGATAGCTGCCTTGAGGGAGGGAAAGGGGACAAGCAGCGTTGCGGTCTTTTTCGGGAGTGGAAGGAGTTTAACGGTGATCTTGGTCACCACACCAAGGGTCCCTTCCGAACCGATGAAAAGGTCCAGGAGCGAATATCCTGAGGAGTTCTTGTGGATCTTTCCACCTACGCTGATGATCTCTCCTGTAGCAAGGACGGCTTCCAAGCCTAAAACGTGGTCTCTGGTGACGCCGTACTTTACAGCTCGCATGCCGCCGGCATTGGTCATCACGTTGCCACCGATGGTGGCACTCTTTTCACCCGGATCCGGTGCGTAGAAGAGACCGAACCTCTCGAGCTCCTCTTGGAAGGAGAGGAGAATCACTCCAGGTTCTACTGTGGCAGTGAGGTTGTCTTCATCGATCTCCAGGACCCTGTTCATCCTGGTTGTAACCAGGAGAATTCCGCCATAGATGGGTACGCAACCTCCGCAGAGACCTGTACCCGAGCCGCGCACCGTAACCGGTATCTTGTTGCTGCTGGCATACTTCATAATGGCGCTGATCTCTTCTGCTGAGGTAGGGAAGACGATACAGCCGGGAAAATCCTCCATGCCGTAGATCTCATCGTGGGTGTAATCTGGGTTTACCTCGTCTCCTGCGAAAACGAACTCTTTACCGACGATCTGCTCAAGGTACTCTAAATCTGTCTTGGTGATTTTATACATAAAGTCACCTGCTCTCTTTGCTCTTTGTGAGGGTTCTGCCCAGCTCCTCTACAAGAGCAGGCAGGATCTCATACATATCTCCCACAAGTCCCAGGTGGGCTACTTCAAAAATCGGAGCGTTTCTGTCTTTGTTGATGGCAATGATATACTCCGAGCCGGACATGCCCGCAACCATTTGGATCGCTCCTGAAACACCGCAGGCAATAAACAGCTTGGGTCTTACGGTGCGGCCGCTGAGGCCTACCTGTCTGGTCTGGGGAGCCCAACCGGCTTCTACAAGAGGCCGTGTCACCGCTACCATGCCGCCGAGCTTTTCAGCAAGTTCTTCGACAATGGCAAGGTCTTCTGCCTTCCTCAAACCTCGGCCTACGCAGATGAGGATATCTGCTTCGGTGATCGATGTCTCTTTAGGCTTGGGTTCGATGCTGAGGAAGCTGATGTTGGAAAGGAGTTTTTCAGGCTCAAGTTCTCTATAAATGACTTGTGTGGGGTGGCTGGGAGCAAGTTCAGCTGCCTGCATAACTTTGGGTCTAACTGTGGCAAACTGTGGCCTGTGGTTTGGCGTGACGATCTGGGCCATGACGTTTCCGCCAAAGGCCGGCCTAATCTGTACCAGTTCTCCGTTTGGTTTGACATCAATGACGGTGCAGTCTGCAGTAAGGCCCGTCCTCAGCCGTGTAGCTATTCTCGGCGCAAGAGACCTGCCAACGTGAGTTGCGCCGATCAGAAAGATGCTCGGCTTAATGTGGGAAATCAGGTCCTCCAGAGCAGAAGCATACGGCTGAGGTCTGTAGTAGGTCAGTTCCTGGTGGTCGTAGACAAAGATGGAGTCCACAGGGTATTTGGAGAGCTGTTCCACCATGCTTTCGGTTTTATGTCCCAAGAGCACTACATTAAGCTGCTCGCCGAGTTTGTCGGCAAGCTCTCGGCCCTTTCCAATCAGTTCAAAGACCACTCCTGCAAGTTCTCCGTCTCTTTGCTCTGCAAAGACTAAAACGTTTCTGTAGCTCGACAAATCACTTTTAGTGAGTGATCCTTCTGCAACTGACAGAGCTTTTTCCGGACAGACCTTGATGCAGACTTTGCACAGCCGGCAGGAGTCCAGTACTTCAAGCTTGCCTGTTATCTTCAGAGCGCCGAATGGGCAGCTGTCTACACACACTCCACAGAGAATGCATTTATCGTGATTTACACCTAAGTAGCTCATAGGATTTTAAGCTCCTTCAACTTGGAAATGGCTTTTTCAGCGAGAACGTCTGGCTGATCTTCCCAGATCTCTTTGGTGCTGTTTCTAGTAGGGGCAAAGATCCGCTCTACCTGTGTGGGGGAGCCCGTAAGGCCGAAGAACTCGGTTTCGTCGTTCAGCAACCCTTTGACCTCCACCAGGTCGCTGTAGCTCCAAACGCAGATGTTTCTGTCCTTAGCCCGGAGTTTGAGTTTATAGGAGATGAGTCTAGGTTGGTAGATTTCTTTGGCAACGGTGATCAGTGCTGGAAGAACTACTTTTTGGGTTTCGATGGCATCTTGCATGTCGGTCTTTACGATCAGCTGATCTTCTGCAACCTTTTGAATTTCTTTTACGTAGGAGATGTGGGGAAGGTTAAGAAACTCGGCGACCGCCGGTCCAACCTGGGCGGTGTCACCGTCGGTTGTTTGCATTCCTGTGATTATCAGGTCAAAGTCACCGATCTTTTTTACTCCTAAAGCAAGGGTGTATGCAGTTGCTAAGGTGTCCGCTCCTGCAAACTTCCTGTCGGAGAGCAGGTAGCCTGAGTCTGCGCCCATGTAGTAAGCTTGTTTGATGACGTCTTCAGCTTGTTTCGGGCCCATGCTCAGGACTATTACTTCTGCGCCAATCTGTTCTTTGATGCGCAGCGCAGTCTCTAGTGCATAGAGATCGTAGGGGTTCATTCTGCTGTCAACCCCTTCGCGCCTCAGCACGCCTTTCTCTTCGTCGATAGCGACTTCTGTTGTATCTGGTACTTGTTTGATGCAGACGATTATACGCACGTTCTCGCCTCCTTTTTTGTAATGTCGTACATCTGAATATTTTTACACGCAGAAAAAATCCCCTCTCGTGAGCCTGTCCTGTTTTACTCGAAATCTAGGAGGGGTTACAGGTAAAAAACAGGCAATTTTCTGCAAAGCTGTTTTATAACGGTATAGATCCCGATTTCGGGGGTTACTTCCGTTTTTCGCCCAAAAGCGACAATTTACACTTTGAGATTTTGTGCTGTAAACTTTGGTTAATTGTAGAAAATTTGACGAAAAAAGTGTGCAGAAAGAAGGAGTGGGTGTGGAAAAGATCTTCGATTCTCTGACGGAGCTCCGCAAGCAGCTGGAAGAGTATCTGGAAGATAAACTCATCGACGATAACGATCCAACGCTGAACCAGATACTCGCGACAATCGACAGCCTTTGCGTAGAACTCTTTCAGAAGGAAATGGAGAGGTCAAAAAGCGATTCCGACTTTCCCTGATCCAGCTTTGGAGCTGGGCATGTGTCTTGTTTGCGGGGCCGAACTGGCTTTTACGTTAGAGATGAGGTAATATAAGTACCTGAGGAGACCAGGCTTTCCTACGGCCCCTGGTTTGCCCAAACACAAATTGTGATAGAGGTGATTAAATGGTCGGAATGTGGTTTACGGAGGATCAGACGCAGCACCTGCTTATTTCTGTCAGGATTACCGATATTCTGCACACAGAAAAGACCCCCTATCAGCAATTGGTGGTTGTGGACACCGTTGAGTTTGGCAAGATGCTGGTTTTAGATGGAGCTATCCAGTGCACTGAAAAAGACGAGTTCTTCTACCACGAGATGATCGCACACGTGCCGATGCACGTCCACCTAAACCCAAAGAGAGTGTGCGTAATCGGCGGCGGAGACGGCGGAACCGTCAGAGAAGTGGTGAAGCACCCCTTGGTCACTGAGGTCAAGCACGTTGAGATTGATGGAGCCGTTATTGAGGCGGCGAAAAAATACTTTCCGACGCTCAGCTCGGGGCTAGCAGATCCTAGGGTTGAGATCGTCATTGCCGATGGCATAGAGTACATCAAGAATGCAGAGGCTGGTTCCTTTAATGTAATCATTATCGATTCTACAGACCCTGTAGGTCCTGCTGTAGGCCTTTTTTCTGCAGAGTTTTACGGATACTGCCACAGGGCACTTACAGACGACGGCGTGATCTGCGCTCAAACAGAATCGCCTCTATTTGAAAAAGATCTTCTTATCAAGTGCTGGAACAACATGAAAGTGCACTTTTCCAACGTTGGCGTGGCGTTAGGATTTGCACCTTCCTATCCCGGCGGTCTTTGGACTTACACTGTAGGCAGCAAACAGCTGCCGGTACAGAAGAACCGTGAAGTCCAGATCGAAGGGAGATACTTCAAAAACAGCATTATGGAAGCGGCCTTCGATACACCGCAGTTTTTGCAGGAGGTTTTAGCTAGCGGCCAAAAGTAGACTATACGGCAAAAGTGGCTCTAAAGAAAGGCTTGGAGTGTAGATCGGCGAACCCCAAAGCGATACGCGTTAATGATAGATGTTGTAAAGACGGGAAACAGCGGAGCGATTCCTTGCTCCGCTGTTTTGGAAAGCGTGTTAAGTTCCCTGGCGTTTAGGAGGACCTGGCATGTTCTCCCAGCGTTTCTGGGGGTCTAGCTGCAGAAGTTCGCTGACGGTGACGAAGCGATACCCTTCCTTCCGCAGGGCGTCGATGACCAGAGGCAGTGCTTCTGGGGTGTCTGTGGCGCTGTCTGAAGCGTGAAAGAGAATGATGTCTCCAGGATGGACCTTCTTGAGAACCCTATCCACAATGGCTTTTACGCCTGGTTTAGTCCAGTCTAAAGAGTCGGTATCCCATTGGATCACTGTGTAGCCAAGGCTTTCAGCTGCTTCAACCACTTTGTTGTTGTAGTCGCCGTTTGGAGTCCTGAGGAGCCACGGTTTTACTCCGAGGACGTCTTCAATTGCTCTGGATGCTTTGAGAAGCTCGGTTTGGATCTCTGCTGCCGACAGTCCGCTGAGATTGACGTGCCTGTATCCGTGGCTGGCGATTTCGTGTCCATCTTCTTTGATCTTCAAGGCGATTTCCTGGTTTCTTTCGACCCAAGGTCCGGAGAGAAAGAAAGTAGAGGTAACCTCTTTTTCCCGGAGAACATCGAGGACGGGTTCGGGAACCAGTGTTCCCCAGCTGATATCAAAGGTCAGAGCCACGACCTTTTCCTTCGTATCAATGGAATACACGGGAATAAGCCTTGCTGCACCTGCAGTGGTTCTGACCAGTGGACCTGAGACAACGCCTGCAAGAAGCGCAAGAGCTAGGAGACCTACTACCATAAGACGTTTGCGCGAGATGCGAAATACGAAGAACAAGGGCTCACCTCCCAAGTAAATGATTTCTTTAATGTATATGCCTAGATGACGCCGGGTATCTAAAATTGCAAAAAGGAGGGTTGGTCGATGAAAGGTAAATGGGACGCAATTCTGTTTGACATGGACGGAACGCTGATCGAAATCGATATTAAAGAGTTTCTCAAAGCCTACTTCGGCCTGTGGCTGGAGACGGCGAAAAAACATACGGAAAGACCTGAAGACTTTGTGAACAACCTGATCGCTTCGGTGGATGATATGATAAAAAGCACCGATCCTAGTTTAACCAACGAAGAAGTCTTCTGGCAGTCGTTTTCCCGTTTCGGTTGGGATCCAGAAGTCTACAAACCCATCGCTAAAGGTTTCTACGAAAACCAGTTTCAGTCCCTAGATTACTTAATTACTCAAAGACCTAAGATGATAGAACTAGTAGGAAAGCTCCAGGGAAAAATTAAGCTAGCCCTGGCCACCAACTCGGTGTTTCCCAAAAAGGCAATTGTTTCCCGGTTGCGGTGGGGCGGGTTTTCCGAGAGCCAGTTCGATTATGTAGCCTGCTACGAGGAGATGCACTTTTGCAAGCCCAATCCCCAGTATTTTCTGGAAATCGCACAAAGCCTTGGCGTGGCTCCTGAAAGGTGCCTTGTAGTAGGAGACGATCCCCAGCTGGATCTAGTTGCCCATCAGCTGAAGATGGATACGTTTTTCCTGGACCTTAAGAAAGGACAAGACGCTGAGTGGCAGGGCGAAGCGCTGCATGTTGTCAGCGAAGAGGACCGCATTAGAGGCCGAGAAATTGCCAGCCACCACGGCGACATAAATGATCTCGAACAGTTCATTTCAGAAGGATTAGCATGATCGTTAGAGAAAAATAAAGAGGAGATCAACGAAGAGGAGGGAAGGCAGCCTTATTTTTTTGTTGTTCAATAAGGGTGCCGCAATCTTTGAAGAAAACGTTTTACCATGTCCTTTTCGCTTTCGTATTAGTTCTACTTCTCGGTGCTTTAGCTGGGGCAGACTACCTTGACTTTCAGATTAGTTCCGATGATAGAGCTTGGCCCCAGATTTTTGACGTGGAGGTAGAGATGGCGAAGGTTGATATTGCAGGAATAAACCTGGATTCCATGAATGCGTCACTTGCGGCCAACAACTTTGCGCCTATAAAAGGACCTGTTTGGGGCTATACCTACGGCAGCTACATTAAGAGGGCACCTCACAACCGGATTAACTTCGGCATGTTCACCTCGATGCTGCAGAAAACCACGGCCAACGGTCCGAAAAAGGCTAAGTTCAACCTGACTACAATATCTCTTCAGTTAAACAAGGATTACGGCAGAAAGGCCATTACCTTCACGCCAAAGGTTGGTATTGGACTTGGTGTCGTGAGTCTGCACTTGACACATAAAAAAGCTACGGATATCTACGCTGAACCGAGAGAAGTCATTGAAAGCGGCTACTACCTCAACGGCATGGCCGGATTCGATATCAAATATAACTTCGATGAAGTGTTTTCTCTTGCAGGTTCAGCAGAGTACTTCGGTGGGTATAAGTTATACAGACCAATTCAAGATCTCGATATGTATCACGGTTATAAATTCGGTTTAGGTTTAGCTATCAGCCTGCCTTAACTTTGATTAGGAGTGTTAAACTATGGGTTTTTTGATTCCATTATTAGTTGTAGTTATTATAGTTGTTGCAGTGGTTGTCCTCCGCAAGAAAAAAGGTGGCGGTGAAGCCGAGAATGTAGACGCTAAGATTAACAGGGTTCTCATTCAGGACGACGGCAAGAAGGTTCACATTCAGCTGTTTGTTGCCACCACTTACAACGACGATCTTAAGTGCTTCTTCACCACAACATCCGACAAGGCACCTACCAAGGAAGATCTCAAAACACGCGACAAGGTTATCTTGAAGGGTGTTTGGGATCAATCGACCGTCCCCTACACCTTCAAGGTTAGGGAGATTGTCAACACAACGCAAAACAAAACATTTAAGTAACAGAGAGCCCGCACAGGGCTCTTTGTCTTTAAATGGCTCGTTGAACTTCCTCCGTGCTGGATAAACTACTGAAAAAGCAAGTAGTTAAGGAGGAAGACTTTTGCAGTATCTTGCATTATTTGCCAGTGCGTTAAGCGGGGTTTTCATGGCGCTGCAGGGGGTTTTCAACTCAAGGTTATCGGAAAAGGTCGGCCTATTCCGCTCGAACTTATACGTTCACGGAATTGCGCTGGGACTTGCATTCATTCTCTATTTGTTTGCGCCCCACCCGGTGATCAGGGAAAAGCTCACGTTTGTCGATTTTTTGGGCGGTTTTTTAGCCCCGGCGATTATTCTGCTTGTAGCCTACGGCATTGCCAGGTCGGGTGCTTTCTACGCAACGGTAGCGATCGTGGCAGCTCAAACCCTTTCGGCAGCACTTCTTGATAACCTAGGTCTCTTCGGGCTGGAAAAGCGGCCGTTTACATTCACCGAGTTTTTAGGTGGGGTTTTGATCGTTGTTGGGGTATATTTAGTGTTGAAGATTAAATGAGATCTCTGCAAACTGAAGGCAAAAAGCTTAAGAGCCGTATCTGTGGGTTTTTTCCGGAAAGGCAATCTTGAGGTTTTCGTCCTAAAGTGCTAATATATCTTAGTTAGCATGAGTGGGGGGGAGGATTGGCTTTGAAGGAAAGGATAATGCTGCATATCGAAGCCTATCAAATAGGCGACTCAGGTGAGAAGGAACAAGTGGTGTCTCTAGATACAGTGGGCACTGCCAGGGAATTCGCAGATCTGATTTGCCTGGAGTACGAAGAGACCGAGCTTATTGGTGTCAAAGGAACAACCACTCAAATCTGGCTGCCAAAAGATGGCTCTAGTCAGGTGACCATCAAAAGACGTGGAACGTCCAACCTGCAGCAGGTCTACATCAAAGGGCAGAAGAACTTTGCAGCTTACGAAACCCCCTACGGAATTATGGAAATCGAAATTCTGCCTTGGGAAGTTGCAATTGAGAGAACCGATGAAGAAGTCAATATCAGACTCGGATACGATCTGTCGGTTAGCGGCCATTACGTTGGTCAGCACCATTTGAGTATTGCCGGAAGACTAGATGTCTCGGGCTAAAGGGGGTACGACGTTGGCTGAAAACACTATTTACAAACCGAAGTTGTATAAGCTAATTGCAGAATGGGTCTCCCTACTGTGGCAGCATTTAGGCGCAGTGGTGATCTTAAGTGCTGTTGGTTTTTTCGGATCGGTGCCGATCATTACAGGTGGAATAATATTAATCGGGATTTATAACTGCACCAAAGGTTTGGTTAGAAAAGAGCTGGTCTTACTGCGTGAAGATTTCACTTCTGCTATTAAGGAGAAATGGAAAACAGCAACAGCTCTCTTTTTATTGCTACTGGTCGCGATACTGATTATCGCTTTTGACCTGTGGTTCTTTTGGAGTTTTACAGTTAAAGCGTTTTTCTGGGTCGGTCTGTGGTTTGCTGTTTTGTTTTTGATGGGTGCAATCTATATGTTTCCAATGCTTGCAGATCAGAACATTGGATTGAAAAAGATCATCACCCGTTCGTTCTATATGGCGTTTGTAGATCCTTTGTTCAGTTTTCTGATAGCACTTACTTCTCTAATCTGGATAGCACTGTGCATTGTGATCATCCCTATGCTTGCGACTTTGTGTCTTGCTGGTCTCGGACTGTGGACAAGTATTGCCTATAGGGAAATGAGTTTGAAAGTTGACAGCATTCTTGCTCAGAAAGAGCAGCAAGAAGGCGATCAGAACTAAATAACTTCAGGGAATAAGGACTTACTTCAATACAGAAAGGAGTAGCAGCGGCAGTTCCTATTCCTGCGTCAAAATTGGTGTTTTGCCGTTGCACGTGTAACTGTGGCGAAATTTATCTTTGTTACTGGTGGAGTTGTATCGTCGCTAGGTAAGGGTATTACTGCAGCATCGTTAGGCAGGCTCTTGAAGAGCCGGGGTATTTCAGTGACCATAGCAAAGCTCGATCCCTATTTGAACGTGGATCCGGGGACAATGAGTCCTTTTCAGCACGGAGAGGTTTTTGTCACTAAAGACGGTGCAGAGACAGACCTTGACCTAGGGCATTACGAAAGGTTTATTGATGAAGAACTAACGCACTTGAACAGCGTAACGACGGGAAAGATCTACTGGTCGATCCTGAATAAAGAGCGCAGAGGCGACTACTTAGGTGCAACTGTCCAGGTCATCCCTCACGTGACCAATGAGATTAAGTGCAGAATACACGAAGTGGCCGAAGAAAGCCAAGCAGATGTGGTGATCGTTGAGATCGGAGGCACTGTTGGCGATATTGAAAGCTTGCCGTATCTAGAAGCTATCCGGCAGATGAAAAGCGATGTAGGTAGGGACAACTGCCTGTACATCCACGTAACCTTGGTTCCTTACATCAAATCGGCTGAAGAACTGAAAACCAAGCCGACACAGCACAGTGTAAAAGAGCTCCGCAGCATCGGTATACAGCCCGATGTGATCGTCTGCCGCTCTGACAGACCTCTCGGTCATAAGATCAGAGAGAAGATAGCCCTATTCTGCGATATCGATAAAGATGCGGTTATTCCCAACCTAGATGCAGAGACCATCTATGATGTTCCGCTGATCTTTGCTGAAGAAGGGCTCGATGAGATCGTTATCAAGAAACTCCAGCTGAACTGCTCCGATCACGATCTAATCGAATGGCGCCAGATGGTGGAGAAGATTAAAAACCCCAAACATGCCGTAAGGATTGCCATAGTGGGCAAGTACGTGGCGCTGCCAGATGCCTACCTGTCGGTTGCTGAAGCTTTGAAACACGGTGGAATTGCTAATGACACCCACGTGGAGATCAAGTGGATAGATTCGGAGAAGCTGGAAGAAGACGGATTCATTAACGAGGCACTTGCCGACGTCGATGGCATATTGGTTCCAGGTGGTTTTGGCCACCGGGGCGTAGAAGGTAAGATTCTGGCTGCCAAATACGCCAGAGAGCACAAACTGCCATATCTCGGTATCTGTTTAGGTATGCAGACTGCCATTATCGAATACAGCCGCAACGTTCTGGGCTTTGCTGGAGCAAACAGCTCTGAGTTCGACACCAATACTCCGTATCCGGTGATCGATCTTCTTCCCGATCAGGATCCCGCCAAGCTAGGCGGCACCATGAGATTGGGCAACTACCCTCTGGAGGTTGTTCCAGGAACGAAGCTTGCCGAAATCTACAACAACCAAAACGTTTTGGAGCGCCATCGCCACAGGTATGAGGTCAATCCCAACTTTGTGGAACAGCTCAAAGCTGCAGGTCTTGTTGTCAGCGGTGTATGGAAGGAAGGGCATCTGGTCGAGGCCATCGAGCTTAAGGATCACCCTTGGTTTGTTGCCACCCAGTACCACCCAGAGTTCAAGTCCCGTCCGACAAGCCCCCATCCGTTGTTTGCCAGCTTCATTGCTGCAGCTCTAGGAAGCAAGTAGATTAAAAAACTAGAAAAAATTGCCTTAGAACGCGTATAATTTTATGCTTCCCTACCCAGAATCAGATTAGCTGATTCGTGAGGGAGGCATTTTTTCATGAAGACGTCTCTTAAATTGGTAACTTTTGCAATAGCAGCGATGTTTTTACTGTGCATAGATGGAAGTGCCCAAACTGAAACTTCTTCCGTGACCAAAGCGATCCTTACCGGAGTAGTGACAGAAGGCGGATCGATCTACCTGCGATACAGGACTCCTATGGAGGAACTGGTGATCTCCGAAGTCACAGAAGGAACCAAAATCCTCCTGGAAGATGTGGAGATCTCTGCAGAGCAGCTGAAAACCCTTGTGGAAAGCGATGAGTTTTCTGCCTGGATTTGGCTCTCTGGGAGACAGGCAACTAAAGTGATGCTGGCAAAAAATGTGTATCAGATCAGAATCAAGGCCATCGATCCAGCTCTGAAGCGGCTCTGCTCGGTAGATGGAAGGTGGTACTACGTCGAGCACGACGTAGCAATCCACCGCCTAGTTGCAGGGGAGCTGGTGAACGTCCACCTGTCCTTCGACGGGACCCTTGCAAAAATCGTACCGGCAGAACCTAGCATTGCTAAAGACAAGATGTAGCTAAAATAGCCTTGTTTAACAGGGCTATTTTTTTTGTGCCCTAACTTCGCTTTTTTGGCGAGGGTGCAAAGCGCGACTAGCGTACACTTTACCTTTTTGGCATTTTGTTATATAGTCAGAAGAGAACTGGTTTCTATGGGAGCAAGAGCCAAGTAGAGCTGGAGAACGAAGGCTTGGGCGCATTTGCAGTACATAGGCAGCTCAATCGGCCTCTTTTGCCTTTTTGGAGCACGATTTCAAGGCGGAAGTAAACCGTGGGAATATAGAAGCAGCCGAACGCCGGACCCTGGGCCGGCTACTTAAGACTAGCATTTACTGACTTGGGTTATACTTTTTTCAGAGGGATGGAAAGGATATTCTGCGTGAAAAGAGAACACTTACTTTATGGGGGAAACAAAGAATACTTAGGTGGGATGACTAATGCCAGATAAATTAAGACCAAAGGGTCTTCTTATCGTCGGCATTGCCCTGATTATTCTCCTTGGATCAGGCTCATATTTGGTGGTTAGAGCCTTTTTAGGCTACCCGCTGTTTTGGGAGAATAACATTGGTGGGGGTAATGAAGAGGATCTTCTCTATTTATTGGATAACATGGATTATTTGGCGTCCGATACATCCGATTTTGTCGCCGATACTGCTAGGATAAGCTACACGCCACCTGCAGCATCAGCTGCAGAGAGGATAGAGGACGCAGTTCCCGAAGTCTCGCAAGCAGCGGAAGAAGAGGAACCTGTACAGACGCCACTCTCCGCATGGGATTTGGTAAAAGTCCACGTGGTGGAAAAAGGTGAAAGCCTTTGGAGCATCGCTAGGAAGTACGATATCGACGTGGACACCATCATCGGTTCTAACGAGCTGAAGAGCTATGATACCATCAACATCGGGCAGAAACTCACCATCCTACCTTTTAAGGGTGTTACCCATAAGGTGGAAAAAGGGGATAGCCTTTGGAGCATAGCCCAACGTTATGGGGCATCCGTAGACGAGATTATTGAAACCAACGAACTTGTAAGCCAAAACATTCAAGTCGGTCAGACGCTGCTTATTCCAGGTGGCAAGCTATCAGAGGCAGAGAAGGAAAGACGACTCCTCATTGCAAGGGGTGGTATCCCCGAGTTCATCAGACCGGTTTCCGGCGGATGGATCTCCTCTCGTTTCGGTATGCGCTGGGGTAAGATGCATCAGGGCGTGGATCTTGCAGTTAGCACAGGTACGCCTGTCAAAGCAGCAGCTTCTGGAACCGTTACGCAAGCTGGAAATGCCGGAAGCTACGGTCTTCTGGTGATTATTAAGCATGCCAACGGTTATGAAACTCGCTACGCCCACAACAGCCGTATAACGGTAAAGGTAGGCCAGTACGTCAAACAAGGCGATATCATTGCCTACTCCGGTAACACAGGAAACTCCACAGGTCCGCACCTTCACTTTGAAATCAGGGTGAACGGCAAAGCGGTGGACCCGTTGAACTTCATAAAATAGCAGTTTAGCGTGCTATGCTTGCATAGCACGCTTTTGCTTTCTTGTGTACAGGTCCATGTTTTCTAAGAGGAGGGGAGGCCTCCGGCGAAAACAAACAGAGTAATAGTACGAAAAAAAGCAGACCACCGCAAGGTGGTCTGTGGGTTTTCTAGGGGAACTAGCTTGTAGGAGTTGTTTGGAAACAGTTACTTCTTCAACTCGTAGTGAGAGAAGTTGCCGACTTTGGTGTACTTGGAGATGGCATCAATAAAGTGCAAAATGCCAAGCCCCTTCTCCTTAAGAGGGATTTTTGCAAAGAGCCAATCGGGGTCGATGTTTAGGTTCCGGATCTGTACCAAGTCCACCCAGCCTTCTGCAAGCAGCTCTTCCCATGCACGAAGCTCGGTAGGAGTGTCGTTCAGACCTGGGATGGTTAAAAGATTCAGAGAGATAAACAGCCCGGCACTCTTTGCAGCTCTTCCCGCCGTGCGCACGTCGTTTAAGCTATATCCGCAGGGGTTGTGGTAGAGGTTGTAGGTCTCCTCAATATTGGAGATCATACTGATGCGAATAGAGTCCAGACCTGCTTCTCTAAGGCTTAATAGGCGGTCTTTAGAGAAGGCATTGGTGTTCATGTTGATAATGCCCTTTTTGGTAGTCATCCTGATCTTCTCGATGGCTTTTTTAATGGTGTTTGATGCAAGGAGAGGCTCTCCTTCGCAACCCTGACCGAACGAGATTATCGGCTCATCTCCCTTTTCTAGATGGTAGATGGCGATCTCGGCAATCTCTTCAGGAGTAGGTCTGAAAGCTATTCTCTCCTGAGGTGACGGGCAGCACTCCGACTCCTGCAGGGAAATGCAGCCCAGACAGCCTGCATTGCACGTAGGAGACGTTGGAATTCCGCCCTCCCAACGATTGAGGAAGATGTTCGAAGCAGTAAGGCAGTGGTATTCTAAAGCGCAGTGAGCAAGGTGCTCTACCAAGCGGTTTTCCGGCATTTCCTCTTTAAGGTAGGACACACCTTCTTCTAGCTTGTCCTGGGGGTAGTTTAGCGGATTCCATTTTACTGGATCATCTGTCCTCTTTGCTGCTACGAAAAACTCGCCGTCCTTGATAGCCACTGCAGCGTAGCCAAAGAGCGGGAGGATGGGAGCATCTACAGAGTTTTCGTAAGCAGGTAGGAAGAGCCTGGTGTATCCTGCAGGAAGAAGAGCGCAGAGAGGGTAAATATCTTCATCAGGGCTTTCAACAGACAAAAATTCTTCGTCTACGTAGGCAACGGGCAACCGTCCCGGAAGATAGATCAGGCTACTGCCTTCTGGGAGGGGGATAAAGTCGTGTGTAATGAGAAACTCATTCCCACTTCGTACCGCAGCAGGCAGCTCGCTGTCGATAAACTCGCCATCTGCGTTCATGTAAACCATGTTGTATGTCAAACTCGTGGCGTCAAAACTAATACTCGATTTCTTAGGCATAACTCTACCTCCAGAGGGTAATTGTAAAGGAGTAGTGCATACGGTCTCTGTAAATAGTATCAATAGTCTGGCTGCTCTGGCAAGCACTTCCAAAATTGAGGAGGGAATCCTGTGGCTACCAAACCGTTCGACTACAAAAAAGAATACAAAGAACTTTACCAGCCCAAAACTATCCCACAGCTGGTGGACGTTCCCGAGATGAACTTCATCATGGTAGATGGAAGGGGCGATCCCAATGATAGTCCCTTGTTTCAAGAAGCAGTGGAGATCCTGTACGGCATCTCGTATACCATTAAGATGTCCAGCAAAAAAGGCATGGAGCCGGAGGGATACTTTGATTACGTTGTTCCGCCTCTAGAGGGGCTGTGGTGGATAGACGGCACGGAGTTTTCTTTTACAGACAGAGAAAACTGGCTGTGGACCCTAATGATCCGCCTACCTGAGTTTGTGACCAGTGATGTATTCGCCTGGGCAAAGGCAGAGACGAAAAAGAAAAAGCCGGAGCTGGGTGTGGATAAAGCCAGATTTGAGACGTTTAAAGAGGGTTTGTGCGTTCAGATCATGCACATCGGCCCCTACAGCACCGAACCTGAGTCAATGGCGAAGGTGAAGGAATTTCTTGAAGCCAACGGTTTGGTGGAGACCTTTACAGAAGGTGGGAAGCATCACGAGATCTACCTCAGCGATCCGCGAAAAGCAAACCCAGAAAAAATGAAGACCGTTCTGCGCCATCCGGTAAGAAAAGTTTAGGTGCAAAAAGGGTTTTTGTCCGAAGTATAGTAATCTTACTAAGTGGTTTTGTAGAGACGGGGTGATTTCGGCAGAGGATATGGTATTGCAAGGGATAGGAAAAATAGTTTAAAATCTTCAAGTGATTGTCCGTCTCTTTCTTGATTATTCGGGTGTCCTATGCTACAATAGAAAACGCGAGTTTTATATGGGGAAAATGAGGTGAATCCGTTGAGAGAAAATATACATCCAAAGTATTTTAACGCCAAGGTGACCTGTGCCTGCGGAAATACTTTTGAAACAGGATCTACAAAACCCGAGCTCCGTGTCGATATATGCTCGAAGTGCCATCCTTTCTACACTGGCAAACAGAAGATTATCGATACTGGTGGACGTGTAGAACGCTTTAAGAAAAAGTACAACCTATAAGAACCATGGCAGGCTGAGCCTGCCTTCTTTTTTTCGGGGGTGAAGAGTATTAGAATCGGAAACGTCCAATTGGAAAACTCTTTAGTCCTTGCTCCCATGGCCGGTGTGACAGGGAAAGCCTACCGCATTATCTGTAAGGAGCAGGGAGCGGGCTTAGTGGTCACCGAAATGATCAGTGCCAAAGCTCTCACCTACAACGATAAAAACACAAAAAAGCTTTTGGAGATAGACCCCAAAGAACGGCCAACAAGCATTCAGCTCTTCGGTTCAGAGCCGGAGACTATGGCAGAGGCCGCTCGGATCTGTGCGGCTGAAGCAGCGCCTGATATCATCGATATCAACATGGGCTGCCCTGCGCCGAAAATCGTGAAAAATGAAGACGGTTCGGCACTTCTGAAAGAGCCTAAAAAGGCTGTGGAGGTGGCAAGGAGAGTTGTGGAAGCGGTGGACATCCCGGTGACCTGCAAGATCCGCTTGGGTTGGGATGAAAGCAGCTTGGTGCACAAAGAACTTGCCAAAGGCCTCGAAGCTGTTGGCGTCAGCGCTATCGTAGTCCACGGCAGGGTAAGACAGCAGTTTTACAGTGGCACCGCCGACTGGCAGGCCATCAAAGAAGTGGTGGAGGCGGTCTCCATTCCCGTGATCGGTAACGGCGATATCTGGGAAGCGGAAGACGCCCTAAAGATGGAAAGAGAGACCGGTGCAGCTGGAGTTGCTATCGGGCGCGGCGCTCTAGGTAATCCCTGGATCTTCCGAGATATCCTAGCACTCAAGCGACAAGAAACGGTGGAACCAGTGACACTTCACGAGAAGCTGGCGATGGCGATCAGGCATGCCGAGCTTCTCATGGAGTACAGAAGCGAGCGAAACGCCATGCTGGAGATGCGCAAGCACATGGCCTGGTATCTCAAAAGAGAAAGAAACGCTAAAGTCTACCGCCAGGAGATAAACAGTATCAGCCGCTTTACCGATCTTGAGCGGTTAGTGCAAAAAATACTGGATGAAGCGAACTCCTAGGATAACCTAGGAGTTCGTTGACTTTCAAAGCCCCCGTTGGTAAAATAATGCTGTACACAAAAATGTGCACACACCTCGCGATTTAAGTACATCATAAGGGGTGATGGCGTATAAGCACCTCTGTCAAGCTCATTCGGGTGGGAGACAAAGTTCTAAGTCGCGACAAAATCATCGCCAAGATCGATGAGATCTTGAAGCTGCGTCAAAACGGTATGTCGCAGATTGACGTTGCCAAGTTTCTCAATCTGGACCGGCCTTTTGTATCGAGACTGGAGTCTTTAGGTGAGGTGGCAAAAGGCGGCAAGATTGCCCTAGTGGGTTTTCCCATCGGCAACAAAGAAGAATTGGAACAGATGGCTCTTGAAGAAGGGGTAGAGTTTGTCTACGTACTCACCGACAAAGAACGCTGGAGTCTGGTTTCCAACACCGATGGAGCAATGTTAGTTAATGATCTTCTCGAGCTTTTACAGCATCTCAAAAACTTCGATACCATCATTCTCCTTGCCTCAAATCTCCGCAGTCAGTATGCAGAGAGCATCATCGGCAAGCAGGTCATATCCATCGAAATCGGCAAGTCGCCGATCAAAGACGATGTGGAAGTGGACATCGAGAAGGTGAGGCAGATCATCAGGGAAATCCGCCAAAAAGAAGGGGAAAAACAATGAAACAGATCATCAGTGTTAGTATTGGTTCCTCAAAGAGAAACCATGAAGTCCAGATCGACTTAATGGGTGAAGAGTTTCTCATCAAGAGAATCGGCACAGACGGCGACATCGATAAAGCTATCGAGATCATCAAAGATCTAGATGGTAAAGTCGATGCCATCGGCCTCGGCGGTATAGACTTCTACCTATTCTCCAAAGGTAGACGATACATCATTCACGACTCGAAGAGATTCCTCAATGCCACAAAAACCACCCCGATTTTAGACGGGAGTGGCCTGAAAAACACTTTGGAGAGAAAGATCATCAGGGATCTTCAGGAAAGCGGAAGCGTAGACTTTAGAGGGAAGAAGGTCATGTTGGTCTGCGGCCTGGACCGCTTCGGCATGGGTGAGGAGATCGCTAAACTCACAGATCAGATGGTAATCGGCGATCTGATGTTTGCCCTGGGCATAGGAATCCCCCTCCGCTCTCTGAACGCCCTGGATAAGGTTGCGAGAGTCTTTGCACCGCTTGCGATCAGGCTGCCATTTTCCGTGCTCTATCCCACAGGGAAGAGCCAGGAAGAGATCGTGGAGAAGTATGGGAAGTACTACAATTGGGCCGACATCATTGCAGGCGATTTCCTGATGATCAAAAAGCACATGCCGAAAGACCTTACCGGCAAGATCATCATCACCAACACTACAACCAAAGACGACATGGAGGAACTGAAGCGCCGTGGAGTTGAGGTTCTAATCACCACAACTCCCATACTGAACGGAAGATCCTTCGGCACCAACGTGATGGAATCGATGCTTGTCGCTTATGCGGGGAAAAAGGGAGAACTTTCTGAAGATGAGTACTTCGAACTTTTAGACCGGTTAAACTTCCAACCAAACATTGTATGGTTGCAGAAATAGAGGTGGAGTATTTTGGAACGCTTTGGATTTGTACTGCACCCAATATCCTACAGTGATATTAGCCGTAAATTTGGTAGAATGACAAAAGTCCTGCCAGAGTCGCTGGTTCTGTCAGTGATGAAAAACCTCCCCGCACAGAAGGTTTCGCATATAACGGGAATCAAGTCCCAAACCGGAGTTGAAGCCGAAGGCTGGTTCACCGCCTGTCCTTTGACCACCGAGCAGATGGTGAGTTTGCCAGAGGACTTTGTGATCAAAAAGATCATCGCAGCCGTTAACCTTGCCAAAGAGCAGGGTGCAAAGATCGTGGGACTTGGAGCTTACACTTCAGTTGTGGGCGATGCAGGAATTACCATTGCAAGAAATGTCGACGTGCCCGTAACAACAGGAAATACCTACACTGTGGCAACTGCTCTACTGGGGTTAGAATGGGCTGCAGAAAGAATGGGAACAAGTCTCGAAGCAAGTCGAGTGGGCGTGGTAGGTGCTTATGGGTCTATCGGAAAGGCCTGTGCTCGCGCTCTTGCCGGGAAGGTAGGAGAGCTCTGCCTTATCGGCAGGAAGAAGTCAGAACTGGAAAAGCTCAAAGCAGAGCTTGATGCAAAGGGCAACATTTCTATAAGTACCGACTCCAAGACAACCCTTCCCACTTTAGATGCGTTAGTGACGGTAACCAGTGCGGTCGATACGGTGATTGAACCTGAGGACCTGAAGATCGGGGCCATCGTCTGCGATGTGGCAAGACCGCGGGACGTTTCTAAGAAAGTCGCTGAAGTCAGAGACGACGTTTTGGTCTTTGAAGGTGGAGCTGTGGAAGTGCCGGGCGAGAACGCCGACTTCCACTTCAACTTCGGCTTTCCACCGAAAACCTCGTACGCCTGTATGGCCGAAACGATGATTTTGGCGCTGGAGAAGCGCTACGAGTGCTACACGTTAGGCCGCGACCTGGATGTGGAAAAGGTCTACGAAATGATGCGGCTGGCCGAGAAGCACGGTTTCAAGCTGGCAGGCCTTCGCTCTTTTGAGAGGGCTGTAACAGATGAAGAGATCTATCGCATCAGGGAGAACATTGCCAAAAAGAAACTGGCTTTGGTCAAGGTATAACTTTTAGAGGCGCGACTTTGCGCCTCTTTTAAATTTGCTGCATCTTGCAGGATTCCCAAACCTAAGGTCTAATTAACTAGAAGGTGTTGGTGGTGCAGTACTTGCGTTAGTCCGATCAGTAGATAGCCAGATTCTGCCAGGGTGACCACAGCGTTTTTTGATAATTCTTGACAATGATCGGTGGACTCATTATAATGATAGGCAACAACGGCAGATGCTACTTCTGCCCAACTTTATTTTAAACTCACGCTGCAGTCTGAATAAAACTATCATTTAGGCCATAATATACTAAATAGCTAGGGACGAATCCATCTCGAGATCTGCTGTGATACTAGATTGCAACAATCTAGTGTTTTTTTCGTGTCAGAAACACTATTGCGTCCCAGAGAAAGAAGGGAGTTTTAATGGTAGGTAAACCAGTACTATTAACTCAAGAAGGTCTCAAACGCCTCGAAGAAGAGCTCGACTATCTCAAGAGAATTAAAAGGCGAGAAGTAGCACAGCGTATCAAAGAAGCGCTTGCTTTTGGAGATATAAGTGAGAACTCTGAGTACGATGATGCCAAAAATGAACAAGCCTTTATCGAAGGCCGCATTGCCGAGCTCGAATCAAGACTCCGCAATGCAGAGATCATCGATGAGAATACTAGCGGAGAAAGCGTCACCATTGGATCAACAGTCACTTTGAAGGATGTTGAGACTGGTGATATCTTTGAGTTTACGTTAGTGGGCTCCACTGAAGCTGATCCGGCAAAAAACAGGATTTCCAATGAATCACCTGTAGGTAAAGCCATTCTCGGCCGCAAAACCGGTGAGGTGGTTCACGTCAACGCACCAGCTGGAAACATCGCTTACAAGATCGAAAAAGTTAATTAAGCTGTTATGGAGGTTAAGTCTATGAGCGACGAACGCCGCATCCACGAAGACACCGAACACACCGATATATCCGAACATATGCAGGTGAGAAGAGAAAAGCTCGAAGCTCTGATCAAGAAGGGCAAAAATCCTTGGGGCGGCAGATTTGATAGAACCCACTACAACCAAGATGTCGTCTCCCATTTCGAGGAGCTAGACGGAAAGGAAGTAGTCATCGCTGGCAGAATCATGGCTAGGCGCGGCCACGGAAAGGCTTCTTTTGTAGACATCCACGACCGCACTGGCAAAATGCAGCTCCACGCTAAAGCAGATGTTTTGGGCGATGAAAACTACGAAGATTTTACATCTTTAGATCTCGGAGATATTATCGGCGTAAGGGGTAGGGTTTTCCGCACCAAGCGCGGCGAAATATCTGTAGAGGTTTTGGAGTACAAGCTCCTTACAAAATCCTTGAGACCTCTGCCCGACAAGTGGCACGGTCTGAAGGACGTTGACATGCGCTACAGGCAGCGCTATGTAGATCTGATCGTCAACGAAGAGGTAAAGGATACGTTCTTCAAGAGAACCAAGATTATCAGGGCTATCAGAAAGTACTTGGATGATCTGGGCTTTATAGAAGTGGAAACACCGGTAATGCATCCCCTTGCCGGCGGAGCCAGTGCAAGGCCGTTCGTTACCTATCACAATGCCCTGGACATGACATTGTACCTGCGCATTGCGCTGGAACTGCACCTTAAAAGGCTACTAGTGGGCGGTTTCGAGAAGGTCTACGAGATGAGCAAGGTGTTCCGGAACGAAGGCATCAGTACCCGCCACAATCCGGAGTTCACCATGATCGAGATCTACGAAGCCTATTCGGACATGGAAGGCATGATGAAGCTCACTGAAGATCTCTTTGCCTACGTTGCCAAAGAAGTTTTGGGAACGACCAAGATCACCTATCAAGGCCAGGAGATCGACCTGACACCGCCATGGCGGAGACTTTCCATGATCGATGCCATCAAGGAGTATGCCGGTGTCGACCTCAGCGGACAGATGAGCGACGAAGAAGCTCTTGCACTTGCTAAAGAACACCACATCGAGGTTGAAGCATCTTGGTCTTACGGACACGTAGTCAATGCGTTCTTTGAGAAGTACTGCGAAGATAAGCTGATACAACCAACCTTCATTTACGGACATCCTGTGGAGATTTCTCCTCTGGCGAAGAAGGACGAAAAAGATCCTCGATTCACCCAGAGATTTGAGGTATTTATTGTCCAGAGAGAGCACGGCAACGCATTCTCCGAGCTGAACGACCCCATCGATCAGAAAGAGCGGTTCATGCAGCAGTTGAAGGAAAGAGAAGCTGGAAATGAAGAAGCCCACGTCATGGACGAGGACTTCATTACAGCTCTAGAGTACGGCATGCCCCCTGCTGGAGGATTGGGTATTGGCGTGGACCGCATGGTGATGCTCCTTACAGATCAGCCTTCGATTAGAGATGTTATACTATTCCCCCATATGAAGCACAAAGATTAAAAGAATAAAGAGATTTAAACAGCAGGCACCTAGCGTACCTGCTGTTTTCGCATTAAGAGGATCTCCATTAGCTCCACAAGGGCTAGTGCTTCTTTGTTCATCTCCTGCAGCTTTTCTAGGGTTTTGGCAAACTCCAGTCCGTTTTTCTCCAGGTCTCGTCTTATGGTCTGCACTTTTTGGAGTTTGGGATCTGAGTTTTGGAGGGTAAATGCCCTGTCAGAGGGGCTGCCTAAAAACGTTCTGGCGATGGGGAGAATTTCGCTAGGTGCCGGGAGCTTACCCTCTTGGATCTTTTGAAAGACTTCGAAGGATTTTGCAAAGGTATCGTTTGCAAGAAGGGGCAGGAGTTTCATAATCGGGCTTGAGAGAAGCTTTTGCGGGTTTTCCAGAAGCGGTTTCAAAGCCGGGAGGCTGTTTGCAAACTCTGCAGGCAGGTTTTCTGCCAAGCTGAGGAGTCCCTGGACGCCGTCTTGTTCGCCCCCTCCTCCGGAACCCTGGCTTTCGGCCGTTCTGCCATTATTTTGCTGCGTCGACTGAAGCATGCTTTTGAGATCAAGGAGAGCTCGTTCCGTTTTCTCCTGCTCTTCCTTTAGGGAAGCCTCCAGTCTATCCAGCTGATTTTTGATTTCCTCAAGCAGCAGGTGATCATCGCCTACAGCGTGGCTGCTACTGAACATCGCCGTTCCCCCTTAATAGAACTTTTGCATCAAGACTCTCTTACTAGCTATAGATATGTCAGGTAGAGCCGATTTGGTAAAAATAGCGGTGGGAATCTCCAAATTTGTTGCGTTTCTCTCTAGGAAGGCGATTAAGTAGCAGTTTCCCCTTAAAATTTTGCCAAAAGGGTGGTAATGTTAAATATAGAACTACTTACTAGATCATGGTACAACTAGATAAAGAGGTGAGCAGATGAAATACCTTAGAGCTATTGCACTCTGCCTTCTTCTCAGCATGGCAGTTTTAGGTGCGCAGAGTTTCGGGTTTGGTTCGAGCATGGCTTTTTCCGCCGATTCTTCCACTCTTCAAGGAATCGTCTTCGACATTCCGACCAAGGGTCCGTGGAATGCTCATGTAGTCGGCATGCTGGATGTAGGCACTAGCACTGAATTCAATCTCGGTTTTAAGATAAACAGAGACATGGGTAAAGTGTACAACATCATGCGTTATGTCGGTGTGGGCATGGGGATTTCACAAGATTGGGCAAAGGATCTTAGGCTCGCCGGGCAAGCTCAGGTAGGTATCAAAATTCCAGGTTTTGTCGAGGGATTTTGGTTCGATCTTGAGGTTGGGTTTAGCCTAAGCGCGAATAAGGCAGGAAAGCTTCGGGGAGGCGCCTTTGTTTCAGGCGGCACCTCCTACAGCTTCTAACGGGAGGTGCAACAGATCATGAAAAAACTAGTCATAGCGTTGTTTCTTTTACTTTTAATTGTGCCTGCCTTTGCCAAGCAGAACGTGGGCTTTGGCTTTACCATCTCCGGAGAGGGCTCTGGGATCTTCTTCATGATTCCCAGCAAGACTAAGATCAATCCTGAAATCGTGACTTCCGGCTACATTACCGAGTACCACTACGACCTGAGTCTTGGTGGAAGAGTGCTGTACGATCTGGGACAGAAAGGTGTTGTCAGTCGATACACCGGTGCTGCCGCAGGTCTCACCCTCACTTCCAAGTACAATATGGACACCGACACCTACGCAGCAACTGTGTCGTATTGGGGACAGCTGGTTTTAGGTACGAAGGTTTCTCTGAGAGAAAGCTTCCTCAAGGCGCCGGTTAAGATCAGAGGCGAAGTAGGCTTCAGTCTTAACGACATCTGGGGTCGCACCCATGTCGGCGTTGGTTTGGAATACGAGTTTTAAGAGTTGCCTTCTAAAGAAAGAAAAGACCGCTGGCGGGGATTTACCCGCAAGCGGTCTAATTTTTACTGCTTATAGCTGAGGTTCGGACTCTATCCAAGCCACGTATGCGTCGTAGAGGGCTTTTGCTTTGGCGTTTCTGTTGGGGCTCATGTAGTGAGGCCAATCGAAGATTACGATCTTGTCAACAGTTGGCGTCTGGGTGATTACCTGACGCTGCACCCTCTCGAAGTCTGCAGGTTCGGCGCTGAAACCTTCTCCTGGCAGCTGATTGAAGACTTCCAGGTCGGACCAGAACTCCACGCCGTACTCCTTGCAAACTTTGTAGACTTCTTCGTAGTACCTTGGGATCTGCTCCAAAGGCAGTCTGTGGCAGCCTACTCCGTCTTGCAGCATCAAAACATCGAGGGGCACTTGTTCGAAGAAAGCAGCCCAGTACTTGCCGTGAGATTTGGGCATCATGTTACCGCCGAAGTACGGAGCGATAGAGACAGGTTTACCCATCTCCTGAAGACCGATAGTCAGGTCTCTGAAGAAGTTCATGTAGTTCTGGGGCAGAACGGAACTGGAAGGATACAGCTCGTGAGGAATGTAGAAACCGTAGAAGCTTTCGTAGTGTCCGTAGAGTTCGATAAGCTCTCTTGCAAGCTCCAGGTTCTCCTGGCAATCTTTGTTAAGATCGAGCTTTCCGCTCCACCAGGAATCGCTGAGTTGAAGTCCCAACCAGACCTTCATATCGCGTTTTTGGGCTTCTTCCAGGAGGTAGACGTAGTCGCCAATCCTCTCGAGGACAGGCGTTGCCCCGTTTAGGCTGATATCCTCAATGCCGGGAAGACGGCTGCTTGGAGTAACGGTGTCTACATAGATTGCGAGGTTCTCTGCCGGCTGATCTAAAGTCACGGAGATAATGATCGGCTCATCGGTGTCCGTCCAAACTACTGCTGAGTTGAGGTCTTTCACAATGCCGTCTGAAAGCTTGTGGCCGTCATCGCCGAAGATCGGAGATGGTAGCGCTCCTTTTAGCTCGTAGGAAAACGGTGCTGATGTTTCGATTTCGTAGACCACAATAGGACCTTTTGCGATAACGATATCATAAGTGCCCGGTTCAAATGACCCCATGAACTTGTAGGCCGTCTCGTAGTTGTTGTTGTGGAAGCTTGCAGTGTCGGTCACCGAATATTGAACGATAATTGTGTCCATGCCGGCTTTCTGCATGAGATCCAGCTCTGTTTGCCAGTAGGAACGGGGCTTGTTGGTGTTTCCGGCATTAAGTTGGAAAAAGGCACCGGTTATTCTGGCGTCTGAAACAAGCGTTAGCGTGGCAACGAGCATGACAGGAAATAGATACTTAAAGATCTTCACAGCTTTCCCTTCGCCTGTTTAGGCTGAGGGTCCCCCCTTTTTCATATTGTTTTTCTCAAGCTAAGCTTGAGCCCCTCTGAAATAAAGTTTTGCCCTTGAGACCAAAAAGCCCTGCTTTTGGCAGGGCCTTTTTTTGTCATTAGTTTAGAGCTTTCTCAGCATCTCTGGATGGTTTTCTTTCAGCCAGTTGTAGTAATCGGTGTAGAGCTTACCGGCGTTCTCGTGTCCGGCGTAGGCCTTCTGTCCAGGTTTGGACATCATACCCTGGTACTGGTACACCAGAATATTGTCTACATATGGCGTTACGTTGGCAAACTGCTTGATGATCCTGTCGAAATCGGCAGGGATCAAAGCACTTCTATAAACCTGACCTTCGAAATCAAAGATCTCCACGTCGGCCCAAAGCTTTACATGAGGAACCTTGTCGTGGGCTTTGCGCAGGCCTTCGTAGAACTTAGCGGTTTCGTCCACAGTGGACTTCTGCACGCCGATCTCGTCCTGGTAAGCAACGATGTCTACGTCCATGGACTCCAGCTGCTTAACGTACTTGTCATCGGGAATGGCATCGCGGGTGCCGTAAGGTGCGATGAGGATCTTGCCGTGCGGTGTGAACCTGCGGGCTTCCTTGGAGCACTCGTTGACGTACTCCATGAACCTTTCGTTGTAGTGGCCGCCGATGTAGGCTTCGTTTGGCCAGTACCAGCCGTAGAAGCTCTTGTGATGGCCAAATTGGGCGTACAACTCGCCGATAGCCCTCAGTCTGCGTCTACGTGCATCGGGATCGGTAACGATATTGGGGTCGTCCCACTTGAAGAAGAAGTCGTTACCGAGGAAGATTTTGAGTCCGTATTTATCAGCGGCGTTGAAAACAACCTCTGTTGGGTTGTAGCAAGCGATGTCTGCATGGGGATACATGTCGGTAGGATAGTAGGCCTTGTCGTGCACCGCTACGTGCATAAGGACCACATATTCCATACCTAGCTCTGCGATTTCTCGGACCTTTGCGTCCCAGTCTTCAGAAGTAAACTGATCCAAGGTGGAGTTCCAGTATTTACCTTCAGCGGTGTTGTGGTGCTGGAACTCAAACCAGGTACCCATAATAGGTTTTATCATATCTAACCCTCCTGTACTCTAGACTTGCAAAAGCAGCTAGCTTAATGCCGTGCTTTTGGTATCTCGAGTTAATTATTCCCTTTTTCTCGGCGTTAGTCCTTCTCCGTTTTACATTTGCCGAGAAGAAGTATAGTTTTTGCGATCCTTGACAACTTTTAAAAATGGAACTTTTTGGCATAATTTCCTTAACCTGGCACAGACTATTACCAAAAGCCCTTTAGGGAGGAATGTCAGTTGAAAAAGGTCTGTGCCTTACTGTGTTTGTTAATGATTTGTCAGCCGGTGTTGGCTGCAGATTTTAGAAACGGTTATTTTGATTTCAACAAGATGGATCTTGTCACAAATGGTGAAGTGGTTTATGCTTTTGACTTTGGCACAGAGACCTCACCCCTCAAAAGCGGATATATCAGAGTTACGGACAAATTCCTTTTCGACCCAGAGGTCAGTTTCGGTTGGCTGAGAACCGACGGATTATTTGCCGGAGAAAGGACGACGATTCTCGCCGAACAAGAAAAAGACTACGTGGGGGGAAGGGGAGAAGGTATCTTCAGAGTTCTTCTGGGCAGAGGAAACTACCAACTGACTTTTCTGTTTAAGGACCTTGGCAGCCGGTCGGGGATCAACCTCAAGATCAACTTCGAACCGTATTTGGAGAATTGGTTCCTTCCTGCCATGCGAACGAAGGTACTCGTTGCAGATTTTGCCGCCGAACAGGGCGTTTTGGAGATCAGAATCAGCTCCGCAAAAGACCCATGGATACTCAACGCACTGGTTATCACCAAAACCGATTAAAATAGTCCTGCCACCTGCGGCAGGACTGCTTTTTTTGGGTATATGCAGAGAAGGATTAAAGTGGTTTGGAGAGAAACCTCTTTGTGATAGGAGGCGAGAACATGAGTTACGTTCTTGGAGTAGATGCTGGAGCGACAAAAACGCTGGCAATGGTAGCAGATTACAAGGGCAACATCCTAGGTGCGTTTGCCGCAGGGACGGGAAACTTCCAGGTAAACGGCATTGCCGCCGCTAGTGCCGAAGTTGATAAAGCTATTCGCGGTGCAGTGGAAGCTGCTGGGATCAAGAGAGAAGATATCACCGCCGCTTTCTACGGTATGGCAGGGGCGGATAGAGATAAGGACTTTGAGTACGTACGTCAGGTTGTTGAGCCGGTAAATCCTGCTCCGAAAATGTCCATTGAAAACGACGCCGTGATTATTCTCAAGGTAGGAGCTCTCGATGGAGTTGGTGTCGGCGTTGTTTGCGGCACCGGTACCAACTGCATTGGCTTTAACGGCAGAGGAGACAGACTGCAAATCGGCGGTCTCGGCGAGCTGTTCGGCGATAGTGCCGGAGCTGGGTACATTGCACGCCTAGCGTTTAGGAACGCAGTTCGCGGTTGGGATGGTAGAGGTCCAGAGACCATCCTTTACGAGATGTTTTGCAAAGAGATCGGTGTAGACAGACTCATCGACATTGTAGAGTTCTACTACCCCGGAAGCACACGCCCTGGAGTGAACTTCAGCAAGCTGGCACCGCTGGTTTTCCAAGCGGCAAATCAAGGTGATCAGGTCGCTATCGATGTTTTGCGTTTTGTCGGTGAAGAGATGGGGCTTGCTGTAATTGCTGCAATTAAGAGCCTCTTCAGACCCGATGAGCACGTTAAGGTAGTCATCGGAGGAAGCGTTGCCCAGAAGGGCGAAAACCCGGCCATGCTCGATGCCTTTAAGGAAAAGATCTCAAGTGCCCATCCGGACAATGAAGTGATCGTTCCTACCCTTGAGCCGGCTTTTGGCGCTATCTTCTACGCTTACGATCTTGTAAACGTTCCCATCACCGATGAAGTTATCGAAAACCTGAACAAGACATTTGTAAAACTATAGAAAACCTATGGACTTATCATGTTATTTTGGGAGGTGCAGCCTTTTTAGGCTAGCTTATGAAACTATGTGTAATAGGGGGCGGCAGTACCTACACTCCCGAGCTTCTCAGCGGGCTTGCAGGTAAGAAAGCCGAAATCCCAGTCAATGAAGTTGTGCTCTTGGATATCGATGAGGAGCGACTCAATGTTGTTGGTGAGTTTGTCATCCGTATGATGAAAAAACTGGCACCTGAGATTAAGGTTTCCTACACCCTAGACAGGGAGGAAGCGCTTTCAGGTGCGGATTTTGTGGTTACCCAGATCAGGGTTGGTCACCAGATCGCCAGACACGATGATACGGTTTTCTGTCTGCAAAACGGGGTCATCGGTCAGGAAACCACCGGAGCTGCTGGCTTTGCCAAGGCCATGCGCACCATTCCGGTGCTTCTGGACTATGCTAAAGACATGGAAAGGCTCTGTCCCGATGCTTGGCTCATCAACTTCACCAATCCTTCCGGCATTGTCACCGAAGCTTTGATCAGATTCGGCTGGAAGAAGACCATAGGCCTCTGCAACGCCCCTATCGGCATGCAGAAGTCGGTGGCACATCAGTTTGGCGTAGATGAAAAAGATGTGGAGCTCGATTACGTTGGCCTCAACCACTTAGGTTGGGTGAGAAACATCTCTGTCAAGGGAGAGGACCGCACCAAAGAAGTGCTGGAGAAACTCGCTCCTTACAATGCAACCAACATTCCCGAGCTAGACTACGATCCGACCTTTTACCACGCTTTAGGCTGCTATCTAAACGGCTACCTCAAGTACTACTATCTAGAGGAAGAGATGCTTGAGAGCCTCAAGAAGCAGACGAAAACCAGAGCCCAGGTGGTTATGGAGGTAGAAGAGGAGCTCTTGGCTTACTACCGCGATGAAAACAACGACGAAAAGCCAGAGTCCCTTTCCAAGAGGGGCGGAGCCTACTACTCCCATATCGCCCTTTCCCTGATCTCTGCGATCTACAACGACAAAAACGAAGTCCACATCGTCAACACCCTAAACAACGGTGCCATCAAGGACCTCAGCGACGACGCATCTGTGGAGATTCCATCGGTGATCAACAAGACCGGAGCCCATCCTCTCACTGCAGGACACGTTGATCTCAGCTTTAGAGGCCTCCTGCAGCAGGTCAAGGCTTACGAGCAGCTCACTGTGGAAGCTGCTGTAAACGGCAGCTACGATAGAGCACTTCTTGCGCTGTGCAATCACCCTCTGGTGCATTCTGCCAAGAAGGCCAAAGTGCTTCTGGACTTCTTTATAGAGAGACACGGACTTCAACTGAAGTAACGAAGAGCAGGCAGACTATGCCTGCTTTTTTGTATCTTGGGAATATCAAAAAGTATCAATGTTGCAGTAAAAGTTAGTCTGCACGGATATTTCTCAGTTAAATTATTTGGATTTGGGTATCTAGTATTGTAGGAATATCACCAGTGAACTCGAGTATCAAAAATCACAAGCTTATCGAGTTAGCGAGATTCCGATATAAATATAAGGGGATGTGATAATGTGAAAGGGACGAGGATAAAAAGATCTCTACTCCTTTTAGGGATCGCAGTTTTGCTTGCAGGATGCAGTTTGCTGCCAGTAAGTGCTCCGTCTTGGGAGGCCGACTTCCAGATACCTCTCACTGTATCTAGCACCACAGCAAATGAGATTCTTGAAGAGAGCCCACTTCAGACCGACGGACAGCATTACTTTATGTCCGAGACTGTCGAAGGCAGTTTCACTTTGGGCATGGACAACTTAGAGCTGGATGACATTTCCAGCCCAGTGACGTTGGCTTTTCCAGCATTGGATTTAGGCAACATCTTATCCGACGAGTTGATAGTAACTCAACTAACTATACCTGGACTTGTGAGCGGCAACGACCTGCCCGGTGGCGAAGTGGACTTCGCTGAGTTTGAGCTTTTGGGGATCAAAGAGGGCGAAATGGTCCTAACCGCTGAAAACCACGGAGATACAGCGATCTCGTTTACGGTCAAGCTGGAGTTTACAACTGCCACCGTGGAGATTGAAGTGGCAGATCTCCAGCCGGGAGAAAGCAGGATTATCGAAGAACCTCTGGACAACCTAACTATTGACAATCACGCCGAGGTAACCATTGTCAATCCACAGATACCAAATCCTGCAGGACTTGCACAACTCGATCTGAAGCTTTCAAGCTTGGAAATCAAGTCTTTAGCAAGTATCAAGGGTTACAGCACAAGCCAAGTCATTTCCGTATCTACCCAAGTGGACCTTCTTGAGGACGACTTGGAAAAGATTAACATCGAAAGCGGTACTCTCACGTTTTCCACCGATGCAATTAGCGCCTTGACTCTGACTGTTACCAATCTAACCCTTGACGGCGAAGATCTGGTTGCAGTGGGAGGAAACAGCTTCTCTTTGGACGGCAAAACTCTGGATAAGACCGCTGTACTGGATGCTGATTTCAACATCCAAATCGACGGCAGTCAGCTGTTTACAGTGCCTGATAGCTTCAATGCCACTGCGACAGTTGCAGGACTCGTTCTAGAGTCTGTTGAACTGAGCGGGCTGACGGTAAATCTTTCCGACGCTGGATCCCAAGAGATTCAGATTCCCGACATGGAACTGGACGAACCTCTCAACCAAATTAGGCTGAGCGGAGCATCTCTTGAACTTGAGCTCACGCAAAATCTTGGAGACCTCATCTACGACGAGATCTACCTGAAGGTGACCAAGAGCGACAGTTCTACCTATAATGTTGATGTTGAAGAGGTTAGGGATACTGCAGGTGCAAAAACCATCGTCTTCAAATCAAGCGACGTATCCACTCTGGTTAACGATATTATTGCCGGAAACATCAGCAAGATGTCTATTGAAGGCACCATCAAGTCCAACGGCGGAGTCGTGATTTCTGGCGACAGCCTTGTAGAGTACACTGCCAAAATTAACCTGCCGTTCAAGCTCGAGGGCAATCAGTCTATAGATTACGCTGCAGACGAGTTTGATTTCGAGATGAAAGTTGACTCTGCTGAACTGGGCTTCGATGCTAAGAAGCTGATCAACCAAGCACTAGGCGGAGTAAGACTTGAAGCAGAGGTCCAAAACGGCCTTCCAATAGGTCTTGACATTGAGCTGAAGCTGAAAGATCAAAACGGTCAGGAAATCAAGACTCTAACAGGAACTGTATTACCCGGAAACACCGATGAAAACGGGCTAGTCACAAGTGCTAGGATTTCAATTGTCTCCCTGGCGCTGGGTCAGTCCGAAATCGAGCGCTTAGTAGAGGCAACGAAGATTTATGTAACTCCTACGCTCACGCTGAAAGTTCCTGAAAACGGAGCTATGTTAAAACCAGACGACTTTATCAAAGTGAGAGCGCTCTTGGTGGTAAAACTTCTCATAGATGGGAGCGGAATTCAATGACGCGTCGGTTATTGACAACCTGTATTCTATTGCTGGTTCTTGCAGCAGCGGTGTTCGCATGGGACCCGCCAACGGAGATACCTAACGACAGCTATTTCCCGATTCTGGAGTTTGGCGATCAAAACGGATTCTTGCTGACCACAGGCATTAAGGGAATGGGCTCCAGCGTTCTTGCAACTCGCTACGGCTTTTTCGGAGTGGACCTTGGTGCCGGGGTATCCGCAGGGAACGATACCTTTGGTTTTAACAACATCGGAAGATACGCAACTTTCCTCGATGATGACCTAAAGAATGAGATTATCGAACTTGCAGGAAATGACGGGATCTTTGTAACGCCAATGATGACTGCAGGACCTAAACTGCAGATATGGCGACTCGGACTCAGCATGCAAGCTGTGGTCAACGGGCAGGGCTATCTTACCAAAGACCTGCTTGAACTGATTCTTAAGGGCAACGATCTGAACAGAACCTACAACCTAGATCCGAACCTTCGTCTGAGTGCCGTTGCCGATCTAAAGGCCCAGTTCGCCTTTGGCGTACCGCTTCTGGCGAAAGTCTTCAGGTTCAAAGACGTGTCCTTGGGTGTCGCCTACCACATCATTCCGGTTGGCGTATACGTCGTTGCCGATAGCAACGTCACCTTAGAAGCAATCTACACTGAAGACGACGCAGAAATTGACACGCAGCTTTCCGGAGACCTGTATGTTTCCCAGTCGGTAAGAGGTTCGGCACTAGATGTCGGTCTGATGATGAGGCCAACTGAAAACCTCTACCTAGGAGTTGCCATCGACGGACTCCAAGGCAAGCTGACTTGGAACAACTTCCGTTGGATAGATCTGAGAGACTTGGAAGACCAGGATCTCGAGGATATCGACTGGGCAGAGGCCGGAACGCCTGTAGCTGGTGAAGTGACCCAGAAGTTACCGGTAACCATCAAGCTAGGTGCAAGATACGATCTGCGCCGCTGGCTCAAGTTCTACGGCGAAGCCAGACACATCACCCTGGCTAACGACGACTCCTATTTCACCGTTTCCGGAGGAACCGATATCACTCTCCTGTGGCTTCTGCCTCTCAAGGCTTCAGTTACCTACGATGCAAGATACGGTCGTGTAGGCTACAACTTCGGCGCCGGGTTGAAGTTACTCAGCGTCGAAGCGAACGTTGAAACCTATACCAAACCCCACCAGTCAGGAGACGAGATCGGGTTAAAGATCGGAGCAAGAGTAGCTTTCTAAAACCCAATTCAAAAGCACGCAAAAATGGCCGCCCATTGGGCGGCCTCTTTATTTCTCATTCACTTCTCTTAACCTACAGTTTGCTGATGAACCTTTCAAACTCCTTCTGCTTTCTGGCAAGCTCTGAGTTCATCTCGTCTGCAGCTTCTCTGATTGCAACTTCCGGATCAACGCCCTGGAGCACTGCCTTGTTTGTGGCAAAATTGAACAGTCTGTGGATGACAGAGGCAGGTATCAAAGCAAACACAGGAGCGACCGACTGGTGCGCCTGCTCCATGAAAACCTCCACATGTTCTTCGGGAAACGGCACGTGCATCATGGCTTCGTGGTTGGAAGGCAAAAACATACTGCCGCTGATCCTTTGAGGCGTGAGCTGAGCTAGAGCGATCTGGGTTTCTCTTGAAACGAACCACTTCATCCACTCCCAGCCGTCGTCTGCACGGCTGGCGTTTTTAAACAGCATCAGCGAGTTGCCTCCGATGTAAGCGGCATGGTTCGTGGTTCCGTCTGCGCTAACGGTCCCGGGGACCAGAGACAGAGTCCATTTGCCCTCCAAATCCGGCGCGCCCTGTACCAAGGCAGAGTAGTTCCAGACGGAGGTGAGCATGATGGGAATGGCGCCAGTGGTAAAATCCATGTAGGCGTTAATCTCTTTAGGAATTTTGTGTTTGGTGAAGAGTTCCGTAAACTCGGTAAAAGCCGCAATGGCCTCTGGCGTGTCCAGAGCCGATCTTTGACGGTCGGGGGTGTAGAGGTCAACGCCCCACTGCCAAATGAACATGGAAGCGTCGGCGTACACAGAGGTGCCGATGCCAAAAGTCGTGGCAAAGTTCTTTCCCTGGGACTGCAGCTTGGGTAGGATTTCATAGAGCTCGTTCCAGGTGCTTGGCACTTGAAGCCCCAGTTCGTTCATGATGTCTGTTCTGACGATCATGGGATAGATGTTGGTTTGGGTTGGCAACCCGAAGGCACTGCCAAGGAAATCAAAAGAACGCATAAGGCCAGGATACATGCTCTGATGGACCTTTTCGTAGTCTTCGCCATAGCGTGCGCGTAGATCTACTACTGCACCTCTGATGCCCATATCGGCAGGACCGAGAGAGCCGCTTACGGCAACTTCAGGCATCTCGTTGGAAATTGCAGCAAGGAGATACTTCTGCTCGTAGCCTGAAGAGGGAATAGCTGTGATCTCTACATGAATGCCAGTGTTTGGCGTGAAAATCGCGTCGGTAAGTTCCTGGATAATCCTAGTCTGCTCAACTGAAAAGATGGACCAGACTTGAACAGGTTTAGCCGCTGCTCCTACAATGCCGGACAAAAGACACAAAACTGCTGCGAGAACTGTCAACCATTGTTTCAGCAACCTATGACCCCCCTTTTAGTTAGTGGTGCTCATACCCACAACTTCCGTATGACGAGCGCTACTCCTTTATTCTTGAAGTGGAAATGTATTGATGCACGCCAAACAGATCACCAAACCAATGGTTTCCCTTGATGATGCTTAATGTTTCCATTAGAATGAAACAAGACGCTTTCAAGGTTTGCACGAAGGCAGAAGTCGAAGCAAGATTTTGTCTCGAGGTGATTTTAGTTGTTGAAGGTCTACCCCAATGGTTTTGGGGACGATTTTGTTGCAGCGTTTAAGGAAAAACATCAAAAGCACAGCCTTGCAGTTCTCAGGGCTGCAGATCTGTTTCTGGAAGGAAAGGTTGAGATTTTTGGCATCGAGTCCGATCTTGACGATCTCCTGAGAGACATTGACCCTACAACAGGAGAGAAATGGCCACAGCTGCCCTACAAAGACTACAGGTTCCACGCCGGAGCGGCACCTGCAGACGTGAAGTTTTTCTGGGAGTACATGAAGCACTACTTCCTGGTGGATGCAGGTAAAGCTTACCTCTTAACCAAAGATGAGAAGTACGTGGCAAAAAGCAGAGAGTTCATGGAGAGGTGGATGGAGAAGACCCATTTCGGCATCGGTGTCAGCTGGATCGGTCACGTGCACATCTGCCAAAGAATGCTAAGTTGGTTCTCCTGGTTGAACCTCACCAAGGGTTCGCAGGTTTTGGACGATGGTTTTTACAGACGAGTAGACCAGTATCTTCGAGAACAGGAAGAACTACTCAGCAGCGAATACGAGAATCCGCGGAACAACCACAAGCTGGTATCGATCATGACCGTCTGCCTCTGCCACCTCCACTCCGGGCGGGAGGAAGGCCTTGACATTTGGATGGAAAGGCTCCGCGAGACCGCAAACCAGCTGATCTTTAGAGACGGCGGGTTTATCGAGCAAAGCACCAGCTATCATAGGCTGTGCGTTGAGGCACTTCTCGTTTTGGGAATTGCATTGCAAAATCACGGGTTGGAAGTTCCCGATTTCATCCTGGACGGCATTGAAAGAAGCTTGAACTACTTTGCAGCGCTTCTTGCGCCTGGTGGAACGCTCCCTATCGTCGGGGACAACAGCAACGAAATCCTCATCCATAGGGCAAATGATTTTTGGGCGATGGAGTATCTGTTTCACCTAGCCGCTTTCTTAGGAATTACCGTGAAGTCCCTCTGCAGTGAGGATTCTGAAGCCCTTTTTTACTTAGGGAGCTCCACTGAGGTAGAAGAACCATTCAAGTGTTCTGGTTCTTTCAGCTTCCCTGATGTAGGGCATTATGTGATCAAGGATGAAAAGAACTACGCCTTCCTCAGAGCCGGCCAGTTCGGTATGTACTACTCAGAGCAGGACCGTTCAGGGCATCCCCACAGCCACTGCGATCAGCTGGGAGTTGTGCTCTATTTAGACGGATTAGAAGTGTTGACCGATCCCGGTACCTACCGCTACAACCAAAGCGACTTTGAGCGTAGAATCATGAAGGATGAGTCCTATCACAGCACATTCTTAGTTGATGATGTTCATCAGGGCATTTACACTTCCAGCTTCAGCTACGCCCACACCGTAGACGGAAACGGCAGGGCAAATGGACGCACCATCATCGGGGAGCTGGAGATCGGCGGCGTGAAGGCAGTACGGAAGGTTACCTTAAATCAAGGTGAGTGCGAAGTGGAAGATGAGTACCGGATCTTAGACGGTAGGGAGCACCAACTCCAGATCTTCTTCTGTTTAAGCCCTCGCTTTACGCCTGTGGAGGTAGACCAAACACAGGTCTTGCTCCAACACATCGGCACCAGAAAGTATCTGGCATTAAAGCACGATCTCGGCCTTATGCCAGAAGTCTATCCGGGGTATGTAAGTAGAGAGTACAACCAGGCAGAGCCCAACCAGCGCTTGGCATTCAAAACCACGCTCAAACAGGATCTTAAGGTTAACTTCAAGTTTTGCTTCGTTTCCAAGGACTAATAATTTATTATTCTTCTAAACACAAAAACAGTGCTGCCCTTTCCTTGCTGGGAAAAGCGCAGCACTTTTTTCTGGACTTAAAGGTCGGAGAAAGACGCGCAAAGAAGGGCTGCAGAGCGCCAAGTTTCAGACAAAGAGAAAGCAGATTCTGTAGACCTGGACGTTAAGGGGGGGGTAAGGGCTGGAAACTTCCTGCAGAGAATATGAAGGAAATCGTAGTCATGTTATGAACTTTTTCAGTGAGACATAGGGGAGGGAGTACAATGGGAAAAACCTTGAAGTTGATTCTGGTCTTTTGTGTGTTTTTGACCTCCATCTGCCTTGCAGAAGCAGAAGAGCCCAGTTGGATTTGGTTTCCAGATGCAGGCAGCGTCAAAGGCGAGCCCAGATACTTTAGAACCGTGTTCGAGTTGGATGAAATTCCCTATTCTCTATTAGCAAGAGTCGTAGTTAATCACGAAACAGTAGTCTACATAAACGGTGAAAGAATGCGGACCATCTACCCAGAAGAGATCTTGGGCAGCGTCGAGCTGGTAGATTATGTGGTAGTAGGTAAGAACGTCTTGGCAGTGGAGATCAAGCCTAAGCCGGATGAAGAGATTAAGCCTCTGCTTATGCGGGTGGTGGACATCGACGATAACGTAGTTTTAGGTACGGGAAGCACCTGGCGTGCTGCAAACAAGGAGTGCGAAGGTTGGCTGAATACCGATTTCGACGACTCCAATTGGGCAAAGGTAGTTGCTTCACCTACCATGCAGAAGCCGGAGCTTTCCAGCGCTGAACTTCTGGCAATGATGGGCCAGTTTGCACCGGAGGTGGACGAAAAAGTGCTGCAGAACGCTTCAGTGTGGTTAACCCACAGCGCGGAGTTCGTCTTCACCACAGATGCTCCTAAAGAGGAGTTTGTTATGCCGATTGTAACCGGCACAAACCAGATTGCCGCGATGCAGCTGGCGATTAGGTCTGGTGAAGCTATCGGTGCGTTGGAGGTGCGCTTTACAGATCTCTACAGCGAAGACGGAAAGAGCGTCATCTCTAAAGACAACTTCAAGTACAGCTTCGTGGAAACTTGGCACATGACCAATAACTCCACTCAAACGCCGGCAAATCTCCTAATCCGGGCGCCTCAAGACATGCCGGATATTCTCAGCGATAAAAAAGTCATCAACGTGCCTAAAGACTACACCCAAAGCATCTACTTGCAGTTTTACGTTCCGAAGGGTACGCCTGCAGGGATCTACAGTGGCAGCGTCATCCTTGACAACTTGGGAGCCGAAAGAGAGGTTCCGGTGGAGATTGAAGTGCTTCCTGTGGAACTTTCAGACGAAACCAATCTGAAAGTCACCATCTGGTACCAGGTAGACTACATCGTAACTTACAATAAAGTGACCAAGTACTCGGAGGAGTTCTGGAGAATTCTCGAGTATTACGCCAAAACCATGGCAGAGCACAGGCAGAACATGTTCTGGCTCCCCATCGGAACGGTGAACCTAAGGTATAATGAAGAAGGACAGCTGACAGGCAACTTCGAGACCTTCGATCGCTGGGCAGAGATCTTCTTCAAGCACGGCTTTAAGTATATCGAGTTGAGCCATTTTGGCGGCAGAGTCGGCGATTGGAACAGCGACTTTGGTCCCTACAGACTGGTTGCCTATGATGCAGGCCTAAAAACCACTAGGGAAGTTCCAGTTTCCGAGTTTGCTTATCTACTTCAAGAGCACCTCAGAGAAAAAGGTTGGTTGGAGATCGCTTACGCTCACGTAGCCGACGAACCGACTGGGCAAAACTACAGGTCGTGGATCGATCTGGCTTTAGAGATCAAAAAAGGTGCTCCGGACTTGAAGCTGATGGAGGCCATCCACTACACCTACCTCAGCGATTATTTGGATATCGCTATTCCGCAGCTTGACTACTTCGATCAGAACAGAACCAGGTTGCTGAAAGACCAGGAAGATGGGAAGATCGAGCTTTGGTTTTACACCTGCTGGCTTCCCCAGGGGAACTACCCCAACAGGCTCCTGGACTATCCTCTGTACAAGACGAGGATTCTTCACTGGGCAAACTTCCTCTACGACGCACCAGGGTACCTTCATTGGGGTTACAACTGGTGGAACGCGTTTGAGGTGGGCTACGCCCCTGGCGACGGTTGGATCGTCTATCCCACGGAAACCGCCATGGTTCCATCGGTGCGTTATGAAGCCATGAGAGAAGGCATTGAGGACTACGAGTACCTCCTGCTCCATGCCAAAAAGACTGGAGAGATTGCAAAGAAGCTCGGCGTGGAAATCGACGAGAAGTACCGTGCCAAAGAGATCGCCCGCACGGTGATGACATCGCTCACCAGATATACCGACGATCCTCTAGAGCTGCTGCAAGCGCGGGAAAGGCTACTTAGAGAGATCGCCGAGATGGATCAGGGTCCACTTTGTCTCGTTGTGACTTCAGTGGAAGAGAGTACGCGGCTTACAGAACCCACAGAAGTGGAACTGACAGTCTATGCTGAAGACGGCTGCAGTGTTTTTGTGGGTGGCAGAATTGCAAATGAGGTCTCGCCAGGCAAATTTACTGCAACTGTTGTGGTAACTCCAGAGAAACCCACAGTGGTAGTGGAGGTCGTTTTGGGCAACCAAATTAAGACCATCGAAAGGAATTACAGCAACTGGAGAATAATTAACTAAAAAAGCCGGCTTGCCCATGCGGCAAGCCGCTCTTAAAAGGTGGTAACATGAGAGCTTTAATTACTGGTATAACAGGGCAGGACGGCAGCTATCTTGCAGAACTCCTGCTGGATAAGGGGTATGAAGTCTTTGGCCTTGTTCGGAGGCTCAGCACTAAGAACTACTGGCGTATTGAGCATATTTTAGACAAGATTGAGCTTATAGAAGGAGATATAACCGACTCTGGATCGCTGCTTCTAGCTCTGAAAAAAGCCGATCCTGATGAGGTTTACAACCTGGCAGCCCAGTCGTTTGTAGGGACATCTTGGAACCAGCCGGTCCTCACGGCCGAAGTCACCGGCATTGGTGCGTTGAGACTGCTGGAGGTTATCCTCCAGTACAATCCTAGAATCAAGTTTTACCAGGCATCAACATCGGAGCTTTTCGGTCTTGCAAAAGAGGTTCCTCAGAAAGAGACCACGCCTTTCCACCCGAGAAGTCCGTACGGCGTGGCAAAAGCCTTTGCCCACTACATGACCCAGAATTACAGGGAATCGTACGGTATGTTCGCCTGCTCGGGAATCCTGTTTAACCATGAATCCCCGAGAAGGGGAGACGAGTTTGTCACCCGCAAGGTTACTAAAGCGGTGGCAAAGATCGCCCTGGGCAAACAGGACAAGCTGGTTTTGGGCAACCTAGATGCAAGGCGCGACTGGGGCTACGCTCCGGAGTATGTGGAAGCTATGTGGCGGATGCTCCAAGCAGATTGCCCGAGAGATTACGTGATCGCAACAGGTAAAACCTATTCGGTAAGGGATTTAGCAGAGAAGGCTTTTCAGGTAGTAGGACTGGATTACAGAGATTATGTAGTAACCGACGAGAGATTAATCAGACCTGCAGAGGTACCGCTCCTTGTAGGAGACAGCTCTCTGGCCAAAGCTGAACTGGGTTGGGAGCCGAAGGTCGGTTTTGAAGAGATGATTGCCGAAATGGTCCAAGTGGATTTGGAACGAGAAAAAGCAAAATAAAGGCAGGAGTCTTCCTGTCTTTTTTATTGACATGACTAAAAGAGGTGCAGATTGGTGGAAAACTCAATAGCAAGGCTCGGTCCTGGCCTGGATCAAGTGGACGCATCAGTGCTCATTCCAACTTACAACCGCAAAGAAATCCTGCGTAAAGTCCTGTCGGGTTTGTTCAAACAAGAGACTCAGTATAGCTTTGAGATCGTCATCGTTGATGACGGATCGACTGATGGGACCTTTGAAAGTCTGCTGGATTTGGATCCGCCTGTGGCTATGCAGGTGATTAGGATCGAGCACAAAGGTCCAAGCGGTGCCCGAAATGCAGGGCTTAAGATCTCCAGAGGAGAGCTCGTAATCTTCGTAGACAGCGACCTCTATCCCTGTCCGGAGTTTGTGGAAGCGCACATAAAAGCTCACACTGCAGACAACTTGATCGGCCACGGTCCCGTAATCCATACAGACGATCTGGAAAACCCTACAGACGCCGAGAAAAAGATCACCGATATCGCCAGGGCTTTTTTCGCTACAGGAAACGCTTCGATCTACAGAAGGCACCTATTCGAAGCCGGTTTGTTTGATGAAGACTTCAACGAATACGGCTGGGAAGACCTGGAGTTTGGCCTTAGACTGAGAAAAAGGGGCTTGAAGAAAATAGAAGTTCCCGAGGCCAAGGGCTACCACTACAAACCCAAACTAGTTGTAGCGGACCTCCACAAATGGAAGCAGAGAGAGCGAGAAAGAGGCCACACAGCAGTACTCTACTACCGGAAGCATCCGGTCTATAGAGTGCGCCTTCAGACGATGATCTCGCCTTTTTGGTTGGGAGTGGACCGCTTAATATCCCTTGGAGGCTGGACCGAAAAACCTGCTACTGAAGAGTACCTTAAAAAGGTGGAAAAACAGGGTAGACATCTCTGGTTGCGCTTCCTTGTGAGGTTGATCACTCTTCACAGCTACTTTGAAGGAATCAGGGAAGCTCAGAGGGAGAACTGACGCTAGGGTCTGGATCAAGTATGAACACAGGATGTATCGGAAAAAGTCAACCGTTAAACCGATAAGAATGTAACAGGACAGGTTAATTTGAGAAAGTTTAATTGTAGTATCGGTCTCCTGTCAAAAGCAAACGACCTACAACCATGAAGGGTGTAGGTCGCTTTTTTGAACTCATAATACCCTTTTAAAACGATGGACCTTTGAGTGTTGGAAGTCTACCGTTTGGCGTCAAGAAGCTTCTTGATAAATCTGTCGTACTCTTGCTGCTTTTTGACGATTTCGGCATTATGCTCTTTTGCCGCTTCAACTATGGCTTTCTCCGGATCTTCACCGTTGAAAATGCATTTTTGCACTGCCATCTGTAGATAACGCCTGCGGTTTCTCGGTGCAACTAAACCGTAGATAGAGCGAGAACCTTCTTCTAAAGCGTCGCAAAACAGCGTTAGGATGTCTTTGTCCATATGCATCTGCATAATAGCCGAGCGATTTGTTGGCATGTAAAATGCACCTGGTATTTCGTCGATGATGCGGTTAGCAAGAGCAATCTGAACTGAGTCTGAAGTGAACCACTTGATAAACTCCCAAGCTTCCGCTTTTTTCTTGGAATTGTCAAAGATACCTATGGCCGATCCGCCGGCGTTGGCGGTCCGGTCCAGCCTTCCGTCAACTACTGTTCCTGGAACCTGGGCTATAGTCCATTTTCCCAGGAGCTGAGGAGCTGAGGCCATCAGGTTTTGGTAAAGGTACGGGTATTGGAAGGTTATGGCCAGACTGCCGTCGATAAACCCCTGCTGTATGGGAACTTCCGACGGTATTCTAAACACCGTATAGAACTCCACATACTCCTTGAACGCCTCAATGCACTCCGGCGAGTCATAACCGGATCTTGTTAGGTCCGGAGTGTAGTCGTCTGCGCCCCTTTGCCACATAAACATATTGACATCGGCATAGAGAATATCTGTGAGGCGGAACTGAAACTGCATGTCGGAGCCTCGAGCTTGAAGTTTCGGAAGGATCTGCCTCACTTCGTCCCAAGTCTCGGGGATGTTCAAACCGAGCTCAGATAAGATATCCGTTCTGTAGTAAGCAGTAGTGATGGTGGAGTCGTAGGGTATGCCGAAGGTCAGCCCCTGATACTGCAGAGAGCGGTAAAGGCGGGGATTTGCCCTGGAGTAAACCTCATCAAAATCGGGAAAAGTGCTCAGATCGACCAGGGCTCCCCTTAAACCCATTTCCGGTAGAAACAGCGGCCCGCTGCCGGCAATGTCCGGACCTTCTCCTGCTGCCGCAGCCAGAAGATACCTTGTTTCGCTGTCGGCAACGGTAAAGACCACGTAGTTTACGTGGATTCCCGTTTGTGCAGTGAACTGGCTTTCAGTGATGTCGCTGATGATGCGCATCTGCTCGTTGGTAAAGCCAGTAAGCCACACATCAAGTTCTAGAGCTACTGCAAACGCTGTTAGGATGACACACAAAACTAGTCCTACGAAAATTTTCTTCAAACAAAACACCCCTTTTACCCTAAATCTAGCTTTCAACTGCTATTTCTGGAAAAAGAAGGTTTTCCCTTTTTGGAGTAGGTGGGATGAGGGGTGAAAGGTGTTTTTTCTTTGGAGTAATAGAAAACAGTCTGCACAAAACATCGCTGACGCCAAGGTGCAGACTGTTTTTATCGTTCAAGTCTTAGGAGCGAAAGCGCTGTCCTATCGAAGCGGCGTTATCTTTCCGCTTTGCTGCGAAATGGTCCCTTAAGCAGCATGTCGATGCTTTCTTCTGTGAGGTGCTGCCAGGCAAAGAACGCCACTCCATCGAGGTTGTATTTGTGAGTGAGCAGAGTCTGCTCCAGGAGGAGGTCGCCTTCAGGAATGCTGATGGCAGCAAGAGCAGGGTAGTAGGGGATTTTGCTGCCTATAGACAGCAGCGACTCCTGAATCCAGCTGTCAACTGTTGCTGTTGAGCGGCTGTAGAGCATGAGGCTGATAAAATCCAGGTAGCCACTATCAACCCATAATGGCCAGTTCTGGTTTTTGTTCACAAGGGCATCGTTTCCCGGGAACACAGCTGCAGAGATCTCCACCGGCTTTACTCCAAGCACTGCTTCGCGTAGCTCCGCAACAAAGCTGGTCACCTGTTCTTCTTTGAACCGGTTGAAAGCCTGCCAGTTTCTATGCTTTTGGTCTGTAGGAAACTCCAGACCTGTGGTTGTTTCGAACAGTTCCTTTACATACGGGGAAAATCCGTATGCTACAGGATTCTGCTGCGGGTAGCGAATGTAGTCCAGGTGGATTCCGTCCAGATCATACCTTTCCACCATGTCCACAAACATGTCGATCAGAAACTTGCGGGCTTCTCTGTGGGCAGGTTCGATAAAATACTTGTCTTCTTCGGATTTAACAGCAATGCTCCCGTTTATGCCAACACACGCCCAATCAGGATGCATCTCCAGGATTTCTCCAGGCCTTTTGTAACCGGAGAAAAACACTTCCAACCAAGCATGAACTTCGATGTTTCTCTTGCGGGCTTCTTCGATGATGTACTCCAGGGGATCGAAACCTCTAAACTCCGATCTTTGGGAAACAAGGCCGTCTGGGTACAGCAGTCCTCCTTCCCACCAGGTCTCGACGAAGATGAGATTGATGCCGAGTTTTTCCATAGTATCTAGACTTTGCGAAATACTATATTTAGTGGTAGGTGGCCTGAACCACACCGCCCTGGTTTCTTTGGTTCTGGAAGGGATGCTGTAGAGGTAGGCATCGTTGTAGAGGGCAAGGGCTTGGTCGAGGTAGTCGTAGGCATCTCCAAGTGTCCCTTCGTGGATCTTCTGCTCCAGGCGTTCTGCTTCTAGATACAGCTCCTTTGCCTGTTGGGTGAGGTTGTTCGGATCCACTTTGCCTTTGGCCAGCTCCAAGACGGTAAAATCGATCGTAAATTCCTTCAGGGCATCTAGGAAGAGCCTTTTCAGCGCGGTGTTTTCTGCAAGAGCTTCAGGGACCGCTGGCACGCCGAAAACCAGGGAGTTATTGTTTCTGCTTGCTGCCAACTCACCTGAAGCGTAAGACGCAAGGGCAGTTGACCTTCTTTGGGTAAACGTGTAGGCCGTACCAAGGGGTAGCGGGAAACCTTCATACTCCAGCGCCACTCCGCTCAAAGGCACAAGCTCCGTTACTCCTAGGGTGAAAGCGATGCTGTCGTAGTCAAGCTCCAGAGAATCTGGGAGCAGGTCTTCAGCGAGCACACCTGAAAACATCACCACTTTCCCGCCGGAGCGGAGGAACTTTTTCAGGCTGTCCACGGTGATGTCATCGAGCTTGCCAGCATCGTTGATGATAACCACATCGAGGTGGTCCAGAAGGAACGGCAGATCGGAGACGGATAGGGGAAGGTAGAAGGCACCTTCGCTTGCAAGCCAGTCTCCAATGACAAAATCGTAGTCGGCAACTAGACCGATGCTGGGCTTGGCTGCTGCGGCGACTGAAAGAACTAGTAGTAAAACAAGATAAAGTCGTCTTTTCAAGCATAACACCCCATCATAGTTTTTGTGGACCATTTGTAATTTCTTAGTTGGCGTTGGGATACCTGCTCCGAGTACAGGAAAAGTTCTCCTAAAGGTAGCCTGGGGAAGGATACTGAATCTTACTTAAGTGTAGCTCTGCTTAGCTGGAGAGAAGGTGAGAGAGTTCATGGCAAAAAAACCGAAGAAGAAATGGAAAAAAAGGCTTCGTAGAGCATTTGCAGCGCTTGTGCTGCTTTGCATCGTCTTAGGTGCAGTAGCCCTCTTCTACCTCAGTAGAGAGGTTCTTGAGTACGATCTAGAGTTTAGGTTCAAAAACCGCAGCGCAATCTACGACCGGCACGGCGAGCTGGCAAGCTACATCTACCAGGAAAACCGGGAGTACATCTCCCTGGATGCTATACCTGAAGACTTAATCAATGCCGTGATCGCCGTGGAGGATAAGGCTTTCTGGACCCACTACGGAATCAATGTTAAAAGTATCATCAGGGCCCTTATCGTAGACATCAAAGAGGGGGCGAAAGTCCAGGGAGCAAGCACCATCACGCAGCAGCTGGTGAAAAATATGTTCCTGACCCACGACAAGACCTGGACCAGAAAGATTAAAGAAGCAGCCCTTGCGATGTTGGTGGAGACTCGGTACACCAAGGAAGAACTACTGGAATATTACTTAAACTTAATATACCTTGGACCGAACGTCTATGGCGTGGAAGCTGCCAGTCAGTACTACTTCCAAAAGCCCGTAAGCGAGCTGAATCTTTCCGAATGCGCGCTTCTTGCGGGTATCATCAAGAGTCCCGGAAACTACTCGCCGTTTTTGAGGTTGGAAAACGCCTACAAGAGGCGGGATCTAGTACTGGGTGTCATGGCTGATGCAGGCTACATTACAGAAGAAGAAAAAGAACTGGCACTAGCACAAGAGATCAGCACTACACCGGGAAAGAGAAACGACCCACCGAACTACTATATCGCTGAAGTCATGAAAGAACTAACAAACCTGGGCTACAGTTATGAACAACTGCGGACCAGGGGTTACAAAATCTACACCGCTCTGGATCTAGAGGCCCAAAGGCTTGCAGAAAAGACCATAAAGGAGCTAGTTCCGGTGGGATATGTTGACCAAAACGAACTGATGCAGCCCCAAGCTGCTATGGTGGTTTTGGACGTGGAAACCGGCGGAATTATGGTACTCGTAGGGGGAAGAGGACAGGACCACTTCAACAGAGCTACTATGGCTAAGAGACAGCCGGGATCGACACTTAAGCCATTCATCTACCTTGCTGCGCTGCAGAAGGGTTACAATGCAGCTACTTTGGTTTCCGATAGCCCTATCGAGTTTGACGGTTGGTCTCCCCAAAACTACGACTACAACTTCTTAGGAGATATTGCCTTGGGATATGCCCTGGAGCGCTCGCGGAACCTTGCAGCTGTCAGGGTCCTGGCCGATGTGGGGGTAGACCGGGTAATCGAGCTCACAAACAAGCTGGGGATTCGCTCCATTACCAGGCAAAACGACCGCAACCTAGCGCTTGCCCTCGGCGGCCTTACCGAAGGGGTAACCCCTTTGGAGATGGCGGCAGGCTATGCGGCTTTTCCCAGAGGTGGAACCTATATCGAGCCGTTTTTCGTCACTGAGATTGTCGATGAAAAGGGGAACACCGTTTACAAAAGAAACACAGTCCCCCAGAGGGTCATGACAGAAGAGGAAGCGTTCATGATCTTGGACATGCTGCGGAACGTGGTTGAGTACGGCACCGGGCGCTCTGCAAAGCTTTCCCGCCCTGCAGCAGGCAAGACCGGTATCTCCGACAACTACACCAACGCCTGGTTTGTAGGTTTTACTCCTGAGATCGCTTCAGCGGTGTGGATCGGTAACGACAGACAAGCAGAGCCCATGCAGTATGGTAGCAGTGTCATCGGCAGTTCAATGGCGGCAAGAGTCTTTAAGGAGTTTGCTACAGAGTACCTGCGGCATTATCCGGTAAAAGACTGGGAGATGCCTGAAAGCGTGGTCCGCGTCAGCATTGATGTTTACACCGGGAAGCAAACTGAAAGCGATGAGGTTTTGAGGCGCTA
>Ga0208564_1000051_pt1 | contig 105155 bp, 126 predicted proteins | sample AD_UKC073_MetaG_FD_184439 | JGI IMG/M metagenome (GOLD analysis project Ga0208564, IMG submission 184439) | Active sludge microbial communities of municipal wastewater-treating anaerobic digesters from USA - AD_UKC073_MetaG (SPAdes) (version 2) | ecosystem: Engineered > Bioreactor > Anaerobic... | reverse complement strand
CCTTTACCAGCATCTGAGGATCAAATGCATTCTGACCAACGGTTGTGTTATACATGTTGTAAAGGTTGGTGAGATCCAGTTTGTCGACAACAGCACTGATGATCCGTGCACTGTGATTCGGAGGGACAAATTCTTCAAGAGAGAGTGGGAGCAGAAAGGTCTGCCCCTGATGATATGGTTTAAAGCCATCTTTCTGAACCATAAATAACACCGCTGAATTCTCCGATCGGAGATTATTGACTATATGGTTGTCCTTTATACGATATAGTACTTTTGTACCGTTTTGTCCCAGCCTGCCCTCGCTGGTTTGATGGCCTCATATATACCTGACGGAACAGCCCTCATCAAGGCGCAAAAAATTAGCGGACCGGGTAACTCTCCGGTAAAAACCGGGTAAAATGGCAAGGTGCGCCGGAGGCGCGCATACTACCGGAAAAGAGAGAAGGGTTTATATATCAGATCGGTGGTTTGATGGCCTCTTCAACCACATAGAGTCAGAGCTTATCCCTGTTGCCCAGACCCGAAATGGCGGATGTTTTGCAGGTCTAATACTACCCAGCCTGGATCTGGCGTCTCCCACCCGCATGCTCACCCCGCCCGGGTCCACATCTCGCATAGCAGAGTTGCCGATCACATAGACCATTTGCCTCCCTACCGCTTCCATCGCCACGGGATTTAGGTAGTTGTCTCCGTCATCAGGGTGTCCGCCGGCGGAGTTCCGAGGGTGAAGGGGAAGGTCGTGTAACCCTGGTCGGCGAGGTCTGACCGGTCGAGGGGCGCGTCCACGGCATAGACGATGTAGGTCCCGGGGTCGAGCCCGCTCATACCGGTCCTCCAGCGGTAGGTCCAGCAGTCATCATCATCGACCGCCGCCCGTGTGAAACTCTTCGAGTCTCCTGAACGGACAGGCGTATCAGGGTCCTCAAGCCTCCCGCCTGCCGGCGGCAGGTTCGGACCGGTCACAAAGAGGTAGACAGTATCGCTCCCCGTGCTCGTCCCCGCGAATGTGATCCCGCCCCCTGGATGGGCTACGATCATAAAGGCGAACATCAGGACTGCGGCGAGAGCGACGAGGAGAGCGATACCTGCGAGGATTGCAACTCGATCAGACATGCGATCCACCGCCCCCCGATAGCGTCGGGAGATGATGAATCTGATCCCACCACCGGCATCGCAGGCGAGATCTCCCACCCCCCGCCTTCGTCAGCATCCAGGCCCCGAAGTTCTCTGGAGTCGGGCTCATGGGGCGTGTTGATGATATCCCGGACGCCCTGCTCCCCCAGCCACCCGGTCCCGGGAAGAGCCCCATCCCGTGGACAGAGCAATAGAGCGCCTGCCTGGTCGACCTTGCGGAGCGCCAGAGCCGTGTCGACGGCGACGCAGTTGAAGGGACAGAACCCTGTCATCTGTTCTGGCATGGTGCCCCGGCGGGCGCACCAGGCCAAACAAATGCCCACATCAACCAGTCCCCGGACAGCAGGGTCGATATAGCAGGCCTGATTCTGAGGGAGGCAGCGAACCGTAGCCTGGCGCGATCGCCCCCCGGGGAATACCTCAACCCGGTGTACTAATGCAGGACCCCGACGCACCGGCGCCCTTCTGCCGCTCGAGGCACGCGATCGCCGTATCCACGATTGCGCCGAGGGCATCCACGCCGAAGGTCTCTGATGAAAGAACGATATCATACGGCGAGAGATCGTTGATATCAATATTGTAATAGGCCAGGTACCGGGTGGCCTCGGAGTGCTGCCGGTCCCTGGTGTAGGCCAGTGCCTCCTCTTCGTCCATCCCATCCCGGCGCGCGATCCGCTTTGCCCGGCAGTCAAGCGATGCCATAAGCCAGATCCTGAGATCAGCGTTCTTGATCATCCGGCCCGAGAGTCTGCCTTCGACGACGATCTTCTCCGAGGCCTCGCCGATCTCCTTCTGCCTGGCATCGATCATCTGGTCAACCGAGGGATCGCTCTCTGCGAGCCTCCCGAACTCGACAAGATCCATACCGTGCTCGCGGGCGAGGCTGCGGAAGACCTCCCCTGCGGAGATGAACTCGAGCCCGTATTTCCTGGCGAGATAGCGGGCAAGCGACGTGGTGCCGCTCCCCGGTGGGCCGCTGACGGTGATCCGCATCAGATCCCCCCGATGTCGAGCGACTTCCTGATCACCTGGCTGATAGCAAGTGAACAGATCGTATACCAGAGGATCCAGGCCGGGATGATCCAGAACGCGACCCACGAGAGACTGACAGCCCCGATGAAAGGCATCACAATGCCGCTTGCGATAGTGGTCGGCGCTTCGATCGGTGGGAGCCGGGAGAGGATCCAGAAGAGGATCGGTACCGTCAGCAGGAGGATGATCGCCATCGGAGTAAACTGCTGCTTGGACATATCGAGCTGGTCCTGCAGCATCCGTTCCTGTTTCTTCTGGAGTTTCTTGATCCGCTTCTCGTCCCCGGCGAGCTGGGCTTCCCGGAACTCCCTCTGGAAGATCCGCGCTCTCTCCTGAACCTCCTGCATCTTCTCGTAATCAATTGTGTACTTCTGGACGAGCGAGGAGTACAGCCCCGTTATGCTGGAGAGGATCAGGATCATGACGAAGAATGGAACACCGAGGACGTCGACGAACGGCCCGAGTATCACATTCATCATCGAGCCGATCGTCACCCGCACCCACTCGATGCCGTACGAGAAGAAGACCAGCAAGGTGAAGAGGAGCGCGATCGTCGGGCCGTGCTTCTTCAGATCCACCATATCCGGTTACCTCAGGACGGCCACAAGGTCCTCAATGGCTCGCTCGAGCAGGAAGTTTTCGTTCCTGATTATCTTGACGGTGCAGCCGGTGTACATCGCATACGCCGCGGCGATGGCGCGGTTGAACTCCTGGTGTCCGGCGATCGCCCGGGCTCCTTCCATGTCGCGGATCCTTGAGGCGTCACTGAGCCGGCGCATCAGGATCTGGTCAGGGTCGGTCTCCACCAGCACGACAACATCGGGCATCAGTTCCCGGAGCACCCATTCAGGCAGCCCTGCCAGGAACCCGGCCGGGGTGCTGATGCTGCTGTGGGTATCGATGATGAGATTCGCATCAGCGCTCATGGCAGCGATCTTCGAGGCAGCCAGCTGCTGGAGGCGCTTCTGTTCGTCTTTTCCGAGTTTGCGCATCTCATCGCGATCCGAGACCAGATTCTCCTTACAGGCCACATCAAACATGAACGTGCCAAAGTTGACGGCCTCGTAGGTGATGCCCTCGGCCGCGAGTCTCTCCATCGCACCGTTTATGACGGTGGTCTTCCCGACACCGGGAACCCCTGTCACGACGACTTTCTTCCCCATCTCTCTCACTCCATTTAGAATATAGTTCCCTTTAAAGTGAACTACCCCGCACCTGTTGGGCGGGGCTTCCCGGCTATCATCCTCCTCCCCATCGGGAGCGAGTCCCCAGGCTCGACGGTGCGTTCCACACCTGATACCCCTACAAGATTCTGATCTCGTAGGGCGAACGTCTTGATATTGATCGCCGCGTTGATGTCACGGTCATGCTGAGTACCGCAATCCGGACAGACCCACTCCCGATGCGAGAGTTTTAGATCCCGGTTGAGATACCCACACCGATTACAGATTTTCGAGGATGGATCGAATCTCCCGATCCTGAGCAGAGTCTTCCCATACTTCAGGCATTTGTAATCAAGCATCGTGAAGAACTTACTCCAGGACACATCACTGATACTTCGTGCGAGGCAACGGTTCTTCTGCATTCCAGCAACGTTCAACGATTCCACTGCAATAACTTGAGCTTGGTTCTCGCTCACGACTCGAAATGAGAGTTTGTGTAGGAAATCATTGCGCTGGTTTGCTATCTTCTCATGACACCGAGCAAGTTTCTGAATTGATTTCTGCCGATTTTTCGACCCTTTCCTTTTCCGCGATACCCGACGCTGCAATACCTTCAGGCGCCGAAGGGAGTTTCTCAGGTATCGAGGGTTCTCGATCTTCTCTCCTGTAGAGAAGGTTGCAAAGTCCGTCACCGTCAGTCCGACGTCGATCCCGAGGGTGGTATCTCGAGAAATCGGTGCGGGTTCGGGGGCAGGCATTCCGTCATCAACGAGGATGCTAACGAACCACTTCCCGGTCGAAGTCACAGAGACTGTGGCATACTTCATTTCCCCGGTGAAGACTCGATGAAAGACGGTCTTGATCTCACCAATCTTTGGGAGTTTGATCCTATGCCGTTCGAAATCCACCGTGTAATGCTGAGGTATCTGGAATGACTGCACCGGGTGCTTCTTTGACTTAAATTTAGGGAATCCCTTTTTCTCCCTGAAGAACCGGGTGAAAGCGTTGTCGAGGTTCTTGTTTGCACTCTGGAGAGACTGAGAGGTAACTTCCTTGAGCCACGGATGTTCTTCTTTAAAGGCGGGAAGACGGTTGTTCAGGTCGAAACAGGAGAGTTTTCGACCTTCCTGCTCATACGCCCGGATTTTCTGCTCCAGAGAATGGTTGTATACAAACCGACAGGCATGGATGTGTTTCATGAGGAGCGCAACCTGCTCCTCTGAAGGATACATCCGATACTTGTAGGCTTGGAACATACAAAATGTCATTTGGTATACACCAATATATACTCTCCACAATCTCTCTGAAAGCGCGCCGAAGGGGCGCCGCTTTCATCCCCGCACCTGTTGGCCGCGGTCTTCCTCGCTCCGCCCCTTTCACCCCGCAAGATAAATCCCTGCCTGGAAGAGTAATCCCTTCTGGAATCCGCCCGGGCAGTCGGGTCACCCGGCTCGCCCTGGATCATTGACGGTATCACGTTGGGAAGAGCAGGACCGTCCGAGCCACCATCCAAAAACCACATGATGCCGGTGGGGCCCATACCGGATGAAAATTGCGGGGGTCATTTTCATACGAAAAGGAGGGAGCCCTTCAGGCTCACTCCTTCCCGAAGAATGACCGCATGAACGGATACATCTCCATGATCTGCTGACTCGCGATCTCTTCGTAGAGTCGATAGGTGATACTCACTGCCAGTAGCAGCCCTGTCCCACCGACCGCACCGATAACACCGAAGAGGTTCGCGACGACCGAGAGGATCCCGATAAGCGCACCGCCGATGACGGTGATCCGCGGTATATACCGGTCGAGGTACTTCTCGAGCACCTGGACGTTCCGGCGGTAACCGGGGATATGCATCCCGCTCATCTGGATCTGCCGGGCCACGCTTTTCGAGTCGAGGCCCGCAGTGTTAACCCAGAAGAGCGCGAAGAGCGCGCCCCCGACCACCATAACCGATATATCGATGCCCATACGCAGCATGACCTCCCAGGGGGCGTGCCCCAGGTCGGTGAGCCACCACATCCAGTCCTGCGGTTGGTTGATCGGCGCAATGTACCACATGATACCGCTGATCGGTTGCTGGTTCTGGAACTCGCCAAGGATTGTGATCCCGGCGTTTGAGAGGAGCATCCCGATCATCTGGATGTTTGCCTGCAGGACCCGAACAAGGATCATCGGCAGGACACTCGCGTAGATGAGCTTCACCGGGAAGCGTGCCCTGGCTCCCCGAACAGCGGAATGCGCAAGTGGGATCTCGATACGGGTCGACTCCACGTAGACGATCACCAGGAAGATGATGATCGTCGTGATGAGAGCAAGCAGGTCCGTGCCGAAATACTCGAGGAAATTTGCTCCCGACGTCACGACAGCGAACAACCGCGGGAAGAACCCGATCGGGAAGGGATCAGTGCCTGTCTGCCAGTTCAGGAACCCGTTCACCAGACCCTGAGAGACCCCTGCAACGATGAAGAGCCCCACGCCCGAGCCGACACCCCACTTGGTGACGACCTCGTCCATCAGTACGATCAGTAACCCGCCGATGCAGAGCTGGAGGAAGATCAGGAGCGAAACCACGGACGTGTTTCCACCGAACAACTCTGCCGCTATCGATGGATCAGGTAGCATCAGCCCGCTCACGACCATGGGGAGTGCCTCGACGATGATCATCACGAAGATGAGCATCTTCTGCAGGCCCATGTACATGATCTGGCCACGCGCAACGCTGGTATCGATCTGCAGGATTTCAGCACCCTTGAGCAGCTGCAGCACGATCGACGCGGTGACGATCGGCCCGATACCGAGGTGCAGGATCGAACCACTCGCACCGGCAAGCAGGGCCCGCCACAGCCCGAATATATCCTGTGACTGCGGAGAAAGCCCAAAGATATCGATGTTTGTCAACGTGAAGTAGAGGAGCAGGATCGCAATCGTCCACATCAGTTTATTCTTGAAGTGGACGTGCCCCTCTGGACTTTTGACTGCAGGCATCGCTGCAAGAATGGGTTCAAATCTATCCAGCAGATCTCCCATAGTTTCACCAGAAAGAAATTTAGACGGTCTTTGCCTGACCGCCCATCTCCTCGATCTTTGCCCGGGCCCGTTCCGAAAACGCTTGCGCGGAGATACTCAATTTGCGCGTGACTCTTCCACCACCAAGCACCTTGTCGATACCAAGTTCGGTAGCGTCGAGGGTGATAAGGTCCCCGTCCCGGGTGGCAACCCCCTCCTGGAGCAGAACCTCGACCATCTGGTCGATCGCCCCGATATCAAGGGCAGGTACTGGCACAGATGTCTTGTTGACGAACCCGTGCTTACCGCTGGCTACCTCGCCCTTCAGGTAGAAGTGGGAGAAGCGGTGGTCCCGCTGCCCGGCTCTACCGCGTCCACCCCTGTTGCCGGCGCCACGCCGATTTTTGTGTGTACCGCCGCCACAGGTTCGTGAACCTCTGTATTTAGATCTCTTGTTTACGGGCATCAGTTTCACCTCATCTTGTAGAGGAGATCATTGATCTGGGGTCCATGGTAGCCAAGAGCTCCACCCTGCTGGAAGGTTCGTTTGATTGTTTTATAGCCCTTTCGTGGGGGATGCAGTCGGAGCACCGGTTTGATGTCAGCCAGATCGTGGAGACTCGCCTCCCCGCTGCAGAGTGCCGCTGCGAACTCGTCAATGCCGGCATATGAGGTATGCGCACGGACGTAGTCATCAGTCAGCCGCTCGTCCCCGGTCAACCTACCCCGGTTGCGCAGGAGGGTGGCCAGGGTCTCCGGGTCCACCTCACCATACGCTACATAGTCCTTCACTTTGCGGATCATGCCCAGGTACGCCGGGGTATCGGGCACAAGGACACAGTGATTGACGTGGTGCAGACGGAGCATCTTGAGGGTGTCCCTGATCTCGCGGTTGGCCTTGACCACACCGCGTACCTGCACTACTGCGTACATCACTCCTTCCCTCCAACCCGGACGATATTCGTCTGCCGGAGCGCCTCGAACGTCGCCCTGGCATAGTTGATGGTCGTCCGGGTCCGTCCCTTGTTGAGGGCCCAGACATCCTTGATCCCTGCAAGCTGCAGGACCTTCTTTGGGATATCTCCGGTCACAAGGCCGATACCCTGGGGTGCGGGTTTCAACGTCACCCGGACGCTACCTGCCTTACCGGTCACCTCGATCGGGATCGAGTGATCGGTATCACAACCGCACTCCCAGCTCCCGCATCCCCGGTGTACCTTGATGATATTCACTTTCGCGTCATCTATCGCCTTCCGGATAGCGTTGCCGACCTGGGTATCCTTTGCCTGACCAAACCCGACGTAGCCGTTCCGGTTGCCGACCACCACGACGGTGCGGAACTTCACACGGCGACCCGAGTCCGTCATCCGCTGGACCATGTTGATGTCCAGCACCTCGTCTTCCAGGTCGGGCAGAAGGAGATCGACGATCTGGGGTTCTTTGATCGGCTTGCCGCTCGCGAGTACCTCATCGATACTGGTGATCTCGCCTGCGGCAACCATGCGCCCGAGACCGGTGAGCGGAACCCATTCTTCCTGTACGTATGCCATTGTCACACCAGCTCCTTCTTGATGGCCAGAGCCACAGCCTCTACATTTGCTGCCAGGTTCTCTGCCCGCTCAGGGGCATACCCGGCGATATGGGCACCTTTGAGCCGCTCCTCATCAGGGAGAATCGACTCGCCGTAGGGTATATCAAGACCCACGTCCACCGCCCCTTTCAGGGCGGCAAATACACGGGCTCCAGGTTTTGCCCGGGCAAGCCCGATGTCCAGGATGCCTCTGTCATACCCTGCGTTCAGCGCTCTGACCGCAAACAGCATCCCGGTCAGGTAAGCGGCCGGGGTGCTGGAAGTCGATCCCTCATACCCGTACTTCGCAAGTTCGGTCGAGTACGCGGCCACCAGGGTGCGGTCTCCCTCATCTCCAGGGACGACCAGCTGTGTGATGATCTGCCGGTTTGTTCTCCGGACAACCATCCTGGGTATCCCTGATGACAGGAGCGACGTCCGCTTGTAGTAGTCAGTCTTGCCCTCGTGCCTTCTCCGGAAGGGCACAAAGTATCTTGGACCGGTTGCCATCATTTCGTCCTCCCTGTCATCATCATCTCAACATGCGCTGTAAGGTGTGCCACGCTCCGGAACTGGCCTCCGGAGGCCCGCCGGTACATCAGGCGGTAGAGACTCCGGTCGATTCTGCCTTCATCACGCATCACGCGCAAGGCCCGGCGCTGTGCCCGGATCTTCCTCATCCATGTCTTCTTTCCTGGATATCTGGCTCCCGCGGCACCCTTTCTTCGGCCGGGTCCCTTCCGGTGACCGTAGGCACGTTTTTCCATCCGCTCGCGTGTCCTGCCCCGGCTGTTTCCTTTCACAGCACGCGTCCTGATCGCACCTTCCTCGATGAGATCGCGCATATCTTCCCGCGAAATGGCTGTCTCGATATCAGCCAGCCGCTCGGGATCAAACCAGACACGGTTAACCCCGCACTTGAGAACGGCGGCTGCCATTCGTTTCTGGTTGGCGAGATTACTCATCTTCATCCACCTCTTCCTCTTCATCCTCAACAGGCACAGGGGCCACCGCGGTAAGGTCTTTTGCGTTCAATACTTTAAGCCCCAGTTCCATGGCCTGCGCCTGGATTACTCTACGCTTCCTGTTTCCTACTGATCCAGCGATCCGGACAGCCTGGAGGTCGGGGTTCAGCCCGGCAAGGTCTGCCGGTGAGAAGACCCGCACCTCCTCATACCCGCTCGGGTGCAGGCCTCGAACTGCCGCGGGGCTCCCGTATCCCGGCCTGGGAAGCGCGCCCTTTGCGCGGAACTGCCGCCGCTGTTTGCTCTGCAGGCCGCGCGGACGCCGCCAGACATCGGCCAGTCTTACCTTGCGGTGGAGCCCGCGCCTCTTGAAAGCTGGTTTATTGTGCCGGGTGCGGACGCGGATCAATCTTTTTCTTTCATCCATCCTCTTCACGCTCTCTCGGTGATATAGATGCCATCCTGGAACACCCGGGGATCACGCTTTGTGATCCTGGTCGCGCGTTCGATGTTTGCGGCCGTGTTGCCCACCTTCTCCTTATCGATACCGGTGAGAATCACTTCATCGTTCCCGATCTTGACGGTGACGCCTTCGAGGATCCTTGCTACCCGGGGCTGCTTCTCGCCAAGGAAGTTGTTGATCACGAGGCGGTCGCCCTGCAGCTTCAGCTGGATCGGAAAGTGGCTGTAGACCACCTTCATGCGGTACTCATAACCCTCGACGACGCCCCGGATCATGCTCTTTGCATGAGACTCAAGCGTACCGGTCATGGCGAGGAACCGCTTCTTATCAGATGCCGTGGAGATGACGATCTCGTCGTCCTCAAGGGCGACATTGATCTGCGGGAACCACAGATTGCGGGAAAGCGTGCCTTTCGGCCCTTTTACTGTGAAAACGCTGCCTTCGAGCGTGACGTCCACCTCCGGAGGGATCTCGACTCGACGTATTATACCCATAAAGCCTTCCTCTCCTTCAGTAGACATATCCCAGCAGCTGCCCGCCGATACCCTCGTTCCGGGCCTGCTCGTGGGAGAGGACTCCCCTCGAGGTCGAGACTATCAGGATACCAAAGTTCTTTGCGGGGAGGTACTGCGACTCCCAGTATTCCATATCAGCCATCGTCACCGAGAACCGGGGGGTGATGGCGCCACACTTATTGATCGTCCCGGTGAGCTGGACCCGGAACTGGCCGCCACGGCCGTCATCGATGAACTCGAAACCGCCGATAAAGCCGTTTTCCTGCATAACGCGGAGCATCGAGCCTAACACCTTGCTGGCGGGCTCGACAATGACTTCGCTCCGTCCAGCGTCGCCGGCATTCTTGATTGCACTCATCGCATCAGCGATCGGATTCAGTCGTGCCATATCTTTCACCCTCAGTTCATCTTCTTAAAGCCCATCTTGCTCGCGCACTCGCGGAAGCACTGGCGGCAGAAGTAGATGCCGTATTTGCGTACAAGGCCCTGTTTCCGACCGCATATACGGCACTCGTTCGCACCGCGGCCGAACTTCTTCGTGCTCTCTGCCGAAGATTCTCCTGCCATACCTCACACCTCCACCTGGTAGCGCTCGCGCATGAACGCGATGGCTTCTTCTTTATTCACTCTCTGGTCAGCCGGCAGTTTCCTGCGTCCGGCGGCCCGGCGTGCAACCCGCACACCTTTACGCTCAAGCACCACGTTGACGTCCATGCCGTAGATGCCGATCGCAGGGTCATAGGCCATGCCCGGGAAATCGGTGTGCTCCTCGATACCGAAGGAGACGTTCCCGGTCTGGTCAAACTGAGAGACTGCAAGGTGCCGATCGATGATGTCAAGCGCGGTCTCAACGAACTTCTCGGCGTTCTTTCGGCGCAGGGTGACCTTGCACCCGATGGGTGCACCCTTCCTGATACCGAACGCCGGCTGGGTCCGCTTTGCGATGGTGCGGACGGGTTTCTGACCGGTGATCTGCTTCACGAGTTCCTCGGCCTTGACCAGCCGCTCACCGCTCTCGCCGACACCCATATGCACGATGACTTTGTCGATGTAGATCTCCCTCATCGCGCTCATATGGAAGCCTCCAGTTCAGGCGCAACCCCTGAGCGGCCGACCATGAAGATGTACTCCTCGATGGTCTCGAACCGCTCATCGGCTGAGTCGTCCACGAGGACCACACGGTTCGGGACGGAACTTGCGGTCTTGATGATCTCAACGATCCTGCCGACCTTCCCCGAATGCTTTCCGCCGACGATCATGGCCACGTTGCCTTCTGCGAAGGGGAAATGGTCGACAATCCGGAACCGGTCTTCACCGGTCTCCGGGTCTCCAAGGGTCACCACAATCGAGTCTTTCGCCTTGTAGGTGTTGTCGGCAAGGATGTTTGCACCATACGCAAGGTTCAGCTGCACCTTGCCACCCTTGATGATGGTCTTGTTGCGGATCTTGCAGAGTCGGGTCTTTGCAGACTCCTCCGGGATCTCAACCGAGATCAGGTTACCCCGCTTATCCAGCTGAATACGGTAGTGTTTCCCGAGTTTCGGGATCGAGATGATGTCAAAGACGCCAAGACCAATCCTGGGATCCTTGCAGGGTCGTCCATTGACAAGGACATCTCGCTGATGCAGGATCTTTTTGACCTCGCTTGCATTCTGTGCGATGCCAATATGCTCGCGGAGCCAGACTCCGACCGGCAGGGCGCCGGCGTTGTGGGGGCCCGGGGCGGTCTTCATGATAAATTTCTGTGTTTTTTTCGGGATGCGCCAGGACTCCGGCGCTACCAGCCGCTTGAGATGGTTGGACATTATTCCCCGCCTCCGAGTCTCTCCTCACGGAGTTTGTCTTTCAGGTTGAGTTTCGTGATCTGCACGTTCGAAGGGTCCACCGGTCGGGGGACCTCGGTCCCGTCTGCCTTTGTCACCATTACACCGTGCACGATCAGCTGGCACCTCTTCATGTCGACAGCATCGACAACGCCTTCTTCACCGGTATAGTCTCCACGGAGCACTCTCACGGTGTCGCCCTTCACCACCCGGACTCTCCGGGTGTTATACTTCTCGCGGAGCTCATGTGAGAGTGACGCGGTGAGGAACTGACCCCTGGCGTGGTTCGGTGCGTTGAAGCGCGCCTTGCGCTGTTTTCTTGGTTGTTTACTGGTTGTGCGTACCATTCTTCACCTCTACACGATTATCGTCGCCATGGAGGTGATCTTCGGGAACCTCTCTGCGATCTCGCGAGGGACAGGACCCTTGATCTCAGTTCCTTTCGGCTCGCCGCGCTCGTTGATGAGCACCATAGCGTTATCCTCAAATGAGAGCCGGATCCCGTTCGGGCGGCGGATCTCCTTCTTCTGTCGGATAACCACCGCCTTCTCAAGTTTCCTCCGCATGTCGGGAGTGCCCTTCTTGACACTCACGGTTGCCACATCGCCGAGGCCCAGGCTGGGCTGCCGCCGCCTGACACCGTGGTAGCCGTCGACAGAGACGATCTCCACAAGCCGGGCACCGGTGTTATCGGCACAGACAATGCGGGAGCCCGTGGCAAGCGCACGCGGAATGGTAGACTGCATCGCCTTCATTCCTTCACCACCTCGACAACCACGAAGTTCTTTGTCTTCGAGAGTGGCCTGCACTCTGCAATCCTGACCACATCACCGACACCCGCGTTGATACAGGGCGTGCTGTGGGCATGGTATCGGGACCTGCGTTTCTCGTACCGTTTGTACTTCTTGACGTAGTGGAGGAACTCACGCTCCACGACGACAGTACTGTTCATACGATCGCTCACGACTTTGCCGGTAATCACCTGGCCGCGTACCGGCAAAGTGCCGTGAAACGGACAATTTGCATCCTCGCATTCCATTTCCGGAACGGGGACATCTAACCCAATATTTCGTGCCATTATTCATCCTCTCTTATCTGATGCGCATCGTGATCCGCCGTTCCGGCCGGGCCTCGAGGCTCGAGCCGTCCACATCGACGACCGTGCCATCCGGGAGCCGGAAGCGGAATACACTGAACCGCTTTGGTATTCGTTTCTCCCCCCGCTCAGTCCAGATGACCAGGGTGTTTCTGGTTTCATCGATGATGCGACCAGCCACCCCGACGTGGCCGGGATTACTTGCGCGGGCGACCAGAACATCCAGGCCGATCAGCTCGTGTCGCAGGATGTTCCGGGGAGATATCATGTATTCCTCCGTGCTTTCTGCTCGGTCCGGATGCGTGCGATGGTCCTGCGGATCTCGCGGATCCTCCCGGGGTTCTCCGTGGCACCGCCAGCGCTGACTTTCCCCCGCTCCTGGATCAGTTCAAGGTAGAGTTTCTGCTCCTGTTCGAGGAGCTCGACGTCGGAGAGCTGTTTCACTTCGCGTGCGCGAAAGATTGCCATTTATATCTCCTCCAGGTTCTCCTCGTCTGAGAACTCATCGAACTCCTCCTCGAGTTCCTCGTCGCCGATCTCCTCAGGTTCGGGAATCGGCACCGGGGCCTTCTTTGGCTCTGGTTCAAGGACCTCGAAGGTGTCAGGCAACTTCGCACCCGGCGGGACGATCTTGACCTGGACGCCGATGGTTCCGAGTTTCTTGACTGCAATGGCATACCCCTTCTCGACGAGTGTCTCGCTGGGTTCACCTGAGTGCTTCACGTAACCCTCTGTGAACTTCTGGGTCCGCGATCTCGCACCGGTCAGTTTCCCGGCGATGATGACTTCGCAACCGAGCGCACCTGACTCCATCACCCGGCGGATCGTGCTCTGTCCGGCCTTCCTGAAGTACCAGCCGCGCTCAAGCGCGTTTGCGAGCCGTTCCGCCATAATCTGGGCGCTGAAGTTGGGGTTCTGGACCTGCTGGACCTCCACCTGCGGGGACTCGATCTCGAAGAGGGTAGCAAGGTCCTGGGTGAGCTGGCGGACCTGTTTGCCGCCTTTCCCGATCACGATACCAGGTTTCTCTGCAAAGATGGTTACCTGGGTGCCAAGCGGCGTCCTGGTGATATCCATACCGCCATATCCGGCCCGCTTGAGCTCTTTCGTGAGGAACTTGTCAATACGGACGTTGCGCACACCTTCACTGACGAACTTCTTCTCGATTGCCATTACGCCACCTCAGTCACGATGATCTCAATGTTCACGGTCTCCCTGCGTTTTGGGGTGGCGCGCCCCATCGCGCGCGGGAAGAACGCCCGGAGACCACGACCCCTGTTGGCGGAGACATGGTCGATCCTGAGGTTTTCGGTGTCAAGGCCGATATACTCGGCGTTCTTCTCGACGGATTCAAGCAGCCTGATGTAGGCCTTCGCGGCCTTCACCGGGTACCGGCCTGCCGGCCATTTCTCAAGGCCGTGCTTGTGGGCGACGTTTCGCTTGAACCGCTTGAACGGAATGGCCTTCTTCATCTCAACCACATCAGCAAGGTATGCCTTTGCTTCGGTGGTGGTCATGCCCTTGATGAATCGGGCAATCTCGATCGAGTGTTTGGGAGAGACGGGAATCTCGTTCGCTTTTGCGCGAGCGACGTTCTCGCCCTCGATCATTGCTGAATAGCCTGTTCTTGCCATAACCATCACTTCAGCGGTACGTACTTACTCGACCGGGTCGCACCGATACCGGCGCTGCCGTGGGAGACTTTCCTGCGGGTCAGTGCAAATTCTCCAAGATAATGGAAGACCGCCTCGGGGTGGATCTCCACCCTCTGGAACTCCTTTCCGTTGTGGACCTCGATCGTCTTTCCGACCATCTCCGGCATAACGACCATGTCGCGCAGGTGGGTGCGGATGTTCGGGTTTCCTGACCTGATGTCAGAGAGGAGCTTCTCGTGTTCCCGGGAGAGGCCGCGCTCGAACTTCCTGCGTACCCGGGACGGCATGAGCGGCAGGAGTTCGGAGAGAGCCATCTGCTGCAGGTCGTCGATGGAGTACCCGCGGTAGGTAAACTCTTCACGCCGCCGCGGCATTCGCTTCTGTGTCTTCTTTGCCATGCATCACCCCTCCTTACTTCTTCCACTTGCCGGTTCTCCGGGCTGCAATATGCCCTACCTTCCTGCCAGGGGATGTCCCGCGAGATACGGTCTTTGGCCGCCCGCAGTGCTGGTGGCCGCCACCGCCGAACGGATGGTCGATGACATTCATGCAGACGCCCTTGACACGGGGCCACTTCTCGGCAGAGGACTGGATATGGAGATACTTCTTTCCTGCCCGGGCGAACGGTTTCTCACCCCGTCCGCCGCCGGCAACGATACCGACGGTTGCCAAACAGGCACCGCTGAACCACTTGTTCTTGCCGCTTGGCATCCGGACGCCGACCCTGCCGTCATCGGCCTTTCCGATGACAAGGGCCTGAACACCGCCTGAGCGGACAAACTTGCCGCCGTCGTTGGGCCGTGCCTCGATGTTGCAGACGTACGCCCCGACCGGGATCTCCCGGAGCGGCAGGGTGTTTCCGTTCTTCACCTCGGCTCCTGGACCCCAGGTGACCGTATCCCCGACACCGAGTCCTTCGGTGGCGAGCATGTAGACCTTCCGCCCGTCCTCGAGTTTGGCGAGAGCGATCGGCGCATGCCGCGCCGGGTCGTGCTCGATGTCGATGACGCGCCCCGAGACCGGAGCAGCGTTTGTTCCGGCGTGTCGCAGCTCGGCCTTATACCGGTGCGAGGGCGCACGGTAGGTCGGGCCGCCCCGGCCGCGGTTCTGTGATATAATTCGATGTGCCATTGATCACTCACCTCACATGATTCCAAGCCGGCTGAGAATCTCTTCAGCCGCTTTCTCGTCCGCAAACCTGATAATGGCCTTCTTTTCGCCTTTCATGGTCATCATTGTGCGGACTTCACTCACTTCCTGCTCAAAGACCGACTCCAGTTCAAGTTTGATATCCCGCTTGGTAGCGTCTCTATCCACGACAAACTGGAGCTTGTTCTCGCCTTCGAGCATCATCGCTGCTTTTTCAGTAACGAAGGGGTATTTCAGTATCATGAGAACTCCTCCAGTCTCCTGATCGCAGACTCCGTCCAGATCGTCAGGCGTCCAGCCTGCGTGCCCGGGGCCAGCAGTTCAGTATTGAGCTGGTCGACCGTCACAGCGTCGACGCCAGCGAGGTTCCGGGCCGCCCTGAGCGGTTCGTTTCCGGTGACGATGAGAACACTCTTGCGCTGCTTGTAGCGGCGGCCGCGCATGGTGCCGCGCCCTGCCCGGACCTTCCTGCTGGTCTTCGCCCGCTCGACATCGGCATAGACACCAAGAGCTGAGAGCGTTGCAATGACATCACCCGTCCGCGTGATCTCTTCAAACCGGTCCTCGAGAACCAGCGGGAGGTCGCCATCGAAGATGTGCCCGCGTCCCCTGACAAGATCCGGGGAAGTGCTGGCTGCGATTGCTGACCTGAGAGCTTTCTGCTTCTCTTTTCGGTTAATCCTCTTGACGAGGACCTTTGTGACCTTTGGGGGGTGTGCTGTACGCCCGCCGGTCGCCTGCGGCACCCGGGCAGCCCTGCTGCTGTTCTTTATGCGAGGGACCTGGGCGACGCCCCGGCCGCTGCCCCAGGACTCTGCCGAGGTGCGCATGCCGGCGTAAGGGTCGGTCCCATGTGGCTGGAACCGGGTGCTCTGGATCGCGAGGACAGCCCGCTTAATCAGGTCGGGTCTGTACTCTTCATTAAAGATCTCCGGGAGATCGACCTCGTGGGCAATCTCGCCTGTCAGTGTTCGAACCTTTGCCTTCATCGCTGCTCACCCCTGCTTGCTCTCTGTGCTGACGAAACTGATCGTCGGCGTGCGGACGACGTGTTCTCCCTGGCGTATCGCGGGCCGTATCCTGACCAGTCGCTTGTTTGGTCCCGGGACCGATCCCTTGATCAGCACGTAGGGGCCCCGCACAACCCCGTAGTGGAGAAATCCACCTGCGGGTGTTATCTCGTCGCCGTTGGTGCCGATCTTTAAGATGCGCTTGTTGAACTCAGTGCGCTGCTGGTAGCCCATCTGGCCTATCTGGGGAACCTGCCACCTGACATGGTGGGGGTGCCATGGACCGAGGTTGCCGATGTGGCGCTTCTTGCCGCCGCGGGAGTGTTTCCGCTTCCTGACCTGGACGCCCCAGCGCTTGACAGGGCCTTCTGTGCCCTTACCGGTGGTGACGGCGGTCACGTCGATGTACTCGCCGGCCTCAAAGTGCTCGGTAATCTCGATCTCTTTTCCGAGGATCTCGGCGGCGTAGGTGATCTGGTCTTCAAGGCTTCCGCCGGCGATCCGCATCTCCATCAGGTCAGGGACTTTCTTCGGGACGCCGGTGAGGTGACCGGGCTGCGTGTAGGTGATGGCGTAGAGCTCCGTGACCCTGCCTTCGCTGATCGCTTTTTTGATGGCATCGAGAGCGGCAGCGGTATCGTGGTTCTTCGGGATGGTGATGCGGCGGGACAACTCCTCGTCGAGGTCGGTTGTCCAGGCCTCGGTCAGTGCGTGCTTTCCGTTGCTGTTCTCGCTGTATGCGCGCACCCCCGCCACTCGCATGGGCGGAACCTCAACCACGGTCACTGGCACCATCACGTCCTTGCCTTCGGTGGGACTGCTTTTGTGGTCGTCGACCATGACGATATGGGTCATCCCCACCTTGTACCCTGCGAATCCCTGTATAGCCGGGGTTCCCGTGTACTCCGGCCATGCGCCATACCCGGGAACGGGGCTCTTCGCCCGTTTCCTCGGGCTATATGCAAGGGATCCCCTGCGTGGCCTGTTATACTTCGGCATGTTTTTAATCAACCCTTCGTGCAACTGTAGTCTGAGATGCACCGACTGCGTAGCGATTCGTACTGCTGCATGGACTGCAGAACGCACCAAATCGCTGCCGGACAGGCCGGCCGCAGGTCGGGCATTACGGCGAACCCGTATCGGGCATGACATCGAACGCCACGCCGTTTTGCCGCGGCGTGAAGGGATACAGTTGGATGGAGGCGGCGGGGAGACGCCCATCTCCTCCTATCTTCCCCGCCACCGGCCCGGTGTGCGCCGGGTACGTCCAGTCGTCGCTAATAGATCCTGATTCTTCAACGTTTCCGGGAAAGCCTGTTCCCGGAACCGGGCGCGCTGCACCGGCGTTGGCCCAACGTCTCGATCAGATCCAGCTCCTGTCATCCCGTTGTGACGAGCACAACTCCTTAATCGACATCGCCCTCCATCTGGAGGGTTCAACCTTCGCGTTGTCTTGGTACCATCTGCGCCGTCCCGCCGTGAGTTCCTGATCCGCATATGCCGCGTTGTCAGGGAGTTACCAGGGATCAGAGGTACCTAAAGCACCTGTTACTCCCTGGATCGCGGCGAGATAGAGCAGAGCGGTCTCTTAACTATTACTTAAAATTTGATATAAACCTTGTTATCAGATTTCTCGACGATCTCGGGGACAAATACCTGCTCGCAGGCGAGCTCTCTGAATGGGACTCCGGGCGGAGATGGGTGAAGGCCTGCAGGGGAACGCCCGTAGGGCCGTCGCTCGCAGGGCTACCGCTGGTGTTTGGGACCATCCCGGCTGAAGGATCTGCGTCTGTGCGCGTCCGGGGGCTGCATCATCCGAAGTACAGGTCACCGTCTTCGTTGATGTAGACCTCCACATCCTCGCGAACCTGTCTCCCCCTGAACCGATCAGGGTTGGCATCCCTGAGCCTGTTGATGAGCGTGATCGTGTCATACTTGACCTTCACTCCCATCTTCTCGGCCTCGGAGTAGATGATCTCGGGGGCCTTGAGCAGGTCAAGACCGCTCTTGAGCGTACAGAGATGTGCAGCGTCAAGTGTGTAGAGGAACTCAAGGGTGTCACGTGCTCGTGCGATATTCTCGAGGGCAGCCTTCTCTATGGTACAGACATTAGCTTTTGATGTCTTGATGATGTCTGCGATCTGTTGCTGCGTCAATCCTTGTTTTCGATACCGCAGTACTTCCTTCTGGCGGTCGGTAAGCAGACCTCGTTTCATCAGGTATATATATGGACACATCGAATTTAAACACTTCTGCTTAACAGATTCTCCCGGCCTCCTTTATAAAGGGTTGCTGTGCAGAAGAGATCTGTCTGATCGTGCGTGCTGCGGCCGTGCTGAAAGGCGTTGACCCGAATGCTAACTTTGAATGTCGCAGCCAGAGTTCGCGTCAACGAAACCTGCTTGCGGTTCGTCTACCCTTAATCCCGGAGAGAGCATGGTGCTACTCGCCGCACTGTGCTCCCGACTGAAGCATGAGGGAGGTGGCGGCCGTTTCAAAACGTTTATATTATAACTCGGCGATATTATCGTGTTCTCAAATTTTGAGAGGTGTTTAAAGTGGTAGTTAAAGTAGGAATTGCGAAACTAGGAAATATCGCCAGTGGCGTGATGGCTGAACTTCTGCTCGATGAGCGCGCTGACCGTGAAGACATGATTACCTTCATGGCGACATCCGGGACGAAACTGCAGCCAGAGGACATCGACCGCGTGGTCAACAATATGAAAGCATGGGTTCCTGATTTTTGTATCGTTGTATCCCCTAACGGTGTTCTTCCCGGACCCACCAAGGCCCGTGAAGACCTTGCAGCGGCCGGGATCCCCTGCATCGTCATCACCGATGACATCACCACCAAGAAGGACCAATTCGCGGCTCTCAAGGAGAGCGATTTTGGCTATATCATCATGAAGGCCGATGCCATGATCGGCGCCCGCCGTGAGTTCCTGGACCCCATCGAGATGGCGGACTACAACGGCAACCTCATCAAGGTCCTCTCCATCACCGGTGCGTTCCGCAAGATGCAGATGGAGCTCGACAAGGTGATCGACCAGGTGAAGGCAGGCAAGAAGGGCAAGGACCTCGTGCTGCCGAAGGTTGTTATGACCGCAGACAAGGCGGTCGAGGGCGAGTTCAGCAACCCCTACGCACTTGCAAAGGCCCGTGCCGCCTACGAGATTGCGCAGCAGGTCGCCGCGGTCAACGTCAAGGGCTGCTTCATGACGAAGGAGTGGGAGAAGTACATCCCGATCGTCGCGAGCGCTCACGAGATGATGCGCCAGGCCATGTACCTCTGCGAGGAGGCCCGCGAACTCGAGAAGAGCATGGATGCGGTCATCAGGAAACCGCACAAGAAGGATGGCGTGATCGTCTCGAAGACGAAGCTCATCAGCAAGCCCGAGTGAGTCGACAACACTTCTCCTTTTTTTTGCATCCGTTTAACCGAATTTTGCCGCAGTGACCGGTGACAGCTGGACGGTTCCCGCATCCAGGGAAGACCCGTGCGTGATGATTCCTGCCTCGCTCCGCCCCACCAGTTCCAGGCTATCCCTGTACCCACCAGGTCGCTCTCCTCCGGTTCGGTCGGGAGCATCGCCTCGTGTGGGTATTATAGGGTTGTCGCTCCAACGGGAGTATGAAGGGCTATGTTCACCATCCGCGAGATCCGGACGAACCGGGGGATCGTTCAGTACCGCCAGGAGTCCCTCACCGGCATCAGGTGCCGAATAAGTCCGGTTCGGGTCGAACGAAAGATCAATGCTCCCCCCGTTATGGCGTACCCCCGTGAAGGCTGCCCGTTCTGCCCTGATATCATAGGTACCGCCACCCCGACCTTCGAGGACGGCAGTCGTCTCCGGTGTGGGGAGAGTGTGACGTTCCCGAACCTCTACCCGTACGCTGAAGACCACGTGGTCACAGTGATCACGCCCGATCATTCGGCCGACCGGTTCGACCGTCGGTCTCTTGCCGATGCCATATCAGGCACGGCAGAGGCGCTTTCCCGGTCCTCGGGCTACGCGAGCATCAACTGGAACCACCTTCCTTCAGCGGGCGCAAGCATCGTCCACCCCCACCTGCAGGGTGTGGCTGACCCTCAACCCACCCGGGTTGCTGACCTCTACATCTCCGGGGGCCGCCGCTACCTCGCCGAGAACGGCCGCCTCTACTGGGACGACCTGGTGGAGCGCGAGCGCTGCTCGGACCGGTTCCTCTTCGAGAACGAGATCTTCTGGTCGGCAAACCCGGTCCCTCTCGGCGAGCGGGAGGTGCGCGGTATCCTGCCGGTATCAACGCTCGCTGATCTCGAGCCCTACATCGAGCCGCTGGTCGACGGGCTCCTCAAGGTCATCGCATTCTACCGGCACCTCGGGACGCATGCCTTTAACGTCTCGATCTTTTTTGACGCTCCGGGAACAGCGGGGCAGGGCCACCGGGTCTTCTGCTCCCTGATCTCAAGGCTAAACCCGAACAGCCTCTCGATGTGCGACTCGGCGTTCATGGAGCGGCTGCACCAGGAACCGGTCATCCTGACACTCCCTGAAGATCTGGGCCCCCTCTTCCGGGAATTCTGTTGAGGAATGTCCACGGGACATTTCTCCTGCCTGTGGTGAGCCACAATCCCGGGGTCACCCTCTCAGTTCTCGTCGATACCGAGAGCGGCTTATCGGAGCGAAAAGTTCCTGGAAAAAATAGTGAGCAGTTTTTTCTGCCTTACACGATGTACTTGCCGAGCAGACGGATGGAGTTGACCATATCGGGGCCAAGGGGCGAGCCGAAGATGATCTGGGTAACTCCAGCCTTCTCGAGGTCTTCACACTTCTGCTTGACCGTGTCGGGGGTTCCGGCAATGGTGAAGGCGTCGATCTCCGCGTCGCCGACAAGGCTGCCGGCGGTCTTGAAGTCGAAGCGTGCAAGGGCGTCCTTGATCTTGGCGACGTTGTCCAGGTCAAGTCCGTGGCGCTTGAGAACCGGGGGCGGAGAACCTGCGGCGATGAACGCAGCCACAATCTTTGCGGCGTTCCGGGCCTTCTTCTCATCCTTGTCGATGGACATGGCAGTGTAGGCACCGACGTCGAACTTCTTCTTGCCGACCTTCTCCATCGCCTTCTTGATGGTCGGGATGGCGATCTCGAAGTCCTTGGGGTTGGACGCGTTGATCAGGGCACCATCACCGATCTCGCCAGCGAGCTCGAGCATCTTGGGTCCCTGGGCACCGATGTAGATCGGGATCCCCTTCTTGCCGGGCAGGGTGACACCGGTCAGCTTGGCTCCGTCGTAATCGAAGAACTCCATCTCACCGGTCTTCTTGATTTCCTCACCGGCAAGAAGCCTCCTGATCTGGATGACACCTTCCCGCAGGCGGGAGACAGGCTTGACGGGTTCGATCGCGATCTTCGGGAGCGTCGAGAGGTCGCCGGGCCCAATACCAAGGACGGCACGGCCGTCGGAGATCTCGTTCAAAGTGGCTATGAAGGACGCGATGGACGCTGGAGTGTCGGTGAATGTGTTCATAATACCCGGTCCCATCTTGATCGTGTCGGTGTTCGCCGCGATCATGGCGAGGGTCGGGTATGCGTGACGATTGTTGTAGTGGTTAGTGATCCAGGCAAAGTCGATATCCTTCGACTCTGCGAGCCTAGTGTAGGTTACTACCTGCTTGACGTTGATTGATCCAGGCACAAATTCAATTCCATATGTGGTCAAGGCTTAACACACCTCACTTGAGTAGTTACGTGCCGGGAGATATATATATTATCATTTTATGCTCACCAAGCGACATGTACCGCACATGTACCGCAAAACGGAGCGATGTAATGTATTATCCAGGGCTTCAGGCGTATCTTGTCAGTTACCTGGCAGAGGGTCTTTTTGTGCGAGAATCAAATCGGAAGTTTGAAGTATCGTTTTTCGATTACTACCGTAATCCCCCGCCGGGACGGTCTACAGAAATATATATGTCTACCGGCCCACATAATCTTCATCGGTTTCAGGTGATATGTACGCTTTTTTTCGCGGCAAAAGGTCACACGAGGGTGTCAGGCAGAGGGTAGAGATCTATGCGGGTGCTGGCTATCGGATTGGGTGGCGCCGGGTCACGGGTTGTGGATATTCTCTACGACCATGACCGGCGAAGCAAAGTCTGCTGCATGAGTGCGGTAGCGATCGATATCGATCCAAACTCCCTTGTGCAGCTCCGTCACCTGCCGGAACCGGCCAGGATATTCTTCCCTCCTGTCGACGCCATAGATCCCGGCGACATCATGAACATCGTCGATATCGAGGAAGTGATGACCCGGATCCAGCGCCTGGATACGATGGAGATCGACGCCATCCTGTTCTGCTGCGGACTTGGGGGGAACGTCGTCGATATCGTGCCGTCCATCGTTGAGGAGCTCCGGAAGTCCTACCTTGAGCCGATCTTTGCACTTGCCATCCTGCCGTGTCTGGATGAAGGGAAGCGGGTCTCGGCCAAGGCCGCCGATGACCTCGATATGCTCCAGGAGTTCATGGATGCCATCATCCTCTTTGATAACGAGACCTGGTCGCAGAAGATCAAGGCCGCCGCTGAAGAGGGGGGGGATACTGGCATCATGGCCCAGATACGCCGGAGTCCGATCAGCCTGGACCCGAGAACCCACTACAACGTGCTCAACGAGCGGATCGCTCGCCAGATCGGTCTTCTTCTCCGCGCCGGAGAGTTCAGCGAGCATGGGGTCGAGGTTGCCGAGGTCGTCCTGGATGCCGGCGAGGTCCTCAATACCCTGAAGGGAATGGGTTTTGTCGCGGTCGGCTACGCGGCCGAACGCCTGCCTGGTGGGTGGCTGGATTTTCTTTACCGGCGGCGGTCGATGAAGTACTTCATCGAGGGGTCGCACGAGAAGGCTGCGCGGATCGTCTCGCTTGCCAAGAAGGCGGTCTATGAAGAGGTGTCGATCCCCTGTGATCTCACAAGCGCCGATAAGGCGCTGGTGCTGATCGCCGGGCCTTCGGCTGAGCTCTCGATGAAGGGTTTTCAGACCGTCAGGAAGTGGATCGACCGGAGTATCGCGGGGCTTGAGATGCGGTCCGGCGACTACCCGGTGAGGAACACCTCGTTTGTCGGGATCATCGTCGTACTCTCGGGGCTCTCAAACGTCCCCCGCGTCGAGGAGATCCGGGAGATCCGGACTGATTACCAGCTTGAGCGTGAAGAAGAACGGCTGAGGGCGGAAGAGGCGGAACAGATGCGCGAGGAGGAGGCAATCTGGATACCGGAGGAGGATGACGATATCCCCTACTTCGCCTCGCCGCTTGAGGCTGCGTTTCTGGAGGAAAGTGATATGGCAGAACCATCGACAGCAGGGAAGGATGAGATGATCGAGCTGCCTGGCAGCGGCCAGGGCAACCGGAAGAACAGGGACGAGACCATTGATATGCTCCCGAGGCCTGAGAAGAAAGAGGACGACGGTGCCATCGTTCTCCCCCCAAGGCAGGACGGGCGGGAGGTCGACCTCGCCGGATCTGCCTCGGTCACCTCTTCTGTGCCAGCGCCGAAGAATTCTACCTTTGACCCGAAAGGGATCAGTATCGAGAAGACCGCCCCGAAGGATGATACGATAGTCTATTCTGCGTCTGTAAAGCCGGTACAGCACCCGAAAGATGCGATATTTACCGGCAAGCGGGTCTCGCTCGGCCCCGCGATGCAGCGGCCGGTCGACAGGGCTCTTGATGAACCTGGCCTTCGCATGAGAGAGGTCTTCCCTGAGCCAAAGGACGACCTTCTGGGGCGTGGGCCTGACCGCAGGAGTCCTCAGCCGAAGGAGGTTGACCCCTCGCGCGGCAAGCTCCGGGTGATCGATGTCGCCGGGCGGCAGCCGGAGGAAAGGAAGGGAGAAGGAGACGGCTCTGATGACAGGGGGGGCGGGATCACCTGGATCCTGTAGCGTCCGTTATCGTCTCAAACGGTATGCATCCGGCGCCGATCTCGCTCCTGATGACGTAACCTTTCTCGATGGCGTTTCCCACCATGTTCATACCGGTGAACGCAACGACTGGAAGGCGGTAGGGGTGTTCCGGGATGTTGAAATTCCCGATGCTGCCCCTGGCAGGGAAGACGAACCCGCATTCTGCCATCAACCTGATGGCCTCCTCTACCCGCTCTTCTGCGGCTGCCGGGACCTCGCGGACGTTTGCAAGCGCGACGCCGGACCGGGTTGTCACGAGCTGGTTGATGGATGTGAGTCCGGCTGATATGAAGAGATGGAGCGGGTCGACCGATGTTCCCCGGTAGCCGATGAGGTCGAGGAACCGGGCGGAGTCACCGTCGATGGCGATCCTCCCGGCGTACTCGAGCCTTGCCGGGATGCCCATCTTCTGGAGGACGCCGTCCAGCGTGACGCTGCAGGCGGTCATGATCCCGGTATGCCCTTCTGGCACGCGGGGGTCTGAGTCGATGATATGATAGGTGTTCAGGAACCCGTAACCTGCTGCTGCCACTTCGTCGAAGGCAGCAGTGACGCCGTCGAGGTCCTCCTCCCGTACGAAGGAGAGGTTGTAAGCGACGCTTCCCGTGCCGGCCACGGGGTCGAAGGTACTCTGGAACGCAAGTTGTTCGAGCTTGGATATGATGAAGCCGATCCGCTCATCGACGAGCGCTCGCTCGCTCTCGGCGGTGCCCGCTTCGGTGAGGATACGTCCCCGGTTCCCGACCTTCTCCGTAAATCCCATCTCGTCAAGGTACTGGAGGTAGTACTGGACCGCACGGTCACTCAGGACGAAACCGCGCTCGGCCATCTTCTCGCTCAGTCGTTTTGCGCCCAGAGGCTCGTGCGACTCCGCGAGGATCCGGAGGATCTCGAGGTGTTTTCGTTCCGAACGGATCTCGGGGCTCATCGCGTCTCCACCGCACCCCTGCTGTCCTGATATCTGCCCTGGTAGAGCCGGTCGCCGTTCCTGACTTCATGCAGGATCATCTGCACGATCCGGTCTCCTTCAACGAGATCTACGGGTTCTGGACCCATGTTGGTCAGGCAGAGGGTCAGCTGGCCGCGGAACCCGGGGTCCACGAACCCGGCGCCGAGGAGGACTCCGCGGCGTCCGAACGAGGAGCGGCACCGGAGGGTTGCCGCGAGGTCGGCGGGGAGTTCCACCCACTCGATCGAGGGGACGAGGGTGCAGGCGCCGCGCTGGAGCGTGGTCGCTTCGGCCACCCGGAGGTCGTAGGATGCGGGCTGCTGGGATGCGCTGTGGTATGGCTCGATGACGAGATCGCCGATCTCACGCCTGCGGGTGATTTCGCTGGATGATAGGATCATTGTATACAGTACCGGCACAAAAACGCTTAATATCTTACGGCAGAAACCCATGAGGGGACCCATGGGGTAGAGGAGATCCTTTTGGGCTTCGAACCCAAGGACGCGGGTTCAATTCCCGCTGGGTCCGTCAGTTCTTCTGGTGTGATGTGGCGGTGAGGCGGCCAGATACACTCAGGTCTGTTTCACCATCAGGAAAACATCACCTTAATTTGTGGGGTTCTGGGTGGGCGCGAGCCGCCTCGCCAATTGTCGCGTGAGTTTCGAGTGCACCGCTACAGCCTGCGCCGGCCGCGAGGTCTGCCCCGGCCCGCCCCCATTCGGCGGCGTCTCACCACAAGAACGACACCGAGGAGGACGGCGGCAAGAACCCCGATGCCGATCGGCATCCAGACGTTGAAGGTTCGCTCCATCACGAGCGGGATCGTGAACTCGGTCGTGCCGAGCGGGATCTCCACATCGACCGATACGTTCTCATAGCCCTCACGGGCGGCGGCGATGACGTACACCTTATTCGTGGTGAGCGCCGTCTGGATGCAGCCGAGACCGTCGGTCACCCCGACAACCTTGCCGTCGACCAGGATGGCCGCGTCGGCAACCGGTTTCTGGTCGGGATCCTCTGCGCGGATGGTCACGCTCGCCCGGTCGTAGTCAAGCTCGGCGACGATATCCTCCCCATTCCCTGAGACTTGGCAGACCTTGCTCCATTCTTCGTACCCCGGTGCCTTTACCGTGATCTCGTAGGTCCCTGCATGAACATCGGAGAGCATGATCCGGCCGTACTGGTTGGTCTTGCCCTGGAGCGTCCCGTTGAGGTAGACCTCAGCCCCTGCTATCGGTTTTATCAACTCATTGAACGCTGTTATCGAGATCGGGTATGCCGATTTCGAGAGATGTACCAGGAAGAGGACGTTATCCTCCTCAAGGTAGCGATCCTCCTGGTACGGCTGGTAGTCGGGCGCCGTGACCTTGAGGGAGTAGCGCTTCTCGCGCCGCAGGTGGAGCGGGAGGTTGCCGTTGGAATCGGTTGCTCCCGCGCGCGCGCCATCGATGAAGACCTCTGCCCCCTCGACCGGTTCAGAGGTCTCAGCATCCCTGACCTGGACCCCCAGGAGGTCTTTCCTGAAGAGCCAGTACTGGACGATCCTCTCGGTGTTCTCCATCTGCACCGTCTTTGAGACGTCGTAGTAGTCCGATGCGCGGATATCGACGTCGTAGAGCGTCGCCGACCGCACTGAGAAGATCGCGCTCCCGTCGCTCCGGGTAGTCTCCGAGCGGGAGAGCCCGTCACCCTCGACGCGCACCAGGGCACCGGTGACCGGCTGCAGGGTCGTCGCATCGTAGACCTCGACTGTGAGCGTCTCGTCATTCCTGGTCATCTCAACCAGGATCCGGGTCCTGTCAGCATCAACCCAGTCCGTCCAGTCCTGGTAGCCCCTCCGCGCAACCTTCAGGCGCAGATCTCTCTTCCCGGAATGGTCGTACGAGTAAGTGCCGTCCGACGCAGTGGTGCCCACGTACTCGCCGTCAACGTATATGGAGGCGTCAGCAAGGGAGTCGCCGTTCTTCTCGTCGGTTACACTGATGCGCAGGGTGACCGCCTGCACCGTCCCACATATAAGAACGCACGCTATGAGGAGACCTATGATGAGGCGATGTTTAATCATATTAGTCTGTTTCGTTGCCTAAAATTTGAGTGCATCGGTTTACGCCCAGCGCTCAGGTGGGATACGTTCGAGGATCATCCCTTCCACGACCACCGGCATCAGCACCCTGCCGGTCTCTATCGCGCGCTCAAGCCGCCATTCCCGATCTGCGTAGATGGTGAAGATGGGATCGCCTTTCTTTACCCGGGCCCCCTTCTTTGCGTGGATATGTATCCCCGCGCCATGGTCATAAGGAGAGCCCGCAAGCCGGGCGAGGGTCACGAGCGCGCTGTTGTTGAGTTCGATGACATAGCCGTCATGCGGGGCCCGGACTTCGAACTGGTACTCACCCGGTTTGATATCCTCGGCCTTCACCGTCGGGTCGCCGCCCTGGATCTCGATGATCTGCCGCATCTTCTCAAGCGCCTTCCCGCTTCTGAGGATCTCGGCTGCCACATCAAACCCCTGACCGTATGCGGCCTTCCCTGCCATTTCAAGTGCAATCCCGGCCATTGAGAGACTCTTCTGGATCAGGGAGTTTGGCACGGTCGCCCCTTCGAGGACGGCGAGCGCTTCGCGCACCTCGAGGTTCGGGCCGATGGTGTGGCCGACGGGCGACTCCCCGTAACTGAGCGCGCACTCGACCCGTATCCCGAGTCTCTCACCGAGTTCGATGAACTCGCGGGCGAGTTTTCGGCCTTCCTGTTCGGTCTCGATCTTGGTGTTCCGGCCGACCGGTATATCAATGACCACGAGATCGGCGCCGACGGCGAACTTCTTGGCCATGACGCTTGCGATCATCTGTCCCCGGGCATCGATCCGGAACGGGTACTCGTGGGTGATGATCTTGTCATCGGCCGGGGCGATGTTTGTGGCCCCGCCCCAGACGATGACGCCTCCGACCTTCTCGGTCATCTTCTGGATCTCGACAGCCGAGAACGAGACGGGCGCGAGGACCTCCATGAGGTCTGCGGTCCCGCCAGCACCGGTGATGGCACGGGAGCTGGTCTTCGGAATCCGGAGGCCGCTCGCGGCAATGATCGGTACTATCAGGAGGGTGATCTTGTTCCCGGGCACGCCTCCGATGGAGTGTTTATCGACGATCGGGCGCCTGGTGAACCGGAGCCGCTCTCCGGTCTCGACCATGGCCCTCGTCAGGTACTCCACCTCGTCCATGTCAAGGCCGTTGATGTAGGACGCGGTGACGTAGGCGGTTATCTCACCAGGCGAGAGGGTGTCGTCGACGATGTCCTTGATGATCTCCAGGGTCTCGTCCTTGGTAAACCGGCCGCCGTCCATCTTTTTCCTGATGTACGCGAGGGAGCGCGGCAGTTCGGCGCCCCGCACCTCAACGGGCGTTCCCTCGCTGGCTTCGAGCACGCTGATCAGCGGCCGGTAGATGCCGATGACCCCCGGCTCAATAAGCGATCTGGTGGTGTCAACACGCGCCCGGGCGGTCTTCCCGGTCGCTTTGTCGACGATCTGGATCCTGTCACCGTCGCGGACCCGGATGTTCTGTGCGTCGGTGCTGTGGAGGAGGACCCCCCGATTCGCGATGTCGAGCAGTTTCACTGTCAGTTCCATGCATGTAACCCCATCTTTGTTGAAATTGAGGTTTTGTACTACTTAAGCACGGCTGATCGGGTGGGACGGTTTGGAATCACCATCGCAAACCCGCTGTTGCGCGGATAGGGGGAGGGAGGCCAAACTGTATACCTGCGCTCTCGCCCCTGTATCGTCCTTTATCGGTCAGGTCAGGGACAGCGCTTCATCAAATCGAGAATCAATGCACCGACTCCGCACCCCGGGTTGGTTCACGCGACCGGCGGTCCGCCTCATGCGCCCGGACTCGACGTTATTGCTCCTCTATATCGGGAAAGACAGATATCGATTGATCGACCATATTATGAAGACCCATTCCGGGATCTCCGGTCCCCTACGGGTGATGGTCTTTTTGTCAACTACCCCGCCCTGAAGGGTGGGGCTTGCGAACGGCTAAGCGAGACTAAACAGTAAGACCAGGAGGTGATCAATTGCAGTAGCGTTACGGGCTACAAGAACGGATGGGTGCTTCCCTGGCCTGTCCCTCTTCCGGGCACGCCAAAACCCGATGCGCTCTCAGGAGGAGCGCTAAGCCCGTCCCGCGGCTCCGAAGGGAAATGTAACCCCGGTTCGACCGGGAGAAGGTAATACCTGCCATGCGTGTACCCGTATTAGACACCAATCAAACACCGTTGATGCCAACGACCCCGGCACGTGCCCGTCTTCTCCTCAAGCAGGGGGAGGCAAAACCGTACGGGAACAAACCTGGCATCTTCTGCATCATCCTGACCTATGCAGTTGACCCCGACAACCAACCACTGGTCGTCAAGATCGACCCTGGCAGTTCCTTTGAGGGCTGGTCGGTGGTCGGGACCACCCTGAAAGGGCGCGTCTCGCTTCACAACCGCATCACCGGAGGACGGGTGACCCAGACCGCAAAGGTGGAGGATTGTACCATCCTGACCAGAATCGCATGGAGAACAGAGTGGTATGCCGGGATGAGCAGACGGCATTCCTCCCCGGCCTGAAAAAGATGATACAACACCTGCCTGCTCCATTCCCGGACTCGGAAGAGGCTATGTTTTTCGACATGCATGTCCACTCCGACTACTCCATCGACTCGGTGGTGAGCGTGGGCGCCATCGTCCGGGCCTGGGAGAAGACAGGCATCCTCCCGCTGGTCTGCGACCACAACAGCATCGAGGGCTCCAGGGAGGTGTACGCCCGGATCCGAAAGCAGGACCCTGATATCCCGGAGATCCTCGCCGAAGAGATTCTCACCCGGGATGGTGAGATCATCGGCGTGTTTCTCACCGAAGAGATCCCTCCCGGCCTCTCTGCCGAAGAGACCCTTGACGCCATAGACGACCAGGGTGCCCTCTCCATCGTCCCGCACCCCTTCTGCACCTATCGGTCGTCCACGATAGATCGGGAGGTCCTGGAGGATATCATCGACCGGATCGATATTGTCGAGGGCTACAACGCCCGGAATCGCTCCCCGGAAGCGGACATCGAAGCCCGGGCGTTCGCCCGCGAGCATAAAAAACCGATCTCTGCCGGCTCAGATGCCCATACCTGCATCGAACTTGGCGGAGTGTTTGTCGCCATCGCCCCATTCGAGGAGCCGGATGATCTTCTCGCGAACCTGAAGGACGCTCTCGTGTGGTGCCGCCCGACCAGGGCCTCTCGAAGGGTGAACCGTCAGCGGTGATGGACCACTCGCTTCCTCTGCGCGATGCGGTAGCCCGAGATAACTGCTATCGAGTCTTCAAACTCCCTGTCAAGCGCCGGATCCCCGGTATCCACGTAGAGTGCCGGGGTCGCGGCGAGTTTCGCGGGCGTCCCCACCACAATGATCCTTCCGACACCCCCGGCTCGCCTGACCACCGCCGGGCTGATCTGCTGGTTCCCCCGGCCGAGGATGAACCCCTGCGCCCCGATGGGGCTTGCGATGATCCGGGCGGCCGCCGCACCCTCGAGGTGGGAGAGGATCGTCCTCTCATCCACGCCCCTCGCGACTATTCTTCTGTTCATGACCAGATCGACCCCGAGGAGTGTCCCCTCAAGCCCGAGATGCGCAAGGATCGCCTCTGTGGTGCTCCCGGCACCAACGATATACAGGGTCTCCGGGACCATCACCTCGGTGATGAACCGGGCGATCGCCTCCTTTGCCCTCTCGTCGTCGGCCTCCTCGAAGACCGCCTTCGCCCCCTGGATTCTCTCCGGGAGGTAAGGAACCCGGGCCGCCCCATAGAATCTGACCGCAAGCCTCCCCTCCCGGTAGGCCTCCTCATCGACGTCGAGCACGTCGGCGTCGAGGAGCCGGGCTGCATCGAGCCCGATGACGACCGAGGCCGCCGCGGCAGGATTGACCGCAAAGACCGCCGAGTACATCTTCACCCCGGCCGGAACCCCGAGGACCGGCACCGACCGGCCCACCGCGTCGAGGACGTCCCGGGCCGTCCCGTCGCCCCCGCAGAAGAGGATCAGGTCGACCCCGGAGGCGACGAACGCCCGGCAGGCTTCCCGGGTATCCGCGGCCGTCGTCGGCTCTCCAGGCGTGAAGACGACCTCATACCCGGCGATCCCCGCCGCATCGAGGATATCGGCACCCATCGCCCCGGCGGGGGTGAGGAACCTGATATCCTCCCCGGGTAGAAGCCTGAGTGTCTCGGTGGCCCGGGCAGGAGCGCGGGGGGTTGCCCCCCGTCGAATCGCCTCCGCAGCCTTGCCATCAGTACCCGAGAGCCCCACGGTGCCGCCCATCCCGGCGATGGGGTTCGCCAGGAAGCCGATGGTCTTCATGGCCGTCCCACCATAGCAGCCACATAATCACCGACTGCCTGCAGCATCTTCGCTCCACCGTCGGGATGCTCCCCGATGATCCGGGTAATGGCGCTCCCGACGACGACCGCATCCGCACCGGCGGCTGCTATCGCCTGAACATGCCCGGGCCGGGAGACCCCGAACCCGACGGCAAGCGGGAGGCGCGTCTCCTGCCTGACGGTCCCGATCAGGTCAGCAAGGTACGCCGGGAGGTCGTCTCGCACACCGGTCACCCCCTCAACTGCGACCAGGTAGACGAACCCCGACGCACCGGCGAGGACCCGCCGCCGGCGGGCCGCCGATGTCGTCGGGGCGATGAGCCTGATGAGGTCAAGACCGTGCCGGGCCGCGGCGGCCGCGAGGTCCCCCGACTCTTCGGGCGGGAGGTCGACGACCAGGAGGGCGTCAGCCCCCGCTCCCGCGGCCCGTGCCGCGAACCGCTCCCACCCCTGCCGGAAGACGATGTTTGCATACGTAAAGAGGACGACCGGCACCGGGGCATAACCCCGGATCGCCTGCACCAGGTCGAAGGCCGCATCCGGAGTCATCCCGGCGGCGAGCGCCCGCTCGTGGGCCTGCTGGATGACCGGGCCGTCAGCCATCGGGTCAGAGAAGGGGATGGCGACCTCCAGGATCCCGGCCCCGGCATCGATCATCGTCTTTGCAACAGCAAGCGACATCGCCGGGTCAGGGTCGCCGGCGACCAGGAACCCGACGAATACCGGACCATCCCGATCCGCGAATGCGGCGGCAAGCCTGCTCATCAGGCCACCCCGTCCATCCGCGCCACGTCAGGGACATCCTTGTCGCCCCGGCCAGAGAGGTTGATCACAAGGATCCCGTCAGGGCCGAGGTCGGCTGCGGCCCGGCAGGCGTAGGCAACCGCATGGGCAGACTCGAGAGCAGGGATGATCCCCTCCCGGCGGGAGAGGTAGCGGAACGCGTCCAGCGCCTCCCGGTCGGTGACAGCTTCATACCTGACCGCTCCGCTCTCCTTCCAGGAAGCGTGTTCAGGGCCGACGCCCGGATAATCGAGGCCGGCCGCGACTGAGTGGGTCTCCCGCACCTGCCCATCGCCGTCCTGGAGGAGGTAGGAGAACGCGCCCTGGAATATCCCGGGCGAACCCCCGCAGATCGACGCACCGTGCCGGGGGGTGCCGAGGCCGGCGCCCGCCGCCTCGACCCCGACGAGGGCGGGGCCGGCGCCGATGAATGGCGCAAACATACCGGCGGCGTTTGACCCCCCGCCGACACAGGCAACGATCATGTCAGGAAGCCTGCCCTCCCGCTCAAGGACCTGCTGCCTCGTCTCCTCCCCGATAACCGACTGAAAGTCCCTGACGATCGAGGGGAAGGGATGTGGCCCCACACACGAGCCGATCAGGTAGTGGGTACCCCGAACGTTCGTCACCCAGTCCCGCATCGCCTCGTTCACCGCGTCCTTCAGGGTCCTGGTCCCCGAAGCAACCGGATGGACCGTGGCGCCGAGGAGGCGCATCCGGTAAACATTCAACCGCTGTCGCTCAGTATCGACCTCGCCCATGTAGACCTCAACCGGGAGGCCGAGAACTGCGCCTGCCATCGCCGTCGCAACACCGTGCTGCCCGGCCCCGGTCTCGGCGATGAGCCGGCGTTTGCCCATGAACTCAGCGAGCAGCCCCTGGCCGAGGGTGTTGTTTAATTTGTGCGCCCCGCCGTGGAGCAGGTCCTCCCGCTTCAGATAGACCCGGCACCCAAGGTCATGGGAGAGGTTTGCACAGTAGGTGAGCGGGGTCTCCCTCCCCGCGTACTCGGTCAGGTAGAAGGAGAGCCGCCGTAAGAAGGTTGGGTCCTGCCGGGCCCGGCGGTAGGCCTCCTCGAGTTCCACGAGCGTTTCCATCAGCGTCTCGGGGACGTACTGTCCCCCGAACGCTCCAAATCGTCTCTGTATCATACTTCACTCTTCCTGCATGCCAGAAGAAACGCCCTGACCCGTCCAGGGTCCTTCACGCCGGGGTAGAGCTCCACTCCCGAGGCGACGTCCACCGCTGCGGGGTGGAAGGTATCTATCGCCTCCCCGACGTTTTCGGGCGTAAGCCCGCCGGCGAGGATCACCGGCACCGATGAACGCTCGATGACGTGCCGGGTATATTCTTTGTCAAACTCGAGCCCGGTCCCCTGACTCCCATCGACCACTACGGCGTCGCAGTCGTCCGGGACCGGGTCGCCGGGGGAGACCGACCTGATGACCCTGACCCTGGATGCGGGCGGAACCTCGCAGGCTGCCGGTACCTGGATCGCACCCGGGCGCAACCTGAGGATCGCATCGATCTCGGCGTCCGCTGTGGTTGCCGTCACCGCGACCGTGATGACCAGGGGGTCGACGGCGGCAAAGATCGCCGCAGCCCGCTCCGGTGTGACCGATCGCGGGGAAGGGGTCGCAAGCACGACACCGATCGCGTCAGCCCCGCAATCAGCGACCATAATGGCGTCAGCGACCGTGGTGACGCCGCAGACCTTCACGCGAATACGAATCCCTCCAATCTCCGTTTTGGGTCCCGGGCGTTCATGATCGCCGAACCGACGAGGAAGGCATCACAGCAGTCACAGAGGCTCCGGACATCATAGGGCCAGAGGATCCCGCTCTCAGAGACGACAGGTTTCCCTTCGTCCCTGACAAGGTCGGCAAGCCGTCGCGTGGTAGAGAGGTCGACCCGGAACGTCCCGAGATCGCGGTTGTTGATCCCGATCAGGTCCGCTTCCGTGGCGAGCGCCGCCTCAACCTCGTCGCGGTTGCGGACCTCCACCAGCGCATCAAGCCCGACCTCGTGAGCGGCGTCCACGAACCGGGAGAGGTCATCACCGAGGATCCGGGCGATCAGGAGGACCGCATCGGCCCCCATCGCCCTGGTCTCGCTGACCTGCCGCTCATCGATAATGAAATCCTTCCGAAGCACCGGGATGGAGACCGCAGCGCGGGCACGGACGAGGTTCTCGGCACTCCCCCCGAAGAACGAGGGTTCGGTCAGGACCGAGACCGCAACCGCTCCAGCGGCGGCGAACCCGGCAGCCAGCGCCTCCGGCGGTAAGGTGCATGCCGCCCGCCCTCCTGAGGGCGAGGCGTACTTCACCTCCGCGATGATTGCGATACGGTCGGTGCAGGAGCAAATCGCGGCCGTGAGACTCCGGGCCGGGGTGGGGCAGTGGTCCGGGAGGGGGGCGGCCGGGATCGCCGCCACCCGCTCCCTCGTGCTCCGGAGGATTTCCTCGATGATCACGGCGCACCCCCGGTCACCTCGATCAACCTATGGAGCCGGTCGAGCGCCGCCCCCGAGTCGATCGACTCAGCCGCATGGACCATCCCTCCCGGAAGATCAGTGGCCTTCCCGCCGAGGTAGATCGCCGCCCCGGCGTTGAGGAGGACGATATCCCGTGCCGGGCCGTCTTTGCCATCGAGGACCGAGAGGAGGATCCGGGCGTTTTCCTCAGGCCCGCCGCCCTGGAGGACGGTGACGGGCGACCGCGGGATCCCAAATTCGGTGCAATCGAGGGTGTAGGTCCAGACCTCACCGTCCCGGAGTTCCGCGACCACCGTCGGCCCGGTCGTTGTGATCTCATCGAGACCCGCGCCATGGACCACCATCGCCCGCCGAACCCCGAGGTCCCTGAGCACCCGGGCGACCGGGGCGGTCAGGCGGGAGTCGTAGACCCCGAGGAGATGCGCCCCGACGCGGCCCGGGTTCGTGAGGGGGCCGAGGAGGTTGAAGACCGTCCTGATCCCGATCTCCTGCCGGGCCGTCCGGGCGTGCTGCATCGCCGGGTGGTAGGCCGGGGCGAAGAGGAAGGCGATCCCGGCTGCCGCGAGGAGATCTGGGACCCGGTCAGGCGGGGTCGTGACCGCTACCCCAAGCGCCTCAAGAACGTCGGCCGAGCCGCACCGGCTCGATACGCCCCGGTTCCCGTGCTTCACGATGGAGACTCCTGCGCCGGCAGCGACGAAGGCGGCTGTGGTGCTGATGTTGAACGTTCCCGAATCGTCACCCCCGGTCCCGCAGGTATCCACCCGTGCCTCCGGAGCCGGAAGAGAGACCGGGACGGCAGCCTCTCGCATCACCCGGGCGAACGCCGCGATCTCGGCCTCGGTCTCCCCCTTCATCCGCAGAGCAGTAAGGAACCCGCCGATCTGGGCCGGGGTCGCGACGCCCCGCATGATCTCTTCCATCACCCCGGTCGCCTCGGCCGCGGTGAGGTCGGTGCCCGAGGAGACCCGGGCAATCGCCTCCCTGATCATACCCCACCCCCTGTGCCGAAGAGGAAGTTTGCCATCAACTGGTCCCCGTCGGGGGTGAGGACGCTCTCTGGATGGAACTGCACCCCATGAATCGGGAACTCCCGGTGCCGGACGCCCATGATCGCGCCGTCGCCCTCGCTTCTGGCGGTCACTTTGAGGCAGTCGGGGACGGTTGCGGGATCGATGACAAGCGAGTGGTAGCGGATTGCAACAAGGGGGTTTGGAACCCCTGCGTAGAGCCCGGCACCGTCGTGCCGCACGACCGACTGCTTCCCATGCATTGGCCTGCCAGCCCGGGTGATCCGGGCCCCAAAGGCAAGCCCGATCGCCTGGTGGCCGAGAGAGACCCCGAGCGTCGGGACGGTCCGGCTGGTCGACGTGAGGATCGCCTGGTAGAGCGCAACGTCCCCCGGATGCCCCGGTCCGGGCGAGAGGACGATCCGGTCGAAGTGCAGGGAACGGAGCCGATCAGGTGGTGTATCACTCTGCACCACAACCGGCTCGGCTCCAAGGACCCCGATCTGCTGGCAGAGGTTGTGGGTGAAACCCCCGTAACCGTCGATGACGACTACCTGCATCATTGCACCTCCACCGCACCGAGCGCGGCAAGCATCGCCCTTCCTTTGCTCTCGGTCTCGATCCACTCCTGACCGGGATCCGAGTCGGCCACGATCCCGGCACCAACCTGGACGGATGCTATGCTGTCCTGGACGACGACCGTCCTGATGGCGATCGCAAGATCCATCGTCCCGGAGAAACCGATGTAGCCGGCTGCTCCGGCGTAGATCCCGCGCCGGAGCCCCTCCACCTCAGAGATGACCTGCATTGCCCGAACCTTCGGGGCGCCCGAGACGGTCCCCGCCGGGAAACAGGACCGCAGAGCGTCGAAGCGGTCGCAGCCCTCCCTGAGCGTGCCCGAGACCGTGGAGGCGATATGCTGGACGTGCGAGAACCGCTCGACGTCCATGAACCCCTCCACTGAGACACTCCCAAACGCCGAGACCGCCCCGATGTCGTTCCTCGCCAGGTCGACGAGCATGATGTGCTCGGCACGCTCCTTCTCGTCGGCGAGGAGTTCGGCAGCCAGCCGGTCGTCCTCAGCCGGGGTCGATCCCCGCGGCCTGGTCCCGGCGATCGGGACCGTCGTCACCCGGCCGCGCTCAACCCGGAGGAGCATCTCGGGACTGCTCCCGGCGACCGCGAGGTCCCCGAAGTCCAGGTAAAACATATAGGGGCTTGGGTTTCTCGCCCGGAGACGCCGGTAGACACCGAAAGAGTCGCCCTCGATCCGGCAGGAAAGCCTCCGGGAGAGGACCGCCTGGAGGATATCGCCCGCCGCGATGTGCTCCTTGATCCGCAGGACCGCACCCGAGAACTCATCAGCGGTGCAGGAGGACGACGCCGCGACCCGGACCCGGGGGTCAGGGTCGGCGGGGCGTGCCGGGGAGAGGTCGCGTATCCGGGCGGCCTGCTCAACGACTGCATCGGTGGCCCTGGCGTACTCCTCCTCTGCATCGTCCTCGTCGGTGATGAGCAGGTTCCTGATGACCGCGAGTCGCTCTCTCTGGTGGTCGAGGGCGAGGCAGTCCAGCGCCAGCATGAACCGGGCGACCGGCTCCTCCACCACCGTCTGCCGGATCGTCGGGTAGATCGACGAGACAAGGTCGTAGGAGAAGTAACCGGCAAGCCCTCCGGAGAACGGGGGGAGCGGTGCCGGGACGGCCCGGAACCGGCCCATAAACGAGCGGACGGCATCAACGGCGTCGGCGGCCTCGATATCGGCGGCGATCTCGCGTAGGCGGGGGTCGCCGGAGACCGTCACCAGTCCATCGGAGGTCACGGCGACGGTCGCGGCGGGGGCGGTGCAGATGAACGAGTAGCGGGCGCACCTCCCGCCCCCCTCAAGCGACTCGAGCAGGAACCCCGGACCTTCCCTGAGGGAGGCGTAGAGGTCTGCCGGTGGGTACGCGGGGAGCGGGAGTTCGGCGAATACCGGGACGATGCGAGGATGCCCGCCCGGATTCTGGTTCAGCTCTCTTCGAGCGCTGTCCAGTCCAACGGCATCACCCCATCACCGGCAGCCGGGAGAGTGACTCTTTGATCAGCTCCACCGGGTACTCGTAATCAACAAGCATCCCCGCGAAATAGGCCTCGTAGGACGAGAAGTCAAAGTTGCCGTGCCCGGAGTTGTTGAAGAGGATCACCTTCGCCTCCCCGGTCTCGCGACACCTGAGGGCCTCATCGATCGTAGCCTTCACCGCGTGGGCGGCCTCGGGCGCGACGACGATCCCCTCGGTCCGGGCGAAGGTCACGGCAGCCTCGAAGACCTCGTTCTGGTAGTAGGCGACCGGCTGGATCATCCCATCCTGGACAAACCTGGAGAGGAGCGGTGACGCCCCGTGGTAGCGCAGCCCGCCCGCGTGGATCGCCGGCGGGACGAAGTCGTGGCCGAGGGTGAACATCTTCATGATCGGGGTCAACCCCGCAACATCCCCATAGTCGTAGGTGTAGAGCCCCTTTGTCAGGGTCGGGCAGGCGGCAGGCTCCACCGCGATGATCTCGGTATCAGGGTGCTTCCCGGTGATCTTCTCACCGACAAACGGGAAAGAGATCCCGGCAAAGTTCGAACCGCCGCCGACGCACCCGATCACGACGTCGGGGTAGGCCTCCGCAACCGCGAGTTGCTCGCGCGCCTCCTGGCCGACAATCGTCTGGTGGAGGCAGACGTGGTTGAGGACCGAGCCGAGCGCGTAGTTGGTGTTCTCGTGGCTCGCCGCATCCTCCACTGCCTCAGATATGGCGATACCGAGGGAACCCGGGGTCTCGGGGTCGCGGCCGAGGACCATCCGGCCAGACCGGGTCTTCACCGACGGACTCGGGATGCACTCGGCACCGTAGACCTGCATCATGCTCTTCCGGTAGGGCTTCTGCTCGTACGAGGCCCTGACCATGTAGACGGTGCACTTCATATCAAAGAGACTCGTTGCAAACGCAAGCGACGAGCCCCACTGTCCTGCCCCGGTCTCGGTCGCGAGCCGCTCGATCCCCTCCTCGCGGTTGTAGTAAGCCTGGGGGATGGCGGTGTTGGGCTTATGCGAGCCCGGTGGGCTTACACCCTCCCACTTATAGTAGATCTTCGCCGGGGTCTTCAGGGCCGCTTCAAGCCTTCTTGCCCGGTAGAGGGGGCTTGGTCTCCAGAGGGTGAGGATATCCCGGACTTCGGCAGGGATATCGATGTAGCGCTTCGTGCTCATCTCCTGCCTGATCAGCTCCATCGGGAAGATGTGCCGGAGGTCGTCGGGGGTTGCTGGTTTCCCGGTCGCCGGGTTGAGAGGCGGATCCAGGGGAGTCGGGAGATCAGCCTGGATGTTGTACCACCGTTTTGGCATTTCTCCCTCGTCAAGGAAGATCTTTGTCTGCATACCTCCATGGTAGTCTCTGTATAGATATATACATTGTGCATCAAAATTAAGCAACAAAGTATAATAGTATACAGAGTTGGCGCCTGAGCCCCTGCTCATCTTTCAGGCGCAAAGAGTATATGGTTGCCCTGCAACAGGTCCTGCCAATGTATTTCTTCGCCCACGCCATGGCCGGTATCCTCATCGGCCTCGTGCTGGCGGCTCTCACCGGTGACCGGCGCGTTGTCGCGCTCGCCGCACTGGGCGCCGTGCTTCCTGACCTGATCGATAAGCCGCTTGGACACATCATCCTCGCCGGGACGGTTAACTATGGCAGGATATACTTCCACGGTCTCACCGTTCTCTCCCTGTTCGTCCTCGCCGGCCTCTTCCTCTATCACTATCGCCACCGAATCGGCCTCCTCGTGGTAGCTGCAGGCATGGCGAGCCACCAGGTCCTCGACGGGATGTGGCACAACCCGGTTGTCTGGTTCTGGCCGTTTCTTGGCCCCATTCCCCGGCAGAATTATCCCCGGCATTACCTCAGGGAGGCCATCTGGCGGCAGCTCTCCCAGCCAAGCGAGTGGATCTTTCTCTTCCTGATCACCGTGCTGTTTGCCGTCCTCTACCGCCAGGAACTAAAGACTGTCATCGCCCGGATCACAAGCCCATCCGTCCGCCGGACTGTCTTTGCCGTCCTCTGTCTTGCCGCCCTCACCGCGCTGGTCGTAGGCTGGCAGCTCCTGCTGTGACTACCGGTACTGGCCTATTTCACCGTATTTTGTGGGTTCTGGTGCGAATCGCCGGCCGCACGCAGAAGTGCGCGAAGGGTGACGGCTGGGGAGCAGGTACACGTCCTTTGCGTGAGACGATGGTGATAATCAGGTGAAATGCTCCACCACTCCTACTTTCGCCACCATATCGCGGCATACGTCGAGGTTCCCGGAAGGGTGAGCTCGTTCCCCTGTTTGATGAGGTGTTCACGGAAGTAGCCGCGGAGAACCTCCCGCTGTTGCAGGGTATCCGCGCTCATCCGGGGAGCGAAGTGGTCGACTGCATCCTCCACAGTCGCAAAAACGACCGTGTCTCGCATCGGGCGCATCAGGACGTTTGCATAGATCCCCATGCCGTAGAGGACGTTGAAGAGGCAGTCTGCCTTTGGCCTCGGGTGATACGGTTCTCCATGCAGGTCCTCCCAGAGCGCAAGATATAATCGCTCCCAGAGCGGTTCATCGGCAAACCAATAGAGATGGACCGACCCCCCCTCAGAAACGACAGCATCCATCGCGGCGAGGGCTGACCCGATATCAGGCATGACAAGCGAGAACGAGGCGACCACCCGGTCGTAGGGTGGCTCGAGGTCCCGGTCTGGATCGATATCCTCCCAGGGGCCGCGGACGGTGGTGATCGCGGTGACTCCCTCCCGCTCAGCCGCCGCCCGGAGTTCGGCGAGCATCCCCTCTGCAGGGTCGATCGCCGTCACCGTGGCGCCGGCCCGGGCAAGCGGCAGAGCGAGGGTCCCGGGCCCGGATCCTATATCCAGCACCCGGTCGCCAGGAACGACGACGAGGTCCTGCAGGGTCTCTGCGACCCGGCGGGCATGATCGGATTCCAACCTGGCAGCGTACCGCCGGGCCTGCTCCCGGTCACCCCAGAGGTCAGCCCCCTCCCGGAAGTTCCGGGTCGACCGATTCAGGGCAAGCCTCCTCTTCCAGATTTCATTCCAGTCCACAGCCATATCATCTTTCATCTGCCTTCTGGTCACCCTGAGAGCGTAAGTAGGTATCCATACGCTCCCGATACGTGACCTGCAGCCCGGGAGGACCCCAACCATTATATACGCGGCCGGAGACTGGAATACCTGTGGTGAATAATGTGACTGGCGAATCGATGCTCCAGATAACCGTAGATCAACTTGCAAGAACACTCTGCGCGAGCTCCGTCCTCGGTGATCCGGTTGAGGCCGGCGACCGGATAATCATCCCGGTAGCCGAGTTCGGGTTCGGGTTCGGTGGAGCTGAGGGATCCGGAGGAGCGAAAGAAGGCAAACCGAGCGGCGGATCCGGAACCGGCGGCGGAGGCGGCATATCGGCTGTCGCCCTGATCCTTATCACCAAGGGCGTGCCAGGCCCCGAGGGCGTCCAGGTTGTATCACTCAAGAAGAAGAGCGAGATCGCTGAGGTGATCACGACGCTCGGGGAGACTGTCGGCCCGCACGTATCAAAAGCGATCGAGAAGGGGAGCGAAGTGGTGATGCGCCGCAAAGGCGGGGCACCGGAGGTCGGAAAAGAGATCCCGGTCAGCGGTGAGGAAGAGGTATAAGATCCTCATAACCTCTTTTCTATGGCCGCGACCCTTCTCTTCTTTATCCTGCTCCTCATCGTCGCTATCATCCTCTCTATCCTGCTTGCCCTCTACCTGGTCCCGGTGGCTGTCGAGACGGTCGCCGGGTGCACACAGGAGAGCGCCGCGGCGACGGTAACCGTAGCCTGGGGCATCCTGGGGGCGCGGGTCAGGGTCGCTGACGGTCTCCGGGTGCTTGAGTTCCTCCTCGCCGACCACCCGGTCATGACCCGGGACCTCGTGAGGAGAGCCGCCGCTCCGCCGGAGGAGGAGAAGAAAGATGAGCGGAGGCCGCCCCTCCCGGTGAAGGAATACCTCAGCGCCGTCGTTGACCTCTGGCCCCATCTCCGGGAGGTCTTCACCGCTACATTCCGGTCGCTCTACCTGGAGACACTCCGCGGGGACGTCACCCTCGGCCTTGAGAGTCCTGCTGATACCGGCGTCATCTACGGTTACTGCACCGCTCTCCGCTATGCCCTCTGGCCAGCGGAGGCGGTCGATTTTGTGATGACCCCTGTTTTCGACCATGAGGTCTTTGAGGGGACCCTCACGCTCAGGATGCAGGTCCGTCGTCCGCTCCTGGTTGTCATCCCGGTCGCACGAGCCCTTCTGCAGAAACCGGTCAGGCAGCGGCTCCGCCAGGTATCGGGGAGGGGTGCTCCGGGTGTGTGAAGAGAAGGGGGGCGGCGACCTCGTCATCGGCGGTGCACGCCGGATCGGGAACCGCTGCATCATCCCGGTCATCAAGAGGCTTACGCTCTCCCGGGGAGGAGCCGCCCTGGTTAGCCTGACGCCGGTTGCGCTGCTGTTTGCCGAAGGAGAGGACGAGTATATCGCGCTCCTCCCGGGAGCACCTCCTACAGTCAGGGACGCGATCGGCACCCTCCGTGACGATATCGAGCGGGAAAAAGAGAAGTGTACGCGGTAAGGCCGTCACTCGTGACGAAGCGCCTGGATCGGGTTTAAGTGCGCCGCCTTCCAGGCCGGGTAGAGGCCAGAGGCCACGCTCGTAATGATGCCAAACGCCATCCCGAAGACGATATAGAGGAGGCTCGTCGGGTTGAAGAGGTACTCCGGGCTCCCGACAAGGACCGCTGTCATCAGGTACCCAGTACAGAAACTGAGCACTCCGCCGATGATGGCACCCGCAATCCCGATGATCATCGCTTCGTAGATGAACATCCGCATCACCTCGCTCCTGCGGGTGCCGATGCTCCGCAGGACACCGATCTCCTTGATCCGCTCAGTGACCGACATCATCATGACGTTCAGGATCGAGACCCCGGCGACAATGAGCGATATCGCGCCGATGCCCATCAGAAAGACCGTGATCGAGTCTGCGGCCGCAAAGACACTCTCGAGGATCACTTTCGTGTCCATGACGTTGACGACATCCTCCCGCCGGTTCATCTTCTCCTCGATCGCCTTTTTGACCCTGTCGAGGTCATTGATATCCCGGACCTTCACGATGACCTGGTCGTACTCGTCCTCGTCGTAGTGATTCGAGTACCACCGGTAGGGCACGACGATAGCATAGTCGGGGTTGATGTCAAACCCCATCCCTCGCTCCTTGAGCACGCCTGTCACCCGCAGGGTCTCGTCCCCTATCTGGACCCGGGCGCCGAGTTTGAGCCCGGTCTTCTTGCTGTTCGCGGCGAGTTTACTCCCGATCATGCATCCGGCGCCTGTCTCTCTCGGGTAGGTCCCTGCCTCCTTTTCGAGCAGGAAGGGGATATCCCCGGCAGGTATCGCGTAGATCATGGCGCCGCTCTTTGTCTCGCCCACAGTTATCGTGTCAAAGGTGCTTGCAAACGGTATGACACGGTTGGAACCGGCAGCCCGGGCGATGTCGTTAACCTGCCGTTCGGTGAATGCGGTGGTGCCCGAGCTCATCGCCGGGGAGACGATGATGGTATCGCCCACGTCAGTGATCATATCGTTGAACATGAGACCGATGCTGTTGCCGAGGATGCCCATCGAGGCGATCGCGACGACGCCGATGACGATCCCGATGACTGCAAGGGAAGACCTGAGCCAGTGGCGGCTGACGTTCCGGCGGGCGAGGTCGAAGAAGGTCATACCAGCCTCCCATCCACGATCCTGATCGTCCGGTCAGCATACTCTGTCATCCTGGGATCGTGGGTGACCACGACGACGGTCTTGTCCTCTTCGTGGTTCATCCGGGCGATGAGGTCCATGATCGCGGTCCCGGTCTTTGTGTCCAGATTTCCGGTCGGTTCGTCGCAGAGGAGGAAGTCTGGATCGTTTGCGAGCGCCCGGGCGATCGCTACCCGCTGCTGCTGCCCGCCCGAGAGTTCGCTTGGTTTGTGGGTGAAATGTGTCTCTGTGATACCCACCGCCCGCAGAACCTCCTCTGCACGCTCCCGGGACCCGGATCTCCCGCCTTTCAGGATGAGCGGGTACTCAACGTTCTCGACCACCGATAGGAGCGGGATGAGGTTGAACTGCTGGAAGACAAACCCGATGTGATCACGCCGCATGAGGGTCAGTTCGTCATCGCTCATTCTGCTGATCTGCCTCCCGGCGATGGTGACTTCGCCTGAGGTCGGAACGTCGAGCGAGCCCATGATGTTCAGGAGCGTCGATTTCCCGGATCCCGACGGTCCCATGACCAGGACGAACTCACCCTTCTCGATGGCAAGATCAATCCCGGCGAGCGCCACAACGTCGCCGGCCGGGAGAGGGTAGACCTTGGTGACGTTATCAAACCTGATGACCGGCATTATTGTTACGTCCGTCTCCAGGAGTAGTATATGGCCCCGGCGACGCTGATGGTGATGATGACCGCGATGATCACGCCCATTACCGGGATGCCGCCGTCGCGCTCTGTGGTGGCCACCGCCGCGCCCCCGATCTCGACTATCGTGGTCATCGTGTAGCGGTTCCCGTCGTCGTCCCGGTACTCGACGACGATCGGGATCTCGGTTGTATTTACATCGATCCGAAACGTCACCTCAAACGGTGCGGCATCATCGGGATCAAGGGTGCCCACCACGTAGACCCTGAAGGGATCGGTGGGGATTGCGGGTGCATCAGGAGTGATGAGCACCGAGCGTGCGGGCTCAAGACCGGCGTTCGTGACGTCGCCCACGATCCGGTACCGCCCCCCCTCTGGCATGACCTCGACGTTGGTGACGAACAGATCCGCCTGCCGCTTGTCCTCGCCGAAGGTGACCGGCAGGGTGAGGTCGGTGGTGTGGGTGTTGATACCGTTGCGCCAGACCACCTGGAAGGTGACGTCAGTCTCGGTTGCCGGGGTCAGGTTGAAGACGGCGGTGCCTGATCCGTCTGCGGCGAGAGCGCCGATGAACGCGCCGGTCGGGGTGACGGTAAACCCTGTTCCCTGCGGGATCACCTGGACGCCGGATACGTCGTTCGGGCGGGGGTTACCGATCCGGACGGTGATGTCGGCTGTTCTTCCTTCGGAGAAGGTGTCAGGTTTCCCGACGATCGATGCGGCGAGGGGGGTGTCTTCGACCTGGACCGGGATCGGATAGCGGAGGTTGCCGCCGTCCTGGATGTCGAGGACGAAGACGGGGTAGAACGTCCCCTCGCCGCCGTCTGCCCGGACGGTGAAGGTGAAGGTCTTTGTTGTGCCGGAGCCGATATCCCCGACCGCGGGGTAGGAGTCACTCAGGGCCACGACTCCGCTGCCGTAGAGCCGGGCGCTCCGGATGGAGACGCTATCAGCACCGTTGTTCTTTATCTCTACTGTGAGCATCCCGGTGTCACCTTTCATGAGGACTGAAGGATCGACCGTGAAGGAGGTCACCGCGATGTCTGCAGGCCCTGCAGAGGCCGGCACGGCGACTGCGGCGATGATACATATGAGTGATATGATGACGAGGCGGAGTGGTTGCATATCAGATCCATCCGGCGAGTGTGATGAGGGTATAGATCTGGTAGGCAAGATAGAGCCCCACCGGTATCCCGACGGTGAGGACCGCGTCCCGCGTGGAGAGGTTGCGCGCGTATTTCAAGCCGAATATCCAGATGTTTGCGCTCCAGAGGATGAAGAGGATGCCCAGGAGCCCGGCGATCTGCGTCAGGGGGTCAGCCACAATCAAGGCTGTCAGGCTCTCGAGGGCCTCCGTGATCTGCTCAGGGTTTGTTATCGAGGGGATTGTCAGGTTCGATATGACCTGGTAGGAGAAGACGGCCCCGATGATGCCCCCGAAGACCTGGGGCAGAAGACCGTAGCCCGTAACCTCCAGCGTCCGCTTGAGCGATCCTTCGCCCTTGAAGAGCATCGAGAGGAGGTGGAAGATGATGCCGACGGCGAACCAGGTCAGATAGGCCGTGATGATAGCGGTGGCCGCCGCGGCAACGGCCACCATTAGTTTCATCATCACCCCGGGGGTCTGCGCCTCAGCGGGCAGCAGGGCGATGATCATGTTTACCGCCAGTGCGGCTGAGACCGCACTAATAAGCCCGTAGACGAGCGTGATCAGCATCGGTATCTTCAGGCCTGGCTCGTCCTTCATACGTTCCTTAAAGAAACGCCCCGGGTTAACCAGCACCTGGACAAATTCAGTATTCATGGCGATCGTGCTCGCATACCCGTGGCAGACGAGAGGGGATAAACTTTTTTGTGGACAGGTGCCAGAACAACGGGGCTTTGTCCAAAAATGATTGGCGCATTCGGTGCGATTTTCTTCTGGCGGATGAAGACGGCCTATCGGATGCAGGAGGGATATGCCCGGGTTCTGGTTCTTCTTCCTCGTCTCGCTCATCCGGGCATATCAGTCAACTACCTCCGTCGAGAGAAGGAGGCATGATGCCATGAAGGGTACCATGCTCTTTACAGGCCTTGCGATTCAACTTCTCCTCCGCTCCGGGGGAGAGACCGCAAATAAGCTCGTTGACGAAAGCCCATGTAGGCGATGTCGCTACACTCGCGTGTCGTTTGCGCAATCATGTGTAACCGTGACTGCTCCCCCGATTGAAATCGGAGGCATCTTGGGATGTTACCCCTGAGATTGCAGTCCCAATCTCATAATATTGATCGCCGCATTCTGGTCGCGGTCCATCGCGAGCCCACAATGTGGACAGGTATGGACTCGATCAGAGAGGGTCTTTTTGACGATCATACCACATCGGGAACACATCTGCGACGTATTCCTGGGGTTCACCAGGATCACACGAGAACCAGCCTCTTCCGCTTTGTTCTCCGTGATCGTGATGAACAGATTCCAGGCAACATCCGCGATGCTTTTTGCCAGACAATGGTTTTTCTGCATATTTTTGATATTCAGATCCTCGAATACAATCGTACCGTATTGGTCCACCATCCGGCGGGAAGTTTGGTGAGCAAAATCGAGCCGTCTGTTGGCGATCCGTTCATGGACGTGCGCGACGATCTTCCGAGCCTTCTTCCGTTCAGGGGTGCCCTTCTCTGCTTTCGAGAGTTTTCTCTGTGCCTTCGCAAGGGCTTTCTCGTCGGTACGGAAGAATCGGGGATTCTCGATCTTCTCCCCGGTTGAGAGGGTGGCGAAGGACTCCAGACCGACATCGATCCCGACCACGGTATCTTTCTGTGGCGCAGGTGTTGGATCATACTCGACCGAGAAACAGGCATACCACTTCTCGGTTGCTGTGCGTCGGATCGTGAGAGTCTTAATGTTACCTTCAATCGGACGGTGGAGGATGATCTTCACATCCCCTATCTTCGAGAGGTGAAGGCGGTCTCCATCGAGTTTGAACCCTGACTGAGGGTACGTGAAACTATCGTATCGTCCCTTCCCTTTGAATCGAGGATATCCAGGATTTCCCCCTGCCTTCACCCGCCGGAAAAAAGATTTGAACGCAAGGTCTACGCGCATTTGAACGTTCTGGAGAACCTGAGAATAAACTCTATTCAGTTCGGGCCGTTCCTTCTTCCATTGGGTCAGGATCTTGTTGGTCTCGTAGAGAGAGATGGAATGCTGTTCCTGTTCCCAGGCATTCTTTCGCAATGCAAGAGTATCGTTATAGACCCACCGACAGATCTCAAGCGTCTGCTCAAGCAGAGTTACTTGAGACTTTGAGGGATAGAGTCGATACCGATATGTCTTACGCATTATAGTATTATACGTCGAGATGCATAATAAATGTTTTCGATGGACGGCATTCATCCCCCCACTAAAGTAGGGGCCTTCTGCCTGTTTTCTTCGTAATCCACAGGAAAGATACTCTCCTGCTTCGTGCTTTCCGTAGCGCAACCATATCTCACGAAACGCATCCGATATATCTCCCTGCTTGCGTCGTGAAAGTCTCTGGGGACACGCCGAAGGGCGGGTCCTCTCAATTCAAGGCAAGGGGGTCCCTCGGCCCATGATCCTGAATGACGAGTGTCTGACCGTCTGGCTCACCAGCTGCCGGGATCCGGCCTCCGGCTAAATGTGCCCGAGTTCTCTCAGGCTCACGTAGCTCTTTTTTGTGACGATGATGTGGTCAAGCACCCTGATACCAAGGATCGATCCGGCCTCAACGAGCTGCCGGGTGATGCTGATATCCTGGGAGGAGGGTTCCAGGGTTCCCGAGGGGTGGTTGTGGACCAGGATGACCGATGCGGCGCGATCGGTGATCGCCTCGGCGAAGACCTCTCTTGGGTGGACGAGGCTCTGGTTCAGGATCCCGACGGTGACGATCCGGCGCTCGATCACCTCTCCGGCACCGTTGAGGGTGATACAGAGGAAATACTCCTGTTTCTTGTCCCGCCACTCGCTGACCAGCGGGAGCACATCCTCGGGGCAGGTGATCCGGCTCCCCGCGACGCCATCATCTGCCAGGTAGCGCCGGCCGAGTTCGAAGCAGGCCATGATCTCGCAGGCCTTCGCTGTTCCAACCCCATCTATCGCAAGGAGTTCTTTGTACGACGGGTTGCCGCCGGTATCTTTCAGGTAGCGTGCGACTTCACCGGCGATCTGCGAGACGTCCCGCCCCCTCACGCCCCGCCCGAGGAGGAGGGCGACCAGTTCGACATTCGTGAGGGCTTCCGCTCCGCGTGATGCCAGTTTCTCGCGCGGACGATCATGGTTTGGGAGGTCACGCATTCTCTTCATGCATATCCGGCCTGAACTTTTGTTCCTATTCTCGGGTTCGACCCTGGAATATGTATACGTTGTCAAACAACCAGAACGCAGGGGCGATATCTCAACCAGGGGTGTTGCAGGCGACGATTTTTACCATTGCCTCTTGAATTCTCCTGGATTCTATCAAAATCCTTTTATTAAGGGACTGCTGAAGCGCTACGAGGAGGCTGTGCGGTCTCTCGATCGGGCGCCTGCTATTGCCGGGACAAGAGTTACTACGCTTCTGGAAACTACGGCGAGGTAGTCACCTGCTACATCCGGGCGCTCGAGGCCGACCCTGCAAGGGCGGTCTGGAGCATGAAGGGAAACGCCCTCGTGTTCATCACGGAGGAGTGCTGTAAGGGGGCGCCCAACTGCTACGATCAGGCGCTCGCCGCGAGCCCCGACGATTCCAGCGCGCTCAACGGCAGGGCAATGGCGCTCGTCTATCTCAACCGCTCCGTTGAGGTGGTTAAGTACTACGAGAGGCTGCAGCGGTGAGGAGGGGTTTCCACACTACTGCCCGGAGGTGGGGGCCGTCTCCGGCAGACTCTCGATCCGGGATGCTTTTGCCAGCTGGTCTTCGGCGAACAGGGTCACGCACGGTTGCTCACACCCCCGGCATGCCCCCCCCGTGGCTCCCCCTCCCGAGCGGTGATCTGTTGTTTGGTTCATAGTGGGTTCAGGGTAGTTGCATACACTCAGATAATATACCATTTCGTCCCGCGGGAACGTGACCAGTCGCAGGGGGTGCAGACGGCCGTCGCTGTACGCAAAGGTCTGGATATACTCGCTATCGAACACGATGTTGGCACCGTTCCGGAGATATGCGGATGTGATCCCCATCCTCCCGGGTTGTGGTCCGGAAGCAGGTGTTCAGTGCCTCGAAGACCCCGGAGGGGTGCGGCCCCGAACCGGACGATTCCGCCCTCCTCTCCTGCCGGAGGACGACCCGGTCGGTCCCGGTGAGCGCTGCGTCGTACCATACCGTTTTCTCGCGCCGCACCCCTGAAAAGAGGATGTGCAGCGAATCGACATCCCCGCCGGCGTCCGTGTGGATATCGAATGTCTCCAGCCGTACCGTCTCGTACCGGAGGTCCGCGGCCTTGAGGATCTCTTCCCATACCCCGGTTACCGGCCCCTCCTCGATCTGCAGCGGATGGGCAACCGGAACGCTGATCACTCCCGTGCAGCCCGAAGTGATCGTCACGATCCCGAGGTCAAGCGCGAGCAGGGTTAGATTGCTTCCTCTCATTGTTCCACCACTTCCCTGGTTCCCGCCGACGCCAGCGTCGCCCCGGAAATGACCGCCAGGAGCGCCGCGAGTTTGATTTCAACCTATTTTATCATCATATCAGCACCCCACGAGAATGAGGGAGAGGAGATCAGTACAACCCCTTCCCGAGCTCGGGGACCGCCGGGACGTACTGGAAGAAGGTCCCAGTCTCGTTCTCCCCTTCCACGGTGCCGCGGATGGAGTAGGTCGGCTTGAGGTAAGGCTGCTCGGTGCCGGGCGGGGTCGCATAGTAGCAGAGCTTGATCTCGTCGACGATCGCCCTCTTCGGTGAACTCACCGCGGTGACGACCCCGATCTGTTTGAGTTCCTCAATCGCTTCCCCGGGAGAGAGGATCGGGAACTCCTTGTAGGGTTCGGCGTCACGCCAGCGTTTGGTGACTTTAAGGATGTCGCCGCCCCCGCCGATGATGACCCGGATCCCGCTTCCGGCCACGGGAAGGCCGCTCAGGGTGTCGGAGAAGAGGACATCACGATCTTCGTACGTAATAATAGGCGCATCTCCCGAATGGTTCGAAAAGATCCTCTGACCACCTTGAGACACGCTTGAAAAGACTGTCCCTTCGGGCATGAGATCGTGGGAGGTGAGGAACGTCTCAGCGATCTTCCGGCACTCTTCGTCGGTCGGGAGGTTTTCAGGGCGATCTCTTGTGTCATATCCTTTCCACCTCTCGTCCCACGTATAGGTCATATATCCGGATTCTTTCTCGATCTCCAACGTATACAGATCTTTTTCGACGACATAACACTTGATCCTTCCCCCGCTTTCCTCAGCCGGCCCGGACATACCAAACTTCTCCGCTATCTTCAGGGCATCGTCCTTCGATACGGTGGAATTGACTGTCTTATAAACCATGGCCTGCCCGGGATACTTGGGGAGAGCAGTACCGAGAGCGATCTCGGAGACACTCTGCATGCCGTACGGTCCGACAATCTCGATACCTCTGTTTGTGCCTTCATTCTCCTGCGGATATTCCGCCGGTATCAGTGCTGTCCCGATAGCGATCAGCAGAAGGACGGCCAATCCAATTACAATCTGGTGCTTCGTCATGTTAACTACTCCTGCTTGCATTGATTTGTCTCATACTGGAAATCCAGCGGATCACCGGGCGGATTGATCGACGACCCATACCCATAAATATGGTCATCGAGGCAGTCAGGCGTGCTCAGGTCTCCGTCGACGTCGGCGGCGAGAATCGCCGACTTCAGGCTGCCGTCGTTCGGGACGACATATCTATCGGTTGCCATAAACCACGCCTTTTTGATTGTTTCACCATTCATCAATTTTTGCGCAAAATACCACCCCATATCCGGGTGAGCGCCCCCGATGGTGTCGAAGCCACATATCGAGTGGAGCCCCTCGAAGGCCGGTCCCCAGTACTCCTTACATGTTGATTCATTCAGGACGTTGCATGAGGCAAGAACAATCCAGTCGGTCTTCGTGTTGCCCTAGCGCGCCTCGTTGTAGTTCAGCTCGTAGTCGTCGGCGGCAGTCCCGAAGACGAACCCGCCCTCCCATCCGTGGCCGGTAAAGAAGGCCAGGTGCGTGTTGTCGATGTAGTCCGAATCAACCCCGCCGAAGGCAGGGTCCTTCCAGTGCCGTTCCATCGCGGCGTCATTACCGTTGATAAACAGCCCGTTCCATGAATTCGACCAGGAAAGCGTCTCATAGAAGCCCTCAGCCTCTTCTTGGGCACTGGGGAGAGGGGTCTGGGTGCCGTGATAGTCGCCCACCCATTCGGCGCAGAAGGAATACGTCCGGTAGTACGAGCGGATCAGGTCTCCCTCTCCCGTCATGTACACCCAGTATGCCTTTCCCGGGAACATCAGGCGCTGGTCGCTGTAGCTGCCTGTCCCGCCATTGACCATACTGACCTCGTAATCCTGCGCTCCCGCATCATAGCCGATTGCCGTTGCCCATGCGCCTCCGAGGGAAATGAGCGTGTCCCGTGCACTTTCCTGGCTCAAACCATAGAAGCCGACAGCGTTCCAGCCGGAATAGAGGTGTTTTGTCGCTGACGTCTGCTCCTCTACGGGCTTGAAGTAGAGCGGGATCTGGTACGACTCATTTGCATAGACCCATATCCCCTCGAGCGGCCTGAACTCCTCCTGCGGGCCTATTAACTCCCAATCGCCGCTCGAACCGTTATACCAGAAAACGGAGTGGCCGGCCGTGTCCACCTCGTCGAAGACCGCTATCGTGTCATGCCCGTCGGCGAGCCAGAGCGGCGTCGAGACGAGGTTCCATCCTTCGTACAGGATCAGCGTGCTCGATGACGGATCGAAGGCGGTTTCCGGATACAACCCGCCCCCATCCCGGTGGATAAGGGGGGACCAGGTCCTCCACGGCGATGGGGCCGGTGGATGTCATAACTATCGCCGTACCCTCTCCGTCCGGAGCGGCGGCGCCAGGGCTGGATCCCTCATCAGTCCGGAATGCAGGGATGCCTGCCTCCTGTTGCCTGCCTCCTGTTGCTCGCCCAGTACGGGTGCAACCGCGATACCGGCGACGAGCAGCACGATGAGCGCTCGCATCAGGTATCCGGAAATGTCTGCGTTTCGCATCGTTACCTCCTTTCGTTCCGTGAACGGAGGCACGAAGAAAGAGTTATCTACCCGGATTACCCGCGCTCTCATGCCTTCGGGCTGCAGGGGGGTTCCTCATTCGCGGTGATCGACCCCCCTGTGACAATGGGAGACTCTGACGGTCCCCTATATAGCATTTCTGTCGCAATCCTCTACACGTCCGGGTACCGGGACCGATTCTGAACCTTCGCCATCGACTGATAGCGGAACGGTTCACCGTGAAGGCTTCTCGAATCGGGATTTGAAAGAAAAGGGAGGGGCGTTCAGACCCGCGCGATCCGCCCGACCGCTTCTTCGAGGTTCTCCATCGAGGTCGCGTAGGAGACCCGGAGCCAGCCAGGGGTGCCAAACGCCGTCCCCGGCGTGACCGCAACGTGGGCGTCGTGGAGCCATGAACGCGCGATCGCCATATCGTCGCCCCCGACATTGACGTAGGCGTAGAAGGCGCCATCCGCCGGCGCGGTTGCGTAGCCGAGGTCGTGAAACGCCGGGATGATGTAGTCGCGTCGACGCTCGAACTCACGCCGCATTGATTCAACGCAGTCCTGGCTGCCCCGGAGCGCGGCGACCGCGCCGAACATCGCAAACGTTGTCGGGTGCGATATCGTGTGCTGCTGCACCTTCTCCATCTGCCTGATGACCGCCCGCGGGGCGACCGCGTAGCCGATCCGCCATCCGGTCATCGCGTAGGCCTTCGAGAATCCGTTGACCGTGATCGTTCGCTCCGCCATACCAGGGAGAGAGGCGAGAGATACCGGCTTCTTTCCATAGACCAGCTTCTCGTAGATCTCGTCCGAGAGCGCGAAGAGGTCGTGATCCTGGCAGATGTCGGCGATCAACCCGAGCGAGTCCGCGTCCAGCACCGCGCCGGAGGGGTTCGAGGGAGAGTTGACCACGATCATCCGCGTCCGGGGTCCGACTGCCGATAGAAGGGTGTCGTCGACCTGGAAGGTCGCAGGGTCAAGCGCGTGGTGCCGGACCTTCGCACCCGCGATCCGGGCGCAGGGCTCGTAGGATACCCAGGAAGGGTCCAGGAGGAGGACCTCGTCCTCGGGATTCAGCACCGCTTCCATCGCCTCGTAGATGGCGTTCTTCGCACCGCAGGTGACGATCACCTCATCCTGCAGTACGGGAAAACCGTTCTCCCGGGTGATTTTCTCCGCGATCGCAGCCGTCAGTTCCGGGATCCCGGCGCTTGGGGCGTAGTGGGTCTCCCCCCGGCGGAGGGCATTGATGCAGGCATCCTTAATATGCTCTGGCGTATCAAAATCAGGCTCGCCGATGGAGAGGCTGATGACATCGATCCCCTCCTTTGCCATCCGTTTAGCCGCGTTCGAGATCTCGATGGTTGCGGAGGGAGCAATGCCCGCAACCTTCTCTGATAGGCCGATCATCCCAATCGCTGGACCATCTTCACTGCCGATTCAACGGCACGCTTGGCGTAGTCGATACGCTCGGTCGCCTCCATCCTGGTCATCCCCGGCCCTGAGATACCGAGAGCGACGGGCTTGTCGTACTCAAGCGAGAGGTCGATGATCTTCCTCGCGGCATGCTGGACAACGATCTCGTCGTGCTGGGTGGCGCCCTCGATGACACAGCCGATGGTGACGACCGCATCGACGTCCCCGTCCTTGAGCATCTTCTTGATCGCAAGCGGCATATCGTAGGCACCGGGGACGTAGACCGTCTCGGTCACCTCAGCCCCCAGGAAGTCTGCATGTTCCCGGGCCTCGATCTCCATCATATAGGTAATGTCACGGTTGAACTCCGCGACGACAAATCCAAGTTTTATCGTCATTCCGATCAATCCTTGTGGTACTATTCGCACCGGATATCAGATAATTCTCTCTTTTTCTTATCAGGGACGTGCAGGCCCGACATCCTCGAATCCCTGTCGCTGACCCGTTCCCGCGAGCCGCTCGAGTTCCTTCGGGTAGAACGCAAGCCTGACGGCGTTCGCGGCGTGTTCCCGGGTGCGCTGCTCCATCAGCCAGGCGAGCTCCTTCGCATCCTTCGCCTCATCCTCGTGGACAAAGACCTCGATGATGTGCTTGTTGGTCAGGAGTTGACAGAGGATGAGACCCTGGGAAGCCTCGTGGGCGCAGACCTTGTCCTTCTCCGCCCCTCCAGGCATCCCGAGTGCCATAACAAGGTCACACCCTCGTTCCTCGATCAGTTTCTTGCACGCCACCGGGAGGTCCTTGATGCCGGGGACGACGTAGCGCTCGATCCCCACACTTACATGCTTACGGATCTCGTCGATGGCGATCCTGCCCATATCCACCCGGGCAAACGTCGTGTCTGCGATCCCGATCTTCATCCGAGCAGCACCTCAGCCGCCGCCTCGACACCCTCGCCGGCCGCAAACCCGGACTTCCGGAGGGCGTACTGGACGGCTGCGGTAGTGGCGAGGATCTCCTGCGCTCCGACACCGCCCATGGTACCGATCCGGAAGATCTTGCCCTTCAGGTGATCCTGACCTCCGGCGATCTCGATCCCGAACTTCTTGACCGTCCCCCGGAGGGCCTGGTCGGTGACCCCGTCCGGGATCCTCATGGCGGTGGCGGTGTTTGAGTAGGCGTGGTGTTCATCGAGCTTCGGGAAGAGGTCGACGCCCCATCCTTTCGCCGCGGCGCGGATGGCCTCCGCCATCCGGCGGTGGCGGGCGATCCGGGCCGGGACGCCCTCTTCCTCGATCATCTTGCACGCCTCATGCAACGCGAGGAAGAGCGGGACCGCCGGGGTGTAGGGTGTCTCCATCGGGTTTTTGCTCCCGCTCTTGCGATAGGCAGCCATATCCTGGTAGAAGGGGCGCCTCTCCGATATCCGGTCCCAGGCGCGCTCGCTCACCGCGATCGCGGCAAGACCCGCCGGGGCGGCGAGACATTTCTGCGATCCAACGACGGCGATGTCCACGCCCCATCTGTCCATCTGGACGTCGTCGCCGCCGATAGAGGTGACGCCGTCCATGATGAAGAGCGCGTCGTGCTTCCGGGCGAGTTTCCCGACCTCGGGTGCGGGGTTCTTGATCCCGGCGCTCGTCTCGTTGTGAACCATCGTGACAACCTCTGCCCCGGCCTCGAGTTCTCGCTCAAGCCCCTCAAGGTCGAGCGGGGTTCCCCACTCTGACTCGAGGACGGTGACACTGTTTGTGTGGCACTGCCCAATCTTTGCAAAACGGTCGCCGAACTTGCCATTTACAAGCGAGACGATCGATCGGTCCCGCGCGAAGTTCGCGACTCCGGCCTCCATCGCGGCTGTTCCGGAGCCGCTGATGATGTAGAGTTCGTTTGTGGTGCCAAAGAGGGTCTTTAGTATCCGAACACAGTCCGCATACGCGGCCCCGAACTCAGGACCGCGGTGGTTGATGGCCTGCCGCGTCATTGCGGCGCGTACCCGCTGCGGGACGGGTACCGGCCCGGGGATCATCAGAAGTGGTTCGTGTTCCATTGTTAGATCAGTCCTTGTCGTCTCGTCGAGGACAGACGCTGTTACCGCAAAAGTTGTTGGATGTGGATTCATATCAACCTCTCCACCGTGTGATAATCGGCAGAGAGATGTGGGGGCGGGGGCATACCGAAGGGAGGTATGGTTGATGTCGCGGTGATCTGCGGTTCCGCTTCGGATGAGCCCGTTGCGGAGAAGGTGTTTGCGGTCTTAGGGGAACACGGCGTATCCTACGATTACCGGGTTATCTCGGCGCACCGTGACCCGGAGAGGCTGGACGAGTATGTGAAGGGGAGTGACGCCCGCGTCTTTATCGCGATCGCAGGGCTCTCGGCGGCCCTCCCGGGGGTGGTCGCCTCAAAGACGGATCGGCCGGTGATCGGTGTTCCCGTGAGCGGGAAGCTGATGGGGCTTGACGCTCTCCTCTCGATCGTCCAGATGCCAAAAGGCGTCCCGGTGGCCTGCGTCGGGGTGGATAACGGCGAGAACGCCGCCCTGCTCGCGGTCAGGATCCTGGGTGTGGGACGGACCTGACGCAACTTTTTTGCTCCTGGCCGGGAAGGGAGGAGCATGACCACAGGACCGACCGCTATCGATGTCAGGGACCTCACAAAGCGGTTCGGCGATACCGTGGCGGTCGATCGCATCTCCTTTGACGTCCGGAGCGGGGAGATATTCGGCTTCCTGGGACCAAACGGCGCAGGAAAGACGACAACCGTGCGGATGCTCACCGGGGTTGTCAGGCCAGACGCAGGAACGGTCCGCGTTATGGGTTACGACATCGTGTGTGACCCCGTGCCGGCAAAGCAGCAGATGGGAGTGGTCCCCGAGACCGCCAACGCCTATCTCGACCTCACGGGCCGGCAGAACATGCTCCTTGCAGCAGACCTCTATGGGGTTCCCCGCACCCGGGCGGAGGGGCGGATACAGGAGATGCTGGCCGAACTCGGTCTTTCGGATCGGCAGGACCATCGAGTGCATGGCTACTCCAAAGGGATGCGGCAACGACTGATTCTTGGTATGGCGCTCCTGCATGAACCCCCAATCCTCTTCCTCGACGAGCCCACCAGCGGCCTTGACGTGCAGAGCACCCGCATGATCATCGCCATGCTTCAGCGCCTCAACGAGGCGGGGACGACCATCTTCCTGACCACGCACAACATGGATGAGGCAAACCAGCTCTGCCATCGGGTCGGGATCATCAGGCGCGGGAGGATTGCGGCGATCGATACGCCAGAGCGGCTGAAGAAGACGATCGACCGGATATCTGTGATCCTCGTCGGTTTCGACCGCCGGGTGGAGACGGAGATGCTCGCCGCGCTTCCCGGGATCGACGGCGTTACGGGAACCGATGGCCGCTGCCGGGTCTCGGCCACGGATATCGATACCGCTATCTGGTCGATCGTCTCGTTCGCCCGCTCACAGGGGGCGCGGATCCTCTCCCTGGATACACCTGCGCCCACGCTCGACGAGGTCTTCCTCTCCATCACGGCGGGTGAGGGTTGATGCGATCCGGGGAGATCGCCGGGCAGTTGCGCCGCTCCGTCGTCATCGCGAAGAAGGATATCAGGATCTATTATGTCAAGGGGCCGGTCGTCATCTTCGGCCTCCTGATACCCTTCTTCCTCTTCCTGGCCTTCACCGTGGGAAATCGGTTCGCATCGCTCCCGTTCCTGGTGTCGGGTCTGCTTGCCATGACGCTCTTCTTCACGGCGACGGCGGTCACGCCGGTGATCTTCCCCTGGGAGGCCCAGGCACGGACGCTTGAGCGGCTGGCAGCCGCTCCGATCACCATTCCGGCGCTGGTCTTTGGCGATGTCCTCGCCTCGCTCGTCTTCGGTGTCGGGATCACGCTCGTCCCGGTCGGGATCGCCTTTGCTCTCGGCGTGGTCGTTGGCCACCCTGCCGTGCTCCTTGCTGGCATCCTCCTCGGCGCCGTCTGCTTCTCATCGCTCGGCACCCTCCTCTCAGTCCCGCCGGCAAACGCCCCGCAGAACATCATGATGCTTTCTTCGCTGATCAAGTTCCCGCTGGTCTTCATCTCTGGCATATTCATCCCGGTCGAGAGCCTGCCGGTCTGGGGAAGATTGATCGCCGTTCTCTCGCCTCTGACCTACTTCACCGATATCGCCCGCTACTCCGTCGGGGAAGTAAACGCATTCCCCATCGCTCTCGATATCATCGCCCTTGCAGGTTTTGCCTTCCTCTTCCTGCTCGTGGCTATGACGTTGCACGCACGGACGCTGCCGAAGAGGTTGTGAAAAACAGGGATTAGGGTCAAGACAGGGCTAATCGCCGCCATTTCACTGGCGGGATGCAGTCCGTACATCGATACCGTTATAAGCCGTTCTCGCCTCCAGGATGTTTATCACGATCACCCGGCAGCAAAATGGAGGAGGCTGGCTCCCGGAAACACATCACAGCAGTGCTCGTGATGGACCGGGATCAATATCCTGAGATCGGGGACGCATTGCCCCGGATGCCCTCCCCACTTCAGTGGGGGAGCAGTCACGGCTTCATCCGCTTTTCCGGGGCGCGGAGGATCTCCCTGACCATCTTTATGGCGCAGAGGTCGCCGCACATCGAGCAGGTCTCGATCTCCCCGTCCCGTTCGTGGATGCGCCTGGCCTCCCCCGGGAAGAGCGCTGCCTCGAACTGTTTCTCCCAGTTAAGCGCCTGGCGCGCCTCTGCCATCCGGATCTCGCGGTTTCTGGTGTTCCCGGCGGCCCGGGAGAGGCTCCCGATGTGTGCGGCGATCTTTGCCGCTCTTGTCCCCTCCACGATGTCGTGGAGATCGGGCAGCGCCAAGTGCTCGCTCGGGGAGACCATGCAGAGGAAGTCGGCGCCATGCATGCAGGCGATCGCGCCACCGATCGCCGCCACCACATGGTCATAGCCCGGCGCAACGTCGGTCACGAGCGGACCGAGCAGGTAGAGCGGGGCGCCGTCGGTCAGTTCTTTGATCATCCTGACGTTGTAGCCGACCTGGTCGGCCGGGATATGCCCCGGCCCCTCGATCATCCGCTGCACTCCGGCGGCGAGCGCCCGCTTCGCCAGGTGCCCGAGCGTCAGGTACTCGGTAGTCTTCGCGAGGCGAGCGGCGTCCACGAGCGCACCTGGGCGCATCCCGTCCCCGAGGCTCATGACCACGTCGTGCTCGGCGAGGATCTCGAGCAGGTAGTCATACTCGGCATAGAGTGGATTCTCTTCACCGGTCGCGGCCATCATCGCCACATGGAAGGCACCGCCCCGGCTGACGACGCCCATCATCCGGGGATCAGCCTGAAGCGATGCGAGAGCGTCGCGGTTCACCCCGCAGTGCAGGGTCAGGAAGTCCACGCCCTGCCGGCAGTGCTCCCGGATCACCGAGAAGAGCAGGTCGGCGTCGACGTCTGTCGCGCTTCCGGCCCGCCGGACCGCCTCGTAGACCGGGACCGTACCGACGGGTGCGTCGAGAGCGAGAATCCGGCGTCGGATACGGACGAGGTCGCCCCCGGTCGAGAGGTCCATCAGCGCGTCCGCCCCCTCGCGGAGGGCTGCCTTCGCCTTCTCGACCTCGAGGTCCTCATCGCACCGGACGCCTGACGTCCCAATATTCACGTTGACCCGCACCCTGCATCCTTCACCGATGGCGCAGAGCCTGTGGGATCTTCTGGGGTTTGCCGGGATGACGATCCGGCCGCGAGCAACGGCCCGTGCGGCATGGTGCGGGATGAGCCCTTCCTCCCGGGCGACCGCCTCCACATCAGGGGGGACCCCGCGCAGGCATGCAGAGATCAGGGTATGCATAAGAGACATTTGTCCGGAGGCCATATTAGTCTGCATGCCAGTTAGGTGGATCACGAGCGGCACGACCTACGCCAATTCGTTTGTTTACGGGAACGTTCTTGTGGACGCAGGCGTCCTCCCGATGGCCGTACAACCCTACGCAGGTGCGATCGAGACGATCGTTATCACCCATGCCCACTACGATCATATCGCCCATATCAAAGAGATTGCCCGGATCTGCGGTGATGCGTCCGTCTGCATCCACGAGGCGGACGCACCTGGCCTCGTCGACGATGCCAGAAGCCTGGCCGCCTTCTTCGGTGCCCGGTCGCCCGGGATCGTCCCCGACACCACCCTCCGGGACGGTGACCGGGTGGGGAGCCTCCGCGTGATCCACACGCCGGGGCACACCCCGGGTGGGATATGCCTCTACGACGCTGAGAGCCGGGTGCTCTTCTCGGGCGATACTGTCTTTTGCGGCGGGTCGTTTGGGCGCTATGACTTCCCGGGCGGGGACCGGGAGGCGCTCGCGGCATCCATCAACCGCCTGGCGAAGCTGGAGGTCGTTGGCCTCTACCCCGGGCACGGGGAGCCCGTCACCACGGGCGGCGGTAGGCATATCGCGGCCGCCCGGGAAGCGCTCAGATTCTATGGTTAAGGGGGTCTACGCCCTCGTCCTCGAGGGCCCCTGCCGGGAGGTCAGGATCGGCGCCCTGGGGGTGCGGGAGTTCGCTGCGGGCTGGCACATCTACGTCGGGTCGGCCCGGGGGAGCGGGGGTCTTGCCCGGGTGGGGCGCCACCTGCGGCTTGCCCTCCTCAAGGACCGTCCTCCCCGGTGGCACATCGACTATCTCCTCCTCGACCCGCATTTTGCGCCCGTCGCCGCCGTCACCGCCGCCACCGACCTTGATTGTGAGTGCGACCTTGCCCGCGCCATCGGCGGTGCGCATGTCCCCGGGTTTGGGTGCAGCGACTGCGCCTGTCCTTCACATCTCTTCTCCCGTCCTGCGTACCCGGTCCCCGAACTCCTCGATGCGTTCGTGAGGCTGGGCCTGGATGCCCACATCGCAACAATCAAGAATGAGGGGCGCGTGCAATAGACCATGAAAGTTCTTGGGATCTCCGGAAGTATGCGCAGGACTGGCAACACCGCGCTGCTGGTCACCACCATCCTCGACCGGGTGCGGGAGGCGGGCATCGAGACCGAGTACCTCTCGCTTGCCGGCATGGATATCAGGCCCTGCACCGGGTGTGAGGCCTGCAAGGAGGCTAAATGGTGCGTGACTGAGGATGACGACTGGGCAGCTGTGGCAGAGAAGATGATCAACTGCGAGGTACTGGTTCTCGGCGCCCCGACCTACTATTACGATATCAACGGCCAGACGAAGAACCTGATCGACCGAACCTACTCCCTCTACCATGACAGGAGGCTTGCGGGTCGCAAAGCGGTGGGTGTCGCTGTCTGTTCTGACCGGGGGTGTGAGCGGGCGCTTGAGACCATTGAGGGGTTCTTAAACTCCCATGAGTTCTCGTACCTTGGCTACGTCTGCGGGAAAGGCTATGCGCCTGGGGAGGTCCGCAGAGACGAGTGGGCGATGAAGCAGGCCCGGCAGGTAGCAAATAAGATCATCCGCTACCTCCAGCCTGATGACTGATGACCGGTGGGGCCCCATCCCCGGGGCCTCGGCACCGCAGGGTGCTGGAGTCCGCGTCTGTCACAAAAAAGGTGAGGTTATCGGCGGTTGCCAGAGACCCGGTGTCCTCTGGCCCTGCCGGGGCAGTGGTCAGAGCAGCAGTGATATTACAGCAAGCACGATGAAGATGATGACCAGCCACTTTGCGGTCGACATAGTGACTCCTGCAACACCCCGTGCTCCGAGTAAGGCAAAGACAATCGCCAGTACGAAGAAGAGGATCGCAAGACCCACAAGACCATTTACCATACTTTTCTCCCCCCTCCAAGCGCCGGTACAAGACCGGCTCTGAAGAGCGTTCAAGGATTCTTTGATATATATATTTTTCCATGGATAATAGGATCCGGCGTGCCTTGAAACTCTGGGGCCCGTGCACGGCCGGGCGATTGGGTTTCTGGCTCTCTTCCATCGCGTCCCGGGCCAGTTTTTGTGGGAGGGGGTCTCCCTCCCATCGGCGCTAACACTTAACCGTGAATGCGATTGCATTCCTGTTGATACCGGCGAGGCTCAAACTCCGGCGAACCCCTATCTCGGTTCTGGCGTTCGTCTCCCACCCACGATGAGGTGTCGAACCGCGATTCTTCTCCGTCTTACCAACATAGCAGTGAACCGTTGTCGGAATCGCGCCCGGGGAGGGAACCCGCCCCCATCCGGCTCCATTCTTCACGGGATATGCCTGCCTGCCGGAGGATGCGCACGAGCAGGTCGAGACTGATCTCTGACCTGTGTGGATCTCTGGGATGGTCAGAACGAGATCTCCTTTCGCCATGAATGGGTGTTTACCTCCCTGGTATGGTCCCCAAATTCCGGGGCCTTAAAGTTCTTCACAAACAGGTTTTCCATGAGAGGGGTCTCTCTGTGCTCCGGCACCCGTGTCCGCCCTGACGATCTCTCTCACTGTGCGGCCGGCGACCGGAGGTATCGGGAGGCCGCGCCGGAGCCGTATGATCAACCATTCGTCGATGACACCGGCAAGGTTTCTCCTGCACTCTTCCAGCGTCCTGCCGGTTGCAAAGACCCCGGGAAGTTCCGGAACCTCTCCGTAATACGGTTCAGCGTCCTCGATGATCTCGTAGTTGGCGTGTTCGAGTGCCGCGTTGATATACTCAAGGATCATGGCGTACTTCAATAGGATTGCCCCCAGCATATAGGGTTTCGCTTCCCCTGGTCGAGCGGGATCGCGACTGCTGCTACCGGGCCATTTCACCTTAATTTTTGGGTGTGGAGGGGCGTGCCGCTGCTGGTTGCTCGCGAAGGGAATGCGATTTATCTCCGCGGGCAACGCGCTCTTCTGCGTGAGGAAGCGGTGCACATGAAATATTAGATGTAATTGGTCCATTAGCCGCCCCGGAGCGCACCAGACCCACCCACGAAAAAAGTGAATCGTTCAGGCTCTCTTCTTCAGACTCTCGATCCTTCGGTCTGTCATATCGATCATGACCTGCATCCGCTTCTTTTGGGCTTCCAGCATCGCGATCTCCTCCTCAATTGTGAGGGACTGCATGCATCCACAGGGACCATGATGACACGAGCAGGCCTGATGATGAATCGGTGTACACATTGACATTCACCTCCTTTGCTTTGTATATACTATTACAATAGTTCAGATAGTATTAATAATACAAACTTTATAGTAGTGTAGTGACTATGGAGAAGAGTAGCGACCGGATCTGCCTCTGCCCCCTTGAGGGGATCATCACCACGATATCGAAGAAGTGGGCCATCCTGATCATCAGCATCCTCGGCCATCACGAGCGGTTGCGGTTCAACGACATCATGAATATCCTCGGCGGGATCAGCCCGAAGTCCCTCACCGACACCCTGAAAGAACTGCAGAAGGAAGGACTGATCCAGCGGGAGGCGTTCCCCGAGATCCCGCCCCGGGTGGAATACTCGCTGACTGAGGATGGACGCCAGCTCTGCGAAGCGATCATTCCGCTGGTGCGCTGGGCCGAGAAGAGGGACAACCTCCCCGAGAAGACCTGTCATGCGACCTGCGGGTTCAGTACCGGCTGCCCGTCGCGGAGGGAGGGGAGATAGCGTTAAAAGATGCGCGAAGGCGCGAGTCTGTGCAACTCCTATCCCGGTGCCTTCTCTTCGCGATTTTTTGCGGCTTCGCGCGAGATCTTCTCATCCCCCTCAACCGTTGACTCAGGTGGATGTGCGGTCCCCAAGGACGCAGGAGACGCGGGCATACGAAAAACCGGTGCTCCCGGCAAAAAAAGAGTATCTTAGCCGATATAATTCAGTTCTTCCTGGCTCTTGGCCTCTTCGGCCTCCCGGATCTTTTCTATCGCCCGCTCCATATCCTCCGCCCGCTCCTGCAGGAAGGTATGGTCAACCTCGATCTCGAGCAGGTTGGAGAGGACCGAAAGAAGGCTGTCTGCGCTCATCGGATCGACGATATAACCGCTCGTCTCCCCCATCAGGCAGATCCCCTCGATCCCCCGCACCCTGCCGAGACCAAGCAGGAGTCCCGACGCCCCCACGATCACCCCGCCGGTCCCCGCGTTCTCAAACGTCCCCCCGGCCGCCTCCACTTCAGGCCGGAGATGCTCCATATTGACAGCGGAAAAAACCCGCGGGTTCTCGACCAGATGACCGACGCCGTAACCACCGAGCGCATAGATCCGTCGGACGCCCAGATCTTGGGCGATGTCCAGGTAACTCTCGGTCAGGATATAATGCCCCTCTGCCGATGTGCTCTGGAAATCCCCCACGAGAAAGAGGATTGCCTTTCCATCCTTCTCGCAGCGGTAGATCTCGTTACCGACGAGGTGGGTGACGCCGCACTCGTCAACGACCACCTGCGGTGGGAAGTGGAGCGAGTAGATCTCCGCTACCAGCTCGCCCCCGAGCGCGTCGACCAGGTGGTCGGCGACCAGTTTCCCGACATGCCCAACCCCGGGCAGCCCCTCGACCAGGACCGGAGCCTCGATACCATCTTCCCGGAAAAAATTCACGGTGACATGTTCCATCTGCGCATAACCCTCCTATATCTACCGTACCTATCCTCGGGTGAAAAACGTGCCGGATGAGCCGGCCGTGTCGGCTGGCCGCAGACGGGGCAGACCAGAGAGAGCGTGTATCTCCAGTCATGCGGACAACGGCGGATGCGGTTGCTCATATTCGCTTATCCGGCTTTCTGTCTTCGGATAAATTTACCGGATCCGCCCGCCCGCTCAACCACGCCGATAGCAGCATTCGCCGCCTTCTCGATTGCCCGCTCCGCTGTTTTATAATCGGGCGCGGTCACTTTTATCCTGTATCTCGGGGCCCCGAGATAGGTCAGGTCGATCTCGACATTCTCGATCTTTGGTTGCGCGCTCCGGAGCGCCCGCCTGATCACGTTGACCCCGTCGGGCCGGGGCGAGATCATCTCAAGATACCCTGTGATGGTCACCCGGGGGACCTTCACGTTATCGCGCGCGATAGAGATGAGTGCCTCCCTGACCCGCTCGTCAAGATCCAGCCTCTTCGCCGCCTCACCGTCGGTGGTGACAATATCCTCAAACGCCGGGTAGAGCAGGCCGTATTCATGGTATATGGCCTCTTCAATGACCCTTCGGTCAACTCCCGTCGCCTCGGCGGCGAACCCGACCCACTTGGTGGCCTTCTGCTCGTTCTTCCACTCGTGGATCTTCTCACGCCGCTGGTGTTCGTTTACGTCTTTTAACGAGAGATCGATGTGGCCGCGACTTGGGTCGACACTCAGGACTTTGCAGACGACCTTCTGTCCTTCGCGTATGTAGTCCCGGATATACTTAATCCAGCCCCGTGCTATCTCTGATATCGGTATAAGCCCTCTTCGCCCGCTGTACTCGTCCAGGGTCACGAACGCCGCAAAATCCTTGACGTCCACGACCGTGCAGACAACGAGTTCTCCCTCTTCGGGCCACTCTCTCTCATACATACAATAATCACTCAAGTACTGCCAGTATCTCAGCCTTTATATCCGCTTTCCCGCCGCGGGGCTCAGCAAGGACACGCCCGCAGACACCACATTCCACAACGGTACTCGCCTTCTCAAAGACTACCTGTTCGTTCTCACAATCCGGGCACTTTACCTTCAGGAAAGCGCTCCTATTCTCTCTCTTCAGCCGGACCATATGCCCTCACTCCGTCAACTCAAACTTGCCGGCCCGGAATCCTGGCCGGAGATGCGCCTTCCCGCAGACTGTGCAGCGGTATCTCACATTGATCCTCTTTGTCGGCTTATCGCCGCCGGGCACCTTGCTGAACTTACCCATGTTGCCCACAGTGCTCCTGCGCTCCTTCTGGCGGTCGATCCAGTTGAAGTGGCGTACCCTACCCCTCTTCACCCTCACAACCTCATGAACCTGATGGGTCCTGCAGAATGGGCAGTAAGTCCTGAACTTTGCTGGCATTTTCATGATAATAGCCCCTAACTCGAGTATCTATACTACTTGTTAAGCATGATATTTAAGGCTATGTCGCGCTCGCAGAGCACATCTGCATTGTTTTCCGGCAGGGTGACGATATCCCCTCGCTTCAACGCATACACCCTTCCATCCACCCCCATGAATGACTCCATATCGGCGCGGATATGCACAAGGGCGTAGAGAGAGGTGGCAGAACCGGCGGCGACCGGCTCCTCAATTCCGGCGCTATCACCAGGTTCATCGATCATCGCATCCACGGCCTCCGCGCCGGTTCCACAGAAGGGATACTCCTTCCCGTAGATGAGCGCCTCCCGGCAGACCTCGATGGCCTCGATGATCTGCCCGTACATCGCGCGCTCTGCCGGGAGCATCTTTCGTGCCTCCTCCCTATCGAAGTACTGTCCCTCGATCTGCTGGAACGCAAGATCAAGGATCTGTCTGGTCCGAATCGAGAAGATCTCCTGCACCGTGTCGCTGACGCTCCCGATCTCCTCGATGATCAGGCTTCCTGCCCGGCTCTCGAGAGGGTTTTCGAGGCTGTAGTAGTCAGCCTTGAGTTTCTCGATGTAGGCTCGGGCGTCCTCGTAGAGATCTGGATCGATATCAGAAAGCCTGCCGGTGTGGTGCATCTCAAGCAGCGTCTTCCGCAGTTTCTCCAGGAGGTCGGCAGCCACTGCCTCATACACCCCCCGCGATCTCTGCCACGTTCCGGCAGCAGAGGAAGACCGCAAGCGCCTCAGGCACGCTTGTGGTCCCTTCTTTGAGCGCGTAGGTCCTCCCGAGCAAGGACGTGGTGAAGTCCATCTTCATATCCACCCGCACCTCCCGCTCACCAAATACCACCGCATCCACGAGCGGGTCGAAGTCGGCGAGGTCGTGGATATCGAGTGGTACCACCCGCATACCGCTGCCACCATGCAGCGATCCCGGTGCCCGGATCAGCCGCTTGATATCGGTCGTAACCGGTTCGTCCGCTCGCGCCCCTGCATCCCGGATCCGGTTCTCAAACTCCGGGGCGGCCATGATCGCCCTGCCGACCTGGTTCTGCAGGAGGGCTGCGGGATTCTTCGCAAGAATGGTGTCGATGTCTGCAACGAACTCCCGGGCCGCCCGCTTGCTGACACCCTCCAGCTCCCCTAGATATGCCGTCGCCTCAACCGGGTCAAGACCCGCCAGCCAGGTAAGATGGTCGCGGAGAGCGCCCACGTAGCGCCGCCGCCACCCGGTCGGGGGAGCCCCGGGGGCAAGCATCGCGGCCGCGTCGATCCCGATACCGCAGACGTAATCGATGATCTCGCGCCGTTCCGGGCTCCCCCAGCCCCGGATGGCGATATCGGTGAGATGGACGTGGTAGCCGCGCCCCCCAGAGAAGGCAATCTTGATGTGGTTGCGAGAGAACCCGAGTTCGTCGGTCAGCATCCCGATCAGTTTCTCGGTCTCCTCCTTGACCCGCGCAAGCATCGTCGCGTAGGAGCCGCGGACGTTCTGGTCGGCGTCAAGGTCGAAGATCAGGTCGGCGCCCGCCCAGTGTTTCTCGTTCATTGTCGGTGCCGACGGTGTCTGGTAGTAGGCCGTCGAGTAGTAGACATGGGCGGGCACCAGGTTCTTGACATATGCGCTGAGTTCCTGTGGATCCATAAACGCCATATGCCGCCGCATCCTGACGTCGGAGCCGGCATCGAAGAAGACAAAACCCCATTCGCGCTGCTCAAGGGAGGACGGAGCGATGAGATTCTGCTTCTGGTAGTACTCCACGAATCTCTGCTTCACAAACTCGAGCGTCGCGGGCTTCATAGAACTGTCTTGATCATATATGGCCCCGCTCGTTCATATCCCTGTTTCCTGTAGTAGGGCCGCACCCCGACACCGCTCATCACGGCGAGCCGCGCAAATCCGCTGTCACGCGCCTCCTCCTCGGCGCGGGAGAGGAGATGGGCCCCGAAACTGCGGTGCTGCCACTCATCACCCTCTGCAGGGGTACCGAGGGGGACCATGCCCCCGTAGACATGAAGCTCGCGCAGGAGCGCCGCCCCGTCGAGTTCGTCGCGGAAGGCACGGTTCGGGAACCGGAGCCGCGCAAACCCAACGAGGGTGTCTTCCGAACCTGCCTGGATGAACCGCTCCTCCCCGCCGCAGGACTCGTAGGCGTACGTCGAGATCGCCACCTCCTCTGGCGCAGGCGCTCTGCCGACCTCCCGGCACCGGATGCACCGGCACCGCAGTCCCTGCTCATGGAGCCGCGCCGCCGCGAGCTGCCGGAAGTTGCTGTGCCGGGAACCAGCGACGATCAGCTTTGCCGGGATATCCCGCTGGATACGCTGGAGCCGGACATACTCCGGGAGGAGGGATTTTGCGTAGGCGACAAGGTCGATCAGTTCATCCTCAGTGTAAGGCCGGTAGTCGCCCCGCTCCCAGAGTGTCTCGATCTCAGAGCCCGGGGTCACCAGGGTCGGGTAGATCTTCAGAAAGTCAGGACGGAACCGGGGATCGCGGAAGAGTTCCCGAAACATCCTCCGGTCATCCTCCATGCTCGCTCCCGGGAGGTTTGGCATCATGTGGAACCCCACCTTCAGCCCGGCGTCGCGCAGGAGACAGTTTGCTTCGACCGACTCCGCGACCCCGTGGCCCCGTCGGTTGTAGTCGAGGATCCGGTCATCCAGGTGCTGGACTCCGAGTTCCACCTTGGTCACCCCCATGGTGAGCATCCGGTTGATATGCTCCTCCCGGCACCAATCCGGCCTCGTCTCGAACGTGATCGCGACGCACCTGACCTCAGAGCGCTCGTTCGCAGCAAAGACTGCTTCAAGGTCCGGGGTCTCCGGCGGGATCCCGGGCCGGGGGTAGTCGTTCATCGCCTGCACAGCGGCCCCGACGAACCACTCTTGATACTCGCTCGATCGTGCGGTCATCGTTCCGCCCATCACGATCAGCTCCGCCTTATCCACGTGGTGGCCGAGCGCCTCGAACTGCCCGAGCCGGGCCTGCACCTGGTCGTAGGGGTCGAACGCGTGCTCCCTGGCCCGGAGCGCCGCCGGTTCTTCTCCCGTGTAACTCTGGGGAGAGGCAAAAGGGTGTTCCGGCCCGCCCGGGCAGGGAAGGCATTTCCCGTGGGGACAGGGGTGAGGCGAAGTCATCGCCGCGATGGGCGCCACACCAGAGAGCGTCCGGGTGGGTTTCACGAGGAGAAGTGGCCGGAGGTGCTCCCGCTCCTCCGGCGTGGCTGCGGCAAGAATTGCAGAATTCTTGGGCACATTGACGCTGAAATCCCGACAGACCCCAAGTTTGATCCTCTGGATATCAGGGTCAGGCCCCGCAGAAAAGATCCGGGAGATGATCTCCCGGAGTACCTCGATATCGTTCATCCCCTAGTGTTCGGTTGCAACTCCTTCTGAGGAGACATCATGCTGTTGTTGTCCAATATAGGGACTATGGTTGGACCTGATATGCTGGACAAACTCGCTTCCGAGAGTAAGAATAGCTTTTTTGTGCGAGATCTTATTCTTATGGATATGGACTGGAGAGATGTGGAGAGCGTCATATTGGTCGGTCGGGACCACCTCCCCTGTGGTTCCTTCATAATACTTTTTGATGTGAACCAGTAACATGTGTAAGTGAAGCAGCTCTTCTTTTTGCACAATACCACCTTTTCCTCGAAGAATACTACTGTCCGCGGGTAAATATATTTTATTGGTGATCTTTTTATATGAATGGGATGCTGGCAGTCGGAGCGTTTATTGGACTTGCAACCGGGGATGCCATGGGCGCGCCCCTGGAAGGCCTTCCTCCGCGGCCGATTGCTGTAACGGAGATGCAGGGCGGCGGGATTCACAATACCCTCCCGGGGCAGTACACCGACGATACCCTGCAGGCGTCAGCCCTCGCCGAGACCCTTATCCAGTGTCAGGGATTCAACGCAGAAGACTTTGCAGGACGCTTGATCCGCGTATACCGCACATATCCGGGTTTTTTCGGGCCCACATCCCGGGCCGTCCTCGATCTCGTCGAGAACGGTCTTGAACCTGAAGCCGCCGCAGCCCGAGTGCACGAAGAACGGGGAGGGAGCCGGAGCAACGGGAGCGTCATGCGCGGGATCCCGATCGGCATATTCTATCCCCCCGGGGAGGTGCGGGAGATGAGTCTTGCGGCGTCCCGCGTCACGCACTTTGATCCGGTGGCCGGTGAGGCGTCGGCGGTTATCAACCAGATGGTCAGCGGGATGTGCCGAGGAGAAGAGGCTGATGCAGCTTTTGGAGAGGCCGTTACCGCCTGCAGGGATGCGGAACTCAAGGATCTGCTCGAGGATTACCAGGCTTACCCGCCAGAACCCTCGCTTGACGCCGTCCTCTGCACCCACTGCGCCATCAGGGTCTTCATGGAGGCATCATCGTTCCGTGAGGCGGTGGTCGCGGCGGTCAACCTCGGGGGCGACGCCGATACCGTCGGCGCCATCACCGGCGGCCTTGCCGGGGCACGCTGGGGGCTCGAGGCGATCCCGGAGTCCTGGTTATCGGTGTTGCAGGACCGGGAAGAGCTCTTTGATCGTGCCCGCAGGCTCTGGTCGGTGAGCAGGCCGTAGTGGACCGGGGCATCTTATGTTTTCCATATAATTTTCCATATAACGTTCCTCACACGGATGTGCGCGAAGACGCGAAGGGGAGTTGGCCGACACCCCTTACCCAAATTTCGTGCCCCTTCGCGACTTCGCGTGAAGTCACGTCGACACCCACACGCCAGGAACCGCAAAATAAGGTGAAAATAGAGACGGCTCGATGCAACAGCGTCAGATGGGCCGCAGTTCCACCAATTTCAGGGGTCGGCCCCGTTCACAGGGCTCAGGGGCGTTGCCGAGGACCTCCCTGACGACGTACTTCTCCCCCTCGATGATGCCGTCGGGCCGGCAGAGCCGGTAGCTCCGGCAGCCTGTCCTCGGGCATGAGAACTCATAGCTGATCTTTGAGTTTGCGATCGCCATACCAGCGCTGATCAGCGCGACGATCGGCGCCTCCACGACGTCGACTGCGACCACCGCCTCGTGGTGGACCGGACAGTCGTGCCTGGTGTTTGAACGGACAGTAGTGACGCGGTACTTCTTCCCGGGCTGCAGGTTGTGACAGACCTTGCGCACCTTGCAGTTCTCGCACTCGGCGCACGTGCTGCCTTCGTAGACAAAATCAAGCCCCGTCTTTGCAAGCGCTACCCCAACCAGCGTCACCTTTGTCTTCTCTTTTGCCATCAATTCGCTCACTCCCGGTAGAGCATCTTTACAAGGTTTTGTGCCGATTCCCGGGTCAGCCCCATATCCAGTATCGTGAACCGTTCCGGCCGGATCGTCCGGGCGGCAAGCAGTGCCTCAACAGCTGTCTCGTCATCGACCCCGATCCCGGCCGGCGTGGTCGGTGCCCCGATCTTTCGCAGGGAGTCGCGGATCCCCCGCCAATCGCCGCCATGGAGATACATCGTGATGATGGCCCCGATGCCACATTTCTCCCCGTGGAGACCCTTGCCGGGCGCGAGCCGGTCCAGCGCGTGGGAGAACTTGTGCTCGCCGCCGCTGGCTGGCCGGGACGACCCTGCGATGCTCATCGCGACGCCCGAAGACACCAGCGCTTTCGTCACGATCCACGCGCTCTCCTCGGAGTGCGGTTTGATGAGATCAGCGTTTTTAAAGAGAATCTCGGCGGTCATCCTGGAGAGCGCCAGCGCATACTCAGAGAGCGGTTCGCCCCTGAGACGGTGAGAGAGTTCCCAGTCGAGGATCGCGGTATGGTTTGCGATGATATCCGCACACCCGGACGCGAGCAGCCGGTGGGGCGCCGATGCGATGATGGTGGTATCGGCGACGACCGCGATGGGCGGCTCGGCGGCGAGTGAGACGTTCCCTTCGGAGGTCGGGACCGAGGCCCTTGATGAGGCGATGCCGTCATGTGACGCGGCTGTCGGAACACTGATAAAGTGACGATCGGTGTTGTAGGAAGCGATCTTCGCGGTATCGATGACCCGGCCACCGCCGACGCCAATAACAAACCTGGCCTCGGCCGCCGCCGCTTCAGCCCTCCTGATCGTCTCAAGGGGATCGCCACCGGCGGCGATAAACTTCGTAACCTCGTAGGAGTCAGAAAGCAGCGCCTTGACCCGCTTTCCGGCCAGGTCCCATGTTTGCTCCCCCGATATGATGAGCACGGAGTCACCCAGATCCAGGTCTTCACAGACGGCCGGGACCTGCTCGATGACGTCATGGCCGATGACGACGTCGCGGGGGAGCTGCATCCATTTAGACTTGTCGAAGACTTTAGTCCTGAGTAAGTTTATGCCGCCTGCGCTCATTCAGATCAGTAATGATTAGGGAGTTCCTCTACAAATACTACATCGATCCCATTCGTTACGGCCAGGCATACACGCTTGTCGATACGCTGACCTACGCCCTGATACTCATCGTAGCGGTCTATGTGGTCTACCGGGGGCTCCAGCGGTATAAGATTGTCATCGACGACGAACTGGTGCTTGCGACCCTGCCCTTCGTCGTCCTCGGCGGACTCCTGCGGGTCGTCGAGGATACCGGTATGGTCACCTCCGACCTCCGGTTTCTTCTGATCACCCCCCTGATCTTCTTCACAATCTTTGTGGTTGCGGCGGTCGCCCTCTTTGTGGGGAAACTCGCTGAGAACGCGAGACTCGTCACCCGCTACAGCCGGGTCTACGCGGGGGTGGGCATCGTCGCCTGCATCGCGACCGGTGCGGTGCTCATCTGGTTCGGTCTTGCTGAGACAAGGATTGCGCTCGACGTCCTCATCGCCATCCTCGCCCTCGCATCGGTCTCATCGCTCGCCCTCTGGGCTCTCCTCGTCTACGGCGCGAAGTGGGACTACGCCTCAAACATCCTCTACAAACTCCTCATATTCGGCCATATGCTGGACGCGAGCGCAACAGGTTACGGCATCGATATCCATCCTATCCATTATGTGGAGCAGCATGTCGTGGGCTCAAACCTGATCGAGGCGACCGGAACCGCGTTTTCGATGTTTCTCCTCAAGATCGTGGTCCTAATCCCCGCCATTTATATCCTTGAGATGTATAAGAAAGAAGGGAGCCCTGGTCTCTGGCACCTCATCCTGCTTGCCATGATCGTTGTCGGCATGGCGCCGGGGATACGGGACATGATACGGATGGTGCTCTATGTCTGAATATTCACTTACCCGGGTCACGATCTTTGCGAGCGTCTTCTTTATCGTCTCGATCGGCCTTGGTACCTTTGCTGTGATCCGCGACCCGACGGTCGGCACGGAGGTCATGACTCTCTTCCGCGACCAGATCGCAAGCCAGATCCTCTCCGACTCCCCGGCGGTTCTCGCCGGCAAGATATTCTTAAACAACCTCACCACCTGCGTCCTTCTCTTTCTCGGGGGAGCCTCGCTCGGCGTCGTCACGGTACTGATCCTCTCGATCAACGGACTCCTGATCGGTGCGGTGGCAGAACTCATGCGGCAGCAGCAGGGCATGCTCTTCATCGCGGCGGCGCTCATCCCGCACGGCATCTTCGAGATCCCATCATTCCTTATCGCGGGCGGTCTCGGGCTTCTCCTCGGACGGGCGCTCATGACCGAGTGGCATGGCAGTGGCGATGCCGCTGCTGCGGCGGTGCCGCTGGCCCGTCTCTTCCTCCGGATAGTCGTCCCGCTCCTCGCGGTCGCGGCGGTTGTAGAGGTATTTATTACGCCAGTAATCCTAAGTATGATCGCCTAAAAGAGGCAGATCACAATTTTGAGGTACGAGATGGATGGAAGAAGATACTGGCGCACTTCCCCGGAAAGAAGATTTTTCCCGGTGGTATAACGAGATCCTCTGGCGAGCCAAGATCATGGACGTCCGCTACCCTGTCAAGGGACTGTACGTCTGGTATCCCTACGGTTTCGCCATCAGGAGGCGCGCATACGGGATACTCCAGGACCTGATGGACCGCGATCATGAGGAGACGATGTTCCCGCTCTTGATCCCGGAGACCGAGTTCATGAAGGAGGCCACGCACATCAAGGGCTTCGAGGACGAGGTATACTGGGTCACCCGCGGCGGCAAGAACGAACTTGACGTGCCGCTCGCGCTGCGGCCCACGAGCGAGACCGCCATCTATCCGATGTACTCGCTCTGGATCCGGTCTCACACGGATCTTCCCCTGAAACTCTACCAGATCGTCAACACCTTCCGCTACGAGACGAAGCATACCCGCCCGCTCATCCGTCTCCGTGAGATCACGTCGTTTAAGGAGGCGCACACCGTGCATGCGACGCGGGAGGAGGCGGCAGCACAGGTCGAGGCCGCGGTCGATCTCTACAAGGAGTTCTACGACAGCCTTCAGGTGCCAGTGATCATCTCCCGCCGCCCCGACTGGGACAAGTTTCCGGGCGCTGATTACACCATCGCGGTCGATACTATCATGCCGGACGGAAAGACCCTCCAGATAGGGACGGTGCATATGCTCGGCGACCACTTCTCCCGGACCTACGATATCACCTACGAGGACGCGAACGGAGAACAGCAGTACGCCTACCAGACCTGCTACGGGATCTCCGAGCGGTCGATTGCAGCTATCATCAGCGTCCATGGCGATGATAAAGGACTCGTGCTGCCGCCCGAGGTTGCGCCGATCCAGGTCGTCATCGTGCCGATCATCATCGGGAAACGCCGTGACGAGGTACTCTCGACGGCTACGGCGCTCGAGGAGGAGTTCCGGGGAGCCGGGTTTACCGTGAGGCTTGATGACCGCGATATGCGCCCGGGCGCGAAGTATTATCACTGGGAGATGCGCGGCGTCCCGCTGCGGATCGAGATCGGGCCGCGTGACATCGACACGAACACGATCGTCGCCGTCACCCGCGACGGCCAGAAGATCAAGCTTGACCGCCGGGGCGCCGTTGAGGGGGTCTTCTCGATCCTTGCTGAGTTCCGGGAGAGGATCTGGCAGGCGGCGCGGCAGGCGATGGCCGACCGGATCGCCGTGGCTGAGACCCTTGAAGAGACTGCCGAAGCGGTGAAGAACGGGGTTGTGGTCGTCCACTGGTGCGGATCGCAGGAGTGTGCAGAAAAGATTGAGATAGCGGTGGATGCAAGCATCCTCGGGTCCGATATCCGCTCGGACCAGATTACCGTCTCGGACGGCCCGTGCGTCGCCTGCGGCGGCAAGGGCACATCCACCCTGGTTGCCCGGACCTACTGATCAGCAGGACGGGCAGATATGCTCCCGTACGATATCAGGGGACGAGAAGTCCCCCGAGATCGTTGCTTTCCCGCCCGAGATGAAGATCCTGCCGCACCTCGAGCACCGTTTTGGGAGCAATCGTTCCCAGCGGCTCATTGGAACTTCCAGAGTGAACCGCATCTTCTCCGCGTCTGCCGGGCTGCACTGGACAAGGTCCTCGTACCGGGAGATGAGCTGCATGACATGGAGCGGGTTTGCTCCCCTGCTGCAGAATCGTTTGTAGACAAAGATCTGGAAGATCATCCACCCGAGATCGGAACGCTCGAGGAGCTCCTCGTACTCACTGCATGTTCCGTCGTCCTCATCGAGGGAATACCCACAGAGGGGGCAACGCCCGCCCACGAGTTCGTCCAGGAAGACCTCTTCGTGGCAGCTGGGACAGGTTGTGTGGGGGGTATGCATTCTGGAAGTCATGATGTTGGCCTCATATCTTTTACTCTCTTCGAAGACACGGGACCTGCCTCGTGCCTCCTGAAAGTATTCCACGCTTGAATGCGCGGGCTCTACGATTGTCTTGAGGTTTTACTACGTATTGCGCTCGTGGTGCTCTTATACATGTCGAATGCATCTCCTGGATCTCCTCGCTGGTGGGCGGGACCGGTGACGCCGGTGTTGCGTTCTGCGCCAGTGCCGGCTAAAGGAGGACCTCTGACGACCCCGTGGCGGCGGCGCCCGCACGGGGGTAACCGTGGATCAACTGTTGAAGGTGCGCAGCGCGAGCTTCTGGGGAGGGTCGGTGGAGGCATGGGCTGCACGGATGAAAGTGGCCTGCCTGCTTGTATGTAGTAGAGCAAGATAGGCCCGACCTTCTTGCTCATCCAGTGGTTTGCCGACATAGCAGTGGGCCGTGATGACCAATCGCGTCCTGAGAGGCAGGGCCTCTCCCGTACAAAAGTGGATTGGAGATATCCCCTATCCACTGCCTGGCAGTTCACATCCTGTTTAAGGCCTCTCTCCCCGGCATCCCGATCTCGATACGGCGCTGGACCGCCGGGAGATTTACCGCCTTCACCTCAGCGTCCATCAGGTCGTCGAGGGTCTCCAGGGTAGATTCTTCAGAGACACCGACGATCGCTGCGGGAACTCCAAAGACTGCCAGCGCATCGATATCAAACCCCTCGGTCCCGATCATTCCTTCATCGGTCACCCAGGTCATCAGGCTGGTCGTCCCGACCGGGATGACATATCCGAACGCGTCCTTGTAACTGAGCCGGACCCGCTGGTGACATAGGATCTCTTGAGCCATGGCAGTCGGGATGCACCGGCGAGTATAATAAGTGTATGCCCGGGGAACAGGACAGGAGAAGATTCTTGAGGGAGCGTGACAACCACACACTTACCGGGAACGGGAAGGTCAACTACCACCGGCGGCCTGCCACGAGAAGGAGTCTCGATATCCTTACAACGTTCCGATTTAATGCGCACAAAGGCGGGCGACGCAGATGTGTATCTCATGACGAGACCACCGTCCGGGAGAAGGCACGGGCGGCGCGTGAGCGGGGTGTCACTGAGGTCTGCACGGTAAGCGGTCTCCGCTCGGATTTTGATGCCCGGTCCTACATCGATATCATATCCTGGATACGGGACGAGGCGCCGGCGGTCCACATCCACGCGAGCAACCCGATAGAGGTGGCCTACGCTGCAAAGAAGAGCAGTCTCTCGATGCGGGAGGTGCTCACCCGGATGCAGGCGGCGGGGCTCGGGGACGCTCTGCGGGACCGCGGCTGAGATCCTGGTGGATCGGGTCCGCGCGGTGATCTGCCGGGAGAAGATCGATACCGCGACCCGGGTCCGGATCATCAGGGAAGCGCACGATCTCGGCATCCGCTCGACGGCGACGATCATGTACGGTCACTGTGAGAGTGAGGGTGACCGGGCCTGGCACCTTGGCATTCTCCCGAGATCCAGGACGAGACCGGAGGGTTCACCGAGTTCGTGCCGCTCTCGTTCGTCCACGAAAACACCCCGCTCTACCGGGCGGGGCGTGCCCGGGCCGGGGCGACCGGGAGGGAAGATATCCTGATGGTCGCAGTGACCCGGCTCTTCCTCGACAACATCAGGAATATCCAGACCTCCTGGGTGAAACTGGGAAGAAAGATGGCGGAGATGACCCCCCTTTCTGGCGCAAACAACCTTGGGGAAACGATGTTTGAGGAGAGCATCTCCCGGAGTGCTGGTGCGCGGGGGACAGACTACCTGACCCTGCCGAGATGCGGCGGATGGCCGAAGACTGGGACGAACGCTCCGGTCAGACTGATGAAAGGCAGGTGCTGGATGCCGCGGCTGGGGGATCTCCCCCCACATACGCGCTACCTTCAGGCATGGAGATTCACGCGGACAACGCTCGATTTGAAGTACCGGACCTCGAAGAGAACCGCTGCCACCTCAGCATACCGGATGTACTCCCTGATTGTAGTTGCATCTTTTTTGGGTGGTTATAACCACCCCTGTTATTTACCCGGGTGCCCCGGGCACGCACCCCTGCCCGGCGCCCCTGCAGACTAATCCCGGATGAGCACTAATCTATCTCCCGGAAAACCATGCTTCTCGACGCCGACCTCCATATCCACTCCCCGTACTCGATGGCCACCTCCCCGTCGATGACGCCTGAGTCGCTCCTTGCGGCCGCTAGAATGAAAGGCCTCGACGTCCTCGGGAGTGGTGATGCCCTCCACCCTGCCTGGCGTGCGGCGTGGCGGGATCACCCCGAAGACGGGTCCGGGATAGTGGTCATTCCCACCGCTGAGGTGGAAGACCGGCACCGGGTCCACCACCTCATCCTTGCCGAATCCTTTGACCAGTTCGCCGAACTCGCTGAGGTCTTCGCCCCCCACAGCCGGAACGTCGCGACCGCCGGCCGCCCTCACGTTGACCTCGAGGGCGATGCGATCGCCTCCGCGGTCCACGACGTCGGCGGGCTCATCGGCCCCGCCCACGCCTTCACCCCCTGGACATCACTCTATGCCCGGTTCGACACCCTGGCCGGGTGCTACGGGAGTGAACGGATCGACTTCCTCGAGCTCGGGCTCTCGGCCGATACTTCATACGGTGCCGGCATCCCTGACCTTGCCGACGTTCCCTTCATCTCCAGTTCCGATGCCCACAGCGCGACCCCGGTCAGGCTCGGCCGGGAGTTCACCCGGCTCGATGCGGCGGGGGCGCCGGGGGTGCGGGGTGTCCTCGACGCGGTCGCGGGCGCGAGGATCGCCATGAACGTCGGGTTCTTCCCGGAGGAGGGTAAGTACAATCGCACCGCCTGCATACGCTGCTACCGCCATTACTCCTGTGAGGAGGCGGAGGCGCTCGGCTGGAGGTGCCCGGAGGACGGGAAGCAGATCAAGAAGGGCGTCGCCGATCGGGTGGCAGAACTCGCTGCCGCGGCCCCGCTGCAGTGCCGCCCCCCGTATCTCCACATAATCCCGCTCGGCGAGATCATCGCCCGGGTCCTCGGCACCGCATCTCCGGCAACCCGGCGGTGCGGCGCCCTTTACGAGGAACTCCTTGCAACGTTCGGGGACGAGATCACCATCCTCACTACCGCTCCCACCCGGGATATCCGGGCGATCCACCCCGGTGTGGGCGACGCGATCGAGGCTCTGAGAATCGGCCGCATAACCCTTCATCCTGGAGGAGGGGGGCGTTACGGGAGTTTCTCGTTTGACGAACCCGTGGCAGGGAACCGGTAGCCTGATAGGTCGCTCTGATACCGCTATAACGAATTTATGCCCGGCATTTCTGTTTTCCTTGGCAGGGCAAAGTTTATTTACGCGCGGGGGCATCATCCCACTCCATGAAACGAATGTTTGGTATCCTTGCTCTCATGGTGGTCGCCAGCATCATGATCGCAGGGTGCGTACAGCCGGCGGGTAATGAGACGGTGACTCCGGTGGAGACCGGGACTCCGGTGGAGACCGAGACCCCGATCACAAACGTGACCGAGACTCCGGTAGAGACTGAGACCCCGATCACGAACGTGACCGAGACTCCGGTAGAGACTGAGACCCCGATCACGAACGTGACCGAGACTCCGGTAGAGACTGAGACCTCGATCACGAACGTGACCGAGACACCGCCCGCACCGCCGGCCGGTGAGGGGGTCATCTCGATCACCGGGAGCGGGTTTAACCCGGATACGCTCACCGTCCCGATAGACAGCACGGTGACCTGGATCAACGCCGCCGACACAAATCAGACCATCACGATCACGGGGCCGACCGGGTCCATCGACCTGGGGGCGATTGAGCCTGGTGACTCGGCCGATTATACCTTCAGCACAGCAGGTAATTACGCCTACGAATCAGAAGAGACCGGATTTGACGGGACGATCACCGTCACTGAGAACATAACCGCATAAAAACCTCTTTCCTGCGCGTACCGGTGGGTGCGGGGCTAATCCCCTACGCCCGACGGTATGCCGCGGCAGCCTGCACCAGCCCCTCAGCAAACCCTGCCGTGAAGTAGGCGTGGGTGTACTGCCCGACCGCGTTCTGCACGATGAGTCCGTCCCGGCCGTCGTCGATCCCCCGACCCTGGAGGAGTTCCAGCGCGAACCTCGCATCGGGAGCGCATTCAAGCCGTGAGTAGTGGAACTCGTGGCCCCGGAAGGAGGAGCCGGGTGCAAGCACCGGTGTCGCGCCGACCACCCGGGCCTCCACGTAGCCGAGAGCCTGGATGCGGTCGGTCATCATGGCCGTCGCCGGGAGGACCCCCACCATCGGGTAGCCGCCATCAGGGGTCGTGAGCCGCTCGGTGAGATAGATGAGCCCCCCGCACTCGGCGTAGACCGGCATGCCGTCATCGACCGCCTGCCGCACATCCTCCCGGCACCGGGCGGCGGCGAGCGCTTCTGCGTGGAGTTCGGGGTAGCCGCCGCCGAGGTAGAGGCCGTCCACCCGAGGGAGCCGGTCGGTCATCGGTGAGAAGAAGACAATTTCCGCTCCGGCCTGCGCGAGCTGGTCGAGGTTGTCGGCGTAGTAGAAGCAGAACGCAGCGTCACGCGCGACGCCGAGGCGCACCCGCGCCTCCGGCTGGTCTGGCACGTCTGGGGGCACCGGGAGGGGTGGGGCTGACCGTGCGAGTTCCAGGATCCCGGAGAGATCGCAGGTCTCCTCCACCACCGCCCCGAATCGGGCCATCGCACTGTCCTCGTCTGCCATCGCGAGCCCGAGGTGCCGGCTCCCGACCGCGAGGTCTTCGCGCCGGGGGACCCAGCCGTAGGCCGGGATGCTCTCAGTGGCCTCGATTATGGCCCGGTGACGCGGGCTCCCGACCCGGTTGAAGATGACCCCCGCGACCCTGACGTCCGGGTCAAACCCCGCATACCCGAGGGCCATTGCATGCACGCTCCTTGATGCACCCCCTGCGTCTACTACGAGGAGGATCGGGGCGTCGAGGATCTTCGCGACGTGGGCGGTGCTTGCGATATCGGTTCCTTCAAGCCCGTCGTAGAGCCCCATCACTCCTTCGACGACGGCGAGATCGGCCCCGGCCGAGGCCCGGATGAACGTCTCCAGCGTGCCTGCATCCCCCATCATGAACGGGTCGAGGTTGCGCGATGCCCTGCCGCAGATGGCTGAGTGGTGCGTGGGATCGATGAAGTCCGGGCCTACCTTGAAGGGTTGGACAGCAAGCCCCCTGGCGGTGAGCGCTGCCATCAGGCCGCTTGCAAGCGTTGTTTTGCCGCACCCGCTGTGAGTTCCGGCGACGATGATTCGTGGAATTGGGCGCATAACGTATGAGTAGTGTTGAATAACGTATAACATAAATATGACCTGAGACAACCAGGATATATCAAGTTAATTTGCTTTACGACAAATAACTTTGAAAGATCCGCCGGCGCAGCGGATCTGAGGTGGATAGACACATGCATATCATGGAAGGATTCTTACCAAGTCCCTGGTGGGAGATCTGGTTCATCATCTCCCTGCCCTTCATCATCATAGGGCTCTACCAGTTAAACAAGCTTGTAAAGGAGAAACGCGAAGCTCTGCCACTCCTTGCGGTCGCAGGGGCGTTCGTCTTCGTCCTTTCCTCCCTCAAACTCCCCTCGTTCACCGGGAGCTGCTCCCACCCCACTGGAACCGGGCTTGGGGCCGTCTTCTTTGGCCCCTGCATCGCCGGGGTTCTCGGACTGATCGTCCTCGTCTTCCAGGCGGTCTTCCTCGCGCACGGCGGGATCACCACCCTCGGGGCGAACGTCTTCTCGATGGGGATCGCAGGCCCCGCCGTCGCCTACGTCATCTATAAGGCCGGTACCCGGGCAGGCGCGAACACCTACGCGACGGTCTTTGTCGCTGCGGCGCTCGCCGACCTTATCACCTACGTCGTCACATCGGTCCAGCTCGCGCTTGCGTTCCCGGGGACCGCCGGGTTCCTCGGGGCATTCTCGGCCTTCGCTGCGATCTTTGCCGTCACCCAGGTCCCGCTTGCCATCATCGAGGGTGCGATCATTACGCTGGTTTTCAAGTACATCGTCGACCTCAAACCCGAGATCCTCACCCGTCTAAACCTCCTCCCCGAGAGCACCATCCAGAAACTTAAGGAGGCCTCAGCATGAAGTATGGTATGGAGTTCGCGGTCATCGCGCTCATCATCGTCTTTGCCGCCATCTTCCTCGTCCAGGACGCCGCCATCCAGGCCACCGGCGAAGAGGCCTGGGGCGGGGCCGACGACGAGGTCGCTGAGCTCATCGAGTCTTCCGGCTACGAGCCCTGGATCGAGCCCTTCTGGGAACCCCCGAGCGGCGAGATCGAGTCGCTCCTCTTTGCCCTGCAGGCCGCCATCGGCGCAGTGGTCATTGGATATATCTTTGGCTACTGGCGGGCCAGCGGGAAGACCGCCTGATTTTTTGTCATCCGCCAAACCAGATGGGAGGACGGGACCGCAGTGTACGAGATGCTTGAAGACTTTGCCCAGACAAACGATCTCCGGGAAACCAGCCCCGGTCTCAAACTCTTCCTTGGGCTTGCAAGCATCCTCCTCTGCGTCTCGTCGCCCGGCCCCGTCGCCCCCCTGCTGGTCGCGGCCTCGATGAGCGCCGCCATCCTCCTCCTCGCCCGCATCCCTCCCCGGGTCTACGCCCGTCTTCTCCTCATCCCGGTCTCGTTTGCGGTGATGAGCATCGTTGTCATCCTCTTCGTCACCGGGAGCGGAACGGTCCTCCTCAAAGTTCCCGGCCTCCCCCTCGCAGTCACGGCCGACGGCGTAAACCTCGCTATCCTCCTCCTCGCGCGGGTCTTCGGTGGCATGTGCTCGCTCTTCTTCATCGCGCTCACGACGCCGATGACTGAGGTCTTTGATATCCTCAGGAGACTCGGGGTGCCGTCTGTCCTCATCGACCTTGCCATGCTCATCTACCGGTTCATCTTCATCCTCATCGAGGAGGCCGGCCAGATATACCGCGCGCAGGTGATGCGTCTTGGGTACGGCCGGTTCAGGGAGTCGGTGAACTCCTTCGGGATGCTTGCAGGGGCGCTCTTCCTCCGTACCTGGGAGAGCGGTGAGGCGCTGGTGCTCGCGATGGACGCGCGCTGCTACGACGGAAAACTCGGGATACCCGGCGAAGCCCGGCCCCTCTCCCCCCTCTCGCTCGTGGCGGTCCTGGTTTACCTCGGGACTGTGCTCGGCGTATCGCTCAAGACCGGAGATCTGCTGCTCATATGACAACACTGCTTGAGACCGAGAACGTCACCTACACCTACCCAAACGGCCCTGCCGCCGCCCTCTCCGGGGTGAGCATCACGATCACCGCCGGGTCAAAGACCGCCATCGTCGGTCCGAACGGCGCCGGGAAGTCGACGCTCCTCCTCATGCTCAACGGCATGAAGAAGCCGGACTCAGGTGAGGTCCGCTTTTGCGGCCGGCCGCTCGCCTACGATAACAAGAGTCTCCGGGACCTCCGCCGCCGGGTCGGGTTCGTCTTCCAGAACCCCGACGTCCAGATCATCGCCCCGACCGTCGAGCAGGACGTGGCCTTCGGGCCGGTGAACCTCGGCCTTCCCCCCGACGCCGTACGGCAGGCGGTCAGGGACGCCCTCGGCTATGTCGGGCTCCGTGGCTACGAGAGGCGGCCGCCCCACCATCTCTCGGGCGGTGAGAAGAAGCGGGTCGCCATCGCCGGCATCCTCGCGATGGAGCCGGCGGTCCTGGTCTTTGACGAACCGACCACCTCCCTCGACCCCGCGAGCTCCGAGGAGATCATGGAACTCCTCGACGAACTCGCCTCCAGCGGCAGGACGGTGCTAGTATCCACCCATGACGTCGAACTTGCCTACCGCTGGGCCGACTCGGTCATCCTCATGGAGCAAGGGAGGATCCTTGCCAGAGGGGCGCCAGAGGAGGTCTTCTCTGACCATGACCTCCTCGCGGCCGCCAGGCTAAAGCCGCCCGCCCTCCTTGACCTCTACAACGAACTCGTTCTCAGGGGCGTCATCGCTCCCGGCGCCCCCCCAAAGAGCGTGCTCGAGTTCACCGACCGGATCGAGCGGGAGATGCATGGGCACGTCCCTGACCGGGACGAATCCGGGCAGATCTACCTCTGCAACGCCGACCTGATCGGCGGCGACGACATCAGGGTGCTTCTTGGGTCGGGGGTGGTCGACCATGTGGGCGCGATGGGCACCCGGGCCAAGGAGTTTGCCAGCCGGGAGGGGATCCTCCTCGACTACACCTACGGTGTCATCGACAAATGTATCTTAAAAGCCCTCAACGGGGAGAACTCGCTCATCATCACCACAGGCGGTATGGTCAAGCACGTCTGGCGGCGTATCGGGGAGTACGGCGCCGAGAGCGGATGGGCGATCCCGGTGATCCTGATGCAGGAGTCGGGGAGTCCCGGGCCCGGCCGTGAACCGGCTCTTGAGTGAGAAAAACTCCTATGCTACATCTGTGTGACCAGCTTTCCTCAGTGAGAGTTCTGGCCCGGCATTTTTCTCACAATCTCGTCAAATCAGAGTACAGGGGTAGCAACAGGGTCTCACGCGACGAGCATGAAGGCGAAAAGGAGGCTGTAACGCCCATCTACCAAACTTCGCGGTCTTCTGCGGCCTTCGCGTGCGGCTGGCGATCACTCCCACGCACCCGCAGAATAAGGTGAACTGGTTCACTCTTTACGAAGAAAACAGGCAGAAGGCCCGCGACTTCAGTCGTGCGATGAATGCCGTCCTGTATCTCGAACTATTTATTCCGCCCCATCGTATAACTAATTAATGCGTAAAACGTATCAGTATCGACTCTATCCGACAAAGCGACAGACCTCAACACTCGAGCGAAGTCTGGATGTCTGTCGGAAAGTCTGTAATGTGATACGTTAGCGTATCGAAAAAATAAGTATGAGACTGAAGGCGAATCGGTTTCGTTATACGCCACCAATAAACTTCCCACACGATGGAAACGTGAGAATCCGGCCCTGAAGTCAGTTCATTCACAAGTTCTCCAGAACGTTGGTTCGGGTGGATCTCGCGTTTGAAGCATGCCTGATTTGTGGGACGAAACGTCACAGTTCCAGACCCGGATCTGCTCATTTTATAAAGCGCAGTTGTCTAAACTTAAATGATCATGAGTAATGTTGTCGATTTTCTCACCGCCGGTATCTTCGGCGGCACCGCTCTTCTGGCGTTGAAGAGCGGGGTGGGGTGCGGACTTTCAGGACTGCGCATACGTGAGATGCTTTGCTTTGCATCTGTGTACGCACTCGCGGCGCTCATCATAGGTGCGATCGTGGGCAGCGTCCCGCTCGCCCTGACTGAGCAGATCATCGGGCTCGGTCTCGTCATGCACCTTATCATCGGGCTCGCCCTCGTCTATTTCGGGATCGAAACGAAGAAGAGATGGCTGTCAGACCGGAAGGATATCTCGCGCCGGACATTTCTCCTGATGTCGCTTCCCTGCCCGGCATGCCTCGCAGCAACGTTCCTTGCGTGCCTCCTCTTCACAGATACTACCGGGATGAGCGGTGTTGCAGCGGGGGCCGTCGTCGGGGGCATATTCTTTGCAGGGATTGTGGGAGGGGGAGCAGGCACGAGCTGGATTACAACGAAGACCGGCACGAAAAACCCGTCCACCCTGGGTAACGTCATGCTGTTCCTCGGTCTCTTCTACCTGCTCTGCCTTCTCATTGTCCCGGCCTACCTCCAGGCACAGGATGCTCCGGCGTTCACCACCACCACAACCGATCCGGCCGGAATGCTCGCCGCATTCATCCTGATGGCAACCCTGATCCTGCTTGGAGCGCTCGTCGATAGAGTCCGGCGTACAACACACCATGGAGGGAGATAATGGATCTCTCAGCACTGATCATGGAGACCATGTTCACCATATCCGGGGCACTGCTCTACCCTGCGATCATCCTGCTCCTCGTCTTCGTTGTCTGGGCACTGGCAGCCCTCGGCCAGTTTATCTCCGAGTACTCAGGGAGAACACGGAACCCCGCGCGACTCAGGGCCGGGTGCCGGGATGCCAGGACGCTTATCGAGGCGCGATCGTATGATGATGCAGCTGAGACGCTGGCGGCATCGGGATCAAACCCGCTCCTTGGATCGTTCATCGGCGACCTTGCGAAACTTCTCGGTGATGACCGGTTCTCGGTCGAGTCAGAAAAACTCCTTCAGGACTACGAGATACGCATTGCGGCAGAACTGGAATGGCTCAAAATCCTGACCCGGACGGCACCCATGCTCGGACTCATGGGAACGCTGATACCCCTCGGCCCCGCACTGATGGGTCTATCATCAGGGAACATTGAGGCGCTGGCATCCAACCTGATCATCGCGTTCAGCACGACGGTGCTCGGACTCTTTGCCGGGGGTATCGCCTATACCGTTATGCTGACGAAGCGCCGGTGGTACCTTCAGGATTTAAGCGACATGGAATACATAGTGAGGATGGTGGCATGAGGAGGCGCCGTATCATCCTCGACGACGAGGACGAGGACCCCCTCTCCGGCGTCGCCAACCTCTTTGACGTCGCCATGGTCTTTGCAGTCGCCCTCCTGGTCGCGCTTGTCGCCTCCTATAACGTTCCCGAGCTCCTTGATGACGAGTCAGATATCACGGTTGTGAAAAACCCGGGGCAACCGAATATGCAGGTCATCATCAAGGAGGGAAAGACGATCAAGGTGCTGAACATGACCGAGGAGCTCGCCGGCGGCCAGGGTAGCCGCATGGGTACGGCTTACCGCCTGGAGAGCGGCGAAATCATCTATGTTCCCGACGATGGGAGCGAGGATAAATAATCCTTTTTACCCGAAAACAGCCTCTTCTGTCACTTCGGTGCGTAACGCATATCGTAACGCATATCAGTTGGCAAGTTTACTTGATCTATCGAAAAATACTTTTAGTAAGCACCGGACCGAAGGAGTCGGTGCCGGGAAGAAAAGAGGCTGAAATATGGGAATTAAACGAAAAAGTCAGTTATACGGTCTGTGTGCACTGATTATGATTGTTCTCCTCCTGGTCGCACCTGCGGCAGGTGGAGAGATCGCAGATTTGGTCGGGGGCGGAGCAGCACTGAACGAAACAAACAGTCTGAATGCCCGGAACCTGGTTGAGGATCCGTCAAAGCCCGGAGTATCGGAAACGGAGGCTGTCTCTGGTGGAGCATGCGACCGGAATGATGGCACGTCCGCGATCCCGGGGGAGGGAGAGAAGACGCCGCTTCCTGAGGGAGAGGAAGCACGGTCCGCACCTCCCAAATCCGGGGACGGAGGAGAGGGTGATCAGGTCAACACAACGGTGACCCCGGCGACAGCTGCCGGCGATCTGCCCCTGGAGGAGACGAACGGGCCGGATACTCATGTTCCGGTTGAAAATCAGTCAACGCCGGAAGCAGCCGGAACAGGGGAACCTGCCTTCGGCGGAACAAGCAACCAGAGTGATAGCACATCTGCGGCTCCGGAGGAGGAAGAAACACCGCCCCCTGATGACGGGAAATCGCATTCCGCACCGCCTGAAGCCGGGAACGCGACGGTGACCCCGGCGCCGATCACGTTGGAGGGGCCCGGAACTCCCGCTGGTGAAGGGAACATGACCGGTTCTCTGCAGGAGGACGCCCCGGAGAAGAGGATCGCGATCGTCACAAGCGACACCCAGAGACGGGCGGCGATCACAAACGTAACCGGGAACGTCCCGCTGAACGTCTCCCTCTTCCCTGAAGAAGAAGCGATCTCGCACGATTTCTCCAGCGACCCGCTCATTTTTGCAGCGTCTATCGGCAATGAGACCGCTGAACGTATCAACAGCACAGTCGGTGAGAATGCGACGATCATTCTCTATGACCCGCCCCCAGACACGGCATTCGGCACGCCTGCGGACCAGAACATCAGCCGATACTGGCAGTACGGGGGTGACGGTAACGTCCTGAATATGCTCCTGTATATCGATAACATCTACTTCGGAAACTCAACGACGGTGGACCCTCCGCAGTTACCGAAGGAGAAGGCGCCCAGGATCGTCATGATCATCGGGGGGGAGAGTTATGTCCCGATGTATATCGAGGCGGCAGAGAAGAGTTCTGCAAACGTTACGGTCTACCCCGCAAAGAACCTGCCTGCCGAACTCAACCTCACCGGCTATGACCTGATCTTCCTTGAGATGTTCGGGGCCGGGATTGATATCATCGAACCGGCGGTGAAGGACGCCACCGCTCTCGGGATTCCCGTTGTGGTTCTCCACGGCGGAAAGTATGAATATCTCGGAACCGTCGATATGACCGCTCATCCTCAGATCGAGATCTACTGGGACAACAACTGTCCCGAGAACGCGCTCAGGCTGATCGACTACATCAGTGCCAGGTTATGTGGAACCGACGTTCCGGTGAAAGAGCCGATCATCATTCCCGGAGAATGTATCTACCATCCCGACGCCGAGGAACTGTTTGAGAACCTGGACGATTATCTGGCATGGTACTACTCCGCGTATGATCCGTCAAAACCAACCATTGGGATTGTCTTCTATGGCAGCCACTACCGTTCCGGCGACCTTCGCGGCGATGACGCCATCATGAGAGCGTTTGAAGCCAGGGGAGCGAACATCCTCCCGGTCTTCCCCGATACTAAAGACCCTCACGTGATCGATCGGTTCTTCGTCAAGAACGGGACGCCGGTCATCGACGCCATCGTCAATATCCGATGTTTCAGGTTTTACGGGTCCGATGAGAACCCTGAACGCGGGATAGCGGAACTGAAGGCCTACAACATCCCGATCATCAACGCGCTTGTCGATTACTCAAAGACCCCTGAAGAGTGGGCGAACAGCATCGACGGGATTACCGCCTCAAAGATCGGATACTCGATCGCGATGCCAGAACTGGATGGTCAGACAGAGTTCATCTGGACCGCCGGGAGGGGAATCGACCCCGATATGGAGGCGATCGGGTTTCGCCCGATCACACCCGTCGACGAGCAGATTGACTGGCTCGCAGACAGAGTTCTGGCACTCGTGAAGCTCCGGCATACCCCGAACCCCGATAAACGCGTTGCCGTAATATATTACAACCATGGAGGGGGAAAGAACAACCTGGGCGCAAGTTACCTGGACATCGTGCCGAGCCTCAAAAACCTCCTGAACGCCATGAAGGTGGAAGGCTACTCAGTAGCCGGCGAGGTTCCAGATGAAGACGCCCTCCTCGACCTGATGCTCCTCCAGGGAAGAAACGTCGGTACCTGGGCCCCCAAAGAGCTCGAACGCATGGTAGAGGACGGCGACGTCGTTTTACTCCCAGCGGCGACCTACGCAGAATGGTTCCGTGGCCTGCCTGCAGAGAGACAGCAGGAGGTGATCGAAAAGTGGGGCGAGCCGCCGGGCGAGATTATGGTCTACCGGAACGGCGGGGAGCAGTACCTGGTGATCCCCACGATATCGTTCGGCAACGTACTACTCGCGCCGCAACCGACCCGGGGCTGGCTACAGGACGAGGAGGTACTTTACCACGACAAGGACCTCCCACCCCATCACCAGTACATCGCCTTCTACCTCTGGCTCCAGAACGAATTCGGGGCTGACGCCATCGTCCATTTCGGCAGGCACGGTACGCACGAATGGCTCCCAGGTAAAGAGCGCGGCCTCTCGACAACCGACTGGCCACCCCTTCTCATCGGGGACTGCCCGAACATCTATCCCTACATCATGGACGGGCTCGGTGAGGGGACACAGGCCAAGAGAAGGGGAAATGCAGTCATCGTCGATCACCTCACCTCCCCGATCGTCACGGCGGGGCTCTACGGCAACTTTTCAGTCCTCCATGAAAAGATCCACACCTACAGCACCGTAAACGCGACGCTGAAGGATGAGTACCGGAAGAGCATCACCGAACTGTATGAGGGGATGAACCTCCACGAAAACCTCGGTCGTACGGTCGCTGAGATCGAGGCGATGTCGGAGACCGAGTTCACCGGTTTTATCAACAACGACCTCCACCGGTATCTCCACAAACTTGGCGACGAGTTCATCCCGTACGGTCTGCATATCCTCGGAGAGCCCCCGGAAGGCGATGAACTTGTTCTGCTCATCAGGGCGATGCTCGGCGAGGAGTTTGAGGAGCACGTCGGCAAGGTCTACTCTGACCCTCACGACCTCTCAGCAGCACATGGAGACTGCACTGTCTTAGAAGCCCTGCTCCGGGAAGTGCTTATCAACGGCGCCACGTCCGGGGCGGCACAGCAATCCATCCTTGGCAGCATCTCTGCTGATGTGACGACAGATTTGGATACCGCGATTCGCTATCGGGGTGATATTGCAGGATGCGACGTTGAGATCCCGGCGATCATCAACGCGCTCAACGGCGGTTTTATCCCCCCGAAGACCGGTGGCGATCCCGTCAGGAGCCCCTACAGCCTGCCCACGGGCAACAACTTCCACTCATTTGACTCACGGATCATGCCGACAGAGGAAGCGTGGAGGGTGGGTGTGCAGATGGCAGACGAGATGATCAAGCAGTATCAAGATGGGCATGATGGAGCGTACCCGGAGAAGGTAGCCTTTGTCCTCTGGGCGTGTGAGGCGATGCGCCACGAAGGGGTGACCGAATCCGAGGCGCTTTACCTGCTCGGCGTGAAGCCCGTCTGGAGCAAAGGGCAGGTGAAGAGTTTAGAACTCATACCGTCCAGTAAACTCGGACGGCCGAGGATCGACGTGCTCTTCCTCACATCGGGGCTGTACCGGGATACATTTGCGGATAAGATCGAACTCCTCGACGAGGCCGTCCGCCTTGCTGCGCAGGCCGAAGGGGACGGATACCCGAACTACGTGAAGCAACATAGCGACGCACTCTACCAGCATCTCATCGCCAGCGGCTACAATGAAACTGCCGCGCGGAGCCTCTCTATGGCACGGATATTCTCGTCCGCGCCCGGAGCATACGGAACAGGGCTCTCCTCTGCAATCGATGCCAGTGGAACATGGACCGACGAGGCGAAACTTGCTGAACTCTTCATCAGCAAGATGGGCTACATCTACGGATCTGGCACGTGGGGCGAGCCAGATACAGACCTCTTCCGTGCAAACCTCGGCGGCGTTGAGGCAGCGGTGCACAGCAGGAGTTCGAACCTCTACGGCCTCGTGGATAACGACGACTGCTTCCAGTACGTCGGGGCTCTCTCCCTTGCTGTACGCTACCTCACCGGGACGGCACCGGAGACATTCATCACCGACCTAAGGGTTTCAGACAAACCTGAGACAACAACACTGAGGGAGTTCATCTTCCGGGAACTCGATGCCCGGTACTTTAACCCGAAATGGATTGAGGGAATGATGGAGCATGGGTATGCGGGTGCGAGATACATGGATAGCAAGTTCCTGGAGAACCTCTGGGGATGGACAGTGACGAATCCCGAGATCATCGGTTCCAGTACCTGGGACCGGGTGTTTGATGTCTACATAAAGGATGAGCACAACCTCGGCCTCTCCGGGTTCTTTAAAGACAACCCCTACGCCTACCAGTCCATGCTTGCACGGATGATGGAGACGGCGCGGAAGGGATACTGGGACGCGGATAGTGAGGTCCTGCAGCACCTCGCCCAGGAGTTCCAGCAGTCGGTCGAACTCCACGGCGTAACGTGCTGCCACCACACCTGTGGCAACCTCCAGCTGGAGGCCTACATCCAGAGCCAGACTCCCTCTCCCCAGGCGCCTGATACAGGCAGCAGCGGCGGGAGTTCCTCCTCTCGTTCCTCTGGATCATCGTCGGCACGTCCTGCAGTCACACCGGTTTCTTCCGGCACGGGGGACCAGGCCACCAACACGACGGATGCGTCGGGGGTCGGGGAGACTGCCGATAAGGTTGCCGGTGATATGGCGAAGACCGCAGAGGAAGTGAGCGGTCACGTGATGCAGGAGGTGCAGGACGCGGCTGCCGGCTCGACGACCAGCACGCCTCTCATCGCCATCGTGCTGGTCCTCCTTGTCATCGCCTCAATAAGTGCCGGATTCTGGTTTAAGCGGCGGTAAAGAACCCCCCTCTTTTTCAGAATCTCCGCAACGGCTGCATAAGAATAAGAAAGAGCGGAGCCGAACAGAGGATTCATCACGCTGAACCGGTAGATCCTTATTACAGGAATTTCATCTCTGCAGACGAAGGAGAGAGTCAGGTTGCTCCATATCTACCACACGGTTGAAACAACCCCGGCGTCGCGGACGGAGGAGACAGGAGAGTTTGAGCCGGGTTCATGGGTCTCTCTGATCAACCCCACTGCAGACGAGATCAGGGAGGTCTCAAGCCGGCTCTCCATTCCCGGGGGTTACCTCAGGGCGGCGCTCGACGAGGAGGAGCGCCCGCGAACCGAGAGCGAGGACGGCGTCACCCTGATCGTCATCGATATCCCGGTGCCCTACCCTGAGCAGACGATCCTCTACACGACGATGCCACTCGGGATCATCGTCGCCCCCGATACCATCGTCACCGTCTGCCTCCGCGAAAACGCGATCATCGAGGACTTCATGAACGGGCGGGTGAAATCGTTCTACACCTTCGATCCCAAACACCGCATGAATTAGGGACTGTACTCTTCATCCCGCCCTTCTTTTCCCAATCCCCTCTCTCAAACCGCAAGATCTCTATAGATGTAATCCCTAACATACCACCCTATGGAAGACCAGGTTTGAGCATAGTTGGAGGAACAACGCCGGAAGGGTGAGAAGTGCCTGGAGATCAAATATATCCAGAACAAACCCTACGTCTACCGCTCAACGAGCGTCTACGACAAGATCACCAGATCGCCAAAGAAAGTGAGCACATACCTCGGCTGTCTCACGAAAGACGCCGGTCTCATCCCGAAAGGATCACGCGGTAGCCGTCCCCTCCCCTCGCCCAGGACTGTCGGGGAGTACGGAACCGCCGGCTCTCATGGCAGAGGAGTTCGCTGACCTGTTACCGGTTCTCCAGGACGCTTTCCCGGACTGCTGGCAGGAACTCGTTGCTCTCACCTTCACCCGGGTCACCGGTTACACACCGCTCTCACGGGTTTTAGACGCCTGGGAGAAACTCAACAACATCCTCGATATCAATCCGGACTGTGACCCAAGAACGCTCTCCCGGGTACTCACAGCGGTCGGCGGTGACCGCGCCGCTCAACAGATGGTTTTCCAGCACCTCTCCTCCCGTGCACAGCACCTCGTCTATGACCTCTCGTTTGTCTTCTCCTGCTCCGATACCGTGAACCTGGCCGAGTTCGGCTACAACGCCGATGATATCTGGCTCCCCCAGGTCAACATCGCGCTCTTCAGCGCGACCGATACCGGACTTCCGGTGATGATCCGGGGCCTGCCAGGCTCTGTCCGGGATGTCACCACTCTTCTCCGGTCACTCCAGGAGTTCGATGCCCCTGGCGCGACCCTTGTCCTTGACCGGGGTTTCGTCTCAGAGGCAAACGAGAACCTGCTGCTAGAGTCAGGGCTCCCGTTCGTCCTGCCAGAGCGCCGGAACAGCAGAGGGTATGAGACCCGGATCCACCTCACCGACCACTTCTTCTACCACAAACGGCCGATCCATGCGGGGAGACGTGAGGCTGACGGGGTGACGCTCTACCTCTACGAGGATCTCGACCTGGCGGCGGAAGAGGAGAAGATGCTATATCGGTTGCTGGAAGAGGGAAAGATCGATCGGAAGACACTTAACCGGCGGCTGAAACGCGTCGGCAGGATCCTGGTGGTCTCCTCGCTTACAGTGGAGCCACGGGTGGTCTACGACCTCTACAGGTCCCGGAACCTGGTGGAAGAACATTTTTCAGCGTTTAAGAACCTGATCCAGGCGGATAAACTCTACCTTCGGGATGCAACGGCGGTCTTCGGCCACGTCTTTGTGGGGTTCCTCTGTCTTTACCTCTACTGCAGGATCCTGAACCGGATCAAGAAAGCGGGAGTGACCGCCCACCTCTCGCCGCACGGGCTACTCCTGAAGCTCTCAAAGGTCTATGCGATGGGGAGCGGGGAGGAGAGGGTGATCACCGAGGTGCCGGAGCAGGTACGGAAGATCGCAGAGAGACGTGGACTGGAGATATTCCCTAATACGTGAGGAGTTTGGGCTCCTGGAATCAGTTCATCACGATCACAGAGAGCAAAGCGGAAGAGGCTGGTTCTCGCGTGATCCTGGTGAATCCCGGTGGATCACGTCTCAGCAATGTTCCAGGTGCGGTATGATCGTCAAAAAGACGCTTTCTGATCGGGCCCACTCCTGTCCACACTGCGGGCTAGTTAGTGATGGATCGCGACCAGAACGCGGCGACCAACATTATGAGATTGAGACTGCAATCTCAGGGATGATATCCTAGGATGCCCCCTACTTCAGTTTGGGGAGCAGTCACTTATTTCAAGACGTGATCGTCTTCCTGTGGACGCGGGTATGAAACCCCGGTGAGAAGGTTAATTGGGTGTCACACCGGAGGTTACTACATGATGCTTGAGGAGGCTCTACAGCGGATATCAGAACAGGCAAAACGGAAGCGGTTGAGCCTGCCCGACCATAAAACCAAGATTGTCTGCACCATCGGGCCGGCGTCGGACTCCCGGGAGGTGCTTGCCGACCTGATCAGGGCCGGTATGAACGTCGCCCGGCTCAATCTCTCCCACGGGACGTTCGAGGAGCACCGGGAGAACATTCGAAACATCAGGATGGCGGCCGAGGACGCTGATCTGCCGGTCACGATCTTGATCGACCTCCCCGGGCCGAAGATCCGGCTCGGCGACCTCGCGGTGGAGCCCGTGGAACTCCAGAAAGGCGAGACCGTCACCTTCATCACCGCCGGGTCGTCGGACGATCCTTCCCTGATCCCGGTTGATTTCGAGCAGTTTCCTGACCTGGTCTCTGAGGGGAGCACCATCTTCATCAACGACGGGTTCCTCCAGCTCGAGGTAGGTGAGGTCTCCGGGAGGTATGTCAGGGCGACGGTGGTCGCTGGAGGCACGCTGCTCTCGCGCAAGGGCGTGAGCCTTGTCGGCGGCGGGAACGTTGCGCTCAGCGCCGTGACCGACCGGGATCTTGCGTGCATCGATTTCGGGCTTACCGAGGGGGTTGATACCTTCGGGATATCGTTCATCGAGCGGGCGGATGATATCAGGAGGGCCCGGGATCATGCGGCCCGGGCAGGAAAGAGCATCCGGGTGATAGCAAAGATCGAGCGACAGGAGGCGCTTGCAAACATCGACGAGATCCTCCAGGAGACCGACGGGGTGATGATCGCCCGGGGCGACCTCGGGGTCCAGATCCCGATCGAGGATGTCCCGATCGTGCAGAAGCGGATCATCCAGAAGGCGAATATCCTGGGGCGGCCAGCGATCACCGCGACGCAGATGCTTGTCTCGATGACCGATAACATCCGCCCTACCCGGGCCGAGGTGACCGACGTCGCAAACGCCATACTCGACGGGACCGATGCTCTCATGCTCTCTGAGGAGACGTCCATCGGGAAGTACCCGATCGAGGCAGTCGCGATGATGGCAAAGATCGCGCGCTCGACCGAGGAGAAGCGTTCAACCGTAGGAGTGGGGTGCAATCTGGTCGACTACTTCAGGAAAGGGAAGGGTCGGGAGGGGATCACCGTCAACGACGTGGTCTCCCTCAACGTCATCGAGTCGATGGACGCGCTCGGCATCAGGTACGTGCTGACGCCCACCCGTTCCGGAAACACCCCCAGGAGCATATCGCGGTTCAAGCCTGAGGCCTGGATCCTTGCGTTCACCCGCAACCTCGCCACCCTCAAGTTCCTGGCTTTCTCCTACGGGGTCTACCCGTTCCTGATCCGGAGCGAGAAGGAGTACTGGCATGGAGCGATCCTGGACTTGATCCGGGATTGTGGGTTGATTGAGCCAGGGGAGCGCGTGGTGCTGACCGAGGGGATATCTCCCGGGCGCGTGGGGACCGATTCACTCATCATCCTGACGGTGGAGTAAGGGGACGATCGCGGGGGACAAAAACCCTATCTCCCCTGAGATCGAACCTACTGGTTATGGGGGCCGCCGCGCTCAAAGAGAAGACCGCCCGCCTCTCGGTCGCATCGAACACTTTTCTCGTCGCGACGAAACTGGCCGTCGGGATTGCCATCGGCTCGGTTGGTATCCTATCTGAGGCGATCCACTCCGGAATCGATCTGATAGCTGCGGTCGTCGCCTATTTCTCGGTCCGGCAGTCGGCCCGGCCCCCCGACGAGTGCCATGCCTTCGGACACGGGAAGTACGAGAGTATCTCCGGGCTTTTTGAGGCGGTCCTGATCCTCGTGGCCGCCGTCCTGATCATCAACGAGGCCGCAAGAAACCTCCTCATCGGCGAGGAGCCGCTGAACGTCGATGCGCTGGGACTGGGTATCACTGTCATGCTGCTCTCGGCCGGGGTGAACCTCTACGTCTCCTCCCGGCTGATGGCGGTGGCGAAGGAGACCGAGTCGATCGCGCTTGAGAGCGATGCCTGGCACCTACGCACCGATGTCTACACCTCAGCGGGGGTCGCGGTTGGGCTTCTCCTGATCTGGTTCACCGGGATCACGATGCTTGACTCTCTCATCGCGCTCGGGGTCGCAGTCATCATCCTCTGGGCAGCGTTTGGCCTGATCCGGCGGTCGTTTGAGGATCTCGTCGACCAGAGCCTGCCCCCCGACGAGGAGGCCCGGATCCAGGAGATCATCAACGAGCACTGCACGGCGGTCATCGGTTTCCACCGGCTCCGGACCCGCCGGTCAGGACCGAACCGGTTCGTGGACCTCCATCTGGTCGTCCCGAAGACCGCGACCCTCGAGGAGGCCTATGGTATCGTGAGGCACGTGGAGGCCGACGTCAGGGGGGAGTTCCCCCGGACGAGCGTCACCGTCAGGGTGCAGCCCTGCACCGGCGAGGACTGTTTCGCCTGCGGGATCTCTGCCACCTGCCCCGAGTGCGCCGGCCTGACGCCTCGCGAGGGATCGGAGACGGAGCGGTAAGGATTTGTTGGACCCACCGGGGCGGCGTCAGAGGAGCGCCGTGAGGACGAGGCATGCCACGACCGGGATGATGAGGTTGTCGTCCACGGGGCTTATGAGTTCGGCAAGCCCCGTGACCGCGGCGGTGGCGAGGGCGGTCGATGGCTGGACGAGGAGGCAGAGGACGGCCGCAGTCACCGCGATCCCGGCGAGCGTGCCCTCGAGGGATTTGTGGTTGTAGATCCGGGTCTTTCCGAACCGGATGCCGGCGATGGTAGTGATGCTGTCGAGGAGCGAGAGGACCACGAGCCCGAGGAAGGTGACCTCCTGCTCGAAGAAAGTGAGACAAAAAAGGGCTCCGAGCGCGAAGAAGAGCGCTCCCTTGCCGGGAACAGCTTCCCGTCGCTCTAGGGTCTCGATGATCGTCGAGACGATCGGGATGGTGTAGCCCCGGGTGATGGCATCGGAGAGGATGAACCCCACAAAGAGCGCGAGCAGGAGGACAGAGATGGTGATGTCGCGGTCGAATGCGAGGACAAACCCTGCAATCCCGAGGCCGAAGACGAGGTGGACGATCTGCCGGAGCGATTCGTTCATCGTACCAGAGATTGGCGGTAGAGGCGGTTAAACCCTCCTCTGGTGCGGTGCCTTTGCGGGGCGCTGCCCGGGGTTTGGCCAATGGCGTTCTCTGGCCTATCTACCCCGGCGGCCTTGAACGAGTGCTACCCATCCCTGTGCGGGAATCACGTCGGGATTCCCTGAGAGCGTGCCTGGCGAGACTCCTCGTCCGGGTCCTCACCGGCCGCGCGGTGCGGGCTGACCCTGGCGGCATTCTTTGATGAATGCCAGTGCCTCTTCGTCGGTGATCGCAAAGGTAGCCTGGGCTTCGAGTGCGATCACCCGGAGGATCACGGCGACGTCGTCGAGGCGGCGCTTGTGGTCGCCGCGGACGTTCTTTCTCACCTCGCGGAGGGTGGCGAGGGCGGTGCCGACGTTTGCGATCGTGCAGAGCGCGTTCTCCCGGGTGCCGATATCGACGGCGGGGAGGGTCCTTGGCGGCCTTGTGATAGGAATCTGAACCATGTTCCTATCCTTACACTGCATGGATTTGAATCTGCCGGGGGTCTGCTCCAGAATACCTGATACTCCTGACACCGGGGGCGATCGTGTCACTACTGTCTGCACGCGGGGTTACCTCACGCAGCGGTGCGCGAGGTTTGCCTGTTCCCTGCCCCATCCTTCGTACGCTTCGCGTGCGGTTTTCCTCAGATCGCGGCGCCGAGGTCTGTGTTTTTTAAGCCGGCGATGGCTTGACCACCGTCTGCATCGCCGATCACCTCAGATGCCAGAATCGGTAGAAGGTCTCCTGGTGCGCTGCTCCGATACCGTATTCTTCAGGGACGCCAAACCAGGACTACTAACTTCCCGTAGCGTGGATGATCAACCCATGACCTCCGATCCAGATACCACTATCCAGAAGGCTTGCTGGTGGAAGGCCGTCACGGCAAACCCCTACGTTCTCGGCTCTATCAAGTTTGTCCTCCCGTTTGCCATCGTCCTGGCGGTGTTTGTCCCTCTCTACCTGATCGTACCCTACGAGGATTTTTTGACCCTCTCCGGGCTTGCCGTTGCCTACTTTATCCCCCCGGCCGGGAAGGAGTCGATCATCCCGATCGCGATCATGATGGGGTATCCCTGGTGGCTTATCACGCTCGTGATCTTCCTGATCGATGTTGCTGTCGCTCTCTTTGTGGTCTGGAACTTTGATCTGGCGCTGAAGATTCCGCTCATCGGCCGGCTGCTCGAGGGCGGGATGACGGTGGCCCGGAACTACATCGAGACCCAGCCCCTGCTCCGGCGGCTCTCGGCGGTCGGGCTCATCCTCTTTGTCTTCTTCCCGTTCCAGGGGACCGGGACGATGAACGGGTCGATCCTTGGCCGGCTGCTCGGGATGGACGAGGCCCAGGTCCTCTCATGTGTCTGCATCGGATCGCTTGCCTCCTGTCTCGTCATCGCGCTCGGCACAGACGCGATCCTGGATGTCTACCGGATGGATCCAGTCCTCGGGATCATGCTCCTGATCCTCGTCACGATCGTGGTCGTGGCCGTGGTGGCGGGGTGGTGGATGTGGAAGGGGAGGCTCCGGAGGCGGCGGCGGCCGTGGCGCGGCGGCTTCTGAGAATGTTTGATGCTAATTGTAATCAGGAGTTGCGTCGGTCAGCGTATCGGTCGATTGCCATGCGACCCGGGCGGGTTTCCGGGGTGGCACCGCTGCTGGCTGAATGCAGGGGCGGCCGACCGTCAGCGCACCGGCGACTGTGTGGTCTTCGGAGATGCTGAGCGCTTCTCTGAGGGGTGGGCAGGCGGTGAGTGCTGCCATCAGAAACCCGGCCCGGCATCCGCCGAGACCGAATGCCGGCAGGGCGAGGTCGAGGTGAGTGAGCGCGGTCACCCCGTTGACTGCCGATATCGGACGGGTTTTCTGGGGTATGGGCGATGACGGGGTGGGGGGCATCGTGGCAGATCCGGACATGCAGGAGGTGACCCGCATCCCGGTCTCTTCCCGCGCATCCTCCGAAATCAAGCGTCCCGGGAGATCCCGCTTCCCTGGGTTCTCCAGGTTGGTGGGGGAGGAAAAATCCTCCTGGCGCTATCCTGGTTGAGCGCCGGGACGATGAAGTAGAACGGTTTTTTGGGCATGGGGTCATAGATCTTACCGATAAAAACCTCTCCTTCGGCAGAACCGTAAAGGGTCACCAGAACCCACTCTGCTGGATTGGGGGGAGCGTTCCCACTCATGAACGGTACGATTACAGATTTCCTGGTCGTCGCTGACCAGATCTTCATCCTGGTGCTGCTGATCGCCGCCGGCTACGTCGCCGTCTCCACAGAGATCATGGATCCCCGGGCCACCCGGGGGCTCTCCGGGCTTCTCGTCAACATCACCCTCCCGGCGCTGATCATCGCCTCCATGCAGGTTCCGATCACCCCCGCCCGCCTCGCCGGCGCCGAGACCCTGCTCCTCGCGACCGTGGTCTTCTTCATCCTCTCGTTCGCCGTCGCCCGGGTCACCTCGAGGGCGATGCCGATGACCTCGTCGGAGAGGGGAGTCTTCCAGTTCGCGATCGTCTTCGGGAACGTCGGGTTCATGGGGTTTCCGGTCGCCCAGACGCTCTTCGGCGCCGAATCCCTCTTCTACGTCGCCATCTTCAACCTCGTCTTCAACGTCCTTGTCTTCTCGGTCGGGATAGCGATGCTCACTGGGGAACAGGAGGGGGGATTTGACCCGAGACTGCTTGCAAACCCGGGGATCGTGGCCTCCGCCGCCGGGTTTCTCCTCTTCCTCGGGTCGGTGGAGATCCCGGCCCCGTTCATCGATGCGATCGACCTCCTCGGCGGGGTGACCACGCCGCTTGCGATGATCATCGTCGGCGCGATGCTCGCCACGTTCCCGGCGCGGGAGATGGTCGGCGACTGGCGGATCTGGGTGGCGAGCGCGGTCCTCCTCCTCGCGATCCCGGTGGCCTACTGCTACCTCTTCTCCTCAATCTTCTCCGACCCCCTCGTAAGCGGCGTCATGATCACGATGGCCGCGATGCCCGCCGCCGTAAACACCGTCGTCTTCGCGGAGCAGTACGGCGCCGACGCCCGGCTCGCGTCGCAGATCGTCTTCGTCTCGACGATCGGGTCGCTTATTACGATACCGCTGATGACGACGGTGCTGCTGTGACCGCTCCCCTCCTCTCGTCGGGGGAGCATCCGTGGTAAGGTGCTCCAATCTCAGTATGTTGAACGCGATCCAGGACGAGCCCGCACTGCGGGCAGAAGGGGATCTTTTTGACGATAGAGCGCTGCTGTGATATGTTTCCGGGAGCCAGCCTCTCCCGCAATGCTTCGGGGTGATCGTGAGAAATATCTTGTAGGCCAAAACCGCCATAAGCGGTATCGATGTACGGGCTGCATCCCCCCATTTCGATGGCGCGGATCAGCCCCGTTTCGATCCTCCGGGCGGAGACGAGACATCTACACCACATCTCCGTGGTGCAAGCATCATCCACGATTCAGCCGGGAGTCCCGCACACCGATGAGCGCGGAGTAGTTCACTCGATGTATCATCTGTGGCCACGACCATGTGGTTTTTCCTGGATCTCCGCCCGGTCACGCATACCGGACGCGAGGACTTATGTTCACTTCACCCCTAGTATTCAGTAGAATGGCTGTACACGGGATCAGCAGGGATCTGCTTGCTATGCTCTTCGAACTTGGGCGAGAATATCACCCAAATGAGTTCGTTGCGGTGCTGCGGGAGCGGGATGGTGTCATCAAGGACCTCGACCTGGTGCCCGGCACCATCGTCAGAGAAGGGAGCGCCTCGTTCTTTATCGACATGCTTCCGCTGGATATTCACCAGGCCGGCAGCGCCCATAGCCACCCCAATGGCGTCCTCTCCCCGTCACCAGCAGATCTCAGGTTCTTTCCCACGGTAGGCCGCTACCACGTCATCGTGGGGTACCCCTACGGAAAGAGGGACTGGCGGTGCTACCGGGCGGACGGCAGCCCCACGCACCTCGAGGTGATCGAGTGATCCGCGTGGTCGCAACAGGGACATTCGACATACTCCACCCCGGGCACCTCTACTACCTGGAAGAATCCCGGGAGCTCGGCGACGAACTCTATGTTATTGTGGCGCGGGATGCGAACGTGAGGCATAAACCAAGACCGATCCTTCCGGAGGAGCAACGGCTCCGGATGGTCAGGGCGCTAAAGCCCGTGGACCATGCGATCCTCGGCGACCTCCACGATATGTTTAAGCCGATCGAGGAGATCAGGCCAGATATCATCACACTCGGATTTAACCAGCATTTCGATGAGAAGGAGCTCCGGCAGAAACTCCGGGCCCGTGGGCTTGACGCGGACGTCGTCCGGATATCCGGGTATCCCGGTCCGCTTGCCAGCTCATCGAAGATCGTCGAGCATATCCTCAATACCCGTGGGGTCACCCGTCCCGCCGACCCTTCCGGCGGTGGGGAGTGACCATGGGCCGGGACGGAGGTCATGCAGCAGGTTGGCGGTATCACGGATGACGGTGGAGCTGAGAGCTGGCCGGGCTGGTTGAAGATCTCGGTTCCGCTCCTGCTCTGTGGAGTCTTACTCATCGGGGCAGGTCTTTTTCTCCCGGCAGAGCAGTGGCTTCTGCTCCTCTGTATGATGGTCGCCTACATCGTCCCGCCGCTTGGCCGGGAGACGATCATCCCGGCCAGTATCCTCCTAGGCATTCCCTGGTGGCTGATCGCATTCACCCTGGCATTCCTGGACTTTGCCGGCGGGCTCTTCATGGCCTGGAACTTTCCACTGGTCCTGCGCATCCCCTATGTTGGCCCCTGGATCCAGCGCTTCATGGCGGCAGGCAGGACTTATCTGGACCGGAGGCCGTGGCTTGAGCGGCTCTATTTCCTTGGTCTCATCGGTTTTGTGAGCATTCCCTTCGATGGATCAGGGAGCATCGTCGGCTCAGTCGTCGGGAGAATGCTCGGGATGACAAAGACAGAGGTTCTCTTCTGCGTCACTAGCGGCGGGGTTATCGGTAGTTTTGTCGTCGCTCTCGGTATCGATTACATCGCGAATCTCATCCCGGCAGAGACCGGCCCCGGGGTCTCGCTCGCCGCCTTCCTGGTGATAGGTACCGCACTCCTGGTGATGTACCGGAGTTACTCGCGGGCGCGGGGGGTAAACGCCTGACTGCCCGCCTGCGGTCTCGTCTGGTTCTTGTCCCACAATATACCCGGCAATCCCGGGAACAACCCCTTCGCATCCATCACTCCAGGATGACGTCTCACGCGGGCCTGATACTTGCCGCTGCCGCGGATCGCCGCAGGTTGGCTTCGTCAGGACACGGGAAACCATAACCACAAATAGAAAAGATATTATACAGCCCCATGAATTGATCAATCACTTGCTCCGGCCTCTCCGGACCAGAATCCGAAAAGTGGCAACCTGTGCCCCACCCGGAGCAGCAAGGGGCGGCAGTCCGCCGTCCCGGGACGTTCAGGGTATGGAACCGCGCATAGTAAACACCTCCCCGGCTGTTGAACCTCTACGGCAACGGGATGACGACCGGGACCGCCGGGGCGGAGGGGATACCGCCGCTGGAAGGACGTTGTTTGGTAGCCCGAGCGTTGCTTCTGCGATGCTCGAGCAGGTGATCGAGACCTCGCTCTCCGGAATCTGCATCATCGATCAGCAGGGATACATCGCCTTTGCCAACAGGGCGCTGCTCGCCACCTGGGGTTATGATCAGCAGGACCTGATTGGAAAACCTGCTGAGATCCTCTGGTTCCCCCGGAGAGAGGGGCCTGACTTAATAGGCTCTGCCCGCTCCATCGGACGATGGAGCGGGACGGTGGTTGCCCGGCGGAAAGACTCATCCCTTTTTGATGCCCAGGTCTCGGTCAGCACCATACATGAGCCAGAGACCGCCTATACCTGGCTCCTTCTTTCCTGCCTCGACGCTACCGTAGTACAGCGGACGGCAGAGGGTGCACCCGGTCACCGCCGCAATCTCGAGCTTGCCATCGCTGCAATGCCCGCACGTTTCATGGACCCCACAGAGATCGATCAGGCAATCGATGATTCGCTCGAGGATCTTGGCCGCGCGTGCGGGGCATGCAGAGCCTATCTCTCTCTTTTCAACGATCCCAGGACGCTGCTCGGGACCACGCACGAGTGGTGCATGCCTGCGAAGAAGCCGCACCGTGGGGAGTTCCAGAAGTTTCTCACGAGCGATCTCCCCTGGTGGGTTGTGCGGATCCTGGAGGATGAGACCGTGCTCGTGGATGGAAAAACCGGGAAGGGGCGGCCGGCCAGGCAGGAGCGGGAGTTCCTGAAGCGGCACGGCATCACCGCGACCCTGATGATACCCCTCCGGCTGGAGACGAGGGTCGTTGGGTTTGTCGGGTTTGACCTGGATACCGAAGGTGCCCGGTTCACAGATGAGGATGCCGCGCTCCTGCACGCAGCTGTTCATATCATCGCCGGTGCGCTTGAGCGGAAGCAGTCCGAGTACGCCTTCCGGGAGTCAGAGAATCTCTACCAGATTGTCCTTGACGCCATCACCGACGCTATCACCGTCGTTGATACCAGGTTCACCATCCTCCTTGCGAACGACGCTTTCATCGCCCGGTGTGAAGAATTCGAGCTGGAGACGAACGTCGCCGGAAAGAACCTTTTTTCCGTCCTGCCGTTCCTCTCGCCCGCTGTACGGCAGCAGTATGAGCGAGTCATCCGGACCGGGCGGTCGCTGACATCTGATCGATCCTTCCGGATTGGCGACCAAATCTTAACCTTCCAGGAGATACGGATCCCGATCTTCGAGCGCGGCGAGGTCACCCGGGTCATCACCGTCACCCGGGATATCACTGCCCAGAGAGAGGTTGAAGTCCTGAAATCAAAGGCATACGCTCAAATTGAACGGAACATGGAGCAGTTTGCCCTGCTTGCCGACCGTATCAGGAACCCGCTCCAGGCGATCATGGGGTATGCCGAACTGATTGATGATCCCGGAGTGACAGAGAAGATCAGGCAGCAGGTGCAGCGGATCGACGCGATCATCGACCAGCTCGATGGACGATGGGCTGAGTCAAGGAAACTCTCGATGTTCTGGAGGAGATACTCCTGAAAACAGACCGGGCCGCCCTGGTGCGTGGTGGGGCGACCCGGTATGCAGGGGGGGGCACCTCCGCAAGCCTCGCCACACAGCGGACGCGCTGCGGGAATCCGTTTTGGTGGCTGCCGATCATGGGATGATGATGACCGGCAGTGCCCCGCAGCCTCTCACGGGGCGTCCTGGAGTGAACCCCAGACAAAATTCCGCTCGAGGATGACCCAGTACCGTTGCAATTCGGCCTCCGCGGTCCTGTGGTCAGGGTAGTGGCCGCCGACCAGTCGCCAGAAACGCGCCGAGTGGTTCGGCTCCCGGAGATGGGCCGCCTCGTGGATGACGATGTACTCCCGCAGGGTATCAGGGAGGGCTACGACGCGCAGGTTAATGTTGAGGTTGCCGAGCGACGAGCAGCTCCCCCACCTGGTTCTCTGCATCTTCACCGCGATGCGGCCCGGCCCCTCCCCCACAAGGTCCGGGTAGGCCTTCAGGCGGTCGGTGACCTCCTCCTTCAGCATCAGGGCGAGGCTCCTTCGGAGGGCAGAGAAGGATGAAGTGGTGACGCCCCGGGAGGCCTTGTCGATTGTGACTGCTCCCCCGATTGAAATCGGAGGCATCCAGGGTTTTTCAGCCCAGAGATTGCAGCCCCAATCTCATAATATTGATCGCTGCGTTCTGGTCGCGGTCCATCATCAGCCCACAATGTGGACA